>Ga0265324_10000001_pt1 | contig 562975 bp, 530 predicted proteins | sample 41419metaG_FD_198634 | JGI IMG/M metagenome (GOLD analysis project Ga0265324, IMG submission 198634) | Rhizosphere microbial communities from Carex aquatilis grown in University of Washington, Seatle, WA, United States - 4-14-19 metaG | ecosystem: Host-associated > Plants > Roots >...
TTGGCCCCACTCCTTCCCATCTCGAACAGGACAGTGAAACGACTTCGCGCCAATGATAGTGTGCATTACGCATGTGAAAGTAGGTCATCGTCAGACTCCTTATAAAGTGAAAGACCCCGCCCAAAAGGCGGGGTCTTTTGCTTTGTGGGTTTGATAACGACTTACTTGAACGCAGTGACAACGAGGCTCTGTTTGGCTCGTTGCGGTGGAGACTCACATCGGTTTCATTGATGTGATGTCGGAGCCAAAGTAGGTCATCGTCAGACTCCTTACAAACAACAAAGCCCTCCTCGTGAGGGCTTTGTTGCTTCTGCACCTGGGAAACACTTCCAGTAAACACCCCTCCCGGCATTCCCGGTGAGGGGTGTTTGCTTTTGTGTTGGAACGACTGCCTGATCAGGCTTGCAGGGCAATGTCGGATTTCTGATATGCTTGGAAAAAGGCAAGCGAACATTTTAAGGAACGTGTGCATGAAAAAAATCCTCCTCATCAATCCGGCTTACAAGGGAAGCCTGCATTCCAACATCAAGGTGTTGGCGTTACCGCCGCTCAATCTGGCGATCATCGCGCGCTATACGCCGGAGCACTACGATGTGCAGATTATCGATGAGGCGATGGAAGACCTGGATTTTGATGCACGGGTCGATCTGGTCGGGATCACCTGCATGACCCCATTGGCGCCACGCGCCTATGAAATTGCAAACAGTTTTCGCGCGCGTGGCATTCCGGTGGTGATGGGCGGAATCCATGTTTCGTACATGACGGATGAGGCTTTGCGTTATGCCGATGCGATCGTGGTCGGAGAAGGCGAGAATATCTGGCCGAAGTTGCTGGAAGATTTTGAGCACGGGCAGATGCAGAAAGTTTATCGGATGACCGAACCTCCAGAGATCGAAAATCTGCTGGCGCCGCGTCGCGATCTGCTCAAAGGCAAGTACTTCGTGGAGACGGTACAAACAGGGCGCGGCTGTCCGATCAACTGCAATTTCTGTTCAGTTACAGCGTTCAACGGCTCGCGCTACAGGGTGCGCAACATCGACAGCGTGATCGATGAGATTAACTCCATCAAGTCGAAACGAATTTTCATCGTCGACGATAACATCGTCGGCCAGGGACCGCGGTACATCAGGCGCGCGAAAGACTTCTTCGATCGCTTGAAGGATTGCAACAAGGAATGGGGCGGACAGACCTGTCTCAGCATCGTCGAACACGACGATGTCCTGAAGGCCGCACAGCGCAGCGGTTGCAAGGGGATGTTGATCGGATTCGAATCGCTGGATGCAGCCACAATCGATTCAATGCACAAGTCCGTCAACTTGCGACCGAGTACGCGAAACTTCAGCGACGCGATCAAGAAGATTCACGATCATGGCATTGCCATCGTGGGCTGTTTTATTTTCGGCACCGAGGGACAGAACAAGGATGCCTTCCGCCGCACCATTGATTTTGTGCTGGAAAACGAGATCGATGCCGTGCAAATGACGCTGGAGACACCATTGCCCGGCACTGCCTTTTACAAGCAGATGGTCGAGGAGAACCGCTTGCTGCTGACCGATTACCCCAACGACTGGCGGCATTACACAATTTTCGAGCCCGTGTTCAAAATGAATGGCATGTCGCCGCGTGAGGCCTACGAAGGGCTGCTGGAGGCTTACGCGGAAGTGTCGTCGTTCCGCTCGTCGTTCGTGCGCGGTGTGAAAACTTTCCGCAATACCCGCAGTCTGTTCAGTACCGGCCTGTCCTTTTCCTGGAACTATCAGGCTTACACGACTATTCGCAATACGCAGACGCCATTGGCGATGAGGGATTGATTTCAGGATGATCGCAAAACAATAATTTACGAAACGGATCGGCTGGAAATATCACATTAGACTCAATGATTCATGCATGTTCTTCGGAGCAGTATTCACCCAACAAGGAAAGAATGGATCGTATGAAAAATAATTTGTGTGTTCTTCAGAATCTGGCGATGGCTTCAATTCTTGCATTCGCCGCACTTCCGGCGCTAGCCGTTTCGCAGGCGCTGGTGACGGTCGGCACATTGCAAGTCAGCTCTGAGGATCTGGATGTCGCAATGGCAAGTTCGCCGTTTGCGAACCAGATGACCTCGATGGATGAGGATGATCAGGCCGGCCTGCGCGGCGACATGCTGCGCAGGCTGGTTGCTGCGCGGTTACTGACCCTGGAAGCGCGCAGACTGGGACTGGACAAGACCGAGGCTTATCAAAAGGAAATGGAGAACTTTCGTCTGGGACTACTCTATCGTTTCTATATGGAAAAGCTGCGCGAACGAATTGTCGTTCCGGCGGATACGCTGGCAGCCATGAAGAAACAATTCAAGGGTGACGCGGACGGCATGACGGCTGCCAAGGCCGCATATGTAAACGGACAGTACCAGACCCTCAAGCTGGTCACCCTGCAAAACATGCTGAAAAGAGACCAGACCAAATTGTTTGAGGAACGGATCAAACCCGGCATCAAGGCGGAAACCGTGCTGATGGAAGGGAGCAGTTTCAGGATTAGCTACGGCGATATCGTCGATGTCAGGGAGCATCCGGTACTGCCCAACCCGGAATGGGTAAAGGAACAACTCTACAATCGCGGGGAGATGTTATTGGCCGCAAAAGCCGCCGAGAAAGAGGGCATTGATATCTCCGGCAAACTGGAACAATACCAGTCCGAGCGTTTGCCGTCCGTTATGATGGAGGCCAAAACCAAAGAATGGATCCCGGATGAAAAAACCATGCGGGACTGGTTTGACAAACATCCCGAAGTTGCCAGGATACCGGAGCGTCGTCACGTGGGGCAGTTGGTCGTGGCGACCCGCCAGGAAGCAGAAGCGCTGCGGACGCGTATTCTCAAAGGTGAAAGCCTGTTTACCCTGGCAGGCCAATACAGCATTGACCCGGCCGGGCGCAAGCAGAATGGCGATATGGGCTGGATTGCCGAAGGCCGTGGCATGCCTGAACTTGACAATGCGCTTGCCAAGCTGGGAGACAACCAGGTCAGCGACGTGATTGAAACGAAAGTGGGCTTTCACCTGCTGACAATCCTTGAGCATCAAGCCAAAGGTCAGAAAACTTATGCAGAAGTGAGCGACCGGGTCAGGCAAATGATCATCAATGAAAAGCTTCCGCCTTATCTGGGTGAGCTGGAACGCAGTTATCCGGTGTCCTGGAAGGTCATCAAGGCACGCGAAGAAAAAGCCCCCAGGCAGCCCGAAAAATAATTTCATGTTCGGAGCCAGAAACTGCCTGCTCATTTTTGCAGCTTTCGCTGTGGCCGGGACGGCTTTTGCGGGGAGCGATACCGGTCGGGACGGTGGCGGCACTGATTTGAAAACGTCGGCTACTCATGCCGTTGAGGGGGAAAAAATACACTCTCTTTCGGCGATGGGGCTGGATGGGGCGACGCATAGCCTGGCGGATTGGAGAGGCAAAGTGGTGGTGCTCAATTTCTGGGCGACTTGGTGTTCTCCCTGTCTTAGCGAAATTCGTGATTTTGTGATCTATCAGGAACAGTACAAAACACGGGGACTGCAAATCGTCGGCGTGGGACTGGACGAGGAAAAAAAACTTCGCAATGTACAGCGCACGCTGGAAATCAATTATCCCGTGCTGGTCGTGGATCTGAAAAAGAATGGAACTCTGATGGAATCGTGGGGCAACAATAGCGGCATGGTTCCCTATTCGGTCGTGATCGATCGAGATGGACGAGTGGCCTATACTCACCATGGACAGATAGATCGCGAGACGTTTAACGAAAACATCCTGCCCTTTCTTGGCAAAGCGACGCCTGACCTAAAATAAAAGCTGCTTCCGGGACATGGCGAGAAACGGACGCCGCCGCTCCCCGTTGCCCCTTCTGGCTCGAAACAGTATGAATTCGCAGCAAATATTGCCATCTCGTCGATAAGACGTATAACCCCTTGGAGTTATCTCTCCCCCCTATAGTGGTTATGGACGCTATAGTGATTATTATTCTTTAATACAAAAAACTACACAGCCATTCGGGTATTGCGCGCTGGCGCACCCAAAGTTGATGCTGGTAAATAAAGTCAGGGAGATCAATCAAGGCATTTCTATGAACGCGTGGAGGCACGCGTCTATTCTCTTCCCTGTACTTTGTAAAAATTAGTCAGTTGCTTGCGGGAATGTTTAGCGGCAACAAACTGAAGCTTTTATATTTTGCATGCGCTGGCGTGTCCAGTGAATGCTGGATGTCATTACAAATTTAACGGGGACATAGCAATATCATGATCAAAAGGTATACCGAATACACATTGATGGTTTGTGCTGTTGTGATCAGCCTTTCTCTTACAGCCAAGGCATGGGCGGTAGACGTGAACAAGCTGGTCGAAACCTGCGCGAACTGCCACGGCAAAGGCGGAGCCAGTACTGAACCCGAAGTGCCCATCATCGGCGGTTACTCTGTTGAATTCCTGGTCAACAATCTCAAGGCATACAAGACTCAAGACCGCGCCTGTCCCGAGACTGAATTCCGCTCCGGTAGCAAGAAGGGCACGAAAACGGATATGTGCAAGATGGTCAAGGATCTGAACGAAAACGACATCAAGCAAGTCGCCCAATATTTTGCCAAGCAGAAATTCGTTCGTGCCAAGCAGCAGAAGTTTGATCCGGCGCTGGCAGTCAAGGGCAAGGAGATCCACGAGATCTACTGCGAAAAATGCCACACGGAAGGCGGGACGGTGGCCAAGGATGAAGCCGGCATGCCGGCCGGACAGTGGATGCCTTACCTCAGGCATGCTTTCGATGAGTTCAATACCGGCAAGCGCCCCATCGCAAAAAAGATGAAGCTGAAGATGGATGAACTCGAGAAGGCCGATATAGAAGCGCTTATCAATTACTACGCCAGCTTCAAGTAAAAGTCGGTGTGGCAAAAACAGACCGTGAAACACTCATGTTAATGACTGAAGACGGCAATGAATACATCGGGGAGCACACAGGGAAATGTCGGAACCAATTACCACGAAAGGTTCGGGAGGGGTATGGCGAGCCCTGTGCAGGCCAATCATTCGTTATTCACTATATGCACTGGCAACCGTAGTCGCCTTGGCAGTGGTTGTCGGCGGCTTCACGACGACCGTGGAAGCGACTAACTCGCTGGAGTTTTGCACCTCATGTCATACCATGAGTTACAACTTTGAGGAGTACAAGAAAACCATTCACTATTCCAATCCTTCAGGCGTGCGCGCGGTCTGCTCCGACTGCCATGTGCCGAAAAGAAACTGGTTCAGCGAAATGCGCCGCAAGCTCGTGGCCGCAAGCGACGTTTGGGCTGAGGTAGTCGGCACCATTGATACCCGGGAAAAATTCGACGCCCATCGGATGGAAATGGCGAAACGCGAGTGGGCGCGCATGAAGGAGTCCGACTCGATCGGTTGCCGCAATTGTCACAGTTTCGAGAGCATGGATATTGATGGGCAAGCCAAGGGGGCAAGGAATCAGCATACCGATGCTGCGATGGCCGGTTCGGGGAAAACTTGCATTGACTGTCATAAGGGAATAGCGCACCGGTTGCCCCGCGTTCAGTAGGGGCTGGGGTGCGAAGAAATAATGAATTGGAATTGGCGAAGATTCTCTTCGTCGTGGTTGGAAGTAGCGGGTGAAGTTGGCAGTGCCGATTTGGCAATATCGCAGAATCGTGATGGCTGTACGGGTTGTTGGCTGCGCTGACGGTTCTGGTAGATGGTTTTCTTTGAGATGACAACATTAACAGGGGGTGTTCCGTGAATATCAGAACCTTAGCTGCGGGAGTGTTGTGTTGGACATTTGCTGTCGGACTGGCAAATGCAACGGAGCCCAAGGCTCCAAAGCCAACGAGTGATAAACCGATCAACGACTACAACATAACAATTAACTATGAGTTGGGTATGCACTGTACGGGATTTGACTTTACGTACTGCTGCGTATTGCCGCCTTACAACTCGATTCAAAGTCAGGTCATCAAGACCTCCACAGGAACACGAAAATTTCCCGAGATGCTGGAGGCCGATCCGGCAGACCCTGCCGTGCTGGTTGATGGCAAGAAACGCTTCAAACTGGACTACGGTCATATCGACAATACCTACTCCGAAGGCAGCAAGCTCAAGTATTGGGACGTGCCTTACGACATCAATGGCGACGGCAAGTATGACAAAGGCGAAAACGTGGCCAATGCATATTTCTCCCACCTGTACGTGTACAAGGATCTGAAGGGTACCAACCCCAAGGGCACCAGTGCCGACAAGGAGAAATTATTTGTCGGAATACAGATCCCGGTTCCGCGTGACAACGGCCCTGCCGGCGCTGCAGTACCCAGCCCGATGAAGGGGGGACATCTGCACTACACCGGCGACAAGGGAACGATTGTTTATACCAAATCGCCTGTTCTGGACAACGTGCCTATCGTACTGACCAATCCCGGCATCTGGGATGCGTTGGGTCTGCCGTTGACGCCTTTCGGCGACCGCGCAGCTTCGGGCGATCTGCTGTCCCTTACCGAATCCGACATTCAACCTTTCCAGGAAGCCTGGGTAAGCATGGTTGACGCGGAAAGCGGCGCACCGGTTATCGATTCACATACCGGACGTCCGATTCGCTTTGTAGGTACGAACCCGATTGATATTCCGAATTGCGCAAATTGCCACAGCAACAAGACGGCCAATGGCGACAAATTCGTGAAATACCAACAAGAGCGTGAATTCTGGAAAGGTCTTGGCGCCAGCGACTGGATCGCCAACCTGAAAGCAACGTCCATTTCCATTCTGGAAATGCACGATGATCGCACCGGTACCGATTTCCTGAAGAACTACAATCCAAATGGCCGTACGCTGGATAACCGTCTGGGTCGCGACCCGGTACTGTGCCAGAAGTGCCACGCGGACAACGTGATCGGCGTTTTGCAGTCCAAGACTTTCAAGGACCCGAAGACCGGCAAGGATGTAGTGATTCAGGCATTGTCTCAAGCCATTCACACCGTTCACCAAACCAAAGCACCCATGCCAGACTCGCAAGGCCGTACCGCTGCGTGCCAAGGCTGTCACCCGGCTCACCGTCAGGATGGCAAGATGGACAAGTATCCGATCACGCTGGACGGCAAGAATACCTATGCCCAGGGCGACAATCGCGATGCGGCAGGCGGATGTTTCGTTGGTCGTGACGTTCACGCCAACAGGGGCAAGGATAAAGACGGCGTAGAGACTCCCGAACACCTGAACTCAATCGGTAAATGGATGCAAACCAACGTGTCCAATATCGGCAACGACAAGGGTGGCAAAGGCCTGTGGTGTACCAACTGCCATAGTCAACTGTCCCGCGAGCTGTATCAGCGCGACAACCTGACCAATGCGTTCAAGCAGGAAGGTACGACCATTCGCAACAAGTCTCTGGAAGAAATCGCCAAAGCCATCGGCATCACAACCGACGAGTTGAAGAGCAAGTATCTTGATCCGAAAGTTGTGCTCAACGACAAGGGCGAAGATACCCCGGGACAATCCGGCATCCTGAAGACATGGGCCAAAGATCGCATGGTTCCCGATATCGCTGTTATTGCGTTGAAGGACGGTGGTCCGATGGGCAGCGTGGACGAGGATGGTGACTTCAATGTGACGATCCTGTCGGCCAATCCGGCTGTTGACGTGAAGAAGCTGAAGCTGCCTCCGGGTGCTACCGGTGCAACTGCAGTGCCATATGATGCTGCGACTCACGGCCGTGACTACTGGCTGTCGCCGGGTGCCCCGCACTGCGCCGACTGCCACGCTGCACCGTTTGTCGAAGGTCAGGGCGGTGTTGCTTTCCCGATCAACCAGCCGGGCAAGTACAGCAATATGCGTTACTCCAAAGGCCACTCTGGTCTGGCATGCCAATCCTGCCACCAGTCGATCCATGGTCTGTATCCGGTAACGCCTACAACTGACGTCACGACCTACAAGCAGGCCGCACAGTACAATCCGGATGGTTCACACGGCCCGTTCAAGTGTGCGGCTTGCCATGAAACCAACAAGGATGGCGTGCCCAACATCGCAGACAAGAAGGAACATGTGTGGAATGGCAAGCCCATCCTGCACGACTACGATGCTGCGGTAAGCTGGATGCACGGCAACGCACGTGACCTTGGCGGTGCAATACCAAGAGAAGAAGAGAAAAAGAAGAAATAATCTGGCTGGATAAATAAGTCAGTAACGCTTTAAACAAATCGGGGGCTTTGCCCCCGATTTGCTTTTGCAGCCCGATAAATCAGGCTTGTATCAAAGCATACCGAGCCGACCAGTGCCGGGGAGAAAATCCGGAATCGAATCATGTGCTAGAATCTTCAACACTTGGTTTGTACCTCTTTCTATCTATATTTATTGGTTCTCTGGATTTGCAACCCTTAATCATCAGTCATTACACACTCGCGAACAGTCTGGGCCTGGGTTCGTCGGCTACCATGGACGCCCTGCGCTCGCGGAGTTCGGGATTGATTCCCTGCGCGTTCGAGGATGTCGACCTGGAAACATACATTGCCAAGGTTGGCGAACTGGACAGCTATCGCGTACGTACCGATCTGTCCGCTTACGACTGCCGCAACAATCGCCTGGCCCAATTGTGTCTGCAACAGGATAGGTTCGGCGAGGCGATCGAAGCCGCCAAAAATAAATACGGTGCCGCGCGCATCGGCGTGTTCATGGGAACCAGCACTTCCGGGATATTGCAGACCGAATTGGCTTACCGCCATCTGGATCCGCAGACAGGCGCCTTGCCGCATAATTTTCATTATGCGGAAACGCAAAATTCCTATTCCCTTGCGGGCTTCGTTGCACATTACCTGGGTCTGACCGGCCCTTCCTTTGTAGTGTCGTCCGCTTGCTCATCCAGTGCCAAGGTGTTCGCCAATGCGCAGCGCATGATGGCGGCAGGCGTATGCGATGCGGCCGTAGTCGGAGGTGTAGACAGCTTGTGCCTGAGCACGCTGTATGGTTTTAATTCGCTGGGGCTGGTATCACGTTTGCCATGCCGCCCCTACGATGCCGATCGCGACGGTATTTCGGTCGGAGAAGGTGCCGGTTTTGTCTTGATCGAACGTGCCACGGCGCAGAATCCCCCGGACCAGATATATTTGCTGGGTGTAGGCGAAAGTTCCGATGCCTATCATATGTCCACACCGCACCCGGAAGGCCTGGGCGCAAAACTGGCCATGCAGCGCGCGCTGGATTCCGCCGGATTGAAAACAGGCGATATCGACTATATCAATCTGCATGGCACGGCGACCAAGTCCAACGATGCCAGTGAAGGCAAGGCGGTCGCCGATATATTCGGCACCAGCGTGCCGTGCAGTTCGACCAAAGGCTGGACCGGGCACCTGTTGGGTGCCGCGGGAATTACCGAAGCGATCATTGCGGTGATGGCTGCTGAACACGGTTTTGTGCCGGGCAGCGTCAATACGCAACATCTTGATCCGACCATCGCCATCAATTACCAGATCGAAAACGGGACAGGGAAAATCAATCGCGTGTTGAGCAATTCCTTCGGCTTTGGCGGCAGCAATTGCACCTTGGTACTGGGGAGGCAGGCATGATGCGCCTCTTTGTGGAAGGAATCGGTTTGCTCGGTCCCGGTCTGGATAGTTGGGTAGCGAGCCGTGGGGTATTGGCCGGTGAAGCCGACTATCTTGCGGTGCCGACGAACCTGCGCGCTCCCGAAATGCTACCTGCAGCCGAGCGTCGGCGTGCCGGCGTGCCGATCAAACTGGCGCTGGCAGTCGGGCAGGAAGCATTCCTGCAAGCCGGGCGCGACACCAAAACGGCGTCTACCGTATTTACCTCTTCCGGCGGCGATAACGACAACGTGCACGCCATCAACGGCATTCTGGCGACTGCGCCGCGCGAAGTATCGCCGACCCGTTTCCATAATTCGGTGCACAACGCGGCGGCCGGATATTGGTGTATTGCAGCGGGATCGCATGAACCTTCTACCAGTCTGTGCGGCTACGACGCCAGCTTTGTCGCGGGATTGCTGGAGTCCGCCACGCAAGTGATCGTGGATGATGCGGTGGTGGCGTTGGTTGCGTACGACCATTGCTACCCTGAGCCTCTGCATACGGTGCGACCGATTACTGCCGCTTTCGGAATGGCACTGATCCTGACGCCGCGGCAGAGCGAGAAGACGCTGGCGGTTATTGAGGTGGAGTTCGTCTCCGGCAAAACACAAGAGACAACAATGCAATCAGCGGGACTGGAGGTATTGCGTCTGGGGGCTCCGGCGGCGCGCGGGTTGCCGTTGCTGGCCGCACTGGCCAGTGGCAAGCCGACGCAAATCAGCATCGCCTACCTCGACGACAATCACCTCAGCATTCGCGTGACACCATGCTAGCGGACAGGGCCGCAATCGCCAAAGTTATTCCGCACGCCGGTAACATGTGTCTGCTCGACGGCGTGCTGGAATGCGATGCGCAACGTATCCGCTGCATCAGCAGCACACACCGCAATACCGATAATCCGATGCGTTCCGGCGATGTTCTGCTCGCCCTGTGCGGCATCGAATACGCCGCCCAGGCGATGGCGGTTCACGGCGCGTGGGACGCGAAGTATGACCAGAAACCCCGCGCCGGTTACCTGGCGGCACTGCGCGATGTTGCCTGCAACACGATGCGTCTGGATAATCTGAGCGACGACCTTATTATTGATGCTGAAAAAGTGATGGGCGACGAAGCGCGCGTTATTTACCAATTCAATATCCATGCAGGCACAACCAAAATCATGAGCGGACGCGCCACCGTGGTGCTGGACGCAGACAGGGCGGGTGTATGAAACGTGCGCTGGTGACAGGCGGTAGCGGCGGCATCGGCAGCGAGATATGCCGCAAACTCGCGGCGCTCGGCTATCACGTCTACGTGCATGCCAACAGTTCATTGCAAACCGCCGAAGACATAGTGGCCGAAATCAAGGAAGCAGGCGGTAGTGCACAAGCCATCGCCTTCGACGTGGCAAATGCCGAACAAACGCAGACCGCGCTGCAAACTGTGCTGGCTGACGGTGCCATACAAATACTGGTGAACAACGCAGGCATCCACGACGACGCCGTGATGCCGGGCATGAATGCGCAACAATGGCACAAGGTCATCGACGTTTCGCTCAATGGCTTCTTCAATGTCACGCAGCCGTTGCTGCTGCCGATGATAGGCAAGCGTTGGGGGCGCATCATCAACATTTCTTCGGTGGCGGCCATTACCGGCAATCGCGGGCAGACCAACTACGCCGCTGCCAAAGCCGGATTGCACGGTGCAACCAAATCGCTGGCGCTAGAAGTGGCCAGCCGCGGCATCACCGTGAATGCCATTGCCCCCGGTATCATCGAATCGGCCATGACCGAAAAAGTGTTCGATAAGGACGCTATCAAACGCCTGGTCCCCGTCGGTCGTGCGGGCAAGCCGGAAGAAGTGGCTGATCTGGTGGCATTTATCGCGTCGGACAAAGCGGCCTATATCTCAGGGCAGATCATTTCCATCAATGGTGCGATGATATAAAAATATCCTATTTCACTATAATCCCTAGTATTCCAGACGGGGATTAAGCCAGCTTCAACGGATGCAGAGACTTCGCGCCTAATGAGGTAAAATGCGCCCGCATTAATATATAGACAGGGAGCATCATGGCAGCAAGCGCACAAGAACTCGAGTTGGCACAACTCATTGTTACCTCATTGAATCTTGAAGTATCGGCAGGCGAAATCGACCCGGAGGCACCGCTGTATGGCGAAGGCTTGGGGCTGGACTCGATCGACATCCTCGAGTTGTCGCTGGCGATTTCCAAGACTTACGGCGTGCAACTCAAATCGGATGATGCCGACAACAGCAAGATATTCAGCTCGTTGCGCAATCTGAACCAGCATATCCAACAACACCGCGCCTAGAGAGCCGTCGCCTGCCATCCGGCGGGCGTTCCTGATCCCATGAACGATAACGATATTGCTTTCCGCGCCGAACTCAAGGCGCTCATTCTTGCCGCAGTAGACAAGGACGAGCCGGAAGGCGGGTTGAGCGACGATGAGCCGTGGTTCGGTGACGACTCCAGACTGGGGCTGGATTCGCTCGACGCACTGCAGATATCAATGGCAATCCAGAAAAAATACGGCGTACGCATGCCGGACAGCAAAGACACCCGCCGTGCCCTGGTTTCGTTAGTGGCGCTGGCCGAACACCTGCGCAACCTCCGAACAGCATGAAGCCGGTCTACCTCGCCGGTCGCGGGCTGGCCTGCGCGCTGGGGCTCGATGTGCAAGCCTCGCTGGCGGCTTTGCGCCAGGGCGGTGTTGCAACTTCCCGGTATTCCTTGCCCGGCGCGCTGGGCGGCTCTTTTCCCTATCGCGCCATTCCCTGCCCGCGCGGCGACTGGAACGAACGCGCCCGTGATCTGGTGCGTCGTGTCGCAGCCGAAGCCGGCGCCCAACAGATTCGCAGCGGGGCGCTGTTCATCGCCACTTCCTCTTTCGATATCGGCGGCGTGGAGCAAGGCACCGCACAGATGGATTACACCTCGTTCTCCGGCAAGGTCGCCGGATGGCTGGAATGGTCGGGGCCGGTGTATGTGATCAACACCGCCTGCACATCCAGCTTGAATGCGTTGATCGCGGCACAAGCGATGCTGAACGCTGGCGAGGTGCAGGACGCACTGGTGTTGGGTATCGAACTGGACAATCAACTGACCATGGGGGGCTTTGCCGCCCTTCAATTGCTGTCGCCCGGCAGCAGCAAACCCTTCGGCGCGAATCGCGACGGCCTGGTGTTGGGCGAGGCGGTCGCCGCGCTCAGGTTGTCCGCTCACGATCCCGCGCAGTGGCAGATGCTGGGCGGCGCCAACGTGGTGGATGGCAGCCAGCCCACCGGGGCCTCGGCTGCAGCGGTGGTAAGCATGTACCAACGCGCCTTGGCAGCGAGCGGTCTGGCTGCGAACGAGATTGACCTGATCAAGGTGCAAGCGGCAGGCAGCCCGGGCAACGATGCGGTGGAAGCGCAAGGTCTGCTGGAAGCATTTCCAAAAATTCCGTCACTGGTTTCATTCAAAGCAGCGATGGGTCATACCCTGGGTGCATCCGGAGCGGCAGAGATCGCTTTGCTCACCGCCTGCCTGGAACAGGGCGCGTGGCCGAAATACGAGGCTGCAGCGGATACAGAACTGGGCGTTGTGCTTGCAGCCTCAGCGCCGGACAGGGTGCGCCACGTGCTGGCGACCATACTGGGCTTCGGCGGCAGCCACGCCAGCGTGATACTGGAGCGTGCATGAAGACTTTCGCCATCAGCGGTCGCTGCATTGCTGTCCCACCATCCGCCGACTGGCGCGAACAGTTGGCGCAGATACTGGGCGCCAAACCGCGTCGCATCGGCATCTGGGCCGAGTTGGGCTTATATGGCGCATTGCGCTGCCTGGTGGATGCGGGCGAAAAGACCTTGCCGGCGGAAGCTCAAATCTGGCTGGGCAGCCGCCGCGGTACCTATGTGGCGACTGATATCGTCCTTAAACAGTTGCGCGAAGACCTGCCCATGCCATTGGCATTCCTGCAAACACAGCCCAGCCAGTTGCTGGCGCTGCTGGCGGCGCAGATGGACTGGAAAGGCCATGCCTGTTTTGTCGCGGGTGCCGAGCCCGAGGCAATATTGCGCCTGGCTGCCGCGCAGGCAGGCGAAGACGGGATGTTGCTGGGGTGGCTGGATGAAATGGACGGCGGGGTGAGCAGCTGGTTGCGGCTGCGGCCTTGCGAAGAAGTGACTGGGGGCTTTCAGGCAGTAGCTGCTGGGGCGATTTTTTCGACGCAGATCAGCCATTTGCGTCTGGATAATACTGGACTGAAAGTCAGGCCTGTTGCATAGGCTTGCCTTGGAGCAAGCATGGGCGGGGTGATAGAATCGCCACCGAATTTTGACTATCTAAACGAGTTACGTGGCTGCATTGAACAAAACTGAAGCATCGACCTCTCTCCCGATCAAACGCGTATTGGTACTGAGTTATTCGCAGACCGGACAGCTGACCGAGATCACCCGGCGCATTCTGGCTCCGCTGGAACAGGACGCCCGTATTTCGGTGCATGTCGAGACCTTGCGTCCGGTCAAACCGTATCCGTTCCCCTGGGGATTTTTCAGCTTTCTGGATGCGTTTCCCGAGGCGGCGCACATGATTCCACCGCCGCTGCAGCCATTGACGCTGACCGGCGACGAGGATTTCGATCTGGTCATTCTGCCCTATCAGGTGTGGTTCCTTGCGCCATCGCAACCGATTACCGCGTTCCTCAAGCACCCACTGGCGAAGAAGCTGCTGAACGGCAAGCCGGTGGTTACCGTGATTGCTTGCCGCAACATGTGGATGCTGGCGCAGGAAAAAATGAAAGGGTTGCTGAAAACCTGTGGTGCGCGCCTGCTGGACAATGTCGCGCTGGTCGATCCCAGCCCGACCATGGCCAGTCTGTGGACGACACCATTCTGGTTGCTTAGCGGCAAGAAGGATTTCCTCAAGCTACTTCCACCGGCGGGCGTGGATGCAGCAAGCATCGAAGCGGCCAGCCGCTTCGGATTTGCGCTGCGCGATGCCCTGCGCAACAACGAAGAGCGCGGCAGTGCGCCGTTGCTCAGCGGACTGAAGGCGGCCGATTCCGATCCGCACCTGCTGGTGAGCGAAAAGGCGGCCACGCGCAGTTTCTACCTGTGGGGCAAATTGCTGCGCGCCGTGGGCGAACCGGGCCAATTGCGCCGTTACCCGTTTCTGGTTTTGTATGTGATTTTTTTGATTACTTTGATATCGACTGTGGTGCCATTGAGTCTGCTCATCCAGTCGCTGTTGCGCCCGTTCATGCGGCGTCGCTTCGCGGCTTTGAAACAGCAATTCGATCTGCCGTCGGGTTCGGGTACGGAGAGGATGCACCTGTATGAGCATTGATGTATTTCTGACGCGCACCGCGTCGTTCCTGCCGCTGGAGCCGGTCGGCAACGAGGAGATGGAAGCGGTGCTGGGCATGGTCGGCGGCAAGCCTTCCAAGGCGCGTCGCATTGTGTTGCGCAACAACGGCATTCAGCATCGCCACTATGCGCTGGATCGCGTTACCGGCCTGCCGGTAATGACGAATGCGCAAATGGCTGCCGAAGCGGTGCGCGCGCTGGGCGATATCGGCAAAGTGGACAGCCTGGCAACGGCGACATCCCGTCCCGATCAACTCATGCCGGGGCATGGCGTGATGGTGCATGGCGAATTGGGCTGGCCCAGCCTGGAAGTGTTATCTATGTCGGGTATCTGCGTGGCGGGGGCGGCGGCGTTCAAACACGCATGGCTGGCGGTGCGCGCGGGCGATGCGCAGCGCGCTGTGGCCGTGGCTTCGGAACTGGCTTCAGTGGCGTTGCATGCACGCAACTTTGAGGCTGAAGTCGAACACAAGGTGAAAGAACTGGAAGAGCGTCCGGAGATTGCCTTTGAAAAAGACTTTCTGCGCTGGATGTTATCCGACGGTTCGGGCGCAGTGCTGCTGGAAACCAAACCGAACGGCCCGCTCAGTCTTAAAGTGAACTGGGTCGAACTATTTTCCGCCGCGCACGAGTTGCCGGCCTGCATGTATTCCGGCGCGGAAAAAAATGACGACACTACCCTGACTGGGTGGCAGCAGTTCTCATCCCAGGAATGTGCGGCACGCTCAGTGCTTGCGGTGAAACAGGATGTGAAACTGCTCAACGAGAATGTCATCCGCGCCACGCTGACCAACCCCTTGCGCGAGCTGGTGAATAAACACAATCTATCGGGGCAGACGATCGACTGGTTCCTGCCGCACTATTCGTCCAAATATTTCGCCGAACCGGTTGCTGCCGGGGTGGTCGAAGCAGGCCTGAACATCCCGCGCGAAAACTGGTTTACCAACCTGTTCGAAAAAGGCAACACCGGTTCCGCCTCGCCCTACATCATGCTGGACGAACTGTTCCATTCCGGCCGCATCAAAAAAGGTCACAAACTCCTGATGTACATCCCGGAGAGCGGGCGATTCTCCAGCGGGTTTATTTTCATGGAAGCTGTCTGATGGATATAAACGACGTACCACAGGAAGGCAACCGCACCATGGGCGGGTATCGCCGTGCGATGTATGCACGGGACAAGGACGGCAGCATCGTGATCGTTCCGTCGCGCGGCGGCGAGGTGGATGAGACCGTCACTTTGCAAGCCCTGGATCGGATACAGGAACAGACCGAAGAAGCCAGGGCGCGCGTGTTGGCAGGCGAGTCCTCGCCGCTGGAATACTGGATGTACGCTCAGCGGCTGGACCTGCCGCAACTCTCGCAAGTTTCCGGCTACTGGCAATGGCGCATCCGCCGCCACTTCCGCCCGAAAGTTTTCGCCAAGCTGCCGCAGAAAATTCTGCAGAACTATGCCTGGGTGATGGGCATCACCGTAGACCAACTCAAGAAGCTTCCATGAACATCCTCATTGAGAATTTCAAACACCGCCACGCGGCCCACTGCGAGAGCGGCGTCGCTTCTTCAATGCTGACCCATCACGGCGCGGCGATCACGGAAGCAATGGCTTTCGGTCTATCATCGGCGATGGCCTTCGCCTATCTGCCCTTCGTGAAGTTTGCCGGGTTCCCGTTGATCGCCTATCGCATGCCGCCCAAGCACATTCTCAAGGGCATGGTGAAGCCGTTCAAAATGCGCTTCCACTTCGAGACGTTTCGCGACCCGGCCAAGGGCACGCGGCGTCTGGACGAGTTGCTCCAGCAAGGCAAGATCGTCGGCATACAAACCTCGGCGTTCTGGCTGCCGTATTTTCCGGCGGACATGCGCTTTCACTTTAACGCACACAATCTGATCGTGTACGGTAAGGAAGGCGATGATTACCTGATCAGCGATCCGGTGGCCGAAGACCCGCAGCGCTGTGCCAGCGATGCACTGCAGCGTGCGCGTTTCGCTACCGGCCTGATGGCACCCAAGGGCCTGCTGTATTACCCGGAAACCATAGATCAAAAGACAGTGACGGCGGAAGCCATTCGCCGCGCCATCAAGAAAACCGTGCGCACCATGCTCGGCCCCGTTCCCATCATCGGCGTGCGCGGCATTCACATGCTGGCCAACAAGGTGGCGAAGCTGGATCCCGCCGACAAGCTCAGCCTCAACTACGCCGGCCACATCGTGCGCATGCAGGAAGAGATCGGCACCGGCGGCGGCGGATTCCGTTTCCTCTATGCCGCGTTCCTGCAGGAAGCGGCGCAGATTACCGGGATCGCCGAACTGAGCGTGCTGTCGGAACGCATGAACGAAATCGGCGACGGCTGGCGCGAATTTGCGCTGAAAGCGGCGCGCATGATCAAGGGGCGCGAACCGTTCGAGCCGAAGAAACTGGCCGAGATGCTGCACAGCCAGGCCGAACGCGAGAAGGAATTCTTCCAGGCGCTCAAGCAAGCTATTGCCTGATCCGGCTTGATTTCCCATCGCGCACGCGGCACGATGGGATCGAGATTCCGTCACATTGCAGTCTTCGTCGCCGTCATCAACGACCAGGGGGTGCGCCATGAAAGAACTCAAACACGAAGCGGCATTGTTCAAGGAAGCCCTGGTCGCAGGCGTCAAATATGCGGAAGGCCGGGGTGTGGTCAAGTTCGAACCCGGCGATTCGGCCAGCGAAAAACTCCTCTATATCTACCGGTTGCTGGTGCACGACAAAGTCATCCAACCCCTGCCGGAAGATCAGGTTGCCGAAAAAACCCTGCGCCACAAACTCGCCATCTGGTATTCGAAACAACTGCCCGCAGATCATCCGCTGCTGAAGTGACCGCCAGGAATCCATGAGCACAAACACACCACAGAAAGCCTTCAGCAAAACCCTTGTAGAACTGGAAGGTTGCCGGTTATCCACGCCCTTTACCGATGCGCAGGCGCTGGCCGTGGCCGAGATGCTTTCAACGTCCGAACCGTGGATGAGCCTGAAGTTTTCTGCCGCCTCGCTGGCGAGCTATTTGATGCGCGACGATGCCGCACTGCGCCGCTACGTGGTGTCCGTCGATGGAAACCTGGCCGGCGTCATTTGCGTGCGCCATCCCTGGCTGCGCGGCCCCTATATCGAGTTGCTGGGCGTGTTCCCGGACTACAGGGGCAAAGGTCTCGGCAAACAGGTGCTGGCCTGGGTGGAAACAGAGGCGCGCCGTGAATCCAAAAACCTGTGGGTCCTGACCTCGTCTTTTAATCATCAAGCGTTGAGTTTCTATCAGGGCCTTGGCTTCTATCCGATTGGCCCGATTCAGGGGTTGGTAAGCTCTGAGTACGATGAGATATTACTTCGCAAGTGTTTGGGGTGATCATTAAAGGTGCGAACAAGTCTAGAGGGGAGACATGAGAGCAAGCGTATGTTGTGTGGCGGCGGAAACAATTGCGAAGCTGAGCCCATTTAACTCATTTGTTTAGTTAGGTCATTCAGAACAATGCTCATCAACTTTACGCTCGTTCCGGTTGAAAAAGTTCACCCTTGGGGTTCACCCGGAAATTTTAGCCTTTCATGGTTTGGCCTGACTGATGGTCAGTTTTGGATTCGAGCGGGCGAAAGCACTCTCTTTGAATACACCGACCACGCACAAGTCGCTGGCACTACTCGCTACTGTGACTACCAAGTTGTTCGTCTCTATGAAGACTTGATGGAAATGCTTCCGCACATTCTTGAGCCACTACCTGCTTCTCTCTTTCAATACATCTCTGGTGATACAGGGATTGCATGGCTGGAAAGCTATCGTTTATGGGCTGAACAGAATGCCGATCACCTTAAACCAGATAGCTATTGGGAAATCATTGACGCCTCGACTACGTGGATAGGGAAGCGAAGCCTTGATAGCGCCTACTTGTCTCCATCGGCAAATATCGTGATTTGGTCTGATACGGAAAATGTCTATTTTGAGTGGGACAACCGAACCAAAATTTTCAAAGGTCAACCTGCATGGACTGCACTTCGTGGCACGTACAAATTGCCGCGCAATGAGTTCATGGCCGAGATCCAGTCGTTTCATTTTCGGCTGATGGAGCAAATGGCCCACAGGGTAGGTCAGGTACTTTCCGGCGCTCTGGCGGCAGAGATTAACATCGACTTGGCTGGGCTGGAGAGAGAACAAAATGAAAGATGCGGTACTCTGGACAGAGTATTGAGTTCGCTCGTGCAAACAGACTGGCAATCAGTGGAAATGGCAATCAATGAAATTCTTAACGCGCAAAATTGTCGCCCGGTCTGAGCATTCGATCTGGAAGCAAAACTATACTTTATAGCGAAGGGTGGGCACGAAGTGCCCACCCTGTAGTTTGTGGTTTTGACTTTCTCTTCCCCTGTGCGCCGCCGAGTAGCGGAAACTGGTCAGGGAATTCTGACGAATATGTTTGAGCACGTGGCCGCGTAGCGGATCGTGCGAGTTTATGAGGAAGCCTGACCAGTTGAGCAACGGAGGGAATCCCAAAGGGGCGGCGCGCTGGGGTCGCCTTCTTTTTGGTCACTTTTTCTTTGGCGAAGCAAGAAAAAGTGACTAGCTGTCGGGCTACCCCCGACGGTGTTGGTTTTGACTTTGGAGATTGGCGGGCTACGCCCATCCCCTTCGACTAGGCTCAGGACAGGCTTCGATACGGCTGTGCCTACTCAGGACGAACGGTCAACGGTAATCATCCGAACAAGCCCTACAGCGGCTTATCCGCCAGATAAGTAGAAAATATCCCCGCATCCACCGTGCGATGCACATTCACAAACCCCGCACCCTCCAGCGTCTTCATCACTTCTGCCGGAGTAGCGCAGGCTTCGATGGTATCCCAGTAGTAACGCCACAACTGCGCAGTGTCCTTGTCTTTGGCGACGAGTTTGGCCAGCGCGGGCACGGCGTATTTGCAGTACCCCTTGAGCACGGCAGTGGCGATCCTGCCTTTGGGCGGGGTGATTTCAAGGATGCAGACCTTGCCGCCCGGGTTCAGCATGCGCTTGAACTCGGCGAATGCGATCGACATGTCCGATACATGCCGCAGGGCATAGCCCATGCTGAGGAAGTCGTAGCCGCCGTCGGGCAGGGGGATGCGTTCGGCGCGGCCTTCAATCACGGTGACGCCAATTGGCAATTTGGCGCTGCGGATCATGCCGGGGCTGGGGTCGACGCCGGTGATCAGCTTTGGGTCGCCCACCAGACGGGCTGCCTGTTTTGCCACCAGTCCGGTGCCCATGCCGACATCCAGCACACGCATGCCGGGTTTCAGTCCGGCAAATCCGAGTATTTTGTGGCGGTATGAGGAGCCGGTGCCGAGGCCGAGGATGTTCTCGATGCGGTCGTAATCCGAGGCGGTCTTGTCGAATTGCTCGCCGACCCAGCTGCGGCGGTCTTCTTCGCGTTGGTAATACTCGGTAAGCGGGGGGTGCGGTGCGTGGACGATGTTGCCGGTTGCCTCGTTGGTTTGGCTTGCCATGGCTGGAGAATGTCGTTGAACAGGTAAGCGCGAATGCTAACTGAATTCTCGCAATAATGGGCGTGAAAAACATGTGTGTATGGTAGCGGACAGGGCGTATCTGCCTGATTCGAGGTAGAATGGCGACCTGAAATAAACAGGGGCAGGCCTTGCAGTTCTACACAGAAAATTCGTTGCCAGAACAAGAATATTCCAACACCATCGAGCAACCTTCAGGCCGGCAAAGCGCAGATTGCGCAGCTTCGATGCTCGTCCTTAATCGGGAGGGGTGACATGGGGCGTCTGGGCAAGATTTTTCTGGTGTTGTCGTTCGTTGGCTATCCCATTTTGCTGCACATGTTCATCCTCAAGGAAAACGAGGTGGAGATGTGGCAATTGATGTTTGTCTTCGCCCCGTTGCTGGGGGTGGCGGCCTGGGTGGTGTTCCGCATGGTCGGCAAAATATGGTGGCCACTGCTGACGCTGTTGTTTGGCGTAGCGGTGTATTACCTCGCGACCGGCGATTACGGGCGTGTTGGCTTGCTGGCGGTGAACGGCTTGATGAATGCGACGCTTAACCTGTTCCTGCTCTGGCTGTTTGGCCGCACCCTGCTGTCCGGCAAAGAGCCGCTGATTTCACAGATCTCGCGCCATATCAACGGCGAGTTGTTGCCGGATGTCGCCGATTACACCCGCTATGTGACCATTGCGTGGTGTATTTTCTTTGGCTTTGAAATTGTTGCTTCGCTGTTGTTGTATGTTTTTGCGCCGCTTGCTGCATGGTCGTTCTTCATCAATGTATTGAATCTGCCGTTGCTCATTCTCATGTTCGTCGGCGAAAAAGCTTACCGCACGGTGCGTTTTCCCAATCATCCCAAGACATCAATCATGAAAGCGATCGAGGTCTACAGCAAAGATTTTGCTGCGCCCAAGAAAGCAGAATAGCGAACGCTAAGTCCTACCTCCATGGCTGTAATCCCGCTCATTTCCCACACCGATCCTGACAGTGTGTTCGCATATCGCGAAGGCCGAGCCGTCAGTGTTGCCCGGTTTCTGCAACAGGTCACGCATCTGGCACAAACCCTGCCGGACAGAAGCCACATTTTGAATTTGTGCACCGATCGTTATCGTTTTGCGGTCGGTTTTGCGGCGGCGCTGGTACGTAAACAGACCAGTCTGTTGCCCCCCAACTACACACCCAGCTTCGTCGAGCGCCTGGGGCAACGTTATCCCGGCATGTATTGCCTTGCCGATGGCGAGGTGGATTTTCCGGGGGTGGAGGTTGTGCACTATCCGGCCATGCCGGAGGCAGATGGGTTGGCGCTTGCCGTACCGTCTATTCCGGCGGAACAACTTGCGGCCTTGGTGTTCACTTCAGGCTCTACCGGTGATCCGGTGCCGCACCCGAAATCCTGGAGTAGCCTGTGCAAAGGAGCAGCTGGCGAAGCGGTAAGTCTGGGCATAACGCGCAACTCCGGCATGGCCGTGTTGGGCACCGTACCGGCGCAGCATATGTACGGTCTGGAATCCTGCATGCTGCTGGCGTTGCAGAACGGGCTGGCACTGGTGGGCGAACGGCCGTTCTATCCGGCAGATATCTGCGCGCAACTCGCAGCGCTGCCGCAACCGCGCTGCCTGGTGACGACGCCGGTACATCTGCGCACGCTGTTGTCGGGTGCGACGGAATTGCCTGCCGTGGATTTCGTGCTGTGCGCCACCGCGCTGCTTGCGCCGCAGTTGGCGAGTGAATCCGAGGCGCGTTTTGCCGCGCCACTCTATGAAATATACGGCTGCACCGAGGCGGGCATGGTGGCGAGCCGCCGCACGACTGATGGTGCGGCCTGGCATCTGTTGCCCGGCGTGGTGTTGCAACAGGACGAACAGGGCAACCGCGTGCACGGCGGGCATGTCGAGATCGAGGCGCCGTTGAGCGATGTGATCGAGCGCAGCGCGGACGGTACCTTTGTCCTGCACGGGCGCACGGCGGATATGGTGAACATTGCCGGCAAGCGTACTTCGCTGGCCAGCCTTAACCATTACCTGAATGCGATTCCGGGAGTGAAAGACGGCGTGTTCCTGATGCCCGACGATAGCGATGGCGCGGTGACGCGGCCGCTGGCGTTTGTGGTGGCACCCGGCCTCGGCAGCGAGGAAATACTGGGCGCGTTGCGCCATAGCGTGGATGTGGTGTTCCTGCCGCGCCCGCTGTATTTCGTCGACGAACTGCCGCGTAATACCACCGGCAAACTGACGCGGGAATCACTCCTGCGTTTGAAAGAACAATGCGCGAAACGATGATGAAACAGCTTACATTCAGTATTCCTGCGAACCACCCTACCGGTGCCGGACATTTTCCCGGCAATCCCATCATTCCCGGCGCACTGCTGCTGGCCGAGGTGTTGCGCTGCATCGAGCAGTCGGAAGGCAAGTGTTTTGCATCGTGCAACGTCAAGGCTGCCAAGTTCCTGCATCCGGCAAGGCCGGGAGACAAGGTCGATATCGAATATGCGCATTCGGCTCAGGGCACCATCGAATTCCAGTGCGCCGTTGCCGGAACAAAAGTGCTGTCGGGAGGCATCGTTGCGAGCGAGTGATGACATCGACGACAAGGTCGCGAACGCATGGTCGGCAAAGCCGGAACGCAGCAATACGCTGGCGATCCGCTTTATCGTCTGGGTGGCGCTCACGCTGGGGCGTCGCGTGGCGCGGCTGTTCCTGTATCCGATCTGCCTGTATTTCCTGCTGTTCGCGGGCGAAGCGCGCACTGCATCAAAAAAATATTTGCGCAAAGTGCTGGGGCGTGAGCCGCGTGTCAGCGACGGTTTCCGCCACATTCACACGTTTGCCTCGACCATCCTGGATCGGGTGTTCCTGCTCAACGGGCGCTTCGATAAATTCGACGTTCACGCGCATCTGGATGCTGCGGCGCAGCGGATGATAGAGAGCAAGCAAGGCTGTATCCTGCTCGGCGCGCATCTCGGCAGTTTCGAGATCACGCGTGCTTATGCCGACGAGATCGAGGGGCCGCCCGCCAGTGTGGTGATGTACGAGGAGAATGCGCGCAAACTCAACTCGGTACTGAAGGCGATCAATCCCGACCTGACACAACAAGTGATCGCGCTGGGCAAGGTCGATTCCATGCTCAAGGTGGAGCAGGCGTTGCAGCGCGGCGAGTTCATCGGCATTCTCGCCGACCGTGGATTGGAGCAGGGCAGCGCGAGCATCACCTGCGATTTTCTCGGTGAGCCGGCAAAATTTCCCAACGGCCCCTTGCGCATTGCGTATATGCTGAAGAGCCCCGTGTTGTTGATGGTGGGCGCATATCGCGGCGGGAATCGCTATGACTTGTACTTCGAAGAGTTGATGGACATGAGCACGGGCGAGTTGCCGCGCAATGAGATGATCCGGCAGGCGCAGCGGCGCTATGTGGAACGCGTCGAATACCATTGCCGCAATGCGCCGTACAACTGGTTTAATTTCTACGATTTCTGGAAACAATAATGCGCGCCTTGCTCCTGCTGTTGTGCCTGGCATCCTTCGCCGTCCATGCCGAAGACGAAGTACCTGCCGCGCCTGCGGGATGGGGGTTGCCGCAACTGATGCAGAGCCTGGCGCAGGTGCAGTCCTCAAAGGCAAAATTCACGGAGCGCAAATATCTCGCTGTATTGATCGCGCCGCTGGATTCTTCGGGTATCTTGCTGTTTCAGGCCCCCGGTCATCTGGAAAAGCACACGCGCAAGCCCAAGGCAGAAAGTCTGGTGCTGGATCAGGGCGTGCTCACCATTGATAGCAAGGCGCGCAACATCAAGCGCACGCTGGTGCTGCAGGAATATCCGGCGGTGTGGGCGTTCGTTGAGAGCATCCGCTCGACGCTGGCGGGCGACCTGCCTACGCTGCAGCGTTTCTACAAGGTCAAACTCAAAGGCAATGCAGCCAAATGGAGCCTGCAGTTGGATCCCCTTGATCAAAGAACGCGCCAGGTGATGAGCGAAATCGTTATTTCCGGGCGCGGCGCTCACGTAACCAATATCGAGACCACCGAAGCCAACGGCGACCACGCAATAATGACCGTGGTTGAGGAAGCGCCGTGAACCTGCGCAAACATATCGCGGTCATCATCTGGTTGCTGCTTGTCGCAACCTTCGTTTTCATTATCAGCCGTACCCAGTTTACCGCCGACATGTCGGCGTTCATGCCGCGCAACCCGACGCCTACGCAAAAACTCATGGTTGAGCAGCTGCGCGACGGCGTGGTATCGCGCCTCATCCTGATCGGTGTGGAAGGCGCCCCGGCGCCGGTGCTGGCGCAACTCAGTAAGAACATGGCGGCGGAATTGCGTGCCGCGCCGGAATTGCTGGCCGTGAACAACGGCGAGCAAGCCGGCATGGAAAAGGATTTCGAGCTGCTGTGGAATAACCGTTATCTGCTGAGCGATGCTGTGACGCCGCAACGTTTTACGTCCGCCGGTTTGAAGGAAAGCCTGTCCGGTTACCTCGACCTGTTGAGTACACCGATGGGCGGCATGGCGCAACGCGTATTGCCCCGGGATCCCAGCGGTGAAGTGGTGCACATGCTGGAGCAGTTGCAGGGCGAAGGGCATCCGGCAATGCAGGATGACGTATGGTTCTCGCGCGATGGTACGCGCGCCATGTTGCTGGCGCACACCAAAGGCGCGGGCAATGACATCGATGCGCAGGAGCGCGCCATGCTGGTGGTTTCGGGCGCCTTCGAGAACGCGCGCAAATCCATTCCCGAGGCGGCTTCGGCGCAGGTGCGCATGACCGGTCCGGGCGTATTCTCGGTGCAGTCGCGCGCTGCCATCCGCAACGATGCCTGGCGGCTCTCGCTGATTGCCACTTTGCTGGTGGCGAGCATGTTGTTGCTGCTTTACCGGTCGCCGCGCGTGCTCGCGCTGGGCATGTTTCCGGTGGCAACGGGTGCGCTGGCGGGTATCGCGGCGGTGAGTGTGGGGTTTGGCGGGGTGCATGGCATCACGCTCGGCTTTGGTGTCACCCTCATCGGCGAAGGGGTGGATTACGCCATCTACCTGTTTACCCAGATCGATCACAATGAAATTCCGCAACACACCTTGCGCCGTATCTGGCCGACGTTGCGGCTGGGGGTGCTGACTTCCATCTGCGGCTTTTCCGCCATGCTGTTCTCGGGTTTTACCGGGCTGGCGCAACTCGGCTTGTTTTCCATTGCCGGGCTGATCGGCGCGGTGAGCACCACGCGCTGGGTATTGCCGCAACTGCTGCCGCGCGGGTTTTCCGTGCATGCTTCCACGCGTTTCAGCAGCGCATTGATGGCGCTGGTGCGGCAAGCGCCGCGTGCGCGTTTTGTATTGCTCGCGGCAGTGGCAGTTGCAATGGTGTTCCTGGTGACGCAACGAAACTCACTGTGGAACGATAGCCTGTCCAGCATGAGTCCGGTGAAGAAAGAATCGCTGGCGCTGGATGAGCAATTGCGCGGCGATATGGGCGCGCCGGATGTGCGCTATATGCTGGTGCTGGGCGGGGCCGATCAGGAAGCTGCGCTGCAGCAGGGCGAGGCGCTTGCGGCCAGCCTGCGCAATCAGGTGGCGCAAGGGCTGTTGCAGGGTTTTGATCTGCCGCCGTTGCCCAGTCGTGCCGTGCAACAGGCACGGCAGGATTCCCTGCCGGATGCCGTCACCGCCCGCAACAACCTGAACCAGGCATTGCACGGCTTGCCTTTCCGTAGCGCGATTTTCGCGTCGTTCGGGCATGAGATCGATGCGGCGAAACAGCAGCCTTTGCTGGACCGTGCGGCCATGCGGGGTAGCAACCTCGGCTTGAAGCTCGATACGTTCCTGGTGCAGCGTGAAGGAGGCTGGTCGTTGATGCTGCCGCTGCGCGGCGTGCAGGATTCAGCCAAACTGGAGCAGAACTTGCGTCAGGCGACCGCGACATCGTTCGTTTTGCTCGACATGAAACAGGAATCCGAGCAGATGTTCCGCGACTATCGCCACGAGGCCGCCCAGAACGCCATGTTGGGTGCGCTGGCCATCGTGATTTTACTGTTTATCAGTCTGCGCTCGACGCGCCGGGTACTGGAAGTGCTGTTGCCGCTGGCGGCCGCAGTGATTGCGGTGACGGCCTGGCTGGTGCTGAGCGGGCATAGTCTGTCCATTTTCCACCTGATCGGCTTGTTGCTGGTGGTGGCGGTCGGTTCCAACTATGCGCTGTTCTTTGATCACAAATGTGCCTCGGCGCAAGACCGCGAGCGTACCGTGAGTTCGTTGCTGTTCGCCAATGCCTCCACCATGCTGGGTTTTGGCCTGCTGTCGTTCTCGCAGTCGCCGGTGCTGAATGCTATCGGCTCTACTGTGGCGGTCGGAGCAGTATTGAGCCTGATCTTTTCTGCAATCTTAATAGTCAGGAATGATGCATAAACCCCACCCCTTTGGTTGCCCGGTGCAGGGGGGTCGGTTAAGATGGGCAGTGAATTCGCAGAATTAATTGCGTCGTCCGGCGCAGCTAGATAACTTAAGGAGACTGATATGAAACTTACCCGTTTGGTTCTCATCGTTTTAGCTGCTGCATTGGCGACTGCGTGTGCCTCGAAACAGGCAAAAACGGATACGTCCGAGAAAGCACCTGCCGCTAAAGCCGCTCCAGCCAAGGAAGCCTCCAAGAAAGAAGCGCCCCAGGGTGTGATCATCGGCAAGCCTGCGCCAGGCAGCAAATTCTCCAAATTGAAAATCGGCATGACCCTGAGCCAAGTGGAAAAGACCATTGGCCATCCAACCAAACAATGGACACACCCAACCGGAAAGGCACACATTCCGTTCTATTTCGGACCGGATCGTTGGGTTATCCAGTATTCGTACAAGGGAGAAGGTGTGTTGACCCTCAATTCGGGTGAGGAGCAGTTACTGACGCAAATCGAAGTCAACAAGGCTGAATAAGACGCGTATAGCGCTTCATTAGAGGAGAAACAATCATGGTTGAGCAAGAGAGTGCATGTGAAGTTCTGGTGATCGGCGGCGGTCCGGCCGGTTCCACCATTGCGGCGTTGCTGGCACAGCGCGGACGCAACGTGCTGATGCTGGAAAAAGACAAACATCCGCGCTGGCATATCGGCGAGTCGCTGTTGCCGATGAATATGCCGATGTTCGACGAACTGGGCATCACCGAAGAAATCCGGCGTATCGGCATCGTCAAGCTGGGTGCGGAATTTGTTTCGCCCTGGCACAACGCGGCGGTGATGATCGATTTCAACGATGCACTGGATAATACTTATCCGAGCGCATTTCAGGTGCGCCGCGACGAGTTCGACGAGATCATGTTCAAGAATGCCGCCGCCAAGGGCGCAAAGGTCGTCGAAGAATGCAAGGTGACCGACATCCAGTTCAATCCGGGTGCGGAAGCGGTGGTGAATACGGTGAACAAGGACGGCAATACGCAGCGTATCCGCGCCAAGTTCGTGGTGGATGCCTCCGGCCGCGACACGTTCCTCTCCAATCATTTCCGTATGAAGCACCGCAACAAGAAACACAACAGCGCGGCCATGTTCGGGCATTTCACCGGCGTGAAGCGCCTGGAAGGCGAAGTGGAGGGCAACATCAGCCTGTTCTGGTTCGACCACGGCTGGTTCTGGTTGATCCCGCTGGCCGACGGCAACACCAGTATCGGTGCGACCTGCTGGCCTTATTACATGAAAACGCGCAAGACCGATACCACGCAATTCCTGCTGGATACCATCGCCATGTGTCCGGCGCTGATGGAACGCATGAAAGATTCCAAGCTGGTCACGCCGGTGACGGCCACGGGCAACTTCTCCTACCTGTCGGAGCGCTCCTCAGGCGAGAACTACATTTTGCTGGGCGATGCGTTCGCGTTCATTGATCCGATATTCTCATCCGGCGTGTTCCTGGCGATGGCCAGTTCCTTCGCCGGGGCCGATGCGGTCGAGCGCTGCCTGAGCAAGCCGCAGGAAGCAGCGCAGGCCCTGAAGGAATTCGACAAGGCCATCATGCAGGGGCCCAAGGTGTTCTCCTGGTTCATCTACCGCATCACCACCCCGGCGATGCGCAACCTGCTCATGTACAAGGGCACCGAGAGCAAGGTCAAGCGTGCGCTGATCTCCATCCTGACCGGTGATGTGTACCGCACCGATCGCTATGCTTTCTGGCTGTTCATGTTCAAGGTCATGTACTACGCCGGTACGCTGCTTCATATGAAGTCCAGCTTCATGGCATGGCGCAAACGCAAACGTTCCATTCAGGTCATGGATATAGGTGTGACAGGCTGACATGGCAAGTAGCAGCAAGCAATTCGGACTGGCCTATCTCGACGCCGGCGAAATCGGCGCATATCTCGAAAAGCACAGCGGTCATGTATTGAGCGTGATCGGCTTCGGCCACACGCTGCCGCTGCCGGGATGTGCGCCGTTGTGGGTGGATATCCCGGTGCTGGGCGGGCACGACAGCAGCATTGAAGTGTGGACCAGCGATTTGTCCGTCACGGCATGCGAGCATCTGGGGGTGAGCGGTACTGCCGACGGTCAGGTGCTGTTCGGCAATCTGACGCTGGAGCAGCACGCCGGCGACACGCTGGAGACGCTGGCGGAGCAGGCCTACATGCGCATCTTCGGTTTCATCGATCATTTCGGTTATCGCAACTTGTTGCGCGTCTGGCATTACTTCCCGCAAATCAACGACGACGAAAACGGCCTGGAACGTTATCGCGGTTTTAACGTCGGACGGCATACGTCTTTTATTGCCAATGGCCGCAAGATCGGCGAAGAGAGTGTCCCTGCGGCAAGCGCGCTGGGCAGCAACAGCGGTTCGCTGGTGGTCTATTTCATGGCATGCAAAAAGCGCGGCAAGGCAGTGGAGAACCCTCGCCAGGTCAGCGCCTATCATTATCCGAAGCTCTTCGGGCCGAGCAGTCCGATCTTTGTGCGTGCCATGTCGGCAACTTTGGGCGGGCAGTATTGCTTCTTCATTTCCGGCACGGCCAGCATCGTCGGCTTTGAGACGCTGCATCAGGGGGATGCAGAAAAGCAGACTGCGGAGACGCTGACGAATATTCGCACATTGCTGCAACAGATTCCGCACTACGATCCCAAGCAGGGCCGCATGTTGCTCAAGGTCTATGTGCGCCATCCCGAACATCTGGCGATGGTGCGGGACAAGGTGCAGGCTGAATTTGGTTCCGCCTGCAAGGCCGTCTATCTGCATTCCAATATCTGCCGTTCCGATTTGTTACTGGAGATCGAGGGCGCCTATTTCAACGAAGTGCAGTAGCGCGCCGGTTATCAATGTGATGAACACTCTTGCCCGCTGCGCAGTCCTGTCGATGTTTGTTCTTTCCACGGCGCAGGCGCAGACCCAGCTCAAGCCCGAGTGGGAGCTCGGTGCGGGTGTCGCGGCCATTGACTTTCCGATGTACCGGGGCTCGGACGAGCGCCGCTCGTACATTCTGCCCGTTCCGTATTTCGTTTATCGCAGCGAGACACTGCAGGTCAACCGTGAGCGTTTGCGCGGACTGATTTTCAAACGCGACACTGTCGAAATGGATATCAGCGTAAACGGCTCCGTCCCCGCCAAGGGTTCCAAAGCCCGGGAAGGGATGCCCGATCTGGATCCGACGCTCGAGATTGGGCCTTCGCTCAATTTCCATTTGCTGTATTCCGAAGACAGGAAGAATACATTCGATTTGCGCATGCCGTTGCGCGGTGTGATTGCCTCCGATTTCAAACATACCCAATCTGCCGGCTGGCTGTTCCAGCCGCAGTTGAATCTGGATTATCGCGATATAGAGCACAGCGGCTGGAACATCGGCCTGGTTGGCGGGCCGATCATCTCGGACCGCCGCTACCACCAATATTTTTACAACGTTGCGCCGCAATACGCGACTCCTACGCGGCCTGCATACACCGCAAGCGGCGGCTATTCAGGCATGCAGTACATCTTTGCCTTCAACAAACGCGATCCGAACGGGCGCTGGATGGGCGGCTTCATGAAATGGGACAGCCTTAAGGGTGCCGTTTTTGCGGATAGTCCGCTGGTCAGGAGCAAACAGTATTTCACCGTTGGTTTTGCGGTCACCTGGACGTTTGACCGGTCGGACAAGCTGGTTGAAGTGGATGACGATTGAGGCGGTGGATGTCATAAAAACAGCATGGCCATGTGCTACGCTAGGGCGCAACGAGATTAGATTCAGGGAAAAGATAAAGTGATGTGGGTCTGGCGACAAATTAGGTCCGTCTACGAATACTTCGTGCTGTACGGCGGGCTGCTGTTTTTTGCGCTGATCTGCCTGGCATGGAGCCTGCCCGCCAGTCTCTTGCGTCACCTCATGCCGCATCGTACGGCACAACGCGTCGGGCGCTACGCCATCATGCTGGTGTTCCGCACCTATCTCTTCGTGATACGCGCCAGCGGGCTGGTGAAATGTGACCTCACCGCGCTGGATGTACTGCGCAAAGAACCCTCGCTTGTCATCGCCACCAATCATCCCTCGCTGATCGATGTGGTGCTGGTTGGTTCGCGTCTGCCCAACTTCGTCTGTGTGCTGAAAGCCGCGCTGCTCGACAACCCGCTGCTGGGCGGCGGCGCCAGCATGGCGGGCTATGTGCGTAACGACTCAACCGCGATGCTGATGCGCGAATCCAATGTGGCCCTGCGCGAGGGCGCGCAACTGCTGATCTTTCCCGAAGGAACGCGCACGGTGCGGCAGCCGGTCAATGAATTCAAGGGTGGGTTCGCGCTGGTTGCCAAAAAGGCGGGCGTGCCGGTGCAGACCGTGTTCATCGAGGCCAGCAGCCCCTTTCTCGGCAAACACTGGTCGTTCTTCGACAAACCGGTTTTTCCGTTGCGCTACAAGGCCCGCCTCGGGGAGCGTTTCGAAGTGAAGGGCGATGCAAAAACTTTTGCCGCCGACCTTGAGAAATACTATCGCGAACAAATGGCACAAAAAAAATCATGACTCCCTCCAAGACACATCTGGTCCTTATCCCGAGTTTTAACACTGGAGCCAAGGTATACGACACTGTGCGCGCAGCACGCGAGCAATGGGCGCCGGTGTGGGTGGTGGTGGACGGAAGCACCGACGGTACCGGCGAGGGACTGTTGAAAATGGCCAAGCAGGATCCGCAATTGCGCGTGATGGTGTTGCCGCACAACCACGGCAAGGGTGCGGCCGTGCTGCAGGGCCTGCGCGTGGCGGTGCACGAGGGCTACACGCACGTGCTGACCATGGATTCCGACGGTCAGCATCCGCCCGAAAAAATTCCCGAGTTCATGCAGGTATCGCTGGCTAACCCGGACGGGCTGGTGCTGGGACGCCCGGTGTTCGATGCCAGTGCGCCGCTGCTGCGCGTGCGCGGACGCAAGGTTTCCAACTGGTGGGCCAACTTCGAGACACTGTGGCAGGGCATCGGCGACTCGCTGTACGGCTTCCGCGTCTATCCGGCGCAGATGCTGCTCGGCGTGATGGAGAACAGCTATTGGATGCGCCATTTCGATTTCGACCCCGAGGCTGCAGTGCGCCTGTGCTGGTGCGGCGCGCGCCCGATCAATGTCGATGCGCCGGTGAAATATTTCCGCACCGACGAAGGGGGGGTGTCGCACTTCAACTACCTGCGCGACAACATCCTGTTGACCGGGATGCACTTGCGCCTGTTCACAGGCTTCATTGTCAGATTACCCTTGTTGATATGGCGGAAACTGTTCTGACATACTCGTCTGAACCAAACGCACTGCGCCGACCATGAGAATCACTTTCGTCCATCCCGCCGGCTTTAACTTCGTTCCCGGCCAGCCGGATTTCTCGGTATTGGCTAACCGCATGCCGCCCATCGGCATTCTCTCGCTCGCTGCCTGGCTGGATAAACACGGTCACGAAACCTTTGTGCACGATTGCCTCGGGCCGTTCGCGCCGCCCACCATCGAAGAGAATGCGGAGATCGTGTTGGCCACCAATCCCGAGATGGTCGGTTTTTCCGCTACCACTTCCGGTTTCATGGATGCGGTGGACATGGCGCAGTACATCAAACAGAAGAGCCCCGACATCAAGATTCTGTTTGGCAATGTGCATGCGTCATCCATCGGTGCGCCGCTGCTGGAACACTTTCCCGAGATCGACTACCTGTGCATCGGTGAAGGTGAAGGCGCGTTGCTCGACTATGCCAACGACATGCCGGTCGCGCAGATATCCAACATGGTGTATCGCGACGGTGAGCGCATCGTCTCCAATCCGCGCCGCCAGCGCATATTGAATCTGGACGACCTGCCGTTCCCCGCGTATGAAAAACTGAAAGGCTTCCCTGATGCCTATCACCTGCCGTTGTTCTCCTATATGAAGAAGCAGGGAGCGACCATGATCACCTCGCGCGGCTGCCCCTATACCTGCTCGTTCTGCGACCGCACCGTGTTCGAGCGCCTGTACAAGGTCAACTCCGCGCAGTACATCTACGACCACATGAAGCACCTGCGCGACAACTTCGGCGTGTATCACATCAACTTCTACGACGATCTGTTCACCGCGCAGAAGAAGCGCGTGTTCGACCTGTGCGAATTGCTCATTGAGAAACCGCTGGGCATGCAATTCAATTGCGCCATCCGAACCGGACACACTTCGGACGAAATGCTGCAGAAGCTCAAGCAAGCCGGTGCACTGATGTTGTCCATGGGCGTCGAATCCGCCGACCCGGACATGATGGAACGTCACAAGGCCGGCGTGACGCTGGAGGCAGTGAAAAAAACAGTGGAGCAGATTCACGCTGCGGGTTTGCGCGCCAAAGGCTTGTTCATCTTCGGCATGCCGGGCGAGACACCGGAGACGGTGAAGACCACCAGCGACTTTATCCTCTCGCTCAATCTGGACGAGATGAACATGACCAAGTTCAGCCCGTTGTACGGTGCGCCGATCTGGGACGAATGTATTAGCGGTGAAGAAGGCGAGACCATCGAGGACTGGCGTCTGATGAATTGTCTCAACTTCGTGTTCCTGCCCAAGGGATTCAAGTCGCGCGAAGAAATGGATGCGCTCTACAACTGGCATATCCTGCGTTTCTACAACAGCAAGAACTACCACCGCACTTTCGCCAAGCGCCTGTGGCAACACCGCTGGAGCCTTTGGCACCTGCTCAAGAATCTGCCGCGCGTGATCCAGGCCAACCGCTACTTTAGCGCCAACCAGAAACAACTGGAGGCCATCAAGCAGAACTTTCCCAAGCATCCGCGCCAACCCACCAATCTAGTGCCGCTGCTCGGCGAAGAACTTTATGCCGACAAAGTCTCGACAGTGAAAGTGAGTCTGCCGGTCAGCGTGCTGAAGAAGGCCGAGGATGTACCATTGCAGAGTGCGGAGATGACGGATGAGTAGAGCGTGTATAGGATAATGAATCCGACGCGGGAAATTTTGTCTCAATGCACCAATTACGATGCCTGTTTCAGATAGTCAAACATAGGAGTTGCACATGCGGATCTTCGCCATTCTAGCTGCCGTCATTCTCGCTGCAGTCATTCTCGTTTCCGTTGTCGAGGCTCGGTCCAAACCCTACGACGAATCAGTTGATGCCAAGGCCATCCTGCAAACTGTATTGGCATCGGCAAAAACAGATCGCAAACCGGTATTCGTTATCTTCGGCGCGAATTGGTGTGCGGATTGCCGCGCGCTGGATCACGCAATAAAAGAAGGTCGGAATGCGGCATTGATAACCAGGTCATTCAGCGTCGTCAAGATCAACGTCGGTAATTTTGACAAGAACCTCGACATCGTAAACGCCTACGGCAGTCCCATTAAACAAGGAATTCCGGCCGCCGTCATTCTTTCTGCAGACGGTCAGATGATTTATGCAACTCGTCCGGGTGAACTGGCTGAAGCCAGGCAAATGGGCGAAGCAGGCATTTATGACTTCCTTGTTGGTGTTACCAAGCGTGCAGGCATCCGGTAGCATATACAAACGCTTTCCATGTCCCTGCATACTTGAAGGAGCGAAGAATGACGGATGAATCGTTGATCGAAAATCAAAAGATCGAGCAGTACAAGGGCTACATGCAAGATGTGGCCAACATTGGCACCAGGCACGAGACGGCAAGAGGATTCTATCTTTCAGTTTTGTCCGCGCTGCTCGCTTTTGTGGCGTTGGCCGGCAAGGATGGCCCTCTCAATGGTATTGGCCCGCACTTCTTTGTGGTCGTCAGTGTGGGGGCCATTGCGATCTGCGGGCTCTGGTTGATACACACGTTGTCGTTTGCTGCCTTGTACCAGGCCAAGCTCGGACGGCTTCATGTGATGGAGGAAAAGCTTCCGTTCCAGAACTTCGCCGCAGAGTTCGAAGTGCTGAACGGGGACTGGCGATATATTCGACTCACGACTGTCGAGTGCTGGGTTGCATTCATTTTCATCATCCTCTTCGTCGTCGCACTTGTGTTGAATTTGTGCACAGCATAGACAGGGCATCTATCCAGTACATTGCGAGGTTGGTGTGGCCTGAAAAGCAATCAGCTCGGTGCTTTCAGGTCTCTTCAATAGAATGCCGGGCCTTATAGTTCATACTCGGAGAACGTTGGGGCAGACCTCGAAGAGGTTCGTTTGAATTACGAATCGACCGTTAGTTATCTCTTCTCGCACACATTTGCATTGGAACTGATGTACTGTTCATTCCTGGCGTTCTGGATAAACGCGGCCTGGATAGCGTTATAGCCTCATCCTCTGTTCCTTGACCAATATTGGGGTCAATCTCATAGCCGGGCTCAAGATAAAAAAACAAAGGCCGCGCTACTTCGGACTTTTGTTTGCGATGGGACAGAATTCAATTGCCTTGGCGACCGGCATCCCAGAGAGTAATAAGGGGGCGGGCCCAGACTATCTCTGCTTTGCAAGCAGACGGCCTTAAGCGAAATGGCATCCTAACTACCTCAATCAAAATAAATTTTCAACCTCCCCTTTAGTCTGCGCAACTTTGGCCGTTATCAAGCTAGCAGGTCACAGTCCAGGGCAATTCCCCTTGGCAAGGTGGCATAGGTCGTTGTTCTGGGGATCGTTTTTGTGAGGTTCGACAACGTGCCGATATAGTTAATCTCGCGAGTAACAACAGAAAGAGGAATGGAAAATGAAACTTTCAACCAAGTTGTTATTGATCGTTTGTGGCGCCGTGTTGGGTCTGGTTCTGGTGGGCGGCTTTGCCGTGGTGTCTTTGCGCAGCACAATGCTGGCAGAGCGAGAACAGTCCGTGCGACTATTGGTGACGCTCGCAGTCAAGCAGGTGGAGCATTTTCAGTCGCTGGAAAAGTCCGGCAAGCTTTCGCGCGAAGATGCACAAACAGCCGGGAAAGAGGCTTTGCGCGCACTGCATAACGGTGACGACTACGTATTTGTCCGAACCGGCGAAAAGCTGCTGTTGTCGATTGTCCATCCGGATCCGCGCAAGGAGGGTACCGAGAGCAACGGCGGCACACTGCCGAATGGTCAGTTCTTGACCGATGCCTATTTGGCTGCCCTGCAAAATAGTAATCCGGCGCTTGTTCATGTCTGGACCAAACGTCCCAACGGCAATGTGGAAGTGCCCAAGATCAGTATCATTCAGCGTGTGCCAGACTGGAATTGGGTGGTTGGGAGCGGCGTGTTTGTGGACGACGTCGATTCGGCTTTTTGGCGTTATGTCATAAAGTTTGTATTGATCGGAGGGGTCGTCTTTGTGGGTGTGGTCGCGCTGGCATTCTGGCTGGCGCGCGGGATATACCGGAGCATAGGCGGTGAACCTGCTTACGCAGCGGAAGTGGCGCAGTCTATTGCCGGCGGCAATCTGAGCCAGACCATCGTCGTGAGCAAAGGGGATACTGTGAGCCTCCTGGCAGGTATGTCCGTCATGCAGGACAACCTGCGAAAAATGATAGGCAATATTCAGCGTGGAGCAACGACACTGAATGGGGCCGCCGAGTCGTTGACCGGGCAAATGACACAGATCAACAATGCGGCCCAGCAATCCGCCGATGCCACCAGCTCAACCGCGGCGGCTATCGAGCAGATGGCTGTCAGTGTTGCGCACATTTCCGACAATGCCAAGGAATCAGAACTTAAATCGCAACGTTCTGCCGCGCTGGCGGCTACCGGTGAGTCGCATGCTCGCCAGGTGGCGGAAGAATTGAATCATGTAGCACTGCAAGTCGGCGATGCTTCTACGCGCATTGAAGGCCTGGTCGAACGCACGCGCGAAATCGGTGGCATTGCAAACGTTATCAAGGAAATCGCCGATCAGACCAACCTGTTGGCGCTAAATGCCGCGATTGAAGCTGCGCGGGCCGGCGAGCAGGGGCGCGGCTTTGCCGTTGTGGCCGATGAAGTGCGCAAGCTGGCAGATCGTACTTCCCAGGCAACCGGGCAGATTACCGGCATGATCCAGGCCATTCAGGATGACACAACAGCGGTCGTTGGCAGCATGCACGCGGTCACGCCCCAAGTGACAAAAGGGGTGGAGACAGCCAACAATGCCGCTACTACCCTGCGCGAGATTAACGCCGAAGCGAATGCCACACTGGAGAACTTCCGCGAAGTAGCAAACTCCACCTCGGAGCAGAGCACTGCCAGCGATAGCGTTGCGGGCAGTGTTGAAAAGATAGCTCAGATGATTGAAAAAATGGCGAATTCGGTCAACAGCGCCAACCAGAATGTATTAACCCTGGAAGGTTTGGCGGTGGAATTGCGCGATTCGGTGGCGCGATTCAAGGTTTGAATATTTTCGCTTTCCGAAAGTTGGGCTGGATTAAAGGGGGACTTCCTCCCCCCATAACGCTTCGATGCAAAAAGCGCCTCAGATCGCTCTCGCAATCAACATGACGTTGCAGAACGGCGTTCCCTTGTGCATCGGCATCGGATCAACCTCGAATCCATTGCGCTGTAATACCTCCTGCCATTCGTTCAGCGCGCGGCAATAGATGCGATTGACGCGGTGACCGCGCAGGAAAAATACGGTGCGATCGACCCAGTTGCTGTAATAGAAGGGCAAGCCGCCGGCGGCATCGCCGATACGGGTGATGAAAGTGCCGCCGGTGGGCAGCGCGGCGCGAATACGGCGCAGCACGTTTTCCTGAGCTTCGAAGTCAATGTAGTGCAATACGTCGAGGATGATGGCCACGTCGGCCTTGCCAAAATCGGCAGTGCAGATGTTGCCCAATGCAAATTCTGCGCGGTTGCCGAGCGCGGCGCGGGCGCGTTCCACATCCTTCGGCATCAGTTCCAGTCCCCAGATATTTTTTACCATGGGAGCGGCGGGCCATTGCGCGGGCCAGTTTCCGGACTCATGCAGTGCGCGTGCTTCGAGCAGCCAGGAGGCGAGCAAGCCCTGGCCGCAACCAAGGTCGATCAAGCGCTCTGCATCCGGGATCAGGCCGTGTTCGAGCAAGCCGAAGAACGCCGGATCGCCTTTCAGTTTGCCCCGGGCGAATTTCCAGGCGAAAAGTCCTGCGGAACGATAGGGTTGTGTTGCGCGTTTGAGCAGCGTGCGGTGAAAGTTTTCGGTCATGGAATGGCGGAACGTAAGGTAACGGAGTGAAGGTTCTGCTGTGCCAGATTATCCAGCAGGCGCGGCAGCACGTCGAGAATGACCGGTTTGCCCTGGGCGGTACGTGCAGCGCTGCCGTCGTGCAGCAGCAGAATGTCACCGCTTTTCAGGTTATGCACCAGACTGTTGAGCACGGTATCGGCATCGCCTATGCGTGTGTCAAAACCGCGTTTGCTCCAACTGCACAGACGCAGCCCACAATGGGCGAGCACGGGCTCCAGTTCCGGATTGCGCAATCCGGCGATGGAGCGAAAGAAACGCGGCGTTTGCCCGCTGATTTCGCTCAATGCGGCCTGCGCGCTAAGTATTTCGTGATGAATGCTCCATGGGTCGAGCAGCGAAAAATACCAGTTGTGCGACATACTGTGATTTTCGATGGCGTGGCCGCGCCGAACGATTTCGCGGCAGAGCTCCGGGTGTTGTACGGCAAGTTCTCCGATACAAAAGAAGGTTGCCTTGGCCTGGTAACGGTCAAGGATGTCCAGAACTTGCGGGGTGACTTCGGGGTTGGGACCGTCGTCGATGGTGATCGCCACTTCGCTGCGTAGCGCGGCAGCCTGTGGCAGGCGGGTGATGTTCGGGCCCAGCAGCGTACTGCGCGGGAACAATCCAGCGAGGGTGAGGATGGAATGGTTGATAATCACGATGCCCAACATCCACACCAAGAGTGCGGGATTAAGCAGGGTGGCGATGATGCAACTGGCGAGTGCCAGTATGGAAAGCTTGATAGCGAGCGTCGGTTTCCAGTTGCGGCAGGGAAAAAGCATCGTTACGTTATATATGGGATTTTGCGCGGCATTATACAATGGCACCCATTCAACGAATGGTCTGTTCCTAAGGAGTTGTTGTGCAGCTGTGTAGAATTATTGTAGTTTTTCTCGTATTCATCCTGAGTGCTTGCAGCGCCCCGCCGCAGAAACCCTTTACTCTTGCCCTCGGCGATTACAGTTATGCCAAACAATACATCAGCTGGATGATAGAACAGGGGATCTCGAAAGACGATGTCACCGGGTTGAGTATCGCGCTGGTGGACGATCAGCAGGTGGTGTGGGCGCAGGGCTTCGGCTATGCCGACAAGCAGGCAAACATCAAAGCCACGCCGGATACGGTTTATCACCTGGGTTCCATCGCCAAGGTTTTCACGGCAACGGCTGCGATGCAACTGGCCGAACAGGGCAAGCTGGATATCGACCAGCCGTTGCAAAAATACCTGCCCCAATTTTCCATCAAGAGCCGCTTCGGCGATACGCAAGGCATCACGCCGCGCACCCTCATGGATCACCACTCGGGTTTGCCCGGCAACTGGGTGCACGGCATGAGCGAGCGCCACCCGCAGCCGTTCACCGACCAGGTGACGGCGGTGAAGGATGACTATGTTGCGTGGCCGCCGAATACGGTGTTCGCCTATTCCAACCTCGGCGTGTCGCTACTGGGAGCCGCTATCGGCGAAGTGGGCGGCGAGTGCTACGCCAGCTACATGAACAGCCATCTGCTGCAGCCGCTGGGCATGGGACACAGCGAGTTTGTCGCGCGCATTCCCGGCAAGACCTATCGCAAGGGTGAGGAGGTGGAGGCCATCCCTTTGCGCGATCTGCCTTCCGGCGGGCTGATCTCCAGTGCCGGCGACATGACGCATTTTATGCAGATGGTATTCGCCGACGGCAAGTATGACGGCAGGCAGATCGTGACGGCGGAATCGCTGCACGAGATGCTCAAGGTGCAGAACCCGAATGTGCCGCTCGATTTCGATTTCAAGATGGGGCTGGGCTGGATGTTGAACGGGGTGGAGGTGCCGCGTGCGGGTACGGTGGCCAGTCATGGCGGCACCACGCTCAACTACCACACCATGATGGCGATCCTGCCCGAACACAAGCTCGGCGTGGTGGTGCTGTCCAATTCAGCCGGCTCGGAAGCGCTGGTGGCTGAGGTGACGGCCGAGACCCTGAAGCTGGCGCTGGAGGCCAAGCGCGGCATCACCCAGCCGGAGAAGAAAGTTGTGGAGGCAAAGAGCGTGCCGTTGACGGCACAGGACCTGAACGACTACAGCGGCTATTTCGATACACTGATCGGTCTGGTCAAGGTGGACGGTTCATCCGGCGATCTCATCGCCGAGCTCATGGGCTGGAAATTCCAGTTGGTGAAGCATGACGACGGGCAGTTTGGCGTGCGTCTCAAGCTGCTGGGCTTCATTCCGGTGGCGAACAGCCAGATGAAGGAGATGACCCTGTCCCTGCACCGCATCAACGGGCGCGATGTGCTCACTTACCGCAAAGGCGGGCAGGACATGCTGGTGGGCGAGAAATTGCATGTGCAGCCGCTGCCGGACTATTTTAACGACTATGTCGGCGAATACGACATCGTCAACAAGCACGACGGCCCCATGCCGGAGAACATCCGCGTGGTGCGTGAAGGCGATTTGCTGATCGGCGAATTCAATTCCTCCATCATGCCGGGCTTCCTGTTTCGCTCTGCATTCCTGCCGGTGGCCAAGAACGAGCTTGTGTTGGGCGGAGTAGGCAGCGGCAAGGGCGAAACCCTGCGTGTGTCCAAGGTCGGCAACGAAGCGCACTTGTACTACTCCGGGTTCGAACTGAAAAAGAAGTCTGTTGCGAGAGAAAAATGATGCAACTGCAAACTGAATTCATCCACGATATTGCCCCCGATGTTGAAGGTGAGCGCATTCTGTTGCTTATGCTGCCAGGGGCAAAGAACACGCCGCAGCAACTGGTGGAACACGGCTTCATTCGCGAGTTGCGCGAACGCCGGTTGCCGGTGGATGTGTTGGTGCTGGATGCGCATGTCGATTTGTATCTGGAGCGCGCCGATATCGAGCGCGTGCTGCACCATGCGCTGGACGAAGCGCGTGCGCAAGGTTACCGCCGCATCTGGCTGCTCGGCATTTCGCTCGGAGGCTCGGGGGCGATGATCTGTGCCACGCAGCGTACGGCTGAAATCGAAGGCATCTTCCTGCTGGCGCCCTTCCTGGGGACGCGCGGCATCATTGCCGAAGTGGAAGCGGCGGGGGGTCTGGGCCATTGGAGTGCCGGCAAAATCGGCAACCGTGATCACGAACGCATGTTGCTTGAACATATCCGGCGACATACGCAGGATGAGAACGGGTTTCCGCCCATCTATCTGGGTTACGGCAGCGAAGACCGTTATCGGGGAGCGAGCATGGTGCTGGCGGAACGCTTGGCACAACCGCGCGTCAGCGTGGTACCGGGCGGGCACGATTGGGATACCTGGATCCTTCTTTGGCGCCGGTTGCTGGGTAAGCAACCCTTCGCTATTTGAGCGGGAGTACCGTTCGTCTGAATTAAGCTTTCGTATTGAACGACTTGGTAGTAGTCTGCCGCCAGATGCAGCTTCCGGGGAGTTCAATGCATGACCCGATATTCCGTTCACCGCTTCAGGGCAGCTGTGCTGCACATGTATTTGCGCATCGCGGCGATCGTCTCCCTGCCCTTGTCCGTTGTTTATTTCCTGTTTATTCCCACCCCCGATAATGGGCTGGTGCTGTTCACTTTCGGCCTGTCGGCACTCTGGCTGAGATGGCACACACGCCACGATAGCGAAGAATCGCTGCGCTTTGCCAACTGGGTCGTGCTGACGTTCATGTGCCTGATGATGTACGGTTCCTTCACCAGCAACGAACGGCTGCACCAGGAAGTGTGGGTGATGATTTTCCCCATCGTATTTGCCCCGATTGTTGCAGAGCGCCAGCGCATCGTGTGGATGGTGGTCGGGGCCGTGAGTTTCGTCACGGCGGTAGTGATGCGGCCCGAGCCGCTTACTGCCACTTCAGCTTTCGCCCTGGTTACCGCCTACCTGACGCTGGGGTTTGTCACGCTGATGCTGGTGCGGCACAACGAACAGAACATTGAGCGTCTGGCCCACATGTCGATCATCGATCCTCTCACCAAGGCGTATAACCGGGGCTACCTGAAAGATGTAATGGTGAGCGAGATCAATCGCTGCCGGCGCAGCAGGCACGCGCTGACTGTCATCATGCTGGACATCGACTACTTCAAGATGTTTAACGATAACTACGGACACTTGTTTGGCGACAGCGTACTGGAACAAGTGGCGGATGTGCTCAAGCGCACTGCGCAACGGTCGGGCGACTTTGTATTTCGTTATGGTGGCGAGGAATTTTGCATTGTCACTTCCGTGATAAGCCGTGACGAGGCCGGACAGTTTGCCGAGAAATTGCGCCAGAGCATTTGCGCGTTGAACATCGAGAACCAGCAATCGCCGCATCGTTTCCTGACGGCATCCGTTGGTTTCTGGTGCGTGTCCGATCTGAATGAAATTACGCCGAGTGCGTTGTTGTTAAATGCGGATAATGCGCTATACCGCGCCAAGGACGCCGGACGTAATGTCGTGGTGGATTTCGACACGATACCGCCACTTGAAATTGAGGCGGTACAACTGCAGGGCGCGTCAGTCGGATCTTCAGGCTTGTTTACTTGAATTCGCGCAGTTCTTTCGGCGTGTCGTCGTGGTTTCCGTGCGGGTGCAGCTCGTAGGCCTTGACGAAAATTTCCTGCGCGTTGTTCTTGGTACGCGGTTCCGGCGTCTTCAGGTTGTGGTACTGCACATCTTCGCAGTAATGAACCAGGTGTTTCTTGATCTTGTCGAGCAGGGGATACTCCAGACGGAAACCTTCGCGGATAAGCGCCTTCTCAAGAGCTTCAAGCGAATAATGCTGAATGCTGTAACGGATCAGCAGAGTGTTCGGGAACGGGCCCATTTCGACGTAAAAATTATCCAGTCCGACCAGCAGCATGTACGCCGCAAAAAGCTGGCTGGTCGGCTCCTTGCTAAAGTACAGCACGCGTTCTTTTTGCAGTTCGAACGGATTCATCATATTTACTTTCCGCGCAGGATGCTCATGCCCTTGAGCAGATTCAGCGCCTGGTTCAGCTGATAATCGTTCTTGGTGCCGAATTCGGCAACTTCGACTTTTGCGCCGTCACTTTCCCTGGTTTTGCTCTGATTCCTGGCCGGTTTTGCCGGCGCCTCACTCTTGTCTTCACCTTGGTCGTTGCTCAGGTGCTTGTCCAGGTCGGCTTCGCGCAGACGGAATGCATTATCGAAACTGGCCGTTGCCGGATCTTCCACCACGATGTCGGGAACGATGCCCTTGGCCTGGATGGAGCGCCCGCTCGGCGTGTAATAACGTGCGGTCGTGAGCTTGATCGCCGTGTTGTTGCCCAGCGGCAGGATGGTTTGCACCGAACCCTTGCCGAACGTTTGCGTGCCAAGAATCACGGCGCGCTTGTGGTCCTGCAGCGCACCGGCGACGATCTCGGAAGCAGAGGCCGAGCCGCCATTTACCAGTACTACCATCGGGATCTTCTTGAAGTTTTCCGGCAAATCCTTCAGGTAATCAATCCTGCCGCCGCCGCGCAGGTAATTTTCCGGGCTGGCAGTCAGGTGCATCTTGGCATCTTCGGTGCGGCCCTCGGTGTAGACCACCAGCGCATCCTTGGGCAGGAAGGCAGCGGATACTCCAACCGCACCCGTCAGCAAGCCGCCCGGGTCGTTGCGCAAATCCAGCACCAGACCTTGCAACTGGGCATTGTTCTCTTTCTGCAGATGTTCCAGTGCCGTGGTGAGATTTTCACCCGTGTGTTCCTGGAACTGGGTGATGCGCACGAACGCGTAACCGGGTTCGACCAGTTTGGATTTCACGCTCTGTACCTTGATGACTGCTCGCGTGACCTTGATCTTCAGGGGCTGGACTTCGTTCTTGCGCACGATGGTGAGCAAGATGCTGCTGCCGGGCTTGCCGCGCATGCGCTTCACCGCATCGTTCAGGGTGAGCCCTTTCACCAGCGTGTCATCGAGTTTGATGATCAAGTCGCCGCTTTTGACCCCTGCCATAAAGGCGGGCGTATCTTCAATCGGAGAAATGACCTTGACCAAGCCGTCCTCCATGCCAACTTCAATACCCAGCCCGCCAAATTCACCCTGTGTGCCGGCTTGCAGTTCCTTGAAGCCGTCCGCATCCAGATAGGCTGAGTGGGGGTCGAGGCCGCTTAGCATGCCGTTGATCGCTTCGGTCATGAGTTTTTTGTCGCTCACCGGTTCAACGTAATCGCTCTTGATGCGTCCGAATACCTCGGTGAAGGCGCGCATTTCTTCGAACGGCAGGGGAGTTTCGGCGTTCTTGTCCGCAACAGCGGCAAAGTGCAGGCTGATCAACAGCCCGGCTACAAGGCCGATACCGACCAACCCGATTTTTTCGATACGACTGCGCATGTCTAACCTTTCGTCCTAGTGGGCACCTCTAAAAATCCACATTTCGTCGCAATACTGCGTTGCTCACAAAAAATTACTCCTTACATATCACACATATGCTGCGTCGCAATTTTTTGTTCGTGCCTTGTCTTGCTTAGAACTTTGAATTTCTAGAGGAGCCCTAATGCCGAACCCATTTGTTGGGGTCGAACGGTTTTCCTTCAAATCTTAACTCGAAGTATAAACCGGATTCTTCGTTACCGCCGCTGCTACCCACTGTGGCAATAGTGTCTCCGCTGCGCAGGGTATCGCCAACCTGCTTGTACAGTGTCTCGTTGTTTCCATACAGGCTCATGTATCCATGGCCGTGATCGATGATCAGCAGGTTGCCAAAGCCGCGCAGCCAGTCGGCATACACGACCTGGCCGGCGGCCACTGCCTTGACCGGCTGGTTGGCGGTGGCCCGCACGAACCAGCCCGTCCACGCCATCGTACTTTCAGGCCGCCGCGTGCCGAATTGGTTCCGTACCTTGCCCCTGACCGGTAACATCATTTTGCCCTTGAGCGCCTTGAACGAGATGCTCGCGGGCTGCGTGTCAGGTACTGCTTTGGCAATCTTTTCAACCAATTGCGACAGGCGATTTTCGTTTTGTTGCAGGCGCCCGATCTCGCGCCGCTGCTGCTTCAGTTGCAGCGCGATCCTGGTCAACATCTGCTGGCGGGCACGTTTGTCCTGTTCCAGCGTTTTGCGCTGGGATTGTTCTTCCGCGCGCAGGGCGGCGACTTCTTCGCTTTTCTTGCGAGCCTGATCGGTCACGGCCTGCAATTTGACCAGTCCGGTACGTAGCGAATTCAGCGTGGCGGCGCGATCTCGCGCAATGTATTCGTAATAACGAAACTCGCGCGCGACCTGGTTGGGATCGTCGTTATTGAGCAGCAGCTTGAGGTATTCCTGTTCGCCGCCATCCAGATATTGCTGGTAGAGCAGGCGCCCCAGCATGACCTGCTGGCCTTGCAGTTCCTTGTCCATGGTGGCGGCGCGCTGCTGCAATTGCCCCAGTTCGCGATTGGCGGTCTGCTGGTCCTGCGTGAGTTCGTGCAGCCGGCGGTTGCTGGTGCTGATGGCGCGCTCGGACTCGCGCAAATTGTCTGCCGCTTCGGATTTCGTTTCATTGGTTTTTTCGAAATCCTGCTGCAGGGAAGCGATGCGCTTGCGCAACTTGGCCAGATCGTCCTGTTGCGTGGCGTGTGCTGCTCCCGCGAGCAACAACATCGCCAATAGAATCGTGCGCAAAGCGAATCTCACTTGAAATGAATAAGCGGTTTGCCGGTCATTTCCGGCGGTTGCGGCAGTCCCATCATCGCCAGCAGCGTCGGGGCGACGTCCTGCAGGGCGCCGGTTCCCGCGGCTTCCATGTTGGCCTTGCGCCCGATATAGAGGAAGGGAACCAGGTTGAGGGTGTGGGCGGTGTGCGGCTGGTGTGTGGCACGGTCTATCATTTGCTCGGCATTGCCGTGGTCCGCGGTAATCAGCACTTCGCCGCCGCACTCCAGCATCGCTTTCACCACGCGGCCGACGCAGACATCCAGCGTTTCCACCGCTTTCACCGCGGCTTCCATGATGCCGCTGTGACCGACCATGTCACCGTTGGCATAGTTGCACAGGATGGCCTGGTACTGCTTGCTGCGAATAGCGACTTCCAGCTTGTCGGTAACCTCGAACGCGCTCATTTCCGGCTTCAGGTCATAGGTGGCCACTTTGGGCGAGGGCACCAGAATGCGGTCCTCGCCGGGGTAGGGCTGTTCCTTGCCGCCATTCATGAAGTAAGTGACATGCGCGTATTTTTCCGTCTCGGCGATGCGCAACTGCTTCAGCCCGAGATTGGACAGGTATTCGCCGATGCCGTTATGGATGCTGTCTGCCGTGTAGGCACAGGGTAGGTGAAAGTCCTCGCCGTAGCTGCTCAGGGTGGTGTAGTTCGCCAGCTTGGGAAATTTCGTGCGGACGAAGCCGGTGAACTGCTCGTCGGTCAGGGCGCGCGTGATCTCGCGGGCGCGGTCGGCGCGGAAGTTCATGAATACCGCCACATCGCCGTCTTGCATCACGGCCGGTTCTCCGATCACGGTGACTTGCACGAACTCATCGTTCTCGCCGCGCACATAGGCCGCTTCCAGCGCTTCCAGCGGCGAGGCAGCGCTGAACGGGGCTTTGCCCAGTGTCAGCATGTCATAAGCGATCTGCACGCGCTCCCAGCGATTGTCGCGGTCCATGGCGAAGAAGCGCCCGCCAATGCTGGCGATGCGGCCCGCGCCAAGTTGCGCGCACTTGGCCTGCAGGGCTTGCAACGACGGAGCTGCGCTGCGCGGCGGCGTATCGCGGCCGTCCAGGAAAGCATGAAGGAAAATCTTTTTCAGCCCGGCACGCGCCGCCAGTTCCACCATGGCATGGATGTGCAACTCGTGGCTGTGCACGCCGCCGGGGGAGAGCAGCCCCATGATGTGCAGCGCAGAGCCATTTTGTTTGGCTGTCTCGACTGCCTTGACCAGCGCGGGATTGGTAAAGAAGCTGCCGTTCTCAATAGCCAGGTCGACCTTGGTCAGGTCCTGGTACACCACACGTCCGGCGCCGATGTTCAGGTGCCCCACTTCCGAATTGCCCATTTGCCCCTTGGGCAGGCCTACGCGCAGTTCGGAGGCGTTGATCAGGGTATGCGGATACGTACTCCAGAGCCTGTCCCAGTTCGGCTTGCGTGCGGCGGCGACGGCATTGAAATCGGTATCTTCGCGATAGCCGAAGCCATCGAGGATGAGCAGAAGGACAGGGGTGACTGGAGCTGAGGGATTTGTCATGTTGGCTTTTTAAAACTAAAACATCATAATATAAGAAGCTGCTAATTTATGGTGCTATAAACTCGTGGTTCCAGCGCGGTTGATTTTAGCTGATTTCGGGGTGCGCATGCCCCCGCTTCAAAAAGAGGGAAAGTGGGATGGCGAACAAACTGATCGATAGAGATGAAGACATACTGCAAGCTTCGCTGGCAATGAAAGCCATCGCCCATCCCCTGCGCCTCAAGATATTGTGCGTGCTGGCGGACAACGAACTGAGCGTGCAGGATATCGTGGACAGTGTAGGCACGTCGCAAAGCAATATCTCCCAGCATCTCGCAATCCTGCGCGACAAGGAAATCCTGGCCACGCGCAAGGATGCCAACCGCGTCTATTATCGCATCGGCGACCAGCGTACCCTCAAGCTGGTGGGGATGATGCGGGATGTGTTTTGTTCGATTTGAGGTGCTCTGCGTGTGGTCGGAGAAGGGGCTTGAGTTCAAACCGCCAAGCTGAATAGCAGCTGGCGGTGTGAGAGAAGGGAGTTAGTTATCTGGTTACGTCCAACATGGTTTTAGCGGTCCCGCTTGTGCTCGTCCTTGTCCTTCTTGTCTCTCTCATCCCGGCGGTCATCGCGCCCTTTTGTTTCATGCGGCACGGTCACTGTGGCAGAGGCAGTGGTTTTGTTTCCTGAACCATCGGTTGCTGAATAAATTACAGTGTAAATCCGCCCTGCATGGTTTCCCTCAGTGTGTTCGGCTTTAAGCTGGAACTGTCGGTCATCGGTGCCAGGTTCAGCTCCCTTGACGTCATCTTTACCTACCACTTCGTTTGACATGATGGCTTCAAGCTGGACGGAAGGCGCGGGGTCGTAGTCGTCCTTGGCCGTAATGGTCGCAGTGATGCGTACCATCCTGCCGTTCGCAGGCATGGTGCTAGGATTCAGTGAGACAGTGAGAGAGGGAGGGGTGGTGTCTTCGCGTTCGAGCGCGCCCCAAACTTCCTGAAATTTCTTTTCCGAGCCAAAGCGAACCTTGAAACCGCCCTTAACATACATTTCATCCGGGCCGGTGTAAACAGGCTGGCCCTTGATTGCTGGGAGAGAAAGATTGCTATCTTCTAAAGGAATCGTAACGCTGAAACCAGAGAGTGTCTGTCCGGGATGAATGCCATTTGATCCATCTCCACGAGGGATATGCCACTCCATGTAAAAATTATCTGCTCCTTGCTGGCCATACACTCGTGAAGTCCAGTTTACGGGCTGACTAGTACTACTCGGTGCTAGGACTATTTCTGTACCTGTTTCACCTGTCTTTCCATATTTCCAACCCAAAGGGAGCCTGACGAGTTGGGGGTATTCATCATTTTCCACACCATCAAACCCGCTGCCGATAATAAAAGTGCTAAACAGTGTATCGCCGCTATTAATTACTTTGTAGCTATAAACAATATTGCCGCCATAGTGGATTCCATAAACAAGGACGCGTATGCCAGTGGCTGATGCTTGAGCTTGAGCACCAGCTGTTCCCAATGTGCTTGCCAGCAGTGAAATGATTGCAATAAGGCGCAAGAAAAATGTGCTCATGGTGTCTCCTTGGTTCTCAGGGTTGCTGAAGCTGAAAATGTACAATGTCGGTCTTCTTGGTGACGGGATTTACAAATCGACCTCCCCAATCGAGTTTACAAGCAGGCGGGTTTGGCATGGCGCTATCAATGTAATCCTGTACATCGCCTGTAACTAAAGGGATATGTAGACAAGAAATACAACCCGGATGGTGAGTCGCAATGGAAGCCTTAACCTGGGTCATAGTGACCCGCGCTTTTAACGCCTTTGCAACGTTCTCAGGTATGTCAAACGCAATACCTTTTACATGCGGAGCCACACTGCCTTTACTGGATGGTGGAAATGTTATCTTATGATGATCCATTTGTGCGTTTACATCCGCAATGACGCCAGAGCAAACTTGTTTTTCTGCGTCCGACAAATCTGCAATGTTTAACGACTTTTTGTAGACATCCAGCAGATGCTGCTGGTAGGCCTCTGTTCGGATGGTTGCGCTCGGCTCTTTATAAGGGATACCAAGTGCATGGACTTTATCGGCAAAACACTTCATCTCCCCGTTCCATGCGGTCAACTTGGCGTTGAGCGGTGGGCAAGCACCGTCGACATCCTTGCCAGCGCCCTTATCCAGAGATTGCGTACACAGATCATCCTTGGGTAAATCGGGTAGGGGGGCAATGGGGCAAGCGGAAACACAGCTTGTTTTCGCAGCGTCAGGCGCATAGTCGGTGTCACAGGTGCAACTGGTCGGATTTGCTTCCGGTGCACCGGTGGAATTGGCAGGGCAAACGTTTCTTGGGCACGTGATTGCATAACCAACCCAGGATTTTCCGTCGCATGACCGCATATGCATAATTACTGAAAACCAACTAACCCCACCGTTGGGGGAACGAGCGTAACAGTAATCGAAGTTTTCTGGGGGATATCGCGTAGATGTGGGTGATCCTACATGATCGTAAACCAAATCAGTCGATGAACCTATATCAAACTGATGATCGACCTGGTTTTGGCACGCTGCCGCAGGTGTATCAAAGACTCCAATATAGCCAGCGTATTTTACAATCGGCGGTGCCGAAGCGCTGTATGTTGGATTCACGGTTCCTTCTGCATTACTCAGTGCCGACATGCCCGACAATACCAAGCCGATGAGGCAACAACATAAAAAGCGAATTGGGTGAGCAAAAGGCGCACGTAATGGTGAGCGCAAGTCGAGTAATAACGCACGTATCTTAATAACACCTTGGAAGGATTTCCGGGCCAGAACGAACCCGCGACTGAATATCGTACGAAGATAAGCTAGACTCATTTCTCCCCCATTTCCTGTCAGGCTGGCCAGATGAACGATGGGCGCGACAATAACCCTACAGCAGGGGGGGGTGTCAAGTGGTAATTCGGCCTAGATATGGGCCTATGTCTTTTTGAGTGATGAGTTTGCGAAGTAGTTAAACCTGCTTCAGTTCGAGTCCTATGCGTGAATATTAGAATATGCTAATATGCGCGCATATTATCTTCAGAGGTAAGGCTATGAAACGAAATCTCGGTTTGCTGTTGGGTTTGTCGGTGTTGATGGGAACGTCCGTGCAGGCGGCAGAGCCGTTGGCGGCGGCACCGGTGCAGATGCGCGAGGTCGAGCAGACCTATAGCATTGACGGCGTGGTCGAGGCGACGCGCCAGTCGACGGTGTCGGCGCAGATATCCGGACGGGTGAAAGGCATATTCTTCGACGTGGGCGACCGCGTGAACAAGGGGCAGGTCATTCTCAAGATCGACGAGCGCGAGGCCAACCAGGCTTTGGCCGGCAGCAGGGCGCAGTTGTCGCAGGCAGATGCTGCCTTTCAGAATGCGCGTCTGAGCTATGAACGCTCAAAACAGTTGTTTGAACAGAAATTCATCAGCCAGGCCGCGCTGGACAAGGCCAAGGCGGATTACGATATAGCCAGGGCGCAGGCGGCAGCAAGCGAAGCGGGCGCGGAACAATCCGCCCTGGCGCAAAGCTATACCTCGGTGGTTGCTCCCTATTCCGGCGTGGTGTCGGCGCGCATGGTGGAGATGGGCGAAATGGTGACAGTGGGCAAGCCGCTGATGACCGGCTTCGACCCGACGCAGCTGCGCGTGATCGCCAACGTTCCGCAAGACAAGCTGAAGGATATTGGCAGCCGCCCGACCGTGACGATAGAAGTGCCGTCGCTGAGCCGCTGGATCAAGGCTGCCTCGGTCACGGTCCAACCTTCCGCAGATATACGCACGCATAGCACTCAGGTGCGCGTCGAACTCCCTGCAAATCAAGCAAGCGTCTATCCCGGCATGTTCGTGCGCACGCACTTTGTGGTGGGCAAGGTGAGCAAGATGCTGATTCCGGTAAGTGCTGTGCTGCGCCGCAGCGAAGTGGTCGCCGTGTATGTGCTGGACGAAAAAGATGTGCCGCATCTGCGCCAGGTGCGTCTGGGCGAGGCGAATGAGCAGAACGAGATCGAAGTGATGGCCGGGCTGAATGTTGGTGAGCGCGTTGCGCGTGAAGCGGTCAAGGCCGGCATGGCGGCAACGGAGAGCAAGCGATGAGTAAGGGGCCTCTGATTAGTCCGATCATGAGTCTCGTTGTGCGCAAAAACGGAATGATCGCAAGGCGTGCGACGCTGGTAGCGGCTGCGACACGTTACTGGCAAGGCCAGCCGTTTGCGGGAGCAGCCGCTAGCAACCCCCTCCCGCACCGGACGCTTTCGCGCACCGTGTCGGGGGTGCTACTCCTAGCAAAGGGAATAACCCTTTGCGTCGTCGCCTTCCTTGCATCCCATCCCGCAAAATCAGGAGCGAGATCATGAGCGGACTAATCAGAGGCCCCCTAGGAATCTCCGGTCGTATTGCGCGGACTTTCCTGCATTCGCAGATGACGCCGTTGCTGGCGTTGGTGGCAATCCTGCTCGGGTTGTTTGCCGTGATGGTGACGCCGCGCGAGGAAGAGCCGCAGATCAACGTGACCATGGCCAACGTGCTGATCGCCTATCCGGGCGCCTCGGCGCAGGATGTGGCGAACACGGTGTCGACCCCGGCCGAGCAGGTGCTGTCGCAGATCGCCGGTGTTGATCACGTCTATTCCGTGTCGCAGCCGGGCATGGCTGTGATTTCCGTGCAGTTCAAGGTCGGCGAGCAGCATGTTCCCTCGCTGGTCAAACTTTACGATGTCATCAATTCGCACGCCGACTGGCTGCCGCCGACGCTGGGCGTATTGCAGCCCATCATCAAGGCCAAGGGTATCGACGATGTGCCGGTATGGGCGGTCACGCTGTGGCGCGAGCAGGACGCCGGCGGAGTGGCGCTGACGCAGGTTGCACATGCCATTGAAGCGGAGCTGAAGCGGGTGCCGGGCACGCGCGAAGTGAATACCTTGGGCGGAACGCCGCGCGTGGTGCGTGTGTTGCTCGATCCGGAAGCATTGAATGCACACCAACTCTCGGTGCAGGAAGTGCGTGCGGCCTTGCAGGCATCCAACGTGTCGCATAGCGCGGGCAGTCTGGTACAGAACAACCGCGAAGTGCTGGTGCAGACCGGCATGTTCCTCAGCGATGCAAAGGATGTCAGCCAGCTGGTGGTCGGCGTGACTGACAACAAGCCGGTATTCCTGCGCGATGTTGCAGTAGTGCAGGACGGTGCCGATCAGCCTGCCAGTTATGTGTGGATGGGGGCGGGCGCGGCGGCGGGCGACAAGAGCATCAAGCCCAAGGGCGAGTTCGGTGCGGTGACTATTGCTGTCACCAAGAAGCCGGGCGAGAACGCGGTGGATGTGGCCGACAAGTTGCTCAAGCGCGTGGATGAACTCAAAGGCAGCGTGATTCCCGACGATGTGCAGGTCACCGTTACGCGGAATTACGGCGAGACCGCCAACGACAAGGCGATGAAGCTGATCAAGAAACTGTTCTTCGCCACGTTCGCAGTGGTCGCTCTGGTGTGGTTTGCACTGGGCCGGCGCGAGGCGGTGATTGTCGGTGTTGCGGTGATCCTGACTTTGGCAGTGACGCTGTTCGCGTCCTGGGCGTATGGTTTTACGCTGAACCGCGTGTCGCTGTTCGCACTCATTTTCTCCATCGGTATCCTGGTGGATGACGCGATCGTGGTGGTGGAGAACATCCACCGTCGTCGCGAACTGGCGCAGCATCAGCCGCTGTCAGAGATCATTCCGGAAGCGGTGGATGAGGTCGGCAGTCCGACCATTCTGGCGACCTTTACCGTGATCGCAGCGCTGTTGCCGATGGCTTTTGTGAGCGGATTGATGGGCCCATATATGAGCCCGATCCCGATCAATGCCAGCATGGGTATGCTGATTTCATTGGCCATCGCTTTCATCATTACACCCTGGCTCGCGCTCAAACTGGCCGATGCGCATCATGCATTCGTCAAGGATGAACGCGATACCAAGATCGCCAAGTTCTTCCGCGAGCGCCTGACGCCGTTCCTGAACAAGGAACACGGCAAGCCGATGCGGCGCAAGCTGTGGCTGGGAATATTGGGTGCGTTGTTGTTCGCAGTGTCGCTGACGCTGGTCAAGCTGGTGGTGCTGAAGATGCTACCGTTCGACAACAAGTCCGAGTTCCAGGTGGTGGTGGACATGCCCAGCGGCACGGCGCTGGAACAGACTGCCGGGGTGATGCATGAAATCGGCGCTTACCTGGCCACCGTGCCGGAAGTGACGGATTACGAGGCCTATGCGGGAACGGCATCGCCTATCAACTTCAACGGGCTGGTGCGCCAGTACTACCTGCGCAGCGCGTCTGAACAGGGTGATATTCAGGTCAACCTGCAGGACAAGCACCACCGTTCGCGCAGCAGCCACGAGATCGCCACCTCTGTGCGTGAGCCGATCGAAAAGATCGCCAAGGTGTGGGGCGCGAAAGTGAAAGTCGTCGAAGTGCCGCCGGGCCCGCCGGTGATGTCGCCCATCGTGGCCGAGATCTACGGGCCGGATTATCAGGGTGCACGCAAGGTGGCGACAAAAGTACACGAGCAGTTCGCTACCACGCAAGACATCGTCGGCATTGACGACACGGTGAGCGAAGTGGCACCCAAACTGGTGCTGCGCGTGATGCAAAGCAAAGCCGCGCTGCTGGGCGTGGCGCAACGCGACATCGTGGATGCGATGCAAATTGCGCTGACAGGGCAGGATGCGACGGCACTGCATGATGCCAACGCAAAATATGCCCCGCCGATACGCCTGGGCCTGCCTGCGGAAAAACGCAACCGCATCGACGACGTGCTCAAGCTCAAGGTGCGTGCCCGTGACGGCGCACTGGTGCCGCTGTCGGAAGTGGTGCAGGTGGTGCAGATGCAACGCGACTACCCGATTTATCACAAGGATCTGTTGCCGGTGGTGTATGTGACCGGCGACATGGCGGGCAAGCTGGACAGCCCGCTGTACGGCATGTTCGGCATCAACGGCAAGACCAGCGACATGGCGCTGGAGCAGGGCGGCACGCTGAAATCCTGGTTCTTCAGGCAGCCATCTGATCCCTATGCCGGCTACGCGCTGAAGTGGGACGGCGAATGGCAGGTCACGTTCGAGACCTTCCGTGACATGGGTATTGCTTACGGCGTCGGGTTGATCCTGATCTACCTGCTGGTGGTGGCGCAGTTCAAGAGTTACGTGGTGCCGCTGGTGATCATGGCGCCGATTCCGCTCACCATCATCGGTGTGATGCCGGGCCACGCCCTGTTCGGTGCGCAGTTCACGGCGACTTCAATGATCGGCATGATCGCGCTGGCCGGCATCATTGTGCGCAATTCCATCCTGCTGGTGGACTTCGTCAACCTGCAGTTGCGCGATGGAATCGATTTGCAGCATGCGGTGATCAATGCGGCCGCGGCACGGGCCAAGCCCATCGTCCTGACCGGGCTGGCAGCCATGCTGGGCGCGCTGTTCATTCTCGACGACCCGATCTTCAACGGTCTGGCGCTGTCATTGATCTTCGGTATCCTGGTTTCCACGCTGCTGACGCTGATCGTGATACCGGTGCTGTATTACGCAACTTTGTACAAGAAATTCCAGTAAAATCCCCAACCTTAGGAGCTTTGAGCATGAACGCAGAACGTATAGTTCGCATAGTTGCAGGTGGTTTTATCCTGTTGTCTCTGGCGCTGGGTGTTGAAGCCAGCCCATTGTTCGTCAGCAAATACTTCCTGTTTTTCACCGCATTTGTGGGATTGAACCTGTTTCAGAGCGGTTTTACCCAGATATGTCCCTTGAATAACATCCTCGCCAAGTTTGGCATCAAAGGCAGTTGCTAAAAAAACACCTTCCCTCTTCGTTCGGCCTTGCCCACATCAGTCTGACCTTTGTCGGTCTGATGTGGGTTTTGCCTTTTCTGTACTACAACCACGCCTATCCCATCACCACCTTCTATCAGGAATGGGGTACCGGTTTGCTGGGGTTGTGCGCGATGCCCTTGCTGTTGACTACGCGTTTCTGGCATGCGCCCGAAGTGCCGCGCATTGTGCTATTGCCGATCGGACTGATGCTGGTACTGATGATCCAGTTTTTGGTGGGACGCATCACGCATTTCGACCATCTGATGATGCTGAGCCTGTATTTCCTGTTTGCGGCGCTGTTGATGATGCTGGGGCAGGCGTTGCGGGTTGAACTCGGCTTGCCCACCCTGGTAACGGTACTAGCGGCGTTTTTGCTGATTGGCGCGGAGTTGAATACCTTGGCCGGTATTTTGCAGCACTATCGCTGGAACACATTCCTGAGTCCATTGGTTACGGCCAAGACTACCAATGCGGTATACGGCAATACGGCTCAACCCAACCACTTTGCCAGCTACCTTGTCATGGGGATGATTTCTCTGGGCTTGTTGCATATGCGCCTGTCGATGCGGATATGGCAGGTGGTCTTGCTTGCTGTGCCCATGTTATTCGTCATGGTGTTATCCGGATCGCGCAGTTCCTGGCTTTACCTGATGTTCGCCGTACTGCTGGCATTTTTGTGGCAACGCCGTGACAAGTCACTGCGGCCGCTGCTGTATTACAGTCTGGCGCTATTGCTGGGATTCGGACTGATGCATTTCGTGGCAGAGATACCCTGGCTGGCCGGTTCAACCGGTAGCGTGACGTCGGCAGAGCGCTTGTTCGGGGACAATGCCAGCGGAAATATCCGGTTGCATCTGTGGCGCGAAGCGTGGCTGATATTTGCGCAATTCCCGCTGATTGGTGCGGGCTTCGGGCAGTTCGCATACCAGCATCTGCAACTGGTTCCGGTATTACACAACCCGAACATCTTCGGCCTGTACAACAACGCCCACAATCTGGTGATGCAGATTGCAGCTGAAGCAGGTTTGGCGGGTGTGGTGATTCTCCTGGGTACGCTGGGTCTGTGGTTCTGGCAATCGGCCGTTCGTAACGTGCAATTCACCATCTTTCACTGGTGGGGCTATGCCATTCTGGCCGTGCTGGGTATCCACAGCATGCTGGAATATCCGTTGTGGTATACCTATTTCATCGGCGTGGCAGCTGTCATGCTGGGCATATTCGATGCCACATCCTACCGTTTGGAGTTACGCAACCTCGGGAGAGTGTCGGTTGCCATGATGCTGTTGCTGGGGGCGGTTTCTTTGTTGCAGGTGTTTCAGGACTATAAGCGTCTGGAGAATGCCCTAACCTTGCGCGGAATGGCACTTAAGGATCACAGACTGATTCCGCACGTACAGGATGAATTGATGGCAGTGAACAATTCGACCTTGCTGAGCTCCTATGCCAAGATGTTCATCACCAACACAATGGATATCAGTGCCGACCATTTGAAGGACAAGCTCGCATTGAACGAGACTGTGCTGCATTTTGTACCGATCGCTACCGTGGTGTATCACGAGGCCTTCTTGCTGGCCTTGTCGGACGAACCGGAAAAGGCCAAAACTCAAATGGAACAGGCAATCTGGGCGTATCCCATGGATTACCCTACGGCCCGTCGGGAGATGGAGGATATGGCACGCAAAGACCCCGTGCGTATTTCCCCTCTGCTAGAATTCGCCACCCAAAAAATCGAGGAGTATCGAAGTGCTGCAATTTCTGCAAAATAATATCTGGATATTTACGCTCGCCGTGACCAGCGGCATCATGCTGTTCTGGTCTTACTTCGGTAACCGTCTGCTGGGCATCAAGGACGTTGATCACATCGCGGCGATGCAGCTGATCAACCACAAGAACGCACTGATCCTGGATGTGCGCGAAGAAAGCGAATACGCTGCCGGGCATATCTTGAACAGCAAGCTGATTCCGCAGGGAAAGCTCAAGGGACGCCTCGGCGAACTGGAAAAATACCGCGAGCGTCCGATTGTCGTGGTTTGCCGCAGCGGGCAGCGTTCCGCTTCCGCCTGCGCCTTGCTCGGCAAGCAGGGTTTTGCCCAGGCTTACAACCTGAACGGCGGTATTACCGCCTGGCAGAAAGCCAGTCTGCCGCTGGAGAAGTAATGAACAAGGTTGTCATGTATTGTACGGAGGTCTGTCCGTATTGCGTACGCGCAGTACAGCTGCTGCAGCGCAAGGGTATAACCGATGTTGAGAAGATTCGTGTCGATCTGCAGCCGGAAATGCGCGATATCATGATCCAGAAGACAGGCCGCCGCACCGTGCCGCAAATTTACATCAACGGAGAACATGTGGGCGGGTATGACGATATGGCCGCGCTTGATCGCGAGGGCAAACTGGATGTAATGTTGAACAAGTAACCATATTAATAACTAAAAATTTAAGGAAGAGGCCATGACCGAAGCAGCGCAAGCAAACCCGCAACCGATCTTCAATATCGAGAAGTTGTATGTAAAAGATATGTCGTTGGAGGTGCCGAATGCACCGCAGATATTCCTCGATCGCGATAACCCGCAGATCGACGTGCAATTGCACTCCGAGGCGGCGATGGTCGAAGACGGCATATTCGACGTCACCGTCACCGCCACCGTCACGGCCAAAGTACCCGAAAAGGACAAGGTGCTCTTCCTGATCGAGGCCAAACAGTCAGGAATATTCCAGGCGCGCAATATTCCCGCGCCGGAGATGGAGACGGTGCTGGCTGTTGTTTGTCCCAACATCCTTTATCCGTACCTGCGCGAGGTTGTGTCGGATATGTCGATCCGCGCCGGGTTCGCCCCGGTGATGCTCAATCCGATCAACTTCGAAGCGATTTATCTGCAGCAAAAACAGCAGAGTCAGGCGCAGGCTCCGGCCGCCGATGAGGTGGTCAAACACTAACGGGCATGGCGAAAAGCCATATTCGATAATGAAACTCGACGTGCCCGTTTCCCTCACCTCAACCCTCTCCCAGTGGGCGAGGGGGCGATCGTGAAGAACAAGGTTCAATCCTTGAACTGCCGGGCGACATTGCTGATGTTGCTTGCTGTCAGCCCGGCAGCGGTCGCTTTCGACTTCGTCTCTGTTGCCGAGCCCGCCATTCTGTACGACGCCAATTCGCTCAAGGCCAAGAAGCTGTTCGTCGCCACACGTTATCTGCCGCTGGAACAAGTGGTGGAGTTGGCCGACTGGGTCAAGGTGCGTGACGTCTCGGGCAAGTTGTTCTGGATCGAAAAGCGGCAGCTGAGCAGTAAACGCTATGTCGTGGTGACGGTTCCGCTGAGCAGCGTGCGCAGCAGCCCGGAAGACAAAGCCGATGTGGTATTCAAGGCGACGCAGCAGCTCGCTCTGGAATGGCTGGGCAATACGGGCAGCGGCTGGGTCAAAGTGCGTCATGCGGACGGAACCATGGGCTACGTAAAGTCCGTTGATGTTTGGGGCGATTAATGAAATTAGCAATATTGGGTTCCGGCGCATGGGGGACTGCCTTGGCGGTCAGTTTTGCTCCGCGCCATCAGGTCACACTCTGGTCTCGTGAAGCCGACGAAATCGAGGCGATGGTCCGCGACGGCTGTAACCAGCGCTTTCTGCCCGATGTTCCGCTTCCTGCCGAACTGAAGCTTTCCACTTCGTTGAACGAGGCATTGGCCGGTGCCGAGCTGGTTATCGTCGCCGTTCCCGTCGCCGGACTGCGCAACACCCTGCAACAACTGGCCAAGCAGCCCGCTCCCGTCCCCGTGATCTGGGTGTGCAAGGGGTTTGAAAGCGAGACTTCGCAATTTCCTCACCAGATCGCGGAGGAAATATTGCCGGCCAGTTTCCCTCGCGGGGCCCTGTCCGGTCCCAGTTTTGCGCAGGAAGTAGCGCGCGGCCAGCCAACGGCAATGACGTTGGCATCGAACGATGTCGAATTCGCCCAGCACACGGCAAAAGCCCTGCACCATTCGCGCCTGCGCATCTACTCCAGCACCGACATGGTGGGGGTGGAGATCGGCGGTGCGGTCAAGAACGTGCTGGCCATTGCGGCCGGTATCTGCGATGGCATGAAAATGGGTCTCAATGCCCGCGCCGCCTTGCTAACGCGCGGCCTGGCCGAAATGACGCGGCTCGGTTTGCAGATGGGCGGACGTGCCGAGACGCTGGGTGGACTGACCGGCGTGGGCGATTTGATCCTGACCTGTACGGGCGATCTGTCGCGCAACCGCCAGGTGGGCATGCTGCTCGCCCAGCACAAGACGCTGGACAATATTCTCAAAGAACTGGGTCACGTTGCGGAAGGCGTCTACACGGCACGCGAAGTGCATCGCATCGCACAGCAGCACGGCGTCGAGATGCCGATTTGCGAAGCGGTGTATCGTGTGTTGTACGAAAATCTCGCGGCGGATAAAGCGGTGGAAGCGCTGCTCAGCCGTCAACCCGGCAGCGAATTCGTCGGCTGACTGCCCACGTAGCCGCATTGCCGCCAAGCCTCAAACACTGCCACGGCAACCGTATTTGACAGATTCAGGCTGCGGTTGTCCGGCAGCATCGGCAGGCGCAAACGCCGTTCCGGCGAAATCGATTCCAGCAACTCAAGTGGCAGTCCGCGACTCTCCGGGCCGAACAGGAACGCATCCCCTGCCTGAAATTTCACCTCGTGATACGGGTGCGAGGCCTTGGTGGTGAATGCGAACAACCGTGCCTGCGGCAAGCTTTGCAGGCAAGCGGCAAGGTTGTCATACACCTGCATGGTGGCGTACTCGTGGTAATCCAGCCCGGCACGGCGCAGATTTTTATCATCAAGATCGAATCCCAGCGGACGAACCAGATGCAGTTGGCAGCCGGTATTCGCGCACAACCGGATGATATTGCCGGTGTTGGGCGGAATTTCGGGTTCAAACAAGATCACGTTAAACATGAAGAAAATGCCCAGAAGGCTTGTCAGCACAGGGAAAAACGGCTAACTTCCGTACTTGATAGCCAAGTCAGGAAAGTCACACAGGGGGAATTATGGCGCGTCCGGAGAAAGTCCGCTTAGGCGATCTGCTGGTTCAGCAGAAACTCATTTCACTGGATCAACTCCAGTTCGCTTTGGAGCAGCAAAAACGCAGCGGTCGCAAGCTCGGTCGCGTGCTGGTGGACAACGGTTTTGTCTCGGAAGAGCAGATCTCCGAATCCATCGCCAAGCAGCTTAACATCCCCTATATCAACCTCAAGTATTACAACGTCAATCTCGAGATCGTCCGCCGCATGCCGGAGAACCAGGCGCGGCGCTTCCGTGCGGTGGTGCTGGAAGAGCGCAGTGGTGTGTTGTTGGTTGGCATGGCAGATCCGACTGATCTGTTCGCTTTCGACGAGATATCCAAGGTGCTAAAACGCGACATCGACGTCGCCGTGGTAACGGAAGGCCAGTTGCTGGAGACCATTGACCGCGTCTATCGCCGCACCGAAGAAATCAGCGGCCTGGCGCGCGAAGTTTCGGAAGATCTGGGCGATACCTATATAGACTTCGGTGCGCTGAGCGATACGGTCGGCACCGAAGAAGCACCGGTGGTTAAACTGTTGCAGAGCATGTTCGACGATGCGACCCAGGTGCGGGCTTCCGACATTCACATCGAGCCTCAGGAAACACGCGTACAGATACGCTTCCGCATTGACGGCGTGCTGCACCTGCAAACGGAAGCGGACAGCAAGATTGCACCTTCTCTCGCGTTGCGCCTGAAACTGATGTCCGGTCTGGATATTTCGGAAAAGCGTTTGCCGCAGGACGGTCGCTTCAACATGCGCGTGCGCGACCAGGCCATCGATGTGCGTATTTCCACCATGCCCACGCAGTACGGCGAATCGGTGGTGATGCGCCTGCTCAACCAGAGCGGCAGCTTCCTCACGCTGGACAAGCTCGGCATGCCGCCGGACATGCTCAAGCGTTTTCGCGAGATCATCCAGCGCAGCAACGGCATGGTGCTGGTCACCGGCCCCACCGGTAGCGGCAAGACCACCACGCTGTATGCCGGACTGGCCGAAATCAACACCATGGACCAGAAGATCATCACCGTGGAAGACCCGGTGGAATACCGACTGCCAGGTATCAACCAGGTGCAGGTGAATGAGAAAATCGAACTGACGTTCTCGCGCGTGCTGCGTTCCGCCTTGCGCCAGGACCCGGACATCATCCTCGTCGGCGAAATGCGCGATGCGGAAACCGCGCAGATCGGTATGCGTGCTGCGATGACCGGTCACCTGGTGTTCTCCACGCTGCACACACGCGATACTGCCGGTACCTTGTTCCGCCTGGTCGACATGGGTACGCCGAGGTATATGGTTGCCTCCTCGGTGCAGGCGGTGCTGGCGCAACGCTTGTTGCGGCGCGTGTGCGAAAGCTGCAGCGAAAAACATATTCCCTCCCCGCAAGAGGCAGAGTGGCTGGAGTCTGTAGGGGTTAGCCGTAACGATTGGGGCACGCTGCTGCATGGTCGGGGTTGTTCGCATTGCAACGGTACGGGTTACCACGGACGTCTGGGTGTGTACGAATTGCTGGAAATGGGTGAGGAACTGGTGGAGGCGGCCTCCCACGAAGACAACCGCCACTTCATGCAGGCGGCACGGGAGCACCTGAAAGGCAAGACCCTGCTCGATGCCGCCTTGCGCGAAATGCGGCTGGGCCATACCTCGGTGCTGGAAGTCATGCGCATCAGCAATCAGGTTGAAGATTAATGCCGGTATTTGCCTACAAGGGTAGAAGCAGTCGCGGTGACCTCGTGCAAGGGACCCTGGAGGGGCTGGACAGCGGCGTCGTAGCAGACCTGCTGCTGAAAACCGGCATCACGCCGACCGAGATAAATCAGACCACTCAATCTGCCCGCAGCGGCAGCAATCCGGAAATCAGCCTGTGGAAGCGGCTGACCATGGAAAAGAAAGTCGATGTGCTGGAGCTGATGCTGTTCAGTCGCCAGATGTACACCCTGCTCAAAGCCGGTGTGCCCATCATGCGCGCCCTGGCCGGTTTGCAGGAGTCCACGAAAAATCCGGTTTTTGCCGCCATGTTGCAGGATATGCGCGAGAGCCTGGACAGCGGGCGCGAACTGTCCATCGCGATGCGACGGCATCCCAAAATTTTCTCGCCTTTTTATCTCAGCATGGTGCAAGTCGGTGAAATGTCCGGCATGCTGGATGTGACCTTCCTGCGTTTGTACGAACATCTTGAATTCGAGAAGGAGATGAAAGAGCGCATCAAGTCAGCCTTGCGCTATCCTATGTTTGTGATGATTGCCATGGCTATAGCCATTGTTATCGTCAACATCTTTGTCATTCCCGCATTTGCCAAAGTGTTTGAGGGCTTTCATACCGAGTTGCCGTTGATGACCCGGATATTGATGGGTTTTTCCGGGTTCATGGTGCAAACCTGGCCGGTTCTGCTAGCGCTGTTGGTCGGTGCGGTGGTCGGTTTCCGTTCCTGGATCAATACGGTGGACGGGCGTTACAAATGGGATCACTACAAACTCCATCTTCCCATCGCCGGCCCCATCATCATGAAGGCGACACTGGCGCGGTTTGCGCGCAGTCTGGCACTCTCCTTCAAGAGCGGTATTCCCATCGTGCAGGGGCTGAATTCGGTCGGGTTGGTGGTGGACAACGAATTCATGCGCAGCCGCGTCGAGCAGATGCGCGATGGAGTTGAACGCGGTGAAAGCATTTTGCGCACCGCAACAGCGACCGGTGTGTTCAACCCGACCGTGCTGCAAATGATCGCCGTGGGCGAAGAGACCGGCGACATGGACGGTCTCATGTTCGAGATCGCCGGCATGTACGAGCGCGAAGTGGAGTACGAGATCAAGACGCTGAGCGCGAATATCGAACCCATCATGATTGTCCTGCTGGGCGCTCTGGTTTTGATCCTTGCTTTGGGTATCTTCCTGCCGATGTGGGATCTGGGCAAGGCGGCATTGCATCAATGAGAACGCAACGCGGTTTCTCTCTTCTTGAACTCATCGTAGTCATCAGCATCGTGGCGGTGTTGGCGGCAACCTTTTTGTCGCGCGTGCCGATTTACACAGAACAGGCCGAGCAGGCTGCCATGGAGCAAACGGTGGGGGCGATGCAAAGCGCGTTGACGATGCGAGTCGGGTCGTTGATGACCCACGGAGCCGCGACGGAAAAAGAATTGAAAGCCCTCGCTTCCGACAACCCGCTGGATTGGCTGCAGCAGAAACCCAAAAACTACGCCGGGGAGTTTTTTAACCCGACGCCGAAAACGGTTGCGCCGGGGCAGTGGGTGTTCGATCTGAGATCGCACGACCTGATTTACGTGGTGGATCGCAGCGGCCATTTCATTCCCGGCAAAGACGGGCAAAAGTGGATACGTTTTCATGTCAGGTTTGTGTATGAGGCATCTCCGGGCGGGGATGCGGACGGCAAAAAAGGACTGCTCTCTGCTTTGTTCGAACCGACCGAGCGCTACCATTGGCTGAACTGAACATGCAACCAATCATTCAATCCTGGCTATTGCAGTCCTTTGTCATCTTCCTGATCATCGGCAGCCTCGCGGGCATGGCAGTCGGTGTGTTGTTGTTGCTCAAGCCGGAAGCGTTGCAACGGATGGGGCTACAACTTAACCGCTGGATATCCACCCGCCATCTGGATCAATCGATGGAGCGCACCGTCAATCTGGATCCCTGGTTTTACCGTTATCGCCGCATGGGCGGCACGCTCATTATTCTGGGTGCCGTATATGTTCTCTATTACTTCACGGTGAGCATGGAAAGGGCGGGCGCGATTGCAGACCTGGCGGGTTATTTCAAGCTGCCCGCTTCCCTGATCGGGGCGCTGCTGGACGCTTTGGTGTTGAGCTCCATATTGGGGGCGCTGTGCGCCGCTTTGGTGGGCCTGTTCCTGATATTGCGTCCCAGCATGTTGCGCGATTTCGAGCGGGTCGCAAACCAATGGGTCTCGCTGCGACGCGCCATGAAACCGGTGGAAATTCGCCGCGAGGGGGTGGATGAATATGTTTTTCAGCGCGCCCGACTGGCAGGCATCCTGTTGGTGCTGGGAAGCTTCTATGTTCTGGTGATGCTGACGATCTGGCTCAGTCATTTTCACTGACCATTCGTCAGGATTTCCTTAACCATTTGTCAGTATTTCCTTAACTATTTATCCTAACCCTTTGCTGTAAAGTAGATTTTGCTTGTATTTTGGTGGTTTTTGCCATAGATTTACGCTGTCCGCATCGAGCGGGATGCTGCGGCACAATGCAAATCGGTCGGAAGAAGCAACAACGGGGCTGCGGCCCCCAACATCTAGGAGAGATAATTATGAAAAAGCAACAAGGTTTTACACTGATCGAACTGATCGTGGTGATCGTGATTCTGGGTATCCTGGCAGCGACAGCTCTGCCGAAATTTTCGGACTTGACCAAGGACGCTCGACTGGCTTCGCTCAAGGGCGCGTTGGGTGCGGTTAACGGGGCTGCGAGTCTGGCTCACGGTACTGCTTTGGCGCAAGGCATGGCAGCCGCTTCTTCGGTGACCATGGAAGGCACGTCGATTACCATGGCAAACTACTATCCTGATGCTACAGTAACAGGAATTCAGGCAGCAGCTAACGTTTCAAGCAATGACTACGTCCTTTCTGTGACAGGTACTACGTTGACCGTGCAGCCCAAGGGGGCTACGACTCCTGCACAATGCCAGTTTACTTACACTGCAGCTACAGCAGGCTCTGCTCCAGCAATTGTAACCACGCCAAGTCCGCTGGTTTCAACAAACTGCTAATCTTGTTGAGGTCGACATAGGGTGCACAAGCAAAGCGCTTTGCACCGGAAGTTGGAAATGAACAAGGGGGCTGCGGCCCCCTTGTTTTTTGAAGGTCAGCGAGGCATTTTGTTACACTGCGGCACCGCGTGAATTCCGGGTTTGAGGGGCGTTGGACATGCGTTTGAGTACAGAACAAGTTGCGGAGATCGGGCATGAGACCGAGCAAGTTCTCGGTACTCCGGGCATCGTGCGGTTGCGCGGCTCAGGTATGGGAAATCAACGCGGTTTCACGCTGGTGGAGTTGATCACAGTTATCGTCATTATCGGCATTCTGGCAGTGGCGGCCGCGCCGCGTTTTTTCGATAAAGATGTATTTCAGGCGCGGGGCGCGGCCGACCAGGTAATAGCGGCATTGCGTTACGGGCAGAAGGTCGCCATTGCGCAGCACCGTGCTGTGGATGTGAATCTTTCCAGTGGAGCCAATCCCCAATGCGATTCGATGTTGGTGGCGAGTGCTGTTTCTTGTGTGATTCCAAATGGAGTGGCGGTCAGTCCGGCGAAGATAACCTTTGAAGCACTGGGTCGGCGAGTACCGAATGCGGCAACTACAGTTGTGGTGGGCACGACAACTATCACCATCGAAGCGGAGACGGGATATGTGCACTAAGTATTCATTACTGGTGCAACGCGGCATCAGCCTGATCGAGCTCATCATGTTCATCGTCATCATCAGCGTGGCGCTGACGGGGATTTTGCTGGTAATGACCAAGGTGACCAGCCACAGTGCCGATCCGCTTCTTCACAAGCAAGCCATCGCGGCGGCGGAGTCGCTGCTGGAAGAAATCGAGTTGCAGGATTTCATTTCTGCGTCTGGTGCGACTGTTGCGGTGACGCAAGCAAACCGCAACACGGCCTACCACATCGTCAAGGATTACGATGGATTTGCCACTTCGGGGGTTTTCCCGGTGAGCGGTGCAGCGGGCGTAGCCGGACTGGGAAGTTACAACGCGAAAGTCACCGTTACGGACACCGCGCTTGGTGATGTTGCGGCAGGCAGTTCGGTGCTGATCACCGTGAAGGTGACCGATCCGCAGGGAACGATCATTCCGATTTCCGGCTACCGGACGGCTTACTGATGCTTACCCCGCATAAAAAACAGGCTGGATTTACCCTGGTGGAGATGATCGTCGTGATCGTGATCACCGGCATCATCGGCGGCATGGTGGCCATGTTCATTCGCGCGCCGGTGCAAGGTTATGTGGACAGCGCGCGCCGTGCCGAGCTCACCGACATCGCCGATACCGCCATGCGCCGCATGGCGCGCGATGTGCGCACTGCCGTGCCGAACAGCGTGCGGTCGACGTATTGCACGGCGCCCTGCGTGGAATTCCTGCCGACCAAGGATGGCGGCCGCTACCGCGCAGATACGGGGGGCAATGGCAATATTTTGATTTTTGATACAGGGGGAACCACCACATTCGATATTGTCGGTACAGGATTGACAACAACGGTTGCCAACACCGACTACATCGTTATCGGGAGTGTGCAGTCAAGCGGTGCGCCGCCATATCTTCAAACGACTGCGGGCGTTCTGCGACAGGTGACGAATCTGGCCAACGGCTCTACCACGGTGACTTTTGCCGCGCCTGTATTGCCCCTTTGGGCCGAACTGCCATCGCAACATGTCAGTGTCGTGGACGGTACGCAGCTTGCCGTTACTTATGCGTGCGAGGGGTTGGGCAAGGATGCCAATGGCAACGGCACGGGGCAACTGAAACGCTACTGGAATTACGGGTTCAATGTTGCTCCGAGTGCGAATAGCGCGATTCTGGCCAATAGAGTCGAGACCTGTTCATTTGATTATGATGTGACCAACCAGCGCTTCGGCCTGCTTGCGGTGCGTCTGACGCTGACCAGCGGCAACGAAAGCGTCAGTCTGTACAACGAGATCCATGTGAACAACGTGCCATGAAAAAACTTCAACAGGGTTTCAGTATCGTTTCCGCCATCTTCCTGCTTGTGGTACTGGCATTCCTGGGGGTGGCAATGACCTCTTTTTCAGTCGCGCAAAACCAGAGTGCGGCGATGGATGTGATGGGTTCGCGCGCCTATCAGGCGGCGCGCGCCGGCATTGAATGGGCGGCTTATCATGTGGCCAGTGCACCCGCAGCATGGGCGGGTTGTGCGGCAGGCAAGACGGTCGTCGTTGCGGGTGACCTTGCGCCGTTTTCTCCGGTGACGGTTAATTGCGCTGCCGCATCGTTCGTTGAGGGCACATCCACGATCTGGATTTATGACGTCAGCGCCGTGGCGCAGACAACGGGGAGTGTTGCGGGCAACCCGGATTTCGTCCAGCGGATCATCAGCGTGAAGTTGGGCAGGTGATTCAATTCATTATTCACGGGTTCTGCGTGGCGATGGATACGTAATCAAGGAGTCAATCATGAAGAAAATTATACTGATTCTGTGCGCGGCGTTTTTCCTGCTGGTTTTGCAGGGAGCGCAGGCCGCGACTTATTCCTATCGCAATGACATATTTGCTTATGACACTCCGTCCGGCGCGGCGATCAGTCTGCCCTGGCATGCTGGCACCAAAGGTGCAACCAATGGCGCGCCGGCATGTACCAGCTATCCCCTTGGAGACGACGATTGGGCGGATTTGACCTTTCCGGCAGGCTTTACCTTCACGTTTGCCGGTGTTGCGCAAAATTCAGTGCGTGTGTATTCCAACGGGATACTGGTATTTGGCGGCGATACGTCGGGCCAGTGGCGGACATTTGGCAACGCAACATTGCCTTACGCGACCAATATTGGCACATACACAGGGGGGTGTCCCGGAGGTGTCCTGAACAACGCCATTGTGGGTTACTGGAGGGATATCATCGCAGGGACGGCGACTGACCAATTTAACAATGCAGTAACCGGGGCATCGGTAAAGTACGAGCTGCTGGGTACGGCGCCGTTCAGGCGTCTGGCCATTTCCTGGGTTAACGTTGAATTGTATAGCGGCGGAACCGCTGTCCGGTACAACTTCCAGATATTGCTGTATGAAAGCCCGTCGGGGGGGCTGAACAGCAATTTCAAGTACCAGTACACCACGGGCAGTTCGGATGGTTCGGCGGCGACGGTCGGTGTGCAAGTGAGTACCGCCGACTACACCCTGTTTTCCTACAACCAGACTTTCATCGACCCGGTCACCGGTTCCGCGATCCTCTGGTATCCGACGAATCAATCTGTGGCCAAGGGGGCGGAATATCATTTCGACGAGGCAGCCTGGACCGGAGCCGCGGGAGAAATAAAAGATACGTCCGGCAATTTGCAGAATGCCCGGCGGGTCGGCGCGGCCGCCAATATTGCGGCGGGGAGGGTCTGCCGCGGCGGCAGCTTTACCAACAACACCTCCAATACCACCATCGATGCGGTGGCGACACCAATCGTGCCGGCCAATGTGGGTTCGATCGACTTCTGGTATCAGTCAACCAGCAGGTGGAACTCGGTGGATAGCATGTTATTCGATGCCTCGCTTTCCGCGACGCAACAGTTCTACCTGATGAAGACTGCGGCGGGCAGACTGAAATTTGTCGTGACGGACAACACGGGAGCCATCTTTACCGTTACCGAAACGACTGCGCAGACTTTCGCGGCGGGTACGTGGGAGCATGTCGGCGTAAGCTGGAACATGCGGCCAGGTACGAACCAGACCCTGTTCCAGATTTTCCTGAATGGTGTCGTGGTGCCCTCGACGACAGTGGTCGTGCCGGCGCCCACGCCCACGCCGACAGCGCCGCGCACGACCTCGTCGGGTTCGATGGCTTCTCTGGCCACGCTGTATATTGGCGACAACCGTATCTCCGGCACCACGCCGACCGGTGCTACGCCGAACGGTGCAAACGGATACATCGACGAGGTTTACAGCTACGGGACTGAAATCAACGCCGGTCAGGCAACGGCTGACATGAACAGCACACACTCTTGCGCCGTTGCGGATCATATCCATATCAAGCACAACGGCACTTCGGTGGCCTGCAACGTCGCCCCTATTACGTTCGAGGTGCATGATGCCAGCCACGGGCTGGTTGCGTTGTCCGGAGCGACCCTGACGCTTTCCACCTCGAATGGTACGACCGGCAAAGGCGACTGGTCCAATGTCGCGGGTGGTGCTGTCAACGTGGTGACCAACAATGGAAACGGCTCGGGAAGTTATGTATTCAGTAATGAGTCCAGCATCACACTTGGGCTGCAGGATACAAACCCGTCCACGGATCCGGAATCGCTCAGTATCACGGCAGCTTCGGGTTCTGTTACCAATACTTCCGGGACGAGTTGTGGGTCGGCATCGGATTATACGTTCGGTACGACCTGCAATGCCGCCATCAGTTTTTCCAAAGCCGGTTTTTTGTTCAACCGCTCGGCCGCGTCCGGCAATCCCCAGGTGGACATCGCCAATCATTATGCCGGGGTGAGCCAGACCTTCAAGTTGAGCGCGGTGAAATCAAGCAACAATTCGCTGGTCTGCGTTCCGGCTTTTCAGGGCGTAACCAAGTCCATCAATTTCAGTTGCAGCTACGTCAATCCCACCACTGGCACCCTGCCGATTTCCGTGACCGGTAATGGCGGCAGTGCGACTGCGGTGCCGTTGAGCGCGACTTCGGTTTGCGATACTGGCGCGGCGGTAAATCTGGCATTTGATACCAATGGTGAGGCCAGCGGTGTCAGCATGGTGTACCCCGATGCCGGTCAGATGAGGCTGACGGCCGCTTACTCGAGTGCGACCGGGAGCATGACCGGTACTACCACGTTTATTGCGGCCCCGAAATCGTTCAGTTTCAGCGGTGTGGCTGCCGGCCCCATCAAGGCGGGCGTCAACTTCGGTGCTACGGTAACGGCGATGAATTCGGCGGCCACCCCGGCGGCCACGCCAAATTTCGGCAATGAAACGCCCACGGCGCAAGGCGCGACGCTGACGTTCTCGAAATGCCAGCCGACGGGAACCGGAGCGTCAAGCGGCTCATTCTCTGGCAGCGGCACGTTTACCGATGGCGTGGCGACACCGACCAATTTGAACTGGAGCGAGGTCGGCAACGGCGATTTGGTCGCAACGCTGTCCAACTATCTGAGTAGCAGCCTCACTGCAACCGGTAACACCAGTACCAGCGGAACAGTGTGCCAGAACCCTGTAGGTACTGCGGTCGCGGGAAATGTCGGGAATTTCATTCCGGATCATTTTGTTACTGTGGTGGCAGACGGCTGCGCCGGATGCGGTTTCACTTATTCGGCTCAGCCCTTTACCGTGACTGTAACCGCGATGAATGCAGCGTCGACGCAAACATCCAATTATGCTGGCAGCGTTTTAACGCCGGTATTCGCCAATAATGTGTATTTGACCGATGCGAATGCGGTGGCAACGCCGGTCGGAAAATTCGGCGTATCTGCGGTTCCGCTGGGTGTGACAGTCAATGTTGCAGGAGATACGTTGACGGTTCCGAAAGCCGACTTTACTCTGGGTGCGGCTACGTTGACCTCCGTTCCTACCTATACTTTCAATACCGTTCCCACGGTTCCCACGACAATCAAGCTGAGGGCCAAGGATTCGGTGAATGCCTCGGTTATTTCAACCGGCTTTGCGGAAGGTACAACTGAAATTCGCAGCGGACGCATCAAGATTGGCAACGCTTACGGTTCCGAACTGCTGCCGTTGAGTATCACCGCGACGGCGCAGTACTACAATGCTGCGAAAAGTTGGGTGACCAGTAGTACGGATAGTACAACCCAGTTCAATACGAATCTGAGTGGCGCCGGAGGGAATGTGAGTGTGGCTGTCGTGGACGCAACGCACGGACTTGGGTCGGGCAACATCAGTGTTGTTTCTCCTGGTGCTATTACGTTCGCCAACGGAATCAGGAAGTTCAGTCTGGCAGCGCCCGGCAAGGCAGGCAGCGCGGACTTGAGCATAATCACTGCACCAGGCTATTTGTTGCCCAGTATCACCGGGCGCGCCACCTTCGGTGTATATAAGGGAACGAACGAATTCATCTATCTGCGCGAGGCTTATTGATGTCTGATTTTTGACAGGCAACGAGTCGGGGGAACCCCGAAGTTTTGCCGGGTAATTGCCAGTTGTCTGGATGCGGTCAATGCGTGTCTGATCGCGGACGAAAACATTATAAAAAATCCCTTGACAGCAATGGGTTAGTGAATTAAGTTCACACCAATTATGGAAATATCCCGATTCTTCAAGGTTTTCAAGCAAAATAGCCGTGCCAACGGGTGGAATTCTGTCGTTATCAGCAAGCGGGGTGTGCATATTGCGCAGGCCAAATATGTCGGTCTGCGTCCGCAAGTGACAAAGTGCGCTTTCTACCCGCTTACTGAAGTTTCTGCTTCCGCGCTGGAAAAGGTGTGCAAGGATGCACAACTGGACGACGCCGGGTTCACCACGCTGTTGTCCGCCAACGAATACCAGATAATGATGGTGGATGCGCCGAATGTCCCCGTCGATGAACTGAAGACCGCAATACGCTGGAAGATCAAGGATTCGCTCAGCTACCACGTCGACGATGCCACTATTGATGTGTTGCAGATACCGACCAACAAATACGGCGGCGACCGTCCGCAATCCCTTTATGCTATCGCAGCGCCCAACGAGACGATACGCAAACGCATCGCACTGTTCGAGAAAGCCAAAATCGAGCTCAGCGTGATTGATATTCCGGAGACGGCGCAACGCAACATCGCGGCCCTGTTCGAGATGGAAGGGCGTGGTTTGGCGATGCTGACTTTCGGCGACGAGGGCGGCCTGCTCACGATTACCTGCGACGGCGAGTTGTTCCTGGCGCGCCGTCTGGACATTACGCTGGGGCAATTGCAGGATGCGGACGAGAGTCTGCGCCAGCAATATCTTGATCGAGTGGAACTGGAAGTGCAGCGTTCGCTGGATTACTTCGATCGCCAATTCCATCACGTCCCGGTGAATCGCCTGATTCTTTCCGCACCGGAATCGTTGGGATTGGATAAAGTGCTGACGAGTAGCCTGGGTATTCCCGTGGAGATGCTGGACCTGGCACAGGGGATGGATATCATCACTGTGCGGGAGTTGTCGGATAGCGAGTTTGTCAGTTATGCGCTGCCCGCATTGGGTGCGGCATTGCGTCAGGAGAAAAAGACGCTATGAGCCAGCAGATCAATCTGTTCAATCCGGTTTTCCTGAAGCAGAAGAAATATTTTTCTGTGACCACGATGTTGCAGGCACTGGGATTGATCGTGCTGGGTTCGGCGCTGTTTTTTGCCTACGCGCTTTACCAGGTGGTCCAGTTGTCCGCACAGGCCGATGAAATGAGCAAGCGTTATGCCGCCGAACAGACGAGATTGGCCAATTTCAGCAAGGAATTTTCTCCGCAGCAGTCCGGCAAGCAACTGGAAGACGAACTGAAACAACTGGAAGCGCAGGCCACGGCGCAGGATGCGATGCTGAATTTGCTCAAGAGCGGCGCGCTCGGCAATACCGAGGGTTATTCGGAGTATATGCGCGCTTTTGCAAGACAATCGGTCAATGGGCTTTGGCTCACGGCGTTTGACATCACCGGAGATGGCGCGCAGATGAGTCTGAGCGGCGCAGTGCTGAGCCCGCAGTTGGTGCCCGCCTATATCCAGCGTCTGGGCCATGAAAAGGTCATGCGCGGGAAGACCTTCTCGACATTGCAGATGCAGCAGCCGAAAAAGGATGGTGACCGGCTTGTTCCGCGCTATGTCGAATTCAACCTGCATTCGGCGGCAATTACCGAGGAGGCGAAGAAATGACGATGCAAGCACGGATCGACAAGATCGTCGCCAAGGTGGATGGTTTTTCATTGCGTGAACGCGTTCTGATTTTCTTAGCCGCGGCTGCGCTGGTGGTTTCATTGGTGGACTCCTTGATTCTCGGGCCGTTGCTCGACAAGCAGAAGAAAATATCCGCTCAGGTCGTCCAGCAGCAGGAAAAGATGAAGGAAGTGCAGGCGCAGATAGCCAATTTGGTTCAGGCCCAACAGGCCGATGCCAATTCGCCGCAGCGCGAGCGTATTCGCGTATTGCGCCAGCAGATCGCCGATGGCGATACCTATCTGAAGAGCAGACGTGACAAGCTGGTGCCGCCGGAAAAAATGGCGCAACTTCTGGAACAGGTGCTGAACAGGAACGGTCGCCTGCAGTTGGTTGCACTTGATACCTTGCCTGTAAGCCTGCTGGTCGAACCCGCTGCGGATACGGCCGCTGCCCAAATGGCCAGTTCGGAAAAACAGATATACAAGCACGGCGTGAAAATCACCGTGCGTGGCAGCTATGCCGATCTCGTGCAGTACCTGACAGCGCTGGAGAAGCTGCCGACGCAGATGTTCTGGGGCGTGGCGAAAATGGACGTGGTCAAACACCCCGTCGTGGAGTTGACCCTGACGCTTTATACCCTGAGTTTGGACAAGACATGGCTACAGGTTTGAGGAAGCTGTTGGCAGTGTTGTTGCTGTGCGTGCCGCAGTGGGCGGCGGCAGAGCCGTTGCCCGATCCGACGCTTCCTGCCATTGATTTGAATAGCACCGGTACGGGCAGTGCCGCAGAGGTGGTGCCGGAGGACACGGTGTCGCACGGGCTGCAGTCGGTCATCATTTCGCCCCAATACCGGGCCGCCATAATCAATGGCGAAACGGTGAGCCTGGGGGGCAAATATGGGGATTCCAGGCTAGTCGAGGTGCGGGAAAACAGTGTGGTGCTGCAGAATGCTCAAGGGCGGCGTGTGCTGGAATTGTTCCCCAAAGTGAGTATCAGGAAGAGTGAAGCAGTGCGGCATGAGAGTGGTACACAAGAGAAAGCATCTGGAAAGACAAGTCTGCCGGAGCGGGATGTAGGAGGAATCAAATGAAACGAATTTCAGTTTTGCTGGCGTTGCTGCTTTTGTCTGCCTGTGCGACAGGGGGCGGTACAAAAAGCGGTATAACGGAAAAACTTAAACAAGAGATGGATGCCGCGGTTGCATCGAACGAGGTGGTCAAACCGGAAACAGTGGATCAGGCGTTGTTGCCTCCTTTGGCTGTTTCGCCTGCTCAGACCGACACTAAGCTCCTGGAAACCAAATTCGACCTGGCGGTAAACAGCACGCCTGCAAAGCATGTGTTCATGGCCATCGTCTCTGGAACGCGCTACAGCGTTCTGGTGCACCCGGACGTCAGCGGTACTATTTCCCTGAACTTGAAAGATGTGACGGTATTCGATGCGCTGGAAGCAATACGCGAGATGTACGGCTACGACTACAAGGTGGAAGGCACGCGCATCTACATCCAGCCGCTGACGCTACAGACACGCCTCTTCCAGGTGAGCTACCTGACCGGCCAGCGCGAGGGGAAGTCCTCGTTGCGCGTTGCTTCCGGCTCGGTGGGGGACAGTGCTGTCGGGACAAGCACAACGGGTACGACGGGTAATGCTGCAACCAACTACCGCGACAGTGCCAAAGTAACCATGTCATCCAATACTGATTTCTGGGATGAGTTGAGCAAGGCTCTGAAAGCCATTGTTGGCGAAGAGAAAGGCCGCAGTGTCGTTATCAGCCCGATGTCTGGCGTGATAGTGATACGCGCGATGCCGGACGAGTTGAAAAATGTTTCCGCTTATCTCAAGGCGTCGCAGATTTCCATTGAACGTCAGGTGATACTGGAAGCCAAGATTGTTGAAGTGCAGTTGAACGAGTCGTTCCAGTCTGGTGTCAACTGGGCGGCGTTCAGGAATGGCCCGAACAGCCACCTGACCGTGGGGCAGGGAAGTGCGGGCAGTTCCTTGTCGGCAAGCGGCGCAACCACATCGGTGTTGACGAATTCCGTGCTTAGCGCATCTCCAGGTTCTTCTCTGGCGCCTGTTACATCGACATCGTTGCCGACTGGGGCGATCGCAGGCACGTTGTTCGGTCTAGCCTTTCAGACCAGCAATTTTGCTGCATTGCTGAATTTTCTGGAATCGCAGGGCAATGTGCACGTGCTTTCCAGTCCGCGCATCGCAACACTGAATAACCAGAAGGCTGTGCTGAAGGTGGGAACGGACGAATTTTTCGTTACAGAAGTTACTGGTGGTACCCAAGCGACAACCACGGTTCCTGGCACTGCGCCGACAGTAAAAGTTCAACCCTTTTTCTCCGGCATCGCACTGGATGTGACGCCGCGCATCGACGAGAACAACGAAATTATCCTGCATGTGCATCCATCGGTCAGCACGGTTTCAACCGTAAACAAAACTGTGGATCTGGGTACGCTGATGGGTATATACAATTTGCCGCTGGCGTCGAGTTCTGTGTCGGAAACAGACAGCATCGTGCGCGCGCGTGACGGGCAGATCGTAGCGATCGGCGGTTTGATGCGCCAGGCTGAGGTTAACGACGAATCCGGTTTGCCGATGTTGCCAAAAATGCTTTTCGGACAAACCAGTAAGCGTACCGAGAAACGTGAGTTGATCATCCTGCTGAAACCGACTGTGGTGGATAGCGATAAGGATTGGTCGGACGACATTGCGCGTAGCCGCGATCGCATGAACAATATGTCTAGATAACGTTATGTACCTGGAGCATTTCGGCCTGCGCGAGTCGCCCTTTTCGCTGACGCCCGATACCAGTTTCTTCTTCGCCTGCACCAACTACCAGGAAGGTCTCAACACCTTGCTGGTGGCGGCGCGCACCGGCGAAGGATTCATCAAGATCGTGGGCGAGGTGGGCAACGGCAAGACGATGCTGTGCCGCAAGTTTCTCGCCACGCTTAGCAGCGACCGCACGACCACTACCGATATTGGCACGCAGGACGGCGGTACCAGCGGCCGCCATGCGGCGAAGTTCATTACTGCCTATATTCCCAATCCCTATCTGGAGCCGCGCAGCCTGTTGCTGGCGCTGGCGGACGAGTTCCGCATCGAGATCGACAATTTTGCCGATCAGCATCAATTGCTGAAGCAGCTGACGCATACGCTGCTGAACTTCGCACGCGATGGAAAGCGAGTGCTGGTCTGTCTGGACGAAGCACAGGCGATGCCGCTGGAAAGCCTGGAAGTGTTGCGCTTGCTCACCAATCTCGAGACCGAAAAGCGCAAGCTGATGCAAGTGGTGTTGTTCGGGCAGCCGGAACTGGATGCGCGTCTCAAGCAGAATTCGGTGCGCCAGTTGCGTCAGCGCATCAGTTTCCAATACCAGTTGAACGGTTTGCATCGGGACGAGATGGATCGTTACCTGCGCCATCGTCTGGCCGTTGCCGGGTACAAAGGCGAGACTCTGTTCAATCGTGGTGCGGTCAACCTGCTGCACCGGGTGACACACGGCACGCCCCGGCTGGCAAATATCATCGCGCACAAGGCTATGATGCTGGCCTTTGCAGAGGGGCGCCAGCAGGTGCAGGCACGGCATATTCGCAAGGCGGCGGCCGATACCCCTGAGTCGTACAAGGACTGGATGGTGTGGATCTGGGTGTGCGGCACGGCAGCGGTTATTTCCGCATTGATCCTGTTTGCGTACTCGCTGCCATGAGCATCATCAATCAGGTATTGAACGAGCTGGAAAAGCGCGGGGTGAATGCGCCAATAGGTGAAGACACGCTTCGTCCCGTCACGCCGCGCAGGCCATCGCACTGGCCTCTTTTCCTGTTTTTGGCGGTAATGCTGTTGATCCTGCTGGCGGCGGCCAAGTGGTATTCGGGCCGTACAGCAGCCCCCGTGCCGGAAAAAGCCGTTGCCATGGCTGTACCGATGAATCGTGTTGTTGCCGCTTCCGGTGTGATGTCGGAGACGGCTTCTGCTCCGGTTGAGGCGGCTGCGATGAGCGGGAGCGGTGTGGCGGGTGCGGCACCGTCCCTGGAAAGTCTGCACGGCAAGCCTTTGCTTGAAGTAAAGAGCGAAGAAGAACCGGTCGTAATACCCGAAGTGAAAAAATCCGCAAAGGGCAAGTCGGGGCGCATCCGGGGTATTGTCGAAGATGAAGATGGCAGTCTGTCGACGGAAAGTCTGGCGCAACTCAAAACAGTCAGTCCGCAGCAACGCGCCGAGAACGAATTCAACAAGGCCAATCAGGCAATGAGGGAGGGGCGAACGAACGACGCACTGGCAGGATACGAAAGTGCATTGCTTGCCGATCCGACCTACAAGCCAGCGCGCCGTGCCTGGGCCGGATTGCTGGTGAGCTTGAAACGTAACAATGAAGCTGAGCCGGTCCTGCAAAGAGGGCTGAAACGGGATACTCAGGATACCGGTTTCGCCATGTTGCTGGCTCGCCTGCAAGTCGAGCGAGGCGACATTCCGCTCGCACTGGAAACGCTACAGAAGACCTTGCCCTTTGCCGGAGAGCAGGCCGATTACCAATCGTTCGTGGCAGCGTTGCAGCAACGTCAGGGGCGTCATGATGAAGCCGTTGCTCACTATCAGGTTGCGCTGAAACTGGCGCCCAATAATGGCCTGTGGCTGATGGGTATGGGGATTTCCCTGCAAGCCCTGCAGCGCAATGAAGAGGCGCGCGACGCTTATCAGCGTGCGCTGGCTACAAACAGCCTGAGTGCCCAGCTACAAGCATACGTGCAGCAGAAACTCAAGGAACTCTGATTAGTTGTGCGGCAAGGTTCGCGCGACAACCCACGCGCTGACCTCGCTTGCGCCGGCCTGTTTCAAGGCGCGCGCCAATTCTCCGACCGAAGCACCCGTCGTCATTACATCGTCTACCACGGCAACATGTTTGCCGCGCATATCGGCGCCGGGTTTGCAGGCGAAAGCCTGGCGCATGTTCTTGTCGCGTTCTTTCCATGGCAGCGAGGATTGCGGCGGCGTGTTGCGTACCCGTTCGCAGGCATCCGCAAGCAGCGGGATGCCTAGCTGCCGCGAAATCCGCCTGGCCAGCAGCAGGGACTGGTTGAAGCCGCGTTCGCGCAAACGCGCCGGATGCAGCGGCAAAGCCACGATGCAGTCGGGCCGGGTAGTGATGTGCCTGGTTAGCGAGTCGGCAAGGTAATTGACCAGTATCAGGCGTTCGCGATACTTCAGCGCCTGGATCAGCTTGTCCAGCGGAAATTGGTAGCTGAATGCAGCCACGGTATGGTCGAACGGCGGCGCCTGTTTCAGGCAGCGGCCGCAGATGCTTCCGGACAGCGCAGGCAAGGCGCAAACCGGGCAGTGTTCCTCGGTCAGCCGCGGCAAATCGGCATCGCAGGCTGCACAACTCAAGCCGTCATGGGTGTTTGTACCGCACAGCAGGCAGGGTTGGGCAGGCAGGAATCGCGTAAATTTTGCGCCGATGTCAAACAGGTGATGGGATAAAATAGACAAGTTATTCCGATCCTGATGCCGTTCCGGGTTGAGGATACGCTTTCCAACATTCTACGTGCTTATCCATTTATGCAAAACCAGACCGCCAAACTTGCCGAATCACAAGCAACACAAACTCACTGGACCGTTGAGCAAATCGAAACTTTACTCAAGCTGCCCTTCTCCGACCTGATTTATCGCGCCCAGCAGGTGCATCGCGAGCATTTTGACGCCAATGCCCTGCAACTGTCCACATTGCTGTCGATCAAGACTGGCGGCTGTTCCGAGGATTGCGGCTATTGTTCCCAATCTTCGGTCAATGCCACCGACGTGAGGAACCAGAAGCTGATGGAAGTGGAAGCGGTGGTGGCCGCGGCGCGCGCGGCGCGCGCCGGCGGCGCGACGCGCTTCTGCATGAGTGCGGCCTGGCGCGAACCATGCGACCGCGACCTTGAGATTGTGGCTAAGATGGTCAGCGAGGTGCGCGCGCTGGGCATGGAGACCTGTGCGACGCTGGGTATGTTGAGCGGGGAACATGCCGCGCAATTGCGCGAGGCCGGACTCGATTACTACAACCATAACCTCGACACCGCGCCCGAACTCTACGGCGAGATCATCACCACCCGCACCTACCAGGACCGGCTGGATACCCTGGAGCATGTACGCAGCGCCGGCATCAGTGTATGCAGCGGCGGCATCGTCGGTCTGGGCGAGAACCTGACCCAGCGCGCCGCCCTGATCGCGCAGTTGGCCAACCTCGATCCCTATCCGGACAGCGTGCCGATCAACAACTTGGTCAAGATAGAAGGCACGGCGCTGGCGGATGCGGCGGACCTCGATCCGCTGGATTTCGTGCGCACCATTGCTGCTGCGCGTATCACCATGCCGAAGGCCTATGTGCGTCTTTCCGCCGGCAGGCAGGGGATGAGTGATGCGGTGCAGGCATTGTGCTTCCTGGCCGGGGCCAATTCCATCTTCTACGGCGACCAGTTGCTGACCACGGGCAATCCCGAGATCGAACGGGATCGCGCACTGATGGGCAAGCTGGGTATGTATCCGCTGGCGGACAAGTGCTGTTGAGTTACCTTCAGTTGTGGTTGAAAATCCAAATCAAAACTTAAACCCCCCTCAGTCCCCCCTTGTCAGGGGGGATGACGTGTTACTGCAATTTTCGGGTAAGGCCGAGGACGCTCCTCCCCTGACAAGGGGAGGCTGGGAGGGGTTGGGTTTTCTGCCATACGATCCCAAACTGACTACTCTTGCTCGTGCTAATCGTAAGAATCCAACTCCAGCCGAAAAGAAAATTTGGTTCGAGGTTCTGCGGCATAACCAATTCGCAGCCTACAAATTTCTGCGTCAGAAACCGATAGATCGGTTTATCGTCGATTTCTATTGCTCGAAGCTTCGCTGGGTGATTGAAATAGATGGTGACAGCCATGCGGAAGATCCCATGTACGATATTGGGCGCACGCAGACTTTGCAACAGTATGGATTGACGGTTATTCGATATTTCAATCACGAAGTGTTGAGCAATATCTCTGGTGTTTATGATGATTTGGCTGGACGAATTCTCTAATGCCTTTTAACGAGCTAAAAAAACACCTCGAAGAGCGCGCCGCGCAAGGATTGTTGCGCAGTCGTCGCACGCTCGCCACGCCGCAGTCGCCGCACATCGTCGTAGACGGTAAACCTTACTTGGCGTTTTGCAGCAACGATTATCTCGGTCTCGCCAGTCGTCCTGAGCTTTCAGCAGCGCTGCAAAAGGGCGCGCAGCAATGGGGTGTAGGCGCGGGCGCGGCGCACCTGGTGAGCGGGCATTTCGGGCCGCATCACCAGCTTGAACAGCAACTCGCCGCTTTTGTCGGCAAGCCTGCCGCGCTGCTGTTTTCCACCGGATACATGGCCAACCTCGGCGTGGTGCAAGCGCTGGTTGGCAAGGGCGACAACGTGTTTGCCGACAAGCTCAACCATGCCTCGCTCAACGATGCGATGCTGCTGTCGCGGGCGGAAACCAAACGCTACCGGCACGGCGACATGGCGCAGTTGGCGCAACTGCTGGCACAAACCCAAAGCGGCAGGAAGCTGGTCATCACCGATGCGGTATTCAGCATGGATGGTGATATGGCCCCGTTGCGCGAACTGCTGGTCTTGTGCGAACAGCATGATGCCTGGCTGTATGTGGACGATGCGCACGGTTTCGGCGTGCTGGGTGAGCAGGGGCGCGGTTCACTGGCGCACTTCGGCATTGCGTCGCCGCGCATCATCTATATGGCGACGCTGGGCAAGGCGGCCGGTGTCTCCGGCGCTTTTGTCGCGGCGGAACAGGTTGTCATCGACACACTGGTCAATCATGCGCACAGCTATGTCTATACCACCGCAACACCGCCGGCCTTGTCCGTTGCGCTGTTGCAGAGCCTGCAGTTGATCGCGCAAGGCGAAGATCTGCGCGAGCATTTGCACAGGCTTATTGCCAGGTTGCGCAACGGGCTGGTCGATCTTCCCTGGAAACTGATGCCATCGGAAACGGCCATCCAGCCGCTGCTGATTGGCGACAACCAGCAGGCGCTGAAACTGAGCGAAGGCCTGCGCGAGCGCAGCATCTGGGTCGCGGCGATCCGTCCGCCCACTGTGCCGCAGGGTACGGCACGGCTGCGCATCACCCTGTCGGCGGCACATACCGAGGCGGATGTGGATCAACTGATCGTGGCATTGCATGACCTTGCACAGGAATCGTAAATTCGCGCAGCGATTCATTTGCCCCCTCTCCCGCAAGCGGGAGAGGGTTGCACCCGCAAGGGGTAGGCCGTGGTTGTATGGGGCCATGGCCCCGACAACGCACGCACGGGTGAGGGAAACGTGCGCGGCGGTTTCCAAAAGTGGAGGTGATGATGGCCGCCATGCACGTTGAAGTGACAGGCAGAGGGACGCCGCTGGTCATGTTGCATGGCTGGGGCATGCATGGTGGTGTGTGGACGGATACAGCCCGGGAATTGGAGGCTGATTTTCAGGTGCATAACGTCGATTTGCCGGGGCATGGTGCAAGCCCGGCGCTGGATGCGTTCACATTGGACACTGTAGTGGGGCAGCTTGCTGCAACGTTCGAGCGACCAGTTATTCTCTGCGGCTGGTCGCTGGGTGGCATCATCGCGCAACACTGGGCGGCGCACGAACCGGAGAAAGTACGGCGCCTGATTCTGGTGAGCAGCACGCCGTGCTTTGCCGTGCGCGCTGACTGGGCCTTCGGCATGCCGCAGGAAACGCTGGCGCAATTCGCCGCCGAACTGGAAAAGAACCACGCCGCAACCCTGCGCCGTTTTCTTGCGTTGCAGGTTCGCGGCAGCGAGGGCGAACGCGAGTTACTGGGAACTTTGCGCGAAAAACTGTTCAGCCGCGGAGAACCGCATCTGGACGCGCTGCGAGGCGGCTTGGCTATTTTGCGCGATGCCGACTTGCGCGATGCATTGCCGCAGATCACACAACCGACGCTGGTGATCGCGGGTGAACGCGACAAGCTTACGCCGCCTGAAGCCTCGCACTATCTGGCACAATCGCTGCCGCATGCGCGCGCGGTTGTGGTTGCCGGAGCCGCGCATGCGCCGTTCCTGTCGCATTCCGAAATTTTCATCGATCAAGTAAAGAGCTTTCTGCATGAATGAATTTGAAATAGACAAACGCGAAGTGCGCCGCGCTTTCAGCAAGGCCGCGTCGACCTATGATGCTGCTGCAGTAATGCAGCGCGAAGTATGCATTCGCATGCTGGAAAAGCTGGATGTCATCAAGCTGCAACCGCAGCGCCTGCTCGATGTCGGTAGCGGCACGGGCTGGGGCACGCGCCAGCTCGGCGAGCGCTATCCGCAAGCTGATGTCGTCGCGCTCGATATTGCAATAGGCATGTTGCAGGCTGCGCGCGGCACCTCGGGCTGGTGGAAAAAACTGTTTGCGGGGAGACGCGAAAACTATCTCTGCGCCGATGTTGAAGCGCTGCCGCTGGCGGCGCAAAGCGTGGACATGGTGTGGTCAAATCTGGCCGTGCAGTGGTGCAACGACCTGCCGGCCACGTTCGTCGAACTGCACCGCGTCATCAGGACGGACGGACTGCTGATGTTCTCCACTTTCGGTCCCGATACGCTGCAGGAGCTGCGCATCGCCTTCAACGGAGTGGATGGTTACAACCATGTCAACCGCTTTGCCGACATGCACGACATCGGCGATATGCTGGTGGCGGCCGGTTTTGCCGATCCGGTGATGGAAATGGAAAAAATCACGCTCACCTACAATAATGACGTCAAAGCCGTGATGCAGGATCTGCGCAGCATAGGCGCGCACAATGCCACCGCAGGCCGCGCGCCCGGCATGATGGGCAAAGCGCGCTGGGCGCATATCGTGCAGAACTACGAAACGCTGCGCCGAGACGGCAAATTGCCCGCGACGTTCGAGATCGTTTATGGGCATGCATGGAAAGCCCAACCGAAAAAGACGGCGGATGGCGGGACGGTGATCAAGACACAATTCAGGCTATAAGGTATAGCCAAGGAGAGATGCATGTCCTTCTTTTTCGAAACACTTACGAAAGAAGCTATTAAGCAATTTCGGGTAGATCAAATGTGGCGAAGCTACCATGGAGGCGGGCTAAGACCTGACGCTTCATACTGTATTGCAATAGATCGAGAGCGTAGTATTTACTTTATGTTCGTTCATGGACCGGATCGTGATGATGGTTCTCATACAGCAGTCCTGAATTGGAAAGGCAAGCTGATTACCGTTCGTTTGATACGGGAAGACGGGTCAAAAAGTTTTGACGAACGTCCATTCAGGGTCGGATGGAAGTTACTAAACAAGCCAACGCTAGAATCAACACCTCAGCAAGAAATACTTCAGACTCTTAAAGAAGCGCTCACTGTATATAGCAGAGGTAAGATCTGGGCCAGAGCCCCTGATGCCATTGTTAATTGTTATTTCTAAGTTAACGGTAGATCATTGCTAATGATGCTAGGAAATTTTGAACCATGAGCTATTTCATCACTGGCACCGACACCGGCGTCGGCAAGACACTGGTAAGTTGTGCGCTGCTGCACGCCTTTACGGCACAAGGCAAGCGCGTTGCTGGTTTCAAGCCAGTTGCCGCCGGATGCGATGATGACGATCGCAACGAAGATGCCAAACGGCTGCGCGCTGCGAGCAGCATTCAGGCCACCTATGGACAGATCAATCCCTATTGTTTTGCGCATCCCATAGCGCCGCATCTGGCGGCGCGCCATGCCGGGGCGCGCATCGACTTCTCGCGCATTCTCGCTTCCTACCGTGAGCTCGCCGGACAGACCGATGAGGTCATCGTGGAAGGCGCGGGCGGGTTTTGCGTGCCGCTGAACGAAAAACAGGACAGCGCCGATCTTGCCGGGGAACTTCATCTGCCGGTTATTCTGGTGGTGGGCATACGGCTGGGCTGTATCAATCACGCCTTGCTGACCCTGCGCGCCATTGCTGAATACCAATTAGAATGTGCGGGTTGGGTGGCCAACGTACTGGATTCGGATATGCCTGCCCTGCAGGAAAACATCGCCGCCCTGCGCGAACGCATCGCGGCGCCGTTGCTGGGTGTGATACCGCACATGGCGGAGCCGGATGCGAAAGCGGCGGCACAATATCTGGATTTGGGGTTGCTTGATGCTGGTGCTTCCAAGAGCGATTGATGATGGGGCAAGATGAGTGAGTTCAGTTTACTGGCGGTGTTTGTAGTGGGGTTGCTTGGCGGGGTGCATTGCCTCGGCATGTGCGGCAGCCTCGTCGGCATCTTTACCTCGCAAGTGCAAAAGGACGCCGCACGCTGGCCGTTTCACTTGGCCTACAGCAGCGGACGTATCCTGAGCTACACAGTGGCCGGCGCATTGGTCGGCGCAATCGGCCAGGCGGGGCTGCTGATGCGCGATGTGGCCCCTGTGCAGCACCTGCTGTTTGCGTTGTCCAGCTTCATGCTGGTCGCGCTCGGTTTGTATCTGGCCGGTGCATGGGGCGTTGTAAGACGGCTTGAGTTGCTGGGCAACGGTTTGTGGAAACGCCTGCAACCCTACACGACAAAACTGCTACCGGTGAACACCGTGCCGCGAGCACTGGGACTGGGTGCATTGTGGGGCTGGTTGCCGTGCGGCCTGGTATACAGCGTGCTCATCGCCGCGCTGGCGAGCGGCAGTGCGGCAAAGGGCGCACTCATTATGCTGGCCTTCGGCCTGGGCACATTGCCGAACCTGCTGGCGATCGGCCTGTTCTGGGAAAGCGTCAAGGGTTGGGTGCAATCGCCGGGCGTGCGCCTGACCGCGGGCTTGCTGGTGATGGCGTTCGGCGTGTACGGTTTGACCAAGGTCGGCTATACGTTCTATGTAAACGGCTGGAGCGGCAGCTGCCATGTTGTCGCGTAGCCTCCTGCTGCTGGTTTTCTCGCTTCTGCTTGCCGCGTGCGGCGAGCCAAAATTGCCCTCCCCGTTCAAGGCCAGTGACGTCAGCGCACTTTATGCGCATGCAGATTTCAAACTCAATGATGCAGTTGGCAAACCCGTCAGCTTGGCTGACTATCGCGGCAAGGTAGTAGTGCTGTTTTTTGGCTACACGCATTGCCCGCAGATATGTCCCACCACGCTGGCCGACCTGGCTCAGGTGATGGGTATGCTGGGCAAGGATGCGGACAGGGTGCAGGTGCTTTTCGTGACCCTCGATCCTGAGCGCGATACTCCCCAATTGCTGGCGCAGTATCCGCCCGCGTTTTATCCTACATTCAAGGGCTTATACGGTGATAGTATGGCGACCGCGCAGGCGGCGCAGGCGTTCGGCGTGGTCTACCAGAAGCAACCGAACAAGGATGGCGGCTACGATCTGGATCATTCCGCCGGAACTTACCTCATCGCGCCAGGCGGCAGACCGGTACTGCTGTCGCCGTATGGACAAAGTGCAGAACTATTGGTGCAGGACATCAGACTATTGCTGGCATTCAAATGAATTCGCTCACCGATCTGTTGCGCTTCGAAATAAACGAAACCAATCTGCCGATACGCGCGGAACAAATCCGCGCGCGCATCCATAGCTATCTGTTGATGTTTACCGCCGAGCTGGTGGTAGCGCCGTTGCTGGTGATGATGGTATGGGACAAGATCCAGCATGGGGTGCTGCTGGTTTGGCTGGCAGCGGTTTTCGGCGTAATGATCATCGAGTTGTATTTCTGGCGCAGCCGTCGTCTGTTGACCAAGACCGTTGCTCAGAACCAGGACTGGGATCGCCTGTTCAGGCGGATGACGGCGTCGGCCGCCGTCACCTGGGGTAGTGCCGGGGTGATCATGTTTGTCCCGGGCGATCTTGCTTATCAGGCCTTGCTGATCTGTGTGGTGATGGGATTGTGCGCTGGCGGCGCGACCAGCAACCCGTTCCATCCTCCTTCGGTGTTTATTTACCTGATCGGGGTCATTCTGCCGATGCTGGGGCGGTTGGCATGGGAAAACGACCCGACGCACTGGATATTGTTTACCTTGTTGAGTCTGTTCTGCATCTTCGTGCTGAAATCCGCCCTGGCACTGATTCGCACCTTCGAGCAGTCGCAACGGCGCAGGTTCGAGAACGAACTTCTGGTCGGCGCCTTGCTGGCAAGGAAGCGCGACGCGGAAGCTTCGCGCCTCGAGGCAGAGCAGGCCAGCCAGGCCAAATCCAAATTCCTTGCCACCGCAAGTCACGATCTGCGCCAACCGTTGCAAGCGCTGCGGCTGTTCAGTGATGCCTTGCTGGATACGGCGAAAGAGAAGGATACGGTGCGTCTGGCCGGGCAGATCGGGAAATCGGTCAATGCGCTGGTGGACATGTTCGATGACCTGCTTGATGTTTCGCGTCTGGATGCAGGTATTGTAGAGCCGCGCAGGCAGCATTTCCTGCTGAAAACCCTGTTTGACCGGATATACGGCGACTTTGCGCCGCTCGCGCAAGCGAAAGGGCTGAGTTTTCAGCTGCCCATTTGTACGGGGAAAGATAGTGATACCGGCAATTGCGATGTGGTGGTCTATAGCGATCCGTTCCTGCTGGAGCGCATGTTGCGCAATCTGATATCCAATGCCATTCGCTACACCGACAGCGGCGGGGTGGCGGTGCGATGCAACTGTATTCTGGGCAAAGTGAACCTGGAGGTCGCAGATACCGGCATCGGCATCCGGGCCGAGACCATGCCGCACATATTCGAGGAATACTATCAGGCGGACAATCCGCATCGTGATCGCCGCAAAGGGCTGGGGTTGGGGCTGGCCATCGTTCGTCGTATCGAGAGTCTGCTGGAATGCAAGGTACAAGTCAGGTCCGAGCCCGGCGTCGGCTCAGTGTTCAGCTTTGAGGTGCCGATAGGCAATTCCTCGAATCTGGCGCAGCCTTTCGTCATTACGCATTCGCAATATGATCTGAGCAACATGGTGGTGGCGCTGGTGGAAGACGACCAGGATATTCGCGAGCAAACGGTCGATCTCATGGAGCAATGGGGATGCAAGGTCATCGCGGGCGAGCATGCCGAAGACGTAATGCGCAAGCTGGATATCGCGCAATGGCGTCCGGATCTGCTGGTATGCGATTACCGCCTGCCGCATGGCATGACCGCCATCCACGTCATCAAGCGCATGCGCGAGCTGTGGAGCGGCGAGTTGCCGGCTGTGGTGTTGACCGGCGATACGGCCAGCGAGACGCTGCACGAGATACATGACAGTGGTGCGATCCTGCTGCATAAGCCCATCGCGCCGATGCGTCTGCGGGCCATGATGCATTTCGCGTTGCACGGGGAAAACTAGAAGCCCATGTCTGGAGTGGTATGATTGAGGGCAAGGATTGAAGATAGTCTTTCACGTTTGTTCTTTCTCCCGCTTGCGGGAGAGAGTTAGAGAGAGGGACTTCTTGCCGGGATTGAAGATAGGTAGGGGGGAAGTATGAAGATCAAGGTACTCATGGCGGATGACCACGCGCTGTTTCGCGATGGTATGCGCTATGTATTGCAGCAACTGGCCGACGAGGTCGAAATACTGGATTCGGGGAATTTTCAGGATGCATTGCAGCTGGTGCATGACAATCCCGATGTCGACCTGGCGTTGCTCGACTTGAACATGCCCGGCAGCGAGGGCGTACCGTCGATCCAGTTTTTCCATTTGCGCCATCCGGAAATTCCGCTGGTGGTCGTTTCCGGCTCCGATCACCGTGACGATATCGAAAGCGTGATGGAATCCGGTGCCATGGGGTTCATTTCCAAAATGTCGTCAAGCAAGATCATGCTGTCGGCCCTGCGCATGGTGCTGGAAGGCGGAGTCTATTTGCCGCCGCAATTGCTGCAGCAGGCGGTAAACAGCGTCGACCAGGGGGTGACACAGGTCAACAAACGCTCGCAACGTGCCGCCAAATTTGGCCTTACCTCGCGCCAGCTCGAAGTGCTCACTTACCTGGCTTCCGGCATGGCAAACAAGGAGATTTCCAAGCGCATGAATCTGGCCGAAGGTACGGTGAAGATACACACTGCGGCCGTCTATCAGGCGCTGCACGTCAATTCCAGACTGGAAGCCGTCAGCGCCGCCCGCCGTCTCGGATTCCTGCCGCCGGCACCCAATGATTCCGAGGCAATTTGATGGCGCCACCCGCAAGTCCCCGCCCGCCATTGCCGGAAAGATTGCTTGGCCTGTTGCGCGAATCGCGCTGGCTGTTGCTGGTGGCAGTGGCGCTGTACCTGATCCTTATCCTGTTTGGTTTTAACCGCGCCGATCCTTCCTGGTCGCACAGCTCGAGCGGGGCGGTCGCGCACAATCCCGGCGGCATGTTGGGGGCCTGGCTGGCCGATGTGCTGCTATACCTGTTCGGTTTTTCTGCCTGGTGGTGGGTCACGCTGATGTTGCAGCGCGTATGGGCGGGTTACCACAGCATCCGTGCCGACAGCCTGTTCGACCAGCGTGCGTTGTGGGTTTCATTGCTGGGTTTTCTGGTGCTGCTGTTTTCCAGTTGCGCACTGGAGGCTTTGCGTCTGTATACGTGGAAAGTCTCATTGCCGCTTGCTCCTGGCGGCATGTTTGGTGCGGCGATCGGCGGTGCCTTGTCGCACACGCTGGGCTACATCGGCGCCACACTGTTCCTGTTGGCGTTGATGGTGGTGAGCTTCAGCCTGTATACCGGTTTGTCCTGGCTGCGTTTTGTCGACTGGCTGGGCGGTGCGCTGGAAGATGGTTATCTGTGGGCGCGCAATACCTGGCAAACGCGGCAGGACAAGCGCATCGGCGCGCAGGCGATGCAGGAGCGTAGCATCGTGGTGGAAGAAGAAAAGAAGCGTGTGGAAGAGCACCAGCCCATTCACATCGAAATGCCGGTCTACGAAGTGCCGCGCTCGAAGCGTGTGGACAAGGAAAAGCAGGTTTCGTTGTTTTCTGACATGCCCGATTCGGATTTGCCGCCGCTGCATTTACTGGATGAAGCGAAACAGCAGGTCGCGGTGGTGTCCGCCGAGACGCTGGAATTCACCTCGCGCCTGATCGAGCGCAAGCTCAAGGATTTCGGCGTGGAAGTCAAAGTGGTCGGGGCTTATCCCGGCCCGGTCATTACACGCTACGAAATCGATCCCGCCGTCGGCGTGAAGGGCAGCCAGATCATGAATCTGGTGCGCGACCTGGCGCGTGCCTTGTCGGTGGTGAGCATCCGCGTGGTCGAGACCATACCCGGCAAGAGCTATATGGCACTGGAGCTGCCCAATCCGAAACGGCAGATCGTGCATTTGTCGGAGATCCTGGGTTCGCAGGTCTATGCCGAAATGAATTCGCCATTGACTATTGCAATGGGCAAGGACATCTCCGGCAAACCGGTGGTCGCCGACCTGGGCAAGATGCCGCATGTGCTGGTGGCCGGTACCACCGGTTCCGGCAAATCGGTGGCGATCAACGCCATGATCCTGAGCCTGCTGTACAAATCCACGCCGCAGCACGTGCGTCTGTTGCTGGTCGACCCCAAGATGCTGGAGTTGTCCGTGTACGAAGGCATTCCCCACCTGCTGGCGCCGGTCGTCACCGACATGCGTCAGGCGGCCTCCGCGCTCAACTGGGGCGTGCAGGAAATGGACAAGCGCTACAAGCTGATGTCGCATTTTGGCGTGCGCAACATTGCCGGTTACAACCAGAAGGTGCGCGACGCGATCAAGGCGGACGAGCCACTGACCAACCCGTTCACCATCACCCCGGAAAATCCCGAGGCGCTGGAAGAATTGCCGTACATCGTGATTTTTATCGACGAGCTCGCCGACCTGATGATGGTGGTGGGCAAGAAAGTGGAAGAACTCATCGCGCGTTTGGCGCAGAAAGCGCGCGCCTCCGGCATCCATCTGGTGCTCGCGACACAGCGTCCCTCGGTGGATGTTATTACCGGATTGATCAAGGCCAACGTGCCGACGCGCGTGGCGTTCCAGGTATCGAGCAAGATCGACTCGCGCACCATCCTGGATCAAATGGGCGCCGAAGCCTTGTTGGGTCAGGGCGACATGCTCTACCTGCCGCCGGGCAGCGGCTATCCGCAACGCGTGCACGGTGCTTTCGTCTCCGACCAGGAAGTGCATCGCGTGGCCGAGTTCCTCAAGGCACAAGGCCAGCCGAATTACATTGAAGGCATACTGACCTCGCTGGATGAGCAGGGAGCCGAGGGCGGCGAACTGGAGGGCGGCCCGGATGCCGAGTCTGATCCGCTGTATGACCAGGCCGTCGAGATCGTAATGAAAACACGGCGCCCCTCCATCTCACTGGTGCAGCGCCACCTGCGCATTGGCTACAACCGCGCCGCACGCCTGATAGAAGCGATGGAAAAAGCCGGACTGGTGTCGACCATGCAGAGCAACGGCAATCGCGAAGTGTTGGCTCCGGTTCGAGAGTAAAGGGAGCGGAAATGACCGGAAGTGACCTGATGAAGATGCTGTTTGCACAACAGGAGTGTCTGATCAACGTTCTGGATGTCGGTGCAATCGGAATTGACGAAAAAGAAATCGTTCCCTATGACACGTTGGTCAAGGCAGGGCACGCGCGAGTGGTCGGCTTCGAGCCGGATGCTGCCGGCTGCAAGGAACTCAACCTGAAATATGGCACGCCGCACTTGTTCTTGCCGTATTTCGTGGGCGACGGCAAACCGGCAACGTTTTACGAAACAAATTGGGCCCCAACCGGCTCTTTGTTTAAACCCAATCAGCCGTTGCTGGAAAAATTCCAGAACTTGGATGAATTAACGACGCTCAAGGCTGAACACAAGGCTGTAACCAAGTGCCTGGATGATATGCCGGAAGTCGGTGATATCGATTTTGTCAAAATTGATGCGCAGGGGGCTGAGTTTGCGGTGTTTCAGGGCGGAGAGAGGGTGTTGCGTAACGCGATGCTGGTGCAAACCGAGGTTGAATTCGTCGAGATGTATGAAAATCAGCCGCTGTTCGCCGATGTCGATCGCTTGCTCCGGTCCTACGGGTACCAGTTCCATACTTTCAACGGTTTTGGCGGGCGGTGCTTCAAGCCGTTAATCGCCTTCAATGATATCAACAAGCCGAGGCGGCAGGTGTTGTGGTCAGATGCGATTTACGTCAAGGATTGGATGCATTTCGATGACCAACCGATCGATAAGCTCAAGAAGCTCGCAGTGCTTTTGCATGAAGTGATTCAATCTGGAGACTTGTGCCATCTGGCACTTCAGGTGATTGATGCCCGGAGCAACAGTGATTTCGCACCGCGGTACTTGCAGGCTTTGACCGCGCCGAACGAGGGCTAGCCACTTTAAGGGGCGAGAACTCCGGATTAAGAGTAGTCTCAGTACAGATTTCTTCCCGAAACAAGAACCCCGCAAAGAAAATAATGAAACATATTATTGCAATTCTGACGCTGATTATTTGGCCGCTTGCCGTTCAGGCAGCCGCCACCGGCAAGCTGAAAACCTTCATCGTTTCCACGCACTCGGCGCAGGCCAACTTCACCCAGGAAGTGCAGGACAAGAACGGCAAGCGTATCCAGTTCGCTTCCGGCACCATGCAATTCGAGCGTCCGGGCAAGTTTCGCTGGGTTTACCAGAAGCCGTATGAGCAACTCATCGTAGGTGACGGTCAGAAATTCTGGATGTATGACGTCGACCTGAACCAGGTCACAGTCAAGAAACTGGATGCCGCGCTGGGCAGCAGTCCGGCGGCCTTGCTCTCCGGCAACAACGAGATCGAACGCGATTTCAGCCTCAAGGATATCGAAGCTCGCGACGGCCTGGAGTGGCTTGAAGCCACTCCAAAATCGGCGGAGTCTACTTTTGAAAAGATACTTTTGGGGTTCAATGCCAAATCGGAACTGGCGGTGATGGAATTGCATGATGCTTTCGGTCATCGCACCGTGCTGCGATTTACCGCTTTGAAAAACAACCCGGCGCTATCGTCATCACTATTCAAATTCGTACCGCCCAAGGGTGCGGACGTGCTGGGTGAGTGATGAGCAGCGGTGACCTGTTCGGTTCCAACAAACCCGCTGCGCCGCTCGCCGAGCGGTTGCGTCCAAAAACCATTGACGAAGTCATCGGCCAATCGCATTTGCTGGGGGAGGGCAAGCCGCTGCGTCTGGCGTTCCAGTCCGGCAAGCTGCACTCGATGATCCTGTGGGGGCCGCCGGGCGTCGGCAAGACCACGCTGGCGCGGCTGATGGCCTCGGCTTTCGATGCCGAGTTTGTACCGCTGTCGGCGGTACTGTCCGGGGTGAAAGACATTCGCGATGCTATAGCGCAGGCCGAGCAGACGCTGCAACAGAGCGGCCGTCACACCATCCTGTTCGTGGACGAAGTGCACCGTTTCAACAAATCGCAGCAGGATGCCTTCCTGCCCTTTGTCGAGCAGGGCCTGGTCACCTTCATCGGCGCCACCACCGAGAACCCTTCATTTGAATTGAACAACGCATTGCTGTCACGGGCGCAGGTGTATGTGCTGCAATCCCTTTCTGAAGCTGAAATGGGGCAATTGCTGGATCGTGCGCAGCAAACGGCATTGCCGGGTATCACATTCGATGCGGCGGCACGCGAACGCATCATCGGATATGCCGATGGCGATGCGCGGCGTTTGCTTAATGTGCTGGAACAGTTGCAGACCGCAGCTCAAGCGGCCAAGCTGAACAATATCACCACGGCCTTTCTCGACAACACGCTGGCGCAGAAACTGCGCCGTTTCGACAAGGGCGGCGAGGCGTTTTACGACCAGATCTCCGCGCTGCACAAGTCGGTGCGCGGTTCCAACCCTGATGCCGCACTGTACTGGTTCGTGCGCATGCTGGATGGCGGCGCCGACCCGCGCTACCTGGCGCGGCGCATCGTGCGCATGGCGTGGGAAGACATCGGCCTGGCCGATCCGCGCGCCATCCAGTTGACCAATGATGCAGCAGCCACCTATGAGCGCCTCGGCTCACCCGAAGGCGAACTGGCACTGGCACAGGCCGTGCTGTACCTGGCCGTCGCGGCCAAATCGAATGCGGGCTATGTCGCGTATAATGCGGCCCGCGCCTTCGTCAGTCAGGACGGCTCGCGCGAAGTGCCGCTGCACTTGCGCAACGCGCCGACCAAATTGATGAAGCAACTGGATTACGGCAAAGACTACCGTTATGCGCACAACGAAGAAGGCGGTTATGCTGCGGGCGAGAGTTATTTTCCCGACGGCATGCCGGAAGTAAGTTTTTACGAGCCCACCGAGCGCGGGTTGGAAGCGAAGATTGCGGAGAAGCTTGCGCACTTGCGCGAGTTGGACAAAGCAGAAAAAAACAAAAAAGGATAAGCAGCATGTTGGACATTCAAACATTACGCAATGATCTGGCCGGAGTGGCCGCGCGCCTGGCGACCCGCGGTTACACGTTGGACACGGCCAAGTTCGAGCAACTGGAAGCCGAACGCAAGACCATCCAGACCCGCACGCAAGAGCTGCAAGCCAAGCGCAATGCGAGTTCAAAGCTGATCGGGCAGGCTAAGGCCAAAGGTGAAGACACCACGACGATCATGGCGGAAGTTGGTGCACTGGGCGAGGAGCTGAAACAGCTCGAAGCGAAGCTGCCGCAGTTGTTGCAGGAAGTGGATGCGTTCCTTGCCATCATTCCCAATACACCACATGCGACCGTACCGGTCGGCAAATCTGAAGCGGACAATGTTGAAGTGCGCAAAGTCGGTGAGATTCCAAAATTCGCTTTCGAGGCAAAAGATCACGTCAGCATCGGTGAAGGCCTGGGCGGACTGGATTTCGAGACGGCAACCAAGATCGCAGGTGCCCGCTTCTCCCTGCTGAAAGGCCCGTTGGCCAGGCTGCATCGCGCGCTTGCCCAGTTCATGCTGGACACGCATACCGAGAAGCACGGCTATACCGAAACTTATGTGCCTTATATGGTGAATGCGGAATCGATGCGCGGCACCGGCCAGCTGCCCAAGTTTGAGGAAGATCTTTTCCGTGTACCACGCGTGGTCAGTGATGACGGTGTAGAGAAAAACTTCTACCTGATCCCCACCGCAGAAGTACCTGTTACCAACATGGTGCGCGACGAGATTGTGGCGCTGGAAAAGTTGCCGCTGAAATATGTTGCGCACACGCCGTGCTTCCGCAGCGAGGCGGGTTCCTACGGCCGCGATACGCGCGGCATGATTCGCCAGCACCAGTTCGACAAGGTGGAGCTGGTGCAAATCGTCCATCCGGATAAATCCTATGAGATGCTGGAAGAATTGCTCGGCCATGCTGAGACCATCCTCAAGCAGCTTGGTCTGCCCTATCGCGTGGTGAAGCTGTGCACCGGCGACATGGGTTTCTCGTCGGCGACCACTTACGACATCGAAGTGTGGCTGCCCGCGCAGAACACCTATCGCGAGATTTCTTCCTGTTCCAACTTCGAAGCCTTCCAGGCGCGCCGTATGCAGGCGCGCTTCCGCAACGCACAGGGCAAGCCTGAGCTGGTGCATACCCTCAATGGTTCCGGCCTGGCCGTGGGCCGTACTCTGGTGGCCGTGCTGGAGAACTACCAGCAGGCCGACGGCAGCGTGAAAGTGCCCGAAGTGTTGCGTCCTTACATGGGCGGGCTGACCTCGATCAACGCGATCTGATTACCGGGACGGGGCGGCATGATGGATATGACCCCTCTCCGTCGAACCGTGCTGGTCATGCTGCTGGTCGCTATCCCGTGGTTTCTGGTCGTCGTATTCAGTATCGCATTCATCATGCAAGCGCATCTGCAGGAGGAAATGCAGTACACCTTCGGGATGAAAGTTTCAATCCTTGTCGGCGCAATCATGTGCATGTTCGCCCTTGTGGTATGCGCCGACGGCGTGCGAAAAAAACAGTCCAACCCCTTGCTGTACGTTTTTGCGTTTTCGGGCTTCTGGTTTTTGCTCGAATATCCGGCCAAGGCGTTGCTGTCTCTCCTGCGCTCGTGACGATACCGACACTGCTGGCATTTCAACTTCCCGCCTGTTCCCTGGCCGTTCGCTCCGCAAATCCCGCGTTTTGTCGCAAGGCGCTATCCCTTTCCATCCCGTTTGTCTAAAGTGTGTCCTGTCGTCAAAGCAGGAGGCAACATGAGGTACACACTATTCTTTTCTGCGCTATTGTTGGCCTCTGCCGTCCATGCTGCAGAGCTGAAGCTGGAACTACAAGGAAAAGGCATGGCGGGAAACCAGATACGCGTAGCCGTCTACTCCGCCAATGCGCCGGAACAGTTTCCGTCCGACGAGAAGTTCTATCTGGGCATCGTGAATGAGGCGACGAGCGACCATTTGACGGTGCTTATTCCCGATCTGCCTCCCGGGAAATATGCCGTGGCGGCCTACGTCGATAACAACAGGAACGGCCGGCAGGACAAGAATTTCCTGGGTATACCGAAAGAGATATATGGCTTTTCCAACGATGTGCGCGGTATGTTCGGTCCCCCCGATTTTGCTGCGGCCGCATTCGATATCGGCGAAAATGCCGTCACTGAATCCATCCATCTACATTGAGGTCTAACATGAGCGATATCACCCGTCATCTGCCAATCCTGAGGTTGATCGATGTAAAGCGCCGCTTCCTGCTGGGCGAGACCACCATCGACGCGCTGAACAGCATTTCGCTGGAGATCCATGCGGGCGAGTTCCTGGCCGTTTGGGGCCCCTCCGGCAGCGGCAAGTCCACGCTGATGAACATTATCGGTCTCATCGACTCGCCCACGTCGGGCGAAGTGCATTTCGACGACGAATATACGCACATGCTGGATGATGATGAGCTCACCGAGTTTCGCAGCAAAAAGATCGGTTTCGTGTTCCAGAACTTCAATCTGGTGCCCGTGCTTTCCGCACTGGAGAACGTGATGCTGCCTTTGCAGATCCAGGGCGTGGCGGAGAAGGAGTCGAAAGACCGCGCCGCCGCCGCGCTGGTGGACGTGGGGCTGGAGCGATTCAGGGATTCCTTGCCGGATAAGTTGTCCGGCGGCCAGCGTCAGCGCGTGGCGATTGCCCGAGCGCTGGTGGTGAATCCCATGCTGGTCATTGCCGACGAACCGACGGCAAACCTGGATTCCGAAAACAGCCGCATGGTGGTGGATCTGATGCGCGACATGAACCGGGCGCGCAAGGTGACTTTTGTGTTCACCACGCACGACCAGCGCCTGCTCGACCACGTGGACCGGAAAATACTCTTGCGCGACGGCAACATCGTGAGTGATGAGGTGATGGCATGAAGAATATGCTCAAACTGGCCCTGCGCGGCATGATGCGCAACCGCCGCCGTTCGATGATGACGTTGCTGGCCATCGCCTTCGGTTTTTCCGCCATCGCATTGTTCGCCGGTTATACGCATAACGTCTACGACGGGCTGTCGCGCCAGTCCATCCACGGTGAGATGCTGGGACACCTGACGCTGAGCAAACGCGGCATGCGCAAGGAAGGCCGGCTTGATCCGGAACGTTATCTGCTGACAGCGGCAGAAGTTGAGGCCGTCACCAGGTTGCTGAAGGATGAAAGTCATGTGGTAATGGTTGCCCCGCGACTGGCGCTCAGCGGTCTGGTCAGCAACGGTCGTGCCAGCACCATCTTCCTTGCCGAGGGTATCGAACCGGAAGCCGTGCTGAAATTGCGCTCGGGCGCACTTACGGATGCCGAACGCAAGAGCGGAAAGTTCGAGAGCATGAGGATGCGACTGGATACCGAACATCCGGAAGTGGTAAGCCTGAGCGAAGGGCTGGTCGAGATGCTGCATCTCAAAGAGGGCGAGCAGGCGCAAGTGCTGGTGAACACGCTTTCCGGGCAGGCTAATGCGCTGGATGTCACACTGGGTAAATCCTTCAATACCGGCAATGCGGGCAGCAACGACAAGTTCGCCTTCGTCTCGCTGGCGCTGGCACGCACCCTGCTGGATGCGGACGGTCGCGCAGATCGATTGACCATATTGCTGGATGACAAGAGCCAGACTGAAGTGATGCGCGACCGCCTGCTGGCAAAATTGAAAGCTGCCGGTTTTGATGTCGAGATCATGACCTGGCAGGAACTATCCGATTTCTACAATCAGGTGCACGGCATGTTCGACATGATCTTCGGCTTTATCTTCTCCATCGTGCTGACGGTGGTGATCATGAGCGTGGCCAACTCCATGAGCATGACCGTGATCGAGCGCACCCGCGAGATCGGCACGTTGCGTGCCATCGGTTTGAAGCGCAGTGGCGTGATACGCCTGTTTACCATGGAATCGATGCTGCTCACGCTGATCGGCTGCGTAACCGGGTTGCTGCTCACGCTGCTGGTGCGCTGGGGCGTCAATGCGGCGGACATTTCCTACATCCCGCCCAACAGTGCCGGTCGTGTCCCGTTGCTGATCGACATGGATGTCATGCGCACGCTGTTTACGTTCCTGCTGATGGGTTTGGTAGGCACGCTGGCGGCGTACATGCCTGCGCGGCGCGCTGCGAAGAAAGACATTATCGATGCGCTGGGGCATATTTGACGGGAACGCCGAGTGTCATTACGACGTAATGCTTGCTTGCATTGGATTGCCTGCCTTTGGTGCTTCCCGCAGGCATGGGGAGCGTTGGCCGACGAGAAATAGCGATGAGGTGACAGCATGAAGAATATGTTCAATCTCGCCCTGCGCGGTCTGCTGCGCAACCGCCGCCGTTCGCTGGCGACGCTGCTCTCCATCGCACTCGGCTTCTCGGCTATCGTGCTGTTTGCGGGATATACGCACAACGTATACAGCGGCCTTTCGCGCCTGGCCATCCACGGCGAGATGCTGGGGCACCTGACTTTGAACAAGCGCGGCATGCGCACGGAAGGCAAGCTCGACCCCGAGCGCTATATGCTGACCGCAGCAGAAGTCGAAGCGATTACCAAATTGCTGAAGGATGAAAAGCACGTCGAGCTGATCTCGCCGCGTCTGGCAATTAGCGGACTGGTCAGCAACGGACGCGTCAGTACCATCTTCATCGCCGAGGGGATCGAACCGGCAGCCATGGAACGGCTGCAGAAAAATGTGCTGACCGATTTTGAGATGAATACCGGGTATGGCGACCTGGTAAAACAGAAACTCGATCCGGCGCATCCCGATGCGGTGGGGCTGAGCGAAGGTCTGGTCGATATGCTGCGCCTCAGTTTGGGCGGACAGGCCCTGATGCTGGTGAATACGCTGAGCGGACAGGCCAATGCACTGGACGTTATTGTAGGGAACACTTTCAACACCGGCAACGCGCGCAGCAACGACAAGTTCGCATTCGTATCGCTTGCGTTTGCGCGTACCCTGCTGGATGCGGAAGGCCGTGCCGATCGTATGATCATCCTGCTGGACGATGTGAACAACACCGAAGCGATGCGCGACCGGTTACTGAAAAAAATGACTGCCGCCGGCTTCGATGTCGAGATCAAGACCTGGCAGGAATTGTCCGATTTATACAATCAGGTACACGGCATGTTCGATATGATGTTCGGCTTTATCTTCTCCATCGTGCTGGCCGTGGTGGTAATGAGTGTGGCGAATTCGATGGGCATGACGGTGGTGGAACGCACGCGCGAAATCGGCACGCTGCGCGCCATCGGCTTGAAGCGCAGCGGCGTGGTGCGCCTGTTTACAACCGAGTCCATGCTGCTGACCCTGATTGGCTGCGTCGCCGGACTGGCGCTCACGCTGCTGGTGCGCTGGGGCGTCAATAATGCGAACATCACCTACATACCGCCCAACAGCGTGAGCCGGATGCCGTTGCTGGTCGACCTGGATGCCGGTCGCACCATCTTCACCTTTATCCTGATGGGCGCGGTGGGGACGCTGGCGGCGTATATGCCCGCGCGGCGCGCGGCAAAGAAGGACATCATCGATGCGCTGGGACATGTCTGATGGGAACCCCGATAGGTATATTTTGAGGAAAACATGAACACACTATTCAAGTCACTTTTGTTGTTGCTGTGGAGTCTGACCGCTTTTGCTGCACCCGATGCACATAGCATCCTGAAAGAATCCGACCAGGCCCGCGGCGGCGGCTTGCCCGGCATCGTGTGGGAAATCAGGCTGCAGTCGCATGACGGCGATCGCCAGGACGAGCCGCAGCGCATTTTGGTCAAGGCGGTGGATGAGTCCAGCGTAGCCGAGACGCAGGAACCGGTGCGCTTCAAGGGCTCGAAGATTTTGCAGGTGGAGCGCAACATGTGGATGACACGTCCCGGTCTGTCCAAGCCCATTCCCATTTCGCCGCGCCAGCGCATGAGCGGGCAGGCTTCCAACGGCGATATTGCTGCGACCAACTACGCAAAGGACTATGAGCCTCAACTGGGCGCGACCGAAAATATCGGCGGTGAACCCTGCTATGTGCTCGACCTGACCGCGAAACACAAGCGCACCACCTACGACAAGATCCGCTACTGGGTGTCGGTCAAGCGTGTGGTCGGCGTCAAGGCCGAGTTTTATTCGGTGAGCGGCAAGCTGCTCAAGACCGCCCTGTTTGAGTACGGCAACACCATCGAGCATGATGGCAAGCGCATTCTCTTCATCAGCAAAATGACCATACGCGATGCGCTGATCGATGCCGAAACGGTCATGGAGTTCGGCACGGTCAAGGTGAAGAAGATCGCAGCGTCTGAATTCGATCTTGGACAGATGCAATGAGGTTGTTGGCCCTTGCGCTCTGCGCATTTGCAGCCACTGCATCGGCGGAAGAATCCGACTGGAAAACCTCATGGGACGGCACCCTCTACGGTTACGCCAACAGCATGAAGCTGCGCGACGACAGTGTATTGAACCCGTACAACCGGATCGCACAACTGCCGCAGCGCACTGATGTTGCTGAGTTGCGGCTCAATTTCAAGACCGAGAACGAAACCGTGCGGCTGACGGCACGTGCCATCGCCTCGACGCGGGAAATGCGCAATAGCTTTGGCAAACAATCGCGAAATGAGGCTTATGCGAGCCAGTGGCAAGTGCGGTTGCGCACGGCGGAAAGCTGGAACGTCGCCGCCGGGCGCGATGTGCTGAACTGGGGAGCGGGGCAGTTCCGTTCGCCGTCCAGTCCGTTCTATTTCGATAACGGGCGCACCGATCCGATGCGCGAGTTGGTTGGCGTGGACATGATGAAGCTCTCGTGGACGCCGGATATGCAGCGCAGCACCACACTGGCGCACATCGTGCGTTCCGGTTATGGGGCGGCGCAGCCGGATGCCTGGCGCGACAGCTGGCTGGCAAAGTTCGATCAGCGCGAGAGCGCGCTGTCCTACGGTGTAGTCGCCGTCAAGGCGCCGCATCTCGGCGCATTTTACGGCGCGCACGGGCAGTACACGATGAGTGATGAGGTGATGCTGTATGGCGAGTTCGGTTCTTCCGTGCTGCCGGTCGTGCTGCAGTCACCTGTCGATGCGGCGCAGCCTTACATTGTGCAATCGCCTTCGCCGCGCGGCAATGCCAGTCTGGTGGGATCGTCTTACACCTTCGAGAATGGCCAATCGCTGATGACGGAATATCTGCACGACGGTCACGGCTACACGCAGGAAGAAGAGAGCGCGTATTTCCAGCGCGCGACCACGACGTTCGGTTTGCCGCTGGGCCTGATGCCGCGTCTGCTGGGCCGCGATTATCTGCATGTGGTGTGGCAGGCCAACATGATGAGCGAAACGGGTTACTGGCGGCTGATGTACACGCGCAACCTTACTGATAATGGCAATGAACTGGCGGCCTACGGCGAAACGACCGCGACAACACATATCAGTATCTACGCCTTGATCGTGCAACCCGTCGGCAATGCCCGACAGGAAACGTCGGCCCTGTTCAGGCGCAGCATTACCGCCGGCGTGAAGATTGCCTTGCCGTAACCGCCCGCTGATAGTGTTTTCATGAAAAAAATTCTGTTAATTATTATCGCCACGTTCACCTTCTGTACTGCGCTTGCGCTTGTGTTGACCCTGTTCTTTCCCCCGTTCTGGCTCGAATTTGTCTACTCGCAATGTATTGGCCTTTCGTCGTTAGTCATCAATGTCGGGCTTGCGCACTATGTGAAAAGTAGAATCCGGCGCGTAGTGGCACTCTGTATTACGCTGCCGGGCAGCGTGGCAATCGGTTTGACGCTGGCTTTTGCCATCTCCGGTGTGGGTGGTTGGAACGACAGCTTTACCCTGAAGGCAATGGCGATAGGATTGTTTTTCGGTCTCATTGGTGTGATCACTTTCCTGCTTTACGAGCGTATCGAAATGGAAATTTCGCAGCGCAAACTCATCAAGGGTGAAAGCGAAAAGCGCGAAATAGAGGCCAACCTGAAAATGCTGCAGGCCCAGATCGAGCCGCATTTTCTTTTCAATACGCTTGCCAACGTAAGCAGCCTGATCGACGGCGATCCGGCATTGGCAAAGAGACTTCTGGAGCGGTTGAATGACTGGTTGCGAGTGGCATTGGTGCGCGCGCGAAGCGACAACGCCACGCTGGGCGACGAGCTGGACATGCTGGAAAACTATTTGCAGATACTCAAAATCCGTTTCGGCGACCGCCTGCGCTGGCGCATCGATGTGCCCGAAGACACCAGGCTGACGGTATTCCCGCCAATGTTGCTGCAACCGTTGGTGGAGAACGCGGTGCGACACGGTATTGAGCCGAAACTGGGCGGAGGCGAGATCGGCATTCGCGCGACCACCGATACCTTGACGCTGCGCATCGAAGTGAGCGATACCGGTGTCGGCCTGCTGGGGGACGAGGGCGTCGGTGCAGGATTGACGAACGTGCGTGCGCGGCTGGTAGCGCTGTTCGGTGCCAGGGGCAGGCTGACTTTGGAGAATAAAGCAGGTGGCGGCGGCGTAGCCGCGACGCTGGAGTTGCCGAAATGAAAGCCATTATCGCCGACGACGAACAGCATATTGCGCAAGACCTGAGCCGAAGGCTGGCGCAGTTGTGGCCCGAATTGCAGATTGCTGCCATGCTGCACGACGGTATCGCGGCGGCGCAGGCATTAAGCGAACTCAAACCCGACATCGCCTTTCTCGACATTCGCATGCCGGGGCAGAGCGGGCTGGATGCGGCGCGCATGGCTGCGGCTGATTGCCGTGTGGTTTTTGTTACCGCCTTTGACGATCATGCGGTGCAGGCCTTCGAGCAAGCGGCAGTGGATTACCTGCTGAAGCCGGTTTCGGATGAGCGCTTGGCACGCTGCGTAGAGCGGCTGAAACACCGCAGCGAGGTCGCGCCGGATGCTTTGCTGGCGCGACTGCAGCAACTATTGGCGACGCAGAACAAACCGGAACCTTTGCACTGGCTGCGCATCCAAGTCGGGCAGAACGTGCGAATGGTGGCTGTAGAAGAGGTATGCTATTTCCAGTCCGCCGACAAATACACTACTGTGCTTACGCGAGATGCCGAGCTGCTGCTGCGTACCCCTCTCAAGGATATGGTTGCGCAGCTTGATCCGGAACAGTTCTGGCAGGTGCATCGCGGTACGGTGGTTAACGTCAGGCAAATCATCTCCGCACATCACGACCTGTTGGGTAAAGTCACCCTCACTTTGCGCGACAGGCCCGAAAAGGTTGCGGTGAGCCGCAGCTTTGCGCATCTGTTTCGGCAGATGTGAGAAAGAACATACAATATTTTCCTCGCTGATTCGTCTTCAGTTTCTCCAGGCAGGTGAATTGAGCCACAGATGAGAAACGATAGCCTTGAGCGATGACCTTCCCGGAACGCAGCAATCTGTACGTGACTATCTGTGGCCAGTTTTGCTTGTCTGGCCAAACTCGCACAAAGGAGCAATAAATGGAAAAAGAGCTGCACGTCATTTTTGGTGCGGGACAGATAGGCATGCCGTTGGCGCAACACCTGCTTGCGGCTGGCAAACGGGTGCGTGTCGTGAAGCGCAGCGCGGGTGGAGTTTCGTCCGGGATGGAGTTGTTGCAGGGCGATGCGGCTGATGCCGTTTTCTGCCATACAGCGTGTACCGGTGCGGCGGTGGTGTACCACTGCATGAATCCAGCTTATTCCGCTAGCCAATGGCTGGAACTGGTGCCGCGCTACATGGGTAACCTGATCTCGGCGGCAGGTAGCGTCGGATCTCGCTTGGTCGTGCTGGACAATCTGTACATGCTGGGACGCACGGGCGGCAAGCCGATGAACGAGGATACGCCGAGCAACCCTTGCAGCAAGAAGGGCGAGATACGCGCCCGCACCGCCGAGCGCCTGTTCGAGATGCAGCGTCAGGGCAAGGTGCGAGCCGTGTGCGGACGGGCCGCCGATTTCTATGGACCGCGCGGGACACTCACCTACTTTGGCGACTATTTCTGGAAGCCGGTGCTGGCCGGTAAGGCCGGCATGTTGCCGGTGAATCCGGATACTCCGCATACCTATCACTACATTCCCGATGTAGCACTCGGCCTGGCGACGCTGGGCTGCGCCGAAGAAAACAATCTGGCGGGGGCGCCCTTGTGGATGCTGCCTTGCCAGTCCGCCGTTACCTCGCGCGAAATGACGCAGCGCTTTGCGGCGGTTCTGGGGCATGATATTCCGCTGAACAAACCGCCAAAATGGTTGCTTAATGCGCTTGGACTGTTCGTCCCCATGATGCGTGAGATCAAGGAAATGGCGTACCAGTGGGATGAACCATTTATTGTGGACGACAGACGTTTTCGTGCTGCATTCGACATGCGTCCCGTCGCGGTGGATGAGGCGGCGCGGGCGACGGTGGATTGGGCGAAGCAAGCGTACGCGCCAAGAAAATGATGCGATGGAGGCAGAACTTATTCTAGAACGTACCAGTCATTGCTGCTGCAGCCGGTTTCATTGGCATGAAGCGGGTCATTGCTTGAGGAGTGTCGTTAAACCTATTTGACGAAGTCGCCAAAGCTGCGTTTCAGAACCGGCGGCAATTGATACAGCGAATTCTGCGCTTCCAGACGTTTCAACATGTCGTTATACAGGCGCACCGTTTCAACCAGAATCACCGCTTCGCCGCCGCGGGCCTTGCCGTGTTTGGTCTTGTTATAAAAAGACGGGCGCGAGAGCAGCGGCATCATGCGCTTTACGTCAGACCAGATGTCAGGATTCAGTCCCGATTGGCTGGCCAGAATGCGCGCATCTTCCAGATGTCCCATGCCCTGGTTGTAGGCCGCCAGCGCCATCCACAGCCGGTCCTCTTCGCTCATGCGCAGTGGCAACTGCTCCTTGAGCAACTGCAGGTAACGCGCTCCGGCCAGTATGCTGCCATGCGCATCGAGTCGGTTCTCCACATTCATGCGGTCGGCCGTTTCTTCGGTCAGCATCATCATGCCGCGCACATTGGTGTATGAGGTCGCATTGGGATCCCAGTGCGATTCCTGGTAGGCCAGCGCAGCGAGCAGTTGCCAGTCGATGCCGGTGAGGTCGGCCGCTTCCTTGAACCAGTGGCGATAATGAGGCAACAGGGTGCGCGTCTGCGAAATGAATGCTTCGGCGTCCACTGCATCCAACCGTTCGTTATAGCCGTAGTAGCGGTCTATCAGGTGGCGCAGGGTGCCATCCTGTTTGATGTGGGTGAAAAACAGTTGCGCCTCGTCGTACAGTTGCGCGTCGCCGTCGTTGGCAAAAGCCCAGGACATCTCGGAAGGGGAATCGATATCCAGTGCGATCCCAAGCTCAGGGTAAAAGTTGCGCGCGGTGGCAAGCTGTTCCTCGTTTGCTACTGTGCAATCCAGTTTGCCGTCAGCCACTTCTTCCAGCAATTCGGACGAAGAGGTTTTGCTGCGGGATTTCCAGGCCAATTTGGTATGTTCGCGTTGAACCTCGCGCAGGGCAACTTCCTGCGGCGATCCGGCAGCGACAACAAGGTCCCGGCGGGCAAGATTATCGATATCGTCCGGGGTGACGCCATGGCAGATCACCAACTCGTCCAGTGATTGGTAAGACTTGCTGAAATGCAGGGCGTAATCGTTGGTGCTGCGGGCGGCGGTTGCCAGGTGCGCCTTATGCGCGGCCAGGGAGGGCAAGGCCTGATCGGTCGCCAGCGGAACGACCTTTACCCTGACTTGTAATTGCAGGGCGAACAGCCGGGCCAACTCTGTTTCAAAAGCGTTCTCGGTTTCCATTTCGACTGGCGGCACAATGACCACCAGTTCGCCCTGATGCCAGTCCGGCAAGGGATCGACGGCTGTCGTCTTGACCCAGAGCCAGGCGCAGAGCGCAAGGACAACTGCGAGTTGTAGTGGTAATAGACTTCTCATATCGAACATTCTGCCCGAAATTGCAATGTTGCTGGTAAAATGCGCGCCCTCACGATGCCGGGCAATATTTGGCACGTGCTGCAGGGCAGTATCCGGAGAGGTGGCAGAGTGGTCGAATGTACCTGACTCGAAATCAGGCGTAGGTGTGAGCCTACCGAGGGTTCGAATCCCTCCCTCTCCGCCAAATGCAAAACCGCCCCCGTGGGCGGTTTTACATTTGGTGAAGTGGAAGTGTGGACGAGACCTCCTGGGTTCGACCAGCGAGCATCGCTCGCGCAGGACGCCGACAGGCGGTCCCGAACGTAGTGAGGGATGAGGTTTTCGCGGAGGCAACGCGAAAGCCGAACAATCCCTCCCGTTTTCAAATCAGAATGCCTCTTTTCAAAAGTGAAATTTAGTTCAACTGTCATATTGACGAAGCAGGAGCGGCTGGTTAGGGTGTCGACTTGGTGCTTACAAGGGCGTTGCCATGAACGGATCAAGCGATAAAGAAGCTGCAGCCAGGCATGACGGAACCGAGCGTCGAGCCCGCCCTCATTTGCGCGAGATGTTCGATCAGGCTTACCGGGTTGCCTATCCGATGCTTGATTCCCAGCAGGCTACAGGGTCGGCACATTTTCTGCGCATCGTATTGCACGATGCTTTCCCGGATTTACAGCAGCAGGATATTTCCATCCTGTCGGTTGCGATCGAACGCGTATACCGCGAACGAAGCAGGGCGGAATCTCAGTAAGCAATTCATTTGGTCTGCACACCTGGCGGTGTGCGAACTTGGTGAGCAGGTCAGTCGCCGAGTACGATACGGCCATGGCAGGCCGAGCAATTTGAGCGGCTTTTTACGTCCGGTTGAGCCCATTCCTTGGGGGAGATAACGTGGTGTTCATGCTTGAACCATGGTGTGTCGCTGATGCGCAAACTGGCTGAGCTATATCTGTTGCCGTTGCCTGCATTGCGTTCCAGAAAGCCGAGAATCCTTTTGTTGTCGTTGGCATCGAGAACGGCATTCGCACCGAAGTGATGGTTCAGGCTGCCCATCAGGCGTTGCCAGTTATCTGCCGACAACAATTGCGGAGGGTAGGCAACATGGCAGCTGCCGCATTCTGTTTTCCACTTTGTGGCATTTGAATTATTGGACTCGGGCAGTTTGCTGCTACCCGCATATGCCTGATTCATTCCCAACACCAGCATTAGAACTGCTAACCGTTTCATTTCTTGCCTCCTTGACTGACTTTTTAATAAAGTCTGCTTTTCCTGCAGCAGAGCTTGTGCGTTTTACAGTGTAATTACGCTTGACCCTGTTAGAACTTCTTCGGGAGGGTCGGGTGTTTCAAATTTGTGGCTGGATGTGCCTGCCTGCGGTATCAGGCGCACTGCGCCAGATTACGCAAAGCGGCATCTTATGCGATGCGTCCGGATATTTGTGAAAAAATGCTCGCTTTTTGCGTCGGGACACCAGAAGAATTCGCGGAATTCAGGTGTTGTCAGTTGAAATATTCTCCCTCAATTGAATTGATAATACCCGAGTGCGCTGAGGGATAAATGTGGAGTATTTAAAGTTCTATTAGTAATCATATAGATGAAATTTAATGTCCGGGATTTCCACTTCATTTGTCCGTAAAACCGATGCGCCTGGATAAAAGATGCAGAACAATTCTTGCAAAATGCTTGAATGCTGCAACATTGAGAAAATGAATTATTAAATGCGAGGAGGCTGATTCGCTGCGTCTAGGGCACTGCCGGAGAGGTGCGCGCATGACAAGTCGCAAAGCCAATAAATACACCGCTCTTTGAGGCGTCAACATATATATCAGATACGGCAATTTCTTCCGGGGATGCAGTGTGCGCAGTGGTAAAATTCCAGCAGGATTTTTATCACGAGCATCATGCACCCCTCCTTCGTCCACCTTCGTCTTCACAGCGAGTATTCCATCGCCGACGGTATTGTGCGCATCGGCGAAGCGGTAGGGGCAGCAAAGGCAGATAACATGCCTGCGTTAGCACTTACCGACTTGTCCAACGTGTTCGGGCTGGTGAAGTTTTACAAGGAGACGCGCAGCGCGGGCATCAAGCCCATAGTCGGTTGCGATGTGTTCGTGACCAATGACGCGGTGCGCGATCAGCCATACCGTTTATTGCTGTTATGCCAATCCCCCGCGGGTTATCTGCGCTTGTGCGAACTGATCACGCAGGCCTATCTGGAGAACCAGTATCGCGGTCGTCCCGAGATACGCAAACAGTGGCTGCGCGGTGGAACAGATGGGTTGATCGCCCTGTCCGGGGCGCACCTGGGCGAAGTCGGGGCGACACTGATGAACGGCAATGCGGCGAGTGCGAAAGTCGTCGCGCAGGAATATACCGGGCTGTTCTCCAACCGTTTCTATCTGGAAGTGCAGCGCTACGGCGCGCCGCGCGAAGAAACGCATCTGCGCGAGACAGTGAAGCTGGCCGCGGAACTCGGACTGCCGGTAGTGGCCACCCACCCGGTGCAGTTCATGACCATCGACGATTTCAAGGCGCACGAGGCGCGCGTGTGCATCGCCGAAGGCTACGTGCTGAACGACAAGCGTCGTGTGAGGCAATTCACTGCGCAGCAATATTTCAAGACGCAGGCCGAGATGGCGACGCTGTTCGCCGATCTGCCGGAGGCGTTGCAGAACAGCGTGGAGATCGCCAAACGCTGCAACCTCACACTGAAACTGGGCAAGCCGCATCTGCCGGATTTCCCCACACCCAACGGCGAGTCGCTGGACGACTTCCTGCGCAGCGAATCGCAACGCGGCCTGCAGCAGCGCATGCTGCATCTCTATCCCGACGAGGCACAGCGCGCGGCCCGGATGCCGGAGTATCAGGCGCGCCTGGAATTTGAAAACGAAACCATTATCAAGATGGGCTTCCCGGGCTACTTCCTGATCGTGGCCGACTTCATCCGCTGGGCCAAATCTTTTCGCGACGAGAAATTTCCCAACGGTGTGCCGGTCGGGCCGGGGCGCGGTTCAGGTGCGGGCTCTCTGGTGGCGTATTCGCTGGGCATCACCGATCTCGATCCACTTCGCTACGAACTGCTGTTCGAGCGCTTCCTGAATCCGGAACGCGTTTCCATGCCCGACTTCGACGTTGACTTCTGCCAGGATGGGCGCGAGCGCGTCATCGAATATGTGCGCCACAAATACGGCGTGCAGAACGTTTCGCAGATCGCCACTTTCGGCACCATGGCTTCCAAGGGCGTCATCCGCGACGTCGGACGTGTGCTGGATTTCCCTTATGGTCTTTGCGACAGGCTCTCCAAACTGGTGCCGGTGGAAGGTGTGAAGCCGGTATCGCTGGCGAAGGCGCGCGAGATGGAACCGGAATTCAACGCTGTCATCGCCAGTGAAGAGGGTGTAGAAGAATTGATGGAGCTGGGTATGCGCCTGGAAGATCTTACGCGCAACGTTGGCATGCACGCGGGCGGCGTGCTGATCGCACCCGGCAAGCTCACCGACTTTTGTCCGCTGTATTGTGCCGAGGGCAGCGAAAGCACGGTGAGCCAGTACGACAAGGACGATGTGGAAGCAGTCGGTCTGGTGAAGTTCGACTTTCTGGGGCTGCGCACGCTGACCATTATCGACTGGGCGGTGCGCTACATCAAAGGCTCAGGTGTCGAAGGCTCACAGAACTTCAACATCGACACCATCCCGCTCGACGACAAGCCGACCTACGACAAGATTTTCAAGACGGCCAACACTACCGCCGTGTTCCAGTTCGAATCGCGCGGCATGAAGGACACGCTGGTGAAGGCAAAGCCGGATTGCCTTGAAGACCTGATTGCGTTGAACGCCTTGTACCGACCGGGCCCGATGGATTTCATTCCCGATTACATCAACTGCAAGCATGGACGCCAGCACGTGATTCTTCCGCATCCGCTACTCGAGAAGGTGGTCGGCAATACCTACGGCATCATGGTGTACCAGGAACAGGTGATGCAGTCGGCACAGGTGGTAGCAGGCTACACGCTGGGCGGCGCCGACATGCTGCGCCGCGCGATGGGCAAGAAGAAAGCCGAGGAGATGGCGGAACAGCGCAGCATCTTCGTGGCCGGCGCGGCCAAAAACAACATCGAAGAGAAGAAGGCAAACGAGATCTTCGACACGATGGAGAAGTTCGCCGGCTACGGTTTCAATAAATCGCACGCCGCGGCGTATTCGCTGGTGGCGTACCAGACCGCCTATCTCAAGTGTCACTTCCCCGCCGCATTCATGGCCTCGACCATGACCTCGGAAATGGTGAACACCGACAAGGTCAGTTTCTTCTATCAGGATACCGTGCAGCAGGGGCTGACCATTTTGGCGCCGGACATCAATTCTTCGTGCTTTCGATTTCAACCGGTGGATGAGAAAACCATCGCTTATGGATTGGGTGCAGTAAAGGGTACGGGCGAGGCGGCGGTGGAGAACATCGTACTTGCGCGCAAGTCCGGGCCGTTCAAAGACCTGTTTGATTTTTGCCATCGAGTGGACAAACGCATCGTCAATCGCCGCTCGATCGAAGCGCTGATCAGGGCGGGCGCGTTCGATAGCATCAATGATCATCGCTATCAACTGATTGCATCTCTGGATGCGGCGCTGGGCAGCGCCGAGCAAAAAGCGCGTGCGGCCAACCAGAACAGCCTGTTCGGCGACGATGAAGCGCACGCGATGCCGGTGCAGATGGCTGAGGTACCACGCTGGAAAATGCGCGAACAACTGCAACAGGAAAAGACCGCGCTTGGATTCTATCTGAGCGGCCATCCGTATCAGGAATTCGAGCCGGAGCTGGCGAATTTCGTCACGCTTAAACTGGCGGACATCACACCGGATGTTCTTCCTGCGCCGAGTTCCGGCAACGGAAATTATGGCGGAGGTGGTGGGCGCCGCAACAATGCGAAGCAGCTGGTGCTGGCAGGCATGGTCAGCGGCGTGCGCATTCTGCAAACGCGGCGCGGCAAAATGGCGGTGGTGACGCTCGATGATGGCAGCGCCCAGCTCGAGATGACCGTGTTCAACGACATTTACGAAGCCAACCGTCCCTGGATACGCGACGATGAATTGCTGGTGGTGCGAGGCAAAGCCAGTCTGGACGATTACTCGGGCAATATGCGCGTCACGGCGGAGGAACTGTTCGACTTCGCCTCGGCACGCGCCGTCTTCGCCAAACGGCTGGACATCTTCTGTTCGATAGACGACAAGCTGCGCGTGCCGCAACTGGCCGAGTTGCTAAAGCCCTACTGCGGCGGCCAATGCCCGGTGCAGATCAATTATCACAACCTGATCGGCAGCGCTCCGCTGCGTCTCGGCGATGCATGGCAAGTATCATTGCCGGATGAGCTTCTGGAGAATCTGCGCGCTTTGTGCGGGGCCCGAAACGTACAGGTCGTGTACACGTAACCTGTTGTTCTGTCTAGCCTGATAGCATGAATTTACGCAGGATTGTTTTGAGGGATGTTGTGTTAACCTTGTCAGCGCAGTAGCTATAGGAGGAGCCGTACTTTTCCACGAACGCCGACCTGGCCGACAGATTTCAGGGCATGTGCCGCAAGTGTATTGCGGCAACGGCAGGAGAGCAGGGAAGCAATCGAAAAAAGCAGAGGAAGTACAAGTTAATCTGCCCCGATTCTGGAAAGCTAGTTTGTTAACTTTGCAGTGCGGTATGGGAGAAGCTCATACGACGATAGAGAAGCGCGGGAAGTAACGCGATCTTCAGTTTTGCACAGCGACAATTTGCCGCTTGCCGTATGGGTATTGCATGAAGAATAGCCAACATCAATTATTTGACATCGCCACACGCGATGTCATTTGCCTTGCGGCGGATGCCTCCATCGGTGAGGCTGCACGCGTTATGGCGCAACGCCATTTCTCTTCCATTGTCATTATCGACGAAGCCAGGCATCCAGTCGGCATAGTCACCGAACGCAATATTCTGCATGCCATGCGCGCCGGTTCCCGCCCCGAAACCTTGTTGCGTACCAGCATGTCCTCACCTGTCGTGGTTATGTCCGGTACGACGGACTGCCTTGAGGCCTATCAGGTCTGCATGCGCGAAAGTATCCGCCATCTGGTGCTGGTGGATGGCGATGGTGCAGTCACCGGTGTAGTTAGCGAAACGGATTTCCGTCTGCACCTGCATCTCACCGCGCTGGCCGGGCGCCGCCAGGTTTCATCCGTTGCCCGTCACGCCGTCACCAGTTTGCACGGGCACAGCAGCCTGAAGCAGGCGCTCAACCTGATGCAATCCCAGCGCGAGACTTGCGTGGTAGTGACTGAAGATGAAAAGCCGGTGGGCATCGTGACCGAACGGGACGTGGTGCGCTTCTATTCGTGCGAGCCGGATCGTGTCAGTGTCCCGCTGTTTGAATTGATGACCTCGCCCGTGCTGATCATCCGTAGCGATGCCACCATCAACGAAGCGGCCAAGCTGATGCTCAAGAAAAAAGTGCGACATCTTGCGATGGTGGATGCGGATGGTCGCCTGATCGGTCTGGTGAGCGAGCATGATCTGACCCAGACCATGGCAACAGGCATGCTGGACGAAAAGTTCGAAGTGGATGAAATATTCCTGCGTACTTTTGTCGATACCATTCCCGACCTGGTCTGGCTGAAGAATGAACAAGGAGTTTTCCTGGCGTGCAATAGTCGTTTTGAAATGCTCGTGGGAAAGGGCAAAACCGAGATCATCGGCAAGACCGACTATGACTTGGTGAGCAGGGAATTGGCGGACTTTTTCCGTGAGCATGACCGTATGGCGATGGCGGCGGACAAGCCGGTCGTCAATGAAGAGCGGCTGACTTTTGCGGTGGACGGCCATCGCGCTTTGTTCGAAACCATCAAAACCCCGATGCGCGACAGCCAGGGAAAGCTGATCGGCATACTGGGTGTGGCGCGCGATATTTCCGAGCGCGAGCGGGGCGCGCGTGCGCTGCTCGAAAGCGAACGGCAATACCGAACACTGGCGGAAAACACCCCCGACAACATCATCCGTTACGATCGGGACTGCCGGGTGCAATACATGAACCAGGCGCTCATGAAAGGACTTGCACCGGGAGTGCTACCGGTGCTCGGCAAGACGCCAGGCGAAGCGTATCCGAATAATGAGGAGTCGGCAGCCACCCAGCGTGTGATCGAACAGGTCATTGCGACAGGCGAACGTGCCGAGATGGAGCTTTCCGTACCCCATCCCGATGGGGAAATGCATACCCACCATATCATTTTTGTCGCCGAACGCGGCAGCAGCGGCGAGATCGTGGGCGCGTTGGGCATAGGCCGCGACATTACACAACGCAAGCAGACCGAGCGGAAACTGGAAGAATACCGGCAGCGTCTGGAAGGGCTGGTCGCGGAAGAGTCCACCAAGTTCCGGGCGCTGGTCGAACAATCGCTGGTCGGCATCTACATCATTCAGGACGACGTATTTCGCTATGCCAATCCCGGTCTGATCAAGATGTTCGGTTACGATTCCGCTGACGAAGTGGTGGATTTGATTCCGGTCTTCAAATTTATCAAGGAAGAAGATCGTGCACTGGTTGATGAGAACATCCGGCGGCGCATCAGGGGCGAGGCAGAATCCACGCGTTACAGTTTTACCGCCTACCGCCGCGATGGCTCTGCGATCGTTGTTGATGCCCACGGCCGCCGTATCGAATACCAGGGACGTCCCGCCGTCATCGGTACGCTGATCGATATCACCGAGATGCGGCGCAGCAAGGAAGAACTCTCCCTTCTGGTGGAGGAAAAATCATCCCGGCTGCAACAGAGCGAGGAGTTGCTGCGCACACTGATCGAGGCGATTCCGGATGCCATCGAATTCAAGGACGGCGACGGGCGCTGGCTGGAATCCAATTCTGCCGCGCGCGCAGCATTCGGTCTGGATGCAGAGACCAGTCGGGGCAAGACCGATGCGGAGTTGGCGGAGATTGCCGATGCGCGCTACAAAGCCGCGCTGCTGCAATGTTTCAAGACGGACAGCCATGCGTGGCAGGTGGGTACGACCTCGCGCGTGGAAGAAGTCATGCAAATTCCCGATGTCGGTAAAAAAACCTTCGACGTTATCAAGGTGCCGTTGTTCCGCGATGACGGTAGCCGCAAGGGCCTGGTGATCGTCGGCCGCGACGTCAGCGAACTCAAGCATGCCGAAGAGGCGCTACGCCACAGTCTTAACGAATACGGCGAACTCGTGCAGCGCATCCCGGTAGGAATTTACAAATACCGCATGCACCCGGATGGCAGTGCTGTTTTTGATTACGTCAGTCCGCGCTGGTGCGAATTGCTCGATGTATCGGAAACGGAAATTATGCGCGATTCGCGGGCAGCACAGGCACGCATACACCCGGACGAACTGGAGCAGTTTGTCCGCATGAACGAAACTGCACGCGACAGCATGAGTCCATTCAAGTGGGAAGGGCGCATACTGAGAAGAAGCGGACTGATACGCTGGTTGCATATCGAATCGCAGCCCACGCGGCTGGAGAACGGCGATATCTTGTGGGACGGCATCCAGTATGACGTCACCGACCGGCGCATGGCGGAAGATGCATTGCGCATTACCGCCAGCGTATTCGACAACAGCCAGGAAGCCATCGTCATCACGGATGTGAACAATATTATTATCGACGTCAATCCTGCATTCAGTCGCATCACTGGATACGGCCGTGACGACGTGTTGGGCAGGAATCCGAAATTCCTGAGTTCGGGACGCCAGGACAAATCATTTTATGCCGAGATGTGGAAGTCGCTGCAGGAAGCAAAAATCTGGCGCGGGGAAATATGGAACCGGCGCAAGAACGGTGAGGTATATGCTGAACTGCTGTCGATTTCTGCCATCTGCGACGAGGCTGGGCAGGTCCAGCGCCATGTCGGCGTATTTTCGGATATCACCTATTTCAAGGATCATGAAGCCGAACTGAGCATGGTCGCCAACTATGACGCGCTTACCGGCGTCCCCAACCGGCGGCTGCTTGCCGACCGTTTGCGGCAGGCCACGGCGCTTGCTCAACGCGGGGGCAAGATGCTGGCGATTTGTTACATCGATCTCGACGGCTTCAAGGACGTCAACGATCAGCACGGGCATGAGACCGGAGACCGCCTGCTGGTGGACATCGCGCGCCGCCTGCAGGAAGTGTTGCGTGCCGGCGACACGCTGGCACGTCTGGGTGGGGACGAATTTGTGGTGCTGTTCAATGATCTTGCGGTGGAAGCCGAATGCTTCCAGGTGCTGGATCGCATCATGCTGACCATCTCCGCGCCCATGCAGCATGCGGGGCAGCATATCTCTGTATCGGCCAGCATCGGGGTGACCTTCTATCCTGCGGACAACGAAGACGGCGATACCCTGCTGCGGCATGCCGACCAGGCGATGTATATCGCCAAGCAGACCGGCAAGAACCGCTATCACATCTACGACGCCATTCATGACCAGCGCGTTCGCTCGCTGCACGACACGAGAAGGCGCATTCAGCAAGGGCTGGAGAGCGGCGAATTCGAATTGTATTACCAGCCGAAGCTGGAGCTCTCTTCAAACAAGGTCGTCGGGGTTGAAGCACTGATCCGCTGGAATCATCCCGAACGCGGTCTGCTGCAACCGGCCGACTTTCTGCCGGTGATCGAGAATTCGGACTTGGAGATCAAGCTGGGTAAATGGGTGCTGGGGGTGGCGCTTGAGCAACTTCATGCGTGGGAGCAGGCCGGTGTGGCCCTGGATATCAGTATCAACATTTCCGCTCGGCATTTGCAATCGCCGGATTTTGTGTCCGAGCTGAAACGCAAACTGGAGCAATATCCGAAGATGGAACACGGCAGGCTGCAGATCGAAGTGCTGGAAACGGCAGCGCTGGAAGATATGGGGCAGTCTTTCGATATCATCAAGGCATGCCGTGAAATGGGCGTCAGTTTTGCGCTGGACGATTTCGGTACCGGCTACTCTTCCCTGGTATACCTGCGCAAACTGGGCGCCGACACGCTCAAGATCGACCAGTCGTTCGTGCAGAACATGGCAAACAACGAAGGCGATCGCGCCATCGTGGAGGGGGTGATCGCACTGGCCAAAACTTTCAACCGTAAAACCGTGGCCGAGGGCATGGAAGACCCCAAACTTGTACAGACCCTCGCCGATATGGGCTGCGGTTTTGGCCAGGGTTACGGCATTGCCTATCCCATGCAGGCGGGCGAATTTCTCGACTGGTACAAAAAACGATAAACGACGTGACCCCGAAGGGTTACGCTCATGGGCTATAGGGCCTTTATTGGCGCTTTGATTCTTGAACAGCATCTGATCGCCGGAGTAGAATCGCCAGCCTGTTGCAGTGCATTCAATTGAGGGGTGTAAGTAACGCCAGATGAACGAACATGGAATATTACCGCTGGATGTAGTTGGCTGGTTAGTTCTGTTCTGGATCGCGCTTGGTGTTGCCGGGCTGCTCCTGCAACGTGCGCCGCAGTTGATCACTAACGTCATTTTTCCGCTCAGTGCGCTGACCTCGCTGTTGCTGGCGATCACGGGTTTCTGGGCGCTCAGTGCAACACCCAACATCATGGTGCTGCCGCTCGGCTTGCCCGATCTGCCTTTCCATCTTCGCCTCGATCCCCTGTCCGGATTCTTTTTGATTTTGCTGGGCGGCGCATCCATGGGGGTATCCCTGTTCGGTGCGGGTTATTTCAAAAGCATGGCGGGCGGCACGCTCGGCCTGCTGTGTCTTGAGTACCACCTGTTTTTGCTCGGCATGACGCTGGTACTGATGGCGGACGATGCATATATGTTCATGGTGGCATGGGAAACCATGGCACTGTCTTCCTATTTTCTGGTCACCACCGATCACGCCATTCCCGACATCCGCAAGGCGGGTTATCTGTATCTGCTGATTGCGCACGTGGGTGCCATTTCCATCCTGTTGAGTTTCGGCGTGATGCAGGGTGGCCACGGCATCGGCGCCTATACTTTCGATGCCATGCGCGGCGCACACTTGAGCACATTCTGGTCATCGGTGGCGTTCCTGCTGGCCTTGTTCGGTTTTGGCGCCAAGGCCGGCGTGTTGCCCATGCATGTGTGGTTGCCCGAAGCGCATCCTGCCGCACCGTCGCCAGTGTCTGCGCTCATGAGCGGCGTGATGCTGAAGACCGCGATCTACGGCATCCTGCGCGTGACTTTCGATTTGCTGGGAACGCAACTCTGGTGGTGGGGCGTACTGGTGCTGGGACTGGGCTTGCTTACCGCGGTCTTCGGCGTGATGTTCGCCGCAGTGCAGGGCGACATGAAACGGCTGCTGGCCTACTCCTCGATCGAGAACATCGGCCTGTTGCTGGTGGGTATCGGCCTGACCATCATCTTCCATGTCTACGGCAAAAACGCACTGGCAGCGCTCGCGCTCACCGCCACCCTGTATCACAGCCTCAACCACGCCATGTTCAAGAGCCTGCTGTTCGTCGGCACCGGCGCCATTCTGCACTCCACCGGCGAGCGCAACATGGGGCGTTTGGGCGGACTGATACGCCGCATGCCCTGGGCGGCGGGGTTGATGCTGGTAGGCGTACTGGCGATTTCGGGGTTACCGCCGCTCAACGGCTTCGTGTCAGAGTGGCTGTTGCTGCAGGCGTTTCTGCTGTCGCCGGGCCTGCCCAACAGTTACATCAACATGCTGGTGCCGGTGGCGGCGGCGGTGATCGCGCTGGCGGCAGCGCTGGCGGCGTATGTGATGGTGAAATTCTACGGTGTGATTTTCCTCGGTCAGCCGCGTGAGCACGTCCTTGAGCATGCGCATGATGCTGGCATCTGGAAGCGCATCGGCATGGGTTGGCTGGCGCTTGCCTGTATTGCGCTGGGTCTGGCGCCGGTATTCGTTGTGCAACAGCTCGACCTTGTTTCGCATTCGCTGATCGGTTCCGCTTTGGGCAATGCTGCCGACAACTGGATATTCCTGACGCCGGTGGATACCGAACGAGCCAGCTACAGTCCGCTGTATTTCCTGCTGGCGGTGCTGGGCGTGATGCTGCTTACCTCGATACTGGTGCGGCGCCTGTATCACGGCCGGGTGCGGCGCAGCGCGCCGTGGGATTGCGGCTTCCCGGCGCAGAACGCTCGCATGCAGGATACCGCCGAAGGTTTCGGGCAGCCGATCCGGCGCATTTTCGAACCGTTCTTCAAAATCGAACGGGAAGTTCCGAGCCCGTTCGATACGCACCCGCGCTACCACGGGCAAACAGATGACCGCCTTTGGTACATCCTGTATCTGCCGATCAAACATCTTACCGAGAAGCTCTCTTCCCTGGCCGGGCTGTTGCAGCACGGGCGTATCCATTTATATCTGACCTACACCTTTGTCACGCTGGTCGTGCTGCTGATGTTTGTATGATGAACTACGATCTCCTCTTCGCCATTTTGATCCAACTGGCCCAGCTCATGCTGGTGGTGGTGCTCGCACCGCTGCTGACCGGCTGGGTCAACCAGTGCCAGGCCTGGTTGCAGAACCGTTCCGGAGCGGGTGTGCTGCAGCCGTACCGCGTGCTGCGCAAGTTGTTCAGCAAGGATGCGGTAATGGCGCACAACGCATCGTGGCTGTTTCGCGCCACACCCTACATCGTGTTCAGTTGCATGTGGTTGGCGTCCGCCATCATTCCGATTCTTGCGGTGGACTTGCCGTTCTCCAAGGCCGCCGACGTGATAGCGCTGGTCGGCGTATTCGCTCTGGCGCGCGTGTTCATCTCGCTTGCTGCGATGGACATTGGTACCGCGTTCGGGACGCTCGGTGCAAGGCGCGAGATGCTGGTGTCGTTCCTGGCCGAGCCGGCTTTGCTCATGGTGTTCTTTACCGCTTCGATGATCAGTCACTCCACCCAGTTGCCGACCATCGTCGATATGCTGGCGCATCACCAGTTTGTGTTGTACCCAAGCCTGGCCTTTGCCGGGCTGGCGTTCGTGATGGTGTTGTTGGCCGAGAATGCGCGCATTCCGGTAGATAACCCCAGCACCCACCTCGAACTGACCATGATCCACGAGGCGATGATCCTGGAATATTCGGCACGCCATCTGGCGCTGATCGAATGGGCCAGCAGCCTGAAACTGTTCGCTTACATCACCATCGGCATCGCCCTGTTCCTGCCGCAAGGCATCGCCGAAGTGGGCAACTGGGCCGGGTTGCCGCTGGCCATCGTGGCCTTGCTGCTCAAGCTGATACTGGCGGGTGCGGCGCTTGCCGTGTTCGAGATCGTGTCGGCCAAGCTGCGCATATTCCGGGCGCCGGAATTTCTGGGAACCGCGTTCCTGCTGGCGGTGCTCGGTTTGCTGATCCACTTCTTGTTGGGAGCGTGACCAGTGCAGATACCCTTTACGCTCCAATTCATCAACCTGCTGGCCGCATTGCTGCTGCTGATCGCGTTTGCCATGCTCACGCAACGGCGCATCCTGTCGCTGATCAATCTGTTTGCACTGCAAGGAGCTGTGCTGGCGCTCAGTACCTTTGTGGTTGCCTTTTCGACCAATCAGCACCATTTGTATTATTCCGCCGGACTTACCCTGTTGCTCAAGGTGTTGCTGTTGCCCTGGCTGTTGCATCGCCTGATTCGCAAACTGAATGTGCGCTGGGATGTGGAAACGCTGATCAATATTCCCACCACCATGCTGGTCGGTATCGCGCTGGTGATCTTCTCGTTCAACCTGGCCGCGCCGATCGCGCAACTTTCCGAAGGTATCACGCGCGGGCTGATCGGCATTGCGCTGGCAAGCGTGCTGCTGTCGCTGCTGATGATGCTTACGCGACGCAAGGCAGTGTCGCAGGTGGTCGCTTTCCTGTCGCTGGAGAACGGCTTGTTCTTCGCCGCCACCAGCGCCACGCAGGGCATGCCGCTGGTGGTGGAACTGGGCATTGCGCTGGATGTGCTGGTGGCGACTTTCATCTTCGGCGTTTTCTTCTTCCAGATCCGCGAGACCTTCGACAGCCTGGATATCACCCATATGGAGAAGCTCAAGGATGATTGACCTGCAACTCCTCGCGCTGTTGCTTACCCCGCTGCTGGGCGGCGGGCTGCTGGCCGTGTTCGGTTCGCGCAAATGGGCGGCGGAACTCAACTCGTTGATGAGTTTCTTCACATTTGCCGCATCGGTGGTTCTGACCATGCGCGTGATCGATGCCGGACCGCAAGTTGCCTTCAACGAACAATTCTTCATAGACCAGTTCAATGTGTTTCTGGTTGCGCTGACCGCTTTTGTCGCCTTTACCACTTCGCTGTTTTCTCGGCCCTACATGCGCATCGAGCAGCATCACGGCAAGCTCTCCGTCGGCATGCTGCACTTGTACTACAGCATGTACCAGTTGTTCACCTTCGCCATGCTGGTGGCGCTTACCACCAACAACATGGGCATCGTATGGGTCGCGATGGAAGCGGCGACGCTGACCACGGTGCTGCTGGTCAGTCTGTATCGCACCCCGGCCAGTCTGGAAGCGGCATGGAAATATTTCATTCTGTGCGGCGTCGGTATCGCGCTGGCGTTGTTCGGCACTATCCTGTTGTACTTCGCTGCAGAGCGAGTGCTGGGCGAAGGCGGCACGGCGCTGTTGTGGACGCACCTCAACCAGGTCAAGGGCGATCTGGAACCGACCGTGCTCAAGCTGGCGTTCATATTCCTGCTGGTGGGTTACGGCACCAAGGTCGGCCTGGTACCGCTGCACAGCTGGCTGCCCGATGCGCATGCGGAAGGTCCGACGCCGGTGTCCGCCGTGCTGTCCGGTTTGTTGCTGAATGTCGCATTGTGTGCAGTGGTGCGCAGCAAAGTGCTGGTGGACGGTTCGCTGGGAACGCACTTTGCCGGCTATCTGATGATGGGTTTTGGCCTGCTTTCGGTAGTGGTGGCTTCGTTCTCGCTATTCCGCCAAAAAGACATCAAGCGCATGTTCGCCTATTCCTCCATCGAACACATGGGGCTGATCACCTTTGCCTTCGGCATGGGCGGCCCGGTGGCGACCTTCGCCGGCATGCTGCACATGACCGTGCACTCGCTGACCAAGTCCGCGATCTTCTTCGCAGTCGGCCATGCGGTGCAGAAGTCCGGCACGCAGGTGATGGAGAACATCCGCGGTATGTTGCAAGTCAGTCCGACCGTGGGTTGGGGGCTGGCGCTCGGCACTTTCGCCATTCTGGGCATGCCGCCGTTCGGCGTGTTTGCCAGCGAGTTCCTCATCATTACTACCGCCATGCACGAATATCCGTGGGCGACGCCAATCCTGCTGATCTCGCTGGGCGTGGCGTTTGCCGCCATCTTCGGCAAAATTCAGCCTGTCGTGTTTGGCGAAACCTCAGCGAAACGATTGCCGCATTCGCCTGCGCTCATTCCGGTGTTCGCCCACCTGCTGCTGGTGCTGATGCTCGGCCTGTATATGCCGCCTTATCTGGCTGACTGGTATCGCCAGGCGGCAGCCTTGCTGGGGTAACCAATATGCCGATCAAACATCCCAACCTGAAATTGACCCGACTGACCGACACGCTTCCCGCGTGGTCGGGCGATGTCTCGCCCGATGATCTGCACGGAATCTGTCAGCAGGTCCACGACGGCGGCGGCAGGTTGGTGGCGTTGTGGGGCAGCGACGCAAGGCAGCAGCACAAGGTTTTCAAGCTGCATTTGGTGCTGATCAATGAAGCCGGTCTGGTCTGTCTCAACGTGCCGCTGCCCGCAGATCACCCGAACTATCCTGATATCAGCGGCATCTTCCCGGCGGCCAGCCGCATGCAGCGAGCGGCCTACGATATGCTCGGCATCTATGCTCATGAAGGCCAGGATCACCGCAAATGGTTGCGCCACGGTGCCTGGCACAGCGGCAGCTTCCCCTTGCGCAAGGATTTCGATGCGGCAGCAAGTCGTACTGAAGAGCCGGACGCCTATCCTTTTGTCCAGGTGGAAGGGCAGGGGGTGCATGAGATTCCGGTCGGCCCGGTACATGCGGGCATCATCGAGCCGGGTCACTTCCGTTTCTCCATCATCGGCGAACGTGTGCTGCGTCTGGAAGAACGGCTCGGCTACGTGCACAAAGGTATCGAGAAACGTTTCGAGAGCATGAGCTTGCGGCAAGGCGCCAAACTGGCCGGGCGTGTGAGCGGCGACAGCACTGTGGCCTATGCCTGGGCCTACGCCATGGCGGCAGAAAGCATTGCCAACGTAACACCGACCAGCCGCGCCCTGTGGATGCGAGCCCTGTTGCTGGAACGCGAACGTGTCGCCAATCATCTGGGCGATCTCGGCTATCTGGGCAATGACGTCGCACTGTCGTTCGGTTTCGCCCAATTCTGGATACTCAAGGAACAGGTGCTGCGCAACAACGCCGCGCTGTTCGGTCATCGCTACCTGATGGATAAGATCGTGCCTGGCGGGGTCACCGTGAACCTCAAGGTCGAGGGCAAGCACATCATCGAGCAGGAATGCGACATGTTGGAGAAACAGGTGAGCATCCTGCGCGGCATCTACGACGAACATGCCGGGCTGCAGGATCGTTTCATCAGTACCGGTGTGGTCACGCCAAAACTGGCTGCGCAACTCGGCTTGTGCGGATTGGCCGGACGTGCCAGCGCACAGGCCTGGGATGCGCGCGTGCAGTTTGCCTGTGCCCCTTACGACAAACTGGATGTACAGATGGCAACCTATCGCAACGGCGATGTTGCCGCACGCGCCATCGTGCGCTTCGATGAACTGTTCGAATCGTTGCGCCTGCAGCGCGACATATTGACCAATCTGATCCATGAAATGGAGCCACCGGCGCTGCTGGAAAAACTGCCTGCAAACGGCTTTGGCATCGGCATGGTGGAAGGCTGGCGCGGCGAAGTGCTGGTGGCCATCCATACCGACGCGCAGGGCAACCTTACCCGTGTGCATCCGCACGATCCCTCCTGGCAAAACTGGCCGGTGCTGGAGCACGCCGTCGTCAACGACATCGTGCCGGATTTTCCGCTGATCAACAAATCGTTCAATCTGAGTTACTCGGGGCAGGATCTCTGATGGAAGTCACTATAAATTCATTTTCCGGGCGAATCGCTGCGTCGCGTGCTCACTCACTCCTCGCCTATCAGATCGATATGTCTCGTCGTTCGTTGCGCGGCTCCTTGCGCTTCATCCCGCAAAAGTGAATTTCTAGAGGCTTCCAAATGTACCAGATCATTAAACAGATCATCAAAACGGGTATCAAGACCGAAACACCGCCACAAGTTGACGAGGCGATGCGCGTCGATACGCAGCGTCTGCAACAGGCGATACTGGATACCTTCGGCGGTGCACTGGCCATCCGCCAGGTGGATGCGGGGTCGTGCAATGGATGCGAACTCGAAATTCATGCCGTCAACAACGCCTATTACAACATCGAAGGCCTGGGCATAAAATTCGTCGCCAGCCCGCGCCATGCCGACCTGCTGCTGGTCACCGGCCCGGTATCGCGCAACATGGAAATTGCGCTCAAGCGCACTTACGATGCCACGCCCGAACCCAAGCTGGTGGTCGCTATCGGCGATTGCGCCTGCGACGGAGGCATCTTCGGCGAGAACTATGCCACCTGCGGCAAAGTCGCCAACGTCATCCCGGTCGATGTGGTGGTGAGCGGATGCCCTCCCACACCTGTCGCCATACTGCAGGGCATTCTCACGGCAATATCAGCCGCTCATGTCGCGAAAAAATAAGCAGGCGAAAGGTTTGACCGGCACGTTGTGCCAGAAATTGGGACAACTGCTCGCCTTGTTGGCCAACCCGCAGTCCGAACCGGGGAAACCCTATTTGCTGGAGAACGACGGAATGCTCTCTCTGCAATTTGATGCGCTGTGTTTGCAAAGCGAGATGAACATCGAAGATCCGGATCAATTGGTCTTCAGCTATACCCGGGCCATGATGAGTTTCTTGTTGTTTGATCCTTCCCCCAGGCGCATCGCGATGATCGGTCTGGGTGGCGGTTCGCTGGCCAAGTATTGCTTCCGTTATTTGCCGCAGGCAGAAATAGCCGTGGTCGAGATCAATCCCGATGTCATCGCTTTGCGCAATGAATTCGCGATACCCGCCGACGATGCGCGCTTCAAGGTATTGCTTGGGGACGGCGCGGTGTTCGTGAAAGAGAACAGCGAGCTGTTTGATGTATTGATGGTGGACGGATTCGATACCTCAGGATTGCCCGATGCATTATGCAGCCAGCAGTTTTACGATGACTGTTTTGCATCATTGACAGATAACGGCATCATGGTGGCCAATTTGTGGAGCAGCAATGGCCTTCACGGCGCGTTGGCTTCGCGCATAGAAACCAGCTTTGCAGGGCGCATCGTTGTAGTCAATGCGGACGATAGCCCCAACAAAATTGTCCTGGCATTCAAGAATAGCGAGCTTTCCCTGTCTCCGGCCAGGATCAAACAGCATGTCAATGAGCTCACGCAGTCTCACCCGCTAAATTTTCAGGCAAAATCAAAGAAACTCATTGCATCGCTTGCCGCCGGGGCGATTCACCCCGCATGAATAGCTGAAACAAATTTTATTAACTGAAAGGAGAGTAGCCATGAGCTTTGTCCAGGAGTTTAAGGAATTTGCGGTAAGGGGTAATGTGATCGATATGGCCGTTGGTGTGATCGTGGGTACGGCCTTCGGGAAAATCGTGTCATCCTTCGTCAGCGACGTCGTCATGCCGCCGATCGGCGTGCTGCTTGGCGGCGTCAACTTCTCCGATCTTGCCATCACCATCAAGGAAGCAGCCGGAACTTCGCCCGCAGTTGTAATGGCCTACGGAAAATTCACCCAGACCGTGATCGACTTCGTGATCATTTCTTTTGTGATCTTCACGGTGGTCAGGATGATCAACTCCCTCAAGAAAAAAGCGGAAGCTGCACCGGCAGCGCCTTCAAATCAGGAAGTGCTGCTGGCTGAAATACGTGATTTGCTCAAGAAATAGACTTATACACTTGGTGTGTAAGCGCGTGGATTCTATGACAGGGAGTGATCTTCTGGCCATTGGCAATTCCATTTGCATTCATGGCAAAGACAATTTGAGTTAGAAAACTGCGTATCGTGAATGACCGATATCGCAGCCAATCAGGAGGCAGTCAGCATGAGAATGATTATTATTGGGTTACTAAGCATATTTCTCGGCTCTTACGCAGGCTATGCATCTTCAGAAAGTGCAATCGGTGAAAATATTGCATCGCGTGGAGTGACTAACGTTAAGGCATCCTTTGGTAAAACTAATATCAGCGTCAAGATTACTACTCATGAAATCGACATTGGCAAACCAAGCGACGGACGTCCAGATTTAATCTCTTCAAACTGCACTTACTCACGGTATCCTTGCAGCAATGTAGATGACTTGGAAATTTCAGTTAATGGCAAAGACTTGTTTGTTGCAAGGTCGGTTTATGCCGACTTGGCTGATTTGAATAAGGCTGTTTTGAGAGTAAATAATAAGAGGCAATATATTTTGAAATTGGTTGGTGGTGATGCTTCAGAAAGCTACACGTTGGAAGTTACATTCGACGGTGGCTTAGTGAGACAAAGAACACTTACGAGTAACGAAGCTCGGCATGTAATGCAAAAAACATCCTACTTTTAATCTGAATCGATGTGGTTTCTGAAGTATGAATATCCGTTATCGGGAAGCCAGTCATAGCTGGAACTAAATACCCGTGCAGAAGTATTGCAGCAGCTGTTGCGGCAGCCAATTGAGCCGCCCTGGGAATCGCCGGTAACGAAGCCAACTTGACCACCTTCGGCCATATAGTCGGAACCAAACGAGTCCCCGTAGCCAACCGGCAGAGCCGAATCTCTGCCGATCAGCGCATCGTCGATCTCGCAGTGGCAATGCTCGGGTTCACATCCCGACGCAAAATCTTTCCGTTCTTGGTGCGCGGAAAATCTTTCGCGAGGTAGATGGTCTTGGGTGCCTTGTAGGCCGCCAGATGTTCGCGTCCGAAGGCCAGCAATTCATCGGCTGTTGTCGTGCTGCCGGGCTGCATGATTACGTAGGCCACCACCAGCACTTTGTCCTTTTCGATCTCCTCGCCGACGGAGGCGCAATCGGCAACGGCGGGGTTCGATTTCAGTACACGTTCGATTTCGTACGGCGACACGCGATAGCCGAAGCTCTTGATGATGTCGTCGCGGCGCCCGAGGAACCAGATGTAGCCGTCCTCGTCGTAACGCGCGTAGTCGCCGGTGAAGAAAAAGCCGTCATGCCGCAGCTTGGTGGTTTCCTCCGGCAGGTTCCAGTAATTGAGAAACAATCCGGGATCGTCGTCCGGCACGCAGATCATGCCCTCTTCGCCGGTTGCCACCGGTTGCAGCGTTTCCGGATTCAGCAGTTGTATCTTGTGGCCGGGTTGTGCAAAACCCGCAGAACCGGGACGTATGGGGCGCGACTTGGTCTGGCACAGGTAGTAGGAGAACTCGGACATGCCAACCGCCTCGTAGATATCCACACCAAAACGCTCGCGCCATTGCGTCAGCACTTCATCCGACAGATGCTCGCCGGCACTCATGCAGTGGCGCAGGCTGGGTACATCCGCTTTGTTGAAATCGCTTTTCTGCACGATCTGCCGATAAATGGTGGGTACGCCCACAAAAATCGTGGCTGAATGTTTCTTGATCAGGCGCGGCCAGGTGTTGGAGTCGTTCTTACCTTCGTGCACGATCACAGTTTTGCCCAGATACAGCGGGTCCATCAACCCGGAACCCAGCACATAGGTCCAGTTGAATTTGCCGGAGTGCATGATGCGATCGCCTTCCTTGGCGAAATCGAACCAGTAAGTGGAAGCCGGTGTGCGGCCGATCAGGGCACGGTGCGCGTGCAATACGCCCTTGGGGTAGCCGGTGGTGCCGGAGGTGTACACCAGGTAGGCAGGGTCGGTCGATTTGGTCGGATGCGGCGGCGCGTATTTTTGAATACTGGACAAAGCCGTTTCCAGATCCTGAACATCCAGTCCCTCGACTTTCTGCACTTCACCCGGCCCGGAGAGCAGCACATGGCGCAGGTTGACCGCATCGTGCAGCTGGTCCTTGAGCGTGGCCCAGGCGGCCTTGTCGGTGACCAGCACTGCCGCACCGGAATCCTGCGCGAGATAGACCACTTCTTCACCGGTCAGCAAGGTGGAGGTCGGTACGGAAATGGCGCCGCACTTCATCGCGCCCAGAAAGGCAGTGGGATAATCCAATGAGTTGGGCAGCCGGATCAGAATACGCTCGCCGGGACCCACGCCGAAGTTTCTCAGGATCTGGGCAAAGCGACTGGTGCGTTCAGACAATTGCGCGAACGTGATCTGCGATGTGCCCAGCTTGTCGTCTTCCACGATCATCGCGATGTTGCTCGCGGCAGGCGTGTTCAGATGCGCGTCGGTACAGGCAACGCCGATGTTGAAATTCTCCGGGACTTGCCATACCCAGGGGGCGAAAGGTTTAAAGTTTGACATGCTTGCTCCTACAGGATTACGCCGTACGGCCAGTTTTCACGGATGACCTGGGCAGGCATCAATTGCAGCACCGTCATGGCAAATTCGGTGTCTGCAGGTGTGAGCGCACGCAAGGCATGCGCCCGTAACAAGGTTTGCAAGGCTTTGCCGAACATGGGAGGGTCCAGCATTTCGCCTTCGAACTTGATGGCGCCACCCAGCAGCGCATCTGCCTCAATGGCCGCTTTCAATATGCGGATCTTTTGCGAGACTTCGGTGGGCGACGGGGTGTATGCCACCTTGCACAAGTGGATGTGCGCGGGATGAATGACCTGCTTGCCGGTCAAGCCATTGGCCGCTTCCTGACAGGCATGTTTATAAACAATGTGCGACTCGTTCTCGCCGTGCAGGTCGAGCCAGCGCCGCACGTCATGCGGCTCGACAAAGTTCTCCGGCATGCTGCTGGAACCGATCAATGTTTCCACGCCGCCGATGACGCCTTTACCGGCGATGCGCGCCTCGAACATGATCTGGTTGAGGAAGTATTTCAGTTCCTCGGTCCAGTGTTCCGGCGTGATCTGGATACCCATCGCTTTGGAAAAGTCATGAATGCCGAACACGACGTGCTTCACCGTGCCGTACTGCATGAGGTCCGGCGCGATCTTCAGCGATTTCGGGTGCTCGATGATGGGCTGTATGGTGATCGGATGATTCAGACCCGCCAGAAATGCGGACAGGTCCCTGACTTCGGGCGCGCCGTAGGCTTCTCCTGCCTTGGCCAGCATCACGACGTCGATGTGGTCGGCCATGTCCTTCACCAGTTTCATGTCCAGTTCGTACTCTTCAGTGCGGAACGGATTGATCCGGATCGCAATCGCGACTTCATGTCTGCGCTGGAACTTGGGCAATTCCTGGCGGAGCAGGGTGCGGCTCATTTCCTTCTGGCGGCAACCGTCTTCCAGGTCGAAGATCAGGGTGTGGGCATGCGTCTGGTGCGCATGTTTTTTCATGCGCAGCGCCGCCGCTTCGAGGTCTTCGTAGATACCCAGTGAAGGTGCATATTTGACCGGCGGGTAATACAACTGAATTCCTGGCCAGTAGCCGCCCAGCACGCTGGAATCGACTTGATCCTTGTCAGGGCTATGATCGCTTTTTCTTTTTCCTATGTTTGCCATATATCCCCCTGTTTCTCAATAATTGATCCGACACTCCTGTCTTGCTGCTGTTAATCCAGATGGTTCAGGTAATGATGGTCATCCGTCAGGCACAGTCCCAGACGCCATTCCATGGGCTTGTCGCCATAGGTATAAGACACGCGCTCAATGCTCAGCAGCGGGGTGCCTGTTTTGAGGTGCAGCGCGGAAGCGGTCTCCGCATCCGCTCCCATGGCCGTCAGTCGCTCTTCCGAGCGCACCATATGGATACCCAGCAGTGTTTCGTACATCCGGTACATGGAGCCGTTGTAAGACTCGATGCGTTCGGCTGTCACGCCCTTGAATGAGGCAACGGGCAGAATGATGCGGTCCAGAATCTGCGGCTTGTTTGAAAACAACAGCAGCCGTCTGATCTCGATCACCGCACTGCCGGTTTTGATGTCCAGCAGCTTTGCAATGGCGGCTGAAGCTTTGGTGCGCTCGCAGCTCAGCAACTTGTTGTCCAGCAGCTTTTTGCTGCCATCGGCCGCAACCATGCGCAGAAAACGGAACTTGGTCTTATCCTCATTGTGGGTTGCCACATAAGTACCCTTGCCCTGGCGCCGCATCACGATGTTCTCTGCGGCCAGCTCATCAATGGCTTTCCTGACCGTGCCCTGACTCACGCCAAAGCGGGCCGCCAATTCCATTTCGCTGGGGATGGCCGTGCCCGGTGCCCACTCGCCCGAGATCAGGCTTTTCGTAAGCAATCCCTTGATCTGCTGGTACAGCGGTTGAAAGACTGGAGATCCCATTTGCGCGTCCTTGTTGGTAAAAATGGTATGGCGGATAGTGTGAGGGGAATTTATCACGCCGTTTTTGCTTAATCAAGTGTTATATATCTTATATAAGACATAAGAATTTTGTTGACACGGTATTTTGCCGTCTATAGAATCAACTGACGGTTTTGATCGACTAACCAATAGAATGTGTTGCTACTACAGGGGGAATCATGAACAAGTATTTCCGGCCTCGCCGTTCCATGCTCTATGTCCCGGGCTGCAATACGCGCTATCTGGAAAAGGCGCGCAGCCTGCCTGCTGACTCGGTCATTCTGGATCTGGGCGACCCCATCCTGTTCGCAGCCAAGGAAGAGTCCCGTCGCAATGTGGTGAACGCCGTCAAACAGGGCGGTTGGGGTGCGCGCGAACTGGTGATACGCGTTAACGATCTCGACTCGCCCTGGGGGCCTGACGATATTAAAGCCGTCGCAGGCATAGGCGCCGATGCGATTCTCTTCACCAATATTCAAGGCAGGGATGATGTGCTGAGTGCGCTGGATGCCCTGGATAGTGCGGGCGGCAAAGACACACCGGTGATGGTGATGATCGAAAGCCCGCTGGCAGTGCTGCACGCTGAAGAGATTGCTAGTGCATCGGACCGCATCGCCTGCATGATCATGGCCACTTCCGATCTCGTCTCGCAGATGCACGCCCACACGACCAAAGACCGCTTCCCGTTGCTGACCAGCCTTTCCATGGTGATCCTGGCGGCCCGTGCTTATAACCGCGGTGTGGTGGATGGCATCAATAGCCATATCAAAAATATGGAAGCCTTCGAGTATGCCTGCCGCTTGGGCCGCGACTTGGGCTTCGACGGCAAGTCGCTGGTGCATCCTTTACAACTGGCTTACGCCAACGACGCGTTCACGCCCAAGCCGGCAGAGGTCAACACGGCCAAGGAGATCATCAGCGCATTGTCCGCCGCCAATGCAGCAGGACGCGGCACGGTGGTTGTGAACGACCGGCTGGTTGAACACCACCACGTCAAGGCGGCCCAGCACTTGTTGGACCTAAGCGACATGATTACCAAACTTGAAAGTTCCTATGGACACCTCTAATAATCCAAATTTGCGAGCATCCGCTTCGCGGATTGCCTGCTTACCCCACTTCGTCGCAATACGGCGTTGCTCACAAAAAATTACTCCTCACCTATTACATATAGGCCGCGTCGCAATTTGTTGCTCGCGCCTTGTCTTGCTAAGAACTTTGAATTATTAGAGGTGCCCAAATGCCTAAAGAATCCAGCAAACATGAACCCGGGCGCGGCAATTTCTTTGAAGATTTTGCTCTGGGGCAGGTAATTCACCACGCCACGCCCAGGACTGTCACGACAGGCGATTGCGCGTTCTATATTGCACTCACCGGGAGCCGGCATATCCTGCACTGTGCGCAACCGGTGGCGCATGCGCTGGGGTATCGCGATCAAACGGTGGATGACTTGCTGGCTTTTCACATTGCCTTCGGCAAGACGGTGCCGGATATCTCGGTCAATGCCGTGGCCAATCTGGGTTACGCCGATGTGCGCTTTCTTTCGCCCGTCTATCCCGGCGACACACTGAGTACTTCGTCTACCGTCATCGGACTCAAGCAGAATTCCAGCGGCAGCAACGGCGTGGTGTATGTGCATTCGGTATCGCACAACCAGAACCGCGAGCCGGTACTCGAATGGAAACGCTGGGTCATGGTGCACAAGCACGATCTTTCCCGCCCGGCCCCGGCCACCGTCATCCCCGAGTTGCCTGCCGTCGTTCCGGCCAATCGTTTGCAGGTGCCGAAATTCCTGGATGGACGCCGATTTGAGACCGCGTTGACCGGCAGCCAAAAGCTATGGGACGACTACACGCCGGGCGAACGCATCAACCATCCGGCCGGTATGACAGTGGACGACAGCGACCACACGTTGGCCACCAAGCTCTACCAGAATAATGCGCGCCTGCATTTTGACGAGCAGATGATGAAGGACTCGCCGTTCGGTCGTCGCCTGATGTACGGAGGCCACGTCATCTCGGTTTGTCGTGCGTTGTCGTATGATGGATTGGAGAATGCGCTGAGCATCGCTGCCATCAACGCCGGTTCCCACAGCAACCCCAGTTTCGGTGGCGACACCTTCTATACCTGGACGGAAGTGCTTGAACGTTGGGAATTGCCGGACCGGAAAGACATCGGTGCGCTGCGCTTGCGTATGGTCGGTTTGAAGAACCAGCCCGCCAGCACATTGCAAACGACGCACATCGACAAGAACGGAAAACAGGTTTACCACCCCAACGTAGTGCTCGATCTCGATTACACAATTTTAATGCCGCGCAGATAAGGAAAAATCATGTCCACAAAAGTACACCCCAACCAGGCCCTGTTCGGCGGAGAAAAACCGTTTCCCGTCATTCCCAGCTGCGAGCATTTCGCCGGCAGCGAAAAACTTATCCTCAAGGCGCTCGCACTGCAGGACACTGTCGGACCGATCTTCGATATCACCTGCGATTGCGAAGACGGCGCGGCGGCGGGGCAGGAACGCGTACATGCCGAAATGATCGTCCGGGTCGTGAACTCCGAAGCCAACAAACATCACATGGCTGGTGCGCGCATTCACGATTACACGCATGCAGCGTGGAAGCTGGATGTGGATATTCTGGTGGGAGGTGCCGGCAGAGTTCTGGCCTACATCACCATCCCCAAATGCACACGCGCCGCGCAAGCGGCCGAGATGATCGCCTACATCCAGAAAGTCGCCGCATCCAGCGGCATCACCCGCGAGATTCCCATTCATGCGCTGATCGAAACGCACGGCGCATTGCATGAAGCCTACGAGATCGCCGCCCTGCCCTGGATACAGGTGCTGGATTTCGGCCTCATGGATTTCGTCAGCGGTCACCACGGTGCCATTCCCGCCACCGCCATGCGCAGCCCCGGCCAATTTGAACACCGCCTGCTGGCTCGCGCCAAGGCCGAAGTGGTCGCAGCCGCTCTGGCGCACGGCGTGGTCCCCGCCCACAACGTGACGCTGGATTTGAAGAATGTCGAAACCACTTTTTCCGACGCCAGCCGCGCGCGCAACGAATTCGGCTTCATGCGCATGTGGAGCATCTACCCGACGCAGATCCAGGCCATCGTGGATGCAATGAAACCGAATTACAGCGAAGTGACGGTTGCCAGCAACATCCTGCTGGCTGCACAGGAAGCCGGATGGGGACCTATACAATACGACGGCGAGTTGCATGATCGCGCCACGTATCGCTATTTCTGGGAAATACTGCAAAAAGCCAAACTCACCCGGGTTGAAATTCCGGCACAGGCGGATACGGCGTTCTTCAGTTAAGGAAGCGCCGAATAAGTCCTCTCTCAAATCTCCCCTCGCCCCCCTTTTTTTAAAGGGGGGAATATCCGCAACTCCATATATCTATCCGCTGCATGACCGTTTCATAAGTCAAACTTCTGAAGTCCCCCGGCATAGCCGGGGATTTACCTCACATGAATTAATGGCTGAGAAGCAGTCATTGGCGTAGTAGCAGACAAACAGGCAGAATGCGGCCAGTAAGTGTCATGCATGAACGTCCAGCAAGTATTGGTCAAAGCGGGCGCTTATGTCAGCACTGTAGTCAGTCCAAAACCGCCTTTCTTATTGCATCAAACGTATTCAAATGGATGCTTTGACAGTAAAACGCTATCTTCCTTGGGTGGTGGCAACTGCACTATTCATGGAACAGCTCGATTCGACCATCGTCAACACGGCGGTTCCATCCATTGCGGCGAGCCTGCATGTGGCACCGTTGAGCCTTAAAGCCGTCGTCAGTAGTTACATCCTGAGTCTGGCTGTATGCATTCCCATCAGTGGCTGGATGGCGGATCGCTTCGGCACCAGACGCGTGTTTGGCACCGCAGTGGCAGTCTTCACAATTTCTTCCGTTCTCTGCGGCCTATCCCTGAATGTGCCCATGCTGGTTGCCACCCGTATTTTGCAGGGCATGGGGGCAGCGATGATGATGCCGGTCGGACGCCTTTGCATCATTCGCACATTTCCAAAAGCCGAGTTGTTGAAGGCAATGAACTTCGTGATCATTCCCGCACTTATCGGGCCGCTGCTTGGCCCGACTATTGGTGGCCTGATCGTGCATTGGTTGCCTTGGCGGGTGATCTTCTTTATCAACATTCCAGTTGGCCTGGTGGCACTTCTGCTGATTCATCGTCACATGCCGGACTATCACGGCGATGATCCCCGGCCGCTTGATGTAATCGGTTTGGTGCTATTCGGGTCTGGCACGGCGCTGCTCTCGTGGCTACTGGAAATATTTGGTGAACACAATATCGATATGACCTCGGCGGCGATCTTGTTGCTGGTGTCACTGAGTTTGCTGGGTACTTACGGCTGGCACGCACAGCAAACTGCCTACCCGTTACTTAGGCTTAAGCTGTTTCGCATACGTACCTTTCGAGTCTCCGTAGTCGGTGGATTCATCACGCGTCTGGGTGTGGGCGGTCTCCCGTTCCTGTTGCCATTGCTTTACCAGCTTGGGTTTGGATTTCCCGCGTGGCAGTCAGGACTTCTCATGATGCCGGCAGTCGTGGCGGCCATGGGCATGAAGGTGATTTCAAGTCCGATACTGCGACGTTTTGGATACAGGAAGGTTTTGATCGTCAACACGTTGTTGATGGGCATCACAATCAGCACGTTTACCAGTCTCGTATCCACGACGCCGATCATACTTATCGTATGCCTTGGGCTGGCCCAGGGATTCTTCAATTCTTTGCAATTCTCCAGCATGAATTCCATGGCCTATGCAGATATCAAAGCGGCGGACTCAAGCATGGCCAGCACAATCGCCAGTTCAATGCAGCAGATGTCCATGAGCTTCGGCCTGGCCTGCGGATCGTTGGTGACAGCCTGGTATCTTGGCGATCTGCTGCAATCCAATCAGATAGCAGTCACGGGCGCGTTGCACTACGCATTTCTGACACTGGGCGGATTGACCATGCTTTCATCGCTGTCCTTCTGGACACTACTAAGTAACGATGGTGAGAGCGTGAGCATGAGTGGCAAGATCGTAGATGGACAATAGGACTGTTGAGGCGTGATCCAGGCAGAATAATTCACCTCAAAAAGAAGAACACTAGGGAGCTTTGTCCGTATGGTTTGGATTGCGAACTGCGGGGCGAAAACGGCAGTTGTCGGGTGGACAAGAGAAGATGGTGTTAGCGAAGTCAATCGGGCAGAATGCGGCCAGTAAGGGAAGTTCGCCAGCTGCCCATACAATTTGCGCGTACAGAAGAGTTTTTGCTGTCGTTTTGTTGTTTTTAATCAGGAGGTAATTGAATGTCGGATTTGCCAAAATCGAACTACACAGTCTTTGTCTTTAACTCTATTGATAGAGAATTTGTTGAGCATGAGTATCACGATGTCATCGAAGATGCAATGAATGCACAATGTGAATTGGCGAGCATTGGACTGCTTTCGTACGTTCAGCCTAGCGATAACTCGCCCAGCTAAAGATGCCCAGTCCGCTCATGGGGCGATGGAGTCATTGGCGTAAATTAATACAAACAGGCAGATTTCGGCCAAGACCAGTCGTTAATCGCTGTCGTCTGAATCAAGTTCTTAGCTTCGAGTTTTTCTGGTTTGAATGAGGTGACAATGAATTTCCCAAAATGCCCAGAGTGCACTAGCTTGTTGCCTAAGATATTTCTGTTGTTCAGGCCGGAATTTGCCTGCCCAACCTGCCGAAGTGCCCTTTATTCCAATATGCGGCTAGTGTCCTTTGTTGAGTCGTTGATTGGGTTGCCGGTATTAATCGCAATAGCATGGGCCATGGAAGTTAATGGCTACAATGAAGCTGCTTACGAAAAGGCTCTTGTCATCTTGGTGGTGCCAATTGCCATATTGCATTATTTTGTGCTGCGTACCTTTCTTCGAATTGATAAAACAGATTAATCTGCAATGGCTGCTAAGTAGCGGAGAGCCGTCGTTTGTAACAGTAAGATCGAACGGGCAGAATGCTGCCAATAAGAGACGCTCGACTGTTGAAAAGGTTACGAAGAGAGTTTTTATGATGAGAGGAATGCTATTAGCCATTCTGACATTTGTAATAGTGTCAGAATCAAAAGCCGGGCCATTTGAATCGAAAGGCTGGAGATTGCCAACTGATAGTGAGTTGAGTCAGAAATGGCGCTCCGCTGACAAGAATAGATTTGCTCGCATTAGTATTGATCTAAATGGAGACTTGGTTAGAGATTTTGCAGGGTTATACATCTCCAAGGATGGAAAAAAACGTGTGGCCCTTATCGTGTTCATATCTCAAAAGAATGGGACGTTTAAAAAGTATTTCTTAGATGAAAAAGAATACCCATATATCGATGTACTGGGAGTCGCAATTGTTAAGCCAGGTAAATATCTAACTCCGTGCGGGCGTTTTTCTGAATGTGAAGAAGGGGATGTCAAGAATTTAGTAGTCAAGTATGGTGCAGTAGACTTCTTCAAAACTGATAGTGATGCCAAGACATATTTTTATTGGGACGAAAGAACATCTGCTATGCAATACGTTTCAATGGGTGACTGAGCGGGGTAATTAAACGGGTCAGCAGTCTTGAACGCGTCCGTTATTGAATAACTCGAATGTCTCCTAGGGGTAATAGCGGCCAATCGAATGATATTCATTTGTCAAATTGGACTAAACACCCGAGAAGTAATGCAGCAGTCGCTGCGGCAGCCAGTTGAGCCGCCCTGGGAATCGGCCGGTAACGAAGCCGACATGACCGCCTTCCTGTGGCAACTCCAGTGTGACGGCACGCGATACGTCATGAGAATGCGGCAATACCGCAGGCGGCATGAACGGGTCGTTGCGCGCATTCAGGAGCAACGTTGGCACGGCAATTGAACCCAGCAGCGGTTTGGCGGAAGCGCGAAGCCAGTAATCTTCGACGTCACGAAAACCATGCAGCGGCGCGGTCACGGCATCGTCGAACGCGTAAAGTGAACTGGCCGCCCACATTCTTTTCTCATCGATACAGTCGGGAAAGCGCGTCAGTTTAAGCGCCACATTGCGCTTCAGGGTATGCAGGAATCTAGTTGTGTAAACGCGGTTGAACCCGTGGCCGAGGTGATGGCCGCAGGCCGTCAGGTCGAGTGGCGCACACACGGCAGCAGCGGCCGTAACAACCGCAGCCGCTGCGCTGCCTTGCTCTCCCAGCCATTTCAGTAACGCATTACCACCCAGCGACACACCCGCGGTATGGATCTGGCGCTGCGGAAAGCGTCCGCGCAGGCGGCGCAAGATCCAGTCGATTTCTTCGGTATCGCCGGAATGGTAAGCACGCGGTAAGCGATTGGATTCTCCTGAACAACCGCGAAAATGCACCACCACGCCGCACCACTCTTTTTGCTTTACGCTGTGCATCAGGGAGATGGCGTAATGACTGGCGGAGCTTCCCTCCAGACCGTGGAAGAGCACCACCAGCGGTGCAGTTGAGGGGCCGTCAACCCAGTCGAGATCGATGAAATCGCCGTCGGGTGTTTCCCAGCGTTCGCGTCGATAAGCCGGAGCGCTGCCTTTGATCAGCAGCGGATAAATGGTTTGGGCATGGCTGCCGGGCAGCCAGGACGGTGCGTGGTAAGCATTCATTGACGGAGCCATGACGGCACGTTGCAGTGCGGGGACAACAGCGCGCGCCTTATATTGTTTTTCGTTGCTCCAGTTGGTGCGTGCAATCTACCGCCGCGAGTTTGTAGCACTCTGCCAGCGTCGGATAGTTGAACACGTTGCTGACCAGGTCGCGCACCGTGCCGTTGAAGTTCATTACCAATTGCCCGATGTGCACGAGTTCGCTGGCCTGCTCGCCGACGATGTGCACGCCGAGCAGTTTTTCGTTGCGCGTGTCCACGATCAATTTCAGCATGCCTTGTGCGTCGCCGATGATCTGGCCGCGTGCGCTGTGTTTGAAATAGGCGCGACCGATGATGTAGGGGATGTTTTCCTTCTGCACTTCCTTCTCGGTCTTGCCCACGTAAGAAATTTCCGGGATGGTATATACGGCCATCGGCAGGTTCGCCGCCATTTCCTGTTCCCCGCCGCCAAAGGCATACAGCACCGCTGCGCGTCCCTGCTCCATGCCAGTGGAGGCGAGCGCAGGACGGCCAATCAGGTCGCCCACCGCGAAGATATGCGGCACGCTGGTCTGGAAATGCTGATTGACATCGATCCAGCCGTCCTGGATGGCGATGCCCGCGTTGGCGACATGCAGGCCTGCGCTGTTGGGTTCCCGGCCTTGCGCAAAGAGCACGACATCGGTGCGAATTTCCTTGCCGCTTTCCAGCACGGTAACGGTTCCGTTTTCTTCGCTGCGAATTTCCTTGACGCGTTCCTTCATGTGCAAGGTGACGCCCATGCCGAGGAAGCTGTCGGCCAGTACTTCCACCACGTCCTCGCTCAGATAGTCGAGCAGTCGATCGTGGCTATCCACCACACAGACCTGCACGCCGAGCGCGGCAAAAATGGAAACGAATTCGCAGGCGATCACGCCGCCACCCACCACCAGCAGGCTGTTGGGCATCTGACGCATATTCAGGATGGAGGTGGAATCCAGCACCGTCTTTTTGTCGAAAGGAATGTTGGTCGGGCGGCGCGGCCGCGAGCCGCTGGCGAGAATGATGACCTCAGCCGAGATGTTGCGCGTCTTGCCGTCCGCGTTGACGACCTGCAAGGTGTGCGCATCCACAAACGAAGCCTCGCCCGGGATCAGCGCTACGCCGTGGCGCAAACTGCGTTGCAGGATGACCGACTCCTGCTGCGCGATCACGCCTTCCTTGCGCCGTACCGCGTCCGCCAGCAAGCCGTGACGGATGCGGCTGTCCGGGGAGAATTCATGGCGCATGCCGCCGGAGCGCGAGAGCTGGTAAGCCACTTCGCGCAACGCCTTGCTGGGGATGGTGCCGGTTTGCAGTCCGGCGCCGCCAATCTTGGGTTTGCGTTCGATGATGGCCGCGCGCTTGCCCATGCGTGCTGCCTGCCATGCTGCGTGTTGTCCGGCGGGGCCGGAACCTATGATGAGTACGTCGTAGTCCATGTGGGGTTTTCCTGTTGTGATCGCAAATTGCAGGTAACAATGCAGCATCAATTCCCTCTCCCGCAGGCGGGAGAGGGTAGGGTGAGGGGTGCGGTCGCAACGCAAATGGCGGTTGCTTGCCTCCCCTCATCCCCAGCCCTTCTCCCGCTTGCGGGAGAAGGGAGAAAACAGCAAACTATTTGATGCGCATTCCTGGCTGCGCACCCGCATCCGGTGACAGCACAAACAGTCCCGGTACCTCGCCGGAAGCGGCCAGCACCATGCCTTCCGACATGCCGAATTTCATCTTGCGCGGCGCCAAGTTGGCGACCATCACGGTCATGCGTCCCCTCAATCTTTCCGGATCGTAGGCCGACTTGATGCCGGCGAACACGGTGCGCGGTTGTGCCTCGCCGATGTCCAGCGTGAGCTTCAACAGCTTGTCCGCGCCTTCCACATGCTCGGCATTGATGATGCGCGCCACGCGCAGGTCGATCTTGTTGAAGTCGTCGATGCTGATGGTTTCAGCGATGGGAGCGATTTCCCCGCTCAGGGTGCGCAAAGGCATGGTCTGGTCTCCTAGAGGTGGAATGGCACGACTTGCTGCCGCAGCGTGAACGGCGGGTGTAGCAGCAACGTGTTGCTGGTGTTCTGCATGGCGCTGCTCGGAGTTCGGCGCAGGCGTTGTTGGCTGCAGGCTTTCCTGGTTGGCGGCCACCATGGCTTCGATGAGTTTTGGATCGAGGCGGGTCGCAAGATGTTGGTAGGCGGTGACTCGAGTTGGCAGTGCGCCGAGATCGGCCCAGGTGAAATCGCGGTCCATGCCAAACAGTTCGCGTGCGACGCGGGAGGTCAATGCAGGCAACACCGGACTCAGCAGAATGGAGAGCACATAGAAACCATGCAGCGCGCGGGAGCTGATGTTGTGCAGCGCTTCACGTTGCGTCTCATCCTTTGCCAGAGTCCAGGGCGCGGCGGCAGCAATTTCACCGTTGATCCGGTCTGCAATAGCCATGATGTCGCGCAGGGCACGTGCAAAATCACGCGCCTCGAAAGATTCGGCGATGGTTTGACCGCTGCCGATCGCGCCATCAAGCAGTGGCTTGGCGTCGGCAAACGCCAGCTTGCCGTCAAAGAACTTGGTGAGGAATCCGCTGCAGCGGCTCGCGATATTGATGTACTTTCCGATCAGATCGCTGTTCACCTTCGCTACAAAGTCCTCAAGATTGAGGTCAATGTCTTCCATCGTTCCGTTCAGTTTGGCAGCGTAGTAATAGCGCAGGTATTCGGTGTTCTTGATGTGGTCGACATAGCTGCGCGCGGTGATGAAGGTGCCGCGCGATTTGCTCATCTTCTCGCCGTTGACGGTGAGGAAGCCGTGCGCGAACAGTTTGGTCGGGGTGCGGAAGCCGGCATGGTGCAGTTCGGCAGGCCAGAACAGCGCGTGGAAATACAAAATGTCCTTGCCGATGAAGTGGTACAGCTCGGTCTTGGGATTGTCGCCTTCATTGCCTTCGCGCTGCCAGTATTCGTCGAAGTTCAAGGGCGCTCCCTCACCCCCGGCCCCTCTCCCAGAGGGCGAGGGGGGTGTGTGCTCCCTCTCCCCTTGGGAGAGGGTTGGGGTGAGGGCGCTTTTGTTGCACAACTGCCTGAAGCTGCCCATGTAGCCGACGGGGGCATCCAGCCACACGTAGAAATACTTGCCCGGCGCGCCGGGGATTTCGAAGCCGAAGTAGGGCGCATCGCGCGAGATATCCCAGTCGGTCAGTTTGTTTTCGCCCTCGGCGCCCAGCCATTCCTGCATCTTGTTGGCGGCTTCGGGCTGCAGCGTGCCGCTGCGCGTCCATTCGCGCAGGAACTTCTGGCAGGTCGGGGAGGAAAGCTTGAAGAAGTAATGATCCGAGCTGCGCAGCTCCGGTTTGGCGCCGGATACCGCCGAATAGGGGCTGATGAGGTCAGTGGGCGCATACGCCGCACCGCAGACTTCGCAGTTGTCGCCGTACTGGTCCTTGGCGTGGCACTTGGGGCATTCGCCCTTGATGAAGCGGTCCGGCAGGAACATCTGCTTCAGCGGGTCGTAATACTGCTCAATGGAGCGTACCTCGATCAGGTTTTTGGCCTTGAGCGCGTTGTAAATGGTTTCCGAGCATTCCTTGTTTTCGTCGGAGTTGGTCGAGCCGAAGTTGTCGAAAGCCACGTGGAAAGCGGCGAAATCGTCGTAATGCTCCTGCCACACCTTGTCGATCAGCTGTTCCGGGGTGATGCCTTCCTTTTCGGCACGCAGCATGATGGGCGTGCCATGGGTGTCGTCGGCACAGACGTAGTGGCAGGTGTTGCCGCTCATCTTCTGGAAGCGTACCCAGATATCGGTCTGGATGTATTCGACGAGGTGTCCCAGGTGGATGCTGCCATTGGCATAGGGCAGGGCGGAAGTCACTAAAATTTTGCGGGTCATACGGATTCCTTGAGCAAGGGCGAGATTGTATCAAAACCCACGCGCCATCGCGGAATTTGGGTAAAATCGCGCCCGCACAAACCCCTCAAGGAAGTAAGATGAGCATCAAGGCAGACAAGTGGATACGCCGCATGGCAGAGCAGCACGGCATGATCGAGCCGTTCGAGCCGGGGCAGGTCAAGGAAGTGGACGGCAAGAAGATCGTCTCCTATGGCACCTCAAGCTACGGCTACGACATCCGCTGCGCGCGCGAATTCAAGCTGTTCACCAACATCAACAGCACCATCGTCGATCCCAAGAACTTCGACCCCAATTCCTTTGTGAACGTGGAAGCCGACTATTGCGTCATCCCGCCCAATTCGTTTGCACTGGCGCGTACCGTTGAATACTTCCGCATCCCGCGCAACGTGCTGACCATCTGCCTGGGCAAATCGACCTATGCGCGCTGCGGGATTATTGTAAATGTGACCCCTTTTGAGCCCGAGTGGGAAGGCTATGTGACGCTGGAGTTCTCCAATACCACGCCGCTGCCCGCGAAGATCTACGCCAACGAAGGTGTGGCGCAGGTGCTGTTCTTCGAGAGCGATGAAGTGTGCGAAACCTCGTATAAAGACCGCGGCGGCAAGTATCAGGGCCAGGTCGGTGTTACCTTGCCGAAGACCTGATCTTTATGCCACACCGTAAGCAAATCATCTGGCGTTCCACCGAAGGTAAAATCATCGCCTGCGTGGAGAAAAATAAAGTCTTGCAGGAGAACCTCGTCGAGATACGCCAAGTCTGTCAGGATGCGCTGGAAGATGCCATTCTGATGGGCTGCGATGAGCAGCAGTTCCTTTCCGTGTTGGCCGAGCTGGTCGCCCAGCTCAAAAACCCCTATCCGCCCCGCGAATAGCACCTTTCGTATTTTCCCCGTCGCCGCATAAACCTGCGACAATCCGCGCCACTTATATATGCATTACCCAGTAGGGAGCCATACATGAAATTCAACTTCCCAATTATCATCATCGACGAAGACTTTCGTTCGGAAAATGCCAGCGGTCACGGCATTCGAGATCTCGCCGAGGCCCTCGAAAAGGAAGGTATCGAAGTCGTCGGCATGACCAGTTATGGCGACCTGACTTCTTTCGCGCAACAACAAAGCCGCGCGTCGGCTTTTGTGCTGTCCATCGACGATGAGGAATTCGGCGCGGGCAGCATGGAAGAGACGGAAGTGGCGCTGCGCACCCTGCGCGCCTTCGTGCAGGAGATCCGTTTCAAGAACGCCGACATCCCCATCTACCTGTACGGCGAGACCCGCACTTCGCGCCATATCCCCAACGACATTCTGCGCGAGCTGCACGGCTTTATTCATATGCACGAAGACACGCCGGAATTCGTGGCGCGCCACATCATCCGCGAGGCGAAGTCCTACCTCGATACCCTGGCGCCGCCGTTCTTCCGCGCGCTGGTCGATTACGCTCAGGACGGTTCCTACTCCTGGCACTGTCCGGGGCACTCCGGCGGCGTCGCGTTCCTGAAGTCACCGGTGGGACGCATGTTCCACCAGTTCTTCGGCGAGAACATGCTGCGCGCCGACGTGTGCAATGCGGTGGACGAGTTGGGCCAATTGCTTGACCACACCGGGCCGGTGGCGGCTTCCGAACGCAATGCGGCGCGCATCTTCAATGCCGACCATTTGTTCTTTGTCACCAACGGTACTTCGACTTCCAACAAGATCGTGTGGCACTCGATGGTGGCGCCAGACGATATCGTGGTGGTGGATCGCAATTGTCACAAATCCATCTTGCACGCGATCATGATGACTGGTGCGGTGCCGGTGTTTCTGACACCAACACGTAATAACTTCGGCATCATCGGCCCGATCCCGAAATCGGAATTCGAGATGGCGAACATCCAGAAGAAGATCGATGCCAACCCGTTCATCAAGGACAAGACCAAGAAGCCGCGCATCCTGACGATCACCCAGAGCACTTACGACGGTGTGATGTATAACGTGGAAATGTTGAAAGATATGCTTGATGGCAAGATCGATGCGTTGCACTTCGATGAGGCCTGGCTGCCGCACGCGGCCTTCCACGATTTCTACAAGAGCATGCACGCCATCGGACGCGGTCGTCCTCGCGCCAAAGAGTCCATGATTTTTTCCACCCAGTCCACGCACAAATTGCTGGCCGGATTGTCGCAAGCCTCGCAGATTCTGGTGCGCGACAGCGAGACGCGCAAACTCGACCGCGACTGTTTCAACGAGGCTTATCTGATGCACACCTCGACCTCGCCGCAGTACGCCATCATCGCCTCGTGCGATGTGGCAGCCGCGATGATGGAACCGCCGGGCGGCACTTCATTGGTGGAAGAATCCATATCCGAAGCACTCGACTTCCGCCGCGCCATGCGCAAGGTGGATGAGGAGTGGGGCGCGGACTGGTGGTTCAAGGTTTGGGGGCCGGACTACCTGTCCGAAGAAGGCATGGCCGAGCGCGAGGATTGGGTGCTGCGCACCGACGACCGTTGGCATGGCTTCGGCAAGCTCGCCGAAGGTTTCAACATGCTGGACCCGATCAAGGCCACCGTGGTTACGCCGGGGCTGGATGTCGACGGCGATTTCGCCGACAGCGGCATTCCCGCCAGCATCGTCACCAAATACCTGGCCGAGCACGGCGTGGTGGTGGAGAAATGCGGCCTGTACTCTTTCTTCATCATGTTCACCATCGGTATTACCAAGGGCCGCTGGAACAGCATGGTGACCGAGCTGCAGCAGTTCAAGGACGATTACGACAAGAACATGCCGCTGTGGCGCATCCTTCCGGAATTCATCGCCAAGAATCCGCGCTATGAAAAGATCGGGCTGCGCGATTTGTGCGACGAGATCCACGGTATCTATAAAGCAAACGACGTGGCGCGCCTGACCACCGAGATGTACCTGTCCAGCATGGAACCTGCGATGAAGCCGTCCGATGCCTTCGCCAGGATGGCTCACGGCGAGATCGATCGTGTGTCTATTGACGATCTGGAAGGCCGCGTCACTGCGGTGCTGCTCACGCCTTATCCGCCGGGCATTCCGCTGCTGATCCCGGGCGAGCGTTTCAACAAGACGATTGTTGACTACCTCAAATTCGCGCGCGACTTCAACAAGCGCTTCCCCGGCTTCGAGACCGATATTCACGGCCTCGTTTCGGAGAAGAGCAACGGTGATCGCGTCTACTATGTGGACTGTGTGAAGTAATAATTTATTCCATTCGCGGAGGCTGGCATGAGCGTGTCTCTTGTACTGTTGATGGTGCTTGCGTTCGGTTTGTTTGCGTTGACCGGCAGCGTGTGGTGGCTGATAGGCGCATTGATCCTGCTGGGATTTTGGCGCTTCCTGTTTGGCAGCTACATGCTGCGCGAAAAGGAGATGCCTCCGCCCGCAATGCTGTACCCGCTTGGTATGCAGCCTGCGCACGATGCCCGCCCCGCGTTTCGCAACCTGCTGGGCGCAGTGGTGAAACAGCGCCACGACCGCTATCCCGATGAGCGCCAGCTCGACGGTATCCTGCACGATCTCGGCGAAGCGCCCCCTGCAACAACGCCTGTCGCTTTGTCCGATGCACCTTCCAACCTTGCGGTCATTATCGTTTCCGGTGTGCTGTGGGAATGCGTGTCCGATGTGGCGCTGCCGTTCGGTCGCGGCAAGTCGGTGGATGTTGCAACCGAATATGACTATCTGCTTCCGCGCTATGCCACTATCGATGTGGTGCATGTGCGCGGTATCGCCAGTTCGGAGCACAACTCCAAAATCGTCGAGGAAGCCATCCGCAAACACAAGGATGCTGCCAACGTAATCGTGGTCGCCTATTCCAAGGGGGTGCCCGACACACTGGAAGCCCTGCGCCGCATGGGCAGCGAGACGCCGCGCAACCTGCGCGCGCTGGTCAGCGTGGCCGGCGTGGTCAGCGGTAGCCCGCTGGCAGACTGGCTCAATCGCTACAGGCATTTCCTGGCGCTATTGCCCACGCCAAGCGAATGTTCCCACGTCAACGAGAATTTCCTGAAAAGCATTTCCCGCGACCGCTGCCTGCATTGGCTCTCAAAGTATTGGAGCAGCATGCCGCAGGGCATACGCTATTACTCGCTGGTCACCTTCACCAAGCCGAAACAGATGCACTGGTTTCTGCGCCTGCTCTACGCCAAACTGGCCGAAGTGGAGCCGCGCAACGACAGTCATATGCTGATACACGACCAGGTGCTGCCCGGTGCTGATCTGCTCGGTTACGTGAAGAGCGACCACTGGGCGGTGGCATTGCCTTTTAATCGCTCCTCCGGATCGTTCTGGCAATGGCTGCTACGCAACCACAACGCCTTTCCGCGCGAAGTATTGTTTGAAGCGATACTGCGTTTCGTCGAGGATGATTTGAAGCAGTGATTTTGTAGAAGTGCAGGCTTGAACTGACAAACAGTGCCTGTACTCACCTTTCGAGTTTGGACAAGAGACAGTTGCAAGTGGCTGCTTTGCGGCGGTGAATATCCAAGAGAAGACTTCTGCAGTCGGCCAATAGCGGACAGGTGCAAATGTTTTCCAAAGCTTATAGGTATTCATGAAACGAACGACAATCATTGCGTACCTCTGCATGCCAGCCCTCCTAACAGGGGGCTGTTTTGTTGTGGCTCTCAATCGTGCGCCCTTCGGAATGGATATGTTTGCGACCTATGTGCTCGGGGGTTACTTGTTCTATGCGGCACCGCACCTGTTGTGGGCAATAGTTGCTGCACTGGCAAGATCGACGAATATTGTGTGGCATGCGGGCTTTATTGCATCTTCGATTGCACTCGCAGCAATCTCTGTTTTGTGGTTTTTTCCCGGAGACCCATCAGGTCTTCCACTGCAGTGGATGCTCTATTGGCCACTTGCAATAGTTCTTCAAGTAGTCGGAGTAGGTATTGCAGTTCTTTATAGACGCACCAAAGCACCTAACACTTCATTCAAGCAGAACGCCTAAAGGCGCCCCTCAGGAAACGAAGGTCGTGAACGTCCGCTTCGGAGCAAGTTTGCGACAGTGGTGTTACCGAACGCAAACAGGCAGAATGCGGCCAATAGGAGCCGTTCGCAGGTGTCTTCAAATTTTGATTTCAAAAGGGGTAAGCAATAATGGTGCATGTAATATGAAAACAAACCACTTAGTTATTAAACGCATAGCATACTTAGCATTTTTGACATTCTCTTTGTTTTCGAACGTGTGCGACGCCGAATGGATGTCTGATATCGACAAAAAATATGACAAGAATAATCCGCAACTGTATGCCAAAGTCGCACAAGCAAAAGATCTAATCAGTTCTGCGCATGGAAACACTGACCTTTCATATCAAGCCCTTGGGTTACTTATCTCTGTAATAAAAGCTGATCAAAAGTTTGCGCCGGCATACGTTCAATTGGCCAGAGTTACGTCCAACCTTGGGTATCAGGTTAATAATAAATTTGACGGTACCGCGTTGCAGTCGCAAGAGGAGTACGTAAAACAAGCGCTGGCACTCGAGCCAAACTACGATTACGCGATTGCGATGATGGGCTATACAAAAATGTTTCAGGGCAACCTTGATGAAGCTGAGAAGTACTATACGCAAGCAGTAGGGCTGAAGTCTGGTTATCCATATCTAAAGGCGCAAATGGCTCAACTCGCGACCAAACGTGGAAATTACGCAAAAGCAATTGAGCTAGCCACCCAAGGTTATGAACAAAATCTATCTGAGCCAAAAATTGCGGCTGGCACCATCAATGAATTGATTTTTGCCTATGAAAGATTGCCAGGGGATCACATCAAAGAACTGGAAAAGTGGCAAGCCAAGCGTACGGAACTCGACCCAAGTGTCGCGTGGAGTTGGGGAGATCATGCGCGATTCAGACTCTACTACCTTGGCGACTATGACAATGCGATCAAGTATGGAACAAAAGCTTTGTCTCTTATGAACTACGGAGTTGGGCAGTATCTTGTAGCTGCTGCCTACTATAAAAAGTGGAACGAATTAAAAGATGTGCCAGCGCGAAAAGCTGAGGCTGAGAAAGCCTTTAAGATAGCGTCGACAATTCATCCAGACACCGCTGATATGAGTGATGAGTTCATGGGTGTACCAGTGCTTAGGTCGACTGGCGCGGCGCTTACTGCCAGAAGACATTCTGGTAACCAATAAGCATAAATAATGGCCTAGTGCCAGAAACGTATACCAAACACACCGCTTTGTTAGTTTTGGCATCTCTTAATCAAATAGGAATATTTATGCGTCAATTAGCGATACTTGTAAGTGCATTATTACTTTTTGGGGCGAGTGCACCGGTTTTTTCGGACGTCATTGAATATCCGTTTGAGGCTGTGGCTCAGGAATATTACCAAATGTTATTGGATCGAAAATTTGAGGATTTAGATAAATCTGCTGCTGATTCGCGTCAAAAAGACTTAACCATAAGTGACGGGCAACCTAGGCTTGCGGCTATATATGGAGGCGTGGCTGGCTGTCTTTCAGCTGGGTGTGATAGTAGCCTGCGTGAACCAGAATGGCAGCAACGTTTTCAGTTGCTTACCGAATGGAGACAGAAGTATCCCAATTCTGTGACAGCGGAGGTGGCACAAGCAAAGGTATATATTCAGCATGCTTACGCAATACGGGGCCAGGGTTATGCAAATACAGTAAAGGATGAAGCGTGGCCAATCTTCTACAAGAACATTGAGACCGCCCATGTATATCTGCAGGGGGCAAGCACTGCTGCAAAACAGGATCCAGAATGGTATGCCACAATGCTTGACGTTGGCGTCGCTCAAGCTTGGTCTCAAGAGAAATTCAATATGATCTATTTGGAGGGGAGAAAGAAATCCCCCATATATCTTCCAATATACTTCACAGCTTCCGCATATTTTTCACCTAGATGGCATGGATCAGTATCTGATCTTCATCATTTCATTGACGATGTCGTTGCGGTTACTCAAGCAAAACTAGGAAAGACAATGTATGCGCGACTGAATTGGTCACTTAGAACGGGGACAATGTTTATAGATGGACAAGCCGATTGGAAGCAGATGAAAGCTGGATTTGAGCGAATTACAATAGACTTTCCAGATTCCTGGAACCGCAATAACTATGCGGCTTTTGCCTGCCTAGCTCAAGACGGAGCAACGGTACTTAAAGTGGCGGAGTTAATTGGTGATCGCCCGATTGAAAGTGCTTGGTGGGGCTCGGTTGCGAACTATCAGGGATGTGTTGCCAATGCTCGCCGTTCAATGCGGAAGTGATTAAACAATTAATGCAACAGTCGCAATTGCCAATTAACGCGGAACGATTGGAATGTTTTGGTTCGAAATAGAAGTTTTCGTTCCCTATCGGAATAGTAAAGGTTGACCGTCGGCCAACGAGAAGTCGCTATGTCTCTTATGGGTTAGGAACGGACTGTTTGTGGATTGCTAATCCCATGTCTGCTTTACCACCGCAACTGCCGTTCTCATTTGTGTACCCCACAGACTTGCTCCCAATAAAAATACCCTGCCAGTTTCCTGACAGGGTATTTGTTAACTTCGGTGAACAGTTCCTGGCGCGCGCAGTTAGACCACTGCAAACGTTACTGCCCGCGTAATGCCGAGAAAACTCTCTTCGCTAGATCGCCGACAGCTTGCAGCGGATGGGCGCGAATTTCTTTTTCCTGTTCCGCCATCATCAGAAACAAACCATCCAGTGCTTTGCGCGTGATGTAATCCTCGAGATTGGCATCGCGTTCTTCAATCAGGCCAAGCTTCGCACCTTTTCCAGCAAAGCGGTCATACGACTGCGTGAGTCTGACTTTTTGCATGGCTTGCACGACGATGGGTTTGAATTTGCCGCCCAGTGCTGTTTCGGTGTTGCGGCGGAAATACTGCGTGGCGGCATCGTCGTTGCCGAGCAAGATGTTTTTCGCGTCGGTCACTGTCATGTTCTTCACAGCACCGACCAGCAGCGTCTTGGCTTCCGGCACGGCCGCTTCGGCGGCGCGGTTCATGGAGGTGATCAGTTCGTCCGAATACTTGCCCAGACCGAGCTTGCGCAGGGTGTGGTCGGCCTTTTGCAGGTTCTCCGGCAGCGGGATACGCACTTTATCATTGCCCAGAAAACCGTTCTCTTTGGCGAGGTTGCGGACGGCAGTTTCCGCGCCTTGCGTGAGCGCCTGCTTCAGACTGTCGGTTTGTTCTTGTGCGCTGAATTGCGCCAGCCCCGTGGATTTGGAGGCGGGCGCATTCGAGGTTGTATCAGACTGTTTCAGCTCGTCGAGCCTGGACTTGAGTTTGTCCAGGTCGAGAGCGCTGGCCGACATGCTGATTACCAGCATGCCGGTCAACAGGACGCGCCGCATCATTTCTTTTTCGGCGCGATCAGGTCGGTGATCGTGCCTTCCGCCATTTCTGCTGCGAAGCATAATGTCTCCGACAGAGTCGGGTGCGGGTGGATGGTGAGGCCGATGTCTTCCATGTCCGCGCCCATTTCCAGTGCCAGCACGCCTTCGGCAATCAGCTCACCTGCGTTAACACCGACGATGCCCATGCCGAGGATGCGGCGCGATTTCGGATCGAGCAGCACTTTGGTAGAGCCTTCCTCGCGTGCGATGGAGAGTGCGCGGCCGGAAGCAGCCCACGGGAACGAGGCTTTCTCGTACTCGATGTTCTGTGCCTTGGCCTGCGTTTCGGTCAGGCCCATCCATGCCACTTCGGGATCGGTGTAGGCGACGGAAGGTATCGTCATCGGTTCGAAGAATGCCTTGTGTCCGGCGATGTTCTCTGCGGCCACTTTGCCTTCATGCACTGCCTTGTGCGCCAGCATTGGGTCGCCGACGACGTCGCCGATGGCGTAGATGTGCGGCACGTTGGTGCGCTGTTGCTTGTCCACCGGGATGAAGCCGCGTTCGTTGACGATGAGACCGGCCGCTTCGGCATTGATCTCGCGTCCGTTCGGGCGGCGGCCCACGGCCATCAGTACCTTGTCGTACACCTGCGCTTCGGCGGGAGCCTGTTCGCCTTCAAAGGTGACTTTCAATCCGGCCTTGGTCGCTTCGATCTTGGTGACCTTGGTCTTCAGCATGATCGCTTCGTAGCGTTTGGCGATGCGGTTGTGCAGCGGCTTGACCATGTCCTTGTCCGCGCCTGGCATCAGTTGATCCATCAACTCAACCACACTGATCTTGCTGCCCAACGCGTCGTACACCGTCGCCATTTCAAGACCGATGATGCCGCCGCCGATGACCAGCATGCGCTTGGGCACATCGTTCAGCGCCAGCGCGCCGGTGGAGTCGATGATGCGCGGATCGTCGTAGGGGAAGCCGGGGATGCGAGCCACGCTGGAACCTGCGGCCACAATGATATTGTCGAAGGTGACGGTCTTCACGCCCTCTGCGGTCTGCACTGACAGGCTGCTGGGCGAGGCGAACTTGGCCGTACCGGTCAATACTTGCACCTTGCGCTGTTTGGCCAGTGCGGCGAGGCCACCGGTGAGTTTGGTGATGACACTCTTCTTCCAGTTGCGGATGGCGTCGATGTCGATCTTCGGCTTGGCGAAAGTCACGCCATGATGCGACACTTCTTCGGCTTCGTTGATGACCTTGGCAACATGCAGCAGCGCCTTGGACGGGATGCATCCTACATTGAGGCACACGCCGCCAAGCGCATTCTCTTTTTCGATCAACAGCACCTGCTGGCCGAGGTCGGCAGCACGGAACGCTGCGGTGTAGCCGCCGGGGCCGGCGCCGAGCACAACGACTTCGGCATGAATATCACCCTTGGCGACAGTGGCTGGTGCGGCCTGGGCTGTCGACGCGGGTGCAGTAGCGGCTGCAGCTGAAGCAGGCAGTGCTGCGCTGGTTTCCAGCATCAGGATCACCGAGCCCGCGCTGACCTTGTCGCCGAGCTTGACCTTGATCTGTTTCACGACGCCGGGAACGGGAGACGGCACATCCACCGTGGCTTTGTCTGTTTCCAGAGAAATGAGCGATTGCTCCTTCTCGACTTTATCGCCCACTTTGACGGCGATCTCGATGACTGCAACATCCTTGAAGTCGCCGATGTCCGGCACTTTGATTTCGACGGTTTTGCTCATTACATTGCTCTCCAGTGAATTTAATGATGCTTGTTACGAAACTTTTCGGACTTTCAGGTTCTGACCTGTCCGTTACCCAGTACGATATATTTCTGCGAGGTTAATCCTTCCAGCCCAACCGGTCCGCGCGCGTGGATCTTGTCGGTGGAAATGCCGATCTCCGCACCCAAGCCGTATTCGAAACCGTCGGCAAGCCGTGTTGAGGCGTTCACCATCACGCTGCTTGAATCCACTTCGCGCAGGAAGCGCATCGCTTTGGTGTAATTCTCCGTGATGATGCTGTCGGTGTGCTGCGAACTATAGGTGTTGATGTGGTCGATAGCTTCGTCCAGATTGGCAACAACGCGCACACTCAGGATCGGCGCGAGATATTCGGTGTGCCAGTCTTCCTCGGTTGCCGCCTTCATCTGCGCGACCAGTTTGCGCGCGGCATCATCGCCGCGCAGCTCTACCCCTTTTTTCAGGTAGATATTGCACAGTTCGGGCAACACTTTCGCCGCGACGCTGGCGCTCACCAGCAGGGTCTCCATCGCGTTGCACACACCGTAACGATGGGTCTTGGCGTTGTCGGCGATGCGGATTGCCTTTTTCAGGTCGGCCTCGTCATCGATATACACATGGCAAATGCCGTCCAGATGCTTGATCACCGGCACCTTGGCATCTTCGGAGATGCGCGCGATCAGGCTCTTGCCGCCGCGCGGCACGATCACGTCCACATACTCTTTCATGGTGATGAGTTCGCCTACAGCGGCACGGTCGGTGGTGTTCACGACCTGCACTGCCGTCTCGGGCAGGCCCGCCTCGCGCAAACCCTGATGCACGCAAGCGGCGATGGCCTGGTTGGAGTAGATCGCTTCAGAGCCGCCGCGCAGGATGGCTGCGTTGCCGGACTTCAGGCACAGCCCGGCAGCATCCGCAGTTACGTTCGGGCGCGATTCGTAGATGATGCCGATGACGCCGAGCGGCACGCGCATCTTGCCGACCTGGATGCCAGACGGGCGGTATTTCATGTCGCTGATTTCGCCGATGGGGTCGGGCAGGGCGGCAATCTGGCGCAGGCCTTCAGCCATGGACTTGATCGTCTTTTCGGTCAAGGTGAGCCTGTCCACCGAGGCGGGATCCAGCCCGCTGGTTTTGGCGGTGGCGACATCCCTGGCGTTCTCGGCGATGAGCTTGGCGCTGTTGAGCAGAATCGCGGTGGCGATGTTCTCCAGCGCATGATTTTTGGCATTGGTATTGGCTTGCGCCATCTTGCGCGATGCGGCGCGAGCTTGTAGCCCGACCTGCTGCATGTATTGTTTGATGTCTTCCATCATCAGTCTCTTATTCTGGCAAGGGTGCATTTTAGCATTCCGCTTGAGCTAGAATGTGCCCTCAATTCACAGAGACGCCCGTATGTCCGATATCCTCAATAAAATCCTTGCGGTAAAGAACCAGGAAGTCGCGGCCGCATTATCGGCCAAACCGCTGCCGGTTATTCGCGCCGAGGCCGAACAGGCGGTGCCGGTGCGCGATTTTGTCGGGGCGATTCGCGGCAAGATTGCCGCAGGGCATTCCGCCGTGATTGCCGAAATAAAAAAAGCCAGCCCGAGCAAAGGGGTAATTCGCGCCGATTTTCGCCCGGCGGAAATTGCCGGTAGCTATGCGCTACACGGCGCGACCTGTTTGTCGGTGCTGACCGACGAGCAGTTTTTCCAGGGCAACGCGGTCTATTTGCAACAGGCACGGGCGGCCTGCAGTCTGCCGGTGTTGCGCAAGGATTTCATGGTGCATGAGTACCAGGTCTACCAGGCGCGGGCGATGGGGGCGGATGCCATCCTGCTGATCGCGGCAGCACTGACCTTCAATCAGATGAAAGCACTCGAGACGCTGTCGCACAAGCTGGGCATGGCGGTGCTGGTGGAAGTGCATGACAGAAAGGAGCTGGAGATCGCCTTGCAGCTCGCGACTCCGCTGATCGGCATCAACAATCGCAATCTGCGCACCTTCGAGGTCAACCTGCAGACTACGATCGATTTGTTGTCGCACATTGCTTCATCCGAAGCGGGCCATGATCGTATCGTGGTCACGGAGAGCGGCATTTTTACCGCGCAGGATGTTCAGTTGATGCGCGATCATCAGGTGCATGCCTTCCTCGTCGGTGAGGTGTTCATGCGAGCGGACGATCCGGGTCTGGAATTGCAAAGAGTGTTCGTCGATGCTGTTCAATAACTAACTGCAGGTCGGACTTTTTCGGGAGAAACCATTGAGCGCGATCCATCCTTCAGAGCTGGCATTCATTACCAAACACGCCCCGTTCGACCGCATGGAGCTGGCCCATGTGATGTGGATGATGGAGCGCATGGAGTTGGGTTATTACGCCGAAGGCGAAGTGATCGTGTCGCCGGATCAGGGAGCAGTGGATTGCTTCCTGGTTATCAAGCAGGGGGTGGTCCATGGCGAGCAGAATGTTGCTCAGGCTTCCGATGCCGATACCTGGCTGGAATTGATGGAGGGGGAATGCTTCCCGCTGGGGGCATTGCTCGCCAATCGCCGTGTGGCAAGCGTCTATCGCGCCGGCAGCGACATTTTCTGTTACGAACTGACCGCTGCCGATTTCCGCGAACTGATCGGCATGAGTGCCGCCTTCCGGGATTTTTGCACGAGGCGCATCGCCAACCTGCTGGAACATTCAAAGCAGGTTATCCAGGCACAGTACAGCAACTCGAGCGTCGAACAGCAATCGCTGGCCAGCCCGCTTTCGGTGATCATCCGGCGCATGCCGATCACCTGTTCGCCCGGGACTCCGGTGCGGGAAGTGCTCAAGCTCATGCATGATCAACATGTCGGATCCATGGTGGCCGTGGATGAGCATGGCTGGCCGCAGGGGATTCTGACCCTGCCCGACGTACTCGAACGAATTGCGTTGCCGCAAATTGACCTTGACCAGCCGGTGATCGGTGTGATGTCGACACATCTGGAAACGCTGCCTCCGCATGCTCTGGCGCATGAGGCCGCCCTGACGATGGCCAAGCATGGATTCCGGCATGTGCTGGTGGTCGAGAACAGGCGGCTGGTCGGGCTGGTGTCGGAAAAGGATTTGTTTGCGCTGCAACGAGTCGGTTTGCGCCAGATCGGCATGGGCATACGCCACGCTGAAAGCATTGAGGTGCTGCAGCAGAGTGCTGCCGACATCCGCCGCATGGCGCACAACATGATGGCGCAGGGCGTTGCGCCGGAGCAACTGACCCAGTTCATCTCCACGTTCAACGACCTGCTTACCGCACGCATCGTCGAACTGGAGTTCAAGGCCAGCGGGCTGCAGGGCTCGTCGTTGCATGAAGGACTGTGCTGGATGGCGCTGGGGTCGGAGGGCCGTTTTGAACAGACCCTGAATACCGATCAGGATAACGCGATCATCTTTGAAGTGCCGCAGGGGATGAACGCGAATCAGGTGCGCGAGAAAATATTGCCGGTGGCGAAGCGCATCAATGAGGCTTTGGCCTTGTGCGGGTATCCCTTGTGCAGTGGCGAAGTCATGGCGGGCAACCCGAAGTGGTGTCTGTCACTGGAAGAGTGGAAATTTACCTTTTCAGGCTGGATCAGCGGTGGATCGCCGGAAGCGTTGCTGCATGCGTCCATCTTTTTCGATTTCCGGGCATTGCACGGGGCGCAGCGTCTGGCTGAAGATTTGCGCGAGTGGCTGGCCCGGGTCGCCAGCGAGAACACCCGATTTTTGCATTTGATGGCGGAGAATGCGCTGTTCAACCGTCCGCCGCTGGGTTTGATGCGCGGTTTCATACTGGGCAAGGAAAACACGCTGGATCTCAAGCTGAACGGCATCACTCCATTTGTGGACGCGGCACGCATATTTGGTCTGGCTGCCGGGGTGACGCATACGAATACCATCCAGCGCCTGCGCCTGAGCGCGGCCAGGATGAATCTGGATGCATCGGAGATCGATGCCTGGGTTAATGCGTTTCTGTTCATACAGGTGTTGCGTTTGCGTCACCATGATGAGGAGAGCACGCAGGGCATCGGCGACGGCGCGCTGGACAACCGCATCGACCCGGAACGTCTGAACGAATTGGACAGGCGCATCCTGAAAGAGGCATTCCGCCAGGCACGCAAATTACAGTCGCGTTTGGCGATGGAGTACCACCTGTGATCAAGTGGCTGGGTCGCTGGTTCGCTCCCAAGGTGCACCTGCGGCCGCATCAAGCGGCCCGTTTGGGCAACTGGCGGGCAATCCCGGACGTGCGGCACTCGGCGGGTGTCGAGCATTCGCGTTTTGTGGTGGTGGATGTGGAAACCAGCGGGCTGAATCTGCGGGAGGACAAGCTCATTTCCATCGGGGCAGTGGCGGTAGTGAACGGCAAGATTGCGCTGGGTGACAGTTTCTACATTGTCCTGCAGCAGCAGGAGGCCAGCGAAAAAAACAATATCCTTCTGCACGGCATAGGTACTGCCGAGCAACTCAAAGGAACTCCTCCCGCCGACGCATTGCTCGACTTTCTCGAATTCCTTGGCAAGGATCCGCTGATTGCCTTTCATGTGACTTTCGACGAAACGATGATCAAGCGCGCGTTGCGGGAATATCTTGGCTTTTCCTTCAAACACCCCTGGATTGACCTGGCCTATGTCATGCCAAGTCTGAATCCGCCGCTGGCAAAAAAATATTACGCGCTGGACGACTGGACCGGACATTTCGGCATACGCATCGATGCACGCCACAATGCACTGGCTGACGCACTGGCAACCGCGCAACTTTTTCAGATTGCCATTGCCCAAGCCAATAAGAAAGAAGTTGTTAATTTTTCAGGTTTCCATGATCTGGAAAGGGCTCAACGCTGGGTCAATAGCGTAAGTTGAATGTAAGGTTCCTGACGTAACCTCATCGTTGTAGTACGAGTCAGTCGGTATCTGCACGCCGGCTTGTCGATATGATTTGAGGGAGTTTGAATATGTCTAATCCAAATATAAATTGGGCGGCGATTGATACCAATCCGAAGTTCCAAGCGTTACATCGCAAAAAAACCTTTTTTCTGTGGGGGTTGATGATCTTCTCCACAATTTTCTATTTCCTGCTTCCAATCGGCGCAGCTTATTACCAGGATCTGTACAAGATCAAGGTCTGGGGCGTCGTCAATTTCGGCATCTTGTTTGCCCTGTCCGAGTTCGTCGTGGCATGGGTGATCGCCTTTGTGTATTCGAAAAAGGCCAATGCCGAGTTCGATGCGATGGCGCAAGAGATCATCAACGACTTAAGGACGGGAGCATAAGATGAAATCAATGTTTAATAAAATTGCTCTGGCTACCGCAGCGCTGTGCACCAGCGGAGCGGCTTTTGCCGCCGGCGCGGTTGCCGATGAGTGGAAGTGGCTGACCTTTACCGTGTTCGGCGTGATCATCGCGATCACCATGGCGATCACCTACTGGGCGGCTCGTACCACGCACACCACTTCCGAGTTCTATGCGGCAGGCCGTTCGGTCAGCGGCATCCAGAACGGATGGGCGATTGCAGGCGACTATTTGTCTGCTGCGTCATTCCTCGGTATCGCGGGTCTGATCTCACTGTATGGTTATGATGGCTTCATGTATTCCGTGGGCTGGCTGGTGGCTTACATCACTGTGCTGCTGGTGATCGCGGAACCTTGCCGCAACATCGGCAAGTACACCATGGGTGACATTCTGGCTTTCCGTAACGATCCGAAGAAGACGAAGTTCGTTGCCGCTCTGTCCACGATCACTGTTTCCACTTTCTACCTGACCGCACAGATGGTCGGTGGCGGTGTTCTGATCAAGACACTGATCGGTATCGATTACGAAACCTCGATCATCGGCGTGGGTATCCTGATGCTGGCCTACGTGGTATTCGGCGGCATGAAGGCGACGACCTGGGTGCAAATCACCAAGGCCGTATTGCTAGTGATGGCTTCCCTGATTCTCGTGTTCCTGGTGTGGTCTCCGTACGGTTTCAGCTTGCCGGCTTACCTGCAAGCCGTGGTGGGCGATGACAAGGTTGTTGCACAAGTTGCCAAGTTGCTCGGCGATGCATCGGCCAATATGTCCAAAGAAGAACTGGGCCAACGCTTCCTTGAGCCGGGCCTGTTCCTGAAGAGCCCGATCGACCAGATCTCTCTGGGTATGGCACTGGTGTTCGGTACAGCCGGTATGCCACACATCCTGATGCGCTTCTTCACAGTGCCGACAGCACAAGCAGCTCGTACGTCGGTTATCTGGGCGATGGCCATCATCGGTGGTTTCTATGTGCTGACCCTGTTCCTCGGAACCGGTGCTGCGATGCTGGTTGGTCCGGCCAAGATTGCTTCTGTTGATGCAGGCGGCAATATGGCAGGTCCGCTGCTGGCGCAATATCTGGGCGGCGGTGCGGATTCCCTGATGGGTAACTTCATGCTGGCGTTCGTGGCGGCGGTTGCTTTTGCGACCATCGTTGCAGTGGTGGCCGGTCTGGTGTTGGCTGCAGCTTCCGCAATGGCGCACGACATCTACGTCGGTGTTATCCGCGGCGACCATGCAACGCCCAAAGAGCAAGTGGTTGCGGCTCGTGTTGCTTCCGTGATCGTCGGTATCATCGCGATCACCGTCGGTATCCTGGCCAAGGGTCAGAACGTGGCGCACCTGGTTGCGCTGGCTTTCGCGGTTGCCGCATCCAGCAACCTGCCAGCCGTGTTCCTGACGCTGTACTGGAAGAAGTGCAACACCACCGGCATCATTATGGGCATGATAGTAGGCGCTGTGACCGCGATCGGACTGGTAATGCTTTCTCCTAACCTGACCTATCCGAAGGCAGTTATCGCCGGCGCGAACAAGGTGCTGAATGGCGAACCGGCCGTACCTGCCAAGGACGCACAGCCCGCGGTTGCTCGCTCCAGCTTTGTGTGTGAACTGTTCGCGCTGGATGGTTGCGTATTGGCAAAAGCGGCACAACCCGCTTCTGCGGAAAAACCCGCCAAACCGGGTGCTGCCGAGAAGCTGGCTGGTCTGAACGCCAAGCTGCAACCGCTGGAAGCGTCGCTTCCCACTTTGACTGATCCTGTTGCATTGAAAACCGCACAGGATGATGTTGCCAAGGTGAAGAAGGACATCGCCGCTGTCGAGAAGGCCAAAGCGAAAGCAGAGACCGACCTGAAGACGTTCGAAGGTCAGACTACCAGCATCATGGGTCTGGAGAAACCATTCTTCCTGTTGAAGAACCCCGGCCTGATTTCCATCCCGCTGGGCTTCCTGATGGTGATCCTGGGCTCTCTGTTCACACGCGATAAACGTTCAGAGGAGATGTGGGACGAACTCTACGTGCGCCAGAACACCGGCATCAATGCAGAAGCTGCTACAGCACACTAAGCAGTAGAAGTTCGGTACTACCTAAACCCCGCCTCTGGCGGGGTTTTTTTATGCTGCAGAAAGTCAGGAAATGTAGGTGGTTTGAATTGCACTTTGCTGGTTAAATCAAATTGCTGAAAAAGCATCCGCCAGTAGGCGGCTACAACGCTATGTCTAACTGTATTGGGAGATACAAATGACCTGTTACACCCGAGCTTCCGTATTACCCAGTTTTGTATCTGCGCTTGCGCTGATCTTTTCCGCTAATGTCCATGCGGATGTCGATGCGGCTGCAGCGAAATCATTGGCCCGCAAAAGCGATTGTTTCAAATGTCATGCTGTAGATAAGGATAAGGACGGGCCGGCCTATCATAAGGTTGCTGAAAAGTATCGCGGCAAGGCCGAAGCAGAGGCGAAACTGATTCACCATGTTACTGCGGGAGAGAAGGTCAAGTTTCCCGATGGTCATGAAGATGAACACAAGATCGTCAAGACCGAAAACATGGACGAGATCAGGAATCTCGTGGATTGGATCCTGTCCCTCTAGAATGTAGCAAGCAGGATTCGTTGTTTTTGCCGGAGAGATTGCTGGCAATAAAAACCCCGCCGATCAAGGCGGGGTTTTTATTGTATTCAGGCAAAGCGGTCAGAATTTACGGTTCAACGGAACCAGACACGTTGCGCTGCATGGCGATCAATGCGGCCTCGGTGCGCGAACGCACGTGCAGTTTTTGCAGGATGCTCGTCATGTAATGTTTGACGGTCTTCTCCGCAAGGTACAGGCGTTCACCGATTTCCCGGTTGGTGAGTCCCTGGCTGAGGAGTTGCAAGATGGTTGTTTCGCGCGCCGTCAGTTCCGCAAAAGAATCGATGGGGTGCGGGTTGGAGAACTCGGTCAGCATGTCCGCGGCCAGCGCCGGGGTGACATAGGCTTCGCCTCCGGCCACACGGTGCGTGATGGAGCGCAACTCGCCTGCGGACACGCCTTTCAAGACATAGCCGTGCGCCCCGGCCTTGAGCGCGGCCATCAGGTTTTCCCTGTTTTCGGAGACGGTGAGCATCATGATGCGTACTACCGGCGAGGTGGCGGCAATTTTGCCAGCTGCCTCAATTCCTCCCATGCCTGCCATTGAGACATCCAGCAGCACAATGTCGGGGTTCAGGCGATGTGCCAGCTCCACCGCCTCCTCGCCGCTGCCGGCCTGGGCAATGACTTCGAAATCAGGGTCCACGCTAAGCGAGTGGGCAACGCCTTCGCGGAACAGCGGGTGGTCGTCGACAAGCAGAATACGGATCTTATTTGGCATGGATCATCTCATCGGTTGAAAGGGGAAGGCGGGCGCGGATAACGGTACCGCGTCCGGGTGCGGAATCTATTTCAAAAATACCGCCAAGCAAGCGTACTCGTTCGCGCATGAAGGCCAATCCGAGCCGCCCACCGATGGCGGCTTTCTGGGGATCAAAACCAGCGCCCTGATCGGTGATGGTAACCAGTATCTGTCCTTCGGTTCTTTGTGCGTGTACCCGGGGTCCTCCCTCCGGTGCGTGCCGCCAGCAATTGGTCAGGGATTCCTGCAGCAGGCGATATACCGTAATTTTGACTGAAAGCGGCGCCTTGTCCAGTGAGTCATCAATCTCGGTGATGACCGTCTGCTTGGACAGGCGTTCGAAGTCATTCACGGCGCGCCGCACGGTGTCGGCGAGAGACAGGTCGGTCAAGCCTGGTACCGCCAGTCCGGAAGAGATCTTGCGCACATCCCGCAGCGAGGACTGCAGGGCGCTGTGTATGTTGTGGAGTTCTTGCGCGGTATTGTCGGGTGACGATGCACAACCCCGGCATGTTGCGGCAAATTCATCAAAACGCATCAGTGCAAAGGCAATTGTTTGTGCCGGCCCGTCGTGCAGGTCGGCAGCGATCCTGATCAGGAATTCCTCATTGAGTGTGGTTGTGCTCACGCCCGCTTCGCGCAGTTGTTCACGTACGCGATCGTTTTCATCGAGCAAGGCCAGAAGTTGCTGAAGCTGGTGACGCAGGTCGCGCTGCTGCTCCTGAATGGTATTGCTGGCGCGGCGCACCAGGCCAAACAGCAATAGATAGATTGCAACAGTGGATGCGGCGACTAGCACCCAACTGCGTTGCTGGGCGGAACGGATATCGCGTCTCAGGTTCTCCACCGAAAGGTAGAACTCGGCAACTGCAAAAACCTTGCCGGTCGTAGTTGAACGGATCGGCACGTAGATTTCGAGCATTTGCGCCCAGCGGGTATTTTCAGGCTGGTTGTCGAATTCCTGGAGATCGCTGATCCGGGTTTGCATTGTGCCGGCAAAGGCGGCTGCGAGCCGTCCCACGACCGGAAAGCGAAGGCCGATTTGTTCGTGGTCATTGCTGTAATCGATACGTCCGCTGGCATCCCAGAGTTTGAAGCGAAGCACTTCGCGATGCAACGGGCCTTCGACAAACAACCTGTCGAGTTCGGCGTGCGTATCCTCGTCGACTATTCCTCCGCTTGGCCAGTCATGCAGTTGTGCTGCTGACATGCTCTCCAGATAAATTGCCGAAATCGCCGCAGTGCGATTCAAGGCATTGGTTTCGATCAGGTGCGCTATCCAGGATCCGATGCCAAGCATGCCGAACAGCAGAACCACGACGATCGCCAGCAAAAACTGGCGCGAGAAACTCAAACGGCTGAAGGCCTGCTTCAGTTTTTTCAGCATTGGCCCTCCCGTAAATATGGTTGCAAATGATGTACGACAGTTTGCGGAACAAATATTGATGTCACGTAACGGTTACTCCGGATGAGACCTTGGTCTGAAAAAATGGAACTTAAGTCCGATTCGTTTTGCGCTCATAGGCCGTATTGATTTCCCGCTTGATTGTAGACAATGCCGACCCATAGAGCGATGTTTTTTTGTTGATACAACTGACATAAGGAGAAATTGTAATGAAAACGATCAAATTGCTCGTGTTGTGTGGAATGCTGGGTGGCGCCTTCTCGATCAACGCATCCGCCGCTGTGGATGTCGATGCCGCGAAAGCGCTGGCGCGTGAGAACAACTGCTTCAAGTGCCACGGCGTCGACAAGGAAAAAGACGGCCCTGCATGGAAGAAAGTCGCTGAAAAGTATAAAGGCAAGCCCGATGCCGAAGAAAAATTGATTCATCACATCACCTCTGGGGAAAAAGCAAAGTTTCCCGATGGTCATGAAGAAGAGCACAAAAATATCCAGGGCAAAGCATCACCTGAAGCTATCAAGAACCTGGTGGACTTCATTCTCTCGCTCTAACTGGCAACAAGAAAACTTCGCTCTAGCTTATGACAATAAAACTGAATTTATTTCCCCTGACTGTGGAGATGCAAATGAGCCATCAATTACATACCAAAATCCTGGCCGGTGTTTTTGCTGGCGCCAGTGTCCTGTTCTTTTCCGCTTTTGCGTTTGCTGAAGATGAGGCGGCAGTGAAGGTGGATGCTGTCGCCGCGAAAAAGCTGGCGCGCGCGGATCACTGCCTGCGTTGCCATGCCATCGGCAGGAAGAAGGAAGGGCCTTCCTACCAGGCCATCGCCTACAAGTACAAGGATCAGGCCGGTGCGCAGGATAAGCTGGTTCAGCACATCACCTCAGGTGAAGACATGGTCAAACTTTCCGACGGGCATAAAGAGCAGCACAAGTTCGACAAGAAAACGAGCCCTGAACAAATCAACAACCTGGTGCGCTGGATTCTTGCTCAGTAGAACAGGAATTTACCGAGCAGGCTGTCAGAGTGATTGAAGAACAAAGACTGAAGAGGGAAGAGCCATGAAATTTTTGACAAAAACGATAGTGCTGTGCGCGTTTATTGCCGGCATGGGAACGGTGCCAAGCTTGTGGGCTGAGGAACCAGTTGCGCAAAGTCAGCCCGCGCCCGCAGTGGAAAATCAGCCAGCGACGCAGGGGCAACCGACAGCGCAAAGTCAGTTGCCGGATCTCAGCATGGAGGGCAAGGTGCCCACATCAGCGCAGGAGTCCCGGAAAAAGGATGCGATCTGTACGCGCTGCCACGATGAAAGCGAGACCACCCCGATTCTTTCTCTCTACCAGACCAAGCACGGCGTCAGGGGCGACTCCCGTACGCCGAATTGCCAGACCTGCCACGGCGAAAGCTCCAAGCACTTGCACGGCGACCCCAACGTTAAAGGCCGTGCCGCACCGGATATCATTTTCAAGAAAGGCACTTTTGAAGTGTCGGACAGCAAGGTACGTGCTGGCCAGTGCCTGAGCTGTCACAAGGGTTCACAACGTACCAACTGGGATGCAAGTCAGCACGATAACAACCAGATGGCCTGCAACGACTGCCACAAGGTACATGCGCCGGTGGACAAGGTACGTGACAGGAAGATGCAAACCGAAGTTTGCTTTACCTGCCACAAGGATCAGCGTGCTGATACCCACAAGATTTCAACCCACCCGATTGATGCGGGCAAGGTCATCTGTTCGGATTGCCACAATCCGCACGGTTCTGCCGGTCCCAAGATGCTGAAGAAGGCTACGGTGACCGAGACTTGCTACACCTGCCATGCGGAGAAACGCGGCCCCTTCCTGTGGGAACACCAGCCTGCGACGGAGGATTGCACCAACTGCCATACACCGCACGGCTCCAATATTTCGCCGCTGCTGAAGTCGCGTGCTCCGTTCCTGTGCCAGGAATGCCATGACGGCCCGCACAACAGCAAGACTCCGGCAGGGGTCAACGCGGCCGGATACCAGGGAGGCTTGGCTTATAACAACGCCGTTCCTGTTACTCCGACGGCCAATTTGTATCCAAGCACACAAGCGGCTGCACGTGGATGTATGAACTGCCACGCGATGGTTCACGGATCGAATAGTCCGGCCGGCGCGTTCTTGCATCGCTAATTTCAGGAAAGAGGAAATTACTATGAAAACCAATCAGGAACTTTTTGCAGTCAGCAAGTTAACCCTGGCGGTGCAAGGAGCGTTAATGGTGATGCTCGCCATGCCACTGGCCGCTTATGCAGAGGACGAAGATGTCGCTACGTTGACACACCCCACCAGTACGGTCGAACTGGGGGCGACGAGCGTATCCAAGGCTTCGGCCAAATTCGGCGAATACAACGGTCTGGACAAGAACAATACCGATCTGATCAGCAATTTCAGCATCCGTGGCGGCGATGCCTACAATTCCTTTGAAGGCGGCAGCGGAACACATCGCGTGGAGTTTAAAGGGACAGACCTCGGCACCACCTCGCGCGAACTCAGCGGTAACGTGAGCGATCAGGGGAAATGGAGCATTGGTATAGGTACCGACGAGTTGCGTCACAACATCACCGACTCTTACCAAACGCCATTTAATGGCGCGATGGGCGGCAACAACTTCAGTTTGCCGGCATCATTTGGTGTTATCAGTACAGCTGCCAAACCGACCATACCTCCCGGTTCACCTTACTCCGGGGGCGCCGGAACAACATTCCTGACTGCGCCAGGTTCAAACATTCTGACCGCCGCCCAACTGGCCAGTTTCAAGACTCAGGACGTTTATTCTGACCGCAAGAACTCGTCCTTCAATGCCAAGTACCTGATTGATTCGAACTGGGACGTGAAATTTGATTTCAATCATCTCGTTCAGTCCGGTGCCAAGCTCATGGGTGTGGCGGGCGATCAGATCAACGGCGTTTCGACCACTACTCTTAACCCCGCTGGCCAGACGCCCCTTGTAATAATGAACCCGACCAACTATATGACTGACACCTTTAATCTGGCCATGAACTGGGCCGGAGAAAAGGGCTTTATGTCAGCAAGTTATTATGGGTCATTGTTCCATGACGACTATAACAGCGTGTCGTTCGACAATCCGTTCCAGAAAACCAATTCAACAGCAGGCACCGCAGGCACCAGTCCCAATCTGCAAGATACGATGAGTACCATGCCCAGCAATGCTTTCCATCAGATGAACCTGACCGGTGGTTATGCATTAGCACCATCCACGAAGCTGGTGGGCGGGCTGTCCCGCGGACGCAATACGCAGAATGACACTTACTCAAATTCGGGGTTGATGGCAACAGGCGGGCTTCCGCAAAACTCACTCAACGGCGTGGTTGTGACGACCCACGCTGACTTCAAACTGATTAACCAGACGACCAGGGACTTGGTACTGAGCGGCGGTTTGAAATACAACAAGCGTGATAATCAAACCGCTTCGAATAGTTATTCGTTTTATACGATCAATGAATCGCCTCTGACTACAACTCCGGCGACGGCGGGAACATCGGTGAACGCACCGATGAGCAACAAGAAAACTCAAATTGAGTTTGCCGGAGATTATCGTATCGACAAGAATCAAAAATTACTTTTGTCCTACGAGCACGAGCAAATCAAGCGCTGGTGCAACAATGCTGCGGCGAACAATATGCAAGGTACCCTGAATACCGCATATAACGGGCCGTGGACTTATTCCGCGGCGACTTGTGCCCAGGTGCCGGACAGCAAGGAGAACAAGCTTGCGGCCAACTACAAAGTCAGGGTTAATGAGGATGTGAATGTCAATGCAGGCTATGGTTACTCACGGCGTACATCGGAGATCAGCCCGTCGTTCTACAACCCCATGCAGGCACTGGGTGGCGGGGCAGGCGGTGAAGGTTTTGAAGTTGCCGGATTTGTGGCCTTCTTCCAGGCTTCACGCAAAGAACAGCTATTGAAGGCAGGCGTCAATTGGCAAGCCAGCGAGAAATTGTCTGTCACGCTGAATGGTCGCTATACCGACGACAAGTACGACTCGGCTTATGGTGTGCAGAAAGGGAACTCGTGGGGTTTGAATCTGGACTCTACCTATAGTTACGATGATACCGGTTCAGTTTCCGCATACCTGACCTCGCAAAATTCAAGCCGGGATATGACCAATGAGCAATATATTGCAGCCCAGCTCGCAGCAGCTGGAACTACCTCGGCACTTAGCAAGCCGGCCGGCCTTAATACGTGGACGAATAAACTCAAAGAAAACGATCTGACACTCGGTCTTGGCACCAAGAAGGGCGGGCTCATGGGCGGCAAACTTGAGCTTGCTGGGGATCTGACTTATTCGGTCGGCAAGACGGGCTATGGTACCCAGTTCAACTATGCTGCTGCTGACGGTAATACCCCGGCCAACACTTGCAGTGCCAAATATTATCTAACCTGCGGCGATTTGCCGGATATCAAGAACACCCTGGTGCAATTGAAGCTGGTTGGCAATTACAAAGTCGACAAGTCCAGCAGAGTCATGCTGGGGTATGTCTACCAGCACCTGAATTCGGTTGATTACTTCTACAACACCTACCAATACGGATCTACACCATCCAGTATGTTGCCGACCAACCAGCAGGCGCCGAATTACACGGTCAGTGTAGTAGCTGCGAGTTACATAGTTAACTTCTAATCATGTGGTATGAATAAAATCGAGCAAGCGGTGCACGGAAATTTTGTGCACCGTCTTTTTTTACTTGCCCGAAGCAACATTGCTCAATAGACTGAATATTTTCAACCGGAGAGAATTATGGATAACAAAAACGGAATTCTGAAAAATACCTGGAATGTTCTGAAACAGCCAAGCGCAAAGTACTCACTGCTGACACTGCTTGTGGTGGGCTTTTTCTCCGGCATCATCTTCTGGGGTGGATTCAACACCGGCATGGAAGCGACGAACAGGCTGGAATTTTGCATCGGCTGCCACGAAATGCGCGACAACGTGTACCAGGAATACAAGAAAACCATCCACTTTGCGAACCGTACCGGCGTACGTGCCATCTGCTCAGACTGCCATGTACCCAAAGACTGGGGGCACAAGATGCTGCGCAAGATGCAGGCGAGCAAAGAGGTATGGGGGGCACTCACAGGATTTGTCGGCACCCCGGAAAAATTCGAATCTCACCGCATGGAGCTGGCGACCCACGAATGGGCGCGCATGAAGGCATCGGATTCGCGCGAATGCCGCAACTGCCACAATTTTGAAGCCATGAGCCCGGAGTTGCAGAAGCAGACGCCTTACAAGAAACACATGAAGGCGAAAGCCGAGGGCGGAACTTGTATCGACTGCCATAAGGGCATCGCCCACCATCTGCCGAAGGAATATCGTGATCCGGATGAGGAATAGTCCGGCCGCATGATGGAAAGGCCATCCGACCCGCCACGTTGGTAGCTTAAAGCGGAGTTGACCGGGGGGAAGATTATATGGGCGGCTCCTCCCGCCCCGATGTTCCTCCCGGATACCGCCGCAACTTCTGCGGTGGTTTAGCCCCGCCCTAATGGCGGGGTTTTTATTGTTTTTCGAAGGGGCCGGCCCGATCTATCGAATTGTTAAGCATCACTATTAAAAAAGTGAGCGGCGCAATTCAAGTCACTCTTTGCAATTACACTCATCGAGTGCAGCCTTTCCAATAAATTCGATCCGCTTGGAGTGGGAATAACGATGGATACCAAACATAGCCTTGCAAAACGCATCTGGAATTTCCTGAGTAAGCCAAGCGCAAAATATTCTGTCCTTGCAATTGGCGTATTCTGTTTCTTCGGCGGGATTTTCTTCTGGGGTGGCGTCAACACCGCTTTGGAGGCAACCAATAAACTTGAGTTTTGTATTGGCTGCCACGAAATGTACGATAACGTATTCCAGGAATACAAAAAAACCATTCACTATGCGAACCGCACCGGTGTGCGCGCCATCTGTTCAGATTGCCACGTACCCAAGGATTGGGCTCACAAGATGTTGCGCAAAGCACAGGGAAGCCGTGAGTTGTGGGAAAAGATCACCGGAGCGGCCGACACGAGGGAAAAATTCGAAGCTCGCAGGATGGAAATGGCCACTAAGGAATGGGAACGCATGAAAGCATCGGATTCGCGCGAATGCCGCAATTGCCACAGTTTCGAAGCCATGCGCGGGTCAAAGGAAAAACAGCTGATATTTGATAAACACATGAAAGCGAAAGACCAGGGCAAGACCTGCATTGATTGCCACAAGGGTATCGCTCATTTCCTGCCCAGAGAATACGTCGATCCGGATGAAGAGTAATTTCCTCTCCGGCATGATGAAAAAAATGCCGGACGCAGGATTGCTGAATTAGCGAAGCGCAGCAGATCAGTTACCCGAGGCCGGACCGGCGGGGAGGGAAGCGCAAGCTGATTTTGGTGCCTGTTCCATTGCTGCCGCTGTCCAGTTTGAGTTCGGCACCATGACGCTTGGCGACTTCGGCAACAATGGACAATCCCAGTCCGCTGCCGCTTTGACCTGATCCAAGGATGCGGTAGAAGCGTTCGAACACACGCTCGCGATGTTGAGGTTCGATACCGGGACCGTTGTCTTCCACGCTCAATTCCGCTCCCAGTGACGTCTCTTCCACTCTGACGGTAATGTTGCCGCCTTCCGGCGTATAGCGGATCGCGTTGTCGATCAGGTTGTTGAGCATCTCCATCAGGCTGTTGGCATCCCCTTGAATTTCCGCCTTTCCGGGTGTGCCTTCGAAACCCAGATCGATATACTTTTCCAGGGCCATCTGTACCCAGTTGACCGTGCATTCCTGCGCCAGTTGGTTTAGGTTCAGCGTGGCGAAACTGTCGGTACTCTGCCCCCCGGGTTCGTTGCGCGCCAGTGCCAGCAACTGGTTGACCAGGCGGATGCCGTGCTGGGTGCTGGTGTGGATGTGTTTGAGCGCGTGCTGTTTGCGCTCCGTGTCATCCGAGCGCAGTGCCAGTTCGGACTGTGTTTTCAATCCGGCGAATGGCGTTCGCAGCTGGTGCGCGGCATCTGCCACAAACCGTTGCTGTGCTGCCATCACTTGCTTCAGGCGTTCAAGCAGGTCGTTGACGGCATCGATCAGCGGCCGTACTTCGGCAGGCGCCTTGCTTCCGTCGAGCTGGCTCAGGTCGTCGCGCCGCCGGTTCAACACATCGTTACGCAAACGGTCGAGCGGTCGCAAGCCTTGCTTCAAGCCGTACCAGACTACGGCTACAGCGATCAGGGTCAGCAACAATTGCGGGATGACGATGTTGGCCAGAATGCCGCGGATGAGTGCCTGGCGCTGCTGGGTGGTTTCGGAAACATGCAACTGCAGGATTCCCCTGCCGGAAGGGAAAGTCAGGCTGACCATGCGCGTTTTCTGGCCCTCGCGTTCGCCGTTGCTGAACAGCGGGCCTTCGCGGTCGCGCCGGTAGGAGAGCGGGCGCAGGGTGTTGCCGTTGCCGGCGAGTTTCCTGCCTTCGCTGTCGGTGACGGTATAGAGCACGCGATCCGGCATGCCGAGATCAGAGCCGTCGGGGAGAATAGGTACCACGTCCAGTTGTTCATGGCCGCTGCCCAGTTTCAGTTCTGCCGCCACTTCATTGGCGCGTTGCAGCAAGACAATATCGTAGGGCTGGTTGGCGTAATTGATGGTGGCAAAATAGCCTACGACCGTGCTCACTATCCACAACAGATAGAGCGAGATCAGCAACCTCTGCATGAGGTAGCTGCGCAGGGAACGGACGCTGTTTGCCATTCAGTTCAGGCGGGCAGGTTGTCGATAACGTAACCCAGGCCGCGGATGGTGCGGATGGTGACTCCGGCCGGCTCGACTTTTTTGCGCAGGCGATGGATGTAGACTTCGATGGCGTTATTGCTGGCCTCTTCCGAATAACTGTAGAGCCGTTCCAGCAACTGCTCTTTGCTGACTACCCAGCCGGTGCGCAGCATCAGGGCTTCCAGCACGCTCAATTCACGCGTGGTGAGTTCCAGTGTGGTGCCGTTGATGGTAGCGCGCCGTCCTACGCTGTCGAAGGTCAGCAAACCACAGGTGTAAACCGGATTCACGCCGCATTGCCCACGGCGGATCAGTGCGCGCACGCGGGCTTCCAGTTCGGGCAGGCTGAACGGCTTGATCATGTAATCGTCGGCACCGAGGTCGAGTCCTTTGACGCGGTCGCCTTCCGCATCGCGCGCGGTGAGGATGATCACGGGAACCTGTTTGTTTTTTTCGCGCAGACTGCGCAGCACACTGAAGCCGTCCACCTTGGGCAGTCCCAGGTCGAGGATGACCAGATCGAAAGGCTGTTCGCCGCTGAGAATAAGGTTGGCTGAATGTCCGTCCTTTACGCAGTCTACGGCGTACCCGGATTGGCGCATGGAATGGCATAAACCATCTGCAAGTACTTCATCGTCTTCGGCGATCAGGATTCGCATTCGAATGTAAGTGCCGTGTAAGAATAAAAGGTTAACTTCCTGCCGTGGGATGGAGAATAGTCAGGTATTGCACCCATCATCAATACAGCTATTCTAAGTGGAAGAGTAAAATTGTCCAAGCCGGGGGGTTTGGCAAGGCAGGAGATTCTTTGGTTTCATACGGAAAATAATATGCAATTGACGGAGCAGCACAAACAATACTGGAAAAAAAACCTTAAATTGACGGGTTTATTGCTTGCGGTCTGGTTTGTGGTGACTTTCGTCTGTGGTTGGTTCGCGCGCGATTTGCAATCGCTTACCTTTCTGGGTTTCCCGTTTTCGTTTTATATGGCGGCGCAGGGAGCACAACTGGTCTTCCTGATTCTGGTCGGGTATTACGCTTACTGCATGGATAAGCTGGACCGCGAGTACGACGTGCATGAGGATGACCGGTAATGGCAAAGCCGACCCAACCGCGCTTTGTCTCGCAGCTCAAGCGTTACTACGCCCTCTATACGGGCGGGTTCATCGGTTTTGTCGTGCTGTTGTCCATTCTCGAGCAGATGGGGGTGCCCAACAAGATACTGGGCTACATCTTCCTCGGCGTGACGGTGTTGTTATATGCGGGGATCGGTATTCTTTCCCGGACCTCGGATGTCTCGGAATACTATGTGGCCGGACGACGCGTCCCTGCATTCTTCAACGGCATGGCGGTGGGGGCCGACTGGATGTCGGCGGCCAGCTTCATCGGACTGGCCGGCACGCTGTACCTTTCCGGCTACGATGGTCTGGCCTTCGTGCTGGGCTGGACCGGAGGCTTCGTGCTGGTGGCCTTGCTGCTGGCCCCATATCTGCGCAAATTCGGGCAGTACACCATTCCGGATTTTCTCGGCGCGCGCTACGGCGGCAGCCTTCCCCGTTCCATTGGTGTGTTCGCGGCCATCCTGTGTTCATTCACTTATGTGATTGCGCAGATCTACGGGGTGGGGCTGATCACCAGCCGCTTCACCGGGCTGGATTTCGGCACGGGCGTATTCGTCGGTCTGGGCAGCATTCTGGTGTGCTCGTTCCTGGGCGGTATGCGCGCCGTGACCTGGACGCAGGTGGCGCAGTACGTCATTCTGGTGATCGCTTACATCATCCCGGTGATCTGGTTGTCGGTAAAGCACACCGGCAATCCGGTGCCGCAGATTGCTTATGGCTATGTGCTGGAGAAGGTTACGGCGCGTGAACAGGTGCTGAACGATCCGGCCACCCCGGAGGGGGCACGCGAGGCCGAAGTACGCGCCATTTTCAAGCAGAGACAATCCGCGGAAGAGGCCAGGCTGAAAGCGCTGGAAAGCGGCGGCAAGGCCTGGCTGGCCCAGGAAAAAAACAAGTTGGTCAGGGCAGGTGAGGAGTTGAAGGCCAGGCGGGATGCGTCGCCGGAGGCGATCAAGGAAGCCGACAACGCGGTAAAAAATTTCCCGCCGGATGTCGCATCCGCGCACAGCGCGTGGCGGGCAGCGGCCGAAGCGGACCGGGTAAAGTCCGGACCGATTGCCGCGCATGCTGAACCGTTCGCCGGCCCGGACGAAGCGACGCGCGACAAGAAGCGCAAGAATTTCCTGGCACTGGTGCTGTGCCTGATGGTGGGGACGGCCGCGCTGCCGCATATCCTCATGCGTTTCTATACCACGCCGACCGTGCGAGAGGCTCGGCACTCGGTGTTCTGGTCCCTGTTCTTCATTTCGGTGCTCTATCTCACAGCACCCGCACTGGCGGTGCTGGCGAAGTACGATGTGTACACGTTGCTGGTGGGTTCCAGTTTTTCCGAGCTGCCGAGCTGGGTCTCGGCGTGGGCGTCGGTGGATAGTTCGCTGATGAGTGTGACCGACATCAATCACGATGGCATCGTGCAATTATCCGAGATCACCATAGGCGGCGACCTGATCGTGCTGGCGACGCCGGAAATCGCGGGTTTGCCTTATGTGATCACGGCGCTGGTGGCGGCGGGCGGTCTGGCGGCCGCGCTGTCCACTGCGGACGGGCTGATGCTGACCATCTCCAACTCGCTGTCGCACGACGTGTATTACAAGATGATCGACCCCAAGGCACCAACAGGTCGCCGCTTGTTTATTGCCAAGGCATTGTTGCTGGGAGTGGCGGTATTTGCGGCTTATATTACTTCGCTCAAACCCGGCGATATCCTGTTCCTGGTGGGCTCGGCGTTTTCACTGGCGGCATCCGCGTTCTTCCCGGCGCTGGCGCTGGGCGTGTTCTGGAAGCGGGCCAACAAGGCCGGCGCAGTTCTCGGCATGGCGAGCGGTCTGCTGACCTGCATGATTTATATGTACATCACCTATCCGTTCTTCGGCGTGAACGCCCCGTTGTGGTGGGACATCAACCCGATCTCTGCCGGTATTTTTGGTATACCTGTCGGCTTCGCCGGAGTGGTCATCGGTAGCTTGGCGACCGATGCGCCGGATAAGGCGACACAGGAATTGGTCGACCACGTGCGCTATCCGAACCTTGAGCGGGATATCAAGACCCGGGCCGTGTGACCGCCTTGTTGTCAAATACACTGGCGTATACTCCGCGACTCGGATAAACACATTCAAGGCAGTGCAGCATGACAATTCTAAAACGTACCGTCATCTACGTGTCTGACGGCACCGGTATCACCTCGGAAACGCTCGGGCACGGATTGCTCGCCCAGTTCGAAGGCATCGAGTTTCGCCACTTGCGTTTCCCCTTCCTCGATAGCGAAGATAAAATCAGGGATTGCCTGGCGCGCATCAATGAAGTCGGCCAGCGCGAAGGCGCTCGGCCCATCGTCATTATGTCGCTGACCAATACCGAATACAGCGCCTTGCTGCACAAGGCTGATGCGCTTTTCATCGATATGTTCGATGCGTTCATCGCGCCGTTGGAACTGGAGCTCGGTTGCCGCTATTCCCGCGCCGTAGGGCGCTCGCACAGCCAGTCCAGCCCCGAATACAGTTCGCGTATTGCGGCCATGAATTTCGCCCTTGCACACGACGACGGTATATCGGATACCGACCTGAAAAGTGCCGACATCATCCTGGTCGGTGTGTCGCGCAGCGGTAAGACGCCAACCAGCCTGTATCTTTCCCTGCAATTCTCCCTGAAGGCAGCCAACTATCCATTGATCCCGGAAGACTTCGAGCGCGATCATCTGCCGCCCAAGTTGCTGCCTTACCGCGACAAGATGTTCGGTTTGACCATCGCGCCGGAACAGTTGCAGCGCATTCGCACCGAACGCCGCCCGAACAGCAAATATGCCTCGTTGGAGAACTGCCGTTATGAAGTTGCGGCAGCTGAAAAGATGATGCGCCGCGAGGGCATCAAATGGTTCGACACCACCTCGCGTTCGATCGAGGAACTGGCGGTGCAGCTGATGCAGGAGCTTAATCTCGAGCGCTAGCGTCGGCGGACGGGGGTTCGATACCGTAAACCTCGTAAATAATTTCCACAAAGCGGCGAGCTTGTGGAGAAAGGAAACGGCCTTTGCGCAACACCAGACCGTAGCCGCGTTGCGGAAAGTACTGGTTGAGTGGGATGCGCGCCAGTTTTTCCTGCCCGGTGAGGCAGATGTCCGTCACGATGGAAATGCCCATCCCCAGTTCCACATATTTCTTGATCACTTCCCAGCCGCCGGCCTCCAGCGTCACGGCAAAAGTCAGGTTGTGCTGCTGGAACACGTATTTGACCATGCGCCAGGTGGAGAGATGGCGCGGCGGCAGGATCAGGCCAAACTGGCTGATGTCTTCCAGCGTTGCGTTGCTCTTGCCGGCCAGCGGATGGCCGAGCGGAACGATGAGCACAGGGTCATACGTCACCACTGGCTGATACGTGATGTCGTCTGGCACGTCCATCATGGAGCCGACGACGAGGTCGACCTCGTCGGCGCGCAGCATTTTCAGACCGTCTCGGCCTGTCTCGTTATGGATCTTGAGCTGGATGCGCGGATAAGCGGAGACGAAACGGCGCACAGCCTCGGGCAGGATGTACAGGATGGTGGACTCTCCCGCACAGATATTCAATTCGCCCGAATCCAGCTTGCCGTGCTGTGCGGCAAAATTCTCTTCCAGGCTGTCTATACCATCCACCAGCGGCTTCGCCAGCGCGTACAATGCTTCGCCGTCCGGGGTCAATTTGAGGACGGGGCCGCGCCGTTCAAATACCGTCACCTCCAATTCCCGTTCCATGGCCTGGATTTGCAAGGTCACTGAAGGCTGGCTCAAAAACATTTTTTGTGCGGCTAAAGTGATGCTTCCGGAGCGAACAACCTCGCAAAATGCACGCATTTGTTTAAGACGGTTGTTCTTGTAATAGCTCTTTTTTTCTGTTTCCATTCCAAAGCCCCTGGGTTCTTAATAGCTAATTCTCGACATCTCAATAATTAATAATCAAGATTGAAACAATTGATTCGCGGAATAATTGTAGCTTGTTTACTCTGCGCACAAGAACATAAAAATAATAGCAGAGCATTTTGGGTGTTTTTTGCACCGGTACGCTTAGTGGGGCGTAAATAAGTATAGCAAAGAGAGCTGATGCTTCAGTTCTCTGCGCCATTTTATTGAAGCAGGGGAGAGGTATGGAAATTTTAAATAGCGTGCTAGTCACAGGAGCGTTCATGGCCATTCTGGGCGGCCTGTTGGCGTTCTTCCTGGCAATTGCAGACAAACGACTCTATGTTTACGAAGACCCGCGCATCAGCGAGGTCGAAGAATTACTTCCCCATTCCAATTGCGGTGCCTGCGGTACAGCGGGATGCCGTAACTTTGCCGAGCGTGTGGTTCTGGGCAAGATTGAGCCGGGCTGCTGCACCGTCAACACTTCCGAACAAAACGAGAAAATCGCCGTGTTGCTGGGTGTCGCCATGGGCGATGTCGAAAAGCGCGTGGCGCGTCTGGCCTGTGCCGGCGGAAAACATGTTGCCACGATGCGCGCCAAATACGCGGGAATGTCTTCCTGCCGCGCTGCAACGGTGGCGGGCGGTGGTGGCAAGAGCTGCGCCTGGGGCTGTCTGGGGCTGGGCGATTGCGCCGACGTGTGCGATTTTGACGCCATTACCATGGACAGCCAAGGCCTGCCGGTCGTTGACCTGGTCAAATGCACTGCCTGCGGCGACTGTGTCGATATCTGTCCGAAAAACCTGTTCTCGATTCATGGCGTGACCCACAAGCTGTGGATGGCCTGCCGCAACGAAGATGATGGCGATGCCGCGGAAGCCGCCTGCGAAGTGGCCTGTACCGCGTGCGGCCGCTGTGTGGTCGATGCCGCGCCCGGGCTGATCAGCCTGGAACACAATCTGGCAGTGATCGACTACGCCAAGAATGATATTGCAAGCCGCGACGCGATAGAGCGCTGCCCCACGGGCGCGATCGTATGGCTTGAAGGCGACCGCGTCGCCAAAGGTAAAGCAGCAAAGAAAATCATCCGTATTGAACCATTACCTGCCGCAGTCGAGGCTTAAGAGGAATTAACCATGTTGAGCAAAATCAAGCAGAAACTGGCTGGTGCCGATTCTGGCAGCCAGACCAAGTACAAGTACCCCGGCACGCGCGACGCGATTGACGGCAACACTGCCGTGATCATGGTGGAGCGCGAGGCCTCGCACGGCGCGGGCGCTTATCCCATTACACCCTCCACGCAGATGGGCGAATACTGGGCTGAAGAAGTGGCCAAGGGCCACCTGAATACCGCAGGCCAGCCGCTGATTTTCGTTGAGCCGGAATCCGAACATGCTGCTGCCGGTGTTACTGCCGGTATGTCCATGACTGGCATGCGCGCGGTGAATTTCACCTCCGCGCAAGGTCTGGCTTTCATGCATGAGTCTTTGTATGCCGCCGTCGGCAAACGCCTGACCTATGTGCTGAACCTCGGCTGCCGCGCCATCACCAAGGCTTCGCTGAACGTGCACTGTGCGCATGACGACTACCACTGCGCCGACGATACCGGCTTTATCCAGGTATTCGCCAAAAACGCACAGGAAGCAGCCGACCTCAACATGATTGCACGCAAGACCGCGGAATTGTCGCTGACTCCGGCCATGGTCGGGCAGGACGGTTTTCTTACCACGCACCTGATCGAACCGATGATGGTGCCGGAACGCGAACTGGTTGCCGAATATCTGGGTTGCGCCGATGACATCATCGACACACCCACCCCCGCGCAGAAGATGCTGTACGGACCGAAGCGCCGCCGCATCCCGGCCAGCTGGGATGTGGACAATCCCATGCAGACCGGCGTTGTTGCAAACCAGGACGCCTACATGCAGGCCGTGGCTGCGCAGCGTCCGTATTTCTTCGCCCATATTCCCGCGCTGACCGACCAATGCATGGAAGAATTCCGCGCGCTGACCGGACGCAGCTACAGCCGCGTCGCCACCTATCGTTGCGACGATGCCGATTACATCATCCTCGGCCAGGGCAGCATGACCGTGCAGGCTGAAGCAGTCGCCGACTGGATGCGCGAAAATCGCAAGATCAAGGTGGGCGTGGTCAATCTCACCATGTTCCGTCCGTTCCCCGGCGATATGCTGGGCAAAGTATTGAAGGGCAAGAAGGGCGTAGCCGTGCTGGAGCGTACCGACCAGCCGATGTCGGAAGATTTGCCGCTGATGCGCGAAGTGCGTTCCACGATTACCAAGTGTGTGGAGAATGCGCGCGAGAATTCCTATGCCGATTACGCCTGCTACGAGTCTGCCAAAGACATGCCGTCGCTGTACTCCGGCTGCTACGGACTGGGTTCGCGCGACCTGCAACCGGAAGGTCTGATCGCGGCAGTGGAAAACATGCTGCCGGGTGCGCCGCACCGCAAGTTCTACTACCTGTCTGTAGACTTCCTGCGCGACGAATCGGCCAACCCGAAACAGGAAATTCACCAGCAAAAATTGAAAGAGGCTTATCCGCGCATCAAGGAAATGGCGCTGCGCGGTTCGGAGAATCCCAATCTATTGCCCAAGAATGCCATCGCCGTGCGCATGCACTCCATCGGCGGCTGGGGCATGGTGACTACCGGCAAGAACCTGGCGATGACGCTGTTCGAACTGCTCGGCTGGGACATCAAGGCCAACCCGAAGTACGGCTCGGAGAAGAAGGGTCAACCGACCACTTATTATCTGTCGGCAGCACCGGAACCCATTCGCATCAACTGCGAATACACGCGCGTCGACGTGGTGATGTCGCCGGATCCGCAGGTGTTCGGGCACACCAATGCGGTGGACGGCCTGAACCAGGGCGGCGTGTTCATCATCCAGAGCAGCCTGGACAGTGCCGAAGCGCTGTGGGAAACATTCCCCATGCACATCCAGAAATACATTTTCGAAAACAAGATACGCGTGTTCTATCTCGATGCGTTCAAGATCGCGCGCGAAGAATCCAGCAACATCGACCTGCAGTTGCGCATGCAGGGCAACGCCTTCCAGGGCGCGTTCTTCCGCGCTTCCGATGTGAAGGAACGTGCAGGCCTCTCGGAGGAGACGTTGTTCACCGCCATCGAGAACCAGCTTGAGGACAAGTTCGGCAAGAAGGGCAAGCGCATCGTCGAAGATAACCTGCGCGTGGTACGCCGCGGTTATGAAGAAATGCATGAGATCAAACCGGAACAGATGAAGGTCGGTCAGCGTGCCAAGGTTGTGGGCAAGGCTGCACCCGTGTTGCCAATCATGCTGAAGCAATTGCCGGAAGGTGATGGCGGCATTTCCGATGTGCATCGTTTCTGGGAACAGACCGGCAGCTTCTACATGAAGGGTCAGGGCTCGGACAATCTGGTCGATCCGTTCATTGGTCTGTCGGTGATTCCCGCCGTGACTGGCGTGTATCGCGACATGACCGGCGTGCGTTTCGAGCATCCGGAATGGAATGCGCAAAACTGTACGGCTTGCGGCGAGTGCTACACCGTGTGTCCGGACAGTGCGATCCCCGGCCTGGTCTCCACCTCCGCCGACGTGCTCAACACTGCCATCCAGCGCATTGAAACGGGGGGCAAACCCACGCGTTTCCTGCGCAAGTTCAGCCGCACCATCGACAAGAAATTGCGCGGTGCACTGGATAAGGACGGTCTCGATGTACGCGCCTTGCTGGCCAATGCCATCACCGAAGCCTTTGCCGCCGATCCGACACAGGGCGACGATCGCGTACGCCTGGAAGCCGAATTGAACCTGTTGCGCGCCGAACTCGGCAGCTTCAAGTTCGCCACCACCAAACCGTACTGGACGCAGAAAGAAAAGAAGGAAAAAGGAGCGGGCGGCCTGTTCTCCATCACCATCAATCCCTACACCTGCAAAGGCTGTGCCTTGTGCGTGGAAGTATGTGGCGACAATGCCTTGACCATGGTTCCGCAGACAGCGCAAACCATCGAGACCATGCGCGACGACTGGAACTTCTGGCTTGATCTGCCCACCACGCTGCCGCAATTCAGCCGCATCGACGATCTGGATGAAAAGGTCGGCGCGCTGGAAACGCTATTGCTGGACAAGCACAACTACATGTCCATGGTCAGCGGCGACGGCGCCTGTCTGGGCTGCGGCGAAAAGTCCACCATTCACCTGTTTACCAGCACCGTCACCGCGCTGATGCAACCGCGCGTGAAGAAGTTCCTCGCCAAGCTCGATACGTTGATCTCCGATCTGGAGAACCACGTGCGCATGAAACTCAGCAGCACGGTCGATCTCACCGACACCCAGGCGCTGATGCAGGCCGTGCAGGCGAACAAGGGGCACGACCTGACCCTGGCGAACCTGTCGGAAAGCCTGCTGGCGAAACATCCCGGCCAGCCAATCGATCCGCAATGGTTGAAGCGTGTGAGCCAGATGCTGGAAAAACTCAAAGACCTGCGCTGGCGTTACATGGAAGGCCCGAGCAAGAACGGACGTGCGGAAATGGGTATCGTCAACTCCACCGGCTGCACCTCGGTGTGGGCGTCTACCTATCCGTTCAATCCCTATCCGTTCCCGTGGACTTCGCACTTGTTCCAGGATTCGCCCTCGGTGGCGATGGGTATCTTCGAAGGCCACATGTGCACGATGGTGGAAGGCTTCAAGACCGTGCGCCAGGTCGAGATGGAACTGGCCGGCGGCTACGAGCCGAGCGAGAACGACGACTTCTTTGCGCACTTCAACTGGGAACAACTCAGCGATGAAGAATGGCACCTGTGCCCGCCTGTCCTGGCCATGGGCGGCGACGGCGCAATGTTCGACATCGGCTTCCAGAACCTGTCGCGCGCGCTGATGTCGGGCAAGCCGGTCAAGATACTGATCGTGGACACGCAGGTGTATTCCAATACCGGCGGTCAGGCTTGTACGTCCGGCTTCATCGGCCAGGTGGCCGACATGTCGCCGTACGGCTCCAGCCAGCACGGCAAGAGCGAGAAGCGCAAGGAGATCAGCGTGATCGGTATGGCGCACCGCACTTCGTTCGTGGCGCAAGTGTCGCAAGGCAATATCACACATATGCTGGAAAGCTTCATCGACGGCCTCAATACCCGCCGTCCGGCGCTGTTCAACGCGTATGCAGTGTGCCCGCCGGAACACGGCGTGGGCGACAACAGCGCAGTGGCGCGCAGCAAGATGGCGATGGAAGCACGTGCCTTCCCGCTGTTCCGCTACAACCCGGACCTGGGTGTGACCTTCTCCGAGAGCGTCACGCTGGAAGGTAATCCTGCGCTGGACATCGATTGGCCGACCTATGATCTCGCCTATGTGGACGAGAAGGGCGACAAGAAAACGATGACTCTGCCGATGACGTTCGCCGATTTCGCCCTGGGCGAAGGACGCTTTGCCAAGCAGTTCAAGAAGGCGCCGCCGGAAACCTGGAACGACGACATGGTGTTGCTGGGCGACTTCCTCAAGTTGTCCGAGGAAGAGCGCGAAGGCAAGTTCCCGTTCATCTGGTCGGTGGACAAGAAGAATCGCCTGATGCGCGTACTGACGTCGGTGGAGATAGTGCGTTCCTGCGAAGAGCGTTTGCAGTTCTGGCACCAGCTCAAGGATCTGGCGGGTGTCAACCGTGCAGAAGCCGGTGCGGTGGATGAAACCGCCATCGCCAACCGCGTGCGTCAGGAACTGATCCAGAAACTCTCGTCCGGCATGAGCCTCACGTCCGGCGATGCGGCACCGGTTGCAGTTGCAACGCCGGTCGCAGCAGCGGCAGCGGAAGGCTACGAGGCCGCATGGATCGATACTCCGGAATGCACGGCCTGCGATGAGTGCATGAACATCAACGCCAAGATTTTCGGCTACAACGACAAGAAGCTGGCTGTGGTGATTAACCCGACCGCAGGCACCTTCCTCGACATCGTCAAGGCTGCCGAGAAATGCACGGCTGGTGTCATCCACCCCGGTACGCCCTGGAACATGAAAGAGGCGAATCTGGACAAGCTCAAGCAACGCGCGGCCAAGTTCAACTGAGGTGAGAATGCGACTTCCTTTTTTGAAACGCGCCGCGACCTTTGAGCACGGCATCCATCCTTCTTATCACAAAGAGACGGGCAGCCTTCCCATCCGCCGACTGGCGTTCGCGCCGCGACTGATCGTGCCGCTGTCGCAGCATATCGGCAAACCGGCCGTGTGCTGCGTGAACGTCGGTCAGGAAGTGTTGCGCGGCCAGGTCATTGCCACCGCAGACGGTTTTGTTTCGCTGCCGGTGCATGCGCCCGCTACCGGCGTGGTGGAGGCCATCGGCTTGATGCCATCTGCCAACGGCAAGATGGTGGACTCCATCACTATTCGCGTGTACCAGGCCGACGGTCAGGCAGTGCAGGTGAGCGAGCCGCGCGATGTCGATGCCATGGACAAGAAAGAATTGCTGGCCGCGATCCAGGCGACCGGCATCTCCGGTCTGGGCGGCGCAACTTTCCCCGCACATGTGAAGCTCAGTGTGCCACCGGAGGCGGTGATCGATACGCTGGTAGTAAACGGTGCCGAATGCGAGCCGTTCCTGACCTGCGACCACCGCATCATGGTGGAACGTACGCAGGATCTGCTGCGCGGTATCCGCATTGCCATGAAGATCAGCGGCGCGCCGCGCACCATCATTGGCGTCGAGGACAACAAGCCGGATGCCATCGCCGCGATCCAGGCTGCGTTGCCTGCCGACGGCAGCATCACCGTGAAGGCGCTGGAAACCAAATACCCGCAAGGCGCGGAAGACACCATCATCTACGCGCTGCTCGGCCGCGAAATACCCGCCGGACAGCGTCCCGCTGCCATCGGCGTGCTGGTAAACAACGTGATGACGCTGGCCTATCTCGGCCGTCTGCTGCCCGCTGGAGAAGGTATTGTCGAGCGCGTGTTGACAGTGGCCGGACCGGCAGTCGAGCGCCCAGGCAACTACATTGTTCCTATCGGTACACCGCTGCGTTTCCTGCTGGAACAGGTTGGTGCGCATAGCAGCGCGAAAGAAATCATTCTCGGCGGTCCGATGATGGGCATGACCATTTCGTCGCTGGACGTGCCTGTCACCAAAGGCACTTCAGGCGTGCTCGCCTTCGCGAAGGCGCAATTGCCGAAAGATGCTACGCGCGTGTATTCCTGCATCAAGTGCGGCGAATGCCTCAAGGTCTGCCCGAAATTCCTCAACCCGTCGCACATGGGATTGCTGGCTGCCAAGCGCGAATATGAAGCAATGGCCGAGCGCTACAACCTGGATCGTTGTTTCGAGTGCGGCTGCTGCAGCTATGTCTGCCCCTCGCATATTCCGTTGGTACAACAATTCCGTATCGCCAAGGCAGTCAATCGTGAAAAGGCGGCAGCATGAGCATTGAACTTCGTACTTCACCCCATATGATCAGTGACCGCAGCGTGAGTCGCATCATGCTGCACGTGGTGCTGGCCCTGTTGCCGGTCTGCGCTTTCTCGGTCTGGCAATATGGTCTGTCTGCGCTGGCTTTGATCGTGGTTGTCACCGCAACTTGCCTGCTGACTGAACGCGTACTGAATCGCACGCCCGGCCAGCCCAGTTCGCTGAGCGACTGGAGTGCAACCATTACCGGCATCTTGCTGGCACTGACCCTGCCGCCTGCATTCCCCTTGTGGATGGGCGTGGTGGCCGGTTTCTTCGCCATCGCCATCGGCAAGCTGTTGTGGGGCGGGCTGGGCTACAACGCATTCAACCCGGCGCTGGCCGGCCGCGCTTTTGTGCAGGCCGCCTTCCCGGTTGCCATCAGTACCTGGGTGCCTGCCTTCGCGGTCAACCGCTTCAGCGAATTCATTCCGAGCAGCCTGACTGCGCCGCTGATGATTCCGCCGTCCATCACCGACTGGATCAAGTCGCAGCATATTGATGCTTTCACCGGTGCTACACCGCTGGCACGCTGGAAGTTCGAGAACGTCACCGCCTCCACGCATGACTTTTTGACGGGTATGGTGACAGCCTCAGCCGGTGAAACAACCGCCATCCTTATCTTGCTGGGCGGCGTGTATCTGGCCGCGCGCAAATTCATGGACTGGCGCATTCCGGTGGCCGTGCTGGGCTCGGCTGCGCTTCTTGCCTGGGCCTTCCATCTGTACGATCCGTCCCGTTATCCCTCGCCTGCCTTTGTGCTGTTGTCCGGCGGACTGATGCTGGGTGCGATCTTCATGGCGACTGACATGGCGACTTCACCGGTGACGCCGGTCGGCGTCTGGATATACGGCGCAGTGATCGGTGTGGTGACTGTGATCATCCGTTACTTTGGCGGCCTGACTGAAGGCGTGATGTACGCCATTCTGCTGGGCAATGCCCTGACCCCCTTGATCGACCAATACACGCAACCGCGTGTGTTCGGTACACGCCAGAAGAGGACGTAATGAGTACGCCTGACGACACTACAACAACCGACACTCCAACAACACCCAGCGGCAAGATGGTTTTCGCCTTGGGGCTGGTCGCCACCATCTGTGGCATCCTGATCGTCGGCATCTATCAGATCACGCTGGCGCCGGTGAACGCCAACAAGAAACTGGCGCTGGAACGCCAGGTGTTCAAGGTGCTGCCTAACGCCAAGACCGTGGTGGACTACTTCGCCACCGATGCCGGCATCGAGAGCGCCGACGGCAAGGAATTGACCCCGGCGGGTGCGGTGCGTTTCTATGCGGCTTATGCCGCTGACGGCACCCTGGCGGGTATTGCGGCCGAAGCCTCTTCCGCAGGTTATGCCGACCAGGTGCGCATCCTGTACGGTTACGATCCTGTGCGGCAGGTCATCACCGGTATCGGCGTGATTTCCATGCGTGAAACCCCGGGCATCGGCGACAAAATTCTGGTGGACAAGGACTTCCTGCGCAATTTCGAAGCGCTGGATGTGAGCTTGTCGCAGGACTTGAAAACCTTGGCTAACGCGGTCAAGACCGTCAAGCACGGCAGCAAGCAGGGTCCGTGGGAAATCGATGCGATTGCCGGTGCTACCGTCACTTCCAAGGCGGTGGGGCGCGGCATCAACGCATCTGCCCAGGCATTGCTGCCCAAGTTGTATCCCCGTGTCGAACAACTGAGGAGTGCAAAATGAGCCAAGCGCCATCCAATTTCGACGAATTCTTTGAAGGACTCTGGAAACAGAATCCCGTATTCGTCATGGTGTTGGGCATGTGCCCCACAATGGCGATCACCGTGTCTGCGGTAAACTCCATCTCGATGGGCCTCGCCACCACTTTCGTACTGTCCGCCTCCTGTTTGCTGATCTCGCTGTTGCGTACCGCGATCCCCAAGCAGGTGCGTATTGCCAGCTACATCGTCATCATCGCCACCTTCGTGACCGTGGTCGATTATGCCATCCAGGCCATCAGTCTTGACCTGTATGAAGCGCTGGGCGCATACATCAAACTGATCGTGGCCAACTGTCTGCTGCTCGGACGCGCCGAAGCGCATGCAGCCAAGAACCCGCCCATGGCTTCGCTTTGGAATGCGACCGGCATGGGCCTGGGTTTTACCTTCGGCTTGCTCTGCATCGGCGGTGTTCGCGAGATTCTGGGTGCCGGAAAATTCTTCGGCATCTCGTTGTTCGGTGACCACTTCCAGCCTTGGGTGGTGATGGTGTTGCCACCGGGCGGTTTCTTCATCATGGCGGTGTGGCTGATCGTATTTGCCGCATGGCGCAGCCGCAAGCAGCGCGTTGCCGCTGCACAAGTCTCGACTGACGAGGTGAAAGCATGAATCACGAAACCATAGCCAATATTCTGCTGACCACCATTCTGCCGGGCAACTTTGTGCTGGCCATGTTCCTCGGCATGTGTCCGTTCCTGGGTGTTTCACAAAAGATCAGCACCGCTTTCCCGATGGGGCTGGCAACCGCGTTCGTGATTCTGGTGGCGTCGGTTTCCGCATATTTCCTGAACATGGTGCTGGTGCACTACCACCTGGAATTTCTCAGTGTGATCACCTTCATCACCGTGATCGCCTGCGCGGTGCAACTGGTGGAAATGTTCGTGAAGAAACAATTTCCGGTGCTGTTCCGCCAGCTCGGCATCTACCTGCCGCTGATTACCACCAACTGCGCGGTGCTGGGTGTGGCGCTGTTCCAGACTGCACGTCAGTATGACTTCATGCAATCGCTGGCTTATTCCATCGGCGGGGGCGCGGGATTTACGCTGGCGCTGGTGTTGATGGCGAGCCTGCGTGAAAAGCTGTTGCTGGCGAACATTCCGCCGCTGGTGCAAGGTACGGCGATCGCGCTCATCGTCGGCGGCTTGTTGTCTTTGTCGTTCATGGGCTTTGCCGGAATTGGAGGTGGAGAATGATCTATCTGTACACAATCGGCACTATGCTGCTGGCCATGCTGCTGTTCGTTGGTGTGCAGCATGCAGCCAACTGGTTTGCGCACAGACATCCGGAATTTGGTCCGGCCCGCAAGATGGGCGAGGGAGGGTGTTGCGGCAAGTGCAAAGACGACACCTGCGAAAACGACAAGCATCATTAGTAAAGAATGTAGTTTGGGTACTTGGGAGGTGCGAACTTGTTCGCACGAACGAAAAATCTGGTGCGACTAAATTCGCGCCCACAGAAATAATGCAAATCAACATAATCAGGAGAAGTTCATGCAAGCGTACGTGATTCCGTTCCAGTCTCTGGGTCTAACTGACATCCCGGAGGTGGGCGGTAAGAATGCCTCGCTGGGTGAAATGATCTCCAACCTGAGTTCCTCCGGCGTACATGTGCCCGGTGGTTTTGCCACCACGGCGCAGGCTTACCGCGATTTTCTGGCGCATGACGGGCTGGACAAGCGCATCGAGAAGGCACTGGCGACGTTGAACGTCGAGGACGTCACCGCGCTGGCCGAAGCCGGACGCATGATTCGCAGCTGGATCGTCGAAGCACCGTTGCCCAAGCGTCTGGAAGACGAAATTCGCACGCACTACGCCAAATTGTCGGCAGCGGGTGATGGCAGCTTTGCAGTGCGCTCATCCGCTACGGCGGAAGACTTGCCGGATGCTTCGTTCGCAGGCCAGCAGGAAACCTTCCTTAACATCCAGGGCATCGAAAATATTTTGCACGCGATCCGCGAAGTGTTCGCCTCGCTGTATAACGACCGCGCCATCTCCTACCGCGTGCACAAGGACTTTACCCATGCCGACGTGGCCCTGTCGGCCGGCGTACAACGCATGGTGCGCTCCGATCTGGGCGCGTCCGGCGTGATGTTCACTTTGGATACCGAATCCGGTTTCCGCGATGCGGTGTTCATCACCTCGTCTTTCGGTCTGGGCGAAATGGTGGTGCAGGGCGCGGTCAATCCCGATGAATTCTATGTGCACAAGCAGCAACTCGCCGCTGGCTTCCCTGCTGTCATTCGCCGTAGCCTGGGTTCCAAGCAACAGCGCATGGTGTTCGACGAACAGCGCTCCGCAGGACGTTCTTGTCGCATCGAGCCAGTGCCAGCCGCCGATCAGGCGCGTTTCTCGCTGAGCGATGAAGATGTGTTGCAGCTGGCGCGTTACGCCGTCTCCATCGAACAGCATTACGGCCGCCCGATGGACATCGAATGGGGCAAGGATGGAGTGGATGGCAAGCTCTATATCCTGCAAGCGCGTCCCGAAACGGTGAAGTCGAATGCCGCAGCTGGAGGCACGGAGAAATACCGCCTGCAACAGCGCGGTGACGTGCTGGTTGAAGGTCGCGCCATCGGCCAGAAGATCGGCACCGGCCGCGTACGCATCGTTGCCAGCACCGACGAGATGGACAAGGTCAAGGCGGGCGACGTGCTGGTCACCGACATGACCGATCCAAACTGGGAACCGGTGATGAAGCGCGCATCCGCCATCATCACCAACCGCGGCGGGCGCACCTGCCATGCCGCCATCATTGCGCGCGAACTCGGCATTCCCGCTATCGTCGGTTGTGGACACGCTACCACCGCGTTGCAGGAAGGCGAAACCGTCACTGCTTCATGCGCCGAAGGCGATACCGGTTTTGTGTACCACGGCAAACTGCCGTTCGAGGTTGTCGTCCACAGCGAAGACGAACTGCCGCCCATCCCGGTCAAGCTGATGCTCAACGTGGGCAACCCCACGCTGGCCTTCGAATTTGCGCAACTGCCATCCGCGGGCGTTGGTCTGGCGCGTCTCGAGTTCATCATCAACAACCTGATCGGCATCCACCCCAAGGCGGTACTGGATCACGACAAACTACCGAAATCATTGCACGAGGCCGTGTTGCACCGCGCTGCCGGTTATGCCAGCCCGGAAGAGTTCTATGTCGAGAAGATCACCGAGGGCGTCTCCACACTGGCCGCCGCGTTCTGGCCCAAGCCGGTGATCGTGCGCATGTCCGACTTCAAGTCGAACGAATATCGCAAGCTTCTGGGCGGCGATATCTACGAGCCGATGGAAGAGAACCCGATGATCGGTTTCCGCGGTGCTGGGCGCTATGTTGCGCCGAACTTCAGCGACTGTTTTGAGCTGGAATGCCGCGCCATGAAGCGTGTGCGTGAAAAACTGGGTTACACCAACGTCGAGTTGATGATTCCGTTCGTGCGTACCGTGCAGGAAGCGCGAGAAGTCGTAGCCTCGCTGGCGAAGCACGGCCTGAAGCGCGGCGACAAGGGACTGCGTCTGATCATGATGTGCGAGATCCCTTCCAACGCACTCTTGGCCGAAGAGTTCCTGCAGCACTTCGACGGCTTCTCCATCGGCTCCAACGACCTCACGCAACTGACGCTGGGTCTGGATCGGGATTCCAGCCTGGTGGCGGACCGTTTCGATGAACGCGATCCTGCCGTCAAGGCGCTGTTGAAGATGGCGATCACGACCTGCAACCGTTTGGATAAATACGTCGGCATTTGCGGACAGGGTCCATCCGATCATTTCGATTTTGCAGAATGGTTGGTGAAGACCGGTATTCAGACGATGTCGCTCAATCCGGACACGGTCGTTGAAACGTGGCGCAAGTTGGCCGAGAAAGGAAATGCCAGGAAGTAAATCCTGGTGACCACGGCAGCCGGATCCAGATGAGCCCGACTGCCGTAACCCCCAACCGGACAAGCAACTTGTCCGGGATCATCAGTAAGCGTTTTCCTGCCCCTCCCCCATCCCACTCTCCCCTTTTGGGGGGAGGGGTCTTTTTTTCAATCATTGGAAATACGCGACTGCATTATTAATTTACCAGAATACTCAAAAGAATTGCCAAAAAATTAGCCACATAGGCCTATTTTTAATGTGGGTTAGTCTCGTGCGATCCCGTTTTTGAGTTGTCCAGCAACGCTCTCATTCCTGCTTTTCCTAGCGCATTTTGATTGCAGTTTGATGACTGCAAGCCCCGTCGTTGCTCAATTGAGACACCCCCGTGAATTTTTTGTTACGCGGCAGGTTTTGAAAATTTCCGCGGCAGAATCCGCTCCGAATTCTCAATAGGGGGAATTTGATGGTTTCCGCCAGCCAGCATGGCTGCGCGGCGCAAACGACATAAACTTAAGGAGTATTAAAGATGCAAAAGAAACTGATCGCGCTGGCTGTGGCTGCTGCTTTTTCCGCACCGGCGTTTGCCGATAACGCCAACGTGGGTTTTTACGGCGCTGCCAACCTGTCTTACGACAGGATCAATAGCGGTACTGCAACTGCCGGCACATCCGGAAACACCTCCGGCCGTATTTCAAGCAACACATCCAAGTTTGGCTTCAAAGGAACTGACGATCTGGGCGATGGCCTGAATGCCGTGTACCAGGTGGAACAAGTTCTTTACATGGACGGCGGTTCCGGAAACACCGCTACCCTGGCGACACGCAACACCTATGGCGGTCTGGCCGGAGGTTTCGGTACGGTTCTGCTCGGTCGTCATGACACACCCTACAAGATCGCTACCCGTAGCCTGGATCTGTTCGGCGACGGCATTGCCGATAACCGCTCCCTGATGGGTGCTACCGGTTCCGCCTATGCGGCTTTTGACGGTCGTCAACCTGACGTTTTGGCCTACATTAGCCCGGCAATCAGCGGTTTCACCGGTGCGATCGGTTACGTGAACCTGAATCAGGCATTGAACGTTGCAGAAAACGTGTCCACCAGCCCCAAGGCAACCGCATTGTCTGTGGCCGGCCTGTTCAACGCAGGTCCGTTCTTTGCGTCCCTGGCCTATGAGACCCACAACCTGGACACAGCCGTGCAAGCCGGTGGCAACAAGGAATCTGCCACCAAGTTCGGGTTCGGCTTCACCCAGGAAATGTTCACGGTTGGCGTGGCTTATGAAAAGACCAAGGACGATTTCGGCGGCACCTCCATCGGCGGCAAAGCAGCCAAAGCCCCGACCTACGACCCGATCACCGGTCTGGTCACTGCTGTGGGTACCGCTGCAACAAACAACGCCAGCACGTTTGGTTCGGACTTCTATGGTCACAGCGCCTACTACGTGGCCGGCAAGCTCAATCTGAGCAGCACCGATGCGATCAAGCTGGCCTATACGCACAAGGGTGCCAACACCGGCGCTGTAAATACCGATGCCAAGCAGATCACCGTGGGCTACGACCATGGCATGAGCAAGCGTACAACCTTGTACGCCTTGTACAGCAAGCTGACCAATGGCACGGCTTCCAACTACGGCTTGTCCAGCAACGGTACCAGCGCCACCCAGGCAACCACCTCCGGTGCCGGGGCATCGCCTTCGGTCTTCTCTCTGGGCATGCGTCACACGTTCTGATTTGACGCGGGTGGGGCTGTTACAACACTTTGGCAACCTCACCCAACTCACTGTCATTTTTACCCAAACTGGCCTCTTCGGAGGCCAGTTTGTATTGGCAAATCAAAATGGAGGCAAGAATGGCTTTCGCTTTCTTTAAATCCCATGCAATTTGACATGAATCAATCTGTCGCAAAAAAGATACAAAATATTGTGTTATTACCAACCAAGCATTGAAACGCCCATGTGAGGGTGTTACTTTGCGCCTCGGACTAGGCGGGAATACCCACCGATCCGTATATTTCGCTAGGGATTGGCCCGATACGAAAATGTAAACTCTGAGGAGATTATTAAATGCAAAAGAAACTCATTGCTTTGGCTGTAGTTGCTGCTTTCTCTGCACCGGCATTTGCCGATGTGACTGCTTACGGCGTTCTGGACGCTGCTGTTGCCCATATTTCTGCTGATGGTCAAAAGAGCGATATTCAAGCTGTTGCTGGTGGCCTGTCCACTTCCCGTTTCGGCGTGAAGACTGTAGAAGACCTGAACAACGGCTGGAAGGCAGTTGGCGTTCTGGAATACGCTCTGGACAATGAAACCAACTCCACCGTTGGCGGAACCACAACCAGCATCGCTGCTGGCAAACTGGCTGCTCGTACACAAATGCTGGCAGTGGCTGGCGACTTTGGTACTGTTGCAACTGGCTACCTGCAAACCACCGGCTATGACTTCGCAGTCAAGTTCGACCCGACCACCGGTTCCAGCGTGTCTCCTCTGCAAAGCATGACCAAGAGCACCAACGTGATCGGTTCCGTGACTGCTGGCGCACGTGCTCCTCGCGCTCTGGCTTACATCTCCCCGGATCTGGGCGGCGTAACCGTTGCTGTGAACTACACTACCGATCTGACCGGTGGCCTGGGTAACCTGACAATCGCTTCTGGCGGTGTAGAAACCAAGGAAACAGCTTACCTGCTGTCCGCTACCTACAACGGCGGCCCGCTGTCCGTTGGCGGTGTGTATGCTAAGACCAAGAATTCAGGCACTGCTGTGGCAAATGACTTCAAGGAATACGCTCTGGGTGTTTCTTATGACCTCGGCGTGGCCAAGCTGTTCGCTACTTACCAGAACAACAAGACAGACGCTGTTGTTGCCCCAGCGGTCCTTAATTTCCAAGCCAAAGTGTATTCTTTCAGCGCAGTTGCTCCAGTCGGTCCTGGCGCTGTGGTATTCACCTATGCCAAGAATAAGTCGACCTATACCGGCGGCGATTTCGGTGGTAGCGGCGAAACCGTTGCTTGGCTGCAACCTCTGTCCAAGCAGACAACAGCTTATGCAGCGATTGAGAAGATTTCCAACAACACGGCCAATCTGTTCAGCGTGGATAGCAACGCAGTGGCTCCCACTCTGGCCAACCTTGGTACGGGCACTTTGACGAACGGCGGCAGCTCCACTCTGATCGCTGTTGGTCTGAAGAAGGTATTCTGATCTAGGCTTTAGCAGCATTAAACCGGTTTACCGGTGTATCAAACTGAACGGCCACCTTCGGGTGGCCGTTTTTATTTGACAGGGTATCGACGAGTGCCTAAATTGGGCCCATTACCCACAGGAAAGAAGCCATGCTGAACCTGGAAAGCCTGATCATCGAATTCGACAAAGGCCTGCGCACACTTTTTGCCAAAGCGCCGACGGCACGGCCTTATCCCGATGCCGATATCGCCGATACGGAATTGAGTGAGGCGGAGAAGAAACACGCCGCCGCGCTGATGCGTATCAACCATACCGGTGAGATCTGCGCGCAGGCTTTGTATCAGGGCCAGGCGCTGACCGCGCGCGACCCGGCGGTGCAGGAGAAACTGAAGCAGGCCGCGTGGGAAGAGACCGAGCACCTGGCCTGGACTTCGCATCGTGTGTACGAACTGGGCGGCAGGCTGAGCCTGCTCAACCCGCTCTGGTACACCGGATCGCTGGCGCTGGGGGCGCTGGCCGGTGCACTGGGCGACAAGTGGAACCTGGGTTTCCTGGCCGAGACTGAGCGCCAAGTCGGCGCGCACTTGCAAAGCCATCTGGATGGTTTACCGGTGCAGGACGCCAAAAGCCGTGCCGTGGCACAGCAGATGTATGTGGATGAAGTCGGGCATGCTGACATGGCGGTGCAACTGGGGGCGGCAGAACTGCCGTTGCCGGTGAAACTGGCGATGCGCGGGATGTCCAGGGTGATGACGCGGACGGTTTATTGGGTTTAGCCTGAAATCACCGGTGCGCCGCACTGTTGCGCGTCTGCTGCGATGCGGTGTTAGACGCGGACTCCTCAAGGCGTTCAGCGAGCCACACCTTAATAATGGATTGCCGGGTAACGCCGAGCTTTCCAGCTTCTCGATCTAACGAATCAATCATCCACGTAGGGAAGTCGACATTAACGCGCTTTTGCGCTTGCAATACACGCTTTGCTTTGGTTAAGTCTAGAGAAGCAGTAACGTCAGCACCCTCGTCAAATTGCTTATCAAAATTATTAGCTTTCATATAGAGCAGCCTCCTCAGTTCGTGATCGTCGAACAGAAATAAGTCGAATATTTTCGCCTCTGTAGGTGATGACGGCCGACCAAAGTTTTTCGTTGATAAGCCCTATCACCAAAAAACGCGGCTCATCCTCCGTTTTTGCCGGGATTTCTAACAGGCTTGGGTCATTCCATAGAAGCTGTGCGTCAATGAAATTGATGCCGTGCTTGGAAAGGTTGACCAAACTCTTGGATTCGTCAAATTCAAATGCGAACATGGTATGGAAAATATACCATTATTATGATGATTTCAAGAGATAAGGAGGGAGTTGAAGAAACGCAGTTCCCTCGCCATGGGGTAGTAAGTGCTATCCCTCAATAATCTCGTAATCGTGCGTCACCTCTGCAACCTTCCCCAGCATGATCGATGCCGAGCAGTATTTGTCGGCGGAGAGGTCGATGGCGCGCTCGATTTGCTCGCGCTTGAGGTCTTTGCCTGTGATGACGAAATGCAGGTGAATCTTGGTAAATACCTTGGGGTCGGTTGCGGCGCGCTCTGACTGGACGTCCACCACGCAATCGGTGATCTGCTGGCGTGATTTCTTCAGGATATTCACGACGTCGTAGGCGGTGCAAGCGCCCGTTCCCAGCAGCAACATCTCCATGGGGCGTGGCCCGAGATTGCGTCCGCCGCCTGCAGGTGGACCATCCATCAAAACCGCGTGGCCGCTCTCGGTCTCGCCGAGAAAGGAAACTTCTTCTACCCATTTGATGCGAGCTTTCATGTGTTACCTCACCGGTTTGTTTTTATGATGTGCCGACGCATGCGCCGACAACTTATGCCAGATGTCGGCGCGAACGCCGACGCTCCCATATCAGTCCTGCTTGTGTCAGGATTTTAGCTGATACCAGAACATTCCGATCAACTCGTGCATGAAAATTCGGCTGTCGCGCAGGGCATAAACATTCGGGACGAAGGCCAGCAAATCGGTCTGGTAGCGCGTAGTATAGGCGGTGGGTGCGGGGACGACCTGGAAGCCTGCGGACTGGAAAGCCTGCACAGCGCGCGGCATGTGCCAGGCGTGGGTAACCAGGTAGATGCGGGTGATGCCGGCCTGCTTGAGCAATTGGCGGCTCAGACGTGCATTCTCCAGTGTGTTGTCCGAAGCGGTCTCGGCCCACTGCACCGGCACGTTGAATTCCTGTACCAGTACCTGTTTCATCTGCTCCGCTTCGGAGGTGCTGTTGCCCAGCGGTGCACCGCCGGTGACCAGAATGGGCTTGCCGGTTTCGCGCTGGAGCTTGGCGGCAAAGCGCAGTCTCACCAGCGATTCCATGCTTACCGTATCCGCACCGTATTCCGGCGCATGGAAATAGGTGCCGCCGCCCAGCACAACGATGGCATCGGCCAAGGGTTTTTTGGTGTCGGTGACATAGGGCTCGCCTTCCAGGCCATGCAGCAGGGCTTCGGCAAAATAGGGCGTGGAGAGTAACCACAGCAAAATGACTGAAGCGGTGAGCAGCGTGCGCGCAATCAGCGGGCGTTTGTTCCATAACCACAGCCCGAGCGCCGCGAAGAGCAGCAGGTTGAGTGGCGGCAGCAGAAATTCGCTGACTAGATTGGTGAAGAACCAGGACATGTGGAAGCCTCCATAAATTCATTGTGCGGGCGAATCGCGGCGTCGCGTGCTCGCTCATTCCTCATCTATCAACACGATATGCCTCGTCATTCGCTCCGCGGCTCCTTGCGCTTCATCCCGCACAATGAATTTCTGAAGGCTTCCAGGCGTCAAGACAGGAATATGTGCGCCATTATGGCAGAGCAGCGTCACAATAAAATCACCTGACTGTCATTAAAGTTTCGCATGCCACGGCGACACTGCGCGGCATGAAGAGTCTGTTCAAATACTGGCGCTGGTGGATACCGCTGCTGCTGTGGAGTGCGGATGCAAACGCGTGGGGGCTTTACACCCACGTCTATTTCGCCCAGTTGCTATTGTGGTCGGTGCCGCTCACCGATTCGCGTTATCGCCGCGCGATCAAGTCCTTTCCCAAGCTGGTGCTGGCCGGTGCCTGCCTTCCCGATCTTGCGCTGTTGAGCGAGCGTCCATGGGGTGAGCCGTTCTCTACCACGCACCAATGGCAGCGTGCCCGCAAATTGCTGGATGACGCCAAAAGCGACGAGGAATACGCGCTGTCGCTCGGCTTTGTCAGTCATTTGCTGGTGGACGTGATCGCACACAATCACTTTGTCCCGGCGCATGAAAAGATGTGGGGCAACGTGCCGCTACTGACGCACGCAGCCTGTGAGTGGGCGATGGATATGCATATCCGCGGGCAGTTGTTTGCCGAGCCGGGTGAGTTGATGCACGCGCACCAAAGCGAACTGGCGGAATACGTGGCCCAGCATTTCGATTGCCCGAAGCCGTTGGCTTCACGCGGTGTGGCGATGCTGGCGGGGGCTGAAAATCTGTTGAGAACCAGCCGTCTGTCGCATCTGTGCTACCACGGCGCGCGCCTGCTCGATGGCGGCATGCAGCGCCGCTTCAATTACTACCTGAGCGAGACCAGCGCGCGTCTCACACATATCGATCGTATCCTGCTGGGTGAAGAACCGGTGTGGGATGCTAACCCGCATGCCGACGATCCAGCCGTGCGCCAGCGCATCGAGTTGGTTACGCCGCTACAGTTGGCGTACCGTATTCCGTTGCCGCAGGATGTGTTCAGCGAGGCTTGACTACTTCATATTCGGTTCCCTCTCCCGCAGGCGGGAGAGGGTTAGGGTGAGGGGTGATAAGTAAAAACGGAATTTGGTGTGGAGCACCTACCCTCATCCCTAACCCTTCTCCCGCCTGCGGGAGAAGGGAATGAGTTTAGAAAGTCAGCGAAATTCCCGCAATCGTCGCCCCCAGCGCCGCACCCGCCAGCACATCGCTGGGATAGTGCAAGCCGAGTATCGGACGCGACAGCGCGACCAGTACGGCGAAGGGGACCACCAGCCAGAACAGGCCGGGGTAGTAGGCCAGCACGACGATGCTGAAAGCGGCAGCGTGCAGGGTGTGGCCGGAGGGGAAGCTGAACTGGTCCAGCGTCTTGCCGGCGCAGACAATGGCCGGATAAACGTTGAACGGGCGCGGACGCAGCGTCTTGCCCTTGATGTATTTGTAAATGACGGTGCCAATCAGGCCGACCGCGATCATGTGCAATACGGCAGGCAATGCGGCTGCCTGGTATTGAACCAGCAACACGGCCATCAGGGTGTACCAGAACACGCCGTCGCCCAGGCGGCTGGTCAGCCGGAAAAAATTGCGTACGCTGAAGTTGCGGCTGCGCCGGTTGCAGAAAGCGCAAAGCTCCGCATCCCAGCGGCTAATCTGTTGCAGTTGAAAGTTCAGGTTGGACATATTGAGCTCCTCCTTTGCGTACGGTATCGAGCAGCACGGCTTCCATTTCACCCATGATGTGTTCCCAGGTCAGTGTTTCCACGGTCTGGCGTGCGGCAAGGCGCAGACGCTGCACACGATCCATATCGGTGATCAGGCCGGCGGCGATCTTGACGAAGGCATCGGTGTCGGCGAACGGCACCAGCAATCCGTTTTCATCGTGGCGCATGTGTTGGCGCGCGGAGGCATAGTCGTAAGCGACTGTGGCCAGGCCGCTGGCCATTGCCTCAACCGTGACATTGCCGTAGGTCTCAGTCAGGCTGGGGTAGAGGAAAATGTCGCCTGAGGCATAGTGCCTTGCCAGCGGTTCACCGGTTTGCATGCCGGCAAAGATCACGTGGGGGTGCTGCTTTTCCAGTTCGGCGCGGGCCGGACCGTCGCCCACCATCACCAGCCGGGCCAGCGGGTTGATCTTGCGCATCTGCTCGAATGCCTGGATAACGACATGCAGGTTTTTTTCCGGCGCGATGCGGCTGACCAGCATTACCACCGGCGTGAATTCATCCGCATTCCATGAAGCGCGCAATTCGGCGCTGCGCTTGGCCGGATGGAATAATTCCGCATCCACGCCGCGCGAGACCACGAACACATTTTTGTAGCCCTCGAACTCAAGCTGCTGTTGCAGTGAAATCGTGGGCACCAGGGTGCAGGCTGCCTTGTTGTGGAAATGGCGCAGGTAGGCGGCGATGGGTTTTTTCAGCAGTCCGACGCCGTAATGTGCGGTGTAGCTGTGGAAGTTGGTGTGGAAATCTGTGCTCACCGGAATGGCGAGCTTGCGTGCCGCAGACAAGGCCGACCAGCCCAGCGGGCCTTCGGTGGCGATGTGCACGATGTCCGGGCGATTTTGCCGCCACAAGCGCAGCAACAGGCCTTTGGCGGGCAGTCCCGATTTCAGTTCGGGGTAACCGGGAATCGGCATACCGGTGACCAGCGTTTCTTCGTAGCTGTCTTCTTTCGCCGCCACATCCAGTTTGAACTGGCGCGGGCGGATCAGGTGGATGCGGTGATTGCGCCGGCGCAAGCCGTGCACCATGCGGCCGAGGGTGATGGCGACGCCATTGACCTCGGGCAGGTAGGTTTCGGTGACCAGTGCGATATTCAGCGACCGGCCCGTACTTGGAATGTCGTTTGGTGTATTCATGCGGCGCATGATGTCGCGCGCGCATGAATATTTGATTAAACCTTTATGAAAGGTTTATGACAGTCCTCAGGGGCTACCTTAAATGGGTTTACTTCCGGATAATTCCCCATTTGGCGGCTGTCACCTTCAGAAAGGTTAAAACGGCTTCCGCGTAAGTCCCATCCCCTGCCTGTGTCCTGTTTTCATCCCAGTCGAGTTCGTCCGGATGGGATTCGTCATTCAGATGGAGCTGGGGGAAGTCTTCCGGCGCAACCGAATACAGAAGTCCGGGTGAAAATGATTGATGGTGTTCCATGGTTCCTCCAATCAATGGAATTGGTATTCTTTGAAACGATATATACGGTATTACCGTTTTCGATGCAACTGTAATATTTCTATTGCTCGTTCGCGGTGAATTTTGAATAGAATACCGGCTGCAAACGGGAGTCTGGATAGAGCGAACATGCGGGGGATGTCACACGGAGAAGCGGTTGCCAGAGGAGGGTGGGGAATGCTGGAATGTGTCATCTTGATGGAGATTCAACCAGAAAATGGGCTCGGAAGGTAATGAGAACCCTGCCTGAAATGCGCGAGCTGGAGCGCATCATTGAGCTTGGCGGCAGCCAGTTGCAGAGCCGGATCGCATCCGAGATCAGTGTGGGAGAACAGCGCTTCCCGATCTATCAATTAAGCCTGGGGAATCCTGACCCGAAACTTCCCGTGATCGGATTTTTTGGCGGGGTGCATGGGCTGGAACGGATAGGAACCCAGGTGCTGTTGTATTTCCTGCGCAGCTTGCTGGCCCGCCTGCAGTGGGACAAGAGTCTGCACCACCTGCTTCAGGATGTGCGGCTGGTGTTCATGCCGCTCATCAATCCCGGCGGGATGTGGCAGGCAACGCGCTGCAATCCGCGCGGTGTGGACTTGATGCGCAATGCACCGATCGAGGCGGTGGACGGCGTTCCGTTTCTGCTGGGCGGGCATCGCATCAGTCGTCATTTGCCGTGGTATCGCGGTGAGGAGGGAGCCGAGATGGAGCCTGAGAATCAGGCGCTGTGCCGCTTCGTCAAGGAAGAACTGCTGACACGGAAATTCAGCCTGGCCGTGGATTGCCATTCCGGCTTCGGCGCACGTGATCGGGTTTGGTTTCCGCATGCGCACTGCGTGCATCCCATCGATCAATTGGCCGATATCCTGCGGTTGGAAGAATTATTTCAGGAAACCTATCCCAACAACCGGTATCTGTTCGAGCCGCAAAGCCGGCATTACCAGACGCACGGAGACGTTTGGGATTATCTATATTTGCAGTCGCAACAGGATAGCAGCAAGACCTTCCTGCCGTTGACGCTGGAAATGGGATCATGGCTGTGGGTACGCAAGAATCCGATGCAAATGTTTTCGTTGCAGGGAATCTTCAATCCCTCTGTCGAACATCGCCAGCACCGGGTGTTGCGCAGGCATACGGTGTGGCTGGATTTTCTGATGCGTGCCACGAGTGGCTACGAAAAATGGATGGTCGACGGTCCCACCCGGCTGCGCATGCAGGAGCGCGCCGTGATGCGCTGGTACCGGCCATGACGACTTGGGTACTTTTGCGCGGTTTGATGCGGGAGGCGCGCCACTGGGGTGAATTTGCACATCAGTTCCAGTGTGGCATGGGTGTGTCGCAAGTAGTGACACTGGATTTTCCCGGCAACGGCAGTTTGCATGCGCAGCCAAGCAACAGCAGCGTGGAGGAAATGGCGAATTATTGTCATGACCAGCTTCGGTTGTCTGGTCATGCGCCGCCTTACAAGGTACTCGCCCTGTCTCTGGGGGCGATGGTGGCGGTGGAGTGGTGCAGGCAACATCCGGAAGAAATTGAAAGAATGGTACTGATCAACACCAGCCTGGCTCCGCACAACCCGTTCTATCACCGGCTACGGCCTGTCAACTATCCTGCGCTTGCAAGGTTCCTGATCGCCGGAGGTGCAGACCGGCGCGAACAGTTGATATTGCGCCTCACCAGCAACAAAAAGCGTACACCGGAGCAGCGGGCGCAATTGCTGGCGCAATGGGTAGGCTATGCGAAAGATAGTCCAATTACGCGAACCAGCATTTTGAGCCAACTATATGCCGCGATCAGATATCGTGCCGCACCGGGTGCCCCTCGGGTGCCCACGCTGTTGCTTGCCAGCCTGCAGGACAGGTTGGTCTCGGTGCAATGCTCATACACGCTGGCAAAACGATGGGGATGTGCAATCAGGTCGCATGATTCGGCCGGGCATGACTTGCCCCTGGACGATGGAGCGTGGGTGACCGAACAAGTGAGGCAGTGGGTTGTTGCAGTGAAGTAATTTGCCCGCCTGGGCGGGGTGACGCACAATGTCATCACCGCGTCACACTGGGTGTTTATAACGCGCTCTCATGAAAGCGCCAATACTCACCGCTCTTCTTTTGATGACTGCCAACGTTGCGTGCGCGGGAAATCCGTATCCGGGCTTGCAGGTGGACGTCAGCCGGGAGGGGGCACGTTATACCCTGCTGGCCAGTTTCGATTCGCCGCTGTCCAGGTGCGCCGCATTCAACTATCTGACCGACTATGAGGCAGCCAAGCTGCTGCCCGGGGTGATCGAGTCGAGTGCGGTACGGGCGGTTGACGGTAAAGTGCGCGTGGACCGAACGGCAGACGAGCAAATATTGTTTATGCGCATACGCCTGCATTCGGTGATGGAGTACACGGAGCAAGCGCAGGACGGGATCGAATTCAACCAGCTGTCCGGCGATTCAAAATTCTTCCAGGGCAACTGGCGCATTGAGCCAAACGGGCAAGGCACCACGCTGCGCTTTCAGGGACAGTGGGAACCCGATACGCTGATTCCGCTGTTCATCATTGACCATTTCGCGAGGCATGGATTGCTGGACAGGTTCAGTGCTATTGCGCAGCTCGCGCAGGAGCGCAAAGATGTCCTTTCGGCGCGTTGCGCCGACCGATCAGACTGAATTCATCCTGGATTCACTGATTGGGCATGAATTGCCACAGCGTCAATCCCCATACAACAACCACATTGACCAGGCTTACCAGTACTGCCGAGCTGCCTATGTCCTTGGCACGTTTGGCAAGGTCGTGGTTTTCCAGCGAGATGCGATCCACGGTCGCCTCGATGGCGGAGTTGAGTAGCTCGACCATGATCACCAGCAATACGCTGGCGATCATCAACGCCTTGCCGAGATAGCCTACCGGTAGCCACAGCGCCAGCGGGATGAGAATGGCGGCGAGCAGCGCTTCCTGGCGGAAGGCGTCTTCGTGTTTATAGGCGGCGCGGAAACCGGCGAGCGAGTAGCCGAAGGCGTTCCATAAACGAACCAGGCCGGTTTTACCTTTGTATGGGCTTTCCATTGGGTCTTTCCTTGAGAAGTACGAAAAAAGAACGCGCATCATAAATCATGCGCGTTTTGAGGGGAGAGCGGGTTGTGCTGTATTTACGACTGGACTGCCTTCTTCATGAAATGCTTGGCATAGCGCGCATTCATGCGCGATACCGGCATCAGGATAAACAAGTCGGCACAGTTGAAATCGGGATCCCATGCCGGTTCGCCGGCGATGTAGGCACCGAGGCGCAGATAGCCCTTGATCAGCGGCGGAATGATCACGTCCATGTTCTGGTTCAGCGACTCCAGCGGCAGGCGGCAATGCGGGAACACGCGATACTCGGCCGGTGCGGCATGCAGCTTGTGCACCTTGTTGTACACGCTGGCTGCGTAATGGCCGCCGTCGCTCATGCTGACGCTGGCGCAACCGATCAGGTATTCGTGGCCGTGCTTGCCGATGTAATCCGCCAGCCCGGCCCAAAGCTGGGTAATGGTCGCGCCGTCGCGGTAATCGGCGTGCACGCAGGAGCGGCCCACTTCCGCCATGCGGTCGCGCAAATGCATCAGGCGCGACAGGTCGAATTCGGTTTCCGAGTAGTAGCCGCCGGAATTGTAGGACTGCTCGGGCGGCAGGATGCGATAGGTGCCGACCACTTTGTCGTTGGCATGGTCGCGCACCAGCAGGTGGTCGCAGAATTCATCGAAGCGGTCGATATCCAGTCCCAGTGCTGCGCTGGGCAAATTCGCGCCCATTTCTTCGCCGAACACTTTGTAGCGGATGCGCTGGGCTTCGGCAATTTCAGCTGTGCTACGCGCCAGGCTGAAGGTAAGTTTGCGTTGCGCTTCGTGTGCTTGCTGTTGCCGGATCAGGTCTAACATTGTTGCTCTCCTATCGGGTTGATGGGAGAAGCATAGATTCCGAATGTTGCGTGGGGGTTACAGGAATATGAAAGTTCGATGAAGCCGCCTCGCGCAAAGCGGTACTGATGCGCTCGTGCGCTGTTCGCGTCAGTGTGCGCCGGTCCATATCCTGCGCATGCAGCGGTGGCGTGGCGATGAGGCGAACATGCAACTCGGGTTCGCTCAGGATGTTCCACATTGATGCGCCGAAAGACAGGTCGTCGATATAAGCAGCGGCTGTGCTGCGCGCGCCGTGGGCATCCTGATAGCGAATGGCGATGGGATGGGCCACGGATCCGGCATCAATGGCGGGCTGCAGCAGCGAGGAATGAAAATGCGCGACCGAGCTGCCGTCGGTGGTGGTGCCTTCGGGGAAGACCGCGAGACACTCGCCGCGCTGCAACAGCTTGACCAGTTGTACGTTGATGCGCGCAGCCGAGCGCGCCTTGCCGCGCTCAAGGAACAGGGTCTGCGCCCGCGCGCACAGCCAGCCGATCACCGGCCAGCGCCGTACCTCGGATTTGGCCACGAAGCGCATGGGCACCACCGCATTCAGCACGAATACGTCCAGCCAGGAAATGTGGTTGGTAACGATGAGGCCGTGACGCAACTTGTGCAGCGGATCGTTGCTGCCGATATCAATTTGTACGTTGAAGATGTGCAGCAGATCGGCAGACCAGCGCTGCAGGATGCGTCGCCGCAGTGCCAGCCTGAACCAGGGATAGGCCACCGCCAGCGTCAGACCGTAGACGATATGCAGTGCGAGGCGTGTGGCGCGAAAGAGGGCGATTAGTCGTCGGGTCAAATCATTTCCTTGTAACCATTGGTTCGAATTATCTTCAATTCCCTCTCCCGCAGGCGGGAGAGGGTTAGGGTGAGGGATGTCGCGCGTAGCAAGGAACGTTCAGGTTCCCCTCCACCCCCACACCCCCTGCCCCTCTCCCGCCCGCGGGCGAGGGGAGCAAAAATCAATCCACCGACAGCACCGAGAACACCGAGAACGAGCAGAGATATTCCAGAGTTCGGCCGAACCCTTGCGTGAACAGCAGGGTGCGGATGCTGTATGTGACATTTTCTGCGGCATTCTTTTTCATGGGACTTGATCTCCTTGTTTGGCGACAACGCTGCGCTGTTCGACGAATAAACTGTTGCCACTGATTTTCTTTGCCATCTTCTTGGCATCGCTCATGGCGGCGGAAACTTCGTGGTGCGATATGAACTGTCCGGGCGCTACCTGGATCGCGCCGATGGACAGGCTGGTGAGCGGATGAAATTTGATGGCGCCGTCGCGACCCTCGCTGCTGTAGCCGCCTGCAGCCAGGTGTTCTTCCTTGAACATGAGCTCGGTGGCCTGCTCGAACGAGCACAGCGCCTGTTCGCAGCGCGTTTTCCAGTCGCGGCTCTGCATCAGCAGAATGAAATCGTCGCCGCCAATGTGGCCGATGAAATCCAGCTTGGGGTCGCAGGCCCAGTTGAGGATGCGTCCGGTCAATTGGATCATCTCGTCGCCCTTGCGGTAGCTGTAGTTGTCGTTGAAGGGCTTGAAATGGTCGAGGTCGCAGTAGCAGGCGACGAACGAGGTGTTCGCGCGTAGCAGGCGTTCGATGTGCTCGTTGATGGGTACATTGCCCGGCAGCAGCGTGAGCGGGTTGGCATAGCGCGCGGCTTCCAGTTGCATCTGCGTCAGTTCACGCAGCAAGTCCTGTCCCGAAGCGACGCCGATGTAACGCCCGTTCTCGGTGATGATGAAACCGTCTGCAAAATGACGGCTGTCCGCTTCGGCCAGGAAGTGGCTCAGTTCTTCGATGGGCATGCTCTTTTCGACCAGCAGCGGTTCGCCCTGGATTAATCCCTCGCACGGTTTTCTGCCCATCAGTTCGCGCTGGTAGGGTTTGGCGAAGCGATCGATAAATTGGTAACGGTTGATGATCCCCAGCGGCTTGCCACCCTTGACGACGGGAATAATGCGCAATGCAGGATTGATGTTGAAGCGCTCGAACACATGATCGTTCAACGTTTCGGGCAGTACCGGTTCGACGTAGGTCAGCAGCTTGTACGCGGCTGTTTGTGAGCGCTGATGAGACTCAGCCATGGGGAAGATGGCGATATTGGACGAGTTGATAATGCGGCCAGTTTCGGTGGAGGCCAGCAAGGGCGGTGTGGGGCTGGGGCGCGCGATGAAGTAGCCCTGGCCGTGTGCGATGCCGATGTCTTTCACCACGCGCAGCTCGGCTTCGGTTTCCACGCCTTCGGCGATGACGTGCGTGCCGCAGCTTTCGGCGATGTGCTGGATGGATTTCAGGAACTGCAGTTTGATCGGGTCTCTATCCACACCCTGCACAAAATGCATGTCAACCTTGATGAACTCGGGGCGCAATTCCGACCACAGGCGCAGGCTGGAAAACCCTTCGCCCAGATCGTCGATGGCGATCTTGAAACCCATAGCGCGGTAGTGCAGCAGCGCGCTGCGCATGCCCTCGAAATCGAACGTGGGCTGGTTCTCGGTGATCTCGATGATGACCCGTTCCGGTGCGATGCCCAATTGGCGCAGGAATTCCAGCGTCTGGCCGTTCTTGAAGCTGGGGTGGGTCATCGTTTGCGGGCTGACATTGAGGAACAGGTTGCCCGGCAGGTTGAGTTTGGCGAAAGCCTCCAGCACGGTTTGGCGCGACAGCATTTCCAATTCCAGTTGCAATCCCTGCTGCTCGGCTGCACCGAACAGGTTGATCGGGGAGTGCAACGGGCTGTCCGCCGGGCCGCGTATCAATCCCTCAAAACCCAGGAACTCGCCGCTTTTGAGATCGATAATGGGCTGGAACAAGGCGCTCAATCGCCGTTGTTCGATGATTTCTCGTAGTGGTGTCATGACGGGTTCCTTGGCACGCGGCAAGACAAGTTTCGCCAGAAACTGCGCTCGGGCTGTGGTACGGTACTTCTCGACAGGTAGAATGCCGTGCATGGGGTGTTCCTGCTCTCTGTATCAGGGAGCGGAAGATAACCCCGGGTTGTTACGCGAATATGACGGAGAAGAAATGGAATTACTGGGTTTGCGGCACCGTCCGTCCGGAGTGAATACGTCCTTTGCCGGAGAGGGATTGCCGTTCGCGGAATATGTGCAGCGCACGCGGGATATGTTGTGGCAGCGGCATGCCGGGAAAAATGAGGAAGAAGAGATCGTCGCAGGCAATACGCCGTTCGAGTTACTGCCGGGCGGCGACTTTGAAAAGGGACGCAACAAACCTTACCGGCGTGGTGTGCTGCTTGTGCACGGGCTGAGCGATTCGCCCTATCACATGCGCCATCTGGGCGCGTTTTTCCAGCGCAACGGTTTTCGTGTGATGGCTGTATTGCTGCCGGGGCACGGCACGCAACCCGGCGATCTGCTCAAGGTGCGCTGGCGCGAATGGGCGAAGGCGGTGGCCTACGGAGCGAATTGTCTGGCAGAAGAAGTGGATGAACTCTATCTGGCAGGCTTCTCGGCAGGTGCTGCATTAAGTGTGTTGCATGCGTCGCGTGACAAGCGTGTGCGCGGTCTGTTCCTGTTTTCGCCGGCATTCGAGATTGATCCGCGCGCCAAATGGGCAAATTTGCACAAGCTGTATAGCTGGCTGATCCGCAAGGCGGCCTGGGTAAGCAGGATGCAGGATCGCGATCTCTACAAATATGAATCGTTCAGCAAAAATGCCGCAGCGCAGATGTATGCGCTGACGCAGGCATTGCCAAAATGCGAAGTGAACATACCGGTATTCGCCGTCGCCAGTGCGGATGATGTCACGGTGAATTCGGCGGCGACCTTGCGCTTCATGCAGCGGGCGCGCCATCCCCACAGCAAGCTGGTGTGGTATGCGACGGAAAAAACCGAACAGCCGAATGTGGAATGGGTGAACAGTGCGGTGCCGGAAAAGCGCATCTTAAGCAGCGCGCACACTGCTATTGTCATTCCGCCGGAGGATGAGCATTACGGAGAGGCGGGCCGCTACGAGAACTGCTTGCACTATTTGCCGCATGACATGGAAGGCTATGAAGCCTGCCGTGCACGGCAGGCAGAGGTGTGGCACGGCGAAGTTCACGAACGGAATTTGAAACACGGTCTGGTGCGGCGGCTCATGTTCAACCCGCATTATGCAGAAATGGAAGTATCCATGAAAAAATTCATTGAGGGATTGCCATGAATAAAACCATGATCTTCGCCCATCGCGGCGCAAACAAGGAAGCGGCGGAAAATACGCGCAGTGCCTTTGACAAGGCGCTGACTTACCCGATCGACGGTATCGAAACCGATGTGCAGCTCAGCCGCGACGAGGAGGCCGTGCTGTGGCATGACCGCGACCTGAAGAAACTGAAACTGCCCGGCAATCATATCGACGATTACGATTACGCGCAGTTGCAGGCAATGAATTTTGCCGCGCACTTTGCTGCTTCGGCTGCATCCGAGGGGGTAATGAGTCTGCAGGAATTCATCTCGGCCTATCGCGCACGCTGCCGTTTACTGCTGGAGATCAAGAACCGCGATTGGGAAATGCAGGCGCGGCAGGAACTCAAGGTCAGAAAGACACTCGGACTGGTGGGGGCGGTATCGGACGACCGCATCATCGTTTCATCCTTCAATCTTGACAGTCTGATCTACGCGCACCGCTTTGCGCCGCAGTTCCCGCTGGTACTGAATCTGGAGCCGGAACATTCCGTGCGCGATGCGCAGCGAGCGCTGGACGGGCAACCTTTCCTGTCCGGTTTGTGCGTGGACATCTCCACACTGGATGTGGAGATGGTGAAAGTGGCGCGTGAACGCGGCAAACTGATTGCCGTTTACACGTGCGATACCGATGCCGAGATCACCCGTGCGCTGACTCTGGGGGTGGATGTGCTGATCAGCAACGTGCCGCAGAAGGCGTTGCAGATGAGGGATAAATGAAACGCGATTTTTTAGCGCTGGAAGGCGAATTCGACCTGCTGGTGTGCGGCGGTGGTATCTATGGCGCCTGGACGGCTTATGATGCCGCGCTGCGCGGATTGAGGGTCGCGCTGGTGGAGCAGGGCGATTGGGCGAGCGCGACTTCGTCTGCATCGAGCAAGTTGATCCACGGCGGCCTGCGCTATCTGGAAACCTACGATTTCAAGCTGGTGCGCAAGGCGTTGCGGGAGCGGCGCATGTTGCTGCAGGCGGCACCCCATCGCGTGTGGCCGTTGCGCTTCGGCGTGCCTGTTTATTCGGATAGCCGCAACGGGACCCTGAAACTGAAGGCCGGATTGACGCTGTACGACACGCTGGCCGGATTTCCCGGCGAACCGATGTGCCATCATCATTTCGACCATGCGCGTTTTTCCGAACATTTTCCTTTTCTGGACGATGCCACGCTGAAAGGCGGTTTCACCTACGGCGATGCGCAGACCGACGATGCGCGGCTGGTGCTGGAGCTGGTGGCGGGTGCGATGGCTCATGGTGCGGTATGCGTGAATTACGCCAGGCTTGTTACCTGGGATGAAGACCGGGGAAGGGTCTGCGGTGCGATAGTGCGGGATGCAATGTCGGATGTGACGGTTGAAGTGCATGCCAGGCAATATGTCAGCACTACCGGTCAGTGGATGACGGCGACAGAGCAGGGCCGCGCCTGGTGCCGTCTGAGCAAAGGCAGCCATCTGGTGATGCCTGCCCTGCCGACCAGCGAGGCAATCCTGCTCACGGCAAAATCGGATGGCAGGGTGTTCTTTATCATTCCGTGGTACGGGCGCACTCTGCTGGGCACGACTGACACGGACTATCGCGGCGATATCGATAGCGTGGTGATTGAGATGGATGACGTGGACTACCTGCTGGCTGCGGCAAATCGTTATCTCAAGACGGCCTGGACGAAGGACGATGTCATTGGCAGCTACACCGGCGTGCGTGTGATGAAGCAGAGCGATGCGGCCCATCCCTCTGCGGTCAGCCGCGACTGGGAATTGAAAACGGCGGATAACGGACTGCATCACGCTATCGGCGGCAAGCTCACCTCGGCGCGCGAAGATGCGACGGTCATTGTCGATACGGTTTGCGCACGCCTAGGCGTGGCAGTCGGCTGTGCAACCAACGGCAGGGACTTTCCGTGGAAGCCGCAGCAGGATTTTGCCGCGTGGTCGGAAGAGAAAATCTCGCATGCGCAACAACTCGGTATCGATGCGGATTGTGCCAAGTGGCTGATGCGCCGCCACGGCAGTCGCATCGACGAGGTTTTTCGCCTTGCCGGAGAGATACCGCAACTGGCGGCGCGCATCGTGTCTGATCTTCCTTTTATCTATGCCGATCTGATGCTGTGCGCGCGCGATGAGATGGCGATACATCTATCTGATTTGTTGCGTCGCCGCATGCCTTTGCTGATCCTGGCAAGATTGAACGCGACCGAACTGCGCCATTTCGCTGAACTGGTGGCGCCGGTGCTGGGCTGGGATGAGAACAGAATGACGCAGGAGGTGGAGGCCTGCCTCAAATGATCGTGGCGGTCGCACTCGATTTGGGGACGACAGGAATCAAGGCGGGACTGCTGGCGCAGGACGGCACTCTGGGAGGCATCGTCTCTCGCCATGCTCCCCGAATATCTCCGGATGGCGGGCGCTACGAGAGCGATGCGCTTGCCTATGCCGAGACCGCCGATGCGGTGCTGGCCGAATGTCTGGCGCAACCCGCAGGTGCGGGTGCAACGCTTGGTCTGTGCAGCCAGCGCTCTTCGTTCCTGATCTGGGAGCGAGCCAGCGGCAAGCCGGTGACGCCGCTGATCTCCTGGCAGGACGGCAGGGGTACGGAAAGCTGTGCAGCCTTGCGCGATAGCGATGGCATCATCCGCGAACTCACCGGACTGCCGCTCACCCCGTATTACCTGGCGCCAAAACTGCGCGTGCTGCTGCGCGAACATCCGGTATGGCGAGAACGGCTGCTGAGCGGTGAATGGCTGCTGGGCACACTGGATACTTTTCTCATCTGGCGCTGGACCGGCGGCAAACATCATGTGGTCGATGTGTCGATGGCTGCGCGTACGCTACTGCTGGATATTCACCAGCAACAGTGGTCGCCCGCGTTGTGCGAACTGTTCGGCATTCCGCCGCAAATTCTGCCGCTAGTCAGACCCTCTGCCGGGCTGGGACTGCCGCTGGAGAATGGCCTGATCCTGCAGGCGAGCCTGGGCGACCAGTCGGCAGCACTGGTCACCAGTATCGCCGCAGGCCAGCCGGAAGCGCTGGTCAATCTGGGCACGGGCGGCTTCGTCGTGTGCTATCTGCCGGAAAATCGGCGCGCGCCGGACGGCTACCTGCAGACGCTGGTCTGGCAGGACGAAACCCGGCGGGTACATCTGGCCGGCGAAGGCACACTCAACTCCATTGCGGCGGCATTGAGACCCTATCCGGTCGATGCATGCCGTACTGAAGACCTGGCGGGCGATGACATCTTTTGTCTGGCCGAACCGAGCGGGCTGGGGGCGCCGTATTTCCGGGGTGACCTGGGCCTCATCTTCTCGGAACCGGTCGGGCAGTTGCCGCCGGAACGCATCGCCATTTTGCTGCTGGAAGGCATCATCTTTCGCGTGGCGCGCATTCTGGAAGACTTTCAGCGCGAGTTCGGTATCGAGCGTGTCTATCTTTCCGGCGGCCGGTCCGCTTTGCCCTGTCTGCAACAAGGCATTGCCCAATGCGTGCCCCTTGCTGTTTACCGGCTGTCGCAGACGGATGCCAGTCTGCTGGGGGCGGCCCGACTGGCGGCCGGAATGCCCGGTGCGAGCATCAGAACTGCCGAAAAGGTCAATGTATTCCAGCCTGCACCCAAGCTGTCCAGCAAATACACCCGCTGGAAGGATTGGCTGGATGCCTTGTTGCATAAAAGCCCTTCCGGACAGGGGGGCAGGCCACCCGGATAAAGGTTTGACAGGGAGGGAGGTCTCGCTTAGAATGCGCGCCCTTCGCAGTCTGTTAACCATTTTTAGTTTTAGGAAATGCCATGAAAACATTTTCCGCAAAGCCGCACGAAGTCCAGCATGACTGGTTGCTGGTGGATGCCGCCGACAAGATCCTGGGCCGTTTGGCCAGCCAGATCGCTATCCGCTTGCGCGGCAAGCATAAGGCCATCTACACACCGCACGTTGATACCGGCGATTTCGTCGTGGTCGTCAATGCTGACAAGCTGCGCGTGACCGGCAACAAGTCTCAGGACAAGATGTACTACCGCCATACTGGATATCCAGGCGGTATCTACGAAACCAACTTCCTCAAGCTGCAACAGCGCCATCCACAGCGCGTGCTGCAAAAGGCCGTGCGCGGCATGTTGCCGAAGGGTCCGCTGGGCTATGCGATGTTGAGCAAGCTCAAGGTCTACGGCGGTGCGACTCATCCGCATAGCGCGCAGCAACCGAAACCCATTGATCTGTTGAAGGCTTAATCATGAGCGTAACTTATAACTACGGAACCGGTCGTCGCAAGAGCGCGGTGGCACGTGTGTTCATCAAACCCGGCAAGGGCGAAATCGTCGTCAACGACAAGCCTATCGATGAGTTCTTCTCTCGCGAGACAGGTCGCATGGTGGTGCGTCAGCCGCTGGAATTGACTGAAACAGTGGGCAAGTTCGACATCATGGTGAACGTTTCCGGCGGCGGCGAATCCGGCCAGGCTGGTGCAGTTCGTCACGGCATCACCCGCGCATTGATCGACTATGATGCGTCGCTGAAGCCAACCCTGAGCAAGGCTGGTCTGGTTACCCGCGATGCACGCGAAGTCGAACGTAAGAAAGTCGGCCTGCGCAAGGCGCGTCGCAGGAAGCAATTCTCCAAGCGTTAATCCCTTATGGGGTTGTCGCTGGACAGAAAAAGCCGCCTTTGGGCGGCTTTTTCCTTTATCATTTGCAGCTAATTTTTGAGGTGCGACGTGCTTAAAGTTGGGATCGTAGGCGGTACAGGTTATACCGGTGTCGAGTTGCTGAGGCTGTTGGCGGGGCATCCGCAAGTGCAGTTGCACGCGATCACCTCGCGTGCCGATGCGGGCACGCCGGTCAGCCAGATGTTTCCCAGCTTGCGCGGTTACGTAACCCTGTCGTTTACCCATCCAGACGAAGCGCATCTCGACCAATGTGATGTGGTTTTCTTCGCGACCCCCAACGGTATTGCCATGCAGCAGACTCGGGCATTGCTGGACGCCGGTGTGCGGGTGATCGACCTCGCGGCGGACTTCCGCATCAAGGACATCGCTGTATGGGAAAAATGGTACGGCATGACCCATGCCTGCCCCGATCTGGTGGCGGAGGCGGTGTACGGCCTGCCGGAAGTAAACCGGGACAAGATCAAGCAGGCGCGGCTGGTGGCGAATCCGGGCTGTTACCCGACAGCGGTGCAACTGGGCTTCATTCCCTTGCTTGAAGCCGGGCTGATCGAGGAAGGTTCATTGATTGCCGATGCCAAATCCGGCGTTTCCGGCGCCGGCCGCAAGGCCGAGATTCCCACCCTGTTTGCCGAAGCTTCGGACAATTTCAAGGCCTATGGCGTGGCCGGGCACAGGCATTTGCCGGAGATCAAGCAGGGACTGGCCAACGTGTTGGGCAAGCCGGTCGGGCTGACTTTCGTACCGCACCTGACTCCGCTGATACGCGGTATTCATGCCACGCTGTACGGACGGCTCAAGAACAAAGACGCGGATTTGCAGGCCTTGTTCGAACAACGCTATGCCAACGAGGCGTTTGTCGATGTGCTGCCCGCGGGCAGCATGCCGGAAACACGCACAGTGCGCGGTTCCAATATGTGCCGCATCGCGGTGCACAGGCCGCAGGGTGGCGACACGGTGGTGGTGTTGTCGGTGATCGACAATCTGGTGAAAGGCGCGGCAGGACAGGCGGTGCAGAACATGAACATCGTGTTCTGCCTTCCCGAGTTAACCGGTCTTAACGTAATTCCTTTGCTGCCCTGAATATGAAGATGATGCGCAGTTTCCGCCGGAAGTTCAGCATTTCTGCTCCCCGGCTGTCTGTGCGTCCGCATGTGCCGTGGTATGTGCGCTGGGCAGTCGCGCTGCCTTTCGTCTTGTTGATCGGATGGATGATCTGGTATGCGTACGGCTTCGGGCTGGAACTCGCGGGTTTTCATCGCGGCCAGGCGAAACAGGAATTGAGCGAGTTGCACGATCGGGTGCAGTTCCTGGAAGAAGAAAACGCCAAACTGACCAATCAGATCGCTGTTTATGAGCGTCAGGGACAGATCGAGCGGGCTACGGATGTCGAGGTTAATACGCAGGTTAAAAACCTGACCGAGGAAAATGCGCGGCTGAAGGAAGATCTGCTGTTCTTCCAGAATTTGCCGTTGACCGGGGCGCGCGAGGCTGAATTGTCCATCCATCGTCTGAAAGTCGATACAGACTCGTTGCCCGGGGAATATCATTTGCGCATGTTGCTGGTGCAGAGCGTGCAACAGCGCGGCAGTGAGTTCAAAGGCAATATGCAACTGGTGGTGAACGGTGAGCGGGACGGCAATAAAGTAGTGCTACAATTCCCGCAGGCGAACTCGCCACAGGATGTAACGTCATATCAATTAAGCTTCAAATATTACCAGCGGGTTGATAAGGTTATTAAGTTACCGCCGGAAGTGACGCTCGATAGCGTCGAGGTGCGGGTGTTCGAGAGGGGAATGCAGGAACCCAAGGTCACCCGGACGGTCGGCCTGCAACCTTCCTAAAGGAGAAACAAGCATGTTCAGCAATCGGCAAAGCAAACCCCAGAACCGCATCGATTCACTGGTGGGAGCCGGCACCAGAATCGTGGGCGACGTGAGCTTTACGGGAGGTCTGCGCGTGGATGGCGAGATTAAAGGCAGTGTGATCGCCGACCCGAGCAAGCCAAGCACGCTCGTGTTGAGCGAACAGGCGCGTGTGGACGGCGAGGTCAAGGTTACCCATCTGGTCGTCAATGGTACTGTGGTCGGCCCGGTGCATGTGGCGGAATATCTGGAACTACAAAGCAAGGCCAGGGTCACAGGGGACGTTCACTACAGAACGCTGGAAATACAGTTGGGCGCGATTGTCGAAGGTAAACTGATACATCTGGCGCAGGCAGAAGACAAAGTGGTGGCATTCAAACTTGGAACAGCCGAGTCATCATCAAATTAATCAGGAGGAAACATGAATTCAGTCACCGAAGTGCAAGACCCGCTGCTGTTCACGGACAATGCGGCCAATAAAGTGAAACAATTGATCGAGGAAGAAGGCAATGCCGAATTGAAGCTGCGCGTATTCGTCAGCGGCGGCGGATGTTCCGGCTTCCAGTACGGCTTCACCTTCGATGAAGTCGCCAATGAAGACGACACCGTGATGACCAAGAACGGCGTGCAGTTGCTGATCGACCCGATGAGTTTCCAGTATCTGGTTGGCGCGGAGATCGATTACACCGAAGGTCTGGAAGGTTCGCAGTTCGTGATCAAGAACCCGAATGCCACCACGACTTGCGGTTGCGGATCGTCGTTCTCGGTATAAACGGGAATCAGAATTGGTTTGAAGAGCGGGGCGCGCATAGCGCCCCGTTTTTTTATGCCGGATAAATTGCACCCAACACGCAGGGATGTTTCGCTCCGGTGACGGCAGGCAGATTGGCGGGACGCAAGTGCATGGCCTGTTGCGCTAGCCAGGCGAACGCCATGGCTTCCATCCAGTCGGCATCAATGCCCAATACCTCGGTCTTCTGGATGCGGCATTGCGGCAGCGCCTGTTGCAGGTGCGAGAGCAGTGCCTTGTTGTGGGCGCCACCACCGCAAACGAATATTTCCCGGGTTCTGGTGCAGAAGCGGTGCACGGAAGCGGCAATGCTGTCGCCGGTGAGGGCGAGCAGGGTTGCCTGCACATCTTGTGGTGCTTCACCCCCACTTAATTTATTTTCCAGCCAACTGAGGTTGAACAGGTCGCGTCCGGTGCTTTTGGGAGGAGAAGCAACAAAATAGGCGTCATCCAGCATGACTTGCAGCAGGGCGGGGATGATCCTGCCGCTGGTGGCCCATGCGCCGTCCTTGTCGTAGGGCTTGCCCTGATGTTTTGCAATCCACGCGTCCATCAGCAGGTTGCCGGGGCCACTGTCGAAACCGATTGTGGCCTTGTTCGGGGCGAGATCAGTCAGGTTGGCGATTCCGCCGATATTGAGAATGACACGACTGATGTTTGGATGGCGCAACACCATATCGTGAAAGGCCGGAACCAGCGGTGCTCCCTGCCCGCCTGCCGCGATGTCGCGATTGCGGAAATCGCTCACGACATGGATGCCGGTTAGCTCCGCCAGGAGCGCTGCGTTGTTGAGTTGCAAGGAATAGCCATGTTCCGGGCAATGGCGCACAGTCTGGCCGTGGCAGCCGATGGCTTGTACCGAGGCGGCGCCAACGTCTGCCTTTTTCAGCAAGGTTTTTGTTGCTTCGGCGTACTCACGGGCGAGTTGGCCGGCGACGAGCTGCGACTGATGCAGCTCGTTAGGGGCGGGCTGGTGCAATGCGAGCAGCGTTTCTTTCAGCGCTGCAGGATAAGGCTGAAAATAGCTGGAAACCAGGCAGGGCGCGGCTTGTGAGAGATCGACCAATGCGGCATCAATACCGTCCAGGCTGGTGCCGGACATGATGCCGATGTAGAGGTCAGAGGGTACGTTCACCTAGTCGAGCTTGGCGATACGTGTGTTATGGAACGTATCCAGTTGCCCAAACAGCTCGCGGGTCCTATCCGCGAACGAGGTCTTTTGCGATTCGCTGATCGGCTTGCCGTCCGGCAGCGCCACTTTCAGCGGGTCGCGCTGAATACCGTTCAGCTTGAATTCATAGTGCAGATGCGGGCCCGTGGTCAATCCGGTCATGCCGACATAGCCGACGATCTGGCCTTGCCCCAGACGCTGTCCTGCGTGGAGACCGCTCGCGAAACGCGATAGGTGTCCGTACACCGTCGTGAAATGTCCCTGGTGAGTGACCATCACCACATTGCCATAACCGCCTTGCTTGCCGACGAAGGAAACAACGCCGTCGCTGGTGACTTTGACTTTGGTGCCCATGGGGGCGGCGTAATCCACGCCTTTATGCGACTTCCATTTATTCAGAATAGGATGGAAACGCGACTTGCTGAAACCGGAACTGACGCGCGAAAACTCGATGGGCGAGCGCAAGAAAGCTTTGTGCATGCTCTTGCCGTCCGGTGAGTAATAGTCGCCGGTAAATTCTGTAGTCTGGTAATACGCAGCGCGGAAAGCGTGCCCGTGGTTGACGAATTCGGCGGAGAGAATGCGACCAGTGCGCGAGGGTTCACCATTGATATAGTTCATTTCGTAAATCACCGTGAACTTGTCGCCTTTGCGCAGATCACGGTGGAAATCGACGTCGCCGCCAAAGATATCCGACATCTGGTTGGCTGCCGGGTCGGGCAGGCCGACTTCATCGGTCGCGGCAAACAGGGTGGTTTTGATTTCGCCGGTTCGTATCTGCACGCGTTTATCGGTTACGGCCGGCAGTGTACGGGTCTGGAAACCGTTGCCGCTCTTCTCAACCACGATCTGATTGGCATCGTTGCTAAGATAACGCAATGCCAGCAGCGCGCCATTGGCATCCGTCTCGGCCTGAACTTCCTTGCCCACGGACAGCCGGCGCAGGCTTTCAGTGGCCTTGTTCTTGCGCAGATAGTCGCTCGCGGCCTGGTCTTCAACATTCAGCCGCAGCAACAATTCGGCAACGGTATCTCCGCGCTGGATGCGTTCGTTGCGCCAGAAAGTCGTGGCATTGCCGGCGACAGCCGAAGAGAATGGCAGGGTGATTTCTTCGATAATGGATTTCTGTTCGCGCGAAATCGCATCCGTCTGCGGCATGATTCCGAAGGCGGTTACGACCCCCAACAAAGGCAGGCTGGACAAGGTGACGAACCATCGCAGCTTCATTTTGTGCGCGTGTGACAAGTTGTTTTGCGGTAACATTCGCGCCTCCCAGGACGGCTGGTGCTTGCGAATCTCCGTAAAACATTATCGGCACCCACAAGCACTTATTGAGTTATGGCGCGCACTCTAACAGAAAGCGACATAGCCTCAAAACCCGCAAGGACACCGGACGAGACACAAACAAGCGGCTTTTCGACATGAGTCAACAAGAAATCATCAATCAAATCAAACGCGGCAGCGAAGAATTGCTGTTGGAATCCGAACTGATCAAAAAGCTCGAACTGGGCCGCCCGTTGCGCATCAAGGCCGGTTTCGACCCGACTGCGCCCGATCTGCATCTTGGCCATACCGTGCTGCTCAACAAAATGCGCCAGTTGCAGGACCTGGGTCACCACGCCCTGTTCCTGATTGGAGACTTTACCGGCATGATCGGTGACCCTACCGGCAAGAACGCCACCCGTCCGCCGTTGACACGCGAGCAGGTGCTTGCCAATGCGCAAAGTTACAAAGACCAGGTTTTCAAGGTGCTCGATCCGGACAGGACCGAAGTTGTGTTCAACTCCACCTGGATGGACAAATTCAGCGCGGTTGACCTGATCAAATTGGCCGCCACTCACACCGTGGCACAAATGCTGGAACGCGACGACTTCGGCAAGCGCTATCGCGCCAGCCAGCCCATCGCCATCCACGAATTCATCTACCCGCTGGTGCAGGGCTACGACTCTGTTGCGCTCAAGGCCGATATCGAACTGGGCGGCACCGACCAGAAATTCAACCTGCTGATGGGGCGTGAATTGCAGCGCCACTTCGGCCAGCCTGCGCAGTGCGTGCTTACCATGCCGTTGCTGGAAGGTCTGGACGGCGTCAACAAGATGTCCAAATCTCTGGGCAACTACATCGGCGTAACCGATACGCCGCAGGACATGTTCGGCAAGCTCATGTCCGTTTCCGACGATCTGATGTGGCGCTACCTCGAGCTGCTGTCCTTCCGCAGCCTGGCGCAGATCGCCAACTTCCGCGAGGAAGTGGCAAATGGCCGCAACCCACGCGACATCAAGGTATTGCTGGCGCAGGAAATCGTTGCCCGCTTCCACACGCAAAAGGCAGCCGAAGAGGCATTGGCGGAATTCGAAGCGCGCTTCCAGAAAGGCGTGCTGCCGGACGATATGCCCGAAATCACCGTTGCCAGCGCAGAGGGGCATATCGGCATCGCCCAACTGCTCAAGCAGGCGGGCCTGGTTGCCAGCACGTCCGAGGCGCTGCGCATGATAGACCAGGGCGGCGTTAAGCTCGACGGCGCCAAAATTATCGATAAAGCTTTGCAAATCAAGGCAGGAGCAGTCGTGGTGGCCCAGGTCGGCAAGCGCAAATTCGGGCGAATCACGGTTCAATAAATACAGGTTGTGAAATAACCCGTTGTTTTGTAGAATCGCGCCCTCGAATTTTTGGTAAAAGGTAGTTTGTTCATGACAACTGTACGCGTTAAAGAGAATGAGCCGTTCGAAGTGGCAATGCGCCGTTTCAAGCGTTCTGTGGAAAAAACCGGTCTGCTGACCGAACTGCGCGCTCGCGAGTTTTACGAGAAGCCCACGGCAGAGCGCAAGCGCAAACTGGCTGCCGCCGTTAAGCGCCACTACAAGCGCCTGCGCAGCCAGACTCTCCCGCCGAAGCTGTATTGATCTGCCCCGCCTTTTGGGCGAAGGGTAGTTTGATATGAGTCTCAAGCAGCAAATCACCGAAGACATGAAAGCCGCGATGCGCGCCAAGGAAACGGCGCGTCTCGGGGCGATTCGCCTTTTGCTGGCCGCGATGAAGCAGCGCGAGGTGGACGAGCGCATCGAGCTGACCGATGCCGACGTGGTTGCCATCATCGAAAAGATGCTCAAACAGCGCCGCGATTCGATCAGTCAGTACAAGGCGGCCAACCGCCAGGATCTGGTCGATGTTGAGGAATTCGAAGTGACCGTGCTGCAAGGCTACATGCCGCAGCAGCTCAGCGAGGCCGAAATTGCTTCAGCCATCGCCGAAGCCATTGCCGCGACAGGCGCAGCCGGACCGCAGGACATGGGCAAAGTGATGGGCGTGGTCAAGCCCAAGCTGGCCGGGCGTGCCGATATGGGCAAGGTGTCCGGTCTCATAAAAGCGCAACTGTCCAAATAACAAGTTTTCCGTAGTACCCAGAATAAACTAAGTAGGTTGGGTGGAGTGCAGCGATACCCAACAACAAAATATAAATTATGATGGGTATCGCGTTGCTCCACCCATCCTACGTTTCTGCAAACCCTTTTTCAGTTCATAGTTGGATGTTGAGGAGCAGGAGTGATTCCAAAAAGTTTCATTCAGGATCTGCTCAATCGCCTCGACATCGTGGATGTGATCGAGCGCTATCTGCCGCTCAAGAAGGCCGGTGCAAATTACGTCGCCTGCTGCCCTTTCCACACTGAAAAATCCCCGTCGTTTACCGTCAGCCAGACCAAACAGTTCTATCACTGCTTTGGCTGCGGCGCGCATGGTACGGCCATTGGCTTCGTCATGGAGCACACCGGCATGGGCTTTGTGGAAGCGGTGGAAGAGCTGGCCAAGAGCATCGGCGTCACCGTGCCGCAGGAAGCCTCCAATGTGCCGCAACACAAGGTCGCACCTGATCTCTACGACCTGATGCAATCCGCTACGCGCTACTACCGCGAGCAACTCAAAAAAACCCCGCGTGCGATCGATTACCTCAAACGTCGCGGCCTCTCCGGCGAAGTTGCGGCGCGCTTCGGCATCGGCTATGCGCCGGACGACTGGCAAAATTTGAAAGCCGCTGTGCCCAACTATCAGGATGCCAGTCTGGTCGAGACCGGACTGGTGATCACCGGCGATGAGGGCAAGCGTTACGACCGCTTCCGCGACCGCATCATGTTCCCTATCGTCAACGTGCGTGGCCAGGTCATCGGCTTCGGCGGACGCGTGCTGGACAAGGGCGAACCCAAATACCTCAACTCGCCTGAAACGCCTCTGTTTGAAAAAGGCCATGAACTCTATGGACTGTATCAGGCGCAAAAAGCCATTCGCGCCCACCAACGCGTGATCGTGGTGGAAGGCTACATGGACGTGGTGGCTTTGGCGCAGAACGGCGTGGAATATGCCGTCGCCACATTGGGCACGGCCACCACGCCGTTCCATGTGCAAAAGCTGCTGCGCCTGTGCGACCAGGTAGTGTTCTGCTTTGACGGCGACAAGCCCGGTCAGAAGGCGGCGTGGCGCGCGCTGGAGAATGCGCTGCCGCAATTGCAGGACGGCAAGCGCCTTGGCTTCCTGTTCCTGCCGGAAGAGCACGACCCTGACACCTACATCCGCGAATTCGGCACTGAAGCTTTCGAGCACGAAGTTGAAAACTCGCTGCCGCTGTCCGGCTATCTGCTGCGCGAACTGAGTTCGCAAGTCGATCTGCGCACCCAGGAAGGCCGCAGCGCCTTGCTCAAGAACGCCCAGCCATTGCTCACCGCCATTACCGCGCCCACCACGGCACTGTTGCTGCGCAAGGAAGTGGCCGCACTGGCTGGTGTGACCCAGGCAGAACTTGAAGCGCTGTGGTCCATCAAACCGGTGGCTGCCCCGCAGCGCCCTGCACCGCCCAAGGCCAAGCGCGCCGCGCCTTCCGGGATGCGAACTCTTTTGCGCTGTCTGGTGATGAAGCCGGAACTGGCGCGCGAGTTGCCCCGTGATATGCACGTGGAGGGCGCCGATGGTGCCGCTATCGCCGCCATAGCCGATTGGCTCAACGAATCGGCGGACGAAACCAGTGCTGCCGCGATGATCCAGCACTTTCAGGGCACCACTTATGAAGCCGCGCTCAATGCAGCACAGGGCGAAATCATGCATCTGGGCGATGATTTCGATGTGCAAGCCGATTTCGCGGGCCTGCTGCGCAAGATCCGGAAAGAGGCCATTGAAAGCGAAATGTCGGCCTTGCTGGCCAAGGGGCTGGGCGGCATGAGCCAGGCAGAGCGCGACCGGCACGAGCAGTTAAAACAGGAATTGCAGCAGTTAAAGACCCAAGCGAGTTGAAAAAAACCGTTTCAGGCACGTAAATTGCAGATGCGGCCGAAGTTGTGAAACGCTGCTAACCTTCGGAAAAGTTATAAGAAATCGGGTATAATCCGCGCCCTTTTGACGGCACCACTTTTTTCGAGTGCCGGGTATTTCGAGTACGAATCAACTTTTAGGAATCCTCAGCATGGCGACTCCGAAACAAAGCAAGAAGACCGCTCCCGTTAAACCAGCCACAGCCAGCACTAAACAAACCGCCAAAGAAAAAGCGGTTGCTGCTGCAGCTATGGTCGATCCTTCCCAGGACATCGAAGCGCGCCGCACGCGGCTGAAAGCGCTGATCCTGCTGGGCAAGGAACGCGGCTATCTGACCTTCGCAGAAATCAACGACCACCTGCCGGAAATGCTCGAAGTCGAGCAGGTTGAAGGTGTGGTGAGCATGATCAACGACATGGGTATCACCGTGTGCGATGTCGCGCCGGATACCGAGTCGCTGGTAATGAACGAAACCACTCCGCCGGTTGCCGACGAAGATGCCGCGGAAGAAGCCGAAGCCGCTATCTCCACCGTGGATTCGGAATTCGGCCGGACCACCGACCCGGTGCGCATGTACATGCGCGAAATGGGCGTGGTCAATCTGCTGACCCGTCAGGACGAAATCGAGATTGCCAAGCGCATCGAAGACGGCTTGAAGCACATGATTATGGCCATCTCTGCCTGTCCGGCTACCATCGCCGAAATTCTGGCGTTGGCCGACAAGGTAGCGCAGGAGACCCTGCGCATCGACGAAGTGATCGACGGCTTCATCGACACGCAGGAAGAAGTGATCGTTGCCGAGGTTGCTGACGAGGAAGAAGAAGACGAAGAAGCTGAAGAGGAAGAAGAAGAGTCGGAAGAGGACGGCGAAGCCGCCGCCGCCGCCAATCTGGCCCAACTCAAGATTGACGCTCTGGAACGCTTCGCCATCATCAGCGACCTGTTCAGCAAGATGGGCAAGGCCTACGAAAAACACGGCTACCGCAGCAAGCAATACGACAAGCTGCAACAGCAAATCTCCGACGAACTGATGCAGTTCCGTTTCTCCGCCAAGCAAGTGGACGCCCTGTGCGAAACCATGCGCGGGCTGGTGGAAGAAGTGCGCGCCTGCGAGCGCAGCATCCAGGAATTGTGCGTGACCAAGGCGCACATGCCGCGTCCGCACTTCATCAAGGTGTTCCCGCTCAACGAAGGCAACCTGGATTGGGTCAAGCACGAGATCGCCGCCAAGAAGCCTTACAGCGAAACGCTGTCGCGCTTCCAGGCTGCCATCATCGACCAGCAAAAGAAAATGCTCACGCTGCAACAGCGCGTTGGCATTCCCATTCTTGATCTGAAAGAAATCAACAAGCAGATGACCAACGGCGAAGCCAAGGCACGCCGCGCCAAACGCGACATGATCGAGGCCAACCTGCGTCTGGTGATTTCCATCGCCAAGAAATACACCAACCGCGGTCTGCAATTCCTCGACCTGATCCAGGAAGGCAACATCGGCCTGATGAAGGCCGTGGACAAATTCGAATACCGTCGCGGTTACAAATTCTCGACCTATGCCACATGGTGGATCCGCCAGGCCATCACGCGTTCCATCGCCGACCAGGCGCGCACCATCCGTATCCCGGTGCACATGATCGAGACGATCAACAAGATGAACCGAATCTCGCGCCAGATTCTGCAAGAGACCGGTCTGGAAGCCGACGCCGCCACGCTCGCGATCAAGATGGAAATGCCGGAAGACAAGATCCGCAAGATCCTCAAGATCGCCAAGGAGCCCATCTCCATGGAAACTCCGGTGGGCGACGACGACGACTCTCACCTGGGCGACTTCATCGAGGACGCCAACTCACTGGCGCCTATCGAAGCTGCGGTGTACGACAGCCTGCGCAACGTTACCAAGGATATTCTGGACAGCCTCACCCCGCGTGAAGCCAAGGTACTACGCATGCGCTTCGGCATCGAAATGAACACCGACCACACGCTGGAAGAAGTCGGCAAACAATTTGACGTCACCCGCGAGCGTATCCGCCAGATAGAAGCCAAGGCGCTGCGTAAACTGCGTCATCCTTCGCGTTCGGAAAAACTCAAGAGCTTCCTCGACGGGGATAACTAAGCTTACGGGCCCTTAGCTCAGTTGGTTAGAGCAGAGGACTCATAATCCTTTGGTCCGCGGTTCAAGTCCGCGAGGGCCCACCAACAAAAGTAAGGCTTGCAGTGATGTGAGCCTTATTTTTTTGTGCGCTGCAATATCGACGATGAACAGAACCGACAAACAGAATCCTGCCACCGCCGCGACACTCCTGTCTTGGGGCAGTGCCGCCAATTTGCTTAGTCTCATTCTGGCTGCGTGCGTCCTGGCAAGTTCAGCCAGTGCGAACGAGGAGCAACGGGGCGCATTTCCCGCCGAGGTGCCGAAAAGCTACCGTGTTGAATGCGGCACTTGCCATGTGCCGTTCGCACCAGACTTGTTGCCGGCCGATACTTGGCGCCAGATCATGGTCGGGCTGGGGCGGCATTACGGGGTGGATGCCGCTATCGACACCAGGGAACATGCGGAAATCGAAGAATTTCTCGTCCGCTATGCAGGCCATGGGCTGGGCACCAAGAGAAATGGCGATCACCTGCGCCTCACCGATACGCTCTGGTTCCATCGCAGACACGGCAGGGTGAAAACGCTGTTCAAATATCCGCTGGTGGGCAGCAAGGCAAACTGCAGCGCCTGCCATGTGCATGCGGAAGACGGACGTTACGAGGAATACACACCGTTGATCTTCAAATATATGGGAAGAAGCAGGTAGCCGGACACGCCCTTGGTTCGCGGTTCGAATCCGCGAGAGCCATCAATAAAAACGCGGTGTTCAGCAAAGAAGCTGGACACCGTAATCATCACAATAACTTCTTCCGACTTATAGTCGCGCAGCCAACCGAGCACTCTGGTCAATCGCCCGTTTGGCATCCAGTTCTCCCGCCTCCAGTGCGCCGCCGACGATATGCACACTCTTGCCTTGCGCTGACAATTCGTCTGCGAGTTCGCGCAGCGGTACTTGTCCTGCACACAGGATGACATTGTCGCAGGCGATCCAGGTCGGGTTCTCGCGCTTCTCGCCGAAGGAGACCAGCAGGCCTTCGTCGGCTATGCGCTCGTAATTCACGCCGCTCATCATCTTCACCTGTTTCGCTTGCAGCGTCGCACGGTGTATCCAGCCGGTGGTTTTGCCCAGCCCCGCTCCTGGTTTTCCTGACTTGCGCTGCAGCAGGAACACTTTGCGTGTTGGCGGCTCGACCCTGGGACCTGCCGGGTCGATTCCGCCGCGAGCGACGGACGGATCGGCCACGCCCCATTCGGCACGCCACGCGGCGGCATCCAGTGTGGTGGAATGTCCGCCGGTCACCAGATATTCGGCCACATCGAAACCGATCCCGCCCGCACCGATGATCGCGACACTAGCGCCAACTTCTTTTTCGCCACGCAGCACGTCGATGTAACTCAGCACCTTCGGATGATCCTGTCCGGGAATCTTCGGATTGCGCGGCAGCACGCCGGTGGCGATGACGATCTCGTCGAAATATTTCAGGTCGCTGGCTTGTATGCGTTGTCCCAGATGCAGCTTCACACCGGTCGACTCGATGCGGTATTTGAAGTAGCGCAGCATCTCGTGGAACTCTTCCTTGCCGGGAATGCGTTTCGCCATGTTGAGTTGGCCGCCCAGTTCTGCCGACGATTCGAACAGGTGCACCTCGTGTCCCCGTTCGGCGGCGATGGTGGCCGCCGTGATGCCCGCCGGGCCGGCGCCGATCACAGCGATGAGCTTGGATAGAGACGTGTGACGGTAGACCAGTTCGGTTTCGTGGCAGGCGCGCGGATTGACCAGGCAACTGGTGAGCTTGCCCTTGAAGATATGATCCAGGCAGGCCTGGTTGCAGGCGATGCAGGTGTTGATTGACTGCGGCTGGCCCAGCGCGGCCTTGTTCACGAAGGCCGGGTCTGCCAGCAGGGGACGCGCCAGCGACACCATGTCGGCGCAACCATCAACCAATATCTGTTCGGCGACTTCGGGTGTATTGATGCGATTGGAAGTGACGAGCGGCGTGCTGATCCCGGCCGCCGAAAACTCTTCCTTCATTTTTTTTGTGACCCAGGCAAAGGCGGCGCGCGGCACGCTGGTGGCGATGGTGGGAACGCGCGCTTCATGCCAGCCGATACCGGTATTGATGATGCTGGCGCCGCCGCGTGCCACGGCCTGGCCGAGCTGGACGATTTCGTCCCAGTTGCTGCCTTCGGGAACCAGGTCGATCATCGACAGGCGATAGATGATGATAAAGTCGTCGCCGACGGCTTCGCGCGTGCGTTGCACGATCTCCACCGGCAGACGCATGCGGTTGCTGTAGTCGCCGCCCCAGGCGTCGTTGCGGCGATTGGTTTTTGCAGAGAGGAACTCGTTGATGAAATATCCTTCCGAGCCCATGATCTCGACGCCGTCATAACCCGCCTCGCGCGCCTTGCAGGCGCAATTCACGAAATCGCGAATCTGGCCCTCGACCCCCGAGGCGGAAAGTGCACGCGGCTTGAACGGCGAAATGGGCGCCTTCAATGCAGACGGAGCGACAGCTAGCGGATGGTAGGCGTAGCGCCCGGAATGCAGAATCTGGCAGACGATCTTGCCGTCCGCTGCGTGAACGGTGTCCGTCACGATGCGGTGGCGGCGAGCAGCCCGCGAACTGGAGAGCCTGCCCGCGAAGGGTTTGGTCCATCCGGCGATGTTGGGTGCGAAACCGCCGGTCACCATCAATCCTACACCGCCCTCGGCTCGTTCGCGGAAGTAAGCCGCAAGTGGGGCGAGATTGCGCCCGTCTTCAAGACCGGTGTGCATGGAGCCCATCAGCACCCGGTTCTTCAATTGGGTGAAGCCCAGATCGAGCGGCTGCAATAGATGCGGGTAGGGGGAGGTCGTAGTAGTCATCGTGTTCCTTAATAACAGCTTAGGATGTTGGTTTTCTCTGTGTCTCTGTGGTGAAGAACTGGTTTGCTTTTAATCCGGCATGAATATAGTTTTCATTCTGCTCACATTAAACCGGCACACTCCCTTCCCCCGCAGGCGGGGGAAGGGCAGGGGATGAGGGTCGGTGAGCAACTCAAAAACTGGTTTCAACTTGCCACCCCTCACCCCAACCCCTCTCCCGCTTGCGGGCGAGGGGCTTCCAGCGATCTCAACTTATCTCTCGACTGCCAGCGCCACGCCCATGCCGCCGCCGATGCAAAGCGATGCCAGCCCTTTCTTCGCATCGCGGCGCACCATCTCGTGTAGCAGCGTCACCAGGATGCGCGCACCGCTGGCACCAATGGGATGGCCGATCGCGATGGCGCCGCCATTCACGTTGACTCTTGCAGTATCCCAGCCCATCTCGCGGTTGACGGCGATCGCCTGCGCGGCGAACGCTTCGTTGATCTCCATCAGCTCCACGTCGTCCGCTTTCCAGCCTGCGAGTTGCAGGCAACGCTTGCTGGCGGAAATCGGGCCCAGGCCCATCACGCTCGGATCGATGCCGGTCGCAGCGTAAGCCCTGATGGTGGCGAGCGGTTTCAGGCCAAGCTGCCGCGCTTTGTCGCCGGACATCAGCATCACCATCGCCGCGCCGTCGTTGATGCCGGAAGCGTTGCCCGCCGTGACGGTGCCTTCCTTGTCGAATGCCGGGCGCAGGCTGGCAAGCATTTCCAGCGTGGTGCCATGGCGCAGATATTCGTCGGCATCCACGACGATCGCGCCTTTTTTGGTCTTGATGGAATAGGGCACGATCTCGTCGATAAACCTGCCGGCCTTCTGCGCGGCCTCGGCCTTGTTCTGCGAAGCGCAGGCGAACTCATCCTGTTCGCGGCGGCTGATGCCGTATTGCTTTGCGACATTTTCGGCGGTGATGCCCATGTGGTAATCGTTATAGACGTCCCACAGACCGTCCACGATCATGCTGTCGATCAGTTTGCCGTCGCCCATGCGCAAGCCGTTGCGCGAACCCTGCAACACATGCGGCGACATACTCATGTTCTCCTGTCCGCCCGCGATCACGATGTTTGCATCGCCGCTCTTGATGGCTTGCGCTCCCAGCATGATGGCCTTGAGGCTTGAGCCGCAGACCATGTTGATGGTCATGGCAGGCACTTCGACCGGCAAGCCCGCCTTGATGGCGGACTGGCGGGCGGGATTCTGCCCGGCTCCGGCCGTCAGCACTTGGCCGAGGATGACTTCGTCAATCTGTTCGCTCGGAACCCGGGTTGTTTCCAGCAGGTGTTGCATGACCGCCGCTCCCAAATCCACCGCTGAAACACCATTAAACGCGCCTCCAAACTTGCCGACAGCCGTTCGTTTTGCCGCAACCAGCACCACGTCATTCATGTTATCACCTTGATTATTAATTAATTAATTACAAATCGCATCAGAATGAAAAAAATGATACGTCAAAACGAACGGTCGTGCTATTATTTATTTCACGAACGGTCGTGCTTTTTTGTTGAGGCCGTAAAGGAGTGCGCTGGAAATGGGCGCCTCTAATAATTCAAAGTTCTAAGCAAGACAAGGCGCGAGCAAAAAATTGCGACGCGGCATATGCGGTCAAGACACGGTGCGGGGGAGCCGTCTGGTGCGGGAATGACCGCCAGCGCCGTCTCCCGCAAACGGCTGCTTCGCAGTAACGTGTCAACGGCGCATATGTAAGGAGTAATTTTTTGTGAGCAACGCAGTATTGCAACAAAACGCAGTTTCAGTGAAGACTAACCTTTAGGTTATGTCGTAACTAAAATTTGGATTATTAGAGGTGTCCATATGAAATTGCAGGAAATAACCAAACGCAAGTCCCAGGCAAGCGAACCGCTCAAAGGGGATGCGACGAAAACCGCCATTCTCAGCGCGGCGCTGCAAGTGGCTGAAGTGAGCGGACTTCAGGGCATCACCATCGGCTTGCTGGCGGAAAAGACGAGCATGAGCAAAAGCGGCGTGTTTGCCCATTTCAAGGCCCGCGAGGATCTGCTGGTGGAAGTGGTGCGTGAATACCACCGCCGCTTCGAACAAATCGTGTTTGAACCGGCCATGGCCCAACCCAAAGGTCTGCCGCGACTCAGGAAGATGATCGCTACCTGGCTGGAGATCACCAGCGCAGCCGAAAGCACGGGCAGCGTGTTCATTACCGGCCCGATCGAGTTTGACGACCAGCCCGGCGTGATTCGGGATGCTCTCGTGCAGAGCGTCGAAGTCTGGCGGCAGGCTCTGCTGCGTTCGATCAACGAAGCGATCCAGCTCGGACATCTGAAAGATACCGCCGATCCCGATGTCATTCTGTTCCAGATCTATAGCTATGTGCTGGGCGTTCACCATGACGTGCGCTTTTTGCATGCGGTCAAGAGCCTGGTGATCGCAAAACAACTGATCGAAGAAATTATTTCGCAACACATGAACCTAGAAACCGCAGTTGACCGCTCCATTTAGTCCGCAAGGAAATGAATATGAAATTTTTTCGCTACTTATCCACGCTCACCCATAGTGTGAGTCGCTACGAAGCGTATTGCACGTCCCTCGCGGCGCATGGCGGCGTTACTCCTCCTTGGAATGGAACGACCATTCCTCGTCGTCGCGCCTTGCCCTACACCGCGATGAACATACACTGCACTTCGTCCAACTACGGTTTCTAGGTTAAACAATCAATAGGAAAAAAATAATGGCTCACTACACACCCCCTTTGCGCGAGATGCAATTTGTCATTCACGAAGTGCTCAATGCCGGCGACGCATTCAAGAAGATGCCGTCCTACGCCGAAGTCGACGTGGACACGATCAACCAGATCATGGAAGAGGCGGGCAAGTTTGCCGCCGAAGTCGTTCTTCCCCTGAATCGTATCGGTGACACGGAAGGTTGCACGCGCCATGAAGACGGCTCGGTCACCACGCCCAAGGGATTCAAGGAAGCCTACCAGCTCTACACCGAATCGGGCTGGGCCGCGCTGGCATGCGATCCCGAATACGACGGACAGGGTTTGCCGCAGCTCCTCAATACCGTCCTGTATGAAATGCTCAACTCGGCCAACCAGTCCTGGACTATGTATCCCGGCCTGTCGCACGGCGCCTACGAATGCCTGCATGCGCACGGCACACCAGAACAAAAGAAAACTTATCTGAAGAAACTGGTGTCCGGCGAATGGACCGGCACCATGTGCCTGACCGAACCGCATTGCGGCACCGATCTGGGCCTGCTCAAGACCAAGGCCGAGCCCAAGGGCGATGGCACGTATTCAATTACCGGCACCAAGATCTTCATCTCCAGCGGCGATCACGACATGGCGGAAAACATCGTGCATCTGGTGCTGGCGCGCCTGCCCGATGCACCGCAAGGCACCAAAGGAATCTCCCTTTTTGCCGTGCCCAAGTTCAAACCGAATGCGGATGGCAGCGTGGGCGAGGGCAATGCAACAACTTGCGGCGCGCTCGAACACAAGATGGGCATCCACGGCAATTCCACCTGCGTCATGAATTTCGACGGTGCAATCGGCACACTGGTGGGCGAGCCGCACCGCGGCCTCAATGCCATGTTCGTGATGATGAACGCGGCGCGTCTCGGCGTCGGCATGCAGAGCCTCGGCCTGACCGAAGTGGCTTACCAGAACTCCGCGGCCTATGCCAAAGAGCGCCTGCAGATGCGCAGCCTGAAGGGCGCGAAAGAACCGACCAAGGCCGCCGACCCCATCATCGTGCATCCCGATGTGCGCCGCATGCTGCTCACCCAGCGTGCTTATGCCGAAGGCGCGCGCGCCTTCACCTACTGGGTCGCGTTCATGATCGACACCGAACTCAACCACCCCGACGCCAAGGAACGCGAAGCGGCAGGCGAACTGGTGACGCTGCTCACGCCCATCATCAAGGCGTTCATCACCGACAATGCGTTCACCGCCACCAACGAAGGCATGCAAGTCTTCGGCGGCCACGGCTACATCGCCGAGTGGGGCATGGAACAATTCGTGCGCGACGCGCGCATCAACATGCTGTACGAAGGCACCAATACCATCCAGTCACTCGACCTGTTGGGTCGCAAGGTGTTAGGCGACAAGGGCGCCAAGCTGAAGAAGTTCGGCAAGCTCGTGGAAGACTTCATCGCCAAGGAAAAGCGCACCAAGGGCATGTCCGAGTTCCTGGAGCCCTTGGCCGACATCGCAGAAAAAGTGTCCAAGCTGACCAAGGAAATCGGCATGAAGGCGCTGCTCAACAAGGAAGTCGTGGGAGCTGCCGCCGTGCCCTACCTGCGCGTGGTCGGCCATCTGGTGTACTCGTATATGTTCGCGCGCATGGCGAAGATCGCGCTGGAAAAACAAAAGAGCGGCGATCCGTTCTACACCGCCAAGCTGGCCACGGCCCGTTTTTATTTCGCCAAGCTGTTCCACGAAACGGCCTACCAGATCAGGGCGGCACGCTCCGGCGTTGATTCCCTGATGGAAATGGATGCTGACTTGTTCTGATTCATTGATATCCAACCGATAGCGAGAGGTCAATATGAAAATTCTGGTGGCGGTAAAACGAGTGGTGGATTTCAACGTCAAGGTGCGGGTCAAGGCCGATCAAAGCGGCGTCGATCTTGCCAACGTCAAAATGTCCATGAATCCGTTCGACGAGATCGCGATTGAAGAAGCGGTGCGTTTGAAGGAAGCAGGCATCGCGACGGAAGTGGTGGTGATCTCCGCCGGACCCACGCAATGCCAGGAAACCCTGCGCACCGCCTTGGCCATCGGCGCCGACCGCGCCATCCTGGCCGAGACCGATGCCGAGTTGCAACCGCTGGCCGTGGCAAAGATCCTGAAGGCAGTCTGCGAAAAAGAACAGCCGCAATTGCTCATCATGGGCAAGCAGGCCATCGACGACGACAGCAACCAGACCGGGCAGATGGCCGCGGCCCTGCTGGACTGGCCGCAAGCAACCTTCGCTTCGAAGCTGGCAGTTGCCAACGGCGAAGTGATCGTCATCCGCGAAGTGGATGGCGGCCTGGAAACCATCGCCATCAAGCTGCCTGCCGTGGTTACCACCGACCTGCGCCTGAACGAGCCGCGTTATGCCACGCTGCCCAACATCATGAAGGCCAAGAAGAAGCCGCTCGATGTGCAGCCGGTTGCCGCCATGGGCATTGATGTTGCGCCCCGTTTGAAAACGCTGAAGGTTACCGAGCCGCCCAAGCGCTCGGGTGGTATCAAGGTCGCGGATGTTGCCGCGTTGGTCGAAAAACTCAAGAACGAAGCAAAGGTGATCTAAATGACCGCTCTAGTGATTGCAGAACACGACAACCAGTCGCTCAAGGCGGCTACCCTCAACACCGTCACCGCCGCGCTGGCCTGTTCATCCGAAGTGGATGTGCTGGTGGCAGGCAACGCCGCCGAAGCCGTCGCCAAGGCAGCCGCCCAGATCGCGGGCGTGCGCAAAGTCATCCTGGTCGAAGCGGATTTCCTGGCAGACCAACTGTCCGAGCCGGTGGCCGAACAGATCGTGGCGCTGGCCGCGGCTTATGAGCATGTGCTGGCGCCCGCCACGGCGCTCGGCAAAAGCGTGATGCCGCGCGTGGCCGCGAAGCTCGATGTGGCGCAACTGTCCGACGTCATCAAGGTAGTTTCGCCCGACACTTTCGAGCGTCCGATCTATGCGGGTAGCGCCATCGCCACCGTACAAACGGCGGACGCCAAAAAAATCATCACCGTGCGCACCACCGGTTTCAATCCTGCCGCTGCCACGGGCGGCGCAGGTGTGGTCGAGAAGCAGAACGCGCAGGGCGGTGCGGGCAATTCGCGTTTTGTGAGTCGCGAGCTGACCAAGTCCAACCGGCCCGAATTGACCGCCGCCAAGATCATCGTGTCCGGCGGACGCGGCATGGGCAGCGGCGAGAATTTCAGGAAGGTGCTCGAACCGCTGGCCGACAAATTGAACGCGGCCATCGGCGCATCGCGCGCCGCAGTGGATGCGGGTTTCGTGACCAACGACTATCAGGTCGGCCAGACCGGCAAGATCGTTGCGCCGCAGCTTTATATTGCGGTGGGCATCTCGGGCGCGATCCAGCACCTCGCCGGGATGAAGGATTCCAAGGTCATCGTCGCGATCAACAAAGACCCCGATGCGCCCATCTTCGAGGTGGCCGATTACGGCCTGGTAGGTGACTTGTTCGAAGCGATTCCCGAACTGGTCAAGGCGCTTTAAACAACGACGCACAGGACTGAGCGATGAGCACTTATATTCCACCCGTCCGGGACATGCGTTTTGTCCTCAACGAACTGGCCGATTTCCAGTCGATTGCACAACTGCCCGGCTACGAAGAATCCACGCCGGACTTGGTTGAGGCGATCATGGAAGAGGCGGGCAAGTTCGCCTCTGAAGTGCTGGCACCCCTTAATGCGCAGGGCGACCTTCAGGGCTGCCAGTGCAAGGACGGTGTGGTGACGGCGGCGGACGGCTTCCGCGATGCTTATCAATTGTTTGTCGACACCGGCTGGAATGCGCTGCCTTGTGATGTGGAATACGGCGGGCAGGGACAACCCACCGCGCTGACTGTGGCAGCGCATGAAATGTGGAAGTCGGCCAATCTCGCGTTCATGCTGTGTCCCATGCTGACTATGGGCGCCATCGAAGCCTTGCGCCATCACGCTTCCGCAGAGATCAAGAACACTTACCTGCCCAGGATGGTCGAAGGCAAGTGGACCGGCACCATGAACCTGACCGAGCCGCAAGCCGGTTCCGACCTGAGCCAGATCCGCAGCAAGGCTATTCCGCAGGCCGATGGCTCATATCGCATCACCGGCACCAAGATCTTCATCACCTGGGGCGAGCACGACATGGCGGAGAACATCGTCCACCTTGTGCTGGCACGACTGCCCGATGCGCCGGCGGGCGTGAAAGGCATTTCGCTGTTCGTGGTGCCGAAATTTCTGGTGAATGCCGACGGCAGTCTGGGCGCGCGCAACGACCTGATCTGCGCTTCCATCGAACACAAGATGGGCATCCACGGCAGCCCGACGGCGGTCATGGCGTACGGCGAAAAGGGCGGGGCGACCGGCTATCTGGTCGGCGAGGCGAACAAGGGCCTGGGCTACATGTTCACCATGATGAACCATGCACGCCTGAATGTTGGCCTCGAAGGCGTGGCGCTTGCCGAGCGCGCGTACCAGCACGCACTGGCCTATGCGCGCGAGCGCGTGCAGAGCGTTCCGGCCGGCGACAAATCCGGCGTGGCCAAAACGATTATTCATCACGCCGATGTGCGGCGCATGCTGATGGAAATGAAATCGCGCACCGAAGCCCTGCGCGCCTTGCTGTACTGGACTGCCGCGCAGATGGATCACGCACAGCGCAACCCCGATCCTGCGCTGCGCGAAAAAGCGCAGGCGACGGTGGATTTCATGATTCCCGTGGTCAAGGGCTGGTGCACGGAAAGCAGCATCGAGATTGCCTCCATCGGCATCCAGATTCACGGCGGCGTCGGTTATGTCGAGGAGACCGGTGCAGCGCAATACCTGCGCGATGCGCGCATCACCACCATCTACGAAGGCACGACCGGCATTCAGGGTAACGATCTGATCGGGCGCAAATTGGCGAAAGAGAAAGCCGGGGCAGGCGCTACGGCCAAAGCACTCCAGCAACAGATCAAGGCGTGTGTCGAAGAATTATCCAAAGACAAGTATCTTTACATCATCGGCAAGCAACTCGGCGTTGCGTTGGCCGATATGGAAACTGCAACGGAGTGGATGCTGGAGAACTATGACAGCAACCCGCAGGCAGCCCATGCCGGCGCCGTTTCCTATTTGCTGCTGACCGGTATTGTCACCGGCGGATGGCAGATGGCGCGTGCAGCACAAATTGCACAGCGCCAGATCGATGCGGGTTCACAGGACACTTTCCTGCAAGCCAAGCTGGTGACCGTCCGATATTTTGCCGCTCATCAATTGCCCAAAACCATGGGCTATTGCACCGCGATAACCGAAGGCAGCGAGTCAGTGCTGTCACTTGACGAATCATTGTTCTGAGGAGGCCGGATCATGCGTAGCGATCGCGAATCGATGGAGTTCGATGTAGTGGTGGTAGGCGCAGGCCCGTCGGGTCTGTCTGCGGCAATTCGCCTGAAACAGAAAGCGCTCGCAAACAATCAGGAGCTCTCCGTTTGCGTGCTCGAAAAAGGTTCCGAGGTCGGCGCGCACATTCTTTCCGGCGCAGTCATCGAAACGCGCGTGCTGGATGAACTGATCCCCGACTGGAAAGCCAAGGGCGCACCGCTGGAAACCATGGCGACCAAAGACAAGGTGCTGTTCCTGACCGAGAAGCACAGCATCCGGATGCCGACGCCGCCGCAAATGCATAACAAGGGCAACTACATCGTCAGCCTGGGCAGACTGTGCCGCTGGCTGGGCGAGCAGGCCGAGGCGCTGGGCGTCGAGATATATCCCGGCTTCGCCGCAGCCGAAGTGCTCTATCGCGAAGACGGTTCGGTCAAGGGTGTGGCGACCGGCGATCTTGGCATAGGCAAGGACGGCGCACAAACTGCGCAGTTCCAGCCCGGCATGGAACTGCATGCAAAACAAACCATTTTCGCCGAAGGCTGCCGCGGTTCGCTGACCAAGACGCTGTTCGAGAAATTCGACCTGCGCAAGGACTCCGAACCGCAAACCTACGGCATCGGCGTCAAGGAATTGTGGGAAGTGCCGCCCGCGCAGCACCAGCAAGGGTTGGTAATCCACACCATCGGTTGGCCGCTGTCCACCGACACCTACGGCGGTTCCTTCCTCTATCACCTCGAAAACAATCTCGTCGCGGTCGGCTTCGTGGTCGGGCTGGATTACTCGAACCCGTGGCTGTCGCCGTTCGAGGAATTCCAGCGCTACAAAACGCACCCCGCGATCCGTCCCCACCTGGAAGGCGGACGCCGCATTTCCTACGGTGCGCGCACGCTGGCGGAAGGCGGCTTCCAGTCGCTGCCCAAACTGACGTTCCCCGGCGGCGTGCTCATCGGCGATACCGCCGGATTCCTGAATGTGCCGAAGATCAAGGGCACGCACATGGCCATGCAATCGGGTCTGGTGGCGGCCGATGCCGTTCTGCAGTTGCTGACCGCGGAGCAAAGCGGCGCAAACGAAGCCGTGCAATATCCGGCGTTGCTGAAGAAGAGCTGGATGTGGAACGAACTGTATCGCGTGCGCAACGTCCGGCCTTCGTTCCGCTGGGGCCTGTGGGGCGGCTTTGCCTATAGCGCGCTGGATACGGCGCTGATGGGTTATGCGCCGTGGACACTGAGCCACCACGAAGACCACGCCTGCCTGAAGACGACCGATCAGGCGAAGAAGATCGACTATCCGAAGCCCGACGGCAAACTGACGTTCGACCGGCTGTCGTCGGTTTACCTGTCGAACACCAACCATGAAGAGAACCAGCGCTGCCATCTGCAACTGAAGGATGCGGCAGTCGCCATCAACATCAATTTCAACCGTTATGCCTCGCCCGAAACGCGCTATTGCCCGGCGGGCGTGTACGAGATCGTCGGCGAAGAAATGGGCGAGCCGAAGTTGCAGATCAATGCCCAGAATTGCGTGCATTGCAAAACCTGCGACATCAAGGATCCGACCCAGAACATCAACTGGCAAGTGCCGGAAGGCGGCGGCGGACCTAACTATCCGGCGATGTGAGCGAGAACAATAGGAACGGCGAGTTTGTGTAGGGTGGGCACGTTCTTGTGCCCACGCGGTGCTAAAACTGAAACAGCGTGGGCACAGAATCGTGCCCACCCTACGTGGCCTGAATTTAGGTTTAAGTTGAAGGCAGGGAAACAGGAGAAGGCATGGAGATAAATTACATCAGCCCTGAAGAGGCTGTCACGCTGCATGGCGTATTTGTTGAACGGGCAAAGCGCACGCCGGATACGTGCGCTTATCGCTATTTCGACAACAAGCAGGCGCAATGGATTTCGCTCACCTGGCGCGAGATGCGCGAGCAAGTGGCGCGCTGGCAGGCTGCGCTGTTGCGCGAGAACCTGACTGCGGGCGACCGCGTCGCCGTCAGGTTGCGCAACTGCCCGCAGTGGGCGATGTTCGAGCAGGCCGCGCTGTCGCTCGGACTGGTGCTGGTGCCGCTCTATGTCGAGGACAGGCCGGACAACATCTCCTATATCGTCAATAACGCACAGGTCAAGGTGATTTTGTTCGAGACTGCCGCGCAATGGCAGGACCTGGTAACCGTGCTCGGGCAACTGGAGTGCGTCAAACGATTCGTCAGTCTGGACGAGGTCGAGGCGAACGGCGAAGCGCGCCTGTCGCATGTCGACGCCTGGCTGCCCGCGCAGGCGGAGTTGCAGCCCGAGCGCAAGCGGAACCGCGATGATCTGGCGACCATCATGTACACCTCCGGCACGACCGGAAAACCCAAGGGCGTAATGCTGTCGCATTACAACATCGTCTATAACGCCTATACCAGTTTGCAGACCTTCACGGTGCGCCCCGATGACTGCATGCTGTCCTTCCTGCCGCTGTCGCACGCGCTTGAGCGCACGGCGGGTTACTACATGCCGATGATGGCAGGCGGCACCGTTGCTTATGCGCGCTCCATCCCGCTGCTGGCGGACGACTTGCAGATCATCCGTCCCACCATCCTGATCTCCGTGCCGCGCATCTACGAACGTATCTACAACGGGCTGCATGCCAAACTGGACGAATCCTCGGCGTTCAAGCGCTGGATGTTCATCTGGGCGGTGAAGGTCGGCTGGGCCCGCTTTGAGCACGGGCAGGGGCGGCGCGCATGGTCGCCGAAGCTGTTGTTCTGGCCTTTGTTCAACAAACTGGTGGCCAGCAAGGTGATGGACAGGCTGGGCGGGCGCATGCGCCTGTCGGTCAGCGGCGGTGCCGCGTTGCCACCCAAGGTGTCGGAACTGTTCCTTGCGTTGGGGCTGCCGATCATCCAGGGTTATGGCATGACCGAAACCAGCCCGGTGGTCACCGTCAATCGCGCGGAAGACAACCATCCGGTCACCGTGGGGCCGCCGCTGCCGGGTATCGAAGTCAAGATCGGCGCGCAGAATGCACTGCTGGTGAGAGGCCCGTCCAACATGCTCGGCTACTGGAACAACCCGGAAGCCACCGCCGCCGTCATCGACAAGGACGGCTGGCTGAACACCGGCGACACCGCCAGTATCGATAGCCACGGCTACGTCACGATCACCGGCCGCCTGAAAGAAATCATCGTCATGTCCAACGGCGAGAAATTGCCGCCCGGCGACATGGAGACCGCCATCATGCACGATCACTTGTTCGACCAGGTGGTGCTGTATGGGGACGGACGTTCCTATCTGGTGGCGCTGGCCGTGCTCAATCCGGAACAGTGGCAGCACCTGGCACAGCAACTGGGCGTGCGGCATGACCAACCGGCATCGCTGCAGGATGAACGCGTCGAGCAGCATGTGCTGGAACGCATCGCGAACCATATCAAGGAATTTCCCGGTTACGCAAAAGTGCGTCGCGTTTCGCTGACGCTGGCGCCCTGGACGGTCGAGAACGGCCTGCAGACCGCGACCATGAAGCTCAAGCGCAACCGGGTGTTCGAGCAATATCACAAGGAAATTTCCCGTCTGTACGAGGGGCATTAAGTTTGTTGTAGCCCCTCCCCCGCAGGCGGGGGAGGGGTTGGGGTGAGGGGTGGATGAGTAGACGCTACTTGTCGCATATGCCGAACGTCCCTCATCCCCAGCCCTTACACCTGCAAGAGGTACGCAGGTGGGTACCCCGCTGCTATGCAGCGACCCTTCCGCTGTCCCGCCTGCGGGAGAAGGGAGTAACCCAGATTTCTTTTGTTTCATTCTGGGCATTGAGCTTATTGGCAGTTCGCAAGAGTTGAAAAAGAAGGCGCGGGTTTCGTATTCAGGAATCTGCAATTAATAAACCATGGAGGAGTATGTCGTGAAACGATTCAATATCAGGAAAGTCGCCGTGCTGGGAGCGGGCGTGATGGGAGCGCAGATCGCTGCGCATCTGGTCAACGCCAATGTTGAAACGCTGCTGTTCGAGTTGCCCGCGAAAGAGGGCGATCCAAACGGCAACGTGAACAAGGCGCTGGACGGGCTGAAGAAGCTTGAGCCGGCTCCGATCTCCCTGCCGTCGCGCATTGCCTATATTGAAGCGGCCAACTACGAACAGCATCTGGACAAGCTGCGCGACTGCGACCTCATCATCGAGGCCATTGCCGAGCGCATCGACTGGAAGTCCGACCTGTACCGCAAGGTGGCCCCGTTCGTGCACGCGCACGCCATCTTCGCCACCAACACCTCGGGTCTTTCCATCAACAAGCTGGCCGAAGCCTTCCCCGAACACTTGCGCCACCGCTTCTGCGGCGTGCACTTCTTCAACCCGCCGCGCTACATGAACCTGGTGGAACTCATCGCCTGCAAGGGTACCGAGGCAGGCCTGCTCGACCAGCTCGAAGTGTTCCTCGTCTCCACGCTGGGCAAGGGCGTGGTGCGCGCCAAGGACACCCCCAACTTCATCGCCAACCGTATCGGCACATTCTCGCTGCTGGCCACCCGTCACCACGCGCATGCCTACGACATCGGCTTCGACGTGGTGGATGCGCTGACCGGCCGCTATCTCGGCCGTCCCAAGAGTGCCACCTTCCGCACGCTGGACGTGGTGGGCCTCGATGTGTTCGCGCACGTGGTCAACACCATGCGCGTCAATCTCACCGACGATCCGTGGCACAAACACTTTGACCTGCCGGACTGGTTCAACGAACTGGTGCAACAGGGCGCGCTGGGCCAGAAAACGAAGAAGGGCATCTACCAGAAGGTCGGCAAAGAGATTCACGTGCTGGACCTGCACACCAAACAATATCGCGTGTCCGACGCCAAGGTGGACGACGGCGTGAAAGAAATACTGCGCGAGCGCGACTGGGCCAAGAAACTGGCCGGGTTGCGCGCCAGCCAGCATCCGCAGGCGCAATTCCTGTGGTCGGCTTTCCGTGACGTGTTCCACTACTGCGCGCTGCACCTGCAGGACATCGCCGACAACGCGCGCGAACTCGACTTCGCCGTGCGCTGGGGTTTCGGCTGGGAAAGCGGTCCGTTCGAAATCTGGCAAGCCGCGGGCTGGCAACAGGTCGCGGGCTGGATCACCGCCGACATCGCCGCCGGCAAGACCATGGCTGCAGCACCGCTGCCTGCCTGGGTGACCGATCCGTCGCGCGTTGCCATACACGGCCCGCAAGGTTCCTTCGCACCTGCCGCAAAGAACTACCAGCCACGCTCCACCCTGTCCGTCTATCAACGCCAGGCCTATCCCGACAGTCTGCTCGGCGAAGAACGCAAATACGGCGAGACCGTGTTTGAAGACGACGCGGTGCGCATGTGGCACACCGGCGACAACATCGGCATCCTGAGCTTCAAGACCAAGATGCACACCGTCAGCAACGAAGTGCTGGACGGCGTGCTGCGCGCCGTGGATGAAGCCGAGAAAAGTTTCTCCGCGCTTATCCTGTGGCAAACAGATGGCCCGTTCTGCGCGGGTGCCAACCTGTTGCAACTGATGCAAGGCATGCAGGAAGCGCCTGCAGAAGGCGGCGGCGGTTTGATGGGCAAACTCAAGGGTGCGGTGACCCGCGTCAAATACACCGCCGCGGGCGGTGGCGGCATCGGCGACTTGTTCAACGCAGCCACCGGCAATGTGCCGCAGGTTGAAGGCGTGGTCGCCAAGTTCCAGCAAGTCTCCATGCGTCTCAAATATTCGCTGGTGCCCACCGTCGCGGCAGTTGACGGACTCGCACTGGGCGGCGGCTGCGAATTCGCCATCCACTGCACACGCTTGGTCGCCTCGCTGGAAAGCTACATCGGCCTGGTTGAAGTGGGCGTCGGTTTGCTGCCTGCGGGCGGCGGCTGCAAGGAGATGGCGCAACGCGCGGCAGCTGAAGCGCGCGGCGGCGACATCTTCCCGTTCCTTAAACGCTACTTCCAGCAGATCGCCATGGGCGAAGTCGGCAAGAGCGCCGAGATGGGACGCGACATGGGCTACCTCCGCTCCTCCGACCGCATCGTGCTGAACCGCTTCGAAGTGCTGCACATTGCCAAGGAAGAAGCGCGCGCGCTCAACGCCACCGCCTATCGTCCGCCGTTGCATCAGCGCCAGATCGCGGTCGCCGGTCGTCCCGGTATTGCCACCTTCAAGGCGTCGATGATCAACATGCTGGAAGGCGGCTTCATCTCCGAGCACGACTACAACATCGGTTGCCGTGTGGCCGAATCCATGTGCGGCGGCGATGTGGAAGCCGGCAGTTTGGTGGATGAAACCTGGCTGCTCGACCTAGAACGCAAGAACTTCATGGAGCTGCTTGCGACCGAAAAGACCCAGGCCCGCATCGAACACATGCTGAAAAACGGCAAGCCACTGCGCAACTAATTGGAGAACAACATGAGCAAACAAGTACAAGAAGCCTACATCGTCGCCGCGACGCGCACCCCGGTTGGCAAAGCGCCGCGCGGCATGTTCCGCAACACCCGTCCCGATGACATGCTGGCGCATGTGATCAGGGCTGTGATGGCGCAATCGCCGTCACTCGACCCGGCCAGCATCGGCGACGTGATCGTCGGCTGTGCCATGCCGGAAGCGGAGCAGGGCATGAACGTCGCGCGCATCGGCCTGTTGTTGGCCGGTCTGCCCGACACCGTTCCCGGCCTCACCGTCAACCGCTTCTGTTCCTCCGGCGTGCAGGCCGTGGCCTTGGCCGCTGACCGCATCCGCGTCGGCGAAGCCGATGTCATGCTCGCCGCCGGCGTGGAAAGCATGAGCATGGTGCCGATGATGGGCAACAAGATCGCCTTCAACCCCGCCGTGTTCGAGCAGGACGAGCGCTTCGGCATCGCCTACGGCATGGGCCTCACCGCCGAGAAAGTGGCGGAACGCTGGAAAGTGTCGCGCGATGCGCAGGATGCCTTCGCACTGCAAAGCCACCAGCGCGCGCTGGCCGCAATCGCCAACGGTGAATTCAAGGACGAGACCACGCCCTACGAGATCGTTGAGCATGTGCCCGACCTGCAGTCGCGCGTGGTCAAACTGAAGAAGCGCATCGTGACCAACGACGAAGGCCCGCGCGCCGACACCTCGCTCGAAGGGCTGGGCAAGCTCAAGACCGTGTTCGCGCAAAAGGGCTCGGTGACGGCAGGCAACAGCTCGCAAATGTCCGACGGCGCAGGCGCGGTGCTGCTGTGCAGCGAGGCCGCGCTCAAGCGTTACAACCTGACACCGATCGGCAAATTCCACAGCTTCAGCGTGGCGGGCGTGCCGCCCGAGATCATGGGCATCGGCCCCAAGGAAGCCATTCCGCGCGTGCTGAAGCAGGCAGGTCTGACGCTGCAAGACATGGACTGGATCGAACTGAACGAAGCCTTTGCCGCGCAGTCGCTGGCGGTGATCAACGAACTCGGCCTCGATCCGTCCAAGGTCAACCCGCTGGGCGGCGCCATTGCGTTGGGTCACCCGCTGGGCGCCACTGGCGCGATCCGCACTGCCACACTGCTGCACGGCATGCGCCGTCGCAAGCTGAAGTACGGCCTGGTGACCATGTGTATCGGCACCGGCATGGGCGCGGCAGGTTTGTTCGAAGCGCTGTGAGAAAAAGCGGCAGATGTTCCTGCTGAATAAGTGTCCGCAAAGGTTGAAGCCGTTCGTGATTCGCTACGGCTTCAACCTGCATCCCGCGTATCGCAGGACGGGTGGCCGGGTTGACTACGTGTCGCCCGACCTGAGCACCATCCGCGTGCGGGTGCCGCTCAACCGCAGCACACGCAACCTGGTCGGCACGATCTTCGGCGGCTCGCTGTTTGCCATCACCGACGGTCCGCATCCGTTCCTGCTGATCCTGGCGCTGGGCCGCGACTACGTCATCTGGGACAAGGCCGCCAACATTCAGTACAAGCGGCCAGGGCGGACAACGCTGTATGGCGACTGCACCATCACCGCCGAAGAGATTGCCGAGGTGAAAGACATCCTCACCCGCCAGCCGGAAATTGACCGCGTCTACCGGGTGGAGCTGAAAGACGAAAGTGGCGTTGTCCACGCTATCGTCGAGCGCACGGTGTACATAGCCAACAAGGAGCATTACAAGCAGAAAAGCAAAGGCCAGTAAAAAATACTCCCTCTCCCTATGGGAGAGGGCTGGGGTGAGGGTGAGAATTCAACGAGCTATCCCTCACCCTAACCCTCTCCCAGTGGGCGAGGGGACTTTCGGTGTTTTCCCTGGTTGTTTTACCCAGAGGGTTGAGGAGAGGGTAATTCCTAACCCACAGTCTTTTTGGTGCGGACCACGCAAGCGCACCAAAATTTGGCCTCGCGTCCCCCGCGAGGCCTTTTTTTTCTATTCAATTCATTCGTGGTTTATCTGTGTAAACGCCGTTTAATCGGAACAGCGCAAATTGGATGAGTACATCATTGAACTTCCATCATGATCGCACCTCCAATACTTGACGAAAACAGGCGGCTATGTATAGTGGTGCTTCGCACGTTGCACTGGCAACAGACGACCCGCTTATTTTTGCGAATCCCGCCTGAGTGAACAGAAGATAGCCGCGCTTTAGTTTGTCCGAACGGAGAACCTGACGATGAGCTTTCCAATGATCTCGGAACTGCAATCGACTACCCGCGACACTTCTGCATCCTCCGCAGAACGGTGCCCTTATCTCTTGTCTGGCGGTATCAGCCTGACGCTGGCGCTAAGCCTGGCATTGGCCGGTTGCACGGTTGGCCCCGACTTCAAAGCACCCATGGCGCCACAAGGTCTTGGCAACGTGTATGGCCCAACGGAACTTCCCGCCACGACACAAGCAGTGACCGGCAGCGAGATCGGCAATACCGGCATCGCCCAGCATATCGTTTACGGCCAGGAGTTACCCGCACAGTGGTGGACCCTGTTTCATTCCGAAGCACTGGACCAACTCATACGCAGTGCACTGCAGCAAAACCCTACCTATGCTTCGGCTCAGGCAGCGTTGCGCCTGGCGAAAGAAAATTACAATGCCGGATCAGGCCAACTGCAATACCCGAAAGTCACCGGTCAGGTCGGCGCAACCCGCGAGCGCGCCCAACTCGTGAGTGTGACTCCCAGCGACTTCAATCTCTATAACGCCTCCGTCAATGTTTCCTACACGCTGGATGTGTTTGGCGGTTCACGCCGGCAGCTTGAAGGCCTGATGGCAGCGGTTGATTACCAGCAGTTCGAGCTTGAGGCCGCTTACCAAATGCTGGTTTCCAATGTAGTGACCACTGCGATTCGGGAAGCCGCCTTGCGCGCGCAACTGAAAGCCACACAAAGCATTCTGGATGCGCAGCAGAAGCAACTGGAAATAATCGAGAAGCAGTTTGCGCTCGGTGCCATCACGCGCTCGGTGGTCCTCGCGCAGAGAACGCTGGTAGCGCAAACGCAGACGCTGGTTTCTCCGCTGGAAAAATCCCTCGCACAAACACGTAATCAATTGGCGGTGTATGTCGGCAAACTACCCAGCGAATCGGGCCTGCCGGAGTTTCAGCTTGATTCTTTGCAACTGCCGCCGGAACTGCCGGTCTCGCTGCCTTCATCACTGGTGCGCCAGCGGCCCGATATCCGCGCCAGCGAGGCGCTGCTGCACGAAGCCAGCGCCCAGATCGGCGTGGCCACAGCCAACCAGTATCCGCAATTCAACCTCACCGGAAATTACAGCGCCAATCGTCTGGAACTCAATGGCGTCGGTGGCAGCAGCACCTTGTGGAACATCGGTGCAGGACTGACCCAGCCGATTTTCGAGGGCGGCTCGCTCAGCGCAAAACGCCGCGCTGCCGAGGCTGCCTACGATCAGACGGCAGCCCAATATCGCGCGACGGTGTTGGGCGCATTCCAGAATGTCGCGGACAACCTGCGCGCGATCGATGCCGACGCCGCCACACTCAATGCCCAGGCCAATGCCGAATCGCTGGCACGGGAATCGCTGGAGATCAGCAGGCGCCAATATCAGCTGGGCAGCGTCAGTCATCTGGCGCTGCTTGATGCAGAGCGCATCTACGAACAGGCTTATATCAATCTCGTGGCAGCCAAGTCTGCGCGGCTTAGCGATACCGCTGCATTGTTCGTGTCGCTGGGTGGTGGCTGGTGGAACCGGTCTGAAGATATAGCTGCAACGGATAAAGGAGTGACTGGAAAGAATTAGAGAAGCCGATCCAGTCCCCTCTCCCTTTGGGAGAGGGTTAGGGTGAGGGATGACTCGCTAAATTCTCGCCCTCACCCCGGCCCTCTCCCAGAGGGAGAGGGAGAAAAACAGAAGGGACGACTATGACCAAGCGAATGTTAATCATGGTGGGCGGCGTGCTGGTGCTGATCGCGGCGCTGGCGTTCGGGTTCTTTTTACACATCAGGCAGATCATCGCCAGCTCTCCCAAGCCGCAACCGCAGACAGTGACAGCGACGGCTGTCGCTTCATTGGAATGGCAGCCGCAACTCTCGTCGGTGGGCACGCTGACGGCGGTGCATGGCGTGGACATCAGCAGTGAAGTGGCGGGGCAGGTGCGCAAGGTCAATTTCAAATCCGGGCAGAATGTGCAGGCCGGGGAAGTGCTGGTGCAGCTGAATGCCGATTCGGAAATCGCCCAGCTGAATGCGTTGACGGCCGCGGCGGAACTCGCCGCAACCACCCTGAAGCGCGACGAGGCGCAATTCGCAGCCGAGGCCATCAGCCAGGCACAGCTCGACAACGATACGGCCGACCTCAAGAGCAAGAACGCGCAGCTCGCGCAGCAGCAAGCGCTGGTTGCCAAAAAGATCATACGCGCGCCCTTTGCCGGGCGCGTTGGCATCACTGCCATCAATCCGGGACAGTACCTCAACCCCGGCGACAAGATCGTCACCCTGCAGGCGATTGATCCCATCTATGTCGACTTTTTTCTGCCGCAACGACAAGTCGGCATGGTGTCTGTTGGCCAAATGGTCAACGCCCATAGCGATGCCTACGAAGACAAAATATTTCACGGCAAGATCACCGCTATCAACCCCAAGCTGGATACGACCACGCGCAACGTCCAGATCCAGGCGACCATCCCCAACCCGAAACGTCTGCTGCTGCCCGGTATGTATGCCAACGCCATGATTGATGTGGGTGAAAAGAAAACGTACCTGACGCTGCCGCAGACTGCGATCACCTACAACCCCTACGGTTCCACCGTATTCATCGTCAAGCCGGTTACGCCTGAAGGCAACGCACCAGGCGTACCACCGCAAACGAAAGCGGAGCTTGAAGTGCAGCAAGCCTTTGTGACAACCGGCGATACGCGCGGCGATCAGGTGGCGATCACCAGCGGATTGAAAGAAGGCCAGATGGTGGTGACCAGCGGGCAGATCAAACTGAAGAACGGCGCACGTGTCGTGGTGGACAATACGGTGCAACCTGCCAACAGTCCCAACCCGACTCCGCAGGAACACTGACATGAACTTCACCGACTTCTTCATTCAACGTCCGGTACTGTCCATGACAGTGAGCATGCTCATCGTTGTGCTCGGGCTGCGCTCGGTATTCAGCCTTCCGGTCAACCAGTATCCGCGCACGCAGAATGCGGTGGTTACCATTTCCACTGCATATTTTGGTGCCGATGCGCAGACCGTGGCTGGTTTCATTACGCAACCACTGGAAGCCGCCATCGCCCAGGCGCAAGGCATCGACTATTTGTCGTCTTCCAGCAGCAACGGCGTTTCAGTCATCACCGCAACCCTGCGCCTGAACTACGATGCCAACCGCGCGCTGACGGAAATTAACACGCAGGTGAGTTCGGTCAGGAACCAGTTGCCGCCACAGGCGCAGGTGCCCGTGTTGACGGTGCAAGTCGGGCAGACGACAGACGCCATGTACCTGGGGTTTTACAGCGACACCTTGCCGAGCAATAACGTCACCGACTATCTGGTGCGTGTAGTCAAACCCAAGCTCGACTCCATCGAAGGCGTGCAGACTGCCGAGATACTGGGCGCGCGCCAGTTCGCGCTGCGGGCATGGCTTGACTCCTCCAAGATGGCTGCGCATGGCGTGACGGCCGCCGATGTGAGCGCGGCACTCAGCGCCAATAATTTTCTGGCGGCGCTGGGTACAAGCAAAGGCCAGATGGTTACAGTGCCCTTGACTGCAGCCACCGATCTGCACACGGTAAGTGAATTCAAACAGCTCGCCATCAAGCACAACGGCGATGCCATTGTGCATCTGGAAGATGTGGCGACGGTCACGCTGGGTGCGGAAAATTACGACTTCAACGTCGCGTTCAGCGGTGTGCGTTCGGTATTCATCGGCATCAAGGTTGCGCCGCAGGCCAACATACTCGAAGTGGCGAAACGCGTGCGCAACGTGTTCCCCAGCGTGCAAGGTCAGTTGCCATCCGGTCTCACCGGCAAGATCGTTTACGACGGCACCGAATTCATCAACACCGCCATTTACGAGGTGATCAAGACGCTTCTTGAAACGCTGGCAATTGTGACCGTGGTCATCTTCCTATTCCTTGGCACTCTCCGCGCGGTGATCGTGCCGCTGATCGCCATGCCGCTTTCGCTCATCGGCGCATTTTTTGTCATGCTGATTCTTGGCTATTCCATCAACCTGCTGACGCTGCTTGCCTTGGTGCTCGCCATTGGTCTGGTGGTCGACGACGCAATTATCGTGGTCGAAAACGTAGACCGCCATATGAAGCAGGGCGAGACGCCGCTGAACGCCGCACTGATCGCGGCACGCGAACTGGGCAGCCCCATCATCGCTATGACTGTCGTGCTGATTGCGGTGTACGTGCCCATCGGTTTTCAGGGCGGGCTCACCGGCGCGCTGTTCACGGAATTTGCCTTTACGCTTGCGGGGACAGTGGCCGTCTCGGGCATTGTGGCGCTTACGCTATCGCCCATGATGTGCTCGCGCTTTTTCCGGCCGGAGCAGGACAGCGGTCGTTTTGTGCAAGTGATCGACCGGGTGTTCGAGAAAGTTCGTGATACTTACGAAGTGACGCTGCATAGCTTGTTGACGACTTGGCCGGTATTGATTGTGATGGGCGGCCTGCTGCTCGTGCTGCTGATCGTGATGTTCAAGATGTCCAATTCGGAATTGGCGCCGGAAGAAGACCAGGGCATCGTCTTGTCGCAGGTGATGGGCGCATCCACGGCAACGGCTGACCAGATGGAAACGTATGCGGAGCAGATTTTCAAAATTGCCAAGGACACGCCGGAATACCGGCAAATGTTCCAGATCACCGGCTACCCGGCGCTGAATATGGGTTTCGGTGGCGTGCTGTTCACTCCTTGGGATCAGCGCAAACGCAGTGCCCATGAGATCCAGCAGGATTTGCAGGAGCGCTGGAACAGGGAAGTGGCCGGTGCCCGCGTCGCTGCCTTCCAGTTTCCGCCGTTGCCGGGGACTTCCGGCCTGCCGGTGCAGTTTGTGATCACCACCACCGAGCCTTTCCAGAACCTCAACGATGTGGCGCAACAGGTGCTGGAAAAAGCGCGCACCTCGGGCAAGTTCTACTTCATCGATTCCGACCTGAAGATCGACAAACCGCAAGCCACCGTCACCGTGGACCGCGACCAGATCACCGCGCTGGGCCTGACCCAGCAGGATGTGGGCAACGCACTCAGCGCAGCCCTGGGCGGCGGCTACGTCAACTACTTCTCGATTGAGGGCCGCTCTTACAAAGTCATTCCGCAGGTATTGCAGACGGACCGCCTGAACCCGGCGCAAGTGCTGGATTACTACATCAGAACACCGTCCGGCAGCATGCTGCCGGTCAGCACGGTCGCCAAACTCAAATTCGAGATCGTGCCGGAAGCCATCTCGCGCTTCCAGCAACTGAATTCCGTATCAATTGCCGGTGTGCCGGGTGTATCGCAAGGCGACGCATTGCAATTCATGAACGACACCCTCAAACAGGTTGCACCCAGCGGCTATACGGCGGATTACTCGGGACAGTCCAGGCAATTCATACAGGAGTCGGGCGGCTTTCTGGTGACCATGCTGTTCTCCGTCATCATTGTTTTTCTGGCGCTGGGAGGATTGTTCGAGAGTTTTCGCGATCCCGTCGTCATCCTGGTGTCGGTGCCTCTGGCCTTGTTCGGCGCCATGATCTTCATCTTCCTGGGTTTCTCGTCGTTGAATATCTACACCGAGGTGGGGCTGGTGACGCTGATGGGCCTGATCAGCAAGCACGGCATCCTGATCGTCGAGGTTGCCAACCAGTTGCGCAAAACCGGCCTGAGCAAGCTTGAAGCCATCGAAGGTGCTGCGCTGATCCGTCTGCGCCCCATCCTGATGACCACGGCCGCCATGGTCTTCGGCGTGGTGCCGCTGGTCGCTGCCTCCGGCGCCGGTGCCGCCGGGCGCCATGCCATGGGTCTCGTCATATTTACCGGGATGTCGATAGGCACGTTCTTTACGCTATGCGTAGTACCGGCCATGTATATGTTCCTGGCCTCAAACAAACCCCCGGTACCAATCCCGGCGCCCCAACCCGCAACGGGCATCGTTACCAGCTAAAGATTCCAGTCGTAAACAGGTTAAGTCGTTTGTCCTATATGGCGCGACGTTTCACCAGTACATTTGTCCGGTTGCAAGTGCGCGCACAACCAGCCGCTCAGGAATTGAACGATGTAAAAAATTGTATATACCGTTTGGAGTTAGTGCGACCGAGGCGGACTTATCGGACTAGTTATCCACAAAATCTGTGCATAACTCAATCCGCGAATTTGCCAACCCGACAAAACAAAACCCGCCATACAGCAAAGTATGGCGGGTTTATTTTTAGTTCGGCTTATCAGGCGGTTAGTTCATCGCAGCCAGTAGCGCCACCTGCACACTCATCGCCAGGATGAATCCAACGCCCCAGGTTACGCATTCAACGCAAGTGCTGCGAAGCGTTTTGCGCGGCTCTTTGAAGAGCAGGATGCCAGCCATCAGGATGAAAGCCCCGATAAATATAATAATCAGCGAAATATTAATTGAAATCATGATCAACTCCAGTCCGACAATGTTCTGACATCGAAAATGTGCCGAAAAACTCAAGCACTGTCAGAAATCCTTGAAGTGAACAATATTCCACACATCAGGTAATGTCTATATGCCGTATGGCCTAGATAACTATCTAGATCACCTTGGGAAGGTCTATATCTTTCCGGATGGGCGCGCGTAATCAGAAGGTTACGGTTGCTTTTTGGATATGCTGCGCCATTTGAATTTGCCCAGGACAGGCTTCGCCAGGCCCGCGATTTTTTGTCCGAGGAATGACTTGATCCGCACCGGCGGTGTTTCTTCTGCCGCGATGACAATATTTTCGTATTCCGCGATCACCTGCGCGCCCAGCAACAGCAGCGTGGCGCCGATTTCAAAGCTCAGCATCACCACAATGGCCGTGGTGAGCGAGCCGTAGACCACGGCCACTTGCGACACCGAGCCGTAATACCAGCTCAGCACATGGCGTATCAATTCCCACAGCAGACCTGCCGTGGCGCCGCCGATCAACGCGTGCTTGGATGTCAGCCCGCCCACCGGCATGAAATAGTAGATCGCGGAAATGAGCAGGATCTCGGCGACCATTCCGGCGCCGCCGATGAGCAAGCGCGAAAAGCCGCCCAGCGACCAGCTATGCCCGAACAGCACCAGATTTTCATCGCCCAGCGCCAACAGGTAGACCATGATGAAGGTGCCCACAAACAACGTCGCACCGATAAAGAAGTTGTAAACAAAAGGCAGCAGCAGGGAAACGAAGAAGGGGCGTTTGGTTGTTTTCAGGCGATGCAGAAAGATCACCGTGATTGCACTCTCCAGCACCCTGAAACCGAGCGAGCTGAAAAACAGCATCGTGACAAACAGCATCCAGCCGATCAACTGGCTATGCTCGAGCAGCGCCTTCAGTTCCACCGAGACGGCACCGCTTTCTCCCGGCACCGCATATTCCAGCGCCTTGCCTATCGTAGTCAGCAGCACCTGCTGGTCGATCACATTCGACAGCACAATCACCATCAAGATAAGCAGCGGCACAATGGAAAGCAGCGCGTAATACGCCACCGCACCCGCCAGCAGCAACCCCTGATTGGCCTGAAACGACCGCAGCACCTGCATCGTAAAGGCGAGCGGGTTCTTGATGATATAGGTGGTGCGGGGATCGATGAGGTTCATGATGGGTTTAGTTTAGTGCAACTTGGATATCTACCTACCGTTCGCCCTGAGCCTGTCGAAGGGTGGGCGCATCGCTAACAAAGACTGCGTAGGTCGGGTTAGCGGCAGCGTAACCCGACGTTGTCGTTGTTCCTGTCACATGATGTCGGGTTACGCTACGCTAACCCGACCTATAGTGCTCGCTGCTCCCCGCTCCCTCCCTGATAAGGGAGGGCTGGGGTGGGTTGGGGTTACTAGCAAACCAAACCCCCTCTAACTCCCCCTTATCAGGGGGAGAACAGCTTGGTAGGTCGATTCAAATCACGTAGCGTGCGCCTGCGCACCCCACATAAAAAACTCTACTTCTTCGGATCATACTTAAACGACAACGCCACTTTCGCCCGGTAAGAAGTCACCTTGCCGTTTTCAACCACCATATCCAATTTGATAATCTCGGCAACCCGCAAATCCCGCAAGGTCTTGGAAGCGGCAGCCACCGCGTTCGAGGCGGCATCCTCCCACGACTTCTTGCTGGTTCCCACTAGTTCGGTAATACGATAAACGCTGTCTTTAGCCATGTTTTTCTCCTTGTTATAAGTTGAACAGCAAAGGTGCGAGGTGTTGCAGATTTGTAAACTACGCCTAACGGCAATTTTCTGCATCCTTTTTAAACCGGGGGTCTTCGATTTGCAAAGTCCCTCTCCCGCAAGACGGGATAACCAGCGACTTGGCTGCGGAATTTTGCAGCCTAGTCGAATGGCTAGTTGTTTCACCCAGAGGGGCTGGGGTGAGGGACGGCGGGGTTGCGCAGGCCTATCCTAAATAAAATGACTCCCAAAACCACATAACTCAACCCCGCTCCGTCTCATGCAAAAACTGCAACACCACCACCTCATCCCGCCGCAAAGCAGCCGGCGACTGCTCATGGCTGACATTGCGCTTCTCCGTCACCAAAGCCAGCGGCGGCGTAAGCCCCAAGTGATAAGCAATCAACAGCGCCGGATGCACGTAATACTTGCGGCACACCGCGCGCGTATTGCCCAGGCGCTCTGCCACCGCATCCAGCGCCAGCACAATATTGCGCTTCGCCTCCAGCAGGCTGGCGGCAGGCCCCAGTGCGCGCAGCGTCACGGCGGCCACCATGGTGCCGCCCCAGGTGCGGAAATCCTTGGCCGTGATATCGCGGCCGCTGGCTTTGCGCAAATATTCGTTCACATCGTCCGCCAATAGCAGCCTGCGTTTGCCGTCCGCATCCTGATACTGAAAAATCTCCTGCCCGTGCATCTCCAGGCTGCGCTGCACAATGCGCGCGATGCGCGGATCGTCCAGCGTCACCGAATGCTCCACCCCGCTCTTGCCGCGGAAGCTGAAGTTCAACTGCGTACCTTCCACCTGTGCATGCTTGCTGCGCATCGTCGTCAGGCCGTAGGAATGGTTATCGCGCGCATACTCATCGTTGCCCACGCGGATCAGCGTCCTGTCCAGCAGGCGCACCAGCGCGGCCAGCAACTGCCGCCGCGACTGCTCGGCCGCGCGCAGATCGCGTTCCACCCGCTCGCGCAGCAAAGGCAAAATCTCACTGAACTCAAACATGCGCCGAAACTTCGACTGATCGCGCGCCGCGCGGTAAGAAGCATGGTAACGATACTGCTTGCGGCCGCGTGCATCGCGCGCCGTCACCTGAATATGTCCCTCGGGATCGGGACAAATCCACACATCAATCCACGCCGGCGGAATCGCCAGCGCATTCAGCCGCTGCCGCGTGTCCGGCTCGGCAATGCGCGCGCCATCCTCATCAAAATAACTCCACCCCTTGCCGGAACGGCGCCGGCTGAACCCGGCAAAGCCATCCGTCACATAGTGCAACCCGGCGCGGGTGGCCGACTTGCAATACTCTTTGTGCTTGGTCGTCATCATCCTGTGCTTCTTTTCTGGTCGGGTGGCATGGGAAACCGGAAAGGCTCCGGTATTGGAGATGATTCTAGCGGGGAGGGGGTGTGGCATCTGGGCGATGGCGCACATTGGGCAAACCAACTGCGCCACTAGTGGACTGTAAGGATTGATTGGGAAGTAACTGCTTTTGATTTGCCCAATGTTTTTGCCTATTTCATTAGCATAGCGTTACTACCTGTTGAATCGTTACAGTCCACTATTGATCCGGCCAGATTATGTTTGAACTCAGAAGCTCGTCACACCCCAACCCCTCCCTGCCTCCCCTTGTCAGGGGAGGAGCAGAGTCTGCTCTCCCCCTGACAAGGGGGAGTTGGAGGGGGTTTGGGTCTGGGAGGTAAGTTGTTGCCAGAAAGAAAGCGCTGATTTATTCGTCATCCCCGCGAAGGCGGGGATCCAGTGCCGTTATTTAACTGGGTTCCTGCCTTCGCGGGAACGACAAAACCGAATAAATCAGCGTCTCCCTAAAAATAGCGCTTCGATTCTGCTTTACGTTTCAGCTTATCAAGCTTTACAATTAGCCAATCATCCCTTTACGTTTATTTGCCATGACCGCCGATCTGCGCCGTACCATACTTGATGCCATTGCCCATGACGGGGGCAACGTCGCTGCGCGTCTGGCGGAACAACATGGCGTATCTCGCCAGTCTGCCAGCGCCTGGCTGGCGAAACTGAAGAAGGAAGGCATCATCACTTCTTCCGGCGTGGGGCGCGGTGTGCGCTATCAGTTGGCAGTGCTGGCCGATGTGCGCCAGATTTACGAACGCTCCGGGCTGAACGAAGACCGGGTATGGCGCGAACAGATCGCACCGCATCTGACCGACCTGCTGCCCAATGTGCGCGATGTCTGGCACTACGCAGTGACGGAGATGGTGAACAATGCGATAGACCACTCCGGTTCGGTGCAGGTGGCAGTAGGGTTGATCCGCGATGCGCTGAATACGTCGGTATATATCGCCGACGAAGGCGAAGGCATCTTCCTCAAGATTCAGCGCGCATTGAATTTGTACGATCCGCGCGAGGCGATCCTGGAGCTGGCCAAGGGCAAGCTGACTACCGATCCGGTGAACCATACCGGCGAGGGGATTTTCTTTTCGTCCAAGGTGATGGATGCCTTCGACACCCGTTCCGGCAAGCTGCATTTCGTGCATGACGACTGGGGTACGGATGTGTTGCTGGAGCGTGCCGCCGAGGCGCCCGGTACGGTGGTGCAGATGCGGCTGGCGAACGACAGCCAGGTCACGCTGCAGGAAGTGTTCGACCAGTTCGCCGCACCGGAGGAATACACTTTCTCCAAGACCATCGTGCCAGTGAAACTGGCACAGCACGAAGGCGAAAAACTGGTTTCGCGTTCGCAGGCCAAGCGCCTGACCATGCGCTTTGAGCGTTTCCAGACAGTGGTGCTGGACTTCGCCGGAGTGGAAGAAATCGGGCAGGCGTTTGCAGATGAAGTGTTTCGCGTGTTCCAGCAAGCGCATCCGGGGACGAAGTTGTTTCCGATCAATCAGACCGCTGAGGTTTCGAACATGGTGAGGCGGGCGCTGGGAAATCTGAAGTAGTTCCATCAGAGCCAGTCGAAGGGCACGACAAAACTACAAATCCGTTCGCCCTGAGCCTGTCGAAGGGTACGACCAACTTACCAACTCCGTTTGCCCTGAGCCTGATGGAACTACTGGCCATCCAACTAGGTTGGCAACAAACGCCTGAACGAACAGGTAAGCCGCAATAGCGAACGATTTCCGGAAGATTTCATGTTTCAACTCACCGCGGCGGAGTTTGCCAACTTGCAATACTCTTTGTGCTTGGTCGTCATCATCCTGTGCTTCTTTTCTGGTCGGGTGGCATGGGGAACCGGAAAGGCTCCGGTATTGGAGATGATTCTAGCGGGGAGGGGGTGTGGCATCTGGGCGATGGCGCACATTGGGAGCATGCGCCAATAGAGACATCCGTTCGCCCTGAGCCTGTCGAAGGGTGGTGACTCCAAACAAAACAGTGCGCGACTTATGTCCACTGGCGCGGCACCCAGTAAACCGCTAGCATTCGTAGGGTTAAACTTTGTAATCCATGAGGGGGCGGTCATGGCAGACAAAAAAGTACTCGTTACTGCAGAAAACATCGAATCGAAGATTCTGCTCATACGTGGGGCACTGCGAGAGGGTGGAGCTGAAGGCTCCGGGTACCCCTCGGCGTCCCCCTTGCGGGGGTAAGGTCATGCTGGATGCGGATTTGGCGGAACTCTATGGTGTAGAGACCAGAGCGTTGAATCAAGCGCTCAAGCGCAACGTTGAACGCTTTCCCGAGGACTTCGCTTTTCAACTTACCGCGGAAGAAGCTGCCAACTTGATATCACAAAATGTGACATCAAGTTGGGGTGGTCGGCGCAAACTACCCTACGCCTTCACCGAACACGGTGCGCTCATGCTGGGCAACGTACTCAAGTCAGAGCAGGCAGTAGAAATGAGCCTCATGGTCGTGCGCGCCTTTGTCCGCATGCGCGAACTGGTCGCAGGCAACAAGGAACTGGCACAGAAGCTGAACCAACTCGAACGCAAGGTCGGCGCACACGACAAGGCCATTGCCGAAATCATCAACGCCATCCGCCAGCTTATGGCACCATCTGCCCCGAACAAAAAACGCCCCATCGGCTTCGCGCCGTGGAAAGAAAAACAGAACGAATGAGCGAACTCATCCTTTACCAGACAGCAGACGGCAAAGCCCAAGTGCGCCTGCGCGCCGAAGAGGGCAGCGTCTGGCTCAGCCAGGGAGAGATCGCCGAACTGTTTGCCACCACCAAGCAGAATGTCAGCCTGCATACGGCCAACGTCTTGAAAGAAGGGGAGTTGGTCGAGGGTTCAGTTGTCAAGGAATCCTTGACAACTGCCGCCGACGGCAAGAACTACCGCACCAAACTCTACCGGCTGGAAATGATCCTTGCCGTGGGCTACCGGGTCAAAGGTATGCGCGGCACCCAGTTCCGCCAATGGGCCACCGCCCACCTCGCCGAATACCTAGTCAAAGGCTTTGTCATGGACGACGAACGCCTGAAGAACCCCAAAGGCTGGGACTACTTTGACGAACTGCTGGCGCGCATCCGGGAGATCCGCGCATCGGAAAAGCGCTTCTACCAAAAAGTGCGCGACCTGTTCGCCCTGAGCGCCGACTACCAAGCCGACGACAGCGCCGCCCAACTCTTTTTTGCCGAAGTACAAAACAAACTGCTCTACGCCGTCACCCAACAAACTGCCGCCGAACTCATCGTCTCGCGCGCCGATGTCCCAGGCGAGCCAGTTGATTCAATGTAGTTTGCGACATTCTCCACGTATTGATCGCCATTACTAAAATTTCCACCCATGAAACCCGAAGAATTTCTTACGTTATCTGCAAGCTCATGGTATTGCTCATAATCCGTAACTGGACGTAGGAGTCCATGTCCGCGAAAATAGGTAATCCGTCCTTGATGGGTATAACGAACTTTTGCATTCATATTTTTATTAGGCCCCGTCATCTCAACGAAGTCAGGATGAATTACTCCGTAATCCCCATATATCAGCGAAAGTGATTCTGGAATATCTCGTTGGAGATATATCCAAAGATGAAGTTCCTTCCGAAGAATATGAGCAAAACCATCCTTTGGAATATTTGTAACTGTTTTAAGTGCGGATGAACCAGCCAAAATAATCGAGCGATATTTCATGCCTTGTGGAATAAGCAACAGAAAATCTATCACCCGCTCTTTTAATTCATCCAGGTCGTGATCCGTCAAGTCACGTAAATCAATAAGCAAATCCACATCCTTCGGTTTCAAACCCAGCTGCGAAGACCTATCAATAACTTGCCCCATAGTTGAGTCCGCCAGATCATCAAGGTCATCGATGTCGATGCGGAAGCAAAATCCATTATCAAAGTATTTGACAACATCACTTAGCGAATCCCAAAGCTCTTCATCACGCTCAAATCCATATGTTGGCGTCAGGCTTATCCCTCGTTCTTTCAATAGACGAAATCCCTTCAATGTTGCATCCAAACCATCGGGAGTTTTCATTTTTGGTTTCAAACCATAGAGATCAATAAACATATCTCCGCCCTGGGCATACTTTTCAACGTAGTTCACAAATTTATTGAGATGTTTTTCAATGTCGGAATTCTCTTTTTTTGGTAGAGGCAATATTTCAATCAGGGGTTTGATCTTGGAACGCGTGACCTCAGGCAATCTATCGATTGCCTTCAGATCATTCAGCTTGCCTTTAATTATTGGCGAATATAATTGCGTTGATTTCATGAATCACCTCACTTGAATGAGACGTTAGAAAAACATTGCCGCACCGACCCCTGCCCCAAAAATTCTCTGAATCGCTCAAAACTACCTGTTTCATATTGCAGCCTTCCTACTACTATCGCTGGATGAATATGCAATTCATCAGCAAGTTGTTGGATATTCTCCTTTGTTGGAGACAAAAATGCAGGACTTCTCTTCCAAATTCCGCGAGGAATGAACGAATCGCGCGAAATTCTATTAGCTTCTTTCTCAGCCATTACTTTCGAATCAATATTTTCGATGCGATCAATGAAGATATCATCGGAGGAGTTTAGGTGTCGCCAAATATGAGCCACCTCATGTAGCAACGTAAACCAAAAATAATCTATTCGGTCGTATCGGAGTGTAAGACCAACAACCGGGACGCCACTTTCAGTAAGCATCGCCGCGCCGTCTAGAAGTGTGTTCGGTAACCGTGGCTCAATAATCACAACAATGCCATATTTTGCAAGAAACTCTATCGCCAAACGAGGTCCATCGCTTAGCCAGCTCAAGCGCGCAAGATCACGAAGGAGTTCAGGCGTGATTTTAGATGGGTCGAATTTTACTTGCTGGTTGATCGCTGACTCTTTAGCACGTATCAACACACGTGCCGTCCAAGCTAATGTCGAGTAATATGCTTTTTGATCGACTTCCTCTCCACGGAAATTTCGACGATACATTACGGCTCTTCTCGCACCAGATGCCACTTGAGATAAAAACGCTTGAACAACTTCCTCAATTGATGCATCGGCCTTGGTCTTTAAGGCTGCAAGCCAGCCCCGTTTCTCCATTTCCTTCACAGGAAACTTCTTCCAGTCTAATGAAGCAGAATCTGCTGGTGTTCCTACAGTATTGGTTTTTGTTTCCATCACAAGCGCATCTAGTGGAATACCCAATCCCGTAGACAACGCACGTATCATCTGAACGGTCAAAGGCCGCTTTCTTGCAAGCACCTCAGAAACTCTACTTCTACTCCCAATCAAATGAACCAAGTCGATCTGCCGCAAGCCCTGTTCATTCATTCTGAACTCTATTGCTTCAATCGGATCAGGTGTTTCAAAAGGAAACTCCCGACGCTCATAATCCTCAAGAAGCACAGTCAATAGCTCCAAGCGTTCAGCTTCCTTAGAACTCGCAGCGGGATCAAGTGCAACCAGCCGCTCAGCTTCTTGAAGAATTGAGTGATAACTTTGCTCGTTTTTAATTACTTTCGGTTCCATGTTTACCTAACCATTACGGCGTGTGTATGCAGCATGCGTCCCAATCCATTTGATTGCCACTACCTCAACATTGAATGCAACTTGCGTTTCCAGCCTGTAATCATTTCCCTTTACGTTGAAGATGACTACGTTACTAGACAAAAAGCTAGCACTAGAGTATCGAAGACGTATATCGTGAGTTGATTTCCAATGACTATCCTTTACGTCACTAATCCAGTTCTCAAGCCATCGGCGACAATCCGCGTGCGCGGCACAAAAGTCGTGTATGCGATTTAACCCAATAATTCTCATAAAATAATTTCGAATTCATCTCACCGGATATCATTCATTGTTCTCGAACGGGGAATGTTATAATTGTTCCATAAACGGGAACAAACATCAAGTCAAATTTTCAGCGCACAAAATGGTCAGGTCGGTGTTTGCACTGCTCACGACAACATGGACGCGAAATTATTCTCTTCTGGCACAGAGTGGTAAATGGCTGGAATTGCAATTACCGGTTGCTTTAAGTAAGGAGTGAATACGAGGGCGGGAGCAAGAGGATGTTTGACGTGGATGTGTACAAAGAGGGTGGACGTGAGTACTCCGGCAAGGTCAAGACGCTGAGACCTCAGGGTCAGCTTCGAATTTTTAAAACTCAGCGGGGCGATTCGAGGTCGAGTGTGTAATTCACGTTCGTCGTGGTTTGAGCGAAGCGGGTCAGCGAAGCGGGTCAGGAAGCGCAGCGAAGCGGGTCAGCGTCGAATTGTTTTTCGACAATCCCATCGCGCCCTCCGCACGATCATTTGCCGCTCACAAAAACTCGCCGCAAAGCTCCCGGCTGTCTCTATCCGCGCGGAGTCATACTGCTATTCGTTATTTGCAAACAGCGAATATGGTTGTTATCCGTTTGATTAAAATAATTACTGTGTATATTCGCTATTTGCGAATAGCGAATATTGGGGTGTTGGCATGTATAAGGCAAAACAGAATCCGCAAATTGTGCTCAAGCCGCAAGACTTGGTGGTCTTGCTGCGGCTGTCGCTCGTAACCGGCGCGGTGCCCACTTATGCAGCGCTTGCGGCGGAACTGGGGCTGACGGCTTCGGAAATTCATGCCGGGCTTGCGCGCGCGAGCATCGCACAGCTTGCGCGCAAGGATCAGGCGGGCAAGCCTTCGGTGGTGCGCGAGGCGCTGAAACTTTTTGTGATCCATGGGGCGCGATACGCTTTTCCTGTCGTGCGCGGCGAGGCCACTCGCGGCACGCCCACTGGCTATGCCGCGCCGCCGCTCAAGGAAAAAATCGTGCAGCCGAATGAGGCGCCGCCGGTCTGGCCGCATAAGGATGGTGCGGTGCGCGGCTTGGCGTTTTATCCGCTTTATCCTTCTGTACCTGCGGCTGCCGGGCGAAATCCGGCGCTGTACGAGTTGCTGGCGTTGTTCGATGCCATCAGGGGCGGCAGTGCGCGCGAACGGGCACTGGCCATTGAGTTGCTGAATGAGCGTCTGGGCTAGCGCGATGATGAATCCGAACGATCCGAATGTGGCGCTGGTCGAGGTGGTTGCGCTGAATCTGTAGTTTGTGTGAATGTCTAAGGTCACAAACTGTGATCTTAAACGTGAGGTGCCACATTGGCATCTCAAATTAGTGTTTCGGAAATCATTGCATTCGCCGTATGAGCCAGTGCATGCATGTTTCACCGGTTGGACCTCATTCTTGATTCTTCCTTTCTGCGATACTTTGTTGACAACAGAACGAACGTTCTCTACGATGCGGTTATTGTTCTGTGCCTTTATCTCCACGTTTTGGTGGGGGTCCAACAGAGCCGGAAGGAGAGCGCAATGTGCCCAAAGACTACAGTTTCCGACCAACCTGAAAACCATCTTGTGGTGTTTCAGGAGAAGGCGATCCGCCGCACTTGGCATAACGAGGAGTGGTGGTTCTCGGTAGTTGATGTTTGTGGCGTGCTTTCTGATAGCACAGATGCTGGGGCCTACTGGCGCAAGCTGAAACAGCGGCTGGGCGCGGAGGGCAGTGAAGCCGTGACATTTTGTCACGGGTTGAAACTGGAAGCCCCGGATGGCAAGCAGCGGATCACCGATTGTGCCAACACCGAAGGTTTGTTCCGCATCATCCAATCCATTCCTTCTCCCAAGGCGGAACCTTTCAAGCGCTGGCTGGCGCAGGTGGGCTATGAACGGGTGAAGGAGATCGAGAATCCGGAGCTGGCCGGAGAGCGTGCCCGCGAGCTTTACCAGGCCAAGGGATATCCTCAGGCGTGGATCGAGAAACGATTGCGTTCTATTTCCATTCGCGGCGAATTGACCGATGAATGGAAGACGCGCGGTGTGCAGGAAGGGAGGGAATATTCCATCCTCACTGCCGAGATCGCTCGTGCCACTTTCGGGGTTACGCCCGATGCACACAGTCGGCTCAAGGGGTTGGATAAGGTCAATACGGGCAACAATCTGCGCGACCACATGACCGATCTGGAGTTGATCTTTACCATGCTGGGCGAGGCGGGTACGACGGAAATCGCACGGCGCAAGGATGCCCTCGGCTTTGTTGAAAATCGCACCGCGGCCAAAGAGGGCGGCACGATAGCCGGTGATGCGCGCAAGGCGCTGGAAGCCAAGAGCGGAAAACCGGTGGTGAGTAGCGAGAATTATTTGCCGCCTACCAAGAAGAAATTAGTGAAGAAAACACTGTGATCCAAGCAGGCGGATAAGTCGCTATCTGGCAGACTGAAGTGTATTGAGCGGGGTACCTAATGCGCATCCATGTTCTAAGCGATCTGCATCTTGAAATTGCCAGCTATCAGCCGCAGCCCGTCGAGTGCGATGTGGTGGTGCTGGCTGGCGATATTGCAAATCATGTGAGGGGAATCGAGTGGGGTCGATACACTTGGCCGGACAAGATCATCTTGTATGTGCCGGGCAACCACGAGTTTTATCGGCGCGAACGCACAGAGACGTTGCAGCAGATGCGCGTTGCTGCTCGCGAGTTCGGTGTGCACTTGCTGGACAACGATGAGGTGGAGATTGCGGGTGTGCGCTTTTTGGGTAGCACGCTGTGGACTGATTTCAATTTGTTTGGCGAGGAATTGAAAAAGGTCGCGATGGCCGAGGGCAAGTTGTACCTGAACGATTTCCGTTTGATCCGCGAGCGTGACAGGGTGTTTAGCCCGGCACGCTCTGCGCAGTTGCACAAGACATCGCGCAAGTGGCTGGCTGCAAAACTGCAGCAACCCTTCCCCGGCAAGACGGTGGTCATTACGCACCACCTGCCCAGTGCGCATTCCGTCGCTGAACGATACAAGACCAGTCTCACTTCCGCCTGCTTTGCGTCCCACCTGGACGATTTGCTGGGTGCCAGCGCGCTGTGGATTCATGGCCACACGCATGACAGCTTTGATTATGTGCTGCACGGCACCCGGGTGGTTTGTAATCCGCGCGGGTATTGTCGGAATTTGGATAAGCCGGAGAATTTGGGGTTTGATAAGGGGTTGGTGGTGGGGGTTTGAGGTGTTTGCCCAGATTGTTTATTTGTCCCCTCCCCCTTGCAGGGGGATAACCAGCGACTTGGCTGGCGTTGTTTGCCAGCCTAGTCGAATGGCTAGTAGTTTCATCAGGGCTAGGGAGGGGGTAGAAACGTTGCGCCTTCTCCGAGTCAACCCCCATCCTAGCCTTCCCCCTGCCAGGGGGAAGGAACGGGATTTGTTTTCATGCAGCGCTTAAATCCCCCCTGGCCCCCCTTTGATAAAGTGGGGGATGTATCGAACTGCGAACGGATCAAAAGGTGGTGGAGGTTTAAGGGCGCTTACTTTAGTGCGTGCTTCAGGTTGGCACAGTTGGTTACGAAATGTAACCGACTGAGATTTCCGGGGGATGTGGTTTGAGTTGGTGTCAATTTGTCACCGACTGAAAGGTCGCGTTTCAACCGGTTACAATTTGTTACCGGTTGGACTTCATTCCTGATTTGCCCTTTCTGCGATACCTGATTGACAACAGAACGATCGTTCTGTACTATTCAAAGGCCTGCCAATCCTTGATCAAGGAGCCCTGACCATGCAGCCCCAACCAAATTCTCAAACGCCCATTGTCATCTACCAATCTGCCGACGGCTCGATTGCAACCGAGGTTCGGCTGGAAGGGGAGAGCGTCTGGCTGACGCAAAAGCAAATGGCTGACCTGTTTGATAAGGATGTCCGAACGATTAACGAACACGTTATCAATGTGTTTGAAGAGGGTGAATTGGGGCGGGAGGCAACTATCCGGAATTTCCGGATAGTTCGCCAAGAAGGCCAGCGGCAGGTTGAGCGCGAGATCGAGCACTACAACCTTGATGTGATCATCTCGGTCGGTTACCGCGTGAAGTCAAAGCAGGGCACCCAATTTCGCATCTGGGCCAACCGGGTGCTGAAGGATTATCTGGTGCAGGGCTACGCGCTGAACCAGCAGCGGCTTGAGGTGCAGCAGGAAAAGATGGCCGAGCTGAAACAGGCTATCGCATTGTCTGCCAGGTTGATCCACAACAAGGAATTATCCAACACCGAGTCGCAAGGCATCCTGGCAATCCTGGAAAAATACAGTCATGCGCTGACGGTGCTGGACGATTACGATCATCAGCGCTTGCAGGTGGTGGGGACGCGCACACGGGCGCTGCCCAAGATCGCTTATGACGAGGCGATGCAGCAGATATTGCTGTGGCGCCAGCAGGAGAATCTTGGCGGATTGTTCGGTAATGAAAAGGACGAGTCGTTCAAGAGCTCACTGGAGACCATCTATCAGACCTTCGACGGCAAGGAGCTTTATCCCAGCATCGAAGAGAAGGCGGCGAACCTGCTGTACTTCATCGTCAAGAACCATTCGTTCACCGACGGCAACAAAAGAATCGCCGCTGCGATATTCGTCTGGTTTCTGCAGCGCCACGATTTTTTGTATAACGCCGAGGGTGAAAAGCGCATTGCCGATAATGCGCTGGTCGCGTTCACGCTGCTGATTGCGGAGAGCAAGCCGGATGAAAGGGAGATGATGGTCAAGGTGATTATCAACTTGATCAATGGTAAAAATGTTTGAGCGGTTGCGGGCGGCACTGCTGGTGTGACGACGCATGCTTCGACAGGCTCTGGTGGAACTACTAAGTATTGACTAAGCACGATGGCCCTGTGCTAAGTCACTACTTAAGCACGAGCGGTTTTCTTTTCACCAGTCTATTTGTGAAACGTAGAATGACATGCATGGAGAATGTATGCGCATCCATGTTCTAAGTGATCTGCACATTGAAATTGCCAGCTATCAGCCGCAGCCTGTCGAGTGCGATGTGGTGGTGTTGGCTGGCGATATTGGAAACCATGTGCGGGGGATTGAGTGGGGTCGATACACTTGGCCTGACAAAGAGATTTTGTATGTGCCGGGCAACCACGAGTTTTATCGGCGGGAACGCACAGAGACGTTGCAGCAGATGCGCGTTGTCGCTCGCGAGTTTGGTGTGCACTTGCTGGACAACAATGAGGTGGTGATTGCGGGCGTGCGCTTTTTGGGCAGCACGCTGTGGACTGATTTCAATTTGTTTGGCGAGGAATTGAAAAAGGCCGCGATGGCCGAGGGCAAGTTGTACCTGAACGATTTCCGTTTGATCCGCGAGCGTGACAGGGTGTTCAGCCCGGCACGCTCTGCGCAGTTGCACAAGACTTCGCGCAAGTGGCTGGCTGCAAAACTGCAGCAACCCTTCCCCGGCAAGACGGTGGTCATTACGCACCACCTGCCCAGTGCGCATTCCGTCGCTGAACGCTACAAGACCAGTCTCACTTCCGCCTGCTTTGCGTCCCACCTGGACGATTTGCTGGGAGCCAGTGCGCTGTGGATTCATGGCCACACGCATGACAGCTTTGATTATGTGCTGCACGGCACCCGGGTGGTTTGTAATCCGCGCGGGTATTGTCGGAATTTGGATAAGCCGGAGAATTTGGGGTTTGATGCGGGGTTGGTGGTGGGGGTTTGAAGATTGGTGCGCCGTTCTATCCTTCGACGGGCTCAGGACGAACGGAATTTAGAGATTACGAACGGAGTTGAGAGTGTGATGTGCCCCGCAGTGGTAGAACTGCTCCCTTGTTGTTCTGATCCGACTACACATTAGTGCGTATGGTTTGGATCTTTGGTCGGGCCTAGCATGTGATCGTCGGGCAACCTTATGATCAGTTGGCTGTCCAATTGGTCAGTTGGAGAATGAGGTGATCAAATGAGTAAAACTAATAGAGCTATTCTGTGGAGTGTTCGCTGGACTATAGCCGGTGTGTTTGCGTTTTTGATTGTGCTGCCGGCGGTTATTGCGCTTGGTGTGATGTAAGTGTCGAAGACACTGGAGTTGTACGCCGTTCAACCCTTCGACAGGCTCAGGGCGAACGGAATTCAGAGTTGTTGTGCGCCGTTCAACCCTTCGACAGGCTCATAACCAGCGACTTGGCTGGCGTATTTTGACAGCCTAGTCGAATGGCTATAACCAATGACTTGCCGCTTCAGCGGCTTAGTCAGATGGCTAGTAGTTCTACCAGTAGTTCCATCAGGGCGAACGGAATTCGGAGTTGGCGGGCTGCACGTTAGTAATGCGGAGGCCTTTCGTTAGCTGATTTACCGTCATTCCCCGCTTCGGCCAGCGCGCGGAGTTCTCTTGCAAGCGCCTCACAGATTGATTCAAGGCGTTCCAGCTTTTGCTGCTGCTGGTAAATCGTTTTGTTCAATTCCTCAATCTGGTCTTCCTGGAAGCTGATTTTTGTTTCGAGTTTTTCTAAACGTTCTTCAATCATGGGGTGGTCCTGGTAGCTCGGCGTCTGGCCGGGGGAAGGGCGCATTCTAGATTAATCCGTACTGCCTTGGTTTGAGGTGCCAACAGGTAAGGAATGCTTACAAGTTCATATCAAACTATCCGTGCTCTGATTCATTCAGATTGACTGCAGAACGATCGTTCTCTATTGTGTGCGAAGATAATAATCGGTTACAGTTTGTTACCGGTTGAATCGTATGATTTGACCAAATCGAACGATTCGGTTAAATTGCACGTATCTTATTGATGAATAAAGGGGTGCGTCATGCAAACCTATACTGCTAACGAAGCAAAGACCCGTTTTGGGGAGTTTCTGGACAAGGTTCAACGTGAACCAGTTCGCGTGATGCGCCACGACCGGGTGGTGGGTGTGATGGTGAGCGCAGAGGATTATGAAGCGATGCGCGCCTTCTATGCAGATCGCCTGTTGAAAACGATGGACGATACTGCCGATGCAGCTGCACGGGCCGGATTAACCCCTGAGAAATTGGCCGAATTGTTGGCCGACGAAAGCTGAGTAATTTGTGAATCCTCGCGGGCCCAGTGTCGTCATCGACACCAATGTCTGGATCAGCGGCTTGCTGACGAAGACAGGCACTCCCGCCCAGTTGATACGAAATGTGGTCAGGCGCGGCCTGCCAATATTTACTCCAGATACCTTTGCGGAACTGAAGCAACGGCTGTGGCTGCCAAAGTTCGATCGCTATGTGTCAATGGAATATCGGAAGCAGCTCTTGCACGACATTGATACGGTTGCACTCTGGGTTGATGTTCCGCCGCAAATTGCTGAGCAGGCTTTCTGCCGAGATGCGGATGATGACAAGTTTATCCATGCTGCCTTGGCTTCAGGTGCCGAATGGCTGGTAACCGGCGATAAGGATTTGCTGGTCTTGTCCGAAAGGTTGTTGGCGTCCGGCGTTCGGATCATTTCACCGGCTGATGCTTTGCAATTGCAAGAATTCTCCACACGTATCTAGTTTGCATATTCTCGGCAGGTAAGCTGCTCCAGCCTAGATGAATATGAGGCTGTCGCATAACGTTCCCAATTTGGGTATGAACATTCCTGTTTTGGGAATGCTCTCAGATTGCAATAATCCGCAGAAGACCTGGCCGTGAAGATACAGCGCATCGCATTACCCGAATCACTTCTGACTTCGACACCGCTCTCAAGCGCACCACGGCATTAACGCTCCTCCAATTTATTGGTTAACCTGCCCTCCGACTGGCTCAGGGCGAACGGATTGTTTTACGTTTACTTACCCGCGCTGTAACTCTCCGCGTTACATTCAGAGTAATAAAATCTCGCTGTCCTGCATTTTCTTCACGCAGTTTTCACATTCAATCACAGTCACTTACACGCGCATTGCGCGTGTCCATAATCGATTTGTGGAAACGCACTTTCCATTCGCTGCAAATATCCGAGTGAAATTGTTTCTCAATTGCAAAATGGGTATTTTTTTCTCGTAGCTCTGCAACTCCCTTTGTATATGGTTTTCACGTAGTTTGATTTGCGTGGCACGGAACTTGTTATGTAGCAGGCGTGGTGATGATCAATCGTTGGGGCGGACGGTTGGTCGTGCAGAGATAGCCTGAGCTGACAGACAAGGGAGAGAGAAATGTCCACAGAAACATTTTATGAAGTGATGCGGAGGCAGGGAATTTCGCGCCGCAGTTTTCTGAAATTTTGCAGTTTGACTGCGGCGTCGCTGGGCCTGGCGCCGACGATGGCACCGAAGATCGCCGAGGCGATGGAGAACAAACCGCGCACGCCGGTGATCTGGTTGCACGGTCTGGAATGTACCTGTTGCTCGGAATCGTTCATCCGTTCCGCGCATCCGCTGGCGAAGGATGTGGTGCTGTCCATGCTCTCGCTGGACTACGACGACACGCTGATGGCCGCTGCCGGACACCAGGCCGAGGACATCATCCAGCAGATCAAGACAAAATATAAAGGCAATTACATTCTCGCGGTGGAAGGCAATCCGCCGCTGAACGAAGACGGCATGTTCTGTATTCACGGCGGCCGTCCGTTCGTGGAAGTGCTGAAAGAAACTGCAGCCGATGCAAAGGCCATCATCTCCTGGGGCGCCTGTGCTTCCTGGGGTTGTGTGCAGGCCGCCAAGCCCAACCCGACGCGCGCCACGCCCGTACACAAAGTCATCACCGACAAACCCATCATCAAAGTGCCGGGCTGCCCGCCCATCGCCGAGGTGATGACCGCAGTGGTGACATACATGCTGACCTTCGACCGCATCCCCGAGCTGGATCGCCAGGGTCGCCCGAAAATGTTTTACGGCCAGCGCATTCACGACAAATGTTATCGCCGTCCGCACTTCGATGCCGGTCAGTTCGTTGAGCAGTGGGATGACGAAGCCGCGCGCAAAGGTTATTGCCTCTACAAGATGGGCTGCAAAGGCCCCACCACTTACAACGCCTGCTCGACAGTTCGCTGGAACGGCGGTGTGTCGTTCCCCATCCAGTCCGGTCACGGTTGTATCGGTTGTTCGGAGGAGGGCTTCTGGGACAAGGGCGGGTTCTACAACCGCGTCACCAACATCAATCAGTTCGGCGTCGAAAGCAACGCCGACAAGGTGGGCGGAACAGTGGCTGCAGTCGCAGGCGCAGCGGTGGTCGCACATGCGGCAGTCAGCGCACTGAGCAAGGCACGCAGCAGCAAAGAAGATCAGAACAAGGGAGGTAAATAATCATGTCAGCTTATGAAACCCAGGGCTTCAAGCTCGACAACTCTGGCCGCCGTGTGGTGGTTGATCCGGTGTGCCGTATCGAGGGTCACCTGCGCGTCGAAGTAAACTTGGACAGTAACAACGTGATCCGCAATGCAGTGTCCACCGGCACCATGTGGCGCGGTCTGGAAGTGATCCTCAAAGGCCGCGATCCGCGCGATGCCTGGGCCTTCACCGAGCGTATCTGCGGTGTGTGTACCGGTACGCACGCGCTGACTTCGGTGCGCGCAGTGGAAGATGCATTGGCGATCCAGATCCCCGAGAACGCCAATACCATCCGCAACCTGATGCAGTTGAACCTGTATGTGCACGATCACCTGGTGCACTTCTACCACCTGCATGCGCTGGACTGGGTGGATGTGGTGTCCGCGCTCAAGGCCGATCCCAAGAAAACTTCCGAGCTCGCGCAGAGCATCTCGTCGTGGCCGCTGTCGTCGCCCGGCTATTTCCGCGACGTGCAAAATCGTTTGAAGAAGTTCGTCGAGTCCGGCCAGCTCGGCCCGTTCAGCAACGGCTACTGGGGTAGCCCGGCTTACAAGCTGCCGCCGGAAGCGAATTTGATGGCAGTGACGCACTACCTCGAAGCGCTGGATTTCCAGAAAGAGATCGTCAAGGTGCACACCATCTTCGGCGGCAAGAACCCGCACCCGAACTGGCTGGTGGGCGGCGTGCCGTGCGCGATCAACGTCAACGACGTGGGCGCAGTCGGCGCCATCAACATGGAGCGGCTGAACCTGATCAAGAGCATCATCGACCGCAGCAAGGAATTCGTGGAGAAGGTGTACATCCCCGATCTGTTGGCCATCGCCTCGTTCTACAAGGGCTGGGGTTACGGCGGCGGCTTGTCGTCCAAGAACATCATGTCCTACGGCGACATTCCGCAGCGCGCCAACGATTACAACGCGCCCAACCTGCTGTTGCCGCGCGGTGCAATCATCAACGGCGATCTCACCAAGATCCACGAGATCGACCTGCGCAATCCGGACGAGATTCAGGAATTTGTGTCGCACTCCTGGTACAAATATGCGGACGAGAGCAAAGGACTGCATCCCTGGGACGGCGTCACCGAGGCCAACTACCATCCGGAAGGCCCCAACTTCAAGGGCACGCGCACCCGGATCGAGGCACTCGACGAGAGCGCCAAGTATTCCTGGATCAAGGCGCCGCGCTGGAAAGGCAACGCCATGGAAGTCGGGCCGCTGTCGCGCATGGTGCTGGGCTATTTGCAGCCCAAGCAGTATCCGATCATCAAGGACACCATCGACGGCGTGCTGAAAAAACTCGACCTGCCGGTGACGGCGTTGTTCTCCACGCTGGGTCGTACGGCTGCACGCGGTATCGAGGCGTTGTACTGCGCCGATCTGCAAGTGCAGCAGTTCGACAAGCTGATGGCGAATCTCAAGGCGGGCGATACCTCCACCGCCAACGTCGAGAAATGGGAACCTTCCACCTGGCCGAAAGAAGCCAAGGGCGTGGGTTTCACCGAAGCGCCGCGCGGCGCGCTGGGTCACTGGATCAAGATCAAGGATGCCAAGATCGACAATTACCAGTGCGTGGTGCCGACCACCTGGAACGGCAGTCCGCGCGATGCCAAGGGACAGATCGGCGCATTCGAGGCTTCGCTCATGAATACGCCCATGGCGAAGGCCGACCAACCGCTGGAGATCCTGCGCACGCTGCACAGCTTCGACCCCTGTCTGGCATGCTCCACGCATGTGATGTCGCCGGACGGACAAGAGATGAGCCGCGTCACGGTTCGCTAAAGAAACGACGATTTAGTCCTCCGTTCGTGGTGATACTTCGACAAGCTCAGTACTAAAGGCGAAGTCGAACCATGAATGGAGGGTTAAATCAGTAAGCCAGTTACACATAAAGCCCTTCGACAAGCTCAGGGCGAACGGAATAAATCAGCGCCTTCATAAGGCGCACGAAAGGAGACTGTCATGTCAGTTACAACACAAGACGACGACTCGGCCATCACCGCGGCGGGCAATACGGTGTACGTGTACGAGGCACCGGTACGCGCGTGGCACTGGATCAACGTGCTCAGTATCGTGACGCTGGCGATCACCGGCTGGTTCATCGCCAGTCCGTTGCCCAGCGTGTCGGGAGAAGCGAGCGAAAACTTCCTCATGGGTTATATCCGCTTCGTGCATTTCTCGGCGGGGTATGTGTTTGCCATCGGCTTGCTGGTGCGCTTGTACTGGGCCTTCGTCGGCAACCACCATGCGAAGCAGTTGTTCGTGCTGCCGATCAGGGACAAGAACTGGTGGGCCGGTTTGCTGCAGGAAATCCGCTGGTACGCGTTCCTGGAAAAGTACCCGAAGAAGTATGTGGGACATAACCCGCTGGGCCATTTGTTCATGTACTTTGCCATCACGCTGAGCGGCACTTTCCTGATTGTCACCGGCTTTGCACTGTACGGTGAAGGTGCACAGGCGGGCAGCTGGTCAAATGTGCTGTTCACCAGCTGGGTGATCCCGCTGTTTGGGCAAAGCCAGGCAGTGCATAGCTGGCATCACCTGGTGGCCTGGGGCATCGTGTGTTTCGTGATCATTCACGTGTACACGGCGATCCGCGAGGACATCATGTCGCGGCAAACCATGATCAGCGCGATGATCGATGGCAAGCGTACGTTCCGTGAGTAACCGTTTCAGTTTTACCTCTCCTCGTAGCAACATCGTTCTCCCCCTGACAAGGGGGAGCCAGAGGGGGTTTGGCTTTTGTTGTAACCCAAACCCCTCCCGGCCTCCCCTTGTCAGGGGAGGAGTGATGTAATCCAGTCTTGAGGTGTGACGCCATGTCGCAAGAGTTGAAAGCAAACGCGGGCAAAAGCCCGCGTTTCTTTTGGGCGGCGCCGCGTACGCCGGTGCATCCCGGCCGCTTCCTCGAAACCCGTTATTTGCAGCCCGGCCACATCTCGCAAGAGGCGCTGGCCACCGCGCTGGGCATTTCCCGCCGCCGCGTCAACGAACTGGTATGTGGTAAGCGCGTTATCACCCCCGACACTGCCGTGCGCCTGGCCAGGCATTTCGGCACGGATGTGGCGTTCTGGCTGGGGTTGCAGTTCGCCTGGGACCTTCATCAAGCCAAGAAACTTTACTACGAAAAGGTTAAAATCGTTTCGTAGTTGCCGGTAACCGATCAGGCAATGTCCACATTAAAATAGTCGGATAATCGGGCATGAAGTTAACTTGTTAATTCTTATAAATAATATCGCTTTTAAGTGCTGGCATGACTCCTGCTGTTACACGAGTGGTAACAAGGAGGAGTGATATGAATAAAAACAAACTGCTGATACTCGGTATCGGCAACATCCTGTGGGCAGACGAAGGCTTTGGCGTGCGTTGTGTGGAAGCGATGCATGCCAATTATCAGTTCGGCGACGACGTGGTCGTGCTGGATGGCGGTACGCAGGGTCTGTACCTGCTGCCTTTCCTGGAAGAAGCCCGCTACCTGATTGTGTTCGATGCCGTGGACTACGGCAAAACCCCCGGCGAGATGGTCATCGCCAAAGACGACGAGGTGCCGCGCTTCATGGGCGCGAAAAAAATGAGCCTGCACCAGACCGGTTTTCAGGAAGTCATCGCCTGCGCTTCGCTGGGCGAGAAGCTGCCGGAATCGATGATGCTCATCGGCGTGCAGCCGGAGCAGTTGGAAGACTTCGGCGGCAGCCTGCGCGACATCGTCAAGCAGCAAATCCCCCGTGCCCTCGAAGTAGCGCTGGAACAAATCCGCGAGTGGGGCTACACCTGCACGCCGCGCAGCCTGCAGGTGGTGGACGAACACCAGCATGTGCTGCAGATGGATGAATACGAGGCGGGGCGGCCGTCGGCCGAACTGGCTTGCCGGGTCGGAGATGATCGCTTTATGTCAGGTCAGGCCTGATATGTGTCTCGGGATTCCAATGCAGGTGCTGGAGGTGCACGAAACCACCGCGCTGTGCGAAGGCCGCAACGGCCAGATGCTGATCAACACCATGCTGCTGGAGAAGGTGGAGGTCGGACAGTGGCTGCTGACTTTCCTGGATGCGGGGCGCGAGGTGATCGATGCGGAGCGGGCGGCGCTGGTGAATGCCGCGCTGGACGGGTTGCAGGCAGTGTCTGAAGGTGGCGAGGTGAATCTGGATATGTTTTTTGCCGATCTGGTGAATCGGGAGCCGACGCTGCCGGAATTTTTGAGGAAGGATAGAGCATGAGCGAGACAGTTGAATTTGCATCGATACGCGCGGCAGAAATGAAAGAGAGTTTCAACAAGCTGCTGGAGCGCCTGCGCGCGCAAAGCAAGATCGTGCTGCTGGACGCGGAAGGACTCGAAGCTTTCGTGATGGAGGGCGGCGACGGCATGGTGCTGTTCACGCAGGAACCGGACCAGCAACCCGAGACCTGGGATGTGGCGGTGATCCTGCCCGAGGTGCTCAAGCTGACCGGCGACCGATTACGTGCTGCGATCATCACGCCCGAGCTGGCGCGCAAGGAAAAAGCGCGCTTCGGCATCACGCGCTGGCCGTCGCTGGTGTTCGTGCGCGATGGCGGTTATGTCGGCGCGATCGAGGGCATGCGTAACTGGGAAGAATACACGCGCGAGATCGCGGAGATGCTGGACAGGCCGATTGGGCGCGCACCGTCGGTTGGGATTCCGGTGACGGCGGTGGGTGAAGCGTCGGCTTGTCATTGAACAAATAAAGCCCCTCTCCCGCAGGCGGGATAACCAGCGACTTGGCTGCGGTATTTTGCAGCCTAGTCGAATGGCTAGTTGTTTTACCCAGAGGGGTTGGGGAGAGGGATGTTGAGTCGAAGTGGCTCGAATTTGCAGACCCTCATCCTCGGTCCTTCCCCCGCCTGCGGGGGAAGGAAGCAAAACGCAGTAACAACTTTAAGGAGCACTCCATGATGAAAGCATTCCCCATCCCCGTTGTTGCAGTCGGTCCCGGTTCGCAGCCGGAAGAAGACGAGGCACTGCAATACATGCCGTTGCCCGGTTCGATGATGACCTTCGCCCTGCCGGTGCTCAACGACGAGGCCGATCCGGCCCTGATGGCGGCCGCCTGCCGCATTGTGGAAGAACTGCGTGACGATATGCAGGCCGTGCCGCTAGGTTCGGCGGCGATCCCGTCCGTGGCGCTGCAGGAGGTGGATACCGACGTTGTGCGCCTGCTCAACCAGACCATGGGCGAGGGCGAGGTGAGTATCACCGTGCGCGGCTCGGGCCAGTTCCGCATTCAGGAAACCGTGTTCGCCGGCGTGTGGCGCATTCACGAGTTTGCGACCGACGGGCGTTTGATCGGCGATACCATCATGGCCTGCGCCATTCCGCCCATGGTGAAGCAATGGGCGCTGGACGGCGTTTCACTGGAATGCCCGATCCCGGAAAAAACGCCGGGCATCATGAATGCGCTGTCGGTGCTGGCCGAGATTCTGGGCAAGGCCAAAACGTTCAAGGCGGGCGACGGGGCGCACGTGGTCAACCTGACGCTGTTGCCGATGTCGCCGGAAGACATGAACTGCCTGACGATGGCGCTGGGTGTGGGGGCGGTGACCATCCTGTCGCGCGGCTACGGCAATTGCCGCATCACCAGTACCATGGTGCCCAATGTGTGGTGGGTGCAATATTTCAACAGCATGGACACGCTGATCCTGAATACCATCGAAGTCAGCGACATGCCGGAAGTGGCACTGGCCTCGCGCGAGGACTACGAGGACAGCATCGAACGGCTGGGCGAGTGGCTGCACGTGATGCAGGTGCCGGAGAAGCAGGACTGAAAATGGGTACCTTTGAAGGTTCATTCCTGGGCGACAATAACAAGCTGTCCGATGATGCTGCGCGGATGGAATGCGGAATCTGCTGGGAGGTGTACGATCCTGCCTTGGGCGATCCGGTTTGGCAGATCACGCCCGGCACGCCGTTCGCGCAGTTGCCGGAACACTGGACCTGCCCGAATTGCGATGCCCCGAAACACAAGTTTATGGTGGAAAACGAATGAACGAAGTTGAACAGAAGCTGGAAGCAACCTTCACCGACATTGCCAATACGCGCATGGCGGGGTTGCCCATCTGCAATGACGCCTTGCACGTGCAGGCGGTGGGTTTCCGCGAATGGAACGATCTCTGGGTGGGCGTGCTGATCACGCCGTGGACCATCAGCCTGGTATTGATGCCGGGCGAAAAAGGCCCGCTCAAGGTACTGGGGCCGGATGAAAAAATGAAATGGGAGTTCCCGTCGGGCAGCTACGAGTTCTTTGGCCTCAACGAAACGGCGCTGGGCACTTGCCAGGTGTGTTCGCTGATCTCGCCGGTGATCGACGTGGTGAGCCAGGAAGATGCCGTGAGCGTCGCCGGGCAGGTGATGGAGGCACTGTTCGTGGAGCACAAGCCCGACCAGCAGCGCGATGAGGAACGCAAACAGGAGTTCGAGGCCGCGCGCATGAAGGGCGAACCGATACTGGAAAAGCCGATTTCGCGCCGTGATTTTCTGCGCGGCGGTTTCCTGGGGATGTAACTTTGGTGGACGTCGGCAGGCTGTCGCTGGTCGTGATCCGTGATGGCTATTCGGTCAGCGCGACGGAGATCCGTTCCACGCGCCCGATGGCGGCGCAGATATTGAAAGGCAAGACGCCGGAGCAGGTATTGCAGATCGTTCCCCTGCTGTTCAGCGTGTGCGGGCGAGCGCAGGGCGCGGCAGCCAGTGCCGCGTTGCAGGCCGCGCAACAGGGCGGGCTGGCGGTGTCGGCAACGGCGGAGCGGCAGATCAGGTGCGAGGCCATACAGGAACACCTGTGGCGGGTGATGCTGGATTGGCCCAAATTGCTGGGATTGCCGCAGCAGGAACAGCGCTTTACCGCGTGGTATTCGATGCTGCGCAAGATTGGCGCGGGCGAGGCCGATATGCCGACTTTTCTGTATGAATTCGCGCGCGACGGGCTGGGGATGCCGCTGTCCGAGTGGCGGGCGCTGGATCGCTATGACGCGTTGCAAATATGGTTTAGCAAAGCGCATAGTCCGATGGCACAATTGCTGTCTGCGCTGGACGAACCGAAGCACACCCGGTCTGGTCAAAATTCAAGCAGGTTATTGCCCGCCTGGACGGCGGCGGAGGCGCAGCAAGCCTGCGCCGGAAAGTGGAATGCCGACTTCTCTGCCCGCCCGGAATGGCTTGGGGGCGCGGCAGAAACGGGAGCGTGGACTTACTTTGCCGACAACAGGTTGTTGCGTGATGTGGCGCAACAGGGCAGGTCGAAAGCCCTGATAAGGTTGCTGGCCAGGGTCATGGATGTGGTCGAGATGGCAAGCGGTTGCGTTGCCCCACGACTGGATGTGGCCAGCCCGGCGGCCGGCGAAGGAATTGCGGTGGTGCGTACCGCGCGCGGCTTGCTGATGCACCATGTGTGTCTGGCGGAGGAAACCGTGCAGGAATATGAAATTGTGGCGCCGACGGAATGGAATTTCCATCCGGATGGCGCGTTCGCGCAGGACTTGCGCGGGCAGGTTGAAATGGATGCAGGACGTTTGCAGCAAATGGCGAATATCGAAGCTTTGTCGCTCGATCCCTGTGTGGCATATGAGGTGGAGCTGAAAGATGCATGAGATGTCGCTGGCTGAGGGTGTGTTGCAACTGATCGAGGATTCGGCGAAGACGCAGGATTTCAGCCGCGTCAAAACGGTGTGGCTGGAGATCGGCCAGCTGGCGGGTGTGGAAGTCGAGGCGATGAAGTTCTGTTTCGATGCGGTAGTGCATGACAGCATTGCCGAGGGTGCAAAGCTGGAGATCATAGAAATCCCCGGCCAGGCATGGTGCCTGCAGTGTTCCGAAGTTGTGCATGTGCAAGCCCTGTTTGATGCTTGCCCCAAGTGCGGCAGCCACCAGGTGCAGGTGACAGGTGGTAATGAGATGCGAGTCAAAGAACTCGACGTAGAGTGAAGGAGAGAATGAATGTGTAACGTATGCGGCTGCGGCGCAGGAGAAACGACCATTGACGGCAAGGCCGTGGAGCACGGTGAACATGGCCACAGCCACGGCGGACATTTCCATGTGCATGCCGACGGCACCACGCATGACCATGATCATTCCCACGATCACAGCCACGACCACTCGCATGCGCCGGTAGAGGGCAAGCATCTGCACTACCACCTGCATGAAGACGGTTCGTCGCATGAGCATGTGCACGACCATGATCACACTCACGCGCATGATCACTCGCACGACCATTCTCATGAGCACGGGCATAGCCATGCCGACGGTTCCGTGCATTACGGCCTCGGCCCGGCCGGTGCGCATGCGCCCGGTATGAGCCAGTCGCGCATGGTCAAGATCGAGAAGGACATCCTGTCCAAGAACGACAGCTTTGCCAACGACAATCGCAGTTATCTGGCCGAGCACGGCATCTTCGCGCTGAATCTGGTGTCCAGTCCCGGTTCAGGCAAAACGACATTGCTGGTGAAAAGCATCACCGCGCTGAACGGCAGCTTGCCGCTCGCCGTGATCGAAGGCGACCAGCAGACCGACAATGATGCCGCGCGCATCCGCGCCACCGGCGCTCCCGCGTTGCAGATCAATACAGGCAAAGGCTGCCATCTGGATGCGTACATGGTGGGCAAGGCTATCGACCAGCTCAAGTTGAGCGACGACAGCCTGCTGCTGATCGAGAACGTCGGCAATCTGGTATGCCCGGCCAGTTTCGATCTGGGCGAGGCGCACAAGGTGGCGATACTTTCCGTGACCGAGGGTGAAGACAAGCCGCTCAAGTATCCCGACATGTTTCGCGCCGCGGATGTGATGCTGCTGAACAAGTGCGATTTGTTGCCTTACCTGACCTTCGATGCCGACCTCGCGGTGGCCAATGCGCGCCGCGTTAATCCGGATATCAAAGTGATTCGCGTCTCCGCCACCAGCGGCGAAGGCATGGATGAATGGCTGGACTGGATCAGGGCGGGTTGCAAGAAAGCGGTCGCCAGAAAAACGATTGATGGCAGATGAGTCTGCCGCAGAATAATCCTCATTCCCTCTCCCGCAGGCGGGAGAGGGTTAGGGTGAGGGTCGTTGAGTATCATTCACATTTTGAGTATCGCACAGACCCTCATCCCCAACCCTTCTCCCGCTTGCGGGCGAAGGGAGTAAAAACAGGAACGCTGAACCAACTTTAGAAATGACTGCAATGATCCACGCGCAAATCAGAGTATCGGGGCAAGTACAGGGCGTAGGCTTCCGGCCGTTCGTGTTCAAGCTTGCCAATGAGCTCGGTCTGGCGGGCTGGGTGCGCAACGACAGCGAGGGCGTTGAAATCGCGGTCGAGGGCGAGCGTACGCAAGTGATGCGCCTGATCGAGCGCCTGCAGAGCGAGCCGCCGGCATTGGCGCGGGTGGAAAGAGTCACCCATGATGTGGCGCACACGACGGCGGGTCTGCAGGGTTTTACCATCACCGAGAGCAAGTCCGGCAAAGTGCTGACCGGCATCGCGCCCGACATGGCGATCTGTCCGGATTGCCTGAACGAGCTGTTCGATCCCGCCGACCGCCGTTATCGCCATCCCTTTATCAACTGTATCCATTGCGGCCCGCGCTACACGCTGACCGCGCGTCTGCCCTACGACCGCGCCAACACCAGCATGGCGAAGTTCACGCAATGTCCGGCTTGCCAAAGCGAGTACGACTCGCCCACGACGCGCCGTTTTCATGCGCAGCCGAATGCCTGTCCCGAGTGCGGGCCGCGCATGAGTTTGTTCGACACGCAGTGGCAGCCTGTTGCAAGCGGCGATCCCATCGCGTCCGCTGCCGAACGCATTACGGCCGGGCAGGTTGTGGCCGTCAAGGGCATCGGAGGTTTCCATCTGGTGTGCGATGCACGCAATGCTGCGACCGTGGCCAGATTGCGCGGCGGCAAGCAGCGCGAGGAAAAACCGTTTGCGGTTATGGTGCTGAATGCGGCGTCCGCGCGGCACTACTCACAATTTCGCGAGCAGGATGTGGCCTTGCTGGAAACGGGCGAGCGCCCCATCGTATTGCTGCGCCAGTCGCACGCCTGCGAGAGCGAGTTGCGGGGCATTGCGCCGGGGCTGTCCAGCATCGGCCTGATGCTGCCTTATACACCGCTGCACTATTTGCTGTTCCATGAATTGCTCGGCAGGCCGGACGGCACGGGCTGGCTGCAACAGGTCACGCCGCTGGCCCTGGTGATGACCAGCGCCAATCCCGGCGGCGAGCCGCTGGTGAAAGACGATGCCGAGGCGCGCGAGTCGCTGTCCGGTCTGGCCGATGTTTTCCTGACGCATGACCGCGACATCCTGCACCGCTGCGACGACAGCGTGATGAAGTGGCAGGGCAAGGCGCCGACCTTCGTGCGCCGCGCACGCGGCTATACGCCGCGCCGCATCAAGCTTCCGTTTGAGGGGCCGTCGGTGCTGGCCTGCGGGGCCTGGCTGAAAAACACCGTGTGCATCACGCGCGGCGACGAGGCGTTCGTCTCGCAGCATATTGGCGATCTCGATCATGCGGGTACGCGCGAGATGCTGGACGAGACGGTCGACTACCTGATTGATATTCTCGACGTGCAACCGCAGGCCGTGGCGCACGATCTGCACCCGGATTTCTACAGCACACAGTTCGCGCAGGCGTATGCCGCGCAACACCGGCTGCCGCTGTTTGCCGTGCAGCATCACCATGCGCACATCGCGGCGATCTGCGCCGAACATCGCATCACCGAACCGGTAATCGGGCTGGCGCTGGATGGGGTGGGACTGGGTACGGATGGCGGTGCGTGGGGCGGCGAGTTGCTGAAGGTGAGCGGAATCCACTGCGAACGGCTGGGCCATCTGGCGCCGTTGACCATGCCCGGCGGCGACCGCGCGGCGCGCGAACCCTGGCGCATGGCGGCAGCGGTGTTGTTCGACATGAATCGCGCCGATGAGATAGCTCGCCGCTTTCCGTCACAGGAGGGTGCCGCGATGGTCACCGGCATGCTGCAACGCCAGTTGAATTGCGTGGCCACCAGCAGCATGGGGCGCTGCTTCGACGCGGCGGCCGGATTGCTGGGCGTGAGCGAGATGCAGGGTTATGAAGGCCAGGCGGCGATGCTGCTGGAAGGACTGGCGGAGCGCCACGGAAAAGTTGCCGCGCTCCCGGTCGGTTTTATCCACACGGCCAGGAACAATCTGGATTTCCTGCCGCTGCTGGAATCGCTTGCCGACTGCAAGGATCCCGCCTACGGCGCCGCCCTGTTCCATGCCACCATCGCCCACGGTCTGTGCAAGTGGGTGCAACATGTTGCTGGCCGATCCGGCATCAAGCATGTTGCGCTGGGGGGAGGTTGCTTCCTCAACAATACGCTGACGCAAGCATTGACCGACAGCCTGACGGCAGAGGGCCTGATCGTGCTGACGGCGCAGCAACTGCCGCCCAACGACGGGGCGATCTCGTTTGGCCAGGCCAGTGTTGCTCTGCAGCAGCTCAACCGGTGAATTTGAAATATCGCCATTAACTTCCGAAGACATGCCATGAAAAAACAGTTACTGCTTCCCTTTGTTCTGGCCCTGCTGTGCATCGCACCGGTTGCGTTCGCCGATGCGTTGGCGCCTGCGGTGGATGTTAAACAGGCCGCGACGCTGCAGAGTCAGGGCGTTTTGCTGCTTGACGTGCGCGAGCCGTCCGAATACGCCGAAGTGCATGCCAAGGATGCACTGCTCATTCCGCTCGGCCAATTGCCATCGCGCCTGAACGAGATCGCGCAATACAAGGACAAACCAGTTGCTGTTATTTGCCGCTCCGGCAGGCGGTCCGCACAAGGCGCAGATATTCTGCGCAAGGCGGGATTCTCCCAAGTCGCCAATGTTGAAGGCGGCACCAACGCATGGGTAAGCGCCGGCTTGCCTGTGGTAAGGAACTGATATGTGTCTAGCCATACCCGCCCGTATTGAGGAGATGACGACTCCGGGCAACGCTATCGTCAACCTGGGTGGAGTACGCAAGGAAATTTCGCTGGCGCTGGTGGATGATGCGAAGGTCGGCGAATACGTCATCGTGCATGTCGGTTATGCCCTGCAGAAACTGGATCAGGAAGAGGCCGAACGCACGCTGGAAATGTTTGCGGAGATGGGGCAGTTGGATGAGCTGCGCGAAGAGCTATCGGGAAATGCACCATGAAATATGTGGACGAATTCCGCGACGGCGAACTCGCCAAGAACATTTCCGCCAATATCGCAAAAGAAGCCGATCCCAAACGCACATACCGCTTGATGGAATTTTGCGGCGGACATACCCATGCCATTTCGCGCTACGGTATTGCCGACCTGTTGCCGCCTAATGTGCGCATGATCCACGGCCCCGGTTGTCCGGTGTGCGTGTTGCCCATCGGTCGCGTGGATCAGGCGATCCGCCTGGCGCGTGAACAGGGTGTGATCCTGTGCACCTATGCCGACACGGTGCGCGTGCCGGCTTCCGATAATCTTTCATTGATGCGCGCCAAGGCCAAGGGCGCCGATGTGCGCATGATCTATTCGACGCAGGACGCCTTGAAAGTGGCGCGCGACAATCCGGAGCGCGAAGTGGTGTTCCTCGCCATCGGCTTCGAGACCACCACACCGCCGACTGCGGTGGCCGTCAAACAGGCCGCAGCAGAAGGACTGAAAAATTTCAGCATCCTGTGCGACCACGTGCTGACTCCCGCCGCGATGCATGCCATTCTGGCGGTGGAGGGCGGTGTCGCGCTGGACGGTTTCGTCGGTCCCGCGCATGTCTCCACCGTGATCGGCAGCAAACCGTATGAGCCGTTCGCCGACGATTACGGCAAGCCGGTGGTCATCGCCGGCTTCGAGCCGCTCGATGTGATGCAGGCCATTCTCATGCTGGTGCGCCAGATCAACGACGGCCGCGCTGCCGTCGAGAATGAATTCACCCGCGCCGTGACGCGCGAGGGCAACCTCAAGGCGCAGGAACTGGTGGCCGAAGTGTTCGAGTTGCGCGACATGTTCGAGTGGCGTGGTCTGGGCAGCGTGCCGAACAGCGCGCTGAAACTGCGTCCGAAATACGCGGCATTCGATGCGGAACTGAAATTCAAGGTGGATTACGTGGCAGTGCCGGACAACAAGGCCTGCGAATGTGCCGCGATCCTGAGAGGCCAGAAGCGCCCGCAGGAATGCAAGATATTCGGCACGGTGTGCACGCCGGAGAACCCGGTGGGGTCGTGCATGGTGTCGTCGGAAGGTGCCTGCGCAGCACATTACAGTTATGGAAGATTCAGGGAGACGGTGTAATTCCCCTCGCCCGCGGGCGGGAGAGGGGCTGGGGGTGAGGGATGTTGTGTATGAAATGTACTTTCAGGTATGCACAGACCCTCATCCCCAGCCCTTTCACCAGCAAGTGGTACGCCGGTGGGTGCCCCGCTGCTGCGCAGCGACCCTCCCGCAGTCCCGCCTGCGGGAGAAGGGAGTAGGGCAGCATGGAAGATTATGTACCGCATCCTTCCGCTAAATTGCCCGAAGACATTCGAGCTTATGCTCGTGATTTGCGAAGCCGCATGACGGATGCCGAAGCTTTGTTATGGATGTTATTGCGCAACCGCCGTATCGCTGGTGCAAAATTCAGGCGGCAACATCCGGAAGGTCGATTCATTCTCGACTTTTATTGTGAAGAGAAGATGTTGGGGATTGAGCTTGATGGTGGGCAGCATGGCGAGGCGGTTGAGTATGATCAGCAGAGAGATAGTTGGTTGCAGACAAAAGGAATTCGGATGCTGCGTTTTTGGAATAACCAGATGTTGACGGAGACAGAGGCGGTAATGGAAGTGATATATCAGGCAGTTGTTGAAACTAATTCAGATTGATAACTCCCCTCGCCCGCAGGCGGGAGAGGGGTTGGGGTGAGGGGTGGTGAGTGTGAAATACAGTATCAGGTACGCACCGACCCTCATCCCCAGCCCTTCTCCCGCTTGCGGGAGAAGGGGGTTAATGCGCAACTTCAGGGAATAAATGTAATGAGTACAGTCAAACCTAACTACGCCCGCGCGCTCGACATCAAGAACGGTCGCGTGGATATGTCGCATGGTTCCGGCGGTCGCGCGATGGCGCAACTGATTAACGAGTTGTTTGCGGCGGCATTCAATAACGAATATCTGGCACAGGGCAACGATGGTGCGCTGCTACCGGCAGCGAGCGGACGGTTGGTGATGGCGACGGACAGCCATGTGGTGTCGCCGCTGTTTTTTGCGGGCGGCGACATCGGCTGTCTGTCGGTGCACGGCACTATCAACGATGTGGCGGTAATGGGGGCCAAGCCGCTGTACCTGTCGGCATCGTTCATTCTTGAAGAAGGGTATCCGCTGGCCGACCTGAAGCGCATTGTCGAGTCGATGGCGCAGGCGTCGCGCGAGGCGGGGGTGCCTGTCGTTACCGGCGACACCAAAGTGGTGGAGCAGGGTAAGGGTGACGGCGTGTTCATTACCACCACGGGTGTGGGTGTGGTGCGTGATGGAATCAATCTGTCGGGCGACCTGGCGCAGCCGGGCGACAAGATCCTGCTGTCCGGCACGATAGGCGATCACGGCATGGCGATTCTGTCGCAGCGCGAGGGGCTGACGTTCTCCGCGCCCATCGTGTCCGATACGGCCGCCTTGCACGGGCTGATCGCTACGATGCTGGATAGCGGTGCGAAGCTGCGCGTTTTGCGCGATCCGACGCGCGGCGGGCTGGCGACGACACTGAATGAAATTGCGAAACAATCCGGCGTGGGCATGATGCTGCAGGAATCCGCCATCGCGGTGAACCAGCCGGTCGAAGCGGCATGCGAGTTTCTCGGGCTCGATCCTTTGTACGTGGCGAATGAAGGCAAGCTGATCGCGATCTGCGCGCCGGAAGACGCGCCGCGTTTGCTGGAAGTGATGCGCGCGCATCCGCTGGCTGGCGCGGCATCCATCATTGGCGAGGTGACTGAAGATTCTCACGGCTTTGTGCAGATGACCACCAAATTGGGTGGTCGCCGCGTCGTGGATTGGCTGGCCGGAGAACAATTACCGAGGATTTGTTGATGATTGCAATACTCCCTACCGTTCTGATCATCGACGACGAAGTGCGCTCGCAGGAGGCATTGCGCCGTACGCTGGAAGAAGAGTTTACGGTGTTCACCGCATCCAACGCTGATGATGGCCGCGCCATCATGGAACGCGAAACGGTGCAGGTCGTGCTGTGCGATCATCGCATGCCCGGCGTGACTGGCATCAATTTCCTGATTGAAGTGCGTGAGCGCTGGCCCGATGCCGTGCGCATGATCATTTCCGGCTATACCGATGTCGAGGACATCATCGCGGGCATCAACGTCGCAGGTATCTACCAGTACATCCTCAAGCCCTGGCATCCGGAGTCATTGCTGCTCAATGTGCGCGCCGCCGCGCAGTTGTTCGACCTGCAACAGCAGAGCAACCGCATGAACCTGGAGCTGCGCACCATGCAGCCGGTGTTGCAGAAGCGCGTGGCGACCAAGCATGAAAAGCTGCGCGACCATTACGAGTTCTCGCGCATCATCCGCGCGACCGACAGCCCGTTGAACGAGGTGATCGAGCAGGCGGCACGTGTCGCAACTTGCGACATTGCCGTGCATATCTCTGGCGAATCCGGTTCCGGCAAGGAATTGCTGGGACGCGCCATCCACTATTCCAGCCCGCGTGCCGCGCGCGCTTTCGTGATCGAGAACTGCGGTGCGATGTCCGACCAGTTGCTGGAATCGGAACTGTTCGGCCACAAGCGCGGCAGTTTCACCGGCGCCTACGAGGACAGGATTGGCTTGTTCGAGCAGGCCGATGGCGGCACTATTTTCCTGGACGAAATCGGCGACACCTCGCCATCGTTTCAGGTCAAATTGCTGCGCGTGTTGCAGGAGGGCGAAATCCGTCCGGTGGGTAGTTCACGCTCACGCAAGATCGATGTGCGCGTGCTGTCGGCGACCAACCGCAACCTGGAAGAGGAAGTGAGCAAGGGGCGTTTTCGCGAGGATTTGTTTTACCGCCTGACCCAGTTCGTGCTGCCGATGCCTGCGCTGCGTGAACGCAAGATGGATAATCAGCTCATCGCCCTTTCGCTGCTGCGCGAAGCCGCGCCAGCCATGGGCAAGGACATACAGGGCTTTACGCCGGAAGCATTGGAGTGTTTGTGCAATTACCAGTGGCCGGGCAATGTGCGCGAGATGCAGAACGAAATATTGCGTGCCATTCTGTTGTGCGATAACGAGTTCATCGGCGCTCACCTGTTTTCATCCAAGGTGCTGCGTGCCGCGCCGGAAGAACAGTCGCAGGACATGAGTATCCTGGCCGGACTGGACGGCAGTCTCAAGGATCGCATGGAGGCGCTGGAAGCGCGCGTGCTGCGCGAATGCCTGATCCGCCATCGCTGGAACAAGACGCGTGCCGCCACCGAGCTGGGGTTGTCGCGCGTTGGTCTGCGCAGCAAGCTGGCGCGTTACGGACTGGAAAAGAAAGGTGAGTAGATCTTCGCAACACGCCCCTCACCCTAACCCTCTCCCGCCCGCGGGCGAGGGGACGAACGTGAAAGGCCTTAATCTCCTTTGGCTGCAATCGGGCGGCTGCGGCGGTTGCACGCTGTCGTTGCTGAATGCGGATTGTCGCAATCTGATCGACACCCTGAAGGACTTCGGCATCAATCTGTTGTGGCATCCGTCGCTGTCCGAGCAGAGCGCGGACGAGGCGAACCGGATTTTTGATGCGTGCGCCAACGGGGAAACGAAGCTGGATATTCTGTGCCTGGAAGGCTCGGTTCTGAAAGGACCGTTCGGCAGCGGCGGTTTTCATCACCGGACCGGCAGCGTTTCGATGATGAGCCTGATCGAGCGCCTGGCCAAGGTCGCGCAGTACACGGTGGCGGTCGGCAGTTGCGCAGCCTACGGCGGGGTGACATCGGCCGGCATCAATCCGACCGATGCCTGTGGTCTGCAGTACGACATCGATGCACAGGGCGGTTTGCTCGGCGAAGAATATCGCGCCCTTGGCGGCTTGCCCGTGATCAATATCGCGGGTTGTCCGACGCATCCCAACTGGGTGCTGGAAACGCTGGTCGCGGTTGCCGGGGGCGAGATGTATGAAGACAACCTGGATGTGTACCGCCGTCCGCGCCTGTTCGCCGATCATCTGGTGCATCACGGTTGCAAGCGCAACGAGTTCTATGAATTCAAGGCCAGCGCGCACAAGCCGTCCGATCTGGGTTGCATGATGGAGCACATGGGTTGCAAAGGCACGCAGGTACATGCCGATTGCAATATCCGTCTGTGGAACGGGGAGGGCTCCTGCACGCGCGGCGGCTATGCCTGCATCGCCTGCACCGAGCCGGGCTTCGAGGAGCCCGGCCACCCGTTCGGTATGACACCCAAGGTCGCGGGCATTCCCATCGGTTTGCCGACGGATATGCCGAAAGCGTGGTTCGTGGCGCTGGCGGCATTGTCCAAGTCGGCCACGCCGAAGCGCGTGCGTGAAAATGCGGTCGCCGACCATCAGGTGGTTACCCCCGCCAACAAGAGGACCCGTCTGAAATGACTCGTCGCATCGTAGGCCCCTTCAACCGTGTCGAGGGCGATCTGGAAGTGACGCTCGATATCGTATCCGGGCGCGTGCAGGCGGCTTACGTCAATTCACCCATGTATCGCGGCTTTGAGCAGATTCTGGTCGGCAAGCATCCGCAGGATGCAATGGTCTTTGTTCCGCGCATTTGCGGGATCTGTTCGGTGGCGCAATCGGCGGCGGCAGCGCTGGCGCTGGCGCAGGGCATGGGCATTCAGCCCCCGCCGAATGGCCGGTTGGCCGCCAACCTGACCCTGGCTGCGGAAAATCTGGCCGACCATCTCAGTCATTTCTATTTGTTTTTCATGCCGGACTTTGCGCGCGACGGCTATCGCGATCACGCCTGGTTCGCCGATGCGCAGGCACGGTTCAAGGCGGTGACGGGTTCGGCGGCGGCGGAAGTGTTGCCGGTGCGCGCCAAATTCATGAACGTGATGGGTTATCTTGCCGGCCGCTGGCCGCACACGCTTTCCGTGCAGCCGGGCGGCTCTTCGCGTGCGCTGGAAGAAGCGGAAAAATTGCGCCTGAAAATATTGCTGGCTGAGTTCCGCGGATTTCTGGAAAACACCTTGTTCGGCGACAGCCTGGAAGCCGTTGCGGCGCTGGATTCCGAAGCCGTGCTCAATGCGTGGATGGAACCGCGCGCCGGCCGCGCCGACTTTCCGCGCTTCCTGAACATCGCGCGCAGTTTGGGATTGCAGCACATGGGGCGGGCCACGGATCGCTTCATCAGTTACGGCGCCTATTCCGACGGCACCACCCCGCTGTTCCCGGCAGGGCTGTGGGCGGAAGAAAAACTGCAGCCGCTGGATATCGGTGCCATACGCGAGGATGTGACGAGCAGCTGGATGGCGGGTGACGGTGCGCTTGCCCCGGCGGAAGGACATACCCTGCCGCAGCCCGACAAGGCAGAAGCCTATTCGTGGTGCAAGGCGCCGCGCCTGTCCGGGCAGGTGGTGGAGACGGGGGCGCTGGCGCGGCAGATGGTGGCCGGGCATCCGCTGGCACGCGACATGGTGAATATCCACGGTGCAAGTGTGACGGCACGAGTGGTGGCGCGTATGCTGGAACTTGCCCTTGTGGTGCCGGTGATGGAGACCTGGCTGCGCCAGTTCCTGCCGGGGGATGCCTATTGTTTGCAGTCGCATGAAATGGAGAATGCGCGCGGGATCGGCCTGATCGAGGCGGCACGCGGCAGCCTCGGGCATTGGCTGGATGTGCGCGACGGGAAAATCTACAATTACCAGATCATTGCGCCCACCACCTGGAATTTTTCCCCGCGCGATGCGGCAGGGGAACCCGGTGCGCTGGAACAGGCGCTGGTCGGTCTGGAAGCGGAAGAGGGCGGCAACGCAGCACCGCTGGCGGTGCAGCATGTTGTCAGGTCGTTCGACCCGTGCATGGTGTGCACGGTGCATTAAGCGGGGAAAATCATGGAACGTTTCACCATTTCCTTGGATGAAAAACTGGCCAGCGAATTCGACCGGCTGATCCGCGAGCGCGGTTACCTGAACCGTTCCGAGGCGGTGCGCGACATGTTGCGCGGCAAGCTGGATGCGCTGCGTGTTCAGGAGGCGCAGGCGCCGTTCTGCGTGGCCTGCCTGTCTTATGTGTACAACCACCACGAGCGCGATCTGGCCGAGCGGCTGACCGGCTTGCAGCACGATCATCACGATCTGGTGGTGGCGTCGACGCACGTGCATCTCGACCATGAGAATTGTCTGGAGACGGTGATGCTGCGCGGCAAGACCGAGGTGGTGAGGCGCTTTGCCGATGCGCTGATCGCCGAGCGCGGCGTGCGCCACGGGCAGGTGAATCTGGTCCCGGTCGAGGCGGATACAGGCCACGGCCACGTGCACAGCCATCCCTCATCCTGATAGAAAGCGCCAAGGCAAACTGTCATGAGCACACACCATTCTTCATCGACCCGCCTGCCGATCCCGAGCGAGCTGGATCCGTTCTCGGAGTCCGCCTGGATCGAAGTGGTGCGCTCGATGGACGAGGTGTACAACGAGTTGTTGCAATATGAAGTGGTGCTGGAGCAGAAGAATTCCGAACTGGAAGAATCGCAGCAGTTCATTTTCAGTATCCTGACGTCGATGTCCGACTTGCTGGTGGTGTGCGACCGCAACGGCGTGATCGAGGAGGTGAATCATTCGCTGCTCGCTTTCACCGGCAAGACCGAGCAGGAAATGAAAGGCGCCAAGCTGTCTTCGCTGTTTGCTGACGAAAACGAATGCGCGACCGCAAAGCGCGTGATCTCCAGCCTGACGACCGAGCCCGCCAACGATGTGGAACTGCAATTTCGCACGCGAGACGGCAATGCCACGCCGGTGGCGCTGAATTTCACGCCGCGCTTGTCCGCCGTGAAAAAGTTGCTGGGTGTGGTGATCACCGGACGGCCCGTGGGAGAATTGCGGCGCGCTTATCACAAGCTGCGCGAGGCGCACGACGAACTCAAACGCACGCAACAGCAATTGCTGCAATCCGAAAAAATGGCCTCGCTGGGTAAACTGGTGGCGGGGGTGGCGCACGAGTTGAACAATCCGATCAGTTTTGTGCTGGGCAATATGCACGCGATGCAGCGCTACACGCCGCGCCTGAAGCGCTACCTGGATGCGATCCATGACGGCGAATCGCGCGAGGTGCTGCAGAAATTGCGCACCGAGTTGCGCATCGACCACATTCTGGACGATCTGCAACCCCTGCTCGACGGGTCGGTGGAAGGCGCAGAGCGCACGCGCGATATTGTGGACGGCTTGAAGCGATTCTCTGCCGCGGATCGCGACGAGAATATCGAGTTCAACCTGGCGGAAACCATCGAGCGCTCGGTGCATTGGGTAACGCGCGCCACCCCGACCAATTTCCGCGTGCAGATCGATGTACCCAGGGAAATGCCGTTCTTCGGTTCGCCCGGACAGATCCAGCAGGTGATTACCAATCTCGTGCAGAACGCGTCTGACGCCACGGAAAAATTGCCCGATCCGCTGCTCACCATCACCGCCGAGGTGGTGGGAGAAATATTTTGCGTCCACTTCCGCGACAACGGTCCGGGTATTTCGGAACAGGCGCTGGGCAAGATATTCGATCCGTTCTACACCACCAAGCCGGTCGGCAAAGGCACCGGTCTGGGGCTGTCGATCAGCTACGGCATTATTGAACGCCATGACGGACAACTGTCGGCCAGCAACGCGGAAGGGGGCGGCGCCGACTTCAAGTTATGCCTGCCGCGTGCAAGCCGGAACCGAAACGGAAAGTAGTTTTCCACCCGCTATTCAAAATTTCGGTTCTTTCAGTTCCCCAGTCAGGTCGAAAGCAATCAATCCGTTTCTTTCTGGCGAAATTTATCCATATTAATTAATTGGTTGTAATTCAACCGTGAGTACACATGCTGCACTCTCGGGCATTGTCGGTTTTTGGCATAGAACTTGTAAGATAATACGCAGAATCTTCTTACGGAGGCGTTATGGATACCCTGCATGGTGGCATCTACCCCTTGGTCGTACTGGCCTGTGTGCTGGGTATGAAGCACGGCATGGATGCCGACCATCTCGCCACCATCGACGGATTGACGCGTTTTAACGCCGCCGCCGGGCGCAAAAAACTGGCGCGTCTGTGCGGTTTCCTGTTTTCGCTCGGCCATGGGATTGTGGTGTGCATCGTTGCTGTCGGTACCAGCTTCCTGTTTCAGCAAGGTGCAGTGCCCGCCTGGATGGATGATGTCGGTGCCTGGGTGTCGGCGTTCTTCCTGCTTTCCCTGGGCGCGCTCAACCTGTATGCGGTATTCACCACACCGGCGCACGAAATGGTGCAGATGGTCGGCCTCAAAGGCCGCTGGCTGGGGCAACTCCGGCATGCGAGCCATCCCGTGCTGATCGCCCTGGTAGGTTCGCTGTTCGCCTTTTCGTTCGATACGCTGTCGCAAGCTGCGCTGTTCTCCACCACCGCCACGCAATTCGGCGGGGTCATGTCTGCGCTGCTGCTGGCCGTGTGTTTCATGACCGGCATGATGGTGACCGATGCCGCCAACGGCTTGTGGATCTCGCACCTGTTGCAGCGTGCCGATGCCACCGCGCGCGCCGCCTCGCGCATCATGGGGGTGACCGTGGCTTTGCTCAGCCTGTTTGTGGCGGCATTGGGCCTGTCGCGCCGTTTCTTCCCTGCAGCCTCGTCCTGGCAGGATGGACGGGAGTTGTTCATCGGTTGTTCCATCATCGCGGTGGTCGCCGTCAGTTTCCTGTTTGCGCGCTACACCCAGCAGCGCGTGTCTGCCCCCGTCTGATTTTCCGTGTGTTCGTTTGTTGTTAATTTTGCTTCGCGAGGAGTTGTGAAGAAAAATAAATTCGTCTTAACGGTATTTCTGCTACTGACGCAACGCGCTTTTGCTGCCGGTATCCCGACGCTGGATGAAGTATCGGTTACTGCCAAAGCCACCGATCAACTCGGCGTGGCCTCGACTTCGAGCGAGGGCACGGTGACAGCCAAACAATTGGAGAATCGCCCTTTATTGCGCCCGGCCGAAGTACTGGAAGTCGTACCGGGCATGATCGTCAGTCAACACTCGGGCGATGGGAAAGCCAATCAGTATTACCTGCGCGGTTTCAATCTCGATCACGGCACGGACTTCTCGACGTCTTTGATGGGCATGCCGGTGAACATGCCGACGCATGCGCACGGGCAGGGTTACACCGACCTGAACTTCTTGATCCCGGAACTGGTGGAGCGCGTGCAATACCGCAAGGGGTCTTATTACGCGGGCGACGGTGATTTCTCGGCGACAGGTTCGGCTCGCATCGACTACGTGCGCAAGCTGGATGCTCCTTTCGCGCAGGTGACAATGGGCAGTGACGGTTATGCACGTCTGCTGGCGGCGGCTTCGCCGACGCTCAAGGAAGGAGCTATGCTGATCGCGGCCGAGGGTTACCACAACGACGGGCCGTGGACGGTGCCGGAGAATCTGCGCAAGGACAATCTGGTGCTGCGGTACGGACAGGGGCAGCGCGACGATGGCTGGGGAGTATCACTGCTGGGCTACGATGCGAAGTGGACGGCGACAGACCAGATCGCGCAACGCGCGATGGCGACGGTGGGGCGCTACGGCAGCCTCGATCCCTCGACGGGCGGCAATACTCACCGCTACAGCCTGTCCGGCGATTGGGCGGAAACGGGCAACAACGGCTCCAGTCGCGCGAACGTCTATGTGATCGACTATGCGCTGAACCTGTGGTCCAACTTCACTTACGCCACCGATACCGTGCATGGTGACCAGTTCCTGCAGGCCGACAAGCGCACCATCGTCGGCGCAAAAGCATCGCATAACTGGCTGCAGGACATGAATGGCATACCGGTCATCACCACCATCGGTACCGACGTGCGCCATGACGATATCGGCGTGGGCATATTCCTTACCGAAAACCGCAACACCTGGGGTACGGTGCGCGACGACAAGGTCAGGCAGACCAGCGTGTCGCTGTGGGGCGAGATGCAGATGCAGTGGCTGGAAAAATTCCGCTCCATCCTCGGCTTGCGCGGCGACAGTTACCAGTTTGATGTGAACAGCAATACTGCCGCCAATTCCGGCAACAAAAAAGATGCCATCGTTTCGCCCAAACTGTCGCTGGTGTTCGGCCCGTGGGACAAGACCGAGTATTACCTGAATGCGGGTCGCGGCTTCCATAGTAATGATGCGCGCGGCACCACCATCAGTGTCAATCCCGATCCTCGTCCCGGCACGCGAGGGGCAGGTTGCACAGGCCCAATCGGTACCTGTACCGGCGATGCGCTGAGTCCGGTGAAGCCGCTGGTGCCGGCCACAGGCTACGAAGTCGGCGTACGCAGTGCTTTGCTGAATGGGTTGCAAACATCTTTTACATTGTGGCGGCTGGATATCGATTCCGAATTGATTTTTACCGGCGATGCGGGCACAACCGAAGCATCGCGCCCCAGCCGCCGCCAGGGTGTGGAATGGGCGAACTACTGGACTCCGGCAGCATGGCTGCTGGTCGACGGTGACGTGTCGCTGTCCAGCGCGCATTTCACCGACAGCGATCCGGTCGGCAACCGTATTCCCGGCGCCATCGAACAAGCGGCGTCAATTGGTTTGAGTTTGCAGGAAAGCGACCCGTGGTCGGCAGGCTTGCGTTTGCGCTACTTCGGTCCGAGGCCGCTGATTGAAGACAACAGCGTGCGTTCCAGATCGTCCACATTGGTCAATATGCAGGTGGGCTACCATATAAGCAAGCCAATAAAAGTCAGTATGGAGATATTGAATCTGTTCAATGAGCAAGTGAGCGACATCGATTATTACTACGCTTCTCAACTGCCCGGCGAAGCGATGCCGGTGAACGATATTCACTCACATCCGGCCGAACCGAGAGCGGTGCGCGTAACTTTCAGGGTGGCGCTTTGAGCAAGCGTTGATCGGGTATGAAGTTCGTGGCATCTTTGATGATGCAGTACACTATTGAGAATACTATTCACCGGAATTCATATGAAGATGCCGAATTCAGTTGCAGTGCCGATGCAGCGTTTCGCCTTTCGGGCCGGTCCCATATTGTCGGCAGTATTTCTGCTCGTCTCTTTGGGTTCGGCGACCGCATTGGCAAAGCCTCAGTTGCGCTGCACAATTGACCAGGGTGGTAGCACGCAGGTGTTGGAGTTTGGGCCTGAGAGCGAGCCCTACACTGCCAAAGCCATCGACATTAACAATCAGTTTCGCTTCAAGGCTGTGGTGGTCGGCGATGCGCGGCAGATCGAATACATAAAGATTTACACCTACGATTTTCCCAGGCGCCAGCCGGTGCTGTTGCACGAGGCCAAGTATATGGCGCCCGTTGCGAGTTCCATGTCGCTGACCGGCGTGAACTTCGTGTATTCCCCGCGCCTGGAACGGGAGCTACGATACGAATGCGTGCTGTTGGAGGCGGTGCCATGAAACTGATTCGCGGTTGGGGTCTGCTGGTGTCATTGTGCATGGTTGTCAGCACGGCAGCTGTCGCAGAAACCCGAAAGTCCGAACCCACCGTGTCAATCGCATTTGTCGGCGATATCATGCTGGATGAAACGCCGGGCAAAACCATCAAGCGCGGGCAAGATCCCTTCGAGTTGTTTGCACCACTGCTGAACAGTGCAGATATCCGGGTGGGTAACCTGGAATGTGTGGTGGCCACCACGGGAACGCCCGAGCCGGACAAGCCCTACACCTTCCGCGCACACCCTCGCGTACTGAAACTGCTGCAACGCCACTTCGATGCGCTGTCCCTGGCTAACAACCATTCCGGCGACTACGGCCCCGGCGCCTTTGGCGAAATGCTGGATCTTCTGGATCGCCAGAAAATTTCCTACTTTGGCGGCGGGCGTACGCTGGCCCAGGCGCACACGCCGCTGGTGATCGAGCGCAACGGTTTGCGAATTGCATTGCTGGGGTACAACGAATTTTTTCCGCGCAGTTTTGAAGCCGACTTCGACAAGCCCGGCATCGCCTGGAGTGAGGATGAGCAAGTTCGGCTGGACATCCGCACCGCGCGCTCCCGTTATCAGGCCGATCTGGTCATACCGCTGATGCACTGGGGCTGGGAGCATGAAAAACTGGCGAGCTCGCGCCAGCAGCAGTTGGCGCGGCTGATGATTGATGCCGGTGCTGATGCCGTGGTGGGCGGGCATCCCCACGTGACCCAGAATGTGGAGCAGTATCGGGGCAAGCCGATCATTTACAGCCTGGGCAACTTCGTGTTCGACGGCTTCGGCGATCAGGACAGCAACACCGGCTGGCTGCTGCGGCTGGAAGCAGACCGCAGCGGTGTGCGCGCATGGCGCACCTATGTGGCACACATGGATAGTAAAGGCACGCCCCATCCGGTTCCGCAGTCTGCGGGAGTATGCTGGGAGCGAGGGTGGCAGCAGGCGGAGGCCTGCGCCACTAAGTAAGCACATTGATTACCGGCCGGAAACCATGGCATGCACGGCACTGATCTTGCCGGCGATCTGCTGCAGTGGAAGTTCCTCGCATACCGCGCCCAGTTTCATCGCTTCCTTGGGCATGCCGTAGACTACGCAGGTATCTTCATTTTCACCGAGCGTATAAGCACCCGCATCGCGCATTTCCTTGAGCCCGCGCGCACCGTCGTCACCCATTCCGGTCATGATCACACCGAGCGCATTCTTGCCGGCAAACTTGGCCACCGAGCGAAACAGCACATCGACAGACGGCCGATGGCGGTTCACCAACGGCCCATCGATGACCTCCACCAGGTATTGCGCGCCGCTGCGCTTGAGCAGCATATGCTTGCCGCCCGGCGCGATCAGCGCGCGGCCGGGTATCACGCGGTCATTGTTCTTCGCTTCCAGCACTTCGATCTGGCACAGGCTGTTCAGGCGCTGGGCAAAGGCTTCGGTAAACATCTCCGGCATATGCTGCACGATCACGATGCCGGCAGTCAGTCGCGGCAAGGCGGTCAGCACGACTTCCAGCGCCTGAGTGCCACCGGTGGAAGTACCGATGGCGACGATCTGTTCCGAGGTCTGGCCTAAACGGGTGGCATCCGGCGCCGACAGAATCGCATCCGCGTTGAGTTTTGGGCTGACCGTAACTGGACGCTGCGTGGTATCGACCAGTCGCCGTACATTGGCATGAGCTGCTGCCTTGACTGATTCCACCAGATCGTTGGAAGCGTCTTCCTGCAGGAAGCGTTTCACACCCATCTTGGGTTTGGTGATGATGCTGGTTGCCCCGGCTGCCAGCGCCTCCATTGTTGCCTGAGCGCCCTTCAAGGTAAGGGTGGAACAGATCACCACCGGTGTCGGACGTTCGGCCATGATCTTGTGCAGGAAGGTGATGCCATCCATGCGCGGCATTTCGATGTCGAGCACGATCACATCCGGCCACTGTACCTTCATCTTTTCCATGGCAAACAACGGGTCCATCGCGGTGGCAATCACCTGGATGGACGGGTCGGACTCCAGCACCTGTTTGACTACTTCGCGTACCACTGCGGAATCGTCCACGACCAGTACTTTGATTTTTGCCATCAGTAGTCGGCTTTCTTTGGGTTGATTCCGGTCATGCTCACTGTCTCCGGTAGATAGTGGGCTGCACCGAGACCAACGTGTCAGTGATGCCGTTTAACGATTCGGCATGGCCGACGATAAAGTACCCGTCTTTCTTGAGACTGGGGGTCAAATTGGCGACGACGTGCCGCTTGGTCTCTACATCAAAATAGATCAGCACATTGCGCAAAAAGATCACATCGAAATTTCCGGCTGCCCTGATCGTTTCGGTCTTCAGGTTCATTTGCTCGAAGCGCACATGCTGGCGCAATTTCCTGTCGATGATGAAAGTTCCTTCTTGCGCACATCTGCCTTTCAGACAATATTTCTTCAGGTACTCGCGTGGAATACTCTCCGCCTCCGCCATCCGGTAGTGCCCATTGCGCGCCAACTCCAGCACCGAATTGCTGATGTCGGTGCCCAATACTTCCCACGCTCCATCTGTGCCGAATTTGTCGGCAAGTATCATGGCGATGGTGTAGGCCTCGGCGCCATTGGATGCGGCGGCACTCCACACGCGATAGGTTTGTCCCTGTTTAATAGAGGCGGGCACGATTTTCCTGAGGAATTCGAAATGCTGCGGCTCGCGAAAGAAATAGGTTTCATTTGTCGTGAGCAAGTCAACCATGAACTGCAGCTCATCCGTATGAGTGGCATCGGTCACATATTTGAAATACTGCGTGTAATTGCCGATGCCCAGGGCATTGAGACGCTTGGACAGCCGTCCGGTCAACAGTACCTTCTTGGCATCGGTAAGTGTGATACCTGCGATGTCATAGATCAGCCCGCTGAAGCGCTTGAATTCGGCATCGTTGATTTCGTAGTTCATCTTTTTGGATCCCTTCAGAATTGCAGTGCCTTGGTCAGCGACGCGATCTCTTCGGCAGCTTCGCTGAGAATGAGCGCGAGCGTTTCTTCGCCGATCACCATTTCGATGCTTGCGGTCATTTCGCTGCAGGACGCCTCGTTTGTCCATCGATGCAACGGCGATGGCACGGGTGCAAGCTGTTCTGCCAGCAGCAGGGTGTCTGCCAGTGTTACCGGCGGCATGGCCAGAAATCCGCTCCAGAAGGTTTCGATGATCTCTGCTGCCGAATTTGGCACATTGAGTTTAACCAGTACCTGCTGCCCAACTTTGACTTCGCCGTCTTCCATCCACTCGGAAAAATCTCCTCCCAGCAATTCGGGAAATTCATCGGCACAGGAGATCATGTAAAAGCCGCCGATCTCGTGAATGATGCCGGCGAACAGCGCGGTCTCGGGATCCAGATGTGTGACGTGGCGCGCGATGGCGTGAGCAAGCGCGGCAACATGTGCGGAATGTTCCCAAAGCTTGTTCGCCAGTGCGAGCAGTTCCGGAACGCGTGAATTGCCTGCCATCTGGCGTGTCACCAGCGCCATTGCCAGGGCTCGGATTGTCTTGAAACCGAGAAGGGAGGTCGCTACCCGTATGTCGGTGATCTCCCGCCCGGAATGGTTGTAGGCCGCAGAGTTGGCGATTGCAATGACGCGCGCTGAAAGCAGCGGCTCGGCCTTTATCAGCCGGGCTGCCGTATCGATATGACAATCGGGATCGTCCAGTGCGCGGCGCAATATGAGCGCCACCCGTGCACCGGTTGGAAACAGCAATTCGCCGCGAGCGACCTGACTGGCGATTTTCTCGAATATTTCGTGTTTGTTCATGAGTTGGATCATTTGCGTTTGCCAGGTCAAAACAAATCGATCTTCTTTTCCGAAGTCTTCTTTTGCGTGGCCATGGAAAGTTCATATTCCTGTTCGGCTCTGGCCACGTCCGCAACATTTGCGTGGGTAGTCGGGATCCTTCGGCAGAAAGCTTCTCCGCTATTGGGCACAAAAACGATCTTGCGCGACCATGGGCCGTTAAAGTCGGAAGCGACCAGTTTGATCCTTTCGCGAGCCAGCCATTCATGGGCAAAAGCGGAGTTGCGTTCACCGATGGCCATGCGAATCGAACTGACGATGGTGCCTCCGCCAAAAGCTTTGGCCAGCAGTCTGGATTTGTTGGCACCCTTATTGAGCAAGCCGTTGACCAGGACTTCCATCGAATAGTCGCCGTTGAGTATCACGTCCACATCGGCGTTGGCGCCGCTGCTACTGCTGGGCAACAGAAAATGGTTCATGCCACCGAGATTGAGCTGCGGATCGAACAGGCAGACGGCGACACAGGAGCCCAGCAATGTCGAGATCGGACGCTCCGTCTCGATTGCCCATCCGCCAGGATTGATGTTTCTGGCGATGCGCTCGTATTCTTTCCCGGTTTGCGGGGTTGGCTCGTTCATGGCTACGGCGCTCTTTTCCGGAAGTTTGCGGCTTTGAAGGAACGTGCTGGCACCGGCCTCACGATCAGTGTGACTGGCGGCAGCACCGACAATCATGCTGCAGCTTCAGCCAGCGCCACAGGTGCTACTACGGCAGCCTGTCCCAGCATGGATAACTCGTCCACAGACAGTACCTGATTGGCATCCAGGATGATGACGAACTTGCCTGCCACCTTGCCCATGCCCTGGATGAAGTCCGCGCGTATCCTGGCACCGAAGGCGGGTGGCGGCTCGATCTCGCCACGCGGAATTTCCAGCACTTCGGATACGCTGTCCACCATCACGCCGATGTCCTGTTTCGATCCATCACTGCTTTCCGCTTCGATGATGACGATGCAGGTGCGTCGCGATACTTCCGTCCGATGGCGCCCGAAGCGTGCGGAGAGATCCACCACCGGCACCACGCTGCCGCGCAGATTGATCACGCCGCGGATGAAGGCGGGCATCATCGGCACTTCGGTGAGATTGCCGAACTCGATAATTTCCTTGATGTAGAGGATGGCGATAGCGAACATTTCGCCGCCCAACAGGAAGGTGAGGTATTGCTGTTCTTCATTGGTCGCCACTTGTCCTGCGACCAGGGGCAGATTATTGGCCTGATTCATGTCAGTCTCCTGTAACCAATGACACGCCGCGTTGCGCGCGGTGTGTCAAACGGCTGCTTTTCTTAAAAACGCTCAAAGTCCAGTTCACTGGGGGCTGCGCCTGAGTGCATTGCCGCCGGGTGCTTGACGGCAGCTTTAGCAGGTTTTGACACCAGGCCAAGGCTCGGTCTGGCGGTGCGGCGTATAGATGCAGCACTGGTTGCCGTCGTTGCTGCTGCATTGTCGACTTTGAAAAACGACATCACGCTTTGTAATTGCTCGGTCTGGCTGCTCATCTCCTGCGAGGTTGCCGCCAATTCTTCCGAAGCGGACGCATTCTGCTGTGTAGTCTGGTTGAGCTGTCCCATCGCACCGTTGATCTGTGCAACGCCGCTGGATTGCTCCGAAGAAGCCGAAGCGATCTCCTGTACCAGATCGGAAGTCTTGTTGATGGAAGGCACGATCTCGTCGAGCAGCTTGCCTGCCTTCTCGGCCAATCCGACACTGCTGCTGGCCAACTCGCCGATTTCCTGTGCGGCCACCTGGCTGCGTTCCGCCAGCTTGCGCACTTCGGCGGCCACCACCGCAAAACCCTTGCCGTGTTCGCCGGCGCGGGCCGCTTCGATAGCGGCATTCAGCGCCAGCAGATTGGTCTGGTAAGCGATGTCGTCCACGATGCCGATCTTGCTGGCGATCTTCTTCATTGCCTCGACCGTGCTGCCAACGGCCTGCCCGCCTTCGGTCGCTTCCTTGGCAGCTTTGCCTGCCATGCTGTCGGTGACCTTTGCATTCTCGGTGTTCTGATTGATGGAGGCTGTCATCTGCTCGATGGAGGCGGAAGTCTCTTCCACGCTGGCGGCCTGTTCGCTGGAGGCTTGCGACAGCGATTGTGCCGTGGCGCTGATTTCTTCCGATGCGCTGGCGAGCGCATCGGCACTCTGCAGCACGGCGGTTATCGTCTCGGCCAGTTTGCTCACGGTGTTGTTGATAGCCTGTTTGAGCAGATCGAAATCGCCCTGGTAAGGCTTGGTGATGGTGTTGGTCATGTCGCCAGCTTCCATCGCCGCCATGATGCGACGCACATCGTTGATCGGGCCGACCACGTTATCCAGGGTGTCGTTGACGCCCTTGATGATGCGCAGGTAATCACCCTGGTGTTTGGTTGCGTCGGCGCGGATATCGAGTTTTCCTTCCACTGCTGCCTGGGCCAGCATGATGGCATCCGCAACGAGGTTCTGGATGTTCTGTTTCATGAGCACCAGGTATTCATGGATCTGATCCTCATTGGACGCTTTTTCCATCGTTGCCGTCATGTCGCCATTGGCGATCTTGGTCACGTAAGCCGTCAGATCGGTCAGCCAGGCATGCACGCCGTTGACAGCCTGTTTCATCTTGTCGTGGTCGCCCTTGCATGCGATTTCCACGCGCTCACGCAGGTTACCGCCGCGGATCAGACCCAGCACGCGGTTGCCCTCGCCAATAGGCAGCAGGATGGCATCGAGCATCTGATTGACGCCGGTGACGATTTCGGCATAAGCGCCCTTGAATTGATCCGGATTGCCGCGCTCGGAAAGCTGGCCTTCCCTGGATGCAACGGTCAGGCGTTGCAATTCCACCTGCAATCCCTGCAGCGTAGTAGCGACATGGTTAACGGCTTGTTTCATCTTCTCGTGATCGCCCTTATAGGTTTGCGCGATCAGTTCGTCGATCTTGCCACCGGAAATTTGCGCAAGAATGCGGTTGCCTTCGCCGATGGGCAGCAGGATGGCATCGAGCATCTGGTTGACGCCGCCGACTATTTCGCCATAAGCGCCCTTGAACTGTTCCGGCTTGCCGCGCTCGGACAGCTGGCCTTCCCTGGATGCGGTGGTCAGGCGCTGCAGTTCTACCTGCAGCCATTGCAATGTTGTGGCCACATTGTTGACGGCCACTTTCATCTTCTCGTGGTCGCCCTTGTAGTTCTGCGCAATCAGCTCGTCAATCTTGCCGCCGGAAATCTGCGCAAGGATGCGGTTGCCTTCGCCGATGGGCAGCAGGATGGCGTCGAGCATCTGGTTGACGCCGCCAACGATCTCTCCGTAAGCACCCTTGAACTGTTCCGGCTTGCCGCGTTCGGATAGCTGGCCTTCCCTGGATGCGGTGGTCAGGCGCTGCAGTTCACCCTGAAGACCCTGCAGCGTCGTAGCCACATTGTTGACGGCCTGCTTCATTTTGTCGTGGTCGCCCTGATAGTTCTGAGCGATCAGTTCATCGATCTTGCCGCCGGAAATCTGTGCAAGGATGCGGTTGCCTTCGCCTATCGGCAACAGGGCTGCGTCCAGTGTGTTATTCACGCCGGAGACAATTTTCTTGAACTCGCCTTTATATCTTGCGGTGTCGGCACGGACGGTCAGACGTCCTTCAGACGCGGCTTTTTCGAGTTTTGCGGTATCCTCGGCCATCGCCTGGATGGCGGTCTGCAGGGTGCTCAGGGCTCTGGCCAGCGCACCGACATCTCCCGAACCATTTACATCGATGTTGACATCGAAGTTACCGGAGGCCATTTTGTTGACGTCATCTATCAGCTTGACGAGTTTCGTGTTGTTGAACATTTTTATCTCCTATAAAAATTTATTGGTATTTATGATCTGACTGCTTCTGCGGTATGTATTCGGTTCTGCTGATTGATTGTCAATGCAACCAGTGATTGCACATCCAGGATCAGCGCCACATCCCCCGATCCCAGAATCGTTGAACCGCCAATGCCCTTGATGTGCTTGAAGATGCTGCCCAGCGGCTTGATGACGGTCTGGAACTCGCCCATCAGTTCGTCCACGACCAGGCCGATCTTCTGGCCGGCGTATTGGGTCACCACGATGTTCTCGCGCTTGCCGCCTTGATCCTCAATTTCGAACTGTTCGCGCAGGCGTACAAATGGCAACACCTCGCCGCGCAGGTTGATGTACTGGTGCTTGAGTGTTTCTGCGCGTTCTCTTTCGGATAGTTCGATACACTCCACCACCGTGCCAAGCGGTATGACATAGGATGCTTTGCCCACACCGACCAGGAAGCCGTCGATGATCGCCAGAGTCAGCGGCAGGCGGATGCGGAAAGTCGATCCACGGCCTTGCGCACTTTCCACTTCGACGCTTCCGCGCAGGGCGGTGATATTGCGCTTCACCACATCCAGTCCGACGCCGCGTCCGGAGATATTGGTAATCTTGTCGGCCGTACTGAAGCCCGGTTCAAAAATTAGGCTGAAGATTTCCTTGTCGCTCAGCGTTTGATTGGCGCCGATCAATTCGCGTTCGCGCGCCTTGTTGAGGATCTTCTCCCGGTTCATTCCGGCACCGTCGTCGATGATCTCGATCACAATGCTGCCGGATTCGTGATAGGCGTTGAGCTTGAGCGTGCCGCATGCCGGCTTGCCATTGGCGCTGCGCACTTCGGGTGACTCGATGCCGTGGTCGAGCGCGTTGCGCACCAGATGCATGAGCGGATCACCCAGTTTTTCCACCACGGATTTGTCCAGCTCGGCTTCGCTGCCGCTGATGACCAGTTCGATGTTCTTGCCCAATTCGCGGCTGGTATCGCGCACCACACGCTGAAAGCGATTGAAGGTATCGCCGATCTGTACCATGCGCAGTTGCAGGGCGCTGTCGCGGATTTGCTCCACCAGCATGGTGATGACGGAAGTCGATTCGACCAGCGCGGTCTCGCCGCTGCGGCGTGCCAGCATGTTGGCACCCGCGCTGGCAATTACCATTTCCCCCACCAGATCGATAAGCTGGTCCAGCTTGGCTGCCTGAACGCGGATGAGCTGGGATTCGATGGTTTTTTTCTCGGCGACCTTGCCCTGTTTGGCTGCAGCTGCATCCACCAATTCCGCTGTGACTGCACCGTGATTGACCAGTACATCGCCGATCCTGGGCTGGGAAGGTGAATCCTCAGACTGGACATGGTCAGCCTGGGTGTCCAATGCCGTCTCCAGTTCCTTCCGGGTCAATGCGCCACACTTGACCAGTATCTCGCCCAGACGCATGCTGTCTTCGGGCAGACTTTCAATGGATTTGATGAAATCAGCCAGCTTGCTGTGCGGGGGCCAGATATGAACCAGGCAGTCGTCGCGTACGAAGTCGAACACGCTTTCGATCTTTGCCTTGTCCGCATCGGAGCGGTAGGAAATCTCGAAACCCAGGTAACAGGATTCCGGATCCATTTGTGCGGAGTCCGGCAGCGCGTCGGGCAAGGTGGTCAGACTGACGATCTCGCCCAGTTCCATCAGATAGCGCAGGAATGAGGCCGGGTCCATGCCCTTGCGCAAGACATCGCGTCCAAAGCGCAGGGAGATGTGCCAGTTGTCGGTCTCCATGTCGCTGCCGCCGGTTTGAACTTTCGGTTCGGCCGTCGCGGTATCATTGCCCGTCGCGGCGGGGCGGCCCAAATAGCGTTGCAGTTTTTCGCGCAATGAGTTGCTGGTCTGGTTGTCGTCATCTGCGGGTTCGGCCTCATTTTCCACGCAGCCCATCAATCTGCTCAGATGATCGGAACATTCGAGCAGCACCTCGACCAGGCCGCTGTCCGGAGCGATGGCTCCCGCGCGCATTTCGTCGAGAACGTTCTCCAGCACGTGTGTGAATTCCACGATGAACTTGCATTCGATGACGCCGGCACCGCCCTTGATGGTGTGCGCTGCCCGAAAAATGGCATTGATGGTTTCCGGATCGCCTCCGGAACTTTCCATCTGCAACAGATTTTCTTCCATCCTCTGCAACAGTTCGCGGCTTTCGATCACAAATGCCTGCTGGATCGCGTCCATGTTTCCCCCTGTGTTTCCTTAACTTGCGTTCGATTGATTCATTACGCCGCTTGCGCCGCGCCGCTGCTTCCCTGCATTACCTGAATATCCGCACCAATCGGGTCGGCGAAATAGCTGACCACATTGAACAGATCCATAAATTCGGTCACCGCATTGCTGTATGCAGTCAATCGCATGCCCTTCTTTGCCTTGATCGCCTCGCGCTTGACCAACAATAGAACCTGGAATCCGGCGGTATCCATCTCGCTGACTTTCGATAAGTCGATATCCAGCTCCTGGCAGTCTTGCAGCGCCTGCAGTAGCTGTGTCTTTTGCGCCGCGGCGTTATAGATCGTCATGTCGCTGGAAATGACTAATGTTTTGCGGACCTGCCTGGACTTTGCCATGTGTTCTTCTCCTCGGTTTTGAACCTGTTACTTCGCTAGAACAACTCGATTTTTTGCGGCGTGGGAATCATGCTGTCCTTCCCGGCATTCCCGCCGAGAACGGAAACATGGACGTTACGCTGCGTGTCCATAACGTAGCCTTCGTAAATTTTGTCAATGTGTTCCTTGATGGAGGCGGCATCCGAAAAATCCTTGCTGCGCAACATTTCCACCAGTTGCGCTACATGGGTGTCGAGACGACTGAGCGCGCTCTGGATCTGCTCAATTTGTTGACGCGTGACATCCTGGAATTGGATGTTCGCCAGCACTTCCATGAACATTGAAGAAAGCGTCTGACTGGTGTTGTTCAGGTGTGTGAGCAATTTTTCATCGCGCACGATCAGCATGTGATAGTTGCTGCCCATGCTGTCGAGGTGTCTGGTAAAACTTTCCAGCACCACTTTTTGCTGGTCGAGTTTTGAGTGTTCGAGCTTGTTGCGAAACTGCTCTTCGATGGTCAGAGCCACGCTGCTGATGCCTTCCTGTATTTTCGACACTGCATGATCCGTCTGGCCGGAAAGTTTGCGTACTTCGTCCGCCACCACGGCGAACCCGCGGCCAACCTCGCCGGCCCGCGCTGCTTCTATGGCTGCATTGAGTGCGAGCAGGTTGGTCTGCGAAGAAATATTCTTGATCATATCTACCAGCGAAGTCAGCGATCTCGCCTGTTGCACCACGATGTTGATGCTGGTCAGGTCGGCTACCGATTCGTCATGGCGCTCCTGGATGTAGCCGTTCAGGTTCTGGATCAGGTCCACGTTCAAGCCGATGCATTTTTCGCCGGCATCGATCATGACTTCGCCTTCGTGCGCACTGGTGGTGACGGTCGACATCAGCTCGTTAATGACGCCGTCAATGGTCTGCAGTCGATCCATGATGCCGTAAGCAGAACGCTCCGTTTCAACCGTGATGGCGTGCAATTGTTCATTGAGCAGCTTGGTGAGCGAAGGCAAATCTCCAAGATCCTTTGCCGCGCTGCTGATGATGGCTTCGCCGCCCGAGATTTTCTGCTCCAGGTTCTTCTGGGCGATGGCCATGCCCAGCATCGCATCCTTGAACAGGGCCATGGATATGATGTTGCCGATGATGAAGCTGAAAAAGACAATCAGGACAGTGCCAACCGAATCAGCAGCCAGATCGGACATGCCTGCCGTCACGTGCAAAATGCCGTGGAACGGTTCGTGCAGCGCAAAGACCATCAGGCCGCAGGAAACTGAGGTCAGAAGCGCAAGGACAAGTTGGCGCTTGCATAATTTGAGGGCTTCGAATGACATCGCAATGGGCGTCGACATGACAGATCTATTTGACGACCAGCTTGATGGTGTCTATCAATTGTTCAGCATTGACCGGTTTCACCAGCCAGCCGGATGCGCCTGCGGCCTTTGCCTCATCGCGCTTCGATTGCTGCGATTCGGTAGTAAGAAACAGAATCGGCATAAAGCGCTGAGCGGGCAACTTGCGCACTTCCTTGATGAATTCGATCCCGTTCATGCCCGGCATATTGAGATCAGTGATGAGCAGGTCCGGTTTCAGGCCGCCTTTGAGTTTGATCAGCCCCTCATCCGCACTGGATGCCTTGTCCGTTTCATATCCGGCCTTGGACAGGATGGCACCCATGCTAAGCAGGATGGTTGTTGAGTCATCCACCAGAAATATTGTCTTCATGTTGTTGTCGCTCCCTATCAATATAGATTCGTGTCGACTGCCAATAGCTCGGATGAGTGCGTATCTCTTCTCCGGAGACGCGTCGGCATCGGTCAGCTTCTGTGTCCGTGTTTGATGATTTATTCGAACTCTTCCGTGCAACGATTCAGCGCGGCAGAGTTGCGGATTGCTGCCAAAATTGTTTTTCCGTGAAAGACAGCCGGGTGTATCGGTGACCGTAATCAAATAGACATCAATTTCACGGTGTGGAAGTTACAGTTACCTCTCAATCAATGAAATACACGCTTACGCGTACGTAGAAATACGCATCCGGCTGTTTTTCCAACCTTTTCAATTTCGTATAAAGTAGTATTCGAAGGCCTTCTCGATGGCGTCGCCATAGTCGCCGCTTCGTCGCGGCGGCCTTGGAGGCCAAGGCGGGAGATCACCAAACCATGCACACCATTAATCAGACAGAAATTGCAGTTCCTGAGCCCAGTATCGGAGCACAGGAAATTTCTCGTCACTGGATTTTTTCCCTGACACGTTTCTACGAGCGTTTTCTGATCGTTCTGGTAGCGTTACTGCCGATGGTTGCGATCCTCTATATCTATCTGTTGCAGGATCAATCCATCCTTGCTGTCGAGCATCATTTGCATGAAATTGGCATCGTCGTTGCCACTCTGCTGAGCAGCTTTGTCGGGTACGTAACCTGGCGCTGTTACCTCTATTCCGGCGAGCCGCTGTTGCGCTGGCTCAGCCTGTCCCTGCTGGGTTTTACACTGATCTATTCGCTGCATGGCGCTTTTACGCCGCTGAGTCACGACCACATGGCGCTGTTTTTGTTGTACGGACCGGCATCCCGTCTTGCAATGGCGGTCTGTTTGCTGGCCAGTGTGTGGTCCTATGGGCAGCCTGATCATTCGTTGGTTGAGCGCAAGCGCAAGGGATTCTGGCTGGCATGGATCGCAGCTTTTCTGATTGTGGATATTCTCGTGGCTTGGGTAGCGCTGGCTCAGCCGGGTTCCATACAGGTGGTCAGGCTGGGAATGGAATGGGGAGCGTTCTCGCTCATTCTTTGCGGTCTGGCGCTGATTTTCGTACGGCGGATGTCGGCGTGGATGAAGGTGATCTACATGATCTCGCTTGCCTACCTTGCGCTGAGCTCGTTGGCCTTTGTTCTGGCGAAGCCGTGGAATCATTTGTGGTGGTTCGCCCACATCATTTCAGCGGGAGGGTTTGCCATCCTCAGCTATGGCGTGATCAGAGCGTTCCATACCACGCACTCTTTCGCTTTGGTATTTAACCAGGAAGAGATGCTGGATCAACTTGCCGCTGCACATGACGCCTTGGAGAAACAGGCAAGGCACATGAAAAAGATTCTCGACAATCTGTTTGCCTACGTAACCCTGCTTGATATCAATGGAGTGGTTCAGGAAGTCAACAAGGAACCACTCGAGCGGGCCGGGATATCGAGGGGGGATGTGATCGGGAAATATTTCCAGGACTGCGCATGGTGGAGCCATGACGAGAGGGCGAGATCGCAATTGGTGGAGGCCATTGCCGCCGCCTCACAGGGCCGTGCTCGACGCTACGATGTGGTTGTTAGAATGGGAACCGATCTTATTCCCATCGATTTTCAGATATCTCCGGTCACCGATGAAAATGGACGGGTAGTAAGTCTGCTGACAATAGGCGTGGATATTACCGAGCGCAAACTTGCAGAGGCTGCTTTGCGCAAAAGTGAAGACAATCGGCGTTTGCTGCAACAGCAAAAGCTCGTACAAACTTCCCTGGATGGGTTTCTGGTGTTGCGGGCTCTTGATGCACATATTGTCGAAGCCAATGATGCATTTTGCGAAATTTCAGGTTACTCGCGTGATGAGTTGCTGACGATGCGTTTCACTGATCTGGAAATTCCTGAATCGGTCGAGGATACATCAGCTCATGTCAAGCATATTGCGGCAACTGGCTATGACCGCTTCGAGACATGCCAGCGCCACAAAATGGGAAAGTTGATCAATCTCGAAGTGAGTATCAGTTACTCGGAGTCGTTGGGCGAAACAATATTTGCCTTCGTTCGCGATATAACTGAACGCAAAAATGCCGAACGTATACTCATAAAATCGCGCGACCAATTATTAACATTCATTCAGCAGGCCCCGATCTGCATTGCCATGTTTGACCGGGACATGAACTATCTGGCCACCAGCGGCCGCTGGCTGGAAAAATACGGGCGCGGATATAGCGACCTGATCGGATGCAATCATTACGAAATAAATCCGGATCTTCCCGCTGCCTGGAGGGCCATTCATCAGCAGGCGCTGGACGGAGTCTCGCTGGAAAACAACGAAGACGAGTGGACCTTTAACGACGGCAGCAAGCATTGGCTGCGCTGGGCGGCACAGCCCTGGACGGATGCGAATGAGGCCATAGGTGGCGTCATCATTTATGCCGACGACATCACAGCCCAGAAGATGATGGAGGTGGAGATCGCAAAGCGCCGGGCAGAGCGGCAGAGTGAAATGGAGTATCTGATCAAACAGAAAGTGGCCGATCAGACTGCAGCGGCCATCGCACACGAAATGAACCAGCCGTTGCTGGCCATCGCCTCTTATAGTGATACGGCGCTTATGCAATTGTGCGCTGACAAGCCAAATTTCGAAAAAATACAAAAATCCATCGAAGGATGCGAGCAGCAGGCGCAGCGCGCCGGCAAGTCCATCCGCGAACTCCTCGATTTCCTGAGGATGAAGAGATTTGCGACAGAAAAGTTCGACCTGAACCAGGAAATCCTTGATGTGCTGAACGCCGCTAAATCCGACCACAAGTTGCACTTTGAACCAGTTTGCGAGCTGGATGACCAGCTTCCGCTGGTCCTGGCTAACCGCTCGCACATACGCAAGGTGCTGATCAATCTGCTGAACAACGGCATCGAGGCCATGCGGGAAGCCAACGTCCCGTTGCCGTCGATCACCTTTACTGTGTGCACAAAGAACGACGAAAGCGTTGCGCAGGTGACGATACGGGACAATGGGCCGGGCGTAAGAAAAGAAGATTTCCATCGGCTGTTCGACCCGTTTTTTACCACCAAGGCTACGGGCATCGGCATGGGACTCGCCATCAGCCGCTCCCTGATGGAAGAAAATGGCGGCCAGCTATGGGTTGACCCGCACGAAGGTCCGGGTGCAGTTTTTCATCTTACTTTACCTTTTGCATCATGAACGATATCAACAACGTATTCATAGTGGACGACGACGCGGCAGTGCGGGATGCGCTTGTCGGGCAGATGGAAGCTGCCGGTTACGACGTCACTTCATTTCCAAGTGCGGAGAAGTTCCTGGACTTCTGCACTCCGGGCACCATGGGTTGCATCATTCTGGATGTGAGCATGCCCAACATGGATGGCCCAACGTTACAGGATGAACTGGCGGATCGCAGGTTGAAGTTGCCAATCATCTTTCTTTCCGGACAAGGCAGCATTCCTTTGACCGTGCGTACCATGAAAGCGGGGGCGATGGACTTCTTGACGAAGCCGGTGGAGGGGGCGGTTTTGCGCGCGCGCGTGCAGGAAGCGCTGGAGCAATGTGCCCATCAGCAAACCCAGGAGCGGATTTCCCAGGCCATGTCAGCGCGGCTGGCCAGTCTCACCGAGCGCGAGCGCGAAGTCATGATGCTGGCAATTGCAGGATACTCCAGCAAGGAAATCGCATTGAACCTGGGTATCAGTTTCCGGACGGTGGAAACACATCGCACTCGAGTCATTCAAAAGACCGGCGCGTCCAACATGTTGGAACTCGCCGGTATCGTCAATCTTCAGGACACAAAGTAAGCGTTGACCCCGCCTGATCTGTCACCCGTCGCCAGCGGGCTGCAGCATTGCCACGGTCTTATTTCTTCTTGCTGTAGGCAGCAGCGATCTCGCGGTACTGCTTGAGTTCGGTCTCGATGGTAGAGAGTTGGTAGTAGTCATTGCCGGATTGTTTGGCGAGTTCCAGCTGTTCGATCGTGCCTTGCAGGTCGCCATGCAGGACGTGGTAATAGGCCAGCATGTGATGTTCTTCCTGCAGTTTACCCAGCGCCGCAAAGGCGCGCGCCTGCAATTCGTAGAGTTTCGGGTCGTTGCCGTCGCGGTTGACTTGTTCGTCCAGCAGTTTGATGGCTTCCTTGTATTGCTGGTTTTGCAGCAATACTTCGGCAAAGTCATAAATCAGGGCATGGTGTTCGGGGAAGTTTTTCAGTGCCGTGCGATAGAAAGCAAAAATTTCCTTGTCCTGCCGGCCCAGTTGCTTGATCTGCCCGCCGAGTGTCTCTATCGTCGCATTGAGCGGCGCCTGTTTGTGCAGGATGGCGTATTCCTGTTCGGCGCGTTGCGGCTGGTGGTTGCGCAACAAGGCTAGCGCCAGACCGTATCGGTGTGCAATCGGGTTACCGAATTTTTTGGCACCCAGGGCAGCTTCAAAATAGGAAACGGCTTCCTGCGGCACCTTCTGTGTTGCGGTCAACCGGGCGCGCATCAGTTGGAAATCCAGGCTGTCCGGTACCAGATGATAGGGAATCTGTTGCACCCTGTCTTCAACCTCGGCGATGCGTTCGTGAGTCACCGGGTGTGTGCGCAAATAGGAAGGGGTATTTCCTTCCATAAGTTGAGTTGCTTTTTGCATGCGCTCGAAGAACAGGGGCATGGCGCGTGTGTCGAAGCCGGATTTCTCCAGAATGGTCATGCCGATGCGATCCGCTTCCTGTTCATGTTGTCGCGTGAAATTGAGCTGGTGTTGCATTGCCCCGGCTTGCGCTCCGACGATGCCGGCACTGGCGGCCTGCGGGCTGTTGCGTGCAGCCAGAATGGCCACGGCCAGCGTTGCCAACGCCGCGAGCGAATCGTAGCGCGTGCCGGAAACCATTTGTGCATAGTGGTGCTGTGTGACGTGCGAAATTTCGTGGCTTAACACCGAGGCAAGTTCGGATTCGCTCTGCGCCAGCTGGATCAAACCGGTGTTAACCCCGACAAAGCCGCCTGGCAGGGCGAAAGCGTTGATGGCATTGTCGTTGATGGCAAAAAATTCAAAGGCTTGTCCCGGTTCCGGGCTGTTCGAGACGAGCCGGCCGCCGAGCTGGTTGAGGTAGTCGGCAACTTCCGGATCATCCATGTATTTCTTGTCGGCACGGATCTGGAACATGCTCTGTTCGCCGATCTGCCGTTCCATCTGTGGGGAGATGATTTCCTGCGATATGTCGCCCATGTCCGGAAGACCGTCGGCGTACGCAAGTAGCGGCAGGGCAAGCAATGCTGAAAGCAGGATTTTTTTCATGGGCAATATGATAGCACTGCCCCGCTATGAGTTCCCCTGAGGACTGTAATTCCTTGTAAAACTTCGTGGTTGCTGGACAGGGCGTCGTCTAACCTTCAGAATGCGCGGCTTATGGATAAGGTCGGCAAATACGAGATCGTCAAAGAATTGGGGCGCGGCGCGACCAGTACGGTGTACCTTGCGCTCGACCCATTCAACCAGCAGCAGGTTGCACTCAAGGTGTTCAATTTGCACAACTTGCGCGATGACAATCGTGCCAAAGCCTATCGCAAGCTGCTGCTTACCGAGGCTTCCCTGGCAGGCAAACTGTCGCACCCGCACATTGCGAAAATTCTGGACGCCGTGATGGAAGGCGATACGAACTACATCGTGATGGAATATGTCGAGGGCGAGACGCTGGAAAAATACGGAGAGGTCGATCACCTGATGGATATCGGCCGTATCTCGGAAATCATTTACAAATGTTGCAAGGCGCTGGAATACGCGCAATATCAGGGCGTCACGCACCGGGATATCAAGCCTGCCAACATTCTGCTTTGCGGCGACAGCGATATCAAGATTTCCGATTTCGGTTCTGCGGTTGTGGATAGTCAGCAAAGCACCCAGGTCAGCGGAGTGGGCTCCCCGGCGTATATGTCACCGGAGCAGATCAAGGAGCAGCCGCTGACGCACCAGACTGATATTTATTCATTGGGCGTGACGATGTACCGCTTGCTGACCGGCAAGTTGCCGTTCGATGCGGCAAACAGCTACAGCATGATCTACCAGATCATGAACATCAATCCGCAGGCGCCCAGTACCTTTCGCCCGGAGATTCCCCGCGAACTGGATGCCATTGTGCTGCGTGCGATGAGCAAGGAAACTTCATTGCGCTACCAGACCTGGGACGAATTTGCGCGCGATCTGGTGACGTTTATCAGTTTCAGCGTGCCGCAACAGGATGAATTTTTCGATACGGAAAAATTCAATACCTTGCGCGCCCTGAGTTTCTTCACCAATTTTAGCGATGTCGAACTGTGGGAGGTTTTGCGCATCAGCGATTGGCACAAAGTGTCCAAGGAAGAATCCATCGTTCACGAAGGTGAGGAGGGAGTGAATTTCTTCATTATTGCCAATGGATCGGTGCGTGTTGTCAAGCAGGGCAGGTTACTGAGCCTGTTGCACGAGGGAGATTGCTTCGGCGAAATGGCACATCTCTCCGGCAAGGATGCACGTCGCTCCACCGATGTGATTACAAAGACCGATGTCACGCTGATCGAGATCGATCCGGAAGTGCTTACCCGCGCCTCGGCGAATTGCCGTTATCACTTCAGTGAAGCTTTTTTGGGGATGCTGGTGAGGCGCCTGTCCATGGCGAATACGCGGATATCTCACTTATTGAGTGACGACAAGGATGAGGAATAGTTTTTTGCAGACGGGGGAATTGCCGTATGAGTGACACTGCTTTCGATGCCGAACTGGATGTGCGGCAGTTGGCCTGCCCGCTGCCAATCCTGCGCGCCAAGAAATCGCTCGCATTCCTGAGCAGTGGCCAAGTGTTGAGAGTGGTGGCGACCGACAAAGGCTCGCCCAAGGACTTTGTGGACTTCTGCGAGAAGACCGGCAACGAGCTTATTTCTTCCACAGAACAGGGCGGCGAATTCATTTTTCTGATTCGCCGCCGCTGAGCCTTTTTATCCCAGTTTCTTGCGCTGCGCCTGTAACTGCGCCAGCGTCGCACCAAACTCTTCCAGACGTTTCTTTTCCTGTTCCACCACTGCAGCCGGAGCGCGGGCAACGAAGCTCTCATTGCCGAGCTTGGCATTGGCCTTGGTGATCTCATTGCTCAAGCGCGCGATCTCCTTGTCCAGGCGTTCGCGTTCCGCGGCAACGTCGATCTCTACTTTCAGCATCAGCTTGAAATTGCCGACGATGGACACCGGCGCATCCCCTTCAGGCAGTTCTGCCACAACCTGCACTTCGCTCAACTTACCGAGGCTGCTGATGTAAGGCGCAAGCGCGTTCAGTACCGTTGCATCGCCAGCCGCGATCAGCGGCACGCGTGCGGCAGGTGACAGGTTCATCTCGCTGCGCAGGCTGCGGCAGGCAGTGGTGAGTTCCTGCAATAGCGCGATCTGCGCAATGGCGGCTTCGTCGATCTTGCTGCTGTCGGCTTTGGGGTAGGCTTGCAGCATGATGCTGTCGCCCTTCTTGTTTGCCATCGGGGCAACGGATTGCCACAACTCTTCCGTGATGAACGGAATGATCGGATGTGCCAGACGCAGGATGGTCTCCAGCACTCGTACTAGAGTTCTGCGCGTTCCACGTTGTTGAGCTTCGTTGCCGTTTAGCTGAACCTTGGCCAGTTCCACATACCAGTCGCAGTAAGTATTCCACACCAGTTCGTACACCGCGCGCGCGGCCATGTCGAAACGGTAGTCGGCGAAGTGCGTTGCCATTTCCGCTTCGGTCTGCTGCAGCAGGCTGATCATCCATTTGTCGGCAGCGGAGAATTCCAGTGGCAATGTTTCATCTTGGCCGACATCCTTGCCTTCACAGTTCATCAGCACAAAGCGCGTGGCGTTCCACAGCTTGTTGCAGAAGTTGCGGTAGCCTTCGCAACGCTGCATGTCGAACTTGATATCGCGACCGGGCGAGGCGAGCGAAGCGAAGGTGAAGCGCAAAGCGTCCGTGCCGAATGCGGGGATGCCTTCCGGGAATTCGCGGCGGGTGCGCTTCTCGATCTTCTCGGCATCCTTGGGGTTCATCAGGCCGGTGGTGCGTTTCTTCACCAGGTCTTCGATGCCGATGCCGTCAATGAGGTCGATGGGGTCCAGTACATTGCCCTTGGACTTGGACATCTTCTGGCCTTCCGCGTCGCGGATCAGGCCGTGCACATACACATCCTTGAACGGGATCTTGCCGGTGATGTGCTTGGTCATCATCACCATGCGCGCCACCCAGAAGAAGATGATGTCGAAGCCGGTGACCAGCACCGACGACGGCAGATAGTGCTTCACGAATTCATTCTGCGCATCGAAAGGCTTGCCTTCGTCCCAGTCCAATGTGGAGAACGGCCACAGTGCGGACGAGAACCATGTGTCGAGTACGTCGTTGTCGCGGTCGAGTTGTCCGGCGTAACCGGCCTTGTCGGCGAGCTTGCGTGCCTCGGCTGCGTCGTGTGCGACGAACACTTCACCGTTGGTGCCGTACCACGCGGGAATCTGGTGTCCCCACCAGAGTTGGCGCGAGATACACCAGTCCTGGATGTTGTTCAGCCACTGGTTGTAGGTGTTGACCCAGTTCTCCGGGTGGAACTTGATCTCGCCGGAAGCTACACATTCCAGTGCCTGCTCGGTAATGCTTTTGCCGCCGTCGCCCGGTTTGCTCATGGCGACGAACCATTGATCGGTGAGCATGGGCTCGATGACCACACAGGTGCGATCGCCGCGCGGCACTTTGAGTTTATGTTTCTCGGTTTTCTCGAACAGGCCGAGCGCTTCGAGGTCGGCGACAATTTGCTTGCGCGCAGCGAAGCGATCCATGCCCTGATACTGTTTGGGAGCATGCTCGTTGATCTTTGCGTCCAGCGTGAGGATGGAAATCATCTCCAGTTTGTGGCGTTGTCCCACCGCATAGTCATTGAAGTCATGCGCGGGCGTGACCTTGACCACGCCGGTGCCGAACTCCTTGTCCACATATTCGTCTGCAATGATGGGGATATTGCGGTCGCACAACGGCAGCTTAACCAGTTTGCCGATGAGGTGTTTGTAGCGCTCGTCGTCCGGATGCACCATTGCCGCCACGTCGCCCAACATCGTCTCGGGCCGCGTAGTAGCGACCGTGAGATGAGTCAGTCCGTGCACGCTATCTTTTTCCACCAGCGGATAGCGGATGTGCCACATGAAGCCGTCTTCTTCTTCCTGCACCACTTCCAGGTCGGATACGGCGGTGTGCAGTTTCGGATCCCAGTTCACCAGGCGCTTGCCGCGATAGATCAGGCCCTCGTTGAACAGGCGCACGAAGGTTTCGGTAACCGAGCGCGACAGGCCTTCGTCCATGGTGAAGCGCTCGCGCGACCAGTCGGGCGAGGTGCCGAGGCGGCGCATCTGCTTGGTGATGGTGTTGCCGGAGTATTCCTTCCACTCCCACACTTTCTCGATGAACTTTTCGCGGCCGAGGTCATGGCGCGAGATGCCCTGTGCGTCGAGCTGACGTTCAACCACGATCTGCGTAGCGATGCCCGCGTGGTCGGTGCCCGGTTGCCACAATGTGTTATCGCCCTTCATACGGTGGTAGCGGGTAAGCGCATCCATCAGCGTCTGGTTGAAACCGTGGCCCATGTGCAGCGTGCCGGTGACGTTGGGCGGCGGCAGCTGGATGCAGAAATTCTCTTTTTTAGAGGGGTCGAGTCCGGCCTTGAAATAACCGGCGTTTTCCCAGGTGGGGTACCAGCGGGCTTCGATGTCTTTCGGGTCAAAACTTTTTGCGAGTTCCATTGCGGTCTTTACGTGTGAGTTTGGTGCTTCAGAAAGGCGGGATTATACAGGGGTGGGCAGCAGTTGTAGGATGGGTATCGCTGCGCTCAACCCATCCTACGGGACTCAATCCTGTTCTTATGTCTTGCGCAGGTCGAAGTGGCGCAGTTCGTAGCCTCTATCCTTGTAGAACTTATAGCGGTCGCGCCCCTGTTTGGCATCATCGTCGTCAAGGCCGATGATCTCGATGACGCGTTCAAAGCGGCTGAAGAACGGCAGGCAGATATTGTGAAGGCTGATGAGTAGCTCGGAATGGGGAAACGTTTCGTCGCGTCCGATCACCACGGGCATCGTGACCGCATCCGCTTCGTGGCTATGGCAGTGCGGCATGAAGGCCGTGGCGGGGAAGTGCCACAGCAGTTGGTCCAGCTTGTGGGCAATCGCTTCATCCGGCGCGTGCAGCAGCACGCGCAGGCCGTTCTGCATCGCCTTGTGGCTCAGCTGGCAGGCCGTGCGCAGCTTGTCTTCCGAGCCGGTATAGAAATCTACTTTGGTCACTTGGCGGTCGTGCGGTTGATCAGATACTGCGTGAGCAGCGGCACCGGACGTCCGGTCGCGCCCTTGTTCTTGCCGGAAAGGTTGGCCGTGCCGGCGATATCCAGGTGCGCCCAGCGGTAGTCCTTGGTGAAGCGCGCCAGGAAGCAGGCTGCGGTGATGGTGCCGCCCGCGCGTCCGCCGATGTTGGCCATGTCGGCGAAATTACTGTCCAGCAGCGGCTGGTAGTCTTCCCACAGCGGCAGTTGCCATACGCGGTCGTGCGACTGTTCACCCGCGGCAACTAGTTCCTTGGCAAGCTTGTCCTCGTTGGCGAACATGCCGCTGGCGACATGGCCCAGGGCGATGACACAGGCGCCGGTGAGGGTAGCGATGTCGATCACGGTGTCCGGGTTGAATTTCTTCGAGTAGGTCAGGGCGTCGCACAGGATGAGGCGGCCTTCGGCATCGGTATTCAAAATCTCGATGGTCTGGCCGGACATGGAAGTGACGATGTCGCCGGGTTTGGTGGCTTTGCCGGAAGGCATGTTCTCGCAGGTCGGGATTACGCCGACGACATTGATCTTCAGTCCCATCTCGGCAATGGCTTTCAGTGTACCGAGCACACTGGCCGCGCCGCTCATGTCGTATTTCATCTCGTCCATGTCGGCGCCGGGTTTGAGCGAGATGCCGCCGGTGTCGAAGGTGATGCCCTTGCCCACCAGTACGACGGGTTTCTGCGTTTTGGCCGCGCCGGAATATTCCAGCGTGATCAGTTTGGCCGGTTGTTCGCTGCCGCGGGTGACGGACAGGAAGGAGCCCATGCCCAGTTTCTGCATGGCTTTTTCATCCAGCACGGTCGTCTTGATGCTCTTGTGCGCTTTTCCCAATGCCAGCGCTTGGGCGGCGAGGTAGGTCGGGGTGCAGATGTTGCCCGGCAGGTTGGCCAGGGTCTTGGTCAGTTCCATGCCGCTGGTGGTGGCGGCTGCCTGATCGAGCACGGTCTTTAATGCGGTTGCGGGTTTGTCCAGTGTGGCAAAAGCGATGTTCTTCAGTGACGCGGGTTTGGATGGCTTGCTTTTCAAGCCGTCGGCGCGGAAGGCCTGCTCGGTCGCCGCGAACACGGCTTGTTTGATGACCCAGGCGCTGTCCTTGCCGACGCCTTCATCCAGAATGAACAGTGCGGCATCTTTGGCGGGTGTGGCATTCAACGCGCGGAAGCTTGCGCTCAGGATGTCAGTGGTCATCTTGGGGTTGATCTCGCTGGCTTTGCCCAGTCCGACCAGCAATACACGCTCGGCAGCAACACCGGGCAGTTTGTGCAGCAAAAGGGTGGAGGCGGATTTCCCGCTCATGTCGCCGCGCGCGATGATATCGCTGATTGCATGCTTGGCAGCCTTGTCGAGTACTTGCGCCGCTTTCGACAATTTACCGCCGTCGAATACGCCAACCACCACGCAACCGCTCTTCAGTTTTTCCGGACTGCCTTGTTTTATGCTAAATTCCACACGCTTCTCCTCATTAAACTCATAAATACTTCCCGATGCCGGATTATCCGCAATCCCAACCACTAAAGTCAAAGAAGCCGAAGGTTCACGGCATCTTTTACTGGTCGTTGGTGCGTGAGTTTGCCAGCACAGGCTTGCTGGTGTCGTCCATATTGCTAGGCATCGTCGTGTTTACCCAGTTGGTTCGCCTGCTGGGCGATTCGGTCAGCGGATTGCTGGCGGTGGATGGTGTACTGGCGATCATGGGATTCAGTTCGCTCAACTATCTGCCGGTTCTGCTTTCCATCGGTCTTTTCCTGTCGGTGCTGTTGACGCTGACACGCAGTTACAGAGACAGTGAAATGGTGGTGTGGTTCACTTCGGGTATCGGGCTGACGCGCTGGATAAGGCCGGTGCTGGGCTACGCCCTTCCGGTGGCGCTGCTGATCGCGTTGCTCAGTCTGGTACTGTCACCATGGGCTTTGTCCAAAGCCGACGAATTCAGGCGCAGGCTGGATAGCCGTGATGACGTTTCAGCCGCGACGCCGGGTGCATTCCGCGAATCCAAACAGGCGGATCGCGTGTTCTTTCTGGAAAATGTGGATGTGGAGAAAAAACGCGTCGGCAATATCTTTGTGCGATCCACGCAAAATGGCAGAGAAGGAACGATGGTTGCCAAGGAGGGCTTCCAGGAGACTGAGCCCAATGGCGACCGCTTTCTGGTGATGCTCAACGGCACACGGTATGAGGGGTTCCCGGGACAGGCGGATTTCAAGATTGTCGAATTCGAGCGTTATGCAATGCGTATCGAGCCGGTTGAATTGCGGCAGGAGTTGCCTAACGTCAAGGCTTACCCCACGCTGTATTTATTGCGGAACATGACGCCGTTGAATATCGCCGAGTTAGAGTGGCGCGTTGGCTTGCCTCTCAGCGCACTGGTGCTGTCCTTGCTGGCTATTCCATTGAGCTATGTGAATCCGCGCGCCGGGCGTTCGATCAATCTGATCACCGCCATGGTGATCTATATGTTCTATAACAACATGATCAGCGTTACCAACTCCTGGGTCGGGCGCGGCAAACTTGGGCCGACGCTGGGGTTGTGGGGAATCCACCTGTTCATGTTTGCAGTGATGCTGATCATGTTCTATCACCGCTCTTCGGCATCTCCCTGGCGCAGGCTGAAACGATGAGATTGCTCACCCGATATCTGCGGAGGGAGATTTATTCCAGTATCGCGCTGGTCTTTGCGGCGCTCATCATGTTGTTTTCCCTGCTCGATCTGATCAACGAACTGAATTCGATGGGCCGCGGTGACTATCGTCTGGGGTATGTGCTGTTATTCGTGGTGCTTACCATTCCCGGGCATATCTATGAATTATTCCCGGTCGCGGTACTGATTGGAACCATTCTTGCCATGGTGCAGATGGCCTCCAATTCGGAATTGACGGTGTATCGCAGTTCCGGCGTATCGCTCAAGCAGATGATAGAAGCGCTGATCAAGATCGGTTTGCCGCTGGTGATATTGTGTTTCCTGTTTGGAGAATTTGTTTCCCCGCCGAGCGAACGCATGGCGCAACAATTGCGGCTGAAGGCACAGAACGCAAAAGTTTCGGTGAAGGAATTCAGGTCAGGCGTATGGGTGAAGGATGAGCGCAGCTTCATCAACGTGAGGAGCGTGCTGCCGGATACCTCGTTGCTGGATGTCAGCATTTACGAATTCGATGCCAGTTATCACTTGCACAGTATTATCGCGGCGGAACGGGCCTCGTATCTGGAGGATGCGCATTGGCAACTGGAAGGTGTACGGGAGACGCTTTTCGAAAAACAGGGTGTCACCACAGACAATCGGCCGCGCGCAGATTGGCATTCCTCTCTTAATCCCGAAATTTTGAGCGTACTGCTGGTGGTGCCGGAGCAGATGTCGGCATGGAACCTTTACATATATACCGGGCACTTGCGTGATAACCACCAGAAGACCGCGCGTTATGAGATCGCGATGTGGAACAAACTGGTCTATCCGTTCGCGGTGCTGGTGATGATGCTGCTGGCGCTGCCGTTCTCCTCCTATCAGCGCCGCGAGGGCGGTATCAGCAGCAAGATATTCCTGGGCATTGTGCTGGGCTTGAGTTTCCACTTTATTGGCAGGTTGTTCGCCAACGTTGGCGCGTTGAATGACTGGTCACCATTATTGAGCGCTACGGCGATGAGCTGGCTGTTTCTGTTGCTGGCGATGGGAATGCTTTGGCGTACTGAGCGGCGCTGATGCCGGAGCAGGCAACGGACCGGGAGTCCGTGCGAACGTTATCAAATTGGTTTAAAAATGCTTTTATTGGACCGGAGCTGTTGCAGGGACGCTGCTGCCCGCCGGGCCTGATTGTTTCTCACGCACCATCTGCTTGATGGCTTCGCGTTTCTCAGGCGGGACTTTGCTGAGCGCTTTGTGTTTTTCACGTGCGGAATGTCGCTGTTCTGCTGTCAACTTGCTCCAGGGAACGATCTGTTTGTGAAACAACGCCTGTTTTTCGGGGGTGAGCTTGGGGAAATGCTTGGCCAGCTTGATCAGGTATTGCTGGCGCTTATCCGGCAGGGTATTCCACTCGTTTGCCAATGGCGCCAGCGCCTGCTGCTGCTGCGGTGTGAGTTGGTTCCATTGCTCGGCAAACGTCAGATTGGCACAAAACAGCGAGGCAATCAGTAACAGCGCTTGCGGCAGGCGTAACAGCATGTTTGCTCAGTCCAGATACACGTCAATCGGCAAGTCATCCGTCAAAATGGCGATATCGACATCGTCATGGTCGTATGCCTGTTGCTGCCAATAAAGTGCGCCGCTGACCAGAAGAGCGATGAGCAAAGCCACCATTCCAAGGTTATAGGCCTTGTGGGATGGAGTTGAATGGTGTTGGATCACGCCATGTTCGGTCAGCCAAGCCAAAACGGGCGCTTGCTGTTCTTTTTGCTGATATTGCAATGCAGTACGGCGAGCAGACTGCAGCTTATCCAGCGTTCCCCTGTCAATCTGCGCAGCGGAACGATTGAGTAACTGCCCGATTTCTTTGGTATTTAATTTGCGGTTCATGATAGATCGATTCCTTTCTCTCTCAGGATTGCGGAGAGTGCGTGAGTGGCGCGCGAACAATGAGTTTTAACGCTGCCTTCCGAGCAGCCCATGGCCGCCGCTGTTTCCGCAGTGTCCAGTTCCTCCCAGTAACGCAGCAGGAAGGCTTCCCGTTGACGAGCCGGGAGCTGGCTTAACGCTTCTTCTATCACCGCGATCAGTTGGGATTGTACTAATGCCTCTTCAGGGCGTGCAGGCTGGCTATCGTTGTCTTCATCCTGCAGGGTGTCAAGCGGGTCGAAAACTTCGCTTTCATGCTGCGGCGTGAATGAGGAAAACAGTGTGGTCCAGAACGAGCGCACCTTCTGGCGGCGGTAGAAGTCGCGTATGGTGTTTTGCAGGATACGCTGGAACAGCATGGGGTATTCTTCAACCGGATGGTCACCATAGCGTTCGGCGAGCTTCAGCATGGCGTCCTGCACGATATCCAGCGCCACATGCTCGTCGCGGACGGCAAATTGCGCCTGTTTGTAAGCGCGTCTTTCCGCTTGGGCGAGGAATTCTGAAAGTTGCTGTGGCGTAGACAGTTTCTGTGGCTCCGGTGTGAACCGGGCGGATACTAGCAAATTCCCGCGTAGTACAGGGATTTCTGCGTTTTCTAAGGGCTTTCGGGGGTTGACCAAAACGCCGCCAGCCTTTATCTTGCGCGGTCTTTCGTTGCTTTTTCAAGGTAGTGGGTTCATGGAACTGACAGGCGCAGAAATAACCATCCGCTGTTTGCAGGAAGAAGGGGTCGAATATGTATTCGGCTACCCCGGCGGAGCGGTATTGTTCATTTACGATGAGCTGTTCAAACAGGAACAGGTCAAACATGTGCTGGTGCGTCACGAGCAGGCTGCGGTACATGCCGCGGACGGCTATGCGCGTTCAACCGACAAGGTCGGAGTAGCGCTGGTGACATCCGGCCCCGGCGTGACCAATGCGGTCACGGGTATCGCCACTGCCTATATGGATTCCATTCCAATGGTGGTGATTAGCGGCCAGGTGCCGACCAGCTACATCGGCGAGGACGCCTTTCAGGAAGTGGACGCGGTTGGCATTACGCGCCCCTGCGTGAAGCACAATTTTCTGGTAAAAGACCCTAAAAATATTGCGAGTACGCTAAAGAAAGCGTTCTACCTGGCCAAGAGCGGTCGTCCCGGCCCGGTGCTGGTGGATATTCCCAAGGATGTATCGAACATGAAAGCGGAGTATTCCTATCCCGCGACAGTGAACATCCGTTCCTATAATCCGCAGGTTCACGGTGACATCGGCCAGATCAAGCGTGCAGCGCAAATGCTGTTGGACGCGAAGCGTCCGATGGTCTATGCGGGCGGCGGGGTGATCTTGTCGGATGCCTCCAAACAATTGACCGAACTGGTGCGCTTGCTTGGCGCGCCCTGCACCAATACGCTGATGGGCCTGGGTGGCTATCCGGCAAATGACAAGCAATTCGTCGGCATGCTTGGCATGCACGGTACCTACGAAGCCAACCTCGGCATGCAGAACTGCGACGTGCTGCTGGCGGTGGGCGCGCGCTTCGACGACCGCGTGATCGGCAATGTGGCGCATTTCAATTCCGTGCCGCGCAAGATCATCCATATCGACATCGACCCGGCTTCCCTTTCCAAGCGCGTGAAAGTGGATGTGCCTATCGTCGGCGATGTGGCGCATGTGCTGTCCGATCTGCTGGCCGTGCTGAACAGCAGCAAGCAGAAGCCGGACGCGGTCGCGCTGAAAGACTGGTGGAAACAGATCGACGAATGGCGCAGTGCGAATTCGCTGTCGTACAAAAACTCCACCGAACTGATCAAGCCGCAGTACGTGATCGAGACTCTGCACAAGATCACCGGCGGCGACGCCTTTGTGACGTCCGACGTGGGCCAGCACCAGATGTGGGCGGCGCAGTATTACAAGTTCAACCAGCCGCGTCGCTGGATCAATTCCGGCGGTCTGGGCACGATGGGCTTTGGTCTGCCCGCGGCAATGGGCGTGCAACTGGCTCATCCGGGTGCGACCGTGGCCTGTGTGACGGGCGAAGGCAGCATCCAGATGAATATCCAGGAACTGTCCACCTGCAAGCAGTACAAGCTGCCGATCAAGGTGATTTCCTTGAACAACCGCTACCTGGGCATGGTGCGCCAATGGCAGGAGTTCTTCCACGGCAACCGCTACTCGAATTCCTATATGGATGCGCTGCCGGACTTCGTGAAGCTGGCCGAGGCTTACGGGCATGTCGGCATCCTGGTAGAGAAACCCTCCGACGTGGAGGGCGCGCTGAAAGAAGCCTTTGCGCGCAAGAACGATCTGGTGTTCATGGACTTCCGCACCGATTCCACCGAGAACGTGTATCCCATGGTTCCCGGCGGCAAGGGCTTGTCCGAAGTGATCCTGGCGGAGGACTTGTAACATGCGACACATCATTTCTTTGCTGATGGAAAACGAATCCGGTGCGCTGTCGCGCGTGTCCGGCCTGTTCTCGGCACGCGGTTACAACATCGAGTCGCTTAACGTGGCGCCGACCGAAGATCCGACCATGTCGCGCATGACCATTGTCACCAGCGGTTCCGACGAGGTGATCGAGCAGATCAACAAGCAGCTCAACAAGCTGGTGGACGTGGTGACGGTGATGGATCTTACCGACGGCGACCACATCGAGCGCGAATTGATGCTGGTCAAGGTGCGCGCGGTAGGCGAAGCGCGCGAGGAATTAAAGCGTATTGCGGATATCTTCCGCGGCCGCATCATCGACGTGTCCGACATGACTTACACCATTGAACTGACCGGCGCGGGGTACAAGCTGGACAGCTTCCTGCATGCGATCGACCACAACCTGATCCTGGAAACGGTGCGCACCGGCGCATCCGGCATCGGGCGCGGCGACCGCATTTTGAAACTTTGAAAGCAGTCGCTAGACGTTAGTTGGTAGTAAAACCCGCGTAGCGGACAAGACCAACTAGCGACTAGCGACTAATGACTAATGACTGATTTTTTACAAGAGGCCAACATGAAAGTTTATTACGACAAAGACGCAGACCTGTCCCTGATCAAGGGCAAACAAGTGACCATCATCGGCTACGGCTCGCAAGGCCATGCCCACGCGCAGAACCTGAAGGAATCGGGCGTCAACGTGACGGTTGGTCTGCGCAAAGGCGGCGCATCGTGGAAGAAGGTTGAAGCTGCCGGTATCAAGGTCGCTGAAGTGGCCGATGCAGTGAAGAACGCCGACGTGGTAATGATGCTGTTGCCCGACGAAAATATTCCCGATGTCTACAACAAGGATGTTGCTCCGAACATGAAGGCGGGCGCCGCACTGGCATTCGCACACGGCTTCAACGTGCATTACAACCAGGTCGTGCCGCGCGCCGACGTGGACGTGATCATGATTGCACCGAAAGGCCCGGGCCACACCGTGCGTTCCGAATATCTCAAGGGCGGCGGCGTTCCCACGCTGATCGCCGTGTATCAGGATAAGTCTGGTAAGGCCAAGGACATCGCATTGTCCTATGCAGCAGCCAATGGCGGCACCAAGGGTGGCGTGATCGAGACCAACTTCCGCGAAGAAACCGAGACAGACCTGTTCGGCGAACAAGCCGTGCTGTGCGGCGGTGCGGTGGAGCTGGTGAAAGCCGGTTTCGAGACATTGACCGAAGCGGGTTACGCTCCGGAAATGGCCTACTTCGAGTGCTTGCACGAACTGAAGCTGATCGTCGACCTTATGTACGAAGGCGGCATCGCCAACATGAACTACTCCATCTCCAACAACGCAGAATACGGCGAATACGTTACCGGCCAACGCGTGATCGGCGACCAGGCGCGTGCGGCGATGAAGGAATGCCTGAAGAATATCCAGAATGGTTCTTACGCCAAACAGTTCATCCTGGAAGGCCGTACCAACTACCCGGAAATGACCGCGCGTCGCCGTTTGAACGCCGAGCACCCGATCGAAGTCGTGGGTGGCCAATTGCGCTCCATGATGCCGTGGATCGCCAAGAACAAGCTGGTCGATCAATCTAAAAACTAAGCTTGTAGCTGGTGGCTTGTAGCCTGTAGCTCCCACTGCTTGCGGCAGAGGAGTCTGGTTCAAGCTACCGGCTACCCGCTACGGGCTACAAGCTATGAAAAACTATCCACACCCCATCATCGCCCGCGAGGGCTGGCCGTTTCTGGCTATTTCCCTGGTTCTGGCCATCGCCGCTTCCGTCTGGTGCGCAACCTGGTCGATTCCATTGTGGATCATCTTCATCTTCGTGTTGCAGTTCTTCCGTGACCCCGGCCGCGAGATTCCGCAAGAAGCGGGTGCTGTACTGTCGCCCTGCGATGGTCGAGTTATCAAGGTCGAGCGCGCACAGGATCCCTATGGTCAACGCGATGCAATCCTGGTCAGCGTGTTCATGAACGTGTTCAACGTACACTCCAATCGTAGTCCGGCGGATGGCACCGTAGAAAAAGTGCAATATTTTCCCGGTAAATTCGTGAATGCCGATTTGGACAAGGCTTCGACCGAAAACGAGCGCAATGCGGTGGTGCTCAAGACTAACGAGGGTCAGGTTGTGACTTTCGTGCAAGTGGCGGGACTGATAGCGCGCCGCATCCTGTGCTATATCAAGGCAGGGGACGTGCTGGCGCGCGGCCAGCGCTATGGCTTTATCCGTTTTGGCTCACGTGTTGACGTCTATCTGCCCCTAACCGCTACCGTCAAAGTGGCCATCGGTGATAAAGTGTCCGCTACGACAACAATTTTGGCCAAGCTCTGACTCCTATGACCGAACAGACTCCACAACGCAGACACATGGACTTACGTCGGCGCAGCATCTATCTGCTGCCCAACCTGTTCACCACGGCTGCACTGTTTGCCGGTTTCTATGCCATTGTGCAGGCGATGAACAGCAAGTTTGAATACGCCGCCGTTGCCATTTTTGTCGCGATGGTGCTGGACGGACTGGATGGACGCGTGGCGCGCATGACTCACACGCAAAGCGAATTCGGTGCCGAGTATGACAGCCTGTCCGACATGGTGTCGTTCGGGGTTGCGCCTTCCATCCTGATGTACGAATGGGCTTTCCGCGATTTGGGCAAGTGGGGGTGGTTCGCCGCTTTCATCTTCTGCGCCGGCGCAGCGCTGCGTCTGGCGCGCTTTAACACCAACATCGACGTGATCGACAAGCGCTACTTCCAGGGGTTGCCCAGCCCGGCTGCTGCGGCACTTGTGGCGGGATTTGCCTGGGTGATGCTGGATAACCGTTTCACCGGTTTTGAATTGCGCTGGTACGCTGCCGCGCTCACGGTGTTCGCGGGACTGAGCATGGTCAGCAACCTCAAGTACTACAGCTTCAAGTCGATCAACATGCGCAAGAGCGTGCCGTTCATCATGATCTTCATGTTCGCGCTGTTCTTCATTCTTGTGTCGGTCGATCCGCCGCTACACCTGTTCCTGTTGTTCTTCGGTTATTGCCTGTCTGGTTATGTGATGTGGCTGCTAAGTCTGCGCAAGCCGAAGACGCCGCCGACTCCGCCCCTGCCTTAGCGCTTCCACAAAGCTTCTGTTTGTCCCTCTGCCCGATTCAATACGCGGCAAAACACAAACAACAGATCCGAAAGCCGGTTCAGATAATGCAGCCCCTCTAGCGGGGCTGCTTCTTTTTTAGTCAGATGAAACAGGTCGCGTTCGGCACGTCGCGCCACGACACGCGCGACATGGCACAGCGCGGCGGCACGCGATCCGCCCGGCAGGATGAATTCCTTGAGCGGCGGCACGCTCGCGTTGTAGTGGGCGATGGCGGTATCCAGACGAACGAGCTTGGCTTCAGCGAACGGTGCACCGGGCGTAGCGAGTGTGCCGCCGAGATCGAACAGGTCGTTCTGGATGTGCAGCAGTTCAGCGCGCACCTCTGCGGGCAAGGTTTCGACGAGCAGCACACCGAGATGGCTGTTCAGCTCATCCACGCTGCCGATGGCAACGATGCGCGGATGATCCTTGGGCAGGCGTGTGCCATCGGCCAATCCGGTGGTGCCGTCATCTCCCGTTCTCGTCACGATCTTGCTCAGGCGCATTATTGTTTCTCCAGACAGTTCAGATAGATTGCCGGGTCCGGCGCAGTCTTGTTGCGCTGCGCTTGCCAGATCATTTCGCCCAGACAGTCCATGATTGCGTGTTGTGCTTCGTGTTCCGATTCATATTTCTGCGTCAGGCGTGCAAACTGTTCGCGTATGCCCTGCGGCTGGCCGATGGAAATCTGCTCCTCGATGGTCAGGTGCATCATCAGGTGCAGGAAGGGATTCACCACGTTGCCGTCCGGCGCATAATCCTTGTCCCGATTAGTATCAGGGTCATTGAACAGTTCGTGGTACTCATGGTGTTTATCGATCAACTGGGCGGTGAGGTCCTCCAGCGGAGTGAGCAATTCCCCCGCGCGGCGTTTACGCCAGGATTCGAACAGAAAGAGTCGTGCTTCGTCGCGGGTAGGGTTGAACATACGGCTATACCTGTATAGTGCACCGGATTGTCCTTGCATCAGCCGTATTCGTCAACGCACTCACGCAGCCCATCGCTGAGACAGCAGAGTAAAGAGTAAAATGGCCAGACGCATGTTTCGGCTGGCAATGATCTTTCATACAAAAGGAGAGAATAATGCAAAAGACACTTACAGACGGGGCTGGCGATTCAATGATTTTTGCAGCAAAGCTTCTTAGTTCGGAACGCATCACGCCCAAGACTTCACGCGAAGAGGTCAGGCGCATGATCTTCCGCACGGATAGCGTTTACTTCGACTGCCAGGTGGGCAGTTGCATCCGCGTTCTCGCTCCCGGCCAATACGGAAATCCCTATCACACCCGGCTCTATTCAATCGCTGACGCCGACCAGTTCGACGATGGTGCGCAATTCGAGATTTGCGTCCGCCGTTGTTCGTATATTGATGAAGCCAGTGGTGAAGAGTATGGGGGCGTCGCCTCAAACTACCTGTGCGATCTGAAACCGGGCAGCGACATCAAATTTTCCGGCCCGGTCGGTTACCCGTTCGTCGTGCCGGAAAACCGGAATGCCAACCTGCTGATGATAGGCATGGGGACCGGCATCGCACCGTTCCGCGGCCTGATCCGGAATATCTACCAAAAGCACGGAAGCTGGAATGGCAAAGTGCTGCTGTTTCACGGAGCGCGCACCGGGCTGGAGCAGCTCTATATGAATGATGCCAACAACGATATCGGCAATTACTTTGACCAGCCGACTTTCAAAGCCTTTGAAGCCGTCAGTCCGCGCCCTGCATTCAACGAACCCATCGCGCTGGGCAAAGCAATCGAGCAAAATGCGGCCGAGGTGTGGGAGATTGTGAACAGTCCTGACTGTCGCGTCTATGTAGCAGGCATGAAACAGATGCTTGATATGATCGCCAATGCGATGGTCAACATTGCCGGATCCCCCGATGCATGGGAGGCCAAACGCAACGAACTGGTCGCAGCTGGCCGCTGGCTGGAGGTCCTTTACTAGCACAAGTCGGTTTTGTAAAACGAGAGCGAGGCCATGACGCAATTCCCCGCAGATATCTACACAGAGCCATCAAACCTGGACGTCGACACGCTTAAAAATCTCGGCCCGCTTCGCGGCATGGCGGGGATTTGGGAAGGCCAGCGGGGCATGGACGTCAAACCAAAAGCCGAAGGGCCGAAGCAACAGGTTTACGTCGAGCATATGGAACTTCAACCCATCGATCCCCAGACCAACGGGCCGCAATTGCTGTATGGCCTGCGTTACCACACGCATGTCGTGAAACCCGGCCAGACCAAGACGTACCACGAACAGGTTGGCTACTGGTTATGGGAGCCGGCCACGGAGACGGTGATTCATACGCTGGCGATCCCGCGCGGTGAAATTGCCATGGCGGTCGGCAAGGCGAGCAAGGACGCCGGGGAATTTGAGTTGGCGGCAACTCATGGCTCCGATAACTTCGGTATTCGTTCGACGCCATTTCTTGACTATGCATTCAAGACGGTAGAATTCCGGATCAAGGTATCCATTCACACCGATGGCACCTGGTCTTACGACGAAGATACGGTACTCATGATTCGGGGCAAGACTGATCTCTTTCATCACACGGACAGGAATACTTTGACCAAGGTGGCTGAACCGACGCCCAATCCGTTGGCGCGGAAATGATTGATGTTTCTTTATCAAAAATAGCGGGCCACTGTGTTGGTTTGGATAACGGCACAGCAGAGTCTGCAGAAAGCGAGAATGAATGTTGCTTGAATTAAGCAGAACACAGCTATTCAAATTATTTGTTCTAGTGCTTGTTTTTGCCCAATCAATCGGAATATGCCGGGCTGGCGAAGACCTTGTAACAACAGCCCAGCAAAAGAACGGGGAAACGGTTCCCTATGTTCTGAATTACAACAATCTGTCTCCACGCTATGCACTTATTCTATTTCCGGGCGGAAGTGGCATCGTAGATCCGCACATGGAAGACGGAAAGCTGGTCTATAAGGCAAAAAACAACTTCCTGCTTCGCTCCAGGAATTACTTTGTTGACGATGAATTTGTCACTATTTCAACCAACTCAACGCAAAATAAGGAGCGTATACAAGCCGTCATCGACGATCTGAAAAAAAGATTTCCCGGTGTCAGGATTTATCTTGTGGGTACCAGCAAGGGCACCTACGACACGATGTGGCTGGCTGAGTATCTTTCCGACAAGATCACTGGTGAGGTTCATACCTCTTCCTTGCAGAGCATCTCTTCTTTCGATGCGAAGAAGTATGCGAACCGGCATCTCGTGGTACATCACCGCGATGACTCATGCAAAAACACGCCGTTCAGTGCCGCCGAACACTCACACAAGAGCTATGGCAACGACTTTATAGTCATGGAGGGGGGCATCTCGGTTGGGGATGCCTGTGAGGCTTTTGCTCATCATGGTTACAATGGAATCGAGAAAGAGACTGTTGACGCCATCAAGAAATGGATAAAACAAGGCAGTTGAAAGTATAGTGTTCTGAATCAGCGTAAGAATATGAACTGCTGTTTATTATGGCTTTGCGGTCCTTGGCGGCTGAGCGGGTGATGGGACAAAAGTCGGCTGGAATCTGACGACGAATGGGATGACTAATTTAACAAGTAAAGGATGTACCTCATGGACTTGAATAAAACACTCGAATGGCGCTATGCAGCCAAGAAAATGAACCCCGCGAAAGCAGTACCGCAAGACAAGGTCGAGCGAATTCTGGAGGCGGCGCGGCTGGCGCCAACCTCAAGCGGTTTGCAACCGTTTGAGATTATCGTGATCACGAATAGCGAACTGCGCGAAAAGATCAAACCCATCGCCTGGGGGCAGGGGCAAATCACCGATTGCTCGCATTTGCTGGTGTTTGCCGCCTGGGACGATTACACCCCGGAGCGCATCAACATGATGTTTGACCTGACCAACGAAGTGCGCGGATTCAAAAGTGATAGTTGGGAAAACTATCGCAATATGCTTTTGAACAAATACCCGTCTCGCGGACCCGAAATCAACTTCCAGCATACCGCACGACAAGCCTATATTGCCCTCGGTGTCGCCCTGGTTGCGGCAGCTTGCGAAGAAGTGGACAGTACTCCCATTGAGGGGTTTGATCCGGATGCGCTGGATGTACTTCTCAATTTGCGTTCGCACGGCCTGCGCAGTGTTCTGCTCCTGCCGCTGGGCTATCGGGAAGCCGACCAGGACTGGCTGGTCAATCTGAAGAAGGTGCGTCGCCCGCGAGAAAAGTTCATTTCCGAAATCAAGTAAACCGATAAGGTCTGCAAGACACCAACAAGGAGTGCTAAATGCTGGTCACTTTTACAACCGAAGCCTATGCTGACATCACCATGTTCGGGGATGTCGCCCTCAAGATGCTGAAAATGATGGGGCACAGCGCCACCGTGCCCGGTGCCATCCGGGCAGAAGATGTTCCCCAGGCGCTCAGCCGGCTAAAAGCCGCTATCGATGCGGAAAAGTTGTTGCCGCCACATGCTGATAAAAATTCGGACGAGCCGGTGGTGAGCATGGCCAATCGGGCGTTGCCGCTGATAAATTTGCTCGCTGCCGCAGCAAAGGAAGAAACCTTCGTAACGTGGAAATGAATGGCTGACGGCGGCAGAGGAAGAGACATTCGACGCTTCCTCCAATTCAGGTGCTGCACTAAAACGCAAGAAATGAATCGAATCGCATGGAATGATTTTCCTTGGCAGGTTCCTGGAAGTTCATTCACGCACGGAAAAACGCATAGAGACAGGCACGGACATTTGGCATATATTCCCTGTGCATCATTGAGATTCATTCTGGTCATGGGGACCTAAACGATAGGTGATCGCGATGAGAATTATTGGAGTAGTGATGATTGCAGCGTTGGCTGCGGGTGGATGTGCCACAGTTAAGGAGACTCATGCTCCTGATGGGCGCATAGCATATGCACTGAATTGCAGCGGCATGACACGTGGCTGGGACAAGTGTCAAAAGGCGGCAGGTGACCTCTGTGGTGCTGCTGGTTATGACGTCCTGGATCAAGTTAGCGAAGATAGCGACTTCAGCAGGGAAAGACAAAGTGCGAAGCGATCTGTATCACACGCAATCAAGTCCAATGAGCGCTCAATGCTTATTGCTTGCAAGAAATGAAGAATTTCCGGCACAAGCATAACCCAGCTGAATCAATATGAATGACTGCCGGGGTGAGCGGCGGACGTTTGCGGATAAGATGATCGAAGGTAGTAAACCGTAACCAAAAGGCAATATTCCGAGGGTGCAATGCTCCTGGCCGCTGCCATTTGGTTGATCTGGCAATTAACTGACCCCGGGCTGCAACAGGCTAATCAGCTCGCAGGCGCTGTTCGCTGTCGGGGGAGAATAACGCGAAATAATGATCCAACGCCTTTTTTGCTGCTGACTTCAATTTTTCCGCCATGTTTCTTGACGATGCCATAGGCGAGGGAAAGCCCGAGGCCGGTCCCCTTGCCGACAGGTTTGGTCGTGAAAAATGGTTCAAATATCCTCGACAGGTGTTCGGGGGATATACCCGATCCCGTATCCTCAATCTCGACCCGGATATCTTTCTCGTTAAATGCTGTTCTTACCGTGATGCGCCCATGCTCGGCGATGGCTTGAGCGGCATTGACGAGCAAGTTCATGAACACCTGATTAAGTTGCGATGGCAGGCACTCGATTTCCGGAACGCCCGCGTATTCCTTGATGACCACTGCCTTGTATTTCAGTTCATTCCAGACGACGTTCAAGGTGCTATCCAGGCCTTTTTCCAGATTGGCGCTTTGAAATTCCGTCACGTCTACATGAGAGAAGTCTTTCAGGTCAGTTACGATTCGCCGGACACGCTGCAAACCGTCGAAAGATTCCTGCAACAGGCCACTGACATCGTTGCTCAAGTAGGCGATGTCCAGCTTTTCGCGCAGCTTTGCCAGCACGTCTCGTCGTTCGGGAGACATATTGCTTTCCTCTTGCTGGTACGCTTCCAGCATTTTGAGCAGACTCGCAACATAGCCGCTGAGTGTTCCAATGTTGGAATTGACGAAACCAACCGGATTGTTGATCTCATGGGCAATCCCGGCGGCCAGTTGACCAATGGATGCCATTTTTTCGGACTGGAGCAACTGGGATTGGGCTTCTTCAAGCTTCCTGTTCAGGTTGCGCTGGTCCTCGAGTGCCTGGATCAATTCCTGTTCCTGAGTCTTGCGTTGCGTAATGTCGTGCGCAACAACGAGCAAGCGATCAAGCCTGCCGATGACGGCGCGCAACAGACTGATCTCGACCCAGAATGCCTCGCCATTCTTGCGCCGTGCACGCCAGGAAAATAGCTGCGGCTTGCCGCTGAGGGCCGCCGCCACAAATTCTGCCCATACGCGATGGCTATCAGTTTTCTCGCCCGCGCTGATGTCAGCCATCTTCAATCCCGCCACCTCACCCTGCTCATAGCCGTAGAGGCTTAGCACCCGGGGATTTGCCTCGACGATGGTGGTGCTGGTGACATCCAGAACGAATATGACATCCCGAACATTGTTGAATATCGTGCGAAAACGCTGCTCGCTCTGCGCGAGCGCCACTCTGTCCCGGCGCACACGATCAAAAAGGATGGCAGCCAGCAGCAGTATCAATGGGAATGCGGCGGCGGAATAAAGGAAGAAACGGGATGAAACCTGTCCATATGCCGTCTCTCGGGCAAGCACGGTTACCATCGATATCCCGGCTTGCGGAATCCTGGTGCGCACCGCGAGATGATTGCCTGGCGCCGCATTGCCCGACGACGCAGCCAGCGGGGTCAACACATCTTCAGGCAATTTAACCAAAGCACTGGCGACACGTTCGTCCAGATGAACCTGATCACCGAAACCCGGCAACTCCTGCCCGGCATCTGTCAGGAGCAGCTCTGCATAGCTTCCGCTGGCATCCGCCTTGATCAGATCGCGGGATATTTGCCGGACGTCGCCGACGGCTGCCACGGCCCCGCTCGCCACACCTTTGTACATCACGGGAGCGTGGACGATAATTTGTTGTAATTGCGGATCGATCAGCAGCGAAGTATGTTCTGTCATGGCGGACAGTTTAGGATGGCCGCCTTTCGCTAGCGAGAGATCAACAAGTTTATGGCCTGCCTTGTCATAGAAAATGATCCGGCTGAATATCCGTTCCCCGCGCAGATTGGTCCTTTCCATTTGCCGGCGAAAACGCTCCTCGATGGCATACAGATTGGCATTCAATCCGTAGCGCAGCGACATGCCGAGCGACTTATTGATCAGGTAATTCGTGATCTCGCTGGATTCGGCCAATTCCACCGCGCCTTTGCGTCGTTCGGCGATGAGATCGGCAACGGCGACAGCGCGACGCTTGCTATCCGCAACAATGCGCAAATCCTTCTCGGCCCGCAGTTGAGTCTGCGAACTGGAAACATTGTTCAGAAGCACTACCGAATAGATGCTGAAAGCCGCCGCAATTAGCAGCGGCCATCGCGAAGTCACCCGGCGCAAAAGTTCTGTGTTCAATGTTGCCTAGTGCGTTTTCGCGAAGAACTCGGGGAAGTACTGTCTGATGCCCGGATAGTATTTGTCCACGAGTTTGTCATACGTGCCATCCGCTTTTATCTTGCGCAAATATACGTCAAATGCATCGCGCAATTCCGGAGATGACTTGGGAAACGCGGCGGCCAGTTTTTGTTCTTCGGATATGGGGCCAAGCACCTTGATCTTGCCAGCCCACTTCTGCAGGTCGAGGATGGTATCGGGAACGTCCAGTAACGTGAGTTCCGCTTCTTGATTCAAAAGCGCAGGCACAATCTCGTTCAGGTTGCTGCTCTTGGTATAGGCGCGCAGGTCGAGCCCCTTGCCCTTGAGTCCGTAGTTGGCCGGATCAATGCATGTCCGCTCCATCCCCATAAGACTAAGCTTGCCTATCATGGCCTTGGTTTCAACAATATCGTTGCTCAAACTGCTGCTTCCCTTGATCGGGCTTAGCTTTGAATCCGCTCTTGCAACCAGCAGAACCTGGGAGGGAAAGACAGGTGCCGAGTAGAGCAGGATTTTTTCCCGCCAGGGCAACATGGTAAAGCCCGTCGCGATCATGTCGCCCTTCACCGGAAAGTCACCTTCCAAAGTAACTTGGTCACCGTTGCGCACAACATCCTTGCCCAGCAGGTCGCGTATGACGCTGTAAAAATCGGAGTACACCAGTGTGTACTTAACCCCGATGTGTTTGGCAAAGCCCTTGACCAGTTCCACATCGAATCCATCGCCATCACCTGTCACAAAATTCGCGTAGCGAATCCCGATATGGCGAAGCTCACCGCGCGCCTGAATTTCCTTGAGATCCGCTGCAAACCCATGCAGCGAAAAACATGTCAGCAATACTGTCACGAGCAACCTGGAGAACGTATTCATTGAAGCACCTCCTCAATTGGAATGCCGATCAAGAACCTACGGGAAAATGGCAAAAAGGAAATGCCATTACGGTGCAGGATAGGAAATCCAACCACCCAAGTCAAATCAAAATCGAGCCGGAATCAACATTCATCCGATTTAAGCCGCATGATCACAGCTCAAAAGCAGCCGATTCCATTTTCGGCATCAATCGAAAATTTTCTCTTTGAATTCGCACAAATCCTGAATGATGCATTCGCGGCACTTCGGCTTGCGCGCCACGCACACGTAGCGGCCATGCAGGATCAGCCAGTGATGGGCGTCCTGCTTGAATTCGTCCGGCACGAACTTCATCAGCTTCTTCTCGACTTCCGTCACATCCTTGCCGGGTGCGAGCCCGATGCGGTTGCTGATACGAAAGATGTGGGTGTCGACGGCGATGGTAGGCTGGCTGAATGCGGTGTTGAGGATGACATTGGCAGTCTTGCGACCCACGCCGGGCAGGGCTTCCAGTGCTTCACGCGTTTGTGGCACCTGGCCGTTGTGTTGTTCCAGCAGGATGCGGCACATCCGGATGATGTGTTTGCTCTTGGTTTGGTAGAGGCCGATGCGTTGCACGTATTCACGCAGTGCGGCTTCGCCGAGGTCGAGTATTTTTTGCGGCGTGTTGGCGACGGGGAATAGTTCGCGTGTGGCGATATTGACGCTTTTGTCGGTGGCTTGCGCCGAGAGGATCACTGCGACCAGTAACTCGAACGGAGATGAGTGTTCGAGTTCGGTGGTGGGGTGGGGGTTGGCTGCTTGCAGCCGCAAGAATATCTCGCGGCGTTTTGCAGGGTTCATCCTTGCACAGCTTCCGGGCTGGTTAGCGGGGTGGCAGGAGCAGTGCTTTTACGCTTCTGTTCGGCGCGCAGGTTGAGCCAGTTCTTGCCGGCAATGATGAGACCGAGGCCGATGAACGCGCCGGGCGGCAGGATGGCGATGAGGAAGCCTTTATAGTTCGGGATGACATGCAGTACCAGATCCTTGGCGGCATCGCCTAACGCGAGATCGATGCCGGAGAACAGCGTGCCCTTGCCGACCAGTTCGCGCATCGCGCCCAGCACGCCTAGTACGGCGGTCAGGCCCAGTCCCATGGCGAAACCGTCGAGCGCGGAAGGCAGCGCGGAATTCTTGGAGGCAAAAGCTTCCACGCGCGCCAGCACGATGCAATTGGTGACGATCAGCGGAATGAATATCCCCAGTACGACAAAGAGACCATACATATAGGCATTCATAAGGTATTGCACCACGGTGACCAGCACAGCGATGATGAGGATGAATACCGGAATGCGGATCTCGTTCGGTACATAACTGCGGATGGGTGCAATGCACGCGCCACTCAAGGCCATCACCACGGCGGTGGCCAAACCCAGGCTCACACCGTTAACGACCGTGCTGCTTACTGCCAGCAAGGGGCACATGCCAAGCAATTGCACAATGCCGGGATTCTGTTTCCATACGCCGTTGTGCGTGATTTCCTTAAATTCCTGAAGGTTCATTTTGTTTCCTCCTTCTTCGGTTCATTCACCGCAAACAGCTTGACGCGGTTCTGTTCGAAGTAGATCAGCGTCTTGTTCACCGCCTTGACCACGGCGCGCGGTGTGATGGTGGCGCCGGCCATGTAGTCGAATTTGCCGCCGTCCTTTTTAACTTTCCAGTCTGCGTCTTTATACTCCTCTCGCGACTTGCCGTCGAAGCCCTTGATCCACGGGCTCTTGGGCAACTCGATGTAATCGCCGAGTCCGGGTGTTTCCCTGTGGTTGACCACGCGCACACCGGCGAGTTCACCGTTGGCGCGCACCGCGAGGATCAGCCATATCTTGCCGCTGTAGCCATCCGGTGCGATGGATTCCAGTACGACTGCGGACGGTTCGCCTTTGAGACGAGCGCGATAGGCGACGGTATTGCCTTCCGTACCCAGCAGTTCGCTGGCCGGGATGGTCAATGTGTCCCTGATGATGTCGTTGTCAAATAGCGCAGTCGGCACGATCTGGTTGATGAGTTTGAGCTTCTCGCCTTCTTCGCTCTTCACGATCGCGTCATGCGTCATGAAATAGGTGGAGGCGAGAACGGCCGTACCGAGTACGGCGAAGAACACCAGGTTGACGGCGGTCTGCAGGGTGGAGCGGGCGATGCGTTTCATTTGCCGCCTCCCTTCTTGCCGAACACTTTGGGCTGGGTCCAGATGTCGATCAGCGGTATGCAGATATTCATCAGCAGCGCAGCAAATGCCACGCCGTCAGGGAATCCGCCGAAGACGCGAATCAGGTAGGTGAGGAGCGCAGCACCGGAGGCATAGAACAATCTGCCCCTGAACGTGGTCGGGCCGCCGACCGGATCGGTATAGATGAAGAATGCCCCCAGCATTGCTGCACCGGCGAACCAGTGGAACAACGGCGTAGCGTAGTGCGCCGGATCGGCCAGATGGAAAATGCCGGCGATCACAAACAGTGAGCCGAGATACACAGTCGGGACGACCCAGTTGATGATGCGCGCGAAAATCATGTAGATGCCGCCGATGGCGAAGCCGAGCGCCACCATCTCGCCGCCTTTGCCGGCCAGATAGCCGTAGATCGGCATGTTGCGGATATCGTTCACCTGCAGGCCGAGATGCAATTGCGTCTTCAGCGTGTCCAGCGGCGTGGCCATGGTCACCGCATCCAGCGTCATTCCACCGGGCAAAACGCCGTTGAAGATGTAATTCAATTGTTCGCCGAAAGACAGTTCAGCGCCGCCCAGTGTGTGCGGTGTAATCCAGTGCGTCATGTGCAACGGAAAGGAAATGATGAGTACGGCATAACCGACCATCGCCGGATTGAACGGGTTGTTGCCCAGACCGCCGTACAGCTGTTTGGCGACGACAATGCCGAACGCAGTGCCGACCACCACCAGCCACCATGGCGCCAGAGCAGGAATGGACAATGCCAGCAACCAGGCAGTGATCAGGGCGCTGAAATCGGAGAGGAACGGTTTGAGCGGGCGGTTGCGCAGCTTGAGCATCGCCGCTTCGCACGCCAGTGCAGTGATCGAGGCCAGTGTGATGGATACCAGGATGGCCGGACCGAAATACCACACGTACATCGCGATACCGGGAATCAGCGCGATCAGCACGCGCAGCATGATCTGGCTGACGCTGCTTGGGGCGGTGATGAAAGGAGAGCTCCACATGATTGTCATTTATCCTTGTTGGATTTCGGCGGTTCGTCGTCCGCACCGGCATTCGATGCCATTTCACGGATATGGGCGCGGCGCGCTTCGATCTCGGCGATTTCGGCCTTTTGTTGCGGCGTGAGCATCTCGGTGTTGTTGGGATGCTCTGCAGCGACTTGTGCCTTGGCGCGCACGATTGCGGCGTCGATGCGCATCTGCTGCGTATTGTCCGGCTCGAAAGCGGGATCTGCAGCTTGTTTTGCAGACAGTTCTGCTGCCTGTTTTGCGGCCAGTGCTTGAGCCAAGGTGAAAGCTTCTCTTGCTGCGGTGGCTTCGCGTTCCTTCTGCGCCAGACGCTCGGCTTTTTCCCGCTTCTCGCGTTCGATGCGCTCCGCGCGAAATTCGTGACGCTCGCGTGCGACTTCAGCCGCCTGTGCCTCCTGTTCGCGCTGCCAGATTTCGCTCTTGGCAAAACGGTAATACTGTACCAGCGGGATCTGGCTGGGGCAGACATAAGCGCAAGCGCCGCATTCGATGCAGTCGAACAGGCTGTATTCCTGTGTCTTGCCGAAATCCTTGGCCTTGGCGAACCAGTACAACTCCTGCGGTTGCAACTCGGCCGGGCAGACCTCGGCGCAGCGCGTGCAGCGTATGCAGGGCAGCGCGGGCGGTGGTGGCGGGAACAAAGCATCGGATCCCTCGATGATGCAGTTGGTTGCCTTGGTTACGCCCACTGCGCCGGAAGGCAGGTCCACACCCATCATCGGGCCGCCCATGATGTGCCTGTTCGTATCAGCGCGGTTGCCGGACTGTTTGACCAGTTCGTCTACGGGTGTGCCGAGCAGCACTTCATAATTTTGCGGATGGTCGACGTTGCCGGTAACGGTGACAATGCGCGACAACAGCGGCTCGCCGTATGTAATTGCACGCCACACGCAATAGGCGGTGGCGACATTGAAACACTGCGTGCCCATCTCGGTAGAGCGCACACCGGCGGCGACTTCGATGCCGGTGAGTACGCGAATGAGTTGCTTGGCGCCGCCGCCCGGATACAGCGTGGGCACGGCGATCACTTCCATGTTTTCATGGTTTCCGTCGAGCACTGCCTGCCGCATGGAAGCGATGGCTTCAGGCTTATTGTCCTCTATGCCGATCAGCACTTCTTCGGCATACAGCAGTGTGCGCAATACTTCCGCGCCGCGCAGAATGTCGGAAGCGCGTTCGCGCATCAACAGGTCGTCGCAGGTGATGTAAGGCTCGCACTCCGCTCCGTTAAGCACCAGGGTTTTGATCTTGTGCTTGTTGGAATACGACTTCATGTCGCTGGGGAATACCGCGCCGCCCAGCCCCACAACGCCCGCATGGCGCAGGATATGGCGCAGGTCGGTGTGCGGGGTTTGTTTGTAGTCCACGCCTTTATGTGCAATCCACTCGTCCTTGCCATCGGGGGTGATGGTGATGCACAAGTCCGGCAGGCCGGAATGGTGGGCGACCAGTTGCATGTCGATGGCGCTGACCGTACCGGAGGTGGAGGCGTGCACTGCGCTGGAAAGACGTCCCTCCGGTCTGCCGATGATCTGGCCCTTGAGCACGTGATCACCGACCTGCACATCGGGTACGGCGCGGTTGCCGACATGCTGATGCAAAGGGATGACCAGTCTGGACGGGATCGCGGCCTGCGCGATGGGCGTGCGCGTCGATTCTTCTTTATGGGTGGGCGGGTGAACGCCGCCGTGAAATTTGTACAGCGTTCTCATTTTGCCGCGACCTGTATGAGGGGAATGACCGGGTAGGTCCATTTCCAGTTGCCGATGTGTTCGCCGATGGGTTCCATGGTGATGCAATCCACCGGACAGGGCGCGAGGCATAATTCGCAGCCAGTGCATTCGGAGGCGATGATGGTATGCATCTGCTTGGCCGCGCCGACGATGGCATCGACCGGACAGGCCTGAATGCACAGCGTGCAGCCGATGCAGGTCTGTTCATCGATAAAGGCAACGGCCTTGGCCCGGGGGCCGGCGCCTTCGCCGAACGGTTTGTAATCCACGCCCAGCAACTCGGCCAGTTTGCGTATGCCTTCTTCGCCTCCGGGCGGGCATTTGTTGATGTCGGCCTCGCCCTTTGCGATGGCTTCGGCATAGGGCATGCAGCCGGGGTAGCCGCATTGGCCGCATTGCGTCTGCGGCAGCACGGCATCGATTTTTTCAACGAGCGGATTGCCTTCAACCTTGAACTTGATCGCGGAGAAACCCAGCACGGCACCAAGCAGCAAAGAGATGCCGATCATTACCAGAAGCGCAGAAATCATCCTGGGAACCTCGGTTGAACAGGTCGAAGTGTGCGATTTTGCGGGTGCAGGGCAAGGCATAACGACGCGGAATGGTTATTCCATTCCAAGGAGTTATAACGCCGCCATGTGCCCGCAAAATTGTGCAATTCGGCCTGTAGCGGCTTCAGCATATTCGTGACCCGTTGAGTAACAAGATGATTTATTTGAATCATAGAATTTTGTGTGGATAAGCGGTCAACTGAGGTTTCCAGGATCACTTCACAAGGCCCGAGAATCCCATGAAAGACAGACTCATCAATCCGGCGGTGACGAAGGCAATCGCCGAGCCTTTGAAAATACCGGGCACATCCGCGGCTTCCATGCGTTCGCGTATACCGGCAAACAGAATCATTACCAGCGTGAAGCCGACCGAGCCGCCAAAACCAAACAGCAGCGACTGCATGAAATCATGCTTGGCCTGCACGTTGAGCAGCGGGATGCCCAGTACGGCGCAGTTGGTGGTGATCAGGGGCAGGTAAATGCCGAGTACCTGATACAACTCGGGGCTGGTTTTCTTGATCGCCATCTCGGTGAATTGCACAATACCGGCGATGACCACGATGAATGACAGCGTGGTGAGGTAGGCGAGATCGGGGCCGAGCAAGTAATGCTCGATCAGGTAACTGGCGCCGGAACCCAGCGTCAGCACAAAGGTCGTGGCTGCGCCCATGCCGATGGCGGCTTCGAGCTTTTTGGACACGCCCATGAAGGGGCACAGCCCCAGTATCTTCACCATTACGATGTTGTTGACCAGCACCGTGCTGACGAGGATGAGTAAGTATTCGGTCATTTGGTAATGAACTCCTGGAAGACCGCGATTATCCGCTGAATCAGGTGCTGCTTCAACCGCCGCAACACAATAATGGATATTAACTTGCCGGTTTGGTTGGGTTGGCAATGAGAAGAACGGGTAAAGTCATGGCTTTTGCATGCAGCCAAACATGCTGTTGGAACATGACTCCGGCGCAGGGTTCAATAAATTGAATTGCAGACAGCTTGAAAAAACTCGCCGCACCTTTTGAGTGCGGGCAGTTAAATCTCGATGCGCGTTCCCATTTCGATGACGCGGTTGGCCGGGATATTGAAAAACTCCGCCGCATTGATGGCATTCTTGGATAAGGCCATGAACAGGCGCTTGCGCCAGTTCATCATGCCTGGATTGGGGCCGGTAACGATGACCGCGTGCGAGATGAAGAACGACGTAGTCATCATATCGAAAATCAATCCCTGCTTTGCGCACAATTCCAGTGCGGCCGGAACATCGGGCGATTCCATGTAGCCGTAATAAACCCTCAGCCGGTAAAAGCCCTTGCCCATATTGTCTATCAGCAAGCGGTTGCCCTTGGTAACGTAGGGCTTATCCTCAACAATCACGGTGAGCAGGATATTGCGCTCATGCAGTACCTGATTATGTTTGAGGTTATGCAGCAGCGCGGAAGGCGCGCCCTCGCCGAGGCTGGTCAGGAAAACGGCAGTACCTTGCGCCCGGTTTACACCGTCAGCGCTGTCCAGCACGATATTCATGGGTATAGCCTGATCGGATATCACCTCGAAAAACAATTTTCTTCCGCGCTTCCAGGTGGTGAGAACGGTAAATGAAAGAACCGCGATACCCAGCGGGAACCAGCCCCCCTGAGGTATCTTGATGGCATTGGCGGCGAAGTAGGTCAAGTCGGTAACCAGCAGGATGGTGATTACCGGAATGGCAACGATCAGTGGCCACTGCCAGAACAGCACGATCATGAAGGCGATCAGGATCGTGGTGATCGTCATGGTGCCGGTGACGGCAATGCCATAAGCAGCAGCCAGGTTCGTTGAGCTCTGGAAATTGATGACCAGGAACACGACCGCCAGATACAGCGTCCAGTTTGTGAATGGCACATAGATCTGGCCTTGTGTTTTATCCGAGGTCTGGCGAATTTCCAGGCGTGGAAGAAAACCCATCTGTACCGATTGGCGCGCCACGGAAAAAGCGCCGGAAATGACTGCCTGAGAAGCAATCACCGTTGCTGCAGTAGACAGCAGTACCATCGGTACCAATGCCCATGCCGGGGCGAGCAGATAGAACGGATTTTCGATGGCTTGAGGATTTTTCAGCAACAAGGCGCCTTGGCCAAAATAGTTCAGCAACAACGCAGGCAAAACGAAATAGAACCAAGTCAGCCTGATCGGGTGTTTGCCGAAGTGGCCCATATCGGCATACAAAGCTTCGCCTCCGGTGATGGCAAGCACGATGGAGCCCATTGCCAGGAAGGCAAGCATGGGATCGGCGCTCAAGAAATGGTAGGCATAGACAGGGTTGAGTGCCCACAGGATCTGGGGGTTCTGCGCGATGGCTAGGGTGCCGAGTACGCCCAGGCAGATGAACCAGACGACCATGATAGGCCCGAACGCCATGCCAATCACACTGGTGCCGCGTTTCTGGAAGAAGAACAATCCGGTCAAAACGACGAGCGTAATGGGCAGGATGTAGGTCTTGAATTCATGTGAAACCAGGTCCAGACCCTCGACTGCCGAAAGAACCGAGATTGCCGGCGTGATCATGCCGTCGCCGTAAAACAGCGCGGCGGCAAACACCCCGAACGCGGTAACGAACCATTTCAGTCTCGGGTGCTGGGTAGTCAGGTCCATCACCAGAGACAACAGCGCCATTGATCCGCCTTCACCGTGATTGTCTGCACGCATGACGATCACGACATACTTGAACGATACCAACAGCATGATGGTCCAGAACATCATGGATAACACACCGAAGATATTCGCTTCAGCCACCGGCAAGGGATGGGCGCCGGCGAAGGTGGCCTGGATGGCATACAACGGACTGGTTCCGATGTCTCCATAGACCACGCCTATCGCCCCCAGCAACAGCGCAGGTAACCCCAGTTTTGTCTTTGTTTCGCTCATACCGCCCTTTTTCCGTCTTAATGCGGAAGAATGGGGCGGCACTCTACTCGAGCATCATCCCGAAAGCAATTGGGGTTTGGCTGGTTGGAAATGGGCAGTTCAGGCCGTTACAACATTACCTTGGTTCCGAGCTCTACTACCTGGTTGGCAGGCAGGTTGAAGAAGCTCGTCGCGCCTTCCGATTGGCGGGTCATCCACGAGAACAGGGCACAACGCCAGGCAGGCATTCCGCCCGGCCCGTCCACGACACTGGAGCGCGCGACGAAGTAGGTCGTGCTCATGGGTTCCAGTTCTATTCCGTGCGCCCCCAGTCCCTGCAATACCCGCGGGATATCCACTTCCTGACGGAAGCCGAAATGCAATGCGACATCGTACATTCCAGGTGCAAGTAGAGTGACTTTCAGGCGTTGCGCCAGCTCGATGTAAGGTACATCCTCGGTAACTACATGCAGGAACAAGGTCCTTTCATGCAATACCTTGAAGTGCTTGAGGTTGTGGAACAGCGCGCTGGGCACCATGGTCGGGTCCGCCGTCAGGTAGACCGCTGTGCCTGCAACACGAGGAATGTCAGGATGCGAGCTGGAGACGAATGCGGCCATCGGAATATCGACTTTGCGGCGTTGTTCGGCGACCAGGACGCTGCCTCTTTTCCAGGTGGAAAGCATGACGAACAGAAACAGGCCGAGCGCCAGCGGCAACCAGCCGCCATGAAAGAGTTTGGTCAGGTTGGAACTGAAGAACATCAATTCCAGCAGCAGGAAAATCAGCAAGGCAGGCAGCAGCAATGCGCGCATTTTTCCAGACAACATCAGCGTGACCACGACAGTCAGCAAGGTGGTGATGATCATGGTGCCGGAAACCGCGATGCCGTAAGCCGCGGCCAGTGCACTGGAGGAGCCGAATTCGAGCACCAGCACGATGACGCCGACCAGCATTGCCCAATTCACGGCGGGGATATAGATCTGGCCGCGCTGAGAATCGGAGGTGTGCAGAATATACAAGCGCGGCAAGTAGCCCAGGCGCATGGCTTGCAGCGTCATCGAATAGGCGCCGGAGATGGTCGCTTGCGATGCAATCACGGTTGCGGCGGTGGCCAGTGCGACCAGCGGCAACATGAACCATTCCGGCGATAACAGATAAAAAGGATTCTGGATGGCATCCGTCGAGCGCAGCACCAGTGCACCCTGGCCGAAATAATTGATGAGCAGTGCCGGGCAGACCAGGCCGTACCAGGCCAGCCTTACCGGCTTGGCACCGAAGTGCCCCATGTCGGCATACAGCGCTTCGCCGCCGGTGAGCGCCAGGAATACCGCCGACAGCAGCATGAACATGCCCGCCGGATGCTCCAGTGCGAAGTTGATGGCGTACATGGGATTGATCGCATTCAATACCGTGGGATTTTGCGCGATGCTGAGAAAGCCCAGTGCGGCCAGAGCGCCAAACCACAACAACATGATGGGGCCGAACAATTTGCCCATACTGCCCGTGCCGTGGCGCTGGATGAAGAACAGCCCGGTCAATACGCCGACGGTGATCGGGATGATGTAAGTCTCGAAGGTGGGCGTGGCAACGCTGAGACCTTCCACCGCAGAGAGCACAGAAATGGCGGGGGTGATGAGCGCATCGCCGTAGAACAGCGCGGCAGCGAAGATGCCTGCCGCCACGATGAACATTTTCCAGTGCATGGAGCCTTTGGTTGAGCGATTCGCCAGAGCGGTCAGGGCAAGCACGCCGCCTTCGCCGTCATTGTCGAATTTGAGCATGACCCACACGTATTTGATCGAGATGATGAGCATCATGGCCCAGAACATCGCCGACAGAGTTGCCAGCACGTTGGGTTCGCTGGGTACGAGAGCGTGAGGTCCGGTGAAGGCTTCCTTGAAGGCATACAGCGGGCTGGTGCCGATGTCACCGTACACCACGCCGAGCGCGGCGAGCGACAAGGCTCCGGTGCCGGCTTTGTTTGTTTGATTCATAATGAGTTTCCCCTCTTGCGCTGAAATCGGGAACCGGCTCCGCCTGCTTTATAAATCGGCGCGTGCTATTTCCGGTTTTGTATGTAGAACGTTCATGCGGACTTCAAATATATTTTTTGTTTTGCAGAAGAGCGAGGAGGCACTCTACGCTGGATTTTTCCAAAAACAAACCCGAACGTTGCTGACGGGACCCTTTAGTGAAGGTTGAAGCGTTGGTTGCACGGCAGTCTGGTTGGCAAATCCCGACTTGCCTGCCCGTCCGGACCGAATTTTTACAACTTTTATATACGCGGCGGATTCTTCTTTACACCTTTTTGATTCGCCATTTCCTACCATGCTTTCAGTATTTTCACGCAAGGAGCAAATGAAATGGACTGGCTATATCTATTGCTGATCGTGGTCTTCTTCGGCCTGAGTGTGTTGCTCGTACACGGCATCGAAAAACTGCGGAGGCCATCATGACCTTTTACATTGTCGGCGCCATCGCGGCATTGCTGCTGATGGTATATCTCGTGGTAGCCCTGCTCAAACCGGAGTTATTCTGATGTTCAACGGACTCTTTCAAATTGCCCTGTACCTGGGGGTGCTGCTGGTCTTGGCCAAGCCCGTGGGCTATTACATGCAGCGTGTGTACGACGGCCAATTGCCCGCATTCGTGCGCTGGCTGCAGCCTGCCGAGAACTTTTTCTATCGTCTGTGCGGTACGGACAGCAAGCAGGAAATGCGCTGGACGCAATACGCGATGGCGACGTTGTGGTTCAGCCTGCTGGGTGTGCTGGCGGTGTATGCACTGCAACGCCTGCAAGGTTGGCTGCCGCTGAATCCGCAAGGATTCAGCGCTGTCTCTCCCGATTCTTCTTTCAACACGGCATTGAGCTTTGTCACCAACACCAACTGGCAGGGCTACGTCGGCGAATCCACCATGAGTTACCTGACGCAAATGGCAGGACTGACGGTGCAGAACTTCTTCTCCGCCGCCACCGGCATGGCTGTTGTCATCGCGCTGATTCGCGGCTTCGCACGCCACACGGCAGAAACCATCGGCAATTTCTGGGTGGATATGATGCGCAGCACGCTCTATATCCTGCTGCCGCTTTCCGTGATGCTGGCGTTAGTGCTGGTCAGTCAGGGCGTGATCCAGAACCTGTCTGCTTATCAAACCATGCCGACGGTGGAAACCCTCACCTATGACAATCCGAAACTGGATGCAGCGGGTAATCCGCTGAAAGACGCTGCAGGCAATCCGGTGACCGAGAAAGCGACTACCAAGGAGCAGGTCCTCGCCATGGGCCCGGTCGCCTCGCAGGAAGCGATCAAGCAACTCGGTACCAACGGCGGCGGCTTTTTCAATGCCAACTCGGCGCACCCGTTCGAGAACCCCACGCCGTTCGCCAATTTCCTGTCCATGCTGGCGATCTTCCTGATTCCAGCCGGACTGTGCTACACCTTCGGCAGCATGGTGGGCGACACCCGCCAGGGCTGGGCGATCCTGATTGCCATGACGCTGTTGTTCGTCGGCTTCCTCGCCGTGGCGGAATATGCCGAACAACAGGGCAATCCCGCCTTTACCGCGTTGGGGGTGGATCAGAATATTTCCGCGACCCAATCCGGCGGCAATATGGAAGGCAAGGAGACTCGTTTTGGCATCGTCAATTCCGCGCTGTTTGCCACCATTACCACGGGGGCTTCCTGCGGTGCGGTGAATGCCATGCACGATTCCTTCACGCCCTTGGGCGGGCTGGTGCCGCTGGCGCAAATTCAATTGGGTGAAGTGATCTTCGGCGGCGTTGGTTCCGGTTTGTACGGCATGCTGGTGTATGCCGTGATCGCGGTGTTTCTCGCCGGGTTGATGATAGGCCGCACGCCGGAATACCTGGGCAAGAAAATCGAGGCGTTCGACATCAAGATGGCATCGCTGGTAATCCTGCTGCCGCCGCTGATCATCCTCGGCGGCACGGCAGTGGCCGTCATGCTGACTGCAGGCAAGAGCAGCATCTTCAACCCCGGTGCGCACGGTTTCAGCGAAGTGCTGTATGCGTTCTCTTCGGCAGTGGGCAACAACGGCAGCGCGTTTGCGGGCATCTCTGCCAACACGCCGTTCTATAACACAGCACTGGGCTTCGCCGTATGGGCCGGACGCTTCTGGCTAATCATTCCAGTGCTGGCGCTGGCCGGTTCGCTGGCCGCAAAGAAACGCATCCCCGCTAGCATCGGCAGCATGGCGACCCATACGCAAATGTTCGTCTGGCTGTTGATCGGCACGGTGCTGCTCGTGGGTGCTCTGAATTTTGTGCCGGCGCTGGCGCTCGGTCCGGTGATCGAACACCTCAACATGATCAGCGCGCATTAGGAGAATCGCATGACAACCAAGACCATCCCCTTTTCCCTGTTTGAACGCGATATCGTCAGGCAGGCCGTAGTAGACTCGTTCAAAAAACTGAGTCCGCGCCAGCAAATGAAAAACCCGGTGATGTTCGTGGTCTGGGTAGGCAGTGTCTTGACCACGGCGCTATTCTTTCAGGCCATGAGTGGGCATGGCGAAGCGCCGACCGGCTTTATCTTGGCAATTACCTTGTGGCTGTGGTTCACCGTGCTGTTTGCCAACTTCGCTGAAGCCCTGGCGGAAGGTCGCAGCCGTGCCCAGGCTGCGGCCATGCGTAGCGCCAAGCGCGACGTACAGGCCAAGAAACTGGCCCAGCCGAAATATGGAGAGCAATACGTACTGGTAGCCGGTTCGAGTTTACGCCGTGATGATGTGGTGCTGGTGGAGACGGGCGATTTCATTCCCGGCGACGGCGAAGTGATCGAGGGCGTGGCGTCGGTGGATGAAAGCGCCATCACCGGCGAGAGTGCCCCGGTGATTCGCGAATCCGGCGGCGATTTCAGTTCGGTGACCGGTGGCACACGCGTATTGTCAGACTGGCTGGTGGTGCGCATCACTACCAATCCGGGCGAAACCTTCCTGGATCGCATGATCGCGATGGTGGAAGGCGCCAAGCGCCAGAAAACACCCAACGAGATCGCGCTCACCATTCTGCTGGTAGCGATGACGCTGATCTTCCTGTTTGTGACCGTTACCCTGTTACCGTTCTCCCTCTACAGCGTCGAGACCTCCGGTGCCGGTCAGCCGGTCAGCATTACCGTGCTGGTAGCGCTGCTGGTGTGTTTGATCCCCACCACCATTGGTGGCTTGCTCTCTGCGATTGGCGTGGCCGGGATGGGGCGCATGTTGCAGAAGAACGTGATTGCGACGAGTGGTCGTGCGGTGGAAGCAGCGGGCGACGTGGATGTATTGCTGCTGGACAAGACCGGTACGATTACGCTGGGCAATCGTCATGCTAGCAATTTTCTGCATGCAAGCGGCGTGACCGAGGCCGAACTGGCGGATGCGGCACAGCTTGCCTCGCTGGCCGATGAAACGCCGGAAGGTCGCAGCATCGTTGTGCTGGCCAAGGAAAAATTCGGCCTGCGCGAACGCAACATTCATGACATGGGTGCGACCTTCGTGCCTTTCAGTGCGCATACGCGCATGAGCGGCGTTAATATAGGCGAGCGCCAGATTCGCAAAGGCGCGGCAGATTCCATCCGCAATTATGTCATCGGTCTCGGCGGCATTTTCCCCACCGAGGTAAATACCATCGTGGATAGCGTTTCACGCCGCGGCAGCACGCCGCTGGTGGTAGCGGATGGAACAAAAGTGCTGGGCGTGATCGAACTCAAGGATGTGGTCAAGGGTGGCATCAAGGAACGCTTCGCGGAACTGCGCCGCATGGGCATCAAGACCATCATGATCACCGGTGACAATCGCCTCACTGCCGCGGCCATCGCCGCCGAAGCGGGCGTGGACGACTTCCTCGCCGAAGCCACACCCGAAGCCAAGCTGAAATTGATCCGAGAACATCAGGCGCAGGGCCGGCTGGTGGCGATGACCGGTGACGGCACCAACGATGCCCCGGCACTGGCGCAGGCCGATGTGGCGGTGGCAATGAACACCGGCACGCAGGCCGCCAAGGAAGCGGGCAACATGGTGGACCTGGATTCCAATCCCACCAAGCTGATCGAGATCGTGGAAACCGGCAAGCAGATGTTGATGACACGCGGTTCGCTGACCACCTTCAGCATCGCCAACGACGTGTCCAAATATTTCGCCATCATTCCGGCGGCCTTCGCTTCCACTTATCCGGCGCTCGGCAAACTCAACATCATGGGGCTGGCCACACCGTCCAGCGCGATTTTGTCCGCCGTGATCTTCAATGCGTTGATCATCATTGCGCTGGTGCCACTGGCGCTCAAAGGCGTGAAGTACCGCGCCATCGGCGCGAATGTGCTGCTGCGCAACAACCTGCTGATCTATGGACTGGGTGGCCTCATTGTCCCGTTCATCGGTATCAAGCTGATCGATCTGATACTCGTCGCACTGCATCTGGTTTAAGAAAGGAATGGCCATGTTTAAAGAACTCCGCCCCGCCATCACCAGCTTCCTGCTGCTTACTTTGCTCACCGGCATTGTTTATCCCCTGCTGGTAACGGGCATCTCGCAACTGACCATGCCCGGCAAAGCCAATGGCAGTCTGATTGTCAGGGAGGGCAAGCCGGTCGGCTCCGAATTGATCGGACAATCTTTCTCCGATCCGAAATATTTCTGGGGCCGCCTTTCCGCAACCGGTCCTATGCCGTACAACGCAGCCAATTCCGGTGGTTCGAATCTGGGCCCGACCAACCCGGCACTAATGGAGGCGGTGAAAGTCCGAGTGCAGGCCTTGCGCGATGCTGATCCGGGCAACACCCAGCCGGTGCCGGTCGATCTGGTGACTGCATCCGCCAGCGGGCTTGATCCGCACATCAGCCCGGCGGCAGCGGAATACCAGCTTGCCCGTGTGGCTCGGGTACGCATTATTAAACCGGATGTTGTGCGCAAACTGATTGAGGCGCACACCGAGGATCGCCAGTTCGGCATGTTGGGCGAGCCCCGGGTGAACGTACTGGAGCTCAATCTGGCACTGGATGCTGTGCACTGACATCGGGCAAGCCCCTTGGCAGGGTGTGTGCAAGGACGCGCTCACCCTACTTGCTTTATACTTTGCGCAAACCATCACTGCCGGTAAACCGCCATGCTAATGAATTGCGTTGCCTACCAGAACGGCATCAAGCTCGCCGACCTTCCTGTAGAGAAAATCAGCGATTACCTTGAACGCAAGGATTGTTTCGTCTGGGTAGCGCTGCGCGACACGACCAATGACGAACTCGACCAGATGCAGGAAGAATTCGGCCTGCACGATCTGGCGATCGAGGATGCCCATCACGGTCATCAACGCCCGAAGATCGAGGAATACGGCGATGAACTGTTTGTCGTCATGCACATCGTGGAAACCGACCAGACCGAATTGACGGTTGGAGAAATCAGCATCTTCGTCGGACGCAACTTCATTCTTTCCATCCGCAACCGCAGCAAGCATGATTTTCTCGGCGTGCGCGGGCGTTGCGAACGCGAGCCGGAATTGTTGCGCCTGGGTTCGGGCTTCGTGCTGTATGCGCTGATGGATTCGGTGGTGGATCGGTATTTCCCGGTGATCGACGAACTGGAGTCGCAACTGGAAGCTATCGAGGAACGCCTCTTCGACAAGGACGCCGCCCTCATCAACATTGAGCAACTCTATGCACTCAAGCGCAAGGTCGTGGTGCTCAAGCATGCGGTATTGCCGCTGATGGAAGCGACCGGGAAATTGCACGGCGGACGCGTGCCTCCGGTTTGTGCCACCACGCAGGATTATTTCCGCGATGTGTACGACCACCTGGCGCGCATCAACGCCACCATAGATTCAATACGCGACACTATCACCACCGCCATTCTGGTGTCCCAATCCACGGTATCCATCGAACAGAACGAAATCAACAAACGCCTGGCTGCCTGGGCCGGTATCTTCGCCGTCGCCACCGCCTTTGCCGGCATCTGGGGCATGAATTTCCATAACATGCCGGAGCTGTCGCTTGATTACGGCTATCCGCTGGCACTGCTGGTGATTGGCGGGACTTGCGGATATTTGTACTACCGCTTCAGAAAATCCGGCTGGTTGTAGTTCATTCGAGACAAAAATGACAGACCAACGCCCCGATCCCGACGCCCTGCTGGAAAAGGTGCAGCGCGCCGAAGCCCAGCGCCGCCGCGGCCGCCTGAAGATTTTTTTCGGCGCATCCGCCGGTGTTGGCAAAACCTTCGGCATGTTACTGGCGGCGCACGAGCGCCGAGCCGAAGGTCTTGATGTGGTGGCGGGCTATGTGGAAACGCACAAGCGTGCCGAGACCGAACGCTTGCTGGAAGGGCTTGAGCTTTTGCCGTTGCGAGTGGTGAACTACCAGAATACACAGTTGCGCGAGTTCGATCTGGATGCCGCGCTCAAGCGCCATCCGGCGCTGGTGCTGGTGGACGAACTGGCGCACACCAATGCGCCGGGCTCGCGCCATCCCAAGCGCTGGCAAGATGTGGAGGAATTACTGGATGCGGGCATCGATGTTTACACCGCAGTCAACGTGCAGCACATCGAAAGCCTCAACGACATCATCTCGCAAATCACCGGCATTCCCGTGTGGGAGACGGTGCCCGATGCGGTACTCGAGAGCGCCAATGAAATCGAGCTGATCGATCTTCCGCCGGACGAACTGTTGCAGCGCCTGAAGGAAGGCAAGGTCTACCTGCCGCAGCAGGCGGAACGCGCGGCAAAGAACTTTTTTCGCAAGGGCAACCTGATCGCACTGCGCGAACTGGCATTGCGGCGCACGGCGGATCGGGTCGATGCGCAAATGCGCGACTACCGCGAAGACAACGCGATAAAAGATGTGTGGCAGGTGAAGGAGCGCATGCTGGTCTGCATCGGTCCCAGCGGCAACGCGGAAAATCTGGTGCGTGCGGCGTACCGCCTGGCGCAGTTGCAGAAAGCCGAATGGATCGTGGTGTATGTAGAGACGGCGAGATTGCAACGTCTTTCCAGGGAACAGCGCGATGGCATATTGCGCACGCTGAAACTGGCCGAGGAATTGGGGGCGGAAACCGTTACGCTGAGCGGCGATAAACTGGCCGAGGAGGTGATCTCCTATGCGCGCACGCGCAATGCCACACGCATCGTGCTGGGCAAACCGTCGCGGACAGGCTGGAAGCGCTGGCTGTTCGAGTCGCTGGATGACACCGTCGTACGCCAGGCCAGCGACATCGACATCCATGTGATGGGCAGGGAATCCAATTTCCTCGCGCTGACCAAAGAGAATCCTTATTTTTCCCGCAGCCGCCTGTATCTGGGGCTTGCCGCCGAGGAGCCGCACCCGCTATTCAGGTGGCGCATCGGCCACCTGTGGGCGGTGGTCGCAACGGCGATCTGTACTGCCATTGCCTGGCTCATGTTTGAGCACTTCGCGTTGTCCAACCTGATCATGGTGTACCTGCTGGGCGTGGTGGTGGTCGCGGCGCGCTACGGGCGCAGTCCATCGGTGCTGATCTCGTTCCTGGGGGTGGTGTCGTTCGATTTCTTTTTTGTGCCGCCGCGCTTCAGTTTTGCCGTTTCCGACAGCCAGTATCTGGTGACTTTTGCCGTCATGCTTGCAGTCGCGCTGGTGATCAGCGGCATGACCGCGAGCACTCGTCACCAGGCCAAGATAGCCAGTCATCGCGAACGCCGGATCGCCTCGCTGTACGCGCTGAGCCGCGAACTGGCCGCAACACGCGGCGAGGAAAATATTCTGGGCATTGCGGTCTGGCATGTGGCGGAGGTCTTCGAGGCGCAGGCCGTCGTATTGCTGCCCGATGAGACAGGGCGCATTGTCTATCCCAAAAAAGAAGGCATAGCGCAATCCTGTCATGGCAGCGACCTGAGTGTGGCGCAATGGGTGTATGACCATGGTCAGATGGCTGGGCTGGGGACGGACACCCTGCCGGGTGGCGACATGGTCTACCTGCCACTGCAAGCCTCTTCCGGAATGATGGGCGTGCTGGCCTTGTTGCCGCTTAACCCGGCGCGGATTGCGCTGCCCGAGCAACAGCGGTTGCTGGAAACTTTTGTCAGCCAGATCGCGCTGGCGCTGGAGCGAGTCAAGCTGGCGGCAGAAGCGCATAGCGCCCAGTTGAAAATGGAAACAGAACAACTGCGCAACACCTTGTTGTCGGCGATCTCGCACGATTTGCGCACGCCGCTGGCGGCGATTGTCGGCGCATCCAGCAGTCTGGTGCGCGACAGCGACAAGCTCGACAACCATGCGCGACGGGAACTCGGTCAGGCCATTTACGACGAGGCTGTACGCATGGCCGGACTCGCCAACAATCTGCTGGATCTGGCGCGGCTGGAGGCGGGCGCGGTGGTGCTGAACCGGCAATGGCAACCGCTGGAAGAAGTCGTTGGTGGCGCCCTGGCGGGAATGAGTACGCGCATGGCCAATCATCCGGTTGGCGTCAAACTGCCACACGATCTGCCTTTGGTCGAGATCGACAGCATGCTGATCGAGCGGGTGTTTGCCAACCTGCTGGAAAACGCGGTGAAGTACACACCGTCCGGGACGCCCATCGAAATATCTGCCGCTGTTGACCGGAACGAAATGGTGGTGACTGTTTCCGATCAGGGACACGGAATTCCGGCGGGCGAAGAAAAACGCATCTTCGAAAAATTCCACCGTGTCGCTACCGAAGGCAGCCAGGGCGGAGCAGGGCTGGGCCTGACGATTTGTCTTTCCATTGTGGAAGCGCATGGCGGACGGATATGGGCGGATAACTTGTCTTCCGGCGGGGCGGCATTCCATTTCACGTTGCCACTGACCGAGCCACCCTTGATCGAAAGTGAGGAAGTCGCTCAAACATGAACCCTATTAATCCATTCAACCTAAACCCCCTCCAACTCCCCCTTGTCAGGGGGAGAGCTGAGCCTGCTCCTCCCCTGACAAGGGGAGGCTGGGAGGGGTTTTTGCCTAATGGACAATCTGGGGTGAAATCAAAAGAAACCGATATTGGCTCTGTAGGTGCGAATTCATTCGCACATTGCGGAGCATGCGTGCGAACACCCACAGGGTGCAAGAACCTCTTCGAGGTAAATTCGCACCTACATTTAATGCAACATCACGCAGCGTGGCATGGACATCTATTAGCATGAGCAACTCCCCCACCATCATCGTCATCGAGGACGAAGCGCAAATCCGCCGCTTCCTGCGCACGACGCTGGCCGCGGAAGGCTATCAGGTGATCGAGGCGGAAACCGGTAAGCAGGGGCTGACCGAAGCCGCAACGCGCAAACCCGATCTGATCATTCTCGATCTTGGTCTGCCCGATATGGATGGCAAGGAAGTGGTTAAGGGCGTGCGGTCCTGGTCCACAGTTCCGGTCATCATCCTGTCGGCACGCTCGCAGGAAAGCGACAAGATCTCCGCTCTGGATGCGGGTGCGGATGACTATCTGGTCAAACCATTCGGTGTAGGCGAACTGCTGGCGCGCATACGCGTGGCATTGCGGCATTTGATTGTTGCGAACGGCAATGAAGACGGCCAGTTCACGGTGGACGAACTGAAGGTGGACATGACTCACCGCAAGGTGACGGTTGGCGGCGCAGAAATTCACCTCACCCCGATCGAATACCGCCTGCTGACCGTGCTGGTCAAACATGCCGGTAAAGTGCTGACGCACCAGTTGCTGCTCAAGGAAGTCTGGGGGCCGAACTATGTGGAGCGCGCTCATTATTTGCGCATTTATATGGGCGCCCTGCGCCACAAGCTAGAGAAAGATCCTGCACGGCCACGCTTTCTTCTGACGGAAGTCGGGGTGGGTTACCGGCTGGCTGTTGACTGAGTCTGGCCCCTTTAGTCCACTTGACGCAGTTGGGCTAATGGGTGGCCCCGTTGTTGCTTCTCTTGGTTTGTGCAAAGATCAGGTTAAATATTTTACAAGGTACGTCGAAAATGAAAAATTCGTATTTGATATTACTGGTTGCTTCCATTTTGTTTTCAGGTTGCACAACCGTCCAAAAGGTAAACAAGCTTGAAGCAGGCAAGGTAAATCTTGTATGCGTTGTGGAACACAAAGAAGTTAGAGAAAACGTACTTGAAGTAATCAAAGAAGGTTTAACAAATCACGGAGTCAATTACCGCGTCGTACCCGGCAGTTATCAGATCAAAAACAACTTATGGTATCCAACAGTCCAACCAGAACAAGTTGCTGGATGCGATGCAGTTCTTTTTTACGTGGCAAACTGGAACTGGGACATAACCATGTACATGAAATTTGCCAATCTATGGATGACAACACCTGATATCAAACAAAGGCTAGGTGACGCTTCTTACGATGCGCGAGCAAGCTTGAATAAGTTTATTAATGCACGAGCGAAAATATTGGAGTTGGTTGACGGGCTCTTTGAACAGTATAAGAACCCTGGTCAGCCAACCGTAAGCAAGGTTGAGCCAGCGCAAAACAATGTCTCAAAACCACTTGCACCCGAGGTCAAGAAAACTGACAGTACATCTTCTGGTTCCACAACTGACAAGCTGAGAGAATTGCAGGCTCTAAAAAAAGAGGGGCTTATATCCGAGGATGACTATCAAAAGAAGAAGAAACAACTCATTGATCAACTCTAGTTTTAAACGATGAGGGGTTGTGACAGTAGGTGGATAAGTATTCCGAACCCGACCCATTATTCCGGTACCTTTTGTTATGTATTTATCGCCCCCCGTCTTACTCGGATGGGGGTAAAACCGTTCTGAAAGGAATTTAATGATGAGGCTGTTCCATTTTTCTTTATTATTGCTTATCGTCCCTATCATTGCAGGTTGTGACAACCATTCATCACCCCAGCGTTACCAAATGGTCTCCAATCCTCAAATGACTGATACGTACTTGCTTGATAATCAAAAGGGCCGGATTTGGCAATTAACTACATCAACAGACGTTCCTGGACATCCTGAAGTATGGGAAGAAATGGACATAATAGATAACAAAGGTGAGATTGGTATGACGTCCTCTGCTTACCTTAAACTACATGCCGCTGACACTAATAATCATGGGCATTTCGTCCCAGATGTGCCCCCTGGAGCAGATGCAGAAAAAGGTAAGTTTGATTTTTCAAACGCAAAGCCTTCAGCACAAGAAATGATTCCCGATTGGGCAAAGGGCGTTCCCAAGACAAAGCTTGTTGATCCCAACGAAAAGGGCCAACCCAACAGCGTCCCAGCAGCAAATACTGGCGGAGACAAGTAGCAATATATTGTAAGGAGATGAGCATGTCGGAAAACGTTCCAAACTCCGGGAGTTCTTGTTACATATGCGAACATTGTGGCAAACCAATCCCAAAGAATGAAGAAACTTTGATATTGCGAATGGCTATTTCTCAAGGTCAAAGCAGGGCTTTTGTCGCCTATCACAAAAACCGGAAAGAATGTTTTGAAGCAAGCCAATCAAAAAAGTAGCACTATCAATTTCCAGTGCCCAAATGACCAAAGGTATCGATTTGTTTTTGATCGCTAGCCATTCCCCATCTTTAGATTGAGTGATATACCAATAGCTATCGAGTCTGCCTGAGGGCAGCCGCACACTCAGTCACCAATTCCTGCCCGCGATAAATCATGCCGCTGTAGACCTGCACCAGCGCCGCACCCGCCCCCATCTTTTCCACAGCATCCGCGCCGGTGAGAATGCCGCCCACGCCGATGATGGGCAGGGCACCATGTAACTCGGCGGCGAGCTGGCGAATGACTGCAGTTGATTTGTCGCGCACGGGTGCGCCGCTCAAGCCGCCTGCCTCGTTGCCGTGCGGCAATCCTTCCACGCCTTCGCGCGACAGGGTGGTGTTGGTAGCGATGACGCCGTCGATGCGGTGCTTGATGAGCAATGCGGCAATGCTCTTGATTTGATCTGCGTCGAGGTCGGGTGCGATCTTTACTGCCAGCGGTACGTACTTGCTATGCAGTTCCGCCAGTTTTTCCTGTTCCGCTTTCAGCTGCCCGAGCAACGCGTCCAGTTCGTCGCCGCCCTGCAACTGGCGCAGGTTCTTGGTGTTGGGCGAGGAGATGTTGATGGCGACGTAGCTGGCGTGCTCGTACACCTTGCGCAGGCCGATCAGGTAATCGTCCGCCGCTTTTTCGATGGGCGTGTCGGCGTTCTTGCCGAGGTTGATGCCGAGGATGCCCTTGAACTTGGAACGTCTCACGTTCGCGACCAGCGCGTCCACGCCGTCGTTGTTGAAGCCCATGCGGTTGATGATGCCCTGCGCCTGCGGCAGGCGGAACATGCGCGGTTTGGGGTTGCCGGGCTGCGGGTGCGGCGTGACCGTGCCGATCTCGATAAAGCCGAAGCCGAAGGCGGCGAGCGCGTTGATGACTTCGCCGTTCTTGTCCAGGCCTGCGGCCAGTCCGACCGGGTTGGGGAAGGTCAGGCCCATCACGGTGCGCGGATCGTCCGGCGGGCGCTTGAATACCAGCGAAGTGAGTCCGAGACACTGGGCAGTTTTCAGTCCTTCAATGGTGGTGTGGTGGGCGACCTCTGGATCGAGCGCGAACAGGGCGGGGCGGAACAACTGGAACAGGGACATTACTGGTCTTTCTTCGACACAACGGAAATAGGGAAAGGTTTTTTCTTGAACACTTCGCCGCGCGGTTTCCCGCGCCAATGCTCGGCAACGGCATCGCCGATCTGCAGACAGAGCAGGCCGAACATAGCAAGACCAACGATCATTTGCCAGGTGCCTGTCGCAAGATAGAGTGAGCCGCCGCTGAAACGATATACCGCCAGCGCGAAGCCGCCGACCACGACACCGGAGAGCGCGCCCAGCAAGATACGGCTCCAGTCGCCCTGTGCCAGGCCGGAGAATACGGTGCTTTCGTGCCAGAGCAATTGCAGTGCGGCGAGCAATAGCAGCGGCGAGAACCACAACAGCCAGCCCAGACGGTCTGTCCAGATCGTGCCGCCAAGCAGTCCGGTTAGCGCTACCAGTACCAGAAGTATTACGGCGGCTTCGGGCGGCAATGCAGGGAGCGCGAACTTGCGTGTGCTCAGGCGCACCAGACCGGGCAATCCAGCCAGCCACAGACGAGCGATCAAAATGACAGGTAGCAATACCGTGCAGGAAAGCGCGGCAAGCACGAGTGCCTGCGTTTCCGAACCGGCAGTGAACCACGATTCCGCGAACAGGTTCAGGTAAGCGATCAGCGCGCCCGTCACCGTTCCTGCCACGCCGCTCCACAGCAGGTAGTTGCGCTGTGAACGCAGCAGGCTGTGCCCGGTACGATGGAAAGTGAGTGTGTCGAGCAGGAAGCCGAACGCGAGTACGGCAATGATGCCGAATAATGTCGGCAGCCAGACTGTGCCTTCAACGGGTGTGGCGGCAAACCAAGCTTGGCCGGCGAGCGTGAGCGCGATGGGAGGCAGGAACAGCAGCGCGACGGCAAAGGTGATCAGGCGGTTCAGCATCAGGTTTTCTTCTGCAGGATGGCTTGCCATGTGCCGTCCTGCAAGCCCTGCAGCGGCTGGAACCTGGCCTTGTAGGCCATCTTGCGGCTATCGGCTATCCAGTAGCCGAGATAGAGATAAGGCAGTTGCAGCTTGCGGCACAATTCGATCTGCCACAGCACGTTGTAGGTGCCGAAGCTGGCCTGCGGCAATTCGGTGTCGTAGAAAGTATAGACCGCGGACAATCCATCCTGCAGCACATCGACCACGCTCACCATGCGCAACGCTTCGCCTTCGCGAAACTCTACCAGCAACGTATCGACATGGCTTTGCAGCAGGAAGTTGCGGTATTGCTCGGGGCTGTCATCATCCATGCCGCCGTCGCGATGGCGCGCTGCCTGATAGCGGCGATACAACTCGTAGTATTCCGGCTTGTCTTGCAGCGCATGTATCGTCGCATTCAGATTGTAATGCTGCCTGCCACTGCGGCGTTGCGAGCGCGTGGGCTGGAAGTCGGCGACCACGACGCGCACCGGCACGCACTGGCGGCAGGTATCGCAACGCGGGCGGTAAGTGAAGGTACCGCTGCGGCGAAAGCCGTGGCGTACCAGTTCTGAATACACCTCGGTGGATATAAGAAAACTGGGTGTGGCAACTTGCGAGCGCGCTTCCGCCTCCGGCAGATAGCTGCACGGGTAGGGTGCAGTCAGATAAAGCTGCAAGGAAGAAAGCGGGATGTCGTTGAGCAGGCTCATAAAATTGTTTTGCGAGCGAATCGCGGCGTCGCGTGTTGGTTCCGACATAACCTGAAGGTTAGTCTACACCGCAACTTCGTTGTCGCTCATTCCTCGTCTATCTACCAGATATGCCTCGTCATTCGCTGCGCGGCTCCTTGCGCTTCATCCCGCAAAACAAATTTTCATAAGTGTTAGCGGAACAGATCTTCGTCAAAACGCCAGTCAGGTACATGGCTACAGTTTATCAAGTCTTGCAGGCGGGCGATGAATTCATTGCGCGGAATTTCGCGGGCGCCAAGCGAAGCCAAGTGCGGCGTATTCATTTGACAGTCAATCATGCCGAAATTCCATCTTTTCAGCTGGGCGGCGAGATGCGCGAGGGCGATCTTGGATGCATTTGACCTTTGGCTGAACATGGACTCACCGTAAAACATCCTGCCCAGCGCCATGCCATACAGCCCGCCGACCAGTTCGCCATCCATCCAGGTCTCCACCGAATGGGCATAGCCCAGGCGGTGCAGCTCGCAATAGGCAGCGATCATTTCCTCGTGTATCCATGTGCCGTTCGCTCCTTCGCGCGGCGCAGCGCAGGCGCGCATCACCTGCTCGAACCTGCTGTCGAAGCGCACTTCGTGTAGGCCATTGCGCAAGACCTTGCGCAATGAGTGTGACACCTTGAATTCTTCTGGAAACAATACCATGCGCGGGTCCGGACTCCACCACAGAATCGGCTCTCCTTCGCTGAACCACGGAAAAATGCCGTGGCGGTAAGCTTCCAGTAAGCGCACCGTTGTAAGGTCGCCACCCGCAGCAAGCAATCCGTTGGGCGAGCGCAAGGCTTGTGTTACCGCCGGGAAAGAAAGATTGCGCAGGAGTGGAATCATCGAACAGGTAAAGGACTATATAAAGTTATAGGACTTATGGGATATGGTAACTGATGTCGATTTGTGCTTATATTATGCCCAAGTAAAGCTAGCATAAGGCAGGGAGTCGCAATGTTGGGAATATTTGGCAAGAGGTCTGATCACCCGCTGGCTGACATCAAGTTGGCGCAGCAGGTTCTGGAAGATATCCCAAAGAATGATGCGCTTAACACGGTGCAGGAGCTGACGAGCTGGATAGAGTCCATCCTCGAATTGGCTGAGGATTTTCGTCTGGATCACGAGTTTGCTGTACTGCGGATGTTCGATGAAGCCGCACAGCCGCATGTGCGCAAGCTGTTGCGCGATTATTTTGCGATGCAGCCGGTTACGAAATTTCAGGAAAACCGCCTGTGGACGGTACTGAACGGTTTCTATATCCAGAGCGAACTGGTTCATTACGACGTGCTGACGCGCTATCGCAACAACGGGCGTGGGGCATCCAGCATCAAGCCGGATTTGGCATTATTGGGGGCGCGTGGCATTGCGGCGTTGACCGGGCGCCTGAAAATGGCTGCAGCACGTTTTGCCCTGGTTGAGCCAATGCTGTGGCAACATCTGTCCGATTTCTACGGTCATGCTGAAGCGAACGGCTATCAGGACGATGCGGTAGCGATGTACCCGGGAATACCGGGCAACTCATCGCCGCAGCAGGAATTTGCCTCTCTGCTGGTTTGGTACGGCGTGAGTGCGGGGGTGCAGAATCCCTTGCAGGAGCACATCACCGGTAGCCTGATTTCTTATGCGGGCAAGGGGCTGCAAGTGGATGAGCAATACAACGCCAATGCCCTTTTCGTATTCGATCTGGCCCAGCCTACGCCACCGATGCGCGTGGCGAGCGATGCCACACTTCATCCTGCGTTGCGCTTCTTTTCGGTGACTGAAGAACTGAATCAGTTGTCGTCACTGTCCAAAAATCTGGAAAAGGGCATCGTGCCGGACGATGTGAATTTGTGCGGGGCAAAATACGATGTCGAACTGGTGCGTGATATTTTGCGCAAACTGATCGATAACCTGACCCAGCCGCTGCCTACCCGTCGCAATCCCCGCCGCAAGATCAACGTCAACCTGAAAGTGGCAAACGGTTTTTTCAAAATGCTGGAACAGGCAGACGTCGGGCTCAATTTCTTCAATCCGGACACGGCAGAAGTCTGGGATGTGGAAGATATCAGCGCCACCGGTTTCCGCAGTGTGCTGCCTGCGGCCCAGGTGGACGGGATCAAGATCGGCTCCCTGATCGGCAGCAAACCTGAAAACGTGACGAACTGGGGTGCGGGTATCGTGCGGCGCCTGAGACGGGACGAAAAAAATAATATGCACATCGGAGTGGAAGTGCTCAGTACCCAGATCGTCGGCATATCGTTGACGGATCGTGTGGAAGCTGGCGATGCGGATATACAGATTGCCCTGTATCTGAACCGTCCTGCCGACACCAGCGGTGAAGCCTGGTTGCTGATGCGGCCGGATACATTCTCGCCGAACAGGAGCCTGAATATGGAACTGGGCGGTAAAGGCTACCTGTTACTGCCGCTGGCGTTGGTGGAAGCCGGCGACGACTATGACCTGGCGCGTTATCGCCGCATGGAACAGGAAACTTCTGCGGAGTAGGCGGTTATTTGGCCAACCTGCGCGTCAGCCACTGTTCGATATCGCGTATTTCTTCCGGACACACCGAGTGCGGCATGGCGTAATCGTGCCATTCCAGTGTGTAACCCTGCCGCAACAGTTCATCTGCCGACGCCCGGCCAAAAGCATGGGGGATAACCGGGTCAGCCCGGCCGTGTGCCATGAAAATCGGCGTGGCCTTGGCCGCAGCATCTGCTTCTGCCTGTAATGTTTTTGATAGCGGCAAGTAGGTTGATAACGCCAATATTCCGCCCAGACGCTCTTTGTGCCGCAATCCTGAATACAAAACGACCGCGCCGCCCTGCGAGAATCCGGCGAGGAAGATATTTTTCGCAGCGACTCCGCGCTGCTTTTCCTGGGCAATTATTTTTTCCACCTCGGCTTGCGACTCGCGGATGCCTTCAACATCTTCGTTTCTGCCGATGCTGGCGGATAGCTCTGCAGAAGCCGCCGCGGTCAGGATGTCATACCAGGCACGCATCACATAACCGTTGTTGATGGTCACCGGGCGCATGGGGGCGTGCGGGAATATGTAGCGGACAGGGACGGGGAGTTCCATCTCCTCGGCGATGGGCACGAAATCTTCGCCATCGGCACCGAGTCCGTGCAGCCAGATGATGCTGTGCTGCGGGTTGGAGCCGGTATCGAGGGTAATGTTGGGGAGAATAGTGGTCATGGTTGTGGGTCAGTATCTATTAGGGGGCGCTAGTATTAAATCCCCTCTCCCGCAGGCGGGAGAGGGTTAGGGTGAGGGTCGTTGAGTTGTATTCAAATTGGTTGCAGTGCATAGACCCTCATCCCCAGCCCTTCTCCCGCCTGCGGGAGAAGGGAGTTGTTATTAGTCAGGTTCCGGAATAACGTCGCGCAGAACCTGAAATAGTTCGCGGTAACTCTTAGGAGGCTTCAAGAGCTCCTTCTCTTTTTGCGCATTACGAATCAATGTGCGCAGATGCTGCGCATCGGCTTCCGGGTAAGCGGCCAATAGCTCGGTAAGGGCATCCGGTTGCTCGATCAGACGGTCGCGCCAGTTTTCGACCTGATGCAGGTATGCCGTGTGCTGGCGCGAAACGCCGTTCCACGCATCCAGCTTGGCCTGGATGGGAGCGGGGTCCACTTCGCGCATCAGGCGGCCGATGTATTGCAGTTGGCGATTGAGCGCGCCGAACTTGGTCATGCGCTTGTAATCCAGGATGGCTGCCAACAGGTCTTCTTCCAGATTGAGTTCTTTCAGTTTCTCTTTGGACAGACCGGTCAGCGTTTTGCCGAGGTCCTGCAGCTCAAGCATTTGCTTCTTGATCTTGGTTTTGCTGGGGGGCAGCTCTTCTTCCAGCTCGTCGTTGTGGTTTTGGCGGGTGTTCATGGTATCGGTAAGGTTCAGCGGATGTTGCTATGATAGCGCCTCCCGACGATACAGCCCCCGAATTTTATGAACAGCAAAGTTACAAAAGCCTTTCACAGCGCCGATTCGTTGCAGCAATTGGCTGCCGACATTGTCCACTACGCCCGTCAACAGGGCGCTTCCGCCAGTGCGGCCGAAGTTTCGGAAGGTTTCGGCCAGACCGTTACCGTCCGTCAGGACGCGGTTGAAACCATCGAGTACAACCGCGACAAGGGCATGAGCGTCAGCGTGTACATCGGCCAGCGTCGCGGTAATGCCAGCACTTCGGACTTTTCGAAAAAGGCCGTGCGCGACACCGTGGATGCCGCGCTCAATATTGCGCGCTATACCGCGGAAGACGACTGCGCCGGACTGCCCGACGCCGACCAGCTCGCCACCGAATTCCCCGATCTCGACCTGTATCACCCGTGGGAAATCAACGTCGAACAAGCCATCCAGCTGGCGAGCGAATGCGAACAGGCCGCGTTCAAAACCGACAAGCGCATCAGCAACTCCGAAGGTGCCACTGTCAACATCAGTGAAGGGCGCTTCGTACAGGCCAACAGCCTGGGCTTCATGGGCGGCTATCCCAGCTCGCGTCACAGCGTGAGCTGCTCGGTAATCGCCGGCAAGGGCGACGGCATGCAGCGAGACTACTGGTACGGTACGGCGCGCAATGCCCGCCAGATACTGAAAGTGGAAGAGATCGGCCGCATCGCCGCCCAACGCACCTTGCGCCGCCTGAACGGGCGCAGGCTGGACACCATGCAATGTCCGGTTCTGTTCGAATCCCCGGTCGCAGGAGGTTTGTTCGGCCATTTTGTGGGCGCAGTGAGTGGCGGCAGCCTGTATCGCAAATCTTCTTTCCTGCTCGATCAACTGGATAAGCCCGTATTCTCCAGGAATGTCCGTATCGACGATGTGCCGCACACCTTGCGCGGCCTTGCCAGCAGTGCCTTCGACGACGAAGGCGTGCGCACCCGACGCCGAACCATCGTCGAAGAAGGCGTGCTGCAAGGTTATTTCCTCGGTAGCTATTCCGCGCGCAAACTCGGCATGCAAACCACCGGCAATGCCGGAGGTACGCACAACCTGATCGTGCGCCCGGGCGAGTTGAACTTTTACGGACTGCTGCGCCAGATGCAGCGCGGTCTGCTGGTCACCGAACTGCTCGGCCACGGCGTCAATCCTGTCACCGGCGACTACTCGCGCGGCGCGGCGGGCTTCTGGGTAGAGCACGGCGAGATCCAGTATCCGGTGGAAGAAATCACCATCGCGGGCAACCTCAAGGAGATGTACAAAAACATCGTCGCTGTCGGCAACGATCTGCTGGTGCAAGGCTCGCGTCAATGCGGCTCGGTGCTGATCGAGAACATGATGGTGGCGGGAAAGTAAGAATTATTTCCGACTTCTGTGCGGACGTTCAAGTCAATGCTGATGTCTACGGGTTGAGCTGCTGATACACCAGTTGCGCCACTCGCAGCAGTTCTGACTTCTCAAGGTCGCCCGAAAGCGCATAACCAAACGGTCCGTCTATCCAGTAGAACACGCCGACATTTTCCTCGCGCGCATAGCGGAAGGCGGTTTCCTGATTGTCGGTTTTGTCGGTGCGCACATAGAGCGTCAGGCGTTGTCCGCGCGCATCCTGATACATGAATTGTGCGGCAGGACCATTGCTGCCGGGTAGCAGTCGTCCGCCTACCAGCTCATAACCCGTCGCAGCCAGATGCGGCACCTTGAGCGGAGCCCCCAGCCGTTTCGACAGCCATGCCGTCAGGTGCGCTTCCTGATCGGCGCCGACTTCCACCGGGTGGCGCACTTCCGGAGTGTAGACAGCATGGGCCATGGCGGCCTGACTGGCCAAAGACATCGACGCCACCGTCGGCACTTTCTGTGCATCGTGCAGGAACCAGCCCAGCATGCCACCAATAGCTAACCAGACCGCCACTGCGGCATAGCGCAACTGCGGCAGTATGGTCCAAGACTGCGGCTCCGGTTTGATCAATCTCTGGGGGATGGCTTCGTTCAGCACCGGATCGAACAGTGTATGCAACGCCGCATTTTGTTGGCGATAGGAATCTACTCGTTCGGCATCCCCCGGATGCGATGCCAGCCAGGCCTCCACTTCGGCGAGGCGCAGCGGATCCAGCTGACCGTCGGTATAGGCCTGCAACTCGGACTCGTTCAAGGTCTTCATCGTTTCGTTCATTTCACTACCCTCAATTCCGGAGCAGAATTGCCCGCCATGATCTGGCGTAAATGCTCGCGACCGCGCGACAGTCGCGACATCACCGTGCCTACCGGCACGCTCAATACTTTTGCTACTTCCTCATAACGCATTTCCTCCAGCCCGATCAGAAGCAGCACTTCGCGTTGCTCGACAGGCAGGCAATCGAGCGCGGTCTGGATGTCCCTGATTTGCAGCCCGTCCTCCTGCGTGGCGCGTACCGGTATGTTCAGTTCATCCTCATCCAGCGATTGTTGTGCAGGTATCGCACTGTCGGCCCGAACATTGTTCGCGTGGATGTTGTGCATGATGGAGAACAGCCAGGCGCGCAGATCGCTGCCGCGCCGCCACAAGTGGAACCGGCCCCACGCGCGTTCCAGCGTGTCCTGCACCAGATCGTCCGCGCGACCGCGTTCCCACACCAGCGACCGGGCATAGCGGCGCAGGCGCGGGATGTGTTCTTCGATCAGGCGGTCGGTCTCGTTCAAGTGACTGCTCCGTTAACTCAGTACGCTGCCGGCATCAGCTTCGGGTCGATCTGGTAGATTTCGTCGACGATCTTGCCGTCGCGGTAGACCAGCACATAACGCACAGCGCTGACTAATTTACCCTTGAACGAGATATTCGCGGTGACGGTGGCACCATTGGGATTGGCGTTTTCTTCCACTTTGCTGATGCTCACTTCAAGCGGGGCAAAATTCTTTGAGAACTTGCTCCAGACCTCGCGGATCTTGTCCTTGCCGGCATAGGCGCCATCCAGCTTGCCGCCCACCCATTGCATGGTAGGGGTGGCGCCATAATCCATCATGACTTGATCGACATTGCCTGCGGCAATCGCCTTGAAATGTGCGGTGGCATCGTCGGCCGGAGCGGCATAAACCAGTGTGGAAAGAGAAAGCAGGGTTGTAACGCAGAATGTACGGATAATTGTGTTCATGTCAGCCTCCTGATATTGGTTGAGTTGGGGAGTGGCACAAATGCAAACACGCCTGCTACCCAATTTATTCCAGGACAGAGAAATTATTTTCCGGAACGCGGGTTCCGGATGCCGTTGGGACTCTGAAATGGGGGCTTCGTTGTCCCCGTCTATTAGACTATACCGTTCAGCGCGGCTCGATCTGCCAAAGGTGCTGCGACACCGAGAACCACGCGCCCAGCCAGCCCAGGTACGCCGAGAATCCCAGCAGCGTGATGCTGTCGGCCAGCGAGAGGTGTTGCAGGCTGAAGTTGCTGGCATAGAGCTGGGTCAGGTTGCCGACCTGGTGATTTAGCAGCAGCAGGCTGATTGCCACCAACAGCCATGCCGCGATGCCGCCCAGCAAACCCTGGGTCAGGCCGAAGTAGAGGAAGGGGCGGCGGATGAAGGCATCGGTTGCGCCGATGAGCTTGGCCACCTCGATTTCTTCGCGGCGCGTGAGGATCTGCAAACGGATGGTGTTGAAGGTGATGGCGATCAGCGCGAAGCTCAACAGCGCGGCAAGAATGGCAACTGCCATGCGCCCGAAATCAATCAGCGCTTCCAGTTTGTGTATCCAGGCCGAGTCGAGTTGCACATGCTCGAAGTGTGGCCAGCTCTTCAGTTCATCGCGCAAGGTTTCCAGCGCCTTTACATTGCCGTCTTTCGGATACACGATAAACGCATCCGGCAACGGATTCTGCGATAGGCCGCCGATGACGTCGGACATGCCTGTGCTTTGCTGCAGTTTTTTCAACGCCGCTTCGCGCGAAACGAATTCGATGCTTTTGATTCCCGCATGTTGTTTCAGTTTCTCGCCGATGTGTTCGATGTCGGCGGCGCCCGTGCCTGCGGTGAGGAATACACTGATCTGCGGCGTACCCGCAATCTTCGATCCGAGTGTTTGCACACTCTTCAGCAAGACATAACCGCCGACCGGCAGACTCAGCGCGATGCCGATGATGAGGATATTGAGCAATGTCGCATTGGGCGTGAGCAGCAGGCGGCGCAGGGTGTAATTGAGCACGCGCAGGTGTTCGATCAGTGTTTTCATGCCTGCAGTTCTCCCTTCTTGAGGTGCAATGCGCGTGCGGGGAACTGGCGCAGGATGCCTTCGTCGTGGGTGGAGATGAGCAGCGTCACGCCGACCTGGTGGAACGATTTGAAGATGTTCATGATCTCGTTCGAATACTCGCTGTCGAGATTGCCGGTGGGTTCATCCGCCAGCAGGATGGTGGGGCGGTTCACGATGGCACGGGCGATGCACAGGCGCTGCTGCTCGCCACCGGAAAGTGCAATGGGATGGGCTTTCTCGCGGTCAAGCAGACCGACCTTGTCTAGCGCGGCACGCACGCGCTTGGCGGATTCGCGATGTTCGAAGCCGCAGATTTGCAACGGCAGCATCACGTTGTCGAAGGCGTTGCGGTCGAACAATAGCTTGTGGTCCTGGAAAATCAATCCGATGTTGCGGCGCAATTGCGGGATGGCGGCGGGCTTGATCGAGCGGATGTTCTGCCCTTTGACCAGTACGCCGCCGCTGCTCGGGCGTTCGATGGCAGCGACGAGTTTGAGCAGCGTGCTTTTGCCCGCACCGGAATGTCCGGTGAGATACACCATCTCGCCCTCGGCCACGTCGAAGCTCAGATTCTTCAGGGCTTCGTGCCCGCCGGGGTAGCGTTTATAGACCTGGTTGAATTTGATCATTACAAAGTCGCCATTGGGTTAAGCCCCTCGCCCGCAGGCGGGAGAGGGGTTGGGGTGAGGGGTGTCAAGTCGAAGCAGAAATTTTTGGTACTCATAGTCCCTCATCCCCGGCCCTTACACCCGCAAGAGGTACGCCGGTGGGTCCCCGCTGCTTCGCAGCGACCCATCCGCAGTCCCGCCTGCGGGCGAAGGGAGTAAAACAGTATTTAATCTGGTCGATTCAATAATCCTAACAACGCCGCCACAAAATCCTCCGCCACAAACGGCCTTAAATCGTCCAGCCCTTCGCCCACGCCGATGAATCGCACCGGAATCGGGTGCGCCTTGGCGATGGCGGCAATCACGCCGCCCTTGGCGGTGCCGTCGAGCTTGGTCAGCACCAGTCCGGTCACATCCAGTGCATCACCGAAGGCTTTGACCTGCGACAGCGCATTCTGTCCGGTATTGGCATCCAGCACCAGTAGCACTTCATGCGGCGCCTCGGGCAGGGCTTTGGCGATGACGCGCTTTACCTTCTTGATCTCTTCCATCAGGTGCGCTTGCGTGGTCAGGCGTCCGGCGGTATCCGCCAGCACCACATCGATGCCGCGCGCCTGTGCCGCCTGCACCGCATCGTAGATCACCGCGGCGGCATCGCCGCTCTGCTGGGTGATGACGGTGACATCGTTGCGCTTGCCCCATTCCATGAGTTGTTCGCGCGCGGCGGCGCGGAAAGTGTCGCCCGCAGCCAGCAGCACCGATTTTCCCTGGCTCTGGAAATACTTGGCCAATTTGCCGATCGAGGTGGTCTTGCCGGCGCCGTTGACGCCGCACAGCATGATGACGAAGGGTTTGTGGGTGCCGGTCTCCATCGGCTTGGACAGGGGTTGCAACAGCTTGAGCAGCGCGTGCGCCAGCGCTTCTTTCAGTTGTACGGCTTCGGTGAGATGCTGTTCCTTGACCTGGTGGCGCACATCGGCGAGCAGGGAGCGGGTGGCATCCATGCCCACGTCTGCGGTAATGAGAATGGTCTCCAGTTCTTCGTAGAGGTCTTCGTCGATACGGCCGCCGGGAACCAGCAGTGCGGTGAGCTGTCCACCCGTGCGCGCCAGGCTGCCCGTCAAACGGGTCAGCCAGCTGGTCGATTCGGCGGTGGCGGGAGTTTTTTTCAGGAAACTAAACATGGGCACCTCTAAAAATCCAAATTTCGTCGCAATACTGCGTTGCTCACAAAAAATTGCTCCTTACATATCAAATATATGCTGCGTCGCAATTTTTTGCTCGCGCCTTGTCTTGCTTAGAACTTTGAATTTTTTGAGATGCCCACATGCAAGAGTATTCGGAAGTGAATGAAATGTCGCATAATGCGCGCTCATTTTAAGCCGAATCGCGCATCCATAGGGTAGGGAAATGAGAATCCAGTTAATCATCATTGCGCTGTTTTTGCAGATTGCCTCCGTGGCGCAGGCGGAAGTATATGAAAAGACCCTGGGCAACGGTCTCAAGGTCATCGTCAAGGAAGACCACCGGGCGCCGGTGCTGGTCCAGCAGGTCTGGTATCACGCGGGCAGTATGGATGAGAAGACCGGCACTACCGGCGTGGCGCACGTGCTGGAACACATGATGTTCAAGGGCACGACGGAGGTCCCGGTGGGGCAATTCTCCAAGATCATCGCGGCAGCAGGCGGGCGCGAGAACGCCTTTACCGCCTATGACCACACGGCCTATTTCCAGCAACTGCATAAATCCAAACTGCCGCTGGCGATGAAGCTCGAATCCGATCGCATGCATAACCTGCAGATGGCGAAAAAGGAATTCGACAAAGAGATCAAGGTGGTGATGGAAGAGCGCCGCTGGCGCACCGACGATGATCCCCATTCGCTGGTGTTCGAGAAGCTGATGGCGACGGCATTTCAGGAGCATCCATACCATAATCCGGTGATTGGCTGGATGGTTGACTTGCAGAACCTGACGGATACCGACGCGCTGAGCTGGTACAAAACCTGGTACGCACCCAACGATGCGACGCTGGTGGTGGCCGGCGACGTCAAGGCGAGCGAGGTATTCGCCTTGGCGCAGAAATATTACGGCGGAATTCCCGAAGTGAAACTGCCGGAACGTAAAGCCGTGGGCGAGGCGCCGCAGCTTGGTATTCAGCGTATCGTCGTCAAGGCGCCGGCCGAATTGCCTTATCTGATCATGGCTTGGCATGCACCGACCCTGCGCGATACGCAGAAAGACTGGAAGCCCTATGCCCTTGAGGTGCTGGTCGGCGTACTGGATGGGAACAGTTCTGCGCGCCTGAACAAATCTTTGGTGCACGAGCAGCAAGTGGCGATGGATGTGGGCACGGGCTATGACAGCGTGGCGCGCGGTCCCACTCTGTTCGAGATCGATGCAACGCCGCGCGAAGGCAAAACGGTGAGCGATGTGGAAGCAGCGCTACGCGAGCAACTGGCGCTGCTGGTGCGCGAAGGTGTGACTGCGGATGAACTGCAGCGCGTCAAGGCACAGGTGATGGCAGGCGAAGTTTACAAGCGCGATTCGGTGTTCTACCAGGCCATGCAGATCGGGCAACTGGAAAGCGCGGGACTCTCGTACAAGGATATCCCGGTGATGCTGCAAAAGTTGCAGGCGGTCACTGCGCAGCAAGTGCAGGACGTGGCGCGGGAAATATTCAACGATGACCAGCTGACCGTGGCGACGCTTGACCCGCAACCACTGTCAGATAAACCGAAGCACAATCCCGCAGGAGCTGCCCATGTTCACTAGACTCCTTTCCACTGCCGTCATGTTGTTTGCTGCGAGTTCCGCTTTTGCCACGCCGCAGATCCAGCACTGGCAGGCGCCCAGCGGTGCCCGCGTGTATTTCGTGGAAAACCACGACCTGCCCATGCTGGATGTGGCGGTGAATTTCCCTGCCGGCAGCGGCTTTGATGTGGCCGGCAAGGTGGGCGTGGCGCATTTTACGTTCGGCATGCTCGATCTTGGCGTACAAGGCATGAGCGAAGACGACATCGCGCGCAAGTTGGCCGATATCGGCGCGCAGATGGGCGGCCAATTCGATGCCGACCGTGCCGGATTGACATTGCGTACCCTGAGCAGCGCAACGGAACGGGATGTGGCGCTGGATATCCTTGCGCGTTGCCTGCAACAACCGCTGTTCCCGGAACCAGTTTTGGTTCGCGAGAAAGCGCGCTTGATCGCCGGGCTGAAAGAAGCCGAGACGCAGCCGGAAAGTATTGCCGACAAGGCCTTTGGCAAGGCTGTGTTCGGCGCGCATCCCTATGGCGGTCATACGGAAGTGGCCGACGTGGAGAAATTTCAGCGCACGGAACTGGAAGTCTTCTACCGCAGCCATTATTCCGCGAATCACGCCGTGGTAGCCCTGATGGGCGACATCACCCGGGCACAGGCCGAAGCAATCGCGCAGCAGCTGACGGCCAATCTTCCGGCGGGCGGAGCAGATGCACATGTTCCGCCGGTGTTGATACGCATCAAGCCCAGCGAGCAACGCATCCCGCATCCGGCCAGCCAGAGCCACATCCTGATCGGTACGCTCGGTGTGGCGCGCAACGACGAGGACTATTTCCCGCTCTACGTCGGCAACTACATCCTGGGCGGCGGCGGTTTCGTATCGCGACTGATGAACGAGGTGCGTGAGAAGCGCGGCATGGCGTACAGCGTTTACAGCTATTTCATTCCAATGCAACAACCTGGTGCATTCCAGATCGGCCTGCAAACCAGGAAGGACCAGGCAGACGAATCGCTGAAGCTGGTGCGTCAGACCTTGCGTACGTTCGTGGAAAAAGGCGTGACGGAGAAGGAGCTGAAGGCGGCCAAGGACAACATCATCGGCGGCTTCCCGCTGCGCATCGACAGTAACAAGAAGATCATCGATTACCTGAGCGTGATCGGTTTCTACGAACTGCCGTTGACGTACCTGGATGATTTCACTGCCAGGGTGGACAAGGTCACGACCAGGCAGATACGCGATGCGTTCAAGCGCCGCATCGATCCGGATGCGCTGGCTACCGTGATTGTCGGTGCTCCTGAGGATAAGGCGGGAGCAGAAAAATAAACAAGGTTCGCATTATCGGCGGTACTCACCGCAGCCGCCTCATCGAGTTTCTCGATGCCGAAGGGTTGCGCCCCACGCCGGACCGGGTGCGCGAAACCTTGTTCAACTGGCTGGGTCAGACCATGTATGGAAAACGTTGCCTGGATTTGTTTGCGGGCAGCGGTGCGTTGGGCTTTGAGGCGGCCTCGCGGGGCGCCGAGCAGGTGCTGATGGTGGAAAATAACCGTGGCGTTTACCGGGCTTTGCAGGACAATCATAAGAAGCTGGTGTTTAGCAATGTAGCTTTGCGCTGCGAGGATGGGCTAAAATTCGCCCGGCAAGAAAACGGGCTGTTCGATGTGGTCTTTCTCGACCCTCCTTTTAATAGCGATTACCTGCCCCAATTGTTACCCCTGCTGGAAAACAGTTTGACGCAAGGCGGGATGGTCTATCTGGAGAGCGGTACAGCGTTTGAGCCGGACGCTGCTTGGCAAGTCGTCAAGCGTGCCAAGGCCGGTGCGGTGCATTATCAATTACTGGAACGCTTATGAGTATGACCAAAGTGGTTTATCCCGGCACCTTCGATCCCATTACGCGCGGGCATGAAGATGTGGTGCGCCGTGCATCAGGTTTGTTCGACGAGGTGATCGTGGCGGTTGCAGCCAGCCGCAGCGCGACATTGTTTACGCTTGACGAGCGAGTGGAGATGGCGCGTGAAGTCTTTGCCGGGTTCCGCAACGTCAGGGTCGAAGGCTTCGACAACCTGCTGATGAAATATGTGTTGTCGCAGGGCGCCCGTGTAGTGCTGCGAGGGTTGCGCGCGGTATCGGACTTTGAATACGAGTTCCAGATGTCGGGCATGAACCGCACTCTGCATCCCGAAGTGGAGACGGTGTTTCTGACACCGGCCGAGCAATACACCTTCATTTCCGCCAGCATCGTGCGCGAGGTCGCACGTTTTGATGGGGATGTAAGCAAATTCGTGTCACCTTCGGTGGTGCTGCGATTAAAAGACAAATATCAACGATAGGAGAGTAGAAGATGTCACTGATTATTACTGACGAATGCATCAATTGCGACGTGTGCGAGCCGGAATGTCCGAACGGCGCCATTACGCAAGGCGAGACGATTTACATCATCGACCCCAAAAAATGTACTGAATGCGTAGGACATTACGACACACCACAATGTGTGGAAGTATGCCCGGTCGACTGTATTCCGCATGACCCGGCGCACGAGGAATCCAAGGAACAGCTGCAGGCCAAATACGAAAAACTGATGGCGGCAAAAGCGTAGATTTAGTCAGGTACCGAAAAAGCCCGCGTGTTTGCGGGCTTTTTTCATTGCGACTTCAAATCTATATCGGACAGGAGTAATGTAGCCACCGGAGGATGGGTATACCTGCAAATAACGACAAGATTCAGCACAGATGAATTCGCAAAACAATGGAATAAACTTACCGCGCATTTCCTTTTGCGCGGTATTGGTGTTCGTGGCGTTCCTGCTTGCCTGGCTGCTGATTTCCAGGATCAGCGAGGCAGAGGCATGCCAGCCGGCCAGCCAGATGCAACGCATAACGGGCCTGTTGGGCTTGCTGGTTTTCGGCTTTGCCGGAGCGTGGTACTGGTATTGGCGCCGGCACGAGCATAGGGCAGCACATGCGGCCATCCTGAAAGAGCGGGTACGTGCCGATGCCCTGCAAATGGAAGGAGATGAGCGCTTCCGCACAGTCTTCGAACATACCGCGCTTCCCATGGTGCGCAACGCGCTCAATGGGGAATTCATCGAGGTCAACGATGCCTGGTGCGGCATGTTCGGTTACAGCCGGCAAGAGGCGTTGTCGCAACACCTTTCGTGGCAGCGGGTTACCCATCCCGAGGATCTGGATCCAAACTCCACGCCGGTGAAGAGATTGCTGGCGGGGGAGGTCGGGGAATTCAAGGTCGAGAAACGATATCTCCGCAAGGACGGCAAAGTGTTGTGGGGAGTTCTGCAAGTAACGCTGGTGCGAGACGAAAAGGGAGCTCCCGAGTACTTCATCAGCGCGATTCAGGACATCACCGAGCGCAAGCAGGCGGAACAGATGATCAGCTTCATGGCTTATCACGACAAGCTGACCGGACTGCCCAACCGGGCATTGCTGTTCGATCGCCTGTCGCAAGCCATGTCACAGGCAAAGCGCGACGCAAAGAATGTGGCTTTGCTGTTTGCCGATCTGGATGGATTCAAGGATATCAACGACAAGCTCGGACACGAAGCCGGAGATAACGTACTAAAAATGGCCGCCCAGCGTTTTCTGGCCTGTGTGCGGGCGGTGGACACTGTGTCGCGCTTTGGCGGCGATGAGTTCGCCATTGTCCTGGGAGGCCTGGACGACCCGCAACAAGCGAAAGGTGTTGCGGAAAAGATCGTGCAGGCGTTTGCGCAGGGGCTGACCTTGCCTGACGGGCAAGTGTGCTTTGTAGGGGCAAGCGTTGGCATCAGTATTTATCCCGAACATGGCAACGCGATGGACAATTTGATGACGGCAGCCGATCAGGCGATGTATGAGAGCAAGCATCACGGGGGGAACTCCTTTACTTTCTTCAGGAAAGCGGCGCCGCTCAAAGGCGATTTCCAGTGGGTCAATATTGATGACAACCAACTGGTGGGACTGGAGGAGCTGGACGAGCAACATCGTAATCTGGCCTATCTCGTGAACCGGTTGAACGAGACTTTGCAGCGCAACGAATCACCGCAGTTTATTGCGCAGATTTTCGATGAATTGCTGGCGGCGACCACGCACCATTTTGAAACCGAAAGCCGTTACATGGCGGAAAGCCATTACCCCGAGCAGGAGGCGCATGAAGAAGAACATGCGCGACTTGTGAAAGAGGCGCTGCTGTTCAAGGCGCAATTCAATCAAGGTCGGGAACATATGGTTTTGCAATCGATCAGGGACTGGCTGCTCGAACACATCATCTATTCAGACAGGAAGATGGCGGCGTATCTGATCTTGCGCGGAATGAAATGAATTGTAGTTGTCGCTGATGACCGTTTTGCTGCGGTGAAAATTATACATAACCACAGTATTTCGTTAATCTACGTCAGTCTAATTCGATCTGATCTATTGGTCTGGGGTGTTGCCCACCGGTCGCAGTGGATGCGTTCTAAGTTTCTGCCGTAAATTTCGGCCAGCTGCCGGAGACGGCATACGGATTCATGGCTTCCTGGAACATCTGCACATTGTTGCGGCCGTTCTGTTTCGCCAGATACATGGCAGTGTCCGCATTTTTCATCAGGCTGATTTCATCTTCGCCATGATCGGGATAGACGGCGATGCCGAGGCTGCAACCGATCCTGATGATGTGTCCGTTAACCTCGAAAGGTTGATCCAGGGCGTGGCGAATCTTTTCCGCCACGGTAATGGCGTCCTTCCTGGTTTCGATGGTCGGCAACAACACGACAAACTCATCGCCGCCTATGCGCGCGACGGTATCGGATTCGCGCACCGCGGCAAGCAGGCGCTGGGCGATTGCCATCAGCACCAGATCGCCGATATTGTGGCCCAGCGTGTCGTTGACGGGTTTGAACTTGTCCAGATCAAGATAGATGAGGGCGCCATGCGAAGTGCTGCGCTTTGCCTGGGCCAGCATCTGTTGCAACCGGTCGGTGAACAGTGAGCGATTGGGCAAGCCGGTAAGCATGTCGTGGTGGGCGAGATGCTGGTATTTCTGTTTCATCTCCTTGATCAGCACCCGCTGTTCGCGTTCTTCGCTGAGCGTGATTTCGACCACGCCCAGCAAGTGATTCACGTCGTGTACCAGTTGCACGATCTCATCCTCTTTCTGGCCGGCGATCAAGTTGACGCGGGTGTGTGTGCCGGGGGATATCTGGTGCAGCTGTTTGGACAGATGGTGAATGGGAATGGTGATCAGGCGCGCGATGCTTATCCAGATGACCAGTCCGGGCAGTATGATCAGGGCGAGAATGCTCAGCGCCAGTTGTCCGGCCTGGTGAAAAGCTCGTGTCTTGATGATCGAGCTGTCCATGCGCGTCTCGAGGTGCCCGATGATTTCCTTGTCATCGAACGGGGAGCTCAGGTTGTGGGTGATGATTTCCGGGCACTGCTCGTTCGTGGCGTACTTCTTGACTGAAATATCCAGCCCGTCGTTGTTGTACAGCCTTGCCTGACACACGTTGTCGCCGCGCATCAGGCCCTTGATAACGTCATTGGCGATTTCCTTGTTGCCGCTGTAACTCGCGATCGCGGCGGAGTACTCGACCGTGTCCATGAGCTGGTTGATCTGCTGCTCGCCTTCCTGCAATTTATTCTGGAACGCGATAAAAAACATCAGCAGCACCGTACAGCCGCCGATCACGGCGGTGCTGGTAAATACGATCAGGAACAACCGTACCTTGAGGCTGCTGAATTTCGGCATCTTCATTTCAGGGTTAGCACCGGTGTGACATTGGCATCGGCATCAGGGGCGACACTGTCGACATAGCCCAGCGCCCCCTGGTTTTTGCCCACCACCTGCATGATGGTTGCCTTGTCGGCCAGCCTGCGCGGCGGGTTAGCCTGCCCGGTGAACGACAGGCGCGCCCAGTAGGCATTGATTTGCGCCATGTTTTTACCGGTGATGGATTGGTAAAAGCGGGCGCGTACCGCCGAGTCACCCTGATAGTCCAGCGGAAGCGGAACGCTGCCGTTGGGCAGGCTGGTGACCCGTCCCATATAAATATCGGCGATCTGTTTGCGGGTGAGGCTGCCCAGATCATTTTTGCTGTTGGCAATGATGGTGATATCAGGCTCTGCATGGGCTGCAGATGCCCACAGGCAAATACATATCAAGAGAGTCTGTCGCATCATCAAAATATCCTGTCGTAAGCCAGTGTGAGCAGCCTGGCATCGCCGTATCTCGGCGACCAATTGACACCGCCGCGGTCACGCTGCACATCCAGTTGCGCTTTGACGTCGCTTTGCGGCGTCAGGAAATAGCGCGCTGTCAGAGAGCGGTCGATATGGCTTTCCTGTGCCGAAGAATCGCCGCCCATGGAAGTGACCGCCTGGCTGTGATATTCGGAAACGTTGAAAGTGGCCTCCCAGTCGCCGAAGCGTCGCGTCACGCCCAGGCGGTTTGCATGGTCCTTGAAATTGGCATCGGGACGGTCGATGAAAAGGAATTCGGTCGACAGCAACCAGTCGGCATAGTCCACGCTGAAAGCCGCCGTATAGATTCTCTGGCGCGTGACCTTTCCGTTCAGGAAAGGGTCGCTGCTGGGGACCAGTGTCTGCGTGGCGCTATCCCACACACCATTGATATTCTGGCGCCGGGTCGATGATTGAATGTAGGCAAGGCGTGTCTCGAACCAATCCTTGGTGAACATCGCATTCACGCCCAGAATGTTGTTCCAGTCGACATCCGTCCGCGAGGTCTGGCCGTTGTAGATTTTCCAGTAGCCGCTGTCCTTGGCATGTTCGCTACCCGCCAGAATATTGGTACTGATATCCCACGCGTTCCACTGGTTGCGATGCATCAAGTTGACGCCGTTGTAATTGACCGCTTCCCAGCCGTAGAGCTGGGGCGGCAAGTGCGTCCAGGGCAGCGAGAAGCCGACATCCTGACTGTCCGAGTAGTAAAACAGCGGCAGGCGTTTGCGGCCCACTTGGATAGACGTGTTGTCGGTCAGGCGATAAGTGCCGTATAGCCATTCCAGATCGATATGGCCGTGTTCGCTGCCGCGCGCGACAACTTGTGCCGTCATGGAAAATCGGGAATCGGGCAGGGTTGCGGTTCCTTGCAGGCCCAGTTTGGAGTCCGGGCCGAATTGCAGGCCGCCGCGATTATCGTAAATGGCATTCTGTGCATAGTCGGAGATAAAGCACGGGCACTGCTTGTCCATCACTTGACCGTGCGTGCCGCCCAGCATCATGCCGGCGCCGACGGTCAGGAAGCCGGAGCCGGCGAATCCCCAATCGGCCGATTCATCCGCATATGCTGTAGCAGTTTGAAAGCAAAAGCTAGCCACGAGTAGTGTTCCGTAAATATTCTTTTTAAGCATTTTTCCTGTTGTTGTCGCTGCGCGGACTCGTTATTAATTGGCCAAAATTCAATGGCGGCTATAGGTTAGCGCACCAAGTTTGCGGAGAATACCTTAAACGAGCCATTAAATTGCAGCTCTGTTGTTCCCGGTAAAACAGCCGGGAAGGTCTATCCCGATGTTCCATAGGGGGAAAAGGAAGGCATTTGACATGCGTTCAGGTGTAGCCGGAGTTGATTTCTTCCTGTTTCCCCACAAAAAACTTGGCGGGAATTTTAAAGTCAATTTTCCGGAAAGCCAATAAATACAGGCTGTTCTGGCGCACAGAGCGCATGCGGGCGCAAACATCGCCCGTTTAATTCCCGACCCAGTTGTTTTCGGCTGCGATAGGACGCAGTGTCTGCAAACGTAACAGTTCTGCAATCAGTTCAGGAGGTTCGGGGTGGCCTAACAAATAGCCCTGGAGCAGGTCGCAGCCGCACTCCACCAGAAATTTCTTTTCGCTTTCCTGCTCGATGCCTTCGGCCACCACGTGCAGCCCCAGTTTTCCTGCCATGGCTACGATGGCTTCCACCAGTACGGATTGCTCGCTGCGCGCGGTAACGTTCTGGATAAATGAGCGGTCGATTTTCAGCACGTCCACAGGCAAAGTGCTGAGGTAGGACAGAGAAGAGTGACCGGTGCCAAAGTCGTCAATGGAGATGCGTACGCCCTGCTTTCGCAGTTCGGCCAGTTGTTCGCGCACGATGGGGTTGCTGTCCATCAACATGCGCTCGGTGATTTCAATTTCCAGGCACTCGGGAGGCAACTCCAGTTCGCGCAGCTTGGCGATAGTGTGCTCGACAATGCCGGCATTGAGAAAACGCGAGGGGCAAACGTTTACCGCCATGAATAGGTCGGCGCCCAGTTGTTCGCGCCAGGCCTTGAGTTGGCGACAAGCCTTGATAAACACCCATTCATCGAGGATGCGGATGAGATCGGACTGTTCCGCTACGGGAATAAACTGTTCCGGCGGTACCGTGCCGAGCAGCGGGCTGTGCCAGCGCGAGAGTGCCTCAAGCCCGCGAATGCGCCCGGAGCGGCTGTCCACAAGCGGCTGGTAATACAGTGTCAGTTCATCGCGTTCGAGGGCGGCACGCAGTTCCACTTCCAGGGTCGCGGTGCGTACTGCGTTGTGGCTCATTTCTGGCGCGAAGTATTCTATCCGGTCGCGTCCATGTTCCTTGGCGCGATACAACGATATTTCCGCGCAACGCAGCAATGTTTCGGCCGATTCGCCATCCTGCGGATAACGCACTACACCCATGCTGGCGGTGATCGTGAACAGGCGATCCATGACCTTGATCGGCGAACGCAGGCAGGCAAGCAGCCGGTTGGCGACCTGTTCGCTGGCAAGCTCGGGCAACAGCAGCAGGAATCCATCTCCCTCCAGGCCGGCGATGCGCGCGCGCGGAGGCAGATTGAAACGCAGGCGTTCGGCAACTTCGGACAGCAGAATATTGCCGGCGGCATGTCCAAGTGCATTATTGACGCGCCGGAAGTGATCCAGATCCAGTACGGCAACGGCGAACCCGCTATTTTCAGTTTGCGCGCGTTCGATTTCCTGCTCGATTGCGCGCAGCGCCCAATAATGCGGCGAAGTGGCAAGCGATGCCTTCTCATCCGCCAGCGGCCGCACCGGATGGCCCGGAACACAGGTCAGCAACCCTCCGGCGAAAGCGTGCGCCACCGCCTCTGGCAGGGTGCGCGCATCCAGCTTGAGCATTACCTTACCCAGCAATTGTTCAATCCTGTCCTCTGGCAGCACCAGTCGTTGCGCGATCTGTGCCGGGTTCAAACCGTCGGAAATCCAGGCCAGGCAGGCCCCTTCGTGTCTCGACAAGATGCCGTCCGAATCTTGCAAAAAAGGCACGGCAAGTCGGGAATAGGCATCCTGAAAATATAGCGAGAACAGCACGACGCGCCCGATATCGTCCAGCCCGCGACAAGTCTCGTTGCGGCAGGCAAGGCCGATGCCGCCGATTCTGTGGGTCACGATATCGAACAAAGGAATCGATATCCCCGACACGAGGCCGTGACGCTGTGCTTCCTCAAACATAGGTCCGGCCCCGGCGCGATCGAACGCCTCTTTGCGCCAGACAAAAGGCGTGCGCTGCTCCTGGCTGTGGCGCACACATGGATCAATCGAGGCAAAGCCTTCGCTGATATATTTTTCGATCCAGGCGGCAGGGTAGGTGGTGATGATCTTGGAGAAACTGACGGTGCTGTTCTCCATTTTGAAGCCGGTGGCATAGAGGAAGTAATCGAAGCCCATGCCAAGCACAAATTCCTGGGCGAGCTGGCGCAGATCGGCCTCGTCTTTGGCTTCCAGCAACGTCTGGAAGTTGTCGTGGCTCATATGCGCCGACATTGCCGCTGCAGGCTTATGGGCATAACAGAAAAGGCGCGATCCGCAACGGATGCAAGCCTGTCAGAGCGACAGAAAATTTTACTTCCTCCTAAATTTCTTTCCGGCTATATGGTTTTGTGCTGCAGATGCCGGTGATGCATTCTATATGCCGTTATGCAAATCCTGCCAGCATTTGCGACATAAACTGATGCATTACCCCAGTAATTCAGTGGGCTGGAATTTGAGGGAAGATGATTCGAAACTCGTGAGAACGAGTTGTGAGGAAATGCAGGACGAGCGCACTAAAACCCGGAGCGGGTTGTTGGTTTGCGCTTGTGCGTAGTCGGAGTCAATTCAAGTCCGGCACGATTAAATAGCTTTCGCTGCTGAGCCACCACGATCAGCACTGATACTCGTACATTCTTTTCAGGAAAGTATCGACATCGACATACGCCAGATCGCCAGGCAGATTGACATGTTTGTTGGCCTGAGCAACAGGGCTTTCAGCGACGAGCTGAATTTGCGGGTTCCATCCCGCACACATCACCTCTTCGCCGTATTCTTCACTCACTGGCGCTTCAAGCTCAATCTCGCTTCCGTTCACGATGGTATCCATCTCACACCTCCTTTGGGGGCAAAACAGCCCTTGTTCACAAGCTACCGGACTCTGCAAAAAAAACCTATACGCAGTATCTCGTATATTCCCCTGGGATCTTTACAGTAGCCTTACAGCAACAGCACTGGTCATATCTTTTTCTTAACGTTCCTTGTCCGGCTACGGATGACGAAACCCGGAACAAAGACCTTCTTACGGGCATGGTGGCAAGGCGGTGGTTCGAAGGAAACTGACTTTATCTCCCACTTCCGCCAGTGCAGGAGAGAGAACGATCTTGAGTGCCGAAGTTCGTTTTCTGTCACTTGCCTCTGCAGTTTTCGGATTCCTCCATGCAAACATCACTTCCTCGCTGTACTCTTTAAGTAAAAGCGTCTCATGCTCGATATCGCATTCTTCTGTATTCATCAAAACGGCAGCCATTTCACACCTCCTTGCCAGAGCATAAGAACATGCCCTTGTACCTAAACTATCGGATTTTGCGTAAGGAATACATTAGCAATATCCAGTATTTCCACCCGTAGTCTTTGCTGTAGTGGTTACAGCAAAGCGTAGGATCAATAACGATCCAGGTGTGCATACGGATGACGAACAAGGCAAATAATCCAGATCCCGGAATAACCGTCCTTTGATATTTCCTGTGTTCAGTAACAGACTAAAGTCTGAGATTCTGCGTGCCGTCATGCCTCTTGCCACGCCGTTAGTTAAGTAAGACACTATGCGATGACCGTTTGGCGGCGTCCAACAATCAACTAATAAACCAATAAACGAGCGTGGCAACTAACTGACATGGATAAAACCCTGAAACTTCGCACTTTCTCCGATACGGCAAAGAATCCAGTCGCGAAAGACAAATCCTCGAAAGAACGCAATATCGCGCAGGAGCTGGAAAAGAAAACCGCGCACCTTGATGAAGAGCGGAACAAGTCGCTGGACTTGCTGAAAACAATCGTGCAACTTCGCGAAAGCCTGAAGCTGGAGCAGGAAAAGTCAGCCGTGCTGGAATCCCGGGTGATCAAGCTGGATTCGGTTGAAGAGAATCAACTCGTCAAGAAAAATGCCCAGCTTGAAGAAGAGAAGAAGAAATCGCTAGAGTACGTAAAGACCATCCAGCAACTACAGGAATCCCTCAAGCAGGAACAGGAAAAATCCGCTCAGATGTCCGGCAGGATGGCTGAACTGGAAACCAAAGTTTATAAACTGGACTCGGTGGAAGAAAGCCAGCTCGTCAAAAAAAATGCCGAGCTTGAAGAAGAAAAGAAAAAATCACTCGAATACTTGAACACTATCGAACAACTCCGGGAGAACCTCAAACAGGAATTGGGTAAATCCGCCGAGACATTAAACCGGATGGCCGAACTGAAAACCAAAGTAGACAAGATGGATTCGGTGGAAGAGAACCAGCTCATCAGGAAAAATACCCTGCTGGAAGAAGAAAAGAAAAAGACACTCGAGTATGCAAAATTGATCGATCAGCTCAGGGAAAGTATCCGGGCGGACCAGGAAGTAACGGCCGGCATGGCCAAGCAAACAGCCAAACTGGAAGCCAGGATAAAAGAGCTTTCAGTAGTGCTCCACAAGATCGCGGGTATGGCTACTGCGGGCAAGCCGGATAGCGACTGACCGGCCTCGATTTATTTTGAATCGGCCAGAAACGCGAGTACCGCCTCCCCCAGTTCCTCCGGCGCTTCTTCCGGCACAAAATGCCCCACCGTATTCAGCCGCAGTGTCAGCGAATTCGGCAAGACATGCTGCCAGCGCTTCAACTCCTTCTCGCGGAACGCGACATCCTTCATGCCCCACACGTACAGGGTGGGCTTTGCTTTCAGCACGCCCATCTTGCCCCATAGCTGAGCCAGCCACGGTGTGGAAGCGATGATCTGTTTGGGAAATATATAGCACCCCTTGCGCAATGCTGCCGTGGGCAGGGCATCCTTGTAGTGCTGGTGCGCATGATCGCCGAGCTTGTGTTTGTCGCCGAATGCAGCGCGCATGAAAGAACTGGCGAAGAAGTTGAAATGCTTGATCAGGAAGCGGCCGACCGGCCCGCCCATGAAGGCGCTGAAAGCGACATAGTGGAAATCCTTGTCCACCGGCCATGCCCAGGTGTTCATAACCACGAGCCGCTTCACGTTCTGCGGATGCGTCACCGCATACTGCATGCCGATGGGGCCGCCCCAGTCTCCCACCACCAGCGTGATGTTCTTCAGGCCCAGATGCTCGATCAGTGAGGTCAGATTCTTCGCATGCTCCTCCGGCAGATAGCTCCAGTCTGCAGGCTTGTCCGAAAGACCAAAGCCGATATGGTCGGGCGCGATGCAGCGGTAGTGCGGGCTGAGCCGCTTGATCAGCTTGCGGAAGAGGAACGACCAGGCCGGGTTGCCATGCAACATCACGACAACCTCACCTTGGCCCTCGTCCACATAATGCAGCTTGCCCGCAGGAGTCTGGAAATAATGCGAGGCAAACGGATATTCGTTACGGTCGATCCAGTCTGGTTTGCCCATGTCTTCTCCCTGTTGAAATTATTGTTGTCCGGCATGCAGATTACGCCCAAGCGGCAGAGAAACGTCAGGCGGCCATCTCCGCCAACTTGCACACCGTGTTCCAGTTGCGGGCACTGGCCGCAACTCCCAGCAACTTTTCCGTCCGTGCGGCGAGCTTTGAATTTCCGACGCCATCCGGGGCGTGCAGGTAGAACACCTTGCCTGCCAGCTTGAAACGTTCGGATTGTGTTTTGAGGGCTTCCAGTGCCTGCAAATCCGGCAGGTGCGGCGCCTCATCCAGAAAGAACAGGTGCAGTGATTTCGGTTCAGACTCGGCCTCCGGGTAAGGATTGCCCGCCATCGCCTTTTTCAATTCCGCCTCTTCCAGCAACAAGATGTGTGGCGCAAAGCCATGCTTCGCCTTGATCGCGGTAGTGATCTTTGTCGCCAGCGCCGCCTTGTTCTTCAGATCGCAGCGGAACACCACATTTCCGCTCTGAATGTAAGTTTGAACTTCGCGCAAACCCATTTCCTCCAGCAAAGCGGACAGCTCCTTCATCGGCAATTTGTTGTTGCCGCCGACATTGATGCCGCGCAACAGGGCGATAAGTGTGGTCATAGGTGGGCAGATGAACAATAGGAAATGGTCAGGATGCAGTCTATCGAAAAACCATTCGACGCTGAACCACTTTAGTCTGAGGTTTCGATGGGGAGACTATTGCGAAGCTGCTCCCAATAGTTGATGATTACTTATGACTTACAAAACCAGGAGATCCAGATGCGCACATCAAAACACAAGGTGACAACTGCGGCGACACTGTTGTGCCTGCTGCTCGGTACTGGAGTGGCTCAGGCAATGCAGGGCATTCAAATGCCGAATGGACAGACGGCGCAAGGAAAGATACTGGGGGGGCGACTGATGATCGTCGGTCCGGATCACAAACTGCACCCGGCTACAGACGGCCAGTATCACAACGCCGCCGGGCAATCGATCATCATTCAGGGCGGCAGGATCGCGCCGGGCGGAGCACAGGCAATAGGGCCAAAACCGGATGATCCACGCTTGACCAGGGCGATCGGGCCGAAGCCGGACGATCCGCTCTTGACCAAGGCGATTGGACCAAAGCCGGATGATCCGCACGCCACGATCCTGCCGACTACAGCGTTGCCGCCGAGTGTCGGACCGGTCTCGACTGGCGGCACGACTCTTGGTGTTGCACCCTCAAATACCGGCATATCCGGTGCCGTGGTTAAACCGCTGACCGTGCAGCCTCCGGTGAGTATATTGGTTAAGTAGATCAAGGGCAGCCCCGGTCAGTAGTGGGGACGTCGAACGATACAAAGGACTGAGCGCGCCAAGCGGAAGTCGGGGCCGGTAGCACTGCTTCGTGGGTATGGGCGGGTAGGGACTCCGGTTTCAAATTGAAATTCGAAGCTGACCCTGAGGTCTCACTGAGGTCTCAGACCCTGAGGTCTCATTCGCGTGTGTTCGTTAGCGGACGGAATGATTATTGGTCATTCATTACTCTCCAAATCATGGGCAACAGCATGCTCGAAGCGAAAGGTGATGGAGATGAATGACAAGGCTGATAGCCGGGCAAAAGATTTCCCCATCGTGTGTGTCGGCGGATCGGCGGGTGGCCTCGATGCTTATATTCGCCTGTTGCAGAATCTTCCGGCGGATATGGGAGTGGCAATCGTCATCGTGAATCACATTACAGAAGTGCCTACCCAGCTGCATAAAGTTCTTCCCCGCTTTTCAACCATGCCGGTTACGCTCATTACGGAACGTCTGGAAATAGAGCCGAACTGCGTATTTATCATCCCCGAAAATCGCGACCTGCACGTCCTCGATGGCGAGTTCATGCTCAAGCCCATATCCAAGCCGCGCGGCTGGCCCGATGTCATCACTGTGTTCCTGCGCTCTCTCACCCAATACTGGGACGGTAAGCTGATTGCCGTTATCGTCTCCGGCTACGATGGCGACGGGGCAGCGGCAATGTGCGGCATCAAACAAGTCGGCGGAATCACCATCGCGCAGAAACTCAGTACCGCAAAACAACCGGACATGCCGGAAAGCGCAATCGAAAGCGGCTGCATCGACTTTATTTTGTCGCCGGAAGACATTGCGAAAGAAATCATACAAATTGCGCGGGTTGAAGCCTGAGTGGCAAGCTTGTTCGTCATCATGAGAAAAGGGGATGGATTTATTAATAAATCTGTCCCCATGTATTCCCCGCTTGCTTATGTATTCCATCGAACCTGAGCCTCGGTTCGGATAGTTTCCCAACTGACAGTATCGCTGGGGTTGGCATCGTCCTCTGCGAGTCGTCGGTCCAGTTCTGCGATCAAGTTATCGGAGTTGCGGTAGCTGCCGTGTTCAATGTCTTTGGTGGTCTCACTCATCACAGGAACACGGCGGGCGAAACCTTGAAGCGTTCCGCCAACGCCTTCACTTGCCGCGTGTTGAGTTCGCGCTTGCCGTTCAGGATGGCAGAAACGATGCTTTGCCCGCCCAGCTCTTCGGCCAGATCCGTTTGCTTCAGGCTGTGCTCTTCCATCAGAAAGGCGAGCACCTTGGCAGGTGCGGCTTCGGGCAGGGTTTGCTGTTTCGCTTCGTAGGCTTCCACTTCTTTGGTTACGAGATCAAGCAGCGGCATCAGGCGATGCGATTCGTTCGCACCGACGCGGTCAAGCAATTCGTCCATTACCTGCACGCGGCGTTTGTAATCCTTTTCGCTGGTGATCGGGCCGAGCGGGACTAACTTGTTCAAGCCCTGCCAGGCGGATTGCACCGAGGTGAGATCAAAGTTGATTGTGTTGTGACTCATGGCGATCCCCGGGGGGGCGAAAACTATAAGCCCTTATTGCTCATTGATTCTGCCGAATTTGCTGGATTTGCTGCCCAAGTACGGGGATGGATTGTTGTATCGTGTCCCAGACGATGTCCAAGTTGATATCGAAATAGCCATGTGCCATACGATTGCGCATTCCGCGCATGCTTTTCCACTGCACATCCGGATAGCGGGCAACGAATTCGGGATATTCATCTGCCAGCTTGGTAGCTGCTTCGCCGATAACCACGATGTTCAGAATCACCGCCTGCTGAGTTCGCTTATCGGCCAGAAATTCTTCCTTGGAAAAACCTTCCACATAGCTGCGGATAAGTCCGATGGCTTCAAGTATATGGTCGAGGTAGTCGTTGTGGCGCAACGGCTGCCCGGAACTCATACCAATGCCGCCTCTTTGAGTATCTGGTCGCGGAACTTGGCGGGCAGATCGCCGGGCGTGAGCACATCGACCGACACACCAAGCAATTCTTCCAGCTCGATTTGAACAGCGCCAAGATCAAGCAACGTTGCGCCAGGAAGCGCATCGACCAGAAGGTCGAGGTCGCTGTCGCTGCTGTCCTCTCCGCGCAGCACAGAGCCGAACACGCGTGGGTTGCGCATTCTGCTTTGCTCAATCACACGGCGAATAGCGGCGCGATGTGTGTGGAGTGCTTCGGAGGGTTTCATGGTCGATGCCGATTAATGACCGGATTGGATGCGCATATTATGCCGTCTTTTTACTTGGCGGCACAGGTAGATGCGAAGTTGGCTGAAACCGTGGTGCGCCGCCCATTTGCGTCCCTGGGTTAGCTCCTGTCGATTCGTAATGCGAACCCGACCCCGACCCCAATACGAGAGGTTATACGTCGTCTCTATGCAACCAATTCACATATTTTGCCGTTCCTTCAGGTCCGGGAAATGCTGATTCTTGATTTACTCCAAGCTTGTCGAGTGTCTTTAATATGTCTAGTTTGCGGGCTTGCGGTATTCCTTTCATGAGAACGCTGCCCATGGTTGACTTGTTCTTATGAATATCTACAAACTTTTTCTCTTTCTTTGAATATGGATGCACAGTAAACCATCCGCTTTGAGCTCTAATTCTGCTGTTATTAACGTTTGGTTTTAGAACAAGCGTTTTCTTTGTTTTGAAAGGATCTGTTTCAGTTGAAGTGTTTAACAACATCGTGTCAGTTGCGAAGAGCATGAAAATATATCCATCCGACTTGGTTGTGTAGTCTAAACAAGCAAACCATAAGGCGAACAAAGGGTTTGTTGTCCAATCAAGTAATCGAGTATTCAAACCATGATGTTGTGCATAGACCAAAATATCCCAATCATTCATCGCTGCAATATCACTTTCGCGCGCAAGTCTTCTCCGAAATTCTTTGACGATTTTTACTTCAAGATCAGTTGTATCAATTTTAGGGTTTCTTCGAGCCACTTTTGGTAGTAGTGGGTCATTATTTGGCTGACCACGGAATAGGACATTACTGCCAGCGACATTAACCAAAGATTCAGTCGACGCAATAAGGTCTTCCACGGAGGTAATGTACTTATCGTTTTTCATCATGATGTCAACGCAAGTTAGAAGTGCGGGTTATTCTAGAAGGGTTTGTTGCATAAGCTGGAGCATTGTTGCGCACTCTAATTTATTAGAAAGACGGCGGTCAACATGATATGGCGAATCTGCGGCAGACGGCAGACCATATGTGGTTGTCAGTTACACCAACTTCTTCAACTGATAAATCCTCTCCAACGCTTCCTTTGGACTCATCTCGTCCGGTTGCAGATCGCGCAGCGCCGACAATAGCGGATGTTCTTCCGGTTCCGGTGCTTCCGGTGCGGCGGTGAAGAGGTCGCCCTGCGGGTTCTGCGCTGCGCTGTTCTGTTCCAGTCTCACCAGTTGTTTTTTCGCAGAGCGAATGACGCTGTTCGGCACGCCCGCAAGGGCAGCGACTTGCAGGCCGTAGCTCTGGCTGGCGGCGCCTTCGTTTACAGAGTGCAGGAAGACGATGCTGTGCTGGTGCTCGATGGCGGCGAGGTGGACGTTGGCGAGCTGGGTGAATTCTTCCGCCAGCCGCGTGAGTTCGAAATAGTGCGTGGCGAACAGGGTGTAGCTGCGGTTGATCTCCAGCAGGTGGCGCGCGATGGCGTAGGCGAGGGCGAGGCCGTCGAAGGTGCTGGTGCCGCGCCCGATCTCGTCCACCAGCACCAGGCTCTTCTCGGTGGCGTTGTGCAGGATGTTGGCGGCCTCGGTCATCTCGACCATGAAGGTGGAGCGTCCGCTGGCCAAGTCGTCCGATGCGCCGATGCGCGTGAATATCTGGTCGATCTCGCCCAGCACCGCGGCTTGCGCAGGGACGAAGCAGCCGACATGCGCGAGCAGCGCGATGATGGCGACCTGGCGCATGTAGGTGGATTTACCGCCCATGTTGGGGCCGGTGATGAGCAGCGTGCGGCGCGCGTCGTTGAGCGTGGTGTCGTTGGGCGTGAAGGTGTCCACTTGCGCTTCCACTACCGGATGGCGGCCTTTGGTGATGTTGATCTGCGCATCGTCGCTGAACTGCGGCGCGCTGAAGTTGAGCGTGGCGGCGCGCTCGGCGAAGGTGGCGAGTACATCCAGTTCGGCGATGGCGGCGGCGATGCGCTGCAGTTGCGGGATGAACGGTGCGAGCTGGTCAAGCAGTTGTTCGTAGAGGAACTTCTCGCGCGCCAGGGCGCGGTCGTTGGCGGAGAGCGCTTTGTCCTCGAAGGCTTTCAGTTCCGGCGTGATGTAGCGCTCGACGTTCTTCAGTGTCTGGCGGCGGCGGTAGTCGTCCGGTACCTTGTCGGCATTGGCGAAGCTGACTTCGATGTAGAAGCCGTGTACGCGGTTGTATTCGACTTTCAATTTGTCGATGCCGGTACGGGCGCGTTCGCGGGTTTCCAGTTCGAGGAGGAAGTCGCCGCAGTTGGTTTGGATGCCTCTTAATTCATCAAGCTCGGGGTCGAAGCCGTCGGCGATTACGGAGCCTTCGCGCAGGACGGAGGAGGGTTCGGGTTTGATGGTCCTTTGTAGCAACTCCACTAACTCATTTCCCGTTCGCCCTGAGCCTGTCGAAGGGTTGACGGGCGCGCTGGACTGGTGGCTGTATTCAGGTTCGCCGGCGCTTTGCGCCGATCCTTCGACAGGCTCAGGACGAACGGACTGGAGGAAAGCATCGGCCAGTTGCTTGATAAGCGCGGTATCGCACATCTCCAGTGTGGCGTGTAACTGCGGCAGGGTCTTCAGCGTTTCGCGCAGGCCGGAAAGGTCGCGCGGTCTTGCGCTGCGCAGGGCGATGCGGGCGGTGATGCGTTCCACGTCCACGCTGGGTTTGAGGTGTTCGTGAACCTGGGGGTAAAGCTCCCTCGCCCTTTGGGAGAGGGCTGGGGTGAGGGTGCTTTCAGCGTGAATTTCACCATTCCTTCCCTCACCCCCAGCCCCTCTCCCAGAGGGCGAGGGGAGTCGGAGTTGCTCAACCGCATCAAGCCTGGCTTGCAGCGTAGTGCGGTTGCGCAGCGGATGGTGCAGCCAGTGGGCCAGCAACCTGCTGCCCATGTTGGTGGCGCAGGTGTCGAGCAGCGAGAGCAGGGTGGGTGCTGGCTCACCGCGCAGGGTCTGGGTGATTTCCAGGTTGCGTCGGGTGGCGGCGTCCATGCGCACGTATTCGTCGGCGTGATAGACCTGTGCGGCTCTGATGTGGGCGATGCTCTGGCCTTGGGTGAGTTTGGCGTAGCCGAGCAGGGCGCCTGCGGCTTCCAGACCCACGGTGAAATCTTCGCAGCCGAATCCGGCGAGGTCGATGGTGGCAAACTGTTGGCACAGCGCGCGGTGGGCGGTGTCGCGGTTGAAGTGCCAGTCTGGCAGCGACTTGCTGGCGGCGTTCTTGAATTGCGGTGCTTTGGTACTTTCGGCGAACAGTATCTCGGAAGGTTGCAGGCGTTCCAGTTCGGCGGGCAGTTGCTTGGCGGCGACTTCGGCGAGCGTGAAGGTGCCTGCGGCGAGGTTGAGCCAGGCGAGGCCGACTTCGTTATTGCGTTGGTGCACGGCCAGCAGCAGGTTGTCGCGCTTTTCTTCCAGCAGGGCGGAGTCGGTAACGGTGCCGGGGGTGACGATGCGCATCACTTTGCGTTCGACCGGGCCTTTGCTGGTAGCGGGGTCGCCGATCTGTTCGCAGATGGCGATGGACTCGCCCATTTTCACCAGTCGTGCGAGGTATTGCTCCACCGCGTGGTAGGGCACGCCCGCCATCTTGATCGGCTGGCCGTTGGAGGCGCCGCGCTGGGTGAGAGTGATGTCGAGCAACTTGGCGACGCGCACGGCGTCGTCATGGAACAGTTCGTAAAAATCGCCCATGCGGTAGAACAGCAGTTTGTCGGCGTGTTCAGCCTTGATGCGCAGGTACTGCTGCATCATGGGCGTATGGCTGGATTTTTCCGGGGCGTTCATGCGGCAGGACTCAGCTTATCTTGACCACGATGTCGTGCAGTCGGTTGGCGCACAGCGCCATGTGTTCGGCGGCATTGGTCAGGTGGCGGTAGATTTCGCGGCGCTTGAACATGTTGATGTAGTCGGTGCCCTCGAACAGATTGGGCAGGGCGACGCGGTAAAGTTTTTCGGCATGGCGCTCGGCCTGACGCGCCAGATTGGCGTCCTCCGCGGCTGTGGCGGGTGCGGTGCCGAGCTTGGAATAGCCGTTGGCCAGCGCATCCACTCCCTCCTTGATGCAGTGCGAGATGTTGCGCATGAAGTCATCCGGCTTGACGCTGAGTACGTCCATTTCGTGCACGGTGGTTTTGCAGTACATCACGATGTCGTCGAGCGCGATGATGGCGCGGTAGATGTCCTCGCGGTCTATCGGGGTGGAAAATGCTTCATTGAGTTCGTGCAGGTTGCGCATCTTGAGCAGGTCGGCTTCGTGCACGTCCTGTTTGAGCGCATCGGCGACCAACGAGTCGCCGTGTTCCATGTATTCGACCAGCAGGTTGACGGTGTGCGCGACCTTGAGGGTCTGTTCGGTGATCATGTTGAAGAAGTCGGGCACTTTGGGGAAGACCCGGTCCAGGATGATGGCGAGCATGGTTTTGGAGAGCGGCATGGCTTTTCTCAGGTTAACGCGTGGACGACAAGATAGCAGCTAATCGACATGATTGCCGCACCGGGAATGGTGATCAGCCAGGTGGTGGCGATCTCGGTGGCCTTGCCCCAGCGCACGGCTTTCGGGCGCTCCGAAGCGCCTATACCCATGATGGACGAGGCAACCACGTGGGTGGTGGAAACGGGCGCGCCGAATATCGACGAACTGAAGATCACGCTGGCGGCGGTCATCTGCGAATCCAGCGCGTGCAGCGGGCGAATCTTGTAGATGGAAAATCCGAGCGTGCGCACGATCTGCCAGCCGCCGGAAAGAATGCCCAGCGTGATGGCGATGGAGCAGGCCAGCATTACCCACAGCGGCACCTCGAAAGTCGGAATGAAACCGCCGAGTACCAGTACCAGCGTGAGGATACCCATGCTTTTTTGCGCGTCGTTGGCGCCGTGCGAGAAGGCCAGCCCGGCCGAAGTGACGAATTGCAGGTGGCGCAGGTCGCGGTTGATGGAAGGGTGTGCGCCGCGCAGCAGCCGCAGCATGGTCTTATGCAAGGCATAGCCGACCCAGAAACCGATGATGGGCGACAGGATCAGCGCGACGACGACCTTGGCGACGCCGTTCAAGTGGCCGTGTAGCAGGTCGCCGAAGCCCCAGGCGACATGGCTGGAACCGGCGGCGACCATGACCACGCCAGCCAAGCCGCCGACCAAGGCGTGCGACGAGGAGGAGGGAATACCGAACCACCAGGTGATCAAGTTCCACGCAATGGCGCCGCTGAGGCCGCACAGCACGATAGTCAGCGCCAACGTGCGGTCGAGGTCGTCCAGTGTGATGAATTTGCCGATGGTGTTGGCGACTGCCGTGCCACCCAGCAGCGGGCCGAGAAACTCGAAGAAGGCCACCAGCAGTACAGACTGTATCGGCGTCATCGCGCGCGAAGCGATCACGGTAGCGATGATGTTGGCGGCGTCATGGAATCCGTTGGTGTACTCGAAGACCAGCACGATGACGATGGTCGCGATGGCGAGTACGAAAAGTGGGGATTCCATGGTGATGTCCGGCGCTGTCTGTCGTGCTTAACCTTTCAAGCCGGACGTCAGATGCGGGGAAATAATGTGCAGCAATTGTTGATGGATTTCAGGGTTGCCCGCGCAAAGGTTTCCGCTCTTGAGGAAGGTATCCGAGCCATGCAGGTCGCTGACCATGCCACCCGCTTCGGTGATGAGCAGACATCCGGCAGCCATGTCCCAGGGTTTGAGACCGGTTTCGAAGAAGGCGTCGAAACGGCCTGCCGCCGTCCAAGCCAGATCCAGCGAAGCGGCGCCGGGACGGCGCAGTCCGGCACTTTTTTGCATAACTTCGGTGAAGATCGCCATATAGGCGTCCATGTGCTCGAATCGGGTGTACGGGAAGCCGGTGCCGATCAGGCTGTCGGCCATTTCCTTGCGCTTGCTCACGCGCAGACGTTTGTCGTTGCGGAAGGCGCCGCGGCCGCGCGTGGCGGTAAACAGGTCGTTTTTGGTCGGGTCGTAGATGACGGCCTGGGTCAGTATGCCATTGTGCTGCAAGGCGATGGAGACGGCATATTGTGGAACACCGTGCAGAAAATTGGTGGTGCCGTCGAGCGGGTCGATGATCCAGACGTATTCCGACTCGCCTTGGGCGCCGCTCTCTTCTGCTAGAATTGCGTGACTGGGATAGGCTTCCAGCAAGGCTTCGATGATGATGCGCTCGGCGGCGCGATCCACTTCGCTGACGTAATCCGCGTGGGATTTTTTGGTCACGGTGAGATGGTCGAGGTTGTCGGCGGCACGGTGAATCAGGTTTCCGGCGCGACGCGCGGCCTTCACCGCGATGTTGAGCATGGGGTGCATATCAGTACGACCTTTTTAATGAGCTGGGGAAATCCGGCGCGTATTTTAGTTGGTATTGCGTTTTGAATAAACCTAATAATTTGAGCAACATCCGTGTGGTCCTCAGCCACACCACCCATCCGGGCAACATCGGCGCGGCGGCGCGGGCGATGAAGACCATGGGTTTGCAACATCTGTATCTGATCAATCCGCGTTATTTCCCCGATGCACAGGCCACGGCGATGGCAGCCGGGGCGGACGACGTCCTGCAGAATGCGGTGGTGTGCAGCAGTATTGATGAGGCGTTGCAGGGTGTGGTGTTCACCGTGGCCATGACGGCGCGGCTGCGCGACATATCCATTGCGGTGAAAACTCCGCGCGAGGCGATGCCGGAAGTGCTGCAGCAGGCTGCTACGCAGCCCGTGGCGCTGTTGTTTGGCACTGAAATGTCAGGCCTGACTAACGAGGAGATGGGGAAAGCGCAACTGGGGGTGAATATTCCCTCCAATCCGGAGTTTTCCTCGCTCAATATCGCGGCTGCGGTGCAGGTGGTGGCTTACGAATTGGCTGTGGCGGCACAAAGCTTCGAGCCGGTGGTACCTGAGATCGAACCGGCAACCCACGAACGAGTCGAAGGTTTATATGCCCATCTGGAAAAAACACTGTTCGAGATCGGCTTCTTTACCACGCAGAACCCGGCCCGGATGATGCAGCGTCTGCGCCGCCTGTATTCACGCACACGCCTGGAAGACGAGGAGATCAACATCCTGCGCGGCATGCTGACCGTAACAACCGAGTACAATGCTCGCCTGAAGAAACGTTATGCGGAAGAGCATCCAGATGTTCAATAATCTTAGAGAAGACATTGCCAGCGTATTCGACCGCGACCCTGCGGCGCGCACCACGTTTGAGGTACTGACCTGCTATCCGGGCCTGCATGCGCGCGTCTTTCATCGCCTGACCAATACGTTGTGGCACGCCAATTTCAAATGGCTGGCCCGCTTTATTTCGCATTTTGCGCGCTGGATTACCGGTATCGAGATCCATCCGGGGGCGACCATCGGGCGGCGTTTCTTTATCGACCATGGCATGGGTGTGGTGATCGGCGAAACAGCCGAAATCGGCGACGATGTGACCATGTATCACGGCGTCACTCTGGGCGGCACTTCCTGGCAGCATGGCAAGCGCCACCCCACGCTGGGCAATGGCGTGGTAATCGGGGCGGGCGCGAAGATTCTCGGCCCGATTCATATTGGGGACGGAGCCAAGATCGGTTCCAACGCGGTGGTGGTGAAGGATGTGCCTGCCGGGGCAACGGCGGCGGGCATTCCGGCGCGGATTCTCGATGAAGAAAAGAAGAAGCCAAAGCCGGCATTTAATGCCTATGGCGTAGGCAACGATCAGGACGATCCGCTGTCAAAAGCCATACATGGTTTGCTTGGGCATAGTGTTACAGTCGATCAGCGTATAGACTTCATCCTGCAACAACTTGAGAAGATGGGCGTGCGTGTGGAGGAGGAGAGAGCCACCGCCGATAAGTTCGATCCAAACCATTTAAATAAGATTGTTGACTAAAAAAATCAGGTATCTTATTATTCCCTCAGCAGGAGCAAGGGTAAGAGGTGAAGTTTAGGCATACCTGTTAATTATTATAAATATCGAATAGGAGAAACATTATGAGACTCACAACAAAAGGAAGGTTTGCAGTAACAGCAATGGTTGATCTGGCAATGCGCGGCGGTAAAGGCCCGGTAACACTGGCAGGCATCAGCGAGCGACAGAAAATTTCACTGTCATATCTTGAACAGTTGTTCGGCAAGTTGCGCCGCAACAATGTGGTGGCGAGTGTACGCGGCCCCGGCGGCGGTTATTGTCTGGCTCGTCCGGCAAACAAGATATCCATCGTTGAAATCATCGTTGCTGTGGATGAGGCACTGGATGCCACGCACTGCGGCGCCCGCGGCGATTGCATGGAAGGCAAACCTTGCCTGACGCATGAACTGTGGTTCGGTCTGAACGAGACGATCCATGAATACCTGGGCAAGATCAATCTGCAGCAACTGGTCGATGTTCAGGCCAAGCGCGGAACTCCCGAAGCTGTGAATGACATCGGCAAATACGTTCAACAGCAGGTAGCGGCCTGATTCTCGGGGTTTTACATGGCACTTCATCTTCCCATCTATCTGGATTATTCCGCGACCACGCCTGTCGATCCGCGTGTGGCCGAGGAGATGATCCCCTACCTGACCGAGAAGTTCGGCAATCCGGCTTCGCGGTCGCACTCTTTCGGTTGGGTGGCGGATGAGGCGGTGGAGCGCGCACGTGAACAAGTTGCGGCTTTGGTCAATGCCGATGCGAAGGAGATCGTATGGACATCCGGCGCGACTGAATCCAACAACCTCGCAATCAAGGGCGCTGCGCATTTTTATGCCGACAAGGGCAAGCACATCATCACGGTGCAGACCGAGCACAAGGCGGTACTCGATACCGTGCGGGAACTGGAGCGGCAGGGTTTTGCCGCGACGTTTCTCGAGGTTGAGCCAAACGGTCTGATCGATCTGGCGAAGCTCAAGGCGGCATTGCGTCCCGATACCACGCTGGTGTCGGTGATGCTGGTGAACAACGAGATCGGCGTTATTCAGGACATCGCGGCCATCGGCGAAATCTGCCGTGAAAAAGGCGTGTTGTTGCATGTCGATGCGGCACAGGCTACCGGCAAGGTAGCAATCGATCTGCAAAAGCTCAAGGTCGACCTGATGTCATTCTCGGCACACAAGACCTACGGCCCGAAAGGCATAGGCGCGTTGTATGTGCGGCGCAAACCGCGCGTGCGCCTGGAAGCGCAGATGCATGGCGGCGGACATGAACGCGGTTTCCGCTCCGGCACATTGCCGACGCACCAGATCGTCGGTATGGGCGAGGCGTATCGCATCGCCAAAGAAGAAATGGCAACAGAAAACGAACGCATCCGCATGTTGCGCGACCGTTTGTGGAAAGGCCTGTCCGGCATGGAAGAGGTGTACCTCAACGGTGATATGGAACACCGTGTGCCGCATAATTTGAACGTGAGCTTCAATTTCGTCGAAGGCGAATCGCTCATCATGGCGGTGAAAGACATCGCGGTATCCAGCGGCTCGGCCTGTACGTCGGCCAGTCTGGAGCCGTCTTATGTGTTGCGCGCTTTGGGGCGCAACGATGAACTGGCACATAGCTCGATCCGCTTTACCATCGGGCGTTTCACCACGGTTGAAGAAATAGACTATGCGGTGAAACTGTTGCAGACAAAGATTGCCAAACTTCGTGAACTCTCTCCTTTGTGGGATATGTTTAAAGAGGGTGTGGACTTGAATTCAGTGCAGTGGGCTGCACATTGAAGCTTGTAGGCAGTAGCTGGTAGCTTGTAGCCAACCCCGGTTTTGCTACCCGCTACAAGCTACGAGCCACCAGCTAAGGAGAATTTGAATGGCTTATAGCGAAAAAGTACTGGATCACTACGAAAACCCGCGCAACGTCGGGTCGCTGAACAAGGACGATTCCTTTGTCGGTACCGGCATGGTCGGCGCGCCGGCCTGCGGCGACGTGATGAAGTTGCAGATCAAGGTTGGCAAGGACGGCATCATTGAAGATGCGAAGTTCAAGACTTACGGTTGCGGTTCGGCCATTGCATCCAGTTCGCTGGTGACCGAGTGGGTCAAGGGCAAGACTGTCGATCAGGCGCTGGCGATCAAGAATACGCAGATTGCCGAAGAACTGGCATTGCCACCCGTGAAGATACACTGCTCGATTCTGGCGGAAGATGCCATCAAGGCGGCAGTGGCGGATTACAAGGCCAAGAATGGCGCAACGGTAGAGACTGTTGCCTGTAGTGGAAACAAATAGGAGCGTAGCAATGACGATCTCATTGACTGAAAGTGCGGCGAAACATGTGCAAAATTTCCTGACCAAACGCGGCAAAGGCGTTGGGCTGCGTCTCGGTGTGCGCACTAGCGGTTGTTCCGGCATGGCTTACAAGCTGGAGTTTGCCGATGCGGTAGACAGCGAGGATCTGCAGTTTGTCAGCAACGGAGTAACTATCCTGGTGGATCAGCACAGCCTGCCTTACCTCGATGGCATGGAGCTGGATTACACGCGCGAAGGGTTGAACGAAGGGTTCAAGTTCAACAACCCCAATGTAAAAGACCAGTGCGGTTGCGGAGAGAGTTTTAAAGTGTGATGGATATGCGCACCGCGGATTTCCAGCAGGATTTTTTCCGTCTCTTCAATATTCCTTTACGTTACCAGATCGACAGCGCCGCGCTGGAGCAAAGCTATCGCGCTTTGCAGGCGCAGGTGCATCCCGATAAATCTGCCCATCTTTCCGAGCACGAGCGCCGTATGGCCATGCAATGGGCGACGCGTGCCAACGAAGGCTACCAGACGCTGCGCTCGCCGCTGAATCGTGCGCGCTACTTGTTGTCGCTGCACGGAGTGGATACTCAGGAAGACAGCAATACCGCAATGCCCGTCGATTTTCTGATGCAACAGATGGAATGGCGCGAGGCGCTGGAAGAGACCAAACAGACGAAAAACAATACCGCGCTTGAGGAAATGGAACAGCGCGTGCAACACGAAGTGCGAATTTTGCAACAGCAACTCGCCGTCGATATCGACGACACTCACGATTATGCTGCCGCTTCCGGTATAGTGCGCAAGCTCAAATTTCTTGAAAAACTGGCGGAAGAAATCAGTTCCGCATTCGACGAGTTGGATTCCTGAATGGCACTGTTGCAAATCGCAGAACCCGGCCTTAGTGCCGCTCCCCATCAACATCGCCTGGCGGTCGGCATCGACCTTGGCACAACCAACTCACTTGTGGCCACCGTGCGCAATGGCATCAGCTCCGTACTCAACGATGTGCACGGCTGTTCCATCCTGCCCTCGGTGGTGCGCTATGCGGCGGAAGGCGATGTGCAAGTAGGTCATGTGGCGCAAGCCATGCAGAGCGACGATCCGCACAACACCATCATTTCGGCAAAACGCTTCATGGGGCGCGGGCTCAAGGACGTGGGCGATGTGGGTAATTTGCCTTACCGATTCGTCGATGCGCCAGGCATGCTGCAGTTGCGCACGGTCGCCGGGGCGAAGAGTCCGGTGGAGGTCTCCTCCGAGATACTCAAGGTATTGCGTGAGCGCGCCGAACTTTCTCTTGGTGGCGAACTGGTTGGCGCGGTGATTACCGTTCCCGCCTATTTCGACGATGCCCAGCGCCAGGCGACCAAAGACGCAGCCAAGCTGGCGGGAATAAACGTTCTGCGGCTTCTGAACGAACCTACTGCTGCAGCCATTGCTTATGGCCTGGATAATGCTGCGGAAGGTGTCTACGCGGTGTACGACCTCGGCGGCGGCACGTTCGATATTTCCATTCTGAAACTCTCCAAAGGCGTGTTCGAAGTGCTCGCCACCAACGGCGACTCGGCGCTGGGCGGCGACGATTTCGACCACCGCATTTATTGCTGGGTGCTGGAGAAGGCCGGATTGTCTGCATTGAATGCGCACGATACGCGCTTGCTGCTAACTCAGGCGCGCGCGGCCAAGGAGCAATTGACTGAATTTCCCAAGACGCAAATCACGGCGATCCTGAGCGGCGGCGAGTTAGTAGATCTGTCGCTCACCCGCGAAGCGTTTTACGAAATGACGCAGAATCTGGTGGCGCGAACACTGCAGGCCACGCGCCGCGCCTTGCGCGATGCCAAACTGAAAGTGGAAGACATCAAGGGTGCCGTGATGGTTGGCGGTTCCACGCGCATGCCGCAGGTGCAACAGGCGGTGGGTGAATTGTTCGGGCAGCTACCGCTGAACAATCTCGACCCGGACAAAGTAGTCGCGCTGGGCGCAGCCATTCAGGCCAACGTGCTGGCAGGCAATCGCAGCGGCGACGACTGGTTGTTGCTGGATGTGATTCCGCTCAGTCTGGGTATTGAGACCATGGGTGGTCTGGTCGAGAAGATCATTCCGCGCAACAGCACCATACCGAGTGCGAGGGCGCAGGAATTCACTACCTACAAGGACGGACAGACCGCGATGAGCATTCACGTGGTGCAGGGCGAGCGCGAACTCGTGAGCGATTGCCGTTCGCTGGCCAAATTCGAACTGCGCGGCATTCCGGCCATGGTGGCGGGCTCCGCGCGCATACGCGTCACCTTCCAGGTGGACGCCGACGGTCTGCTCAGCGTTTCCGCACGCGAAACCGGCAGTGGCAAGCAAGCCAGCATCGTGGTGAAGCCTTCCTACGGTTTGAGCGACGAGGAGATCACCCGCATGCTGCATGAATCAACTCAGCATGCCCGCGAAGATATGCAGGCACGCGCGTTGCGCGAACAACAAACTGAAGCGGCGCAAATACTGGAAGCCGTTGACAATGCCATGCAGCAGGATGGCGACGCGTTGCTGGACGCGGCTTCTCGGGCGCAGATACGCAGCAGCATGGACGCATTAAGCGCAGTGTTGCCGGGCAACGATCACCAAGCCATCAAGCGCGCAGTCGAAGCGCTGAACTCTGCGACAACCGAATTTGCGCAGCGCCGCATGGATCAAAGCGTGAAGAATGCGCTGACCGGGCACAAGCTGTCCGACCTGGAAAGTTAAAATGACCCAGATCATCGTCTTGCCGCACGAAGAATTATGCCCCAAGGGCACGTTGTTCGATGCCGAGCCCGGCACCTCGATCTGCGACGCGCTGCTGGAACACGGTATTGAGATTGAACATGCCTGCGAGAAGTCCTGTGCTTGCACCACTTGCCACGTTATTGTGCGCGAGGGCTTCGACAGTCTGGAAGAGGCAACGGAACTTGAAGAGGATATGCTGGACAAAGCATGGGGGCTGGAATCCAGGTCGCGTCTGAGCTGTCAGGCAATTGTAGGGGATACAGAACTGGTAATAGAGATACCCAAGTACACCATTAACATGGCGAAAGAAGGTCACTCAAAATGAAATGGATAGATGTGCGCGATATTGCGATTGCATTGGCAGAAAAACATCCCGATGTCGACCCGCGCTCCGTGCGCTTTGTTGACTTGCACAATTATGTGGTCGGACTGGAAGGTTTTTACGACGACCACAGTCACGGTGGTGAAAAAGTATTGGAAGCGATTCAGGCAACCTGGATAGACGAGGTGGAATGACATGCTGAAAATCTGGAACGACATGCATAAAATATGGGACTCCATTCCGAAACGCTGGTTGTATTTGCTCGGGGTGGCGGTGGTGGCTGGTTTGTTTGGCTTTGGCCTTTTCCTGCAATACGTGCTGCGACTGGAGCCGTGCCCGTTGTGCATGGTGCAGCGCTTTTTTTTCATCGCCGTCGGCGTGTTGTTCCTGATTGCCGCATTGCATAACGCAAAAGCTGTCGGTTCGAAAGTCTATTCCGTATTGATTGTTCTGACCTCCCTGGGTGGTGCAGCAATTGCCTTGCGCCATATCTGGATTCAGCATCTGCCCAAAGATCAGGTGCCCGCCTGCGGCCCCGACCTCGACTTCATGCTGAAGCACTTTCCGATGTCTGAAGTCTGGCAAGAGGTGATGCACGGTTCCGGTGAGTGCGCCGAGAAAGTATGGTCATTTCTCATGCTCGGTATTCCGGAGTGGGCGCTGGTCTGGTTTGTCCTGCTGGGTATTTTTGCGGTGATGGTCGGCTGGAAGAAACGCTGATCAAGCTGTAATTTTTGCCACTACGCGACGTACGAACGGTGCGACCACCAGCACGGTGGGGAACGCGACGGGCCATGCCGTGATGAATCCCCTGAACCAGCGCGCGAAAAATTCCGGGTTAAATCCCTGATTGATTAACACCACCGCGCCGGAGATGACGGTGACCATGATGACGGAGAGCATGCCGCCGAATAACAGGTTGCTGTAGCGCGCCGGTATCTTCATGTTTGAATTCCTATAGGTTGTTCCATGGTGTTGGGTTGTGTGTGATGGCTACGCTCACGATATACAAAAATACTGCCTGGGCCGCCAGCCATGCAACGAGGCGGAGGCGCTTCGTCTTGCCGCGCTTTAGTGCGATTGAGCCGATGACGACGTACAGTATCAAGGCAACAATCTTGGCAGCCAGCCATGGATGACTCAGCGGCGAGATGCCGAGCTGCCAGGCAAGCATGATTGCGCTCGCAAGCAATACGGAGTCCACGGTGTGCGGCGCGATCCTTACCCAGCGCTGTTGCAATGCCGGCGAATCGCGCAACATCCACACTCCGCGCAGAAAGAACAGCGAGTAACTGAGCACCACACAGCTGATGTGGATTGATTTGATTATCGTTGTGTCCACAATAAAAAAGGGCGGCGCAGTGGCCGCCCGATACAGGTTAAGCCGAATCAGTCCTGAAATCGCTTGATCATGATGCGGCGCATCAGATTGTCTTTAACGATGAACTGGTGATACAAGGCGGCCACAACGTGCAGTGCCAGAAGCAACAGCAGCACGCCGACGAATAACTCATGGAATTCCCTGGCCCCGACCTTTTCAAAGTCCGGCAGCAAATTCGGATCGCTTTTGTTCAGCGCATCGATCACGCCGGAAGCAGCAACAGTGACCATGCCGGAGATTGCCACGACGATGAGCGAAATATTCAACAATCCATGAGTGGCGGCAGCGAGCTTGTTCAGCAGCGGGTTGGCATTGGCTGGAGCGGGTTCGCCGTCTTTCTTGCGGAAATAGATGCGCACCAGCACGAGCAGCAAAATCAGGTCGCCGATCAGGAAGTGTAACGGCAACAGCGAGAGTTTTTGTGCGGCGTTTGCGTCATCAGCCAGATAGTGGCCGAGAAAAAAAGCACCGACGGCGAGCAGGAATATCAGCCAATGGAGGATTGCGGTGCGTGTGCTGTATTGCTTCATGATTCTGTCCTTTGATTTTGGAAAGGTGTCGCGCATTGTAGCGCATGACTGCGGCTTACCCAATTGTCGGACGTGACTAACCTTGCGTATTTCGGGGTTGTTGTAACCAGTTCAATGCGCCGGTTCCCGCTGTGCGGCCGCTGGCGAAACAGGCAGAGAGCAGATATCCTCCGGTCGGCGCTTCCCAATCCAGCATTTCGCCGGCACAGAATACACCGGGCAGTTTTTTCAGCATGAGTTGTTCATCCAATGCGCTGAAGGTTATGCCGCCTGCGGTGCTGATCGCCTCGCTCAATGGACGAGTTGCGATCAGGTGCAGTGGCAAGTCCTTGATGGTGTGTGCCAGCAGTGCGTTATCGTGCATCTGTTCCGCACTCAGCATTTCGCGCAGCAAATTGGCTTTTACGCCTTTCAACCCGAGACGACTATTCAGATGGCTGGAAACCGAACGCGAGCCGCGCGGGTGCGATACTTCGGTAAGCACGCGTTGCTGTGCCCAGTCGGGTAACAGGTCGAGGTGAAGTGTTGCGCTGCCGTTGCGTTCGATTTCGTCGCGCAGTGCTGCCGAGAGGGCGTAGATCAATCCGCCTTCAATTCCATGTTCGGTGATGACACATTCTCCCTGTTTGCGGGTTTCACCGATATTGGCAGTGATGGACTTCAACGGTTGACCGACGAATTGTTCGCGGAAATGAGTGCTCCACTGAACGTCAAAACCGCAGTTGGCAGGTCTTAACGGGGCGATTTCGATCCCGCATCGGGCGAGAAGCGGTACCCATGTTCCATCCGAACCGAGCTGAGGCCAACTGGCGCCGCCCAACGCCAATACTGTGACATCGGCACGCATGGAGCGCTCTCCTTCCGGCGTTGTGAAGCGCAATGCGCCGATTTCATCCCATCCGCACCAGCGATGCCGCGCATGGAAATGTACGCCGCTCTCACGCAGACGGTGCAGCCATGCGCGCAGCAACGGAGCAGCTTTCATGTCTGTGGGGAAAACACGACGCGACGAGCCAACGAAAGTGCCGATGCCGAGGCCGTGTATCCATTGGCGCAGGTTTTCAGGCGGGAATTTGCTCAACGACGGCTGGATGTCGTTCTGGTGCTTACCATAGCGTGCAAGAAAGATATCGAACGGTTCGGCGTGGGTGATGTTCATTCCGCTCTTGCCGGCCATCAGGAACTTGCGTCCCATGCTGGGCATTGCGTCGTACACTTCGACGCGGATTCCGGTTTGGGCTAACACTTCAGCCGCCATTAATCCGGCGGGGCCGCCACCTATAACGGAGGCGACAGATACGTCCAGGCGAGCAGGGTTGGTTGTCATATTATTATAAGCTCTTGTTATGGCAGGAGATTATTTGGTTAATCGCCTGCTTCGGCCTTGTGGTGGTTCAGGAGCGTATAATATACATATTAAAGCCCTGAATACTGCGAAGAGAAGATAATTGAATACAGTTAGTTTTGCCGATCTGAAGCTGGCGCCCGAACTCCTCAAGGCACTTACCGAATCCGGTTACACCACCCCCACCCCAGTCCAGGCGCAAGCCATCCCGGTTGTGCTGGAAGGTCATGACCTGATGGGAGGCGCGCAAACCGGCACGGGCAAGACCGCTGCGTTTGCGTTGCCAATGCTGCAAAAATTGTTGCCACACGCCAGTTCCAGTACATCTCCGGCAAAACATCCGGTGCGCGCACTGATTCTGGTGCCGACGCGTGAACTTGCGATCCAGGTGGAACAAAGCGTCAGAACCTACGCAAAACATACCAATCTGCGTTCGCTGGTCGTATTCGGCGGTGTGGACATCAAGACGCAAACGCCGCATCTGAAGACCGGTGTCGAGATACTGGTGGCGACACCAGGCCGATTGCTCGATCACATCGAGCAGAAGACGGTGCAGTTGAATCTGGTGCAGATGCTGGTGCTGGATGAGGCGGATCGCATGCTGGACATGGGTTTTATGCCCGCCTTGAAGCGCATTCTGGCATTGCTTCCACGACAACGGCAAAGCCTGATGTTTTCCGCGACGTTCTCGAATGAGATCAAGAAGCTGTCCGAAGATTTCATGAACTACCCAACCTTGATCGAGGTCGCGCGCAGCAATGCCTCCGCCGATAACATCACGCAAAAAGTTTTCCTGGTCGAGCAGTCTGACAAGCATCAATTGCTGGCGCAAATTTTGCGTGGTGACGATGCGAAGCAGGCCATCGTGTTCACCAAGACCAAAATTACGGCCAGCCGCCTTGCCAGACAGTTGCAGCGCGAGGGAGTATCTGCCGATGCCATTCACGGCGACAAGAGTCAACTGGAGCGCATTCAGGCGCTGGATGCATTCAAACAGGGCAAAGTTGCCGTGTTGATCGCCACTGATGTGGCTGCACGCGGGCTGGACATTGACAGCTTGCCGATGGTCATTAATTACGAGATTCCTCATGCTGCAGAGGACTATGTGCACCGTATTGGGCGCACGGGTCGTGCGGGAGCGTCCGGCACGGCCATCTCTCTGGTATCGCCAGAAGAGGAAAAATATTTGGCAGAGATCGAGAAACTGATCAAGACCAACATCCCTAAAGAGCGCGCCGACTTGCCTGAGCATGCCGCGAAGTCGCCCCGTATCCCGCGCGGTGAACATGCTGAACGCAGCCGTGAGCGCCCTGTCCGAGAACACCACGCACCGGCGCCGAAAAAGCCCAGCCACGATCCGTGGTTCGACAAGCCTTACGAACCGAGTGTCAACGTTGCCAGCACGGCGAAGAAACCTGAAGAGAAAGTGGCGAGCAAATCCACCAAGGCGCAGGTACCGGCCTTGTTCATGCGTAGATCAGGCTGATTTCCCAATTTGCCGCTTTTGTCAGCCTCGATATGGTTGGAGTACGGCAACATATTTGAGTAAGTTGATCCGTCCTTGTTGTTCAGTCTCTCGATTCATAGAGTCCGGTTTTGACAGGTTTTCTGTTCAATTTGGTGTCGTTCCCATGCTTGTACTTTAGTACACCCGTACTTCAGTACAATGTTAAGTGTTGCTAAAGAAAGTTACATTCACCTCGCCTGTTCGATTGCTCCTGCTTTGTACGCAAGCAATCGCAAGATCCCAAAAAGCCTTGTCCAATTGGCCTCTAAAAGGGGGTGATAATGAAACGTGTCATATTTGGAATGTTACTTTCAGCAATGTGCGGAGTGTCGCATGCTGGCAATCTGGTGATTGATAACTCTTCTCAAATTTCTTTTTCCGGTTATGACAGGCAATCGGCTGCTGTCATGAATTTCAATTTTGCGGACAATGCCGGGATTGGCCATACGTTCAACAATAGCAACATACAACAGAAGACTGTTGATTTTGCCTTTCTGAAGGGACAAACCAGCCGTTATGGCTCATTCGACTATTTGTTGGGTTTTAGCGACAGTTATAAAGGCGATGCTGATTACGACCATTTTGCGGTTGGTGTAGCATTTACCAGCACTGCTCCTGTTTCCGAACCCCAGACCTACGCAATGATGTTGGCTGGTCTGGGGTTGCTTGGCGTAAGTATGCGTCGCCATAAGGATGAATATTTTGACTAGGCTTATCAGAGCAAATTTAATATACGGCAACCCCGCCCCAGTGGCGGGGTTGCCTTTTTAATCATAAAAACGGGTAGTTGGCAGGGTATTAAATATCCTGACTAACATACTGTGAGTAGGGTTTTCTGATAAAGTAAAAGGTTGTCAGGGCTTCAGGATTGGGTATGTATGCAAAGCGCTATTCCTTGTTTGTTTAAGCGCTTCTCAAGTCTTTAAGTTTGTTGATTGATCGACCATGGGGAGAAGAACTTCATTAATTTTGCAACCAGCAAGCATGCAAATAACAAGACGGTCAGTACGCTGTAAGAGTATGGAAAAACATGTCTGCTAACGATATTCCTGTAGTTTCATTTTTCAAACGCTTACTCGATCCCTTTATTACATGGGGCTCGCTGATCCTGGTTACCTGGGCGTACGATGAGGTATTCACCGGATATTATCTGGTGCTGATGATCATCAGCTTTTTCATATCTTCATATGTTTATGAGCAGACATCCATTTATCGAAGTTGGCGCAATGGCAATCTGCTGGAGTATACCCGCGATACTTTAGCGGGCTGGCTCATCGTCATCGCTGTTCTGCTACTCCTGAATTATGCTGCCAACTTCTCGCATCATTATTCGAGGCGGGTTATATTGACATGGTTCATTGTCACTCCCATCGCGCTACTTATAAGCCATATCTCTGTGCGTTTGATTGCCGATAAGCTGCGAAAAAAAGGCGGTTTGCGTTCAGCTGTGATTGTTGGAGCAAATGAGACCAGTCTTAAGCTGGTTAGTCGCATTGAGGAATTTCCCTATCTGCTCATCGACAACCAAGGCTACTTTGATGAACGAAATGACAGTCGGGTTCCTGCTGGACTCGGAATGCGCCTGGGTGGAATAAGGGAGGTTGCCGGTTACGCACGCAAACATAACATCCAGATGATCTTCATCAGCCTTCCGATGTCGGCTCAACCGCGCATCCGCGAAATTATTGATGACCTGCATGATTCCACTGCTTCAATTTACTTTTTGCCGGATGTTTATGTTTTTGATCTGATGCACGCACGTTTTAACAACGTGGGCGGTATTCCGGTAGTAGCAGTGTGCGAATCACCGTTTTCCGGAGTCGATAGCGTAATAAAAAATGTCAGTGATTTCGTGCTGGCTTTGCTGATTCTGCTGCTGCTGTCGCCTGTCATGATTGGCATTGCTTTGGCCGTGGTACTTACTTCACCAGGCCCGGCCATCTTCAGGCAGCGTCGCTACGGACTTAACGGAGAAGAGATAACCGTATACAAATTCCGTTCCATGACGGTCAGCGAGAATGGTGCCGACGTGGTACAGGCAAAGAAAAATGATGCGCGAGTTACCAGGATTGGTGCTTTTCTACGGCGCACCTCGCTGGACGAGTTGCCGCAATTCTTTAATGTGTTACAGGGGAGGATGAGCATAGTAGGTCCGCGCCCGCACGCGGTAGCTCATAATGAGCTCTATCGCAAGCTGATCAAAGGATACATGTTGCGCCACAAGGTGAGGCCAGGAATTACCGGCTGGGCGCAAGTCAATGGGATGCGCGGAGAGACGGAAGTGCTGGAGAAGATGCAAGGGCGTATCGATCACGATCTGTATTATCTGCAAAACTGGTCAATCTGGCTGGACTTGTGGATCATCATGCGCACCATATGGGTAGTTGTACTGCGCCGTGAAAATGCTTATTGAACCTGTGCCAACAGGTAAGCTGAATTAGTTGTTTCAATAGTTGAAGGGGAATATGTTGACTGGTATTGAAGTGTTGTCGATGTTGAAGAACGCTTCGCCTGATCGAATCAGGAGCGCGCTGCTTGTTGTCTTGTTGACAGGGGTGGTCTTGGGCCTTTCCGCATGCGGTAACAAGGAAAAAAAGGCCGGGCAATCCTTGGCGAGAGTGAATGGAATCGATATTACGGTACTTCAGGTTAATGATGAGTTGGCGCGTTCCGGTGTCAAGCCTGAGCAGCAGGCGGCTGCGACCAGGCAGCTGCTGGAATCGCTTATTGACCGTCAGTTGCTGCTGTCTGAAGCGATGCGAAACGAGGTTGATCGCAATGCTGATGTCGTGCAAGCGATCGAGCGGGCCAAAACGCAAATCATTATTCAGGCACACATGAGACGTATAGCGAGCAATATCATCAACCCTTCTGCGGCGGAGATTGACGATTTTTACCAAAAACATCCTGAATATTTCACCCAGCGCAAGCAGTTTGATGTGCAGCAATTGGTGATAGCGTCCAGGGATTTCAGCAATGAGCTCAGGGCAGTTGTGGACGCTGCCAAGACCCTGGAGACGATAACGCCGTGGATGGACAAGCATGGCGTTCGTTATGTGCGTGGACAGTTTTCGCGCAGCATTACAGATATGCCGGAACAAATAGGGGACAGCGTCAAGGTGATGCATAAAGGGCAAGTGTTTATTGTCAACGAGGGGGAGAACAGCATGATCAACCTCATAACAAATATCAGAATCAGCCCTGTTTCGGCCAAGGCAGCTGAGCCGCAGATAGAACAGTTCCTGGTTAACAAGAAGGTCAGGGAAGCGGCAGAGACAGAGATTGCGCATTTGCGCTCATCGGCGAAGATTGAGTATATCAATGCGTCAGCGCCAGCAGCTCATTAGGATAATTTTGCTGTTTCAAGCCGGGTCAGTTTTATTCTGGGAGTAGTTTAATACAGTTAAAATAAAACAGATTTTGCTCGATGTGCATAAAGCGGTTTAAATATGACTAATTTAGCAAATTAGGATAACCGCACTGAGAATACAGCCAGATTGGTAACGGTTAAGTTGCAAGCAGAGGGAAGCGAGGATCGGTTCTAGCTGGTAGATTGAATACATGAGTGCATGGCAATACGCACGAAGGTGCAGTTTGTTGGCAAGTCAGAGAAAAAAGAATGAGAAAATGTGTTTGCGATATGGTTAAGGGGTGCTGTTAAGTATGTTCGCCATGAGTTTGCGATGGGTTGTCATTTGCAATAGCGAGTAGTTCTACCGTTCACTATAAATCGGATGATTTGATCAGTGTTCCCTCAGGGTATTTGTTTTGTATTACACAAGGAGTTTTCAATAATGTTCAGGATAATTTTCATAGTGCTTTGCTCGTCGTTGGTAGGTATGAATGCCGACATGGCTATTGCTGCGGACAATCCGGAAATCTATCGGTTGCACCAAGGCGACAAGGTGCTGATTTCCGTGTGGAGAGAAGACACTTTGCAAAAAGAGGTCGTCGTCCTCCCTGACGGGAGTATCACGTTTCCGCTGATTGGTCGCGTTGAAGTGGTAGGGCTAAGCACACCGGAAGTTGAACAGAGCATTACTGCAAAACTGAAGAAATACATTCCGGATCCAATTGTCACGGTTGTGATTGCAGGGATCGAAGGAAATCGCGCTTTTGTCATGGGAAAGGTCATGCATCCCGGACCTCTGGTTCTCAACGGACCCACATCGGTACTGCAGGCGATCAGCATGGCAGGCGGGTTTGACAAATTTGCCGATGAAAGCAGTATAAAGGTGATTCGAACAAAGCCGGACGGGCAAGAAATTTTGCCGGTGAGTTATAAAGACATAATTTCAGGCAGAAACATATCGACCAACATTTTGCTCAAAGCGGGCGATACGCTCGTCGTACCTTGAATTTTCTGGTTGGCGGCCATTCAGTCGCTTTATCAAAGCGTTTGTTTGTGAAGCGAGTTAATTTACAAAAGCTTCAAATCATGAAACGGGGAAATTGCATGAAAGTACCACGATTTGTCTGGATGTCCATCCTGTTGGGTGGGCAATTGCTCTACACAGGGCAGGTTATGGCTGATTCCTGGCAGCAAAATGTGTCATCCCGTGTTGCGACGGAGTTTGATACAAATCCAGCCATGGTTGAAGCGTATCAGGGGGGTGGGGTTTGGCGCTTTTTGTTCGAGCCAGCTTACACTCTTATGGGTAAAGTGGGGGAGAACGAAATAACAACTGGGCTAGCGCTTCAGATAGCACGTTCTTCGAACAAAACGCAGAGTCCGAATCTTAACGACCCCACTGTATTCGTTAATTGGTTGCATCCAGACGAGGCGGGTCAATTCGGTATTTCCGCTAAATATGCTGAAATGGCAACACGCGATACAGGCGGGGTAGATGCAACAGGTAATGTTCCTGCTGCCAGTACCCGCGCTATTCGTACTCTATCCGGAAATTGGAGACAGGAGCTGAGCGGACAGACCGTGCTTATAGCAGATAGTGCGTATGAAGGTGCTACCTATAAGGGCGGCGGCATTTATACCGATTATTCGACTCGGTCCGGCGGCCTGAGGTTTGACTATATAATGAGCGAACAGATCACGTCGTATTGCCGGGTGTCAGGCAATAGATATACGCCCGCCAATGGAGGCCCATCCAGCAGCCTTGTCGATGCAATTTTGGGCATTAACTGGAAAGTCGAATACCTGGATTGGACGATGGAAGCAGGCAAGTCTAGAGTTGCCGGTAGCGAATCAGATACAGAAGGTTCGATCGTGGCGCATTATACTGGTCAACAAACCCAGATGACATTGAATGCAGGTCGCTCGGTTTCACCCAGCGGGCTGGGTGGTTTTGTCAAGGCCAATGCGTTGAGTGGGAGCTGGAGCTATGCTTTGAGCGAGTACAGCAATACCGGGGTTAATCTGGAACGGCGGAAAAATTTTCCCACTGCGGGCAATACTGCTTCCACGATGACAACTGCAGGGGTATGGATTGATTACGCGCTCACTCCATTATGGAAAATGCGAACTTACTATCAGCACAAGACTAACCAGACAGTAGGGTTTGAAAAAGTATTTTCAAACTTGGTTGGAATTTCCTTCGCATACGAAAAAAACGATTTCTGAAACTAAAGTACTGCATAACTATGGCTACCGAATACGAACTGACTATCTCTGATTACTTATCGATCATGCGCCGACGCGCTTACTACCTGATCGGCGTCTTTATCGTGGTTTTAGTGATTGCAATTGTTGTTGCATTCGTCATTCCTTCGACATACCGAGCCACTGGCACGATCATGGTGGAGACGCCGCAGGCACTTGACGGCGTGACGCCCAGAATGAATAGAAACGACCTGGAAGAACGGATCAATGTCATCAGGCAGCGGGTAATGACACGGGAAAGCTTGTTGCAGATTATCAATAAATACAACCTATTTAACGCAAGCGCGGGCGCTAAATCGACTACCGATTCGATTGACAAGATGCGGAGTCTGATTGCAGTTGCGCCTATCACGACCAGCCAGCAGGGGCAGTCGACAAATGCCTTTACAATAGCTTTCGAAGATCGACGTCCGGAGGTTGCTCTTCAGGTCACCAATGATCTTGTTAGAATTTTTCTGGATTGGAACGTCAAATTGCGAACCGAGGATGCTACGCAGACTGCGGTTTTTCTCAGCCAGGAAACAGACAAACTCAAGGCAGAGGTGGATAAGCTAGAAGAGAAAATTGGCGCGTATAAGAGGCAGAATAATGACAACCTGCCCGAACAATTGAGCCTGCGTACGACCATAATGCAACGCGCCGAGAACGACTTGTATGCGGTAGAGCGGGATATCAGAAGTGGTGACGAGGAACTCCGTTCTCTGGAAGCTGAGCTTTCTGTTGCCAAACATGGCATGAGCGATGATCCAGCGCAGACGTTGCCGGCACTTAAGGCCGAATATACCAAGCTTTCGGCTATCTACACGGAATCTCATCCGGACTTAAGGGCACTGAAGCGAAAAATTAATGCCTTGGAACAAGGGAACAGCACGGAGGATCCAAAAAATGCTTCAGCAAATGTCACCAGCCTGGCCGTATTCAAGATACAGGCGAAAGTTGACGCAGTGAATGCCAGATTGGAATCGCTCGCGAAGCAGAAACAAATGTTGAGAGAATCAATTAGTCAAAATGAGCATGCCATGGAGTTAACCCCCCGTGTGGCGCAGGGATTGGATGTGCTTGTTCGAGATCGTGACACCGCTCAAAAAAAGTTGGATGAACTCCGCAATAAAAAGATGAATGCACAGATTGCGCAGAGCTTGGAAAGTGAAAGCGGATCGGAACGATTTACCTTGCTTGAGCCTCCAATAATGCCGGAGAAACCCTTTAAACCTAATCGTATACAAATACTAGCGTTGGGCTTTCTCTTGGCTATTGCTTCATCCGTCGGTGTGGTTATGTTGTTGGAATCAATAGACAAGAGAATACGTGGAATGGAAGCGCTTACCCATGTGTTGGGACATCGTCCGCTGGCAGTAATTCCTTTTCTACATACCGAGGAGGAAATGGAGCGTAAGAAAAATTTGAACGTGCGGGAGATCGTCGCGGGGTTATGGCGCAGGTGGCAGACATAGGGTCACGGTTCTTAATGCGTGCCGTTAGGTACTCGTCAATAAAATTCAGATTACGGCATAGGTGAAATGAAATGGAACGTATCAAGCAGGCCATAGAAAAAGTCAAAAACCAGCATTCAAACAGAGCTAGCCAGGAACAATCACGTCTCGGTACACAAGGTGCCAAGTTCAAGCCACGCTCTTCTGATCATGAGGAATTAGCGAGTATCCGCTACGAATACACTCGAGTAGTAAAGTTGCAAAAGGAGCACTTGGAAAAAAACCGCATTGTGGCTTTTAACAAGAATGACCCAAAGTGCATGACTTTCGACGTTCTGCGGACGCACGTTCTTCAAAAAATGGAAGAGAATGGATGGCGCACCTTAGCCATTACTTCGCCTGCACCAGAAGCTGGTAAGACAGTGGTCGCCATCAATCTGGCCATGAGCATTGCCCAGCAGACGAACAAGACCGCCTTGTTGGTGGACTTTGACCTGCGTCGCCCAAAAATAGGAACTTATCTCGGACTTCATATGGAGCGGTCCCTGAATGACCTGCTGGAAGGGACGGCTGAACTGAAAGACGTGCTTGTAAATCCGGATATGCCGAGGTTGGTGGTGCTGCCAACCAAGAGTCCGGTGAGGAATTCCTCGGAAACACTTTCTTCCAAAAAAATCGCGGACATGATCAAGGACCTGCGCGAGCGCTACAAATCGCGCATAGTCATCTTTGACCTTCCCCCGGTACTCGTTTCCGATGACGCTATTGCGCTATTACCCCAAGTCGACTGCGTCCTTATGGTGGTGGCCAATGGGATGTCAACCAAGCGGGAAATAGAAGATTGCCTACGGCTTCTGCCGAAAACCAACTTGATTGGCACAATACTCAACAAAGCAGATGTCGAGCCGCAGGCTTATTACTACGATTAGGCGATAAGTTGAATAGAGCAAAGTCATTCTACGGAATGAATTATTCACATTGCTTTAAATATTCAATATGTTGCTGGATGTTTGTTGGGTGCTAACTTCTAGAATTAATTCATTCTGTTAATGCAGGTTTGTACCTAGTGGAGCCACGAATTTCAATTTCACGTCACAAGTACCGTACTCTCGATGGAATTCGAGGGGTTGCTGCCCTAATGGTAGTGTTAAGGCACACTGGTAATTATTTTGGTGGAATCAGGTTTACAGAAAGCTATCTTGCCGTCGATCTTTTTTTTGTGTTAAGCGGCTTTGTTATTGCCGAGGCTTACAACAAACGATTGACAGATGGGTTGACCCCCGGGCAATTCATGCGTATTCGGCTAATACGTCTTTACCCGCTGTATTTGCTAGGGTCTCTTCTTGGCGTCTTATATTTGTTGGGGATAATACTGGCCGGAAATCATCCAGATACCTGGACTGCTTTCGAGATTGCAACAAATGCCGCGCTGGCTATTTTGATGATCCCTACACCATTGACCCAGATGCTCTATCCTATCAATGCCCCATCATGGTCGCTTTTATTTGAATTGTTCTCCAACGCACTATATGCAGTTTTCTACCCTTTGTTAACGATTGGCAGAATGTTTGCTGTTGTTACGATCTCTGCAATCGCACTTTGCATATGCGTGTATCAAATCGGTAATTTGGACGCGGGATTTTACTGGAAAGATATTATTGTTGGCATACCGCGAGTTTTATATTCCTTTGGAGCTGGAGTGTTAGTTCACAGGTATAAAAAAATTCATATCTTGCATTTTCCATCGTGGGGATTGATTTTTATCGTCTTTGTCATACTTTGTTTAGCCCCGTCCTCACAAGTACGTCCTTGGTTTGATATTATTGCAGTTATCATTCTTTTTCCGGCTATTGTTTACTTGGCTTCTGCTACAGAAACGAAAACATATTGGTTAAATAATTTATATGCTTTGCTGGGGGCGACAAGTTACGGAATTTATGTTCTACATGTACCGTTATCCAAGCTCATAACTATTGTGCTAAAAAAAGGTATTGCATTTGAGGTTGCTCAATTCGCGCCATATACTGGAATAGTATTGCTGATGTTTCTTGTCCTCTTTACTTGGTGGGTAGATAACCATTTTGATCAGCCTATTCGACGTATGGCCTCTAACTATTTTAGAGAATAATTTTCATTTTGTATTGTGAGTGTATTAATCGGAATGACATTCCCCCGAAAAATCGTCTTCTAAGGGTGTGACGTAGTTTTACGAAACCTCAGGAAAGGCAGAAGCAGATGCCGCAGCAAGAATACACGCCGGAGTACCGGGAGTAATAACTGGGAAATCGCAGCCGGCGCAATCGAGAGTGATCCACCAACCGTAAATGTGTCTCAGTGGTTGCACATCATATTTCAATCTGAATGTTTTAGCCATTGAGCAGTCCTAGCTAAACCATCGATAAATGGCATCTGAGGTTTCCAGTCTAATAGATCTACTGCTCTCGAAATATCCAGGACGTTCACTGGAACATCAAATGCCCTAGAAGGCAAATATACCCGCTTTACTGGTGTTCCGATCAATATATCAATGGCGTCCAGAATTTCGTTCAGGCTGCGGCCAACGCCGCTACCAATATTGAATATACGGTTGTCACCCTCGTACGGTAAAGCCTTTATCAAAGCGGATACGGCATCGCTTACATGAAAATAATCACGAGTGACTGAGCCGTCCCCCCAAATCTCGATCACCTCATTGTTGAGCGCTTTATTGAGAAATACGGCGATAGCTCCTTGTGCTGCCGACACGCGCTGCCGTTCGCCATAAGGATTGGACAGTCGCAGAACACAGTATTCAATCCCATGCAACAAGTGGAACAGGCTCATATGCTTTTCGATCGTCAGTTTGCTTATTCCGTAAGAACAGATCGGTTCAGTCGGGTGAGATTCCTTGATAGGAATTTCCTTCGGCATTCCATAAACCGTACCGCCGGATGAAACAAATATTACTTTCTTAACTTTGTGATTTCGGACGGCTTCCAAAAGGTGCAGCGTACCGATAACATTGGTCTCCACATCGTAAGCGGGATTTTCATTGGAAGAGCGTGGCAGCGTCGTGGAAACCAAATGGTAAATAATGTCGCATCCGGAAACAGCATTGTCCACATCCTCCCGGTTTACAAAATCACCATCGAACCATTCCACCATATCGCGTTGAAACGTCCTGAAACGCGATAAGTTGGGACGATCCAAGATGCGAACGAGGTGACCTTCAGCCAATAACGCTTCGCACAGATGTGAACCAATAAATCCGCCGCCACCCAGGATGAGACATTTCATGAACCGCTCCTTTATGCTTTCAAAATTTAGATGTGGATATTTTTCAATTCAGCTTGCGCATCCCTGAAAAATTATACCGCATGCAGATAGTCTGTTTTGGGCTGTGTAACCAAAGAAGGAAACCGGACATTTCACAATTTCAGGAACATCCATGAGGCACCCGGCAAATTGTCGAGATGGATGACATATTCGCCATTTCTGTATTCAACAGGAATTTCTTTTTCGTTTTTGCCTGTTGTTTTTTTGAGTAGGCGCAGGCCTTTGCGGGAGTGAATCGTCAATTGACCCTGAACAGGTTCTGACCGAAACGGCAGGGCATTGCCGGCTGGAACAGCCTGCGAACCCAAGGAAATCATCAGGCTGGAGGACTGCTTGATTGGCAAGCCATCCAGGCTTTGCACAGCAATGCTTGCATTGCGTGTTTTCATTTCGAATTTGACATCTGGCAGTACAACCGTCTCTTTTCCTATCCAGCCCATGGCGGCTTGTGTGCGAAGTGTATTGATGGTGTAAGTTCCCTTCTTCCAATCGCGATGAATCTCCCCATTGTCGGATGTAACCTCAGAAGCATTGGCATCTATCATGTTCTGATTCAGGTTGTGAATGACCGTTGCGCCTTGTGGAATTGCCCCAGTCTTTAGCCAGGGTAGCTCAGGGATCTTTGGCATGACGATTACCAGTTTTCCTTTTTCGGAGGCAGTGCGTGCTGCAACGCTGTTTTCCGGAGAGTTTGACTGATAGAACAGTTGTTCCCTATCAGGTGCTAGTGCGTACGTCGTGTCGGCTACCTTGACGTGACCTTGGCGGTAGAGCAGGGCGGCAGCGGGCAGGGTAGAGATCAGGGCCGGATCATTGAATGCATTCCAGTTGGATGGCGATCCGGCATCATTCAATGGGGCTTGGGCGTAGGCGAATAGCATGACAGCGTCCCATCCTTGTATTCGCGCGGCGCTGGCTATGTATAAGGGGCTGGAATGGCGGTCGGGAGTGGGGAAGGGGGACACGTTCCACTCGGTGACGCTCATAGGCTTGCCGGCCACCTGGGCCATGCTTAACCAGTTAACCATGTTGCCATTTTTGAGAGGATTTTTTTCAAATTCAAGTTCGCCGCCATAGGCGTGAGCATCGATGATGTCGCCGGAAGTAAGTGCGGGCAGGGAAAACATGTCGTTGCCCCACATGCTGGTCGTGGCGATGGGTACTTTCACGCCCAAGCCATGCAGATGCGAGATCATGTCGATATTAAAGTTCTGTTCGAGATCGTTCAAAAAAAGCTTTGAGGGACCCGGCTCCCAGGAGCGCCAGATTTGGTCAGTCGCCAAGCTGTATTTCGTAGCAAATTCATTTGCTAATTTCATGTACAGCTTGTTATGCAGCGGCACCTTGTTGTCGGGCAACAGCATATTGCCAAAGTGATTTGTTACATCATTTTCGTTGGTGATGAGTAGCGCCATGATAGCAGGCTCATTCTTGTAAGCCACCCCTGTATAAATATTGGTATGGTTCAGATATTCCTCGTTGAAGCGTTTCATCGCCTGCATAATTGTCGGATTGACGTAGTTGTAACCTTTCAGGTCGGCCACTTTCTCGTTTTTCCGGATTTCGTCGAACCCATAGATATCATCACTCTCCGTGAACGCTCTTTGAACATGCAGATCCAGCCAGACGTAAATGCCTTCATCTTTGAGGCATTTAATCCACCAGTCCAGCTTGTGCAATGAAACGGAATCAAGCGTTTGAGTATCCGCGGCATTTTTGCCGAATATGTTCGGATTGACCCAAGGCGAATCATGGTGGTGGATGCGAACCAGGTTGAAGCCCAGAGCTGAAAGTCGTTTGGCTTGCAGCTTTACGTTTTCTCTGGACGTATTGAACAATGCACGTGCTGCAATATTTGTTCCCCAGAAATGTGCAGGCGAGCCATCTTCGAATACCAATGATTCACCTGAAGCTTTGACGAAACCGCGCCTGCCTGCCGGCTTCTCACTCGCATTGAGAAAAGACAGATCAACCGGCGCGGTCTGCCAGCTCAAGTTGTTTTGAGGCCAAGATATTTCCTGAGGGACAAACTGCTTGTTCTGAAGCTGGCTACTTGCAACGGGTAATGCGCTTTGTGATGGGATTCGCGATGGCAACTGCCAGGCTGCTGTGCCGATGAAAGCAAGGCCGACGATGCCAAATGAGAAGACAGCCTGCCTTTTTTTTGTAGTCATTGGAATTGTTTTTCGCGGTTATTCGGGCAGCATTCCTTGGGGCGGAAGTAAGCAAAACATGGCGTTTTAGCCTAGTACGAGTTGACTCTACTCCCATTGGCACTTTTCCGTACCATCTGAATATATGCCACTCCCATCCCTGCAACGGACCAATACACGATTGGAATGAAGGAAATACTGCTCACCGTAAATATGATGACCAGGATTGCCATCAGCGAGGACAGCAAAGCACGGCCAAGGAGATGTTCTTCGCTACCTTTATCCGGGATTGAACGCATTGCTCGCAATATTCCCCAAAGCGTCGCGGCAAAGAACGCGAGAAATAGACCAAGACCTACAAATCCACTAATCAGTGTTACGCTTAAATAGGAATTGACAATATCAATGATACCTTGGCCTTGGCGCATTGCCTCCATCTCAGGTGTTTCGAGATAGTCGGTAGAGCCAAACCAGGGGTTGCGCATAATGACGATTGTTGCGTTGGTAAGCAGGTCCGAGCGATAGTCGACGTTTTCTTTTTCCGTTGATCCTACAAAAGGCAACAAATTAATCACACGCTCGCCTCCCGGCAGCACGGAAAGTAAGGGCAAAACAAGCATTGCCACCAGTGCGAGGCTCATCAAGCGGCGTGAGGCGAAACGGCCGGCGGCGACGAAAACCACTAACAGCACGATGCTACCTATCCAGGGGCCGCGTGACACAGGCACGAGCAGGCCGACAACCAGCAACGCCATACCGAGACGGCGGTGGAATTTTTGCGGGATAGAGTGTTGCAGAAATAAATATAGACCTATCCCAACGGCCATAAGATAACCCAATACAATGGGCTGTCCGGCTGAGGCAACCACTCTAAGCATACCATCACGGATTAGGTAAGTTGATATTGCTTCCTCCATTTGCAGAGCGCCAGTTACTGGTTCATAGAGTAGCCATTGCTTGTAGAATTCGGCACATGCGATCAGCGCAAGTACCATAATTGGTATTACAAGGCTCAGAAGTACCTCGCGAAATGCTTGCATACTCTTCAGGGAGCGGCTCACGACGATATAGGGTAGTACGACGTCAACGCCCGCGTAAAAAGATTGGCGTAAGTAGCTGGTCAAAGTGTGAGTATCGTCACGCAGGTATAGAACCGTTGAAAGCAAGAGATACGCGAATAACGCTTTGTCAGGGCCAGTGCGGCCGAATGCAAGGTGGTCGCTTTGTCTACGCAAGGATAAAAAGGCGGGAACAAGGATGAGCAGTGTCAATAATCTGATGTAAGTGAGGTCGAAAATAAAGTTCACTAAGCCCATTCCGGGAATTTGAACTGATGCCATGGGGAGAACAAACAAGATGAAAAAAAACAATGCTAAAGGATTGTTCTCATGACGTTTCGCGTATGACAGCAGTATTACGGTAATAAGCACAAGCACCCAAAAATTCGGAGACAGAAAGGCTGCAATAGTTAAAGCGAACCAGAGATTTCGTCTTCGTGTAAAATCCGCTGCTCCAATAATGTTATTGGCAGGTCTTTTTGTAAAAGCAAAAACAATCGTTGCTAAAACAAGGATAACGAATAGTGCCTTGAGATAATTTGGCATGCTGGTTTGGTGGGGAATATTTACGGTCTACGCATTTGATAATTATATTACTTGCCGGTGAAACGAACTAAATTACTTTAATAATGGATTAACAGATTTCTTTTGTTGCGATTGTCTGTTTTGTAAATAGCTATGTCGTCAAATATCACACTCTCTCTCCGGCAACGTGTTCTTCATTCCGGTTCCTGGACCTTGGCTGGTTACGGCGTGAATCAGGCTATGCGCTTGGGGGGGAATCTCATTCTCACACGTTTGTTGTTTCCCGAAGCATTTGGAATGATGGCCATCGTTATGGTCGCTACCTTTGGCGTTACGATGTTTGTAGATATGGGGATAGCCCAGTCTATAGTCCAAAATGAACGCGGAAATGATCCGGCTTTTGTAAACACGGCGTGGTCCCTGCAAATCATATTAGGCTTCCTGATATGTGCCGGACTTAGTGTGCTGGCGTTACCGATGGCAAAATTTTATGCCCTGCCACAGCTGGCGCTCATGCTTCCTGTTGTAGGTTTGAGTGCGATCATCAACGGTTTTAACTCAACCAAATTGTATACGGCGCAACGGAATTTGGAAGCTAAACGGGTGACATTGATTGAAATCGTTACCTATGCGATTGGATTGCTCTGTACTATTTATCTTGCCTGGCTTCTGCGATCTGTTTGGGCATTAGTTTGGGGGCTGGTAATTTCATCCACCCTGAAAATGCTTGCCACGCATAAGGCACTCCACGGAATAAAAAACAAAATCACATGGGATCGAGATTCCGTCAAGCATTTGATTAGATTTGGGCGTTGGATCATGTGGGGTTCCGTCCTGACTTTCTTATCGACAGAGGGCGGGCGGTTATTGATCAGTGCTCTGCTTGATATGCGTGAGTTGGCGCTGTTTACATTGGCGAGTACGATGAATCTGATGTTCTGGCAAGCTATCCAACAATTGGCGGGGAAAGTGTTTTTTCCCGCCTATGCAGAAGTGTATCGCAACAACCCCAAAAACCTCTTCTCGGTCTTGTTCAAAGCCCGCTTGCTAATTACTTTACCCAGTTGGTGCTTGTCCGTCCTCTTTGTATTTATTGGATCAGCACTTATGGGGTTTCTGTACGATGAGCGCTATCATGGATCCGGAGTCATGCTGGAATTACTTGCCGCTGGCTCGCTTGTAGGCTGCGTGTGGGGTTCTTATACCGGCGTTTTGCTGGCGATGGGAAAGGTCGCGACCATGACAGCGCTGACTGCAAGCCAGATCGTGTGTCAGATTGGTGGGATGCTTTTGGGATATAAGTATTGGGGAGGCATCGGGATTGTGATGGGGGTGGCCGCAAGCAATTGGCTAATGTACTGTGTGCAGGCATATGTAATGTACCGCAATGGCCTTTTGCAACTCAAACTCGATCTGTTATTTATTGTCGCTTCTGTGTTTATTGTTGCGTTGGCTTGGCCGCGCATGATGTCAATCATAGGTGCCTGAGCAATGCGAATTAATACCATTTTCCCGGGTTATCTTAACAGTATCGGAGGCGCCGGTTACGTTTGTCATTCCATTCTGGACGCAATGAGTGACGCAGGCCAGGACGTGAGCTTGTATTGTGTCTCCGGTGATAAGAGTATGCATGGGCCTTTCCATCAATACTCTATGCCGCATTGGGCAAAACCGCTTGGTTATAAGCTATTCTCTCAGGATGCGTGGTCAAAATTTACAGAATGGCGTTATCTGCATTCACTGAAAAATCAGGATATTGCATATATATGGAATCCGACATCTGTTGACACCTACAAGACAATAAAGTCAGCCGGTCACATTATCCTTGCAGAAAATATAAATACACATCAGGCGACCAGCAAAGAGATTTTGGATGCCGAGTATCGTCGACTTGGCTTAATGCCGAATCATGGCATCGATGAAGAAGCAATTGCCGATGAAAGTGCGCGGCTTGAATTAGCCGACTATGTTTTTAGTCCGAGTGGTGAAGTTACCAAATCTCTTCTTGGTGCTGACGTACCAAGTAAGAAAATCATCCAGTCCAGTTACGGTCTCGAGCAAGGTGATATTTTGTTACCGCAAGATGTCGCCAATCGCTCACGAAGGCAGGATTTGACAGCCATATTCGTTGGCAGGATAGGCATTCGTAAAGGGGTGCACCTCTTGCTTGATTATTGGGTTAAATCCGGGGTGAAAGGAAAATTGAAACTGGTCGGCAACATTGAACCCAATGCGAGACACTTGGTTGAGCCCTATCTGAGCAGGTCCGATATTGAACATGTGCCTTTTTCAAAAGAGCTCAGCGTAGTTTATTTGGATGCGGATGTCTTTCTATTTCCCAGTCTGGAGGAGGGTAGCCCATTGGTAACTTACCTTGCATTGGGTGCCGGTCTGCCATCCATTGTGAGCAAGATGGGAGGAGATGGCATTATTGATCACGAAGTTGAAGGGCTGGTTGTTGATGCACATAATGCCGAAGAGTGGATTGATTCAATACGAAAGATATTTTCTGACACAGAGTATCGGTTAAAACTCTCAAGAAATGCATACAATAAGGCTGAAAAATATTTGTGGAAAAATGTAGGCCGTCGACGCGTAGAGTCTCTGCGGTCGGTCCTCGCTAATAGAGCCAATTGAAAAATACTCGAGTATTTTGCTTTTGACATCGCATGGTAGCGAAGATCTGCGGGTAAACAAACAAGGTGGTGTGTATAACTGTAATTATCCAAATATAATATTCTGTAATAATGGCCAATACCTGGATTGTTATTGTAAATTATCGTACGGCAGCGCTGACTATCGACTGCCTGCGTTCGCTTTCTCCTCAAGTGGCGGACTTGGTGGGGGCACGTATTGTCGTGGTTGACAATGCATCGGGAGATGGCTCGGTAGACAAGTTGAATGTAGCCATAGAGCGCGAAGGTTGGTCAGCATGGGCTCAAGTGGTGCCACTTGCTAGGAATGGCGGTTTTGCTTTTGGCAATAATGCGAGCATACGGATGGCCATGATCGCGATTGAGCCGGTCGATTACGTGATGCTTCTCAACCCGGATACTGTAATTCGCCCAGGCGCATTGAAAGCATTAGTTGATTTTATGGATACTCACCCAGACGTCGGCATTGCAGGTAGTCAGCTTGAAAATGCCAACGGGGGGGTGGAACGTTCATCACACACGTTCCCTTCGCCTCTGAACGAGTTGAATGGGGCTGCGCGTTTGGGCGTGCTTAGCCGTTTGTTGCGTCGCGACGCTGGCGCAAGTCCTTCACAAACTATCGCACATCCCTGTGATTGGGTCTCTGGTGCGAGCATGATCATTCGGCGGGAAGTCATCCATGATATTGGACCGTTGGATGAGAAATATTTTTTGTATTTTGAAGAAGTTGATTTTTGTCTCCGAGCACATCTGGCAGGGTGGCAATGCTGGTATGTACCTGGTTCCAAAGTGATGCATTTAGAGGGTGCGTCAACTAATATTCATGCGAAAGTGAAGCGCAGAGCCAGCTATTGGTACGACTCGCGCCGTCGTTTCTTCGTTAAATACTATGGAATTCTCGGGCTTGTTGCGGCGGATTTGCTTTGGGCCATTGGACGAGTCTCGTTCCTGTTACGCCGCGCCTTGTATTTAGGCGCCAGGAATGACGGAAATAGCGATCCGAAATGGTTCATGTTTGACCTACTTTGGGGCGACTTGAGAGCAATTTTGTCGGGCCAAGCATGGAGTATTTCGCATGCGGGTCAAGAGTCATGAGCATTGGTGTTGTCGTTATTGGTCGTAATGAAGGCAAGAGGTTGCTACGGTGCCTTGAATCAGTTCGAGGATGCGCAGATTCAGTGGTCTATGTCGATTCTGGTTCGACGGACGGATCGGTTGCAATGGTCCATAGCATGGGGCTTGGGGTTGTCGAACTGGATTTGCGGATACCGTTCACAGCAGCTCGTGCGCGAAATGAAGGAGCCAAGCAGCTTCTTAAATTGGCTCCCGGTTTGGACTATGTCCAGTTTGTTGATGGTGACTGTGAGTTGGTGGTAGGCTGGCTTGAAACCGCCAAGTCCTTTCTGGACGAACATAAAAATGTCGCAATGGTGTGTGGTCGGCTCAGGGAGCGGCATCCAGAGAGGTCAATCTATAATTTGCTTTGCGATATCGAGTGGGATACAGAGGTGGGATTGGCTAAAGCCTGCGGTGGGATTGCTATGGCGAGAATAGATGCGTTCGAGGCTGAAGGGGGTTATCGCGCTGACCTGATAGCAGGAGAAGAATCTGAGTTGTGTGTCCGCTTACGTGCAATGGGAATGCAAATATGGAGGCTTGACGCTGAAATGGCGCTGCACGATGCTGCGATGACGCACTTTTCCCAGTGGTGGAGGCGTACGTTGCGCACCGGCTATGCATATGCCGAGGGGGTGTACCTGCACGGATCTTCTCCTGAAATGCATCGGGTCAAGGAATCGCGGAGGATATGGATATGGGGCTTGGGAATTCCCGTGGTTACAGTTATTTTGACTATTTTTATTGGGTTATGGGGGTTGGTGATGCTGTTGGTATATCCGGTGCAGGTTGTTCGTATAGCTTTGCGTGGCACACGGTCCGTGAAGATAAACTGGTTGCGAGCTCTATTTCTGGTATTAGGTAAATTTCCTGAAGCGATGGGACAGTTGAAATTTACTTATTACAATCTGGCCGGAAAGGCATCGCGCCTTATCGAGTACAAATGAACATGAAAGTATCAACTGAAGGGATTTCCGCTGAAATGCCTAACTGGTCAAGAGAAGAAAAAAGTTTTTTTTCATGGGCTCCTTCTCGGTCGCTGCTGGCCAGTATTCGATCCTACCAGCGCAATTCGAATTCGCGCAATCCTTTGCGTATATTTGTAAAAAAGTGGGCTGTGTTGCGCCACATGTTCTGGAGTGTGGTGACGGGGGCGGATATTCCTCTTAACTCCCAGATCGAGGGGGGGTTGTTGATGCCACATCCGAATGGCATTGTGTTTCACCCCAAGGCCCGGATTGGACCAAATTGTTTGATCTTTCAGCAGGTAACCATTGGTGTTACGAGGGCCGGCCAAACACCGCCCATTATTGGCGCACACGTTGACATTGGCGCGGGAGCAAAAGTATTAGGTAGCGTGCGCATTGGCGATCATGCAGTTATCGGGGCAAATGCTGTAGTACTGAAGGATGTTCCCGCCGGAGCAACCGTGCGAGGCGGTTTTGTTGCTGAGGTACACTAGTAGTAACGTTTAATAAGGAAGCATTGTACCCAAGCGGGGTGGGATAAAACTGACCAAAACCGAACGCATGGAACTGCAACGACAAATGAACACACTGAACGGACGAGAAGATGCCGCGCTGTATGCGGGGGGCGAGCGTTACAAGTTCACTGATCGTATTGAAGCGAGAGTGTTGGAGTGGTCGACGAAATACAAACTCTCGGTTGGATCGATGTACTAATCCCCATGCAAGCTTGCCGCTGAACTCGGGGGAGATTCTCTCACATGACCATCACGCATTTGGGTCTAGCATGGACTCAAGCCGCATCGCTTGGAAGGTTATCTGAGTTTTAGCGACCCAGTTTTGAGACAAAGGCCGCTTAGGAGATGGAGCTGTATTTGAATCCGCCACAAAATGCGTGTCGTCTTCTGTGTCGATGAGAAAACGGCGATCCAGGTACTTGATCGGAAACATCCCGTGCAGCCTCTGTTGCGGGGGCGCGCAACGCAATTTCACTTCACTCCCCGTACTCGTCCAAATTGAACACGGTAGAACTAAAATTTGCGTAGATTGAGCGCGATGTGATTGCTCGCGGCGTCTTTATTTCAGACGCTGACCTCAAAAGAAATCTCATGCGATATATCCGTCAGCACAACAAACAGCCCAAACTCTTGAAGTGGGGATACATTGATCCATCATGCCGTATTAATTTCAAATCAATCGTTGCAGTCCACTAGTGGTCATATGCTCCATCAATAACGTGTTGCAACTGCCCACGCGCCCAGAGTGTAGCGTGATAATTTTGTAACAGCCCCAATGGCAAGTTAGGAGACAGCCTTGCTGTTAAAGAAGATCTGTTCTTGTGACGGTCACTCAACACAATCTGTCTTGATTTGGTCAGGTTTAACTTGTCCCCAATGTCTTTCAATGATAATTTCAAATGAAACAAGGGGGTGGCGTTATGATTAAGACAATGGTATAAAAGTTGCTCATTTAATATGAACACGACACCTTGGTCGTGTGATTCATATAATAATGAAGTGCAATTTCGATCCCCTGTCCAAGTTGCCTAAAGTATTAGGAGAAAGAGTTAATCCGTTGCTGTGTGAATAGCGCAGCTTAAAGTAATGGGTATCACGATGATTAACAAAAATGAATTCTCTACCCATGGAACAAGCGACGTGCTTTCGCCCGTACGCAATTTCGCTCCGGCCATTTGGCGCAGAGATGACGTGATCGCTCGTGGTGTCTTTGCCTCGGTCCCTGATCTCGAAAGAAAGCTCATGCGATATATCCGTCAGGACAACAAACACGCCGTATCATTTCCGAATCAATCGCCACACTCCACTAGAATGAGAGCTGGCGTCACCGAAACTTTAGTTTGGGTACATCGTTTGGGCAGAATTATGCATCCCGGCATGTCCTTAAATAGCATGAAGCACCAGATTTACCTGATGGGCAAAGCTTTGGTGTCCCTTCCGAATATCCGGAAGTGGCGTGAAGGTTCGGACAACCCTTTGCGGAAACAGGCTTTGAAGCGTCACCCACTAGTAGATGGGGCGATCTACTGGCCCTACATCAATCACACTTGGTCAATGGAACGCAAATTGTCCGTTATAGACCAACATTTTCGCATGAGTAGTGGACCGGCATCGATCATAGCTCATGCGACATTCGAGGATATTGAATTGGCTCGGCTGGATGAGGAATATACTGGTCTGCGCTTTGTGTTGGACAAAGCCGAGTGGTTTGTACATGAGGGTGAGATCGTTCTCAATCTATTTGTTGACGACCAGCGTTTGTATTCTATAGCGTTCACCCTTGGGGTCGATGCTGGTCAGCCACTGGTTTTTGTCGGGGCGTTGCAAGGAGTTAATACCGCATATGCTAAGGAAGTTTATCGCAACATTACTCACTCGCTCTACGGATTGAGGCCGCGCGACTTGCTTATGACTGTTCTGAAGCAGTTGTGTTGGGAGTTAGGCATCTGCAGGATATGGGCAGTTTCCAGCGACAGTCGCCAGCATAACAGCACATATTATGGGCGATCACATGAGGGTAAGGTGCGGGTTGATTACAACGAGGTATGGTTAGAACATAATGGCGTGGCGCTCGACAATGGCTTTTTTGAGATTCCGACTATGGCCAGACATAGGGATATGAGCGACATTCCAACGCGCAAGCGTGCCGTATATCGGCGCCGTTATGAGATGTTGGATAAGCTGGCCCTGTTGATCAAGACCTGTTGTGTTGAGCACTCAGAAAAATCGCTCGCAGTGGACACCACAATTTAGTTTTGTGCGCCTATATCTATCGAAATGATAGACGGGGCATATACCTAAGCTAGCGTTCGAACATATAAATTGAATTATCTGTATTCAATGCAATCTGCATGTTGAGCGGATGGGCGCCAGCCAGCCCCCATTTTTAGTATCATGCCAGCTGTATTCGCGGATAGTTGACTTTCTGACAGTGAGGTTGGGAAGCTAAACAGGGTGTTGTTGCATCAAAATCTTTTCTGGATATCTATATAGTATGTACCAAGCGTTCTACGGTTTAAAGGAAAACCCCTTCTCAATTCAGCCCGATCCGGATTTTCTGTATTTCGGTCGTCGGCACACCTACGCTTACGCGATGATGGAATTCGGGATCAAGAATCGGGCGGGATTTATGGTCGTCAGTGGCGAAATCGGATGTGGCAAAACCACGCTAATCCGGCATTTGCTAAACAATCTAGCCCCTGACCTTACTGTTGGCTTGGTGTACAACACACACCGAGATATAGCCAATTTACTGGAATGGATCATGCTGTCTCTCGGGCTTCCCTATGAGGGGCAGTCGAATGTGGCGCTCTTTGATGCGTTCCAGCGCTTTCTGATCGAGCAATACGGGTTTGGCAAGAGTGTGCTGTTGATCATAGATGAGGCGCAGAATCTTAGCCTTGATGCACTGGAGTCTTTGCGCATGCTCTCGAATATCAATGCGGACAAACACCAGTTGCTTCAGATTATGCTGGTAGGACAGCCGCAGTTGAAGGATATGCTGATGCGCCCCGAGCTTTTGCAGTTTGCGCAACGGGTTGAGGTTGATTTTCACATAAAGCCATTTGCGGCAGTTGATGTGCAGGGTTATGTTGAGCACCGGTTGGCAATTGCGGGGCGGGCCACACCTCTTTTTACACCCGAGGCTTGTGCCAAGATTGCAGAGGCTAGCCAGGGTATTCCAAGGCGCATTAACATTCTATGCAATACTGCGCTGGTTTATGGGTTCTCTGCTGGGGCTGAATTGATTGACCTGGATTTAATTGAAGAAGTGTTGAGTGACAAAGCTGAATTTGGGGCATTATCGAACCCGGAATGAGAAACGCGCATTGGGGTGAAATCAGAATTTGTTAGGTAGATACGATACTTTCAACGATGGGCGTCGGTTGTTGGTGCTGGTAATGACTGCGCAGCGTTTCAAGAAGCCCCTCACTGGGAGGTCTGGCACAGTGCAGATAAATCTTGGATAGTCCTCCAATGCCCATTCCGCGATTCATTTCGCGATAACGGAGCGAAAACTCTTCGTCGCTCGATCCATCTGGTAACCCGAGATGAAGTGTCAGATTATGGCGTTCGAGGGCAAAGAGCGGGCTATCCCAGAGAAACTGAGCCTCACCGACTTTGGGTAGCCGGACATAGAAATAATCATGGTTACCCATCGTACTGACCAATCCACCCCAGCGTTTTTTCCACTGGAGCAGGCCGTCTTCCGGATGACCAAGGCAGCTACCCATGTCGTAGTAGTCGAAACCATTATCGATCGCCCATTCGAGCGCGAGGTAGAAGTTGACTGCGTTGGTTTCCCGCAACAGCTTGGAATCAGAGAACACAGCTTCAGGATAACCACAGCGGACCAAACTCCAATAGCGCTTTTTCCTATGGGTGACTTCGCACGCAAGAATACAGCCCACCACCTCTTCACCCAATAGCACGACATCAAGTCTTCCTGATGTCCGAGCCATTCTCCTGACCTCATTTGGCGAAAGTTGAGAGGCGGTGGTACCGTGTCTTGCTCTTGCATAGGGCTGGAGCATCTCTTGTTCTGCACAGTCGATCTCGGCATTGTTCTGCGCCTGCTGTGTGCGGTATGCACCTCGCTGATTGCGAAGGACTCGGCGCATTTTGTCATCGAATTCAGATGCTATTGCCTCCATTGGCCTCCCGAGTGGTATGATAACGCGCAAAGCAAAAGGTACTCGCAGTGCTCCCGGTACCGGCATCTCACTGACTAATACTGTCCGGCTTGAAATATTCGACTTTATTTGGCGGGTATCAACGCCACCATTTATCATCAGAAGTGCCTTGGCAAAATCACGCTTCGTTTTTCGACCTATATAGAGAATGTCGTATGGGCTGTGGTCAAACCTTTGCTGAAGCCTAACAATCTCCCAACGCCAAAAACACGCTAGGCCAAGCTGCTCTCGTAGCCCAGCTGTGGTCTCTCTTAGCTCGAATCGCAGAGAGGGTGATATGAGTTTCCGAATGAGACTTGCTACGTTTTCCTTCATGTCCTCGTGAGCCGCGCACAGGCTTCCTTCCAATGTAAGGTTTACAGTATAAACTAGGTTGTGTTGGCTGCCGATATTGAACGGAGCTAGGCGAGTATGTCATCGCTTGTGTGCTTTTATTTGGAGCGCCACTCGATTGACACAGATGCCGCAAAGCTTGCTAAACTGCCAGTAATATCCTGCCAATTATACTTTTCATATATGGCAGGTAATATTGAGCGTTGTACCTATAGGGTTTGCCTTGAATACTGCTAAGACATATGTGCTGATTTCTCCCTGCCGCAATGAAGCGTCCTACATGCGACAAACGTTGGATTCAGTTATTGCTCAGTCCCTCCGGCCGTCGAAATGGGTAATTGTCGATGATGGTTCTACAGACGAGACTCCTCAGATCTTGGCAAAGTATGCAAAACAGCATGACTGGATCAAGATAGTTACCCGCGAAGATCGGGGGCGGCGTGCAGTAGGGCCAGGCGTTATTGAAGCATTCTACGAGGGGTACGAATCGATTAGTCCCGAAGACTACAACTATTTGTGCAAACTTGATCTTGACCTTCGCTTGCCACCGCGATATTTCGAAATTCTCGTGAAAAAAATGGAAGAGAATCCGCGCATCGCGACGTGCAGCGGCAAGGCGTATATCGAAGAAAACGGCTGTCTGATCAGCGAGAGACATGGCGACGAAACTTCGCTTGGTATGACGAAGTTTTACCGTGTTTCTTGCTTTACGGCGATTGGCGGATTTGTTCGTGAAGTAATGTGGGACGGCATCGATTGCCATCGTTGCAGGATGCAGGGCTGGATCGCATGCAGTTGGGATGAACCTGATTTGCGATTTGTACATCTGCGTCCTATGGGTTCCAGCCAGCAAAGTATTTTTACCGGGAGAATGCGGCATGGTTACGGGCAGTATTTCATGGGTACGGGTCTTGTTTTCATGCTGGCTAGTGCTGTCTACCGCATACCGGAAAAGCCGTATGTACTGGGTAGTCTGGCTATCTTGGTTGGTTGGTTGCGTAGCGCTCTGCAAAGAAAACCCCGTTATAGTGACATTGAATTCAGAAAATTCTTGCGTAGTTACCAGTGGCGGTCATTGCTAGTGGGGAAGCGCCGTGCCATTGAAGCAATCCACCGCGCCAAGGGGATTATTTAACGAGAAATGAAGCCTTCACGGAGGAATCATCTATTTTTTCTTAGGTATCTGTTGCGTATTCTGTTAATCGGTTAAAAAATGGCAATCGAAAAATTCCGTCAGCATCATGGTTATGCTTCCTGATTTTAACCGGGAAGTTCACTGTCTTCTAGGTCTGCCTTTCGATGCAGTGAATATGTCAGATGCTGTGCGCCACATAAGAGCTTCTGCATCCAACCGTTCCCCCTGTTTTCTCTCCACGCCAAATCTGAATTTCCTGATTGCGGCTCAGTCTGACATTGCATTTCGTAACTCGGTAATTAATAGTGATCTTAGTATCGCAGACGGCATGCCTCTGGTTTGGATAGCACGTTTGTTGGGTATGCCGATTAGAGAGCGCGTTGCTGGTTCTGGTCTGTTTGATACGCTACGCGACGATTCCCGGAAACCGCTTTCAGTTTTCTTCTTCGGCGGGCCCGATGGTGCAGCCGAAGCTGCATGCCGTCGGCTGAATCTGGAGAGAAGGGGGCTGACTTGCGCGGGATTTGAATCTCCTGGGTTTGGTTCCGTCGAGGATATGAGCAATCATGCGATCATTCAACGCATCAATGCAAGCAATGCAGATTTCCTGGTGGTTTCTCTCGGTGCGAAAAAGGGCCAAGCATGGATTGAACGCAACAGACTGCAGATTAAGGTTCCGGTAATCAGCCACCTTGGCGCAGTGGTGAACTTTGTGGCGGGTACGGTCAAGCGCGCGCCTGCGTGGATGCAAAATACCGGGCTGGAATGGTTGTGGCGTATAAAGGAAGACCCTGCGCTGTGGCGTCGCTACGCTTTCGACGGGTTGGGATTTCTGAGGCTGGTGATCACTCGTGTCGTTCCTTATGCTTGGTTCGTGTTCTGGCACAAACCAAAACGCCATGAATTGGATTCCGCAGCTACAGAATTGTTCGTTGAGGGTTGTGAGACTATCATCAGCTTACGCGGTGCATGGGTACTGAATAACATGAAGCCTCTTCGGGAATGCTTTTCCAGCCTCGCTCTAACGGACAGGGATGTCCGGATTGAGTTGGAACATGTTACTTATATCGACAGTGCTTTTGTCGGACTTCTGCTGTTGTTGTATGGCGATCAGAAGAGGCGGGGAAGAAGATTTTCAGTCGGGCAAATAAAGATAAATGTAAGTAAGGTATTTTGGTACTCGTGCGCGAAATTCTTGCTTGATCCGCGGAATGTAATGGAGTCATCCGTTACGAAAAACCACACTTAGTCGAATGAGTTGTGGTTACCTCAACCCATCACAAATGGACTGGCAGGCTGTAGAAACTCTCCTACGAGTCCCCATGCTATTTCAAGATTAGTACTGGTGTTACGTAAAATCTGAAACTTCGATAAATATAGTTCTACTGAAGAGCCAGTTAACTCAGACCTGGATGGAAACCGCTCATTCGGAAGGCAAGAAGTGCAGGAACAAGTTTTCCTCTTGAATCCTGCACGCGCTCTGCGACCATGTCGCAGCGACGAAGCAGGAAACGGTTCGACTTTTGTCCATTGCAACCCCATGTAGTAGTCACCGCACGGCGGTAACCCGCCTTGGCAACTGCGAGCGCGGTTCTGGCATCGGAGTTGCCGTTTGGATAACAAAAAGTTTCAATAGGTTGACCAAGGCGTGCCTGCAGCACACTGCGGGACTCTGCAATCTCATAGGCGAGCGTGTTGTCGTCACACTCTGGCATCATGCAATGCGTCATGCTGTGTGAACCTATTTCGTGTCCATCGGAGGCAAGTTCCCCTAGCTCATCAAAAGTCATGAGCCGCGCGAATTCAGGTGCTCGTGTTGCACCCGAAGCTTCTACAAGTTCTTCAACTAAGCGCAGTCGATCCTGCAGTGCTAACTCCTTTGATCCTTGTACTATGTTTCCAATCAGGCTGCGCGGACCACTTGCAGATAAATTTGCTCTGTCCAGAACACGCTTTAGGCGCTCCAGTCCTTCGCTTGATTGCTTGAGCAAGGCGAGAATCGCAAAACCTAGACGATCATGCCATAGCAATTCCTGTCGTTCGATCGCAACGACAGGGGCGAAAAATGTGGCTTTGATATTATGCCGCGCGAGCAATGGTCGTGCGTTGCAGTAGTTGTCGTGCTGGGCGTCGTCGAAGGTTAGAGCAACTAACGGACGCGCTGAAATTATACCGCTCAGGTAACGCTCATGTTGGGTCGCGAGCGCTCCACAATCAAAATGTTCTGTGAAATAAGTCAAAAATGCATCGAGTTCTTCCGGTGTTACAACAAGGCCGGGAAAGGGGTAGTTTTGACGGTCAGCTTCTGGGAGTACGCGGTGAAAGGTCACTATCGAGAGGCTGCTGCGGCCGCGCTGCGCAGGTAATGTGATCCCCGTTAGAAAGAAGAAATGGGCGACGCTATTGCGAAGTATTGTATTCACTCTCAATTTTTTTAAAAAACTCATGAAACGAGAAAATAAGGTTTTAAGTATATGGTATTAATATTCCAAAGCGACAGTTCGCTTTACCACCCCGACCCTTCGTTACGCAGTTCCGATTTTGGGAGGCTTGAATGGTTTACTTTCCGTGAATCCATTCGACTTCCTTCAGTTCGGCAAAAACGATTTCAGCGAGCTTCTTGTAACCGCCAGGATTGAAATGTCCGCCTCCGCAATGTGTGTAGAGATCGCAAGGGTCCCGGCTGCCGAGGTATTTGTTTAGCTCTTCTGCAACTTCTGGGACAATAACGCCAGCACTTCGCAAGCGCTTGGCAAGCTCGGCGTAGGGTAAAGTTCCGTGATCGCGAAGCCACCGCAAATCCTTTTCATCAGGAATCAATAAAACCATAGGTTTTTGGTTGCGCTGATGTGCCTCACTTACGAATGCTTCGATGATAGTTTCGGTAACTTGCAAAGCGTGCGAGGGGTGCGCGGGGTCATAGAATTGCGCATAACTAGGGTTCCGCTTGAGTCTGGCCATGATGCGATAATGTTGGATTGTTCCAAGGGCAGACAAAGTGTAGGGAAACGTAAGGCTATGAATGCCAGATGAACCACCAGGGGCAAAATAATCATAAGGCAAAAGCTCTTGAGCATGTGACTGAAGGTTTCGGTGCTCAGCTTCTGTAAGAGACGGAAGTGGAATCAGTTTTAGTTCGTTGTCCTCCAAGATGAATCGCGGTTTAAGTCCAATTGCTTGATTGGTCAGAAAACCACGTTCTTGATTAATATTGCGAACGATGTTGTCAGAGAAGTGCCCCAAAATGACGATTGGCGCATTATCCTTAATCACTTCTTTATACCGCAGGTACGCCTGATCGGTGCCATATCCGCCAACACCATAATTGGCTACACGACACCCAATTAATCCTGAAAGCACATTGCCATAAGCTTGTTCGGGAGTAACTTCATCGCCCCATGTAAAGGAGTCTCCAAAGAGTGCGACACAGCTGGGAAGTTTTGGGTCAGGAAATGATGGAACGACGCGTGAACCGGAAGGGTCATACTCCCCCTGTCCAAAGCTGGCATGACTTGGCCAACCAAGAATCGGGTCACGATTTTTCAAATAACTAGCGTAGTTCTCGACTCTTGGAGGTGCGTAAAGTAAGGCCTTATCCGCAAGAATTTTGCAGGCGATATAACTCATTGTTTCTACCGGCAAAGCCACTATGCTAAACAGCAAGAGAATTTGGAGCAGTTTATGCGCAGGAGATGATGTACTAGTCACGGATTGTCTTTGCCTTCTTAATCAATCCAGCTCGAACGCAGTCTCGTAGTTTTGCTTGAGTGCCGGATCCTGAATTTCCTTGCGCAAATAGCAATTGCCGACCACAAGTACGTCCAATTCGGTACCCATAAAGCAGCGAAACGCGTCTTCCGGAGAGCCGACGATCGGTTCGCCGCGCACATTGAAACTTGTGTTCACCAAAACCGGGCAGCCTGTATTTCGCTCGAACGCTGACAGCAGAGCGTGGTAGCGCGGATTGGTGTCCTGGTGCACAGTCTGAATGCGGGCCGAGTAATCAACGTGCGTAACAGCTGGAATATCAGACCTTGGTACATTGAGTTTGTCGATCCCGAAGAGCTGATTTTCCTCGGCTGTCATTTTGCGGCGGCGGGACTTCACTACATCGGCTACGAGCAGCATATATGGGCTGTCGCCATCGAGTTCAAACCAGTCGCTTACGCGTTCGCGCAAGATTGATGGCGCGAAAGGACGGAACGACTCACGATATTTGACCTTGAGATTGAGTGTTTTTTGCATGGTCGGCGAGCGCGGATCGCCCAGGATAGAGCGGTTGCCCAGTGAACGTGGGCCAAATTCCATACGCCCTTGAAACCATCCGAGTGCTTTGCCTTGCGCGAGAGCTTCTGCGCTATTATCGGTCAGCGCCGAATCATCGAGTGTATCGAACTGTGCACCGCAGTTCTTCAGACGTGCCTCTATTTCCTTCTGGGTAAAGGCTGGGCCAAGATAAGATCCGCGCATGGCATCGCCGTTCACTTGCCGCTGTTGCCCAAGCTGCATGTGATAACCCGCCAGTGCGGCACCAAGTGCGCCACCAGCGTCACCCGATGCAGGCTGGATGTAAATGTTGTCGAAACGGCCGTCACGCAACACCTTGCCGTTGGCGACGCAGTTAAGAGCGACTCCGCCTGCCATGCACAGATTCTTGATTCCGGTTTCCTCGCGCAGTGATCGCGTCAGCCGCAGCACTACTTCCTCTGTCACCTCCTGGATGGAGGCCGCCAGGTCCATATGCCGTTGCGTCAACATCTGATCTGATTTTCGCGCGGGGCCGCCGAACAGTTTGTCGAACTTCCCGTTGGTCATGGTCAGGCCGGCGCAGTAATCGAAGTACGACATATCAAGTCTGAACGATCCGTCCGGCTTAACGTCGATCAGGTGCTTGAAAATCAACTCGGCATATTTCGGCTCGCCATAGGGCGCGAGTCCCATCACCTTATATTCGCCGGAATTAACTTTAAAACCGGTGTAGTAAGTCAGGGCGGAATACAAAAGACCCAGTGAATGCGGGAAGTGGATTTCCTTGATCACTTCCAGCTTGTTGCCTTTTCCGATCGCGGCAGAAGTCGTCGCCCATTCGCCGACGCCATCCATCGTCAGAACGATGGCCTCTTCAAAAGGAGAGGGGAAGAAAGCGCTCGCGGCATGACTGAGGTGATGTTCGCTGAACAGTAATTGCCCGTTCCACTTGCCGTCGCTATCTATTTTGCGAAACTCTTTCAGCAGAAGATCCTTTAGAAAGAGCTTTTCACGCAACCAGAGCGGGATAGACATTGCAAATGACCTGATCCCTTGGGGTGCAAATGCCAAGTATGTCTCAAGCAACCGTTCGAATTTCAGGAACGGCTTGTCATAGAACACGACATGATCCACGTCACCCAGCCCGATTCCGCATTCGGTCAAACAATATTGAACGGCATGTACAGGAAACCGGGAATCGTGTTTCTTTCGCGTGAAGCGTTCTTCTTGTGCGGCCGCGACAATGCGTCCATCTTCAACCAATGCGGCGGCGCTGTCGTGATAAAGCGCGGAGATACCGAGAATGCGCAATCTCTTCTCCTCTTAGAATAATGTGTAAATGAACGGTGCGATAGCCGACCCTTGGGCGAGCACAATCAACACACCCAAGAGAGCCATCATCACGATAATAGGCCACAGCCAGAATTTCTTCCGAGCGCGCAAAAACGCCCAAAGTTCTTTAATAGTTTCCATATTGGTTTCCTAGAATTGGTGGTTCATCGAGTCGGGAGCAGGGCCGGGCGGATCGCGCGGTATCCAGTATGAATCTGCATCAGGGGCGAACTTCAGACGCAGCGGATCTTTTCCAGTAAGCCGTATTACCAGCCCAATGGGAGTAATCACAACATAGAACAAAATGCCTAAAGCAATCGGGCTGACCACCTTGCCTAGCAGAACTCCAAGTTTGATCCAAAGTCGGTTAAGTCCCGCAAGCAGCGTCGGTTTTACCAGTGCAACCAGCGCAAATACCGCCGACACACCCGTTGCCCACCAACGCACTGCTTCTCCATGGAATAGCGGTACGGCTGCAATTAGAAGAAACGCTCCTGCAAATACCAAGCCAAAAGATCGGTCGGACGATCCCTCGACATGAGGGTCCCTATTCAAATTTTCATGTGACATGATGCATGTTCCTTGTGAGGATTTTCAGAGAGGATTGTGCTTATGTGGGGCATTTGAGCGTAATAACGAACATTAAACTGAATCAATAAACTTGTCCATACATGGATTAAGGGAATTTGGTAGACTCGCCCCATGAATTCAAAACGTCCTAACAGAATTATCGTTCTGGACTATTATTTTATTATTATTGACCATTTCAGACAAAATTATGAAAATAATTGTCATTAAAATTTTTGTGTGAGAATCGATCCAGGTTGAATCAATATGCTAGTTCTTTGCTGTCTGGAAGTAACTTGCAGATGGTGTATTACGCCATGATCCAACAATTAGTCTGTCATTAACCAGATATCGCCTATGTCTTTACGAATTGCCTATGTCATCAACCAGTACCCAAAGGTCAGCCATACTTTCATCCGGAGGGAAATTCTAGCCCTCGAAAGTAAAGGCTTCAAAATTCTACGCATTGCACTTCAGGGGTGGGATGCCGAACTGACGGACGACGAAGATCTGCGGGAGCGAACTCAAACACGATATATTCTGCAAGAGGGTTTTATCGCATTGCTTTGGGCTGTATTTCGGACATCGCTTACGGCGCCACGGCGTTTTTTCTCTGCACTTTTGTTGACCATTCGTATGGGGCGGGGAGGGGAACGCGCGTTGCCCTATCATCTCGCCTATTTGGCAGAAGCCTGCCGTATGTTGCCGTGGCTGAAATCTTTCGGCGCAACACATGTGCATGCCCATTTTGGCACCAATTCGGCAGAGATTGCGATGCTGATAAACGCATTGGGCGGGCCATCATACAGTTTCACGGTGCATGGCACAGGAGAGTTGCTCTTTGGAGGGATGCCCGAAAAAGTACGTCGAGCATCCTTCGTGGTGGCGATCAGTTCTTTCGGACGTAGCCAGATTTTTCGTTTGGTTGACTACGCACACTGGCCAAAAGTAAAAGTGGTTCATTGCGGGCTGGAAAAGGCGTTTCACGATTTTGTACCTGTCATGCCGCCAGCAGTGCCGCGTCTTGTCTGTGTGGGTCGTCTTTGTGAAGCAAAAGCACAACTGCTTCTGATTGAAGCTGCGCACCGATTGGATAGGAAAGGCATTGAGTTTGAACTGGTTCTTGCCGGTGACGGAGAAATGCGCGCTGAATTGGAGGACTTGATTGTACGGAATGAATTGAACGGAAAAGTTCGGATTACTGGTTGGATCAACAGCAATCAGGTTCGCGAGGAAATCCTGGCTGCTCGCGCATTAGTGCTTCCCAGTTTTAGTGAGGGGCTGCCAGTGGTGATTATGGAAGCGATGGCATTACGCAGACCAGTGTTGGCTAGCTGCATTACAGGGATTCCTGAACTGGTGATTCATGGAGAGACCGGATGGTTATTCCCTGCCGGGTCCGTTGACGATCTGGAGGCTGCCATGGAAGACTGTTTATCAAAATCTCCCGCAGAGCTGAAGAAAATGGGTGATGCGGGCTACATTCGTGTTATGGAACGGCACTCGATTGAAACCGAGGCATCTAAGCTCGCGGAACTGTTTCGGAATTCTGGCGAGATTCTTGAATCGGAATGATTTAGATGCTGAGATATCCTAACAAAGGAGAATGATGCAATTCAATGCTTGTGATGGCATGGTCACCACTTATGAAATTTTCTGAATCCGCGAAGGCATTTCTGGCTAGTTGTTTCCGAAAATCATACTGGATGCTATCAATTCTCCCGATTTTGGTATGAAGCTTTCCCACGCATTGCCGTGACAGTTTGTTATTTCTCCTACGATACATTCCACTCCGTTTGAGTACAGATCAACTCTGACAAAGCCAAATCGGCCACTCAGTGCACTGGCCAACGCGAGCATTTTGTCAAGGTTTTGTGGTTTTTCGAGTTGGATACTCGACTGAGGGTAACCAAGAGAAAATTTCATTTCATTCCAATCAAGGCCATAAAATTTTCGAGTGTGATTAGTCTGCCTATCCATATCAACCTGGATCAGTTTTGGCTTTCCCATGAAACAGAATATTTTGTAATCAGATAGGTTGTCACTATCAAACAACAGGGGTTCAACTATCACTTTAGGTTTCAAAGTTTTGTAGTTGGCTTCTCTGTTTACTCGATAGAACGTACTTGATAGCCATTTGTCGATTTCTTCAAGATCGATAGGGCTGTTGTTCCTTCTCAGTATGACTTTGCCTGAAAGGTGCGTGGGTTTAATGCAGCAATCAGAAGGGAATTCATAGTTTCGCACTTCTTCGATAGAGCTCAGTATTTTTGTCGTTGGCACATTGAATTGATCCCCTGCGACTGCCTTGACGTAAAGTTTTACGAATTCTTTGTCAGACACAAAAACCCTGAGAGGATCAATTATTTCATTGGTTGTTTTTATTCTGTATAAGACATCGTTAAAGAGTGGTTTGTGAGAGGGCATTCTGCGGTGCGCCCGAAGAAAAGTGATAAACGCAATAAAATTATCTCCTAAGCGATTCTCAGGGATGTAGCGCAAAAAAAAGCGATATAGAGTTTTCAATTTAGTAATTACAGCTAATTAGGTGAGATGTTATTAGATATTGCTTTGAGCCAACATATTGTTTCGTTCTTATTTTTCCATAGCGCCAAGATTATTGGTTAGTCTTCTTTGGACGAGGAAGTCGGAGAAAACCGGTACTGATCCGCCGGCACCAAGAGCATAACTCCCCGTGCTGAGTTTGAAATTTTCAGGAGTTGAAGGTTTGGCTGCGGCCCATCTTGGGGGGGTGTTCTTTATTTGAGCATTTGTCGAGTTGTTTGAGGCCACAACATTCATCGCGCCTGCACTGGTGTAGAGCAATGGGTTTTGTGCATTTGGCGCGGAGGCAAGGTTATTCACTATGGTGATATTGGAAATGCGGCTGTCACCAATCGCTACCATTACAAATTGATTGTTAGGTACAGCATCTGCTGAATATTGTGTGTTGTTATATATTTGCACATTTTTTGCCGGTGGCTCACCACCACGCACAGCGACCATAATTCCGGTCTGAGAGTTACTGCCCCCTCCCACAAACAGGTTGTTTCTGGTCGTGACATCGGAAGCATTTATATACTGCGACACTTGTGTTGTGGATGTCGATATATGCAAATTGCGCTCAAGTATGACTTCTCTGATTCTTTCATCGTTTGCACCATCTTGTGGGCCTAACGTAACAGACCATGGGTTATGAAAGTCTGTAAATTTATTATCCGAAATAATGATTTGTTTAGTGTATCCATCGCCGTTTAGAGAATGAGAATAGTTGCTTTTGTCCGTTACGTCTGGCACTCCGGCAACCCAAAAAGGAGCGTGAAGCTTAATTACGTGCCTGTCAAATCCAGGGCGGGACAGACTGTTATTGCTGATGACAGCCTTGCCCAAATAAGTAAACCGTGTGACGTGGGAGCCTGCGGCATTGCCTCCGTTGTCGATGTTATTGCCCATGAAGGCGACGCGGTTCCCCGTGTTGTAGGCACCATACTTTGTATTCGGCCCAAAAATGACTGTTGAATCAATTATTGCCAATTGATCAATGTTGTGACCTGTAGTGCCCGCTCCGCCTGGATTATTATTCCAGTAATTTATGAGATCCCCGCCAAAACCAATCGAAGCTTCGAAGTTGCGTAGTGTCAATCGGAGTGTCGTGATTTGTGATATGCCGCCGCTAGAGCCGTCAATGCCGACTCCTGTGCTTGAAGCGCCATTCATGCCATTAAATTCCAAATCCATTATCCGCCAATCGCTAAACCTGGGAGTAGACCTGGACGAAAAGCCGAGGGTATTGGTATTCCCTGTCATTTGTACGACAGGAAGCGCACCGGAACCGAAGCTTCCGACTGTTCCAGGTCCTGTGGCAGTTATTCTTGCTGTAGTCGCTGCAGAGAACGTTTCACCTCTCTGGAATAGCACTCTCTTTCCAGTTTTCGCATAGTTGCTTATCGCAGTCGTAAAGCTTGGTTGCAATACTGTTTTTGCGCTGACAGGACAGCCACCTTGTCCTTGGGTGGGTGCACTTTTAGCGCCGACGCAAATCGTGTTTTCCTTTGCAAAAACCGCATCAGGATCCTGTACCAGGATCTGAGTGCAACTATTTGACACCGTGTTCGTGCCATCAGTGATATCCAAAGTAACGGTGTACGTGCCAGGTGTCTCGAATACATGCGCCGCTACCGGGCCGGTAGCGGAATTGCGGCTGCTGTAACCCGCTCTGCTGCCTGTATTCCAAGTGCTCCTGCCAACGAGAGGTGGACTCAAATTCAGGATTGAACCTATCTTATCCCCGAAATCCCACCGATACTCGAGGTCGTGGAAGGGGCGTCTGGTCGCGGTTGCTGTGGTGTTCGTAGCATCAAAAAAAACGGACAACGGTGCAACACCGGTTAAGCGACCCGGCACATTGGATAGCGTGATGGCATTTGTTGCTCCGGTAGTTGAACAACCTGCGGTACCTATAGTTGCTTTAGGGGGCTGCTCTGCGGCTCTGGCTGGCGTAAGGGTACAGTAAAACAGGATGCCCAGCGCAATTGAGTTGACCAGTTTGCCAAGCCAATCGCGGTGCTGGATACACTGACCGTTCTGGTTCGCAAGTCGCCTTAATAAATTACGCAAAAGGTACGTAAAAGGTAAGAGTGCCGGATAACACATGCTGCAGTTGAGGCTGCGGTAAAAAGCATTTATTCTCATTTGTGCCACAAGCGATATGACCCGCTTGCACCAAGTATTGTGGTCTACGTTCTGCAACATATCACGGAGCTTTGTCTTCCGGCAAACATGCTCTTCAAATACTATTCATCGATGTGACCATGAGCATGAAATAAGTTTCAACCAGTTGTTATTGTTTGACAACCAGTAACACGAGGCTGTTTATAATCAACTCGTTCCCTAAGGGCACATTTTATTCGTTTCTAATGAAAAATTTAAGGCACTTCGACGGCGCCAATATCGAAAAAGCCATTCTGCGGTCGACTTGTACCAAAGAAATCGGACCAAACCGGAACCACTGCGCCTGCATCAATTGCGTAGCTTGGAACCAAAGGTTTCCAATTTGTGATAAGTACCGACGGGGTGGCGGTAAAATTAGGCGACGTACCCTTTACCTGAGAATTTGTCGAGTTGTTTGAGACCACAACATTCTTCGCGCCTGCACTAACGTAGAGCAATGGGTTTAGCGCATTAGGAGCGTAGGCAAGGTTATTCTTTACGGTGATATTGGAAATGCGGCTATCGCCAAGAGACACCATTGTGAATTGACCGCTAGGCACGGCATCTGCTGAATATTGTGTGTTGTTGTATATCCGCACATTGTTTGCGGGGGGCTCGCCACCGCGTACCGTGACCATTATTCCAGCTTGGGAGCTACTCCCACCCCCCATAATCAGGTTGTTTCTGGACGTGACTTCTGACGCATTAATATATTGTGACACTTGTGTCGTAGATGTCGATACATGCAAATTGCGCTCAAGTATGACTTCCTTGACTCTTTCATCCTTTGCGCCATCTTGTGGGCCTAAAGCAATTGACCAAGGATTGGCGAAATCCGTTAATTTATTATCCGAGATTACGACCTGTTTAGAGTATCCATCTCCACAAAGAGCAAAAGAATAGTTGCTTGAGTCGCCTGTCACCCCTACTACGCCACCAACCCAAGTTGGGCCATGAAGTTTGATGGTGTGTCTGTCAAACCCGGGGCGGGACAGTGTGTTGTTGCTGATAACCGCCTTGCCGAGATAAGGGAATCGTGTGACGTGAGTACCGCCGGCGTTTCCACCGTTGTCGATGTTGTTGCCCATGAAAGCTACGCGATTTCCCGCATTGTAGCCGCCATACATCGTATTTGCGCCATAGACTACTGTTGAATCCACGATAGCCAATTGATCAATATTGTGACCCGTAGTGCCAGCTCCCCCCGGATTATTGTTCCACCAATTGATTACATCCCCGCCAAAACCTATCGATGTTTCGAAATTGCGCAGCGTCAAGCGGAGCGTGGTGATTTGCGATATGCCACCGCTCGAGCCGTCAATGCCGACTCCTGTGCTTGAAGCGCCACCCATGCCATTAAATTCCAAATCCATTATCCGCCAATCGCTAAATGTGGGTGTAGACCTGGACGAAAAGCCGAGAGTATTGGTATTACCTGTCATTTGTATGACTGGAAGCGCACCAGAACCGAAGCTTCCGACTATTCCCGGTCCGGTATCAGTTATTCGTACTGTTGTTGCGGCAGTGAACGTATCCCCGCTCTTGAATAGGACTCTCTTTCCAGTCTTCGCATAGCTGTTTATTGCAGTTGTAAAGTTTTGCTGTATTACTGCGTTTGCGCCAGTTGGACACCCGCCCGCTCCCGGGGTAGGAGCGGTCGTTGCTCCGACGCAAGTCGTGTTGGTTCCGACAAACACCGCATCAGGATCCTGAACTACGATTTGGGCGCAGCTGTTCGACACCGTGTTCGTGCCATCAGTGACATCCAAGGCAACAGTGTAAACACCAGGTGTCTCGAATACATGCGCCGCGACCGGGCCGGTAGCGGAATTGCGGCTGCTGACTCCGGCTCGACTCCCGCTATTCCAGGTTGTACCTCTTACAGGAGAACCAGCCGGGTCGCCGAAGTTCCATCGATACTCGAGGTCGTGAAACGGTCGCGTAGTCGCACTTGCAGAGGTGAGCGTGGCGTCAAAAAAGACGGACAATGGAGCGACGCCGTTGAAGCGGCTTGGGGTATTTGAAAGTGTGATGGCGCTAAGTGTTCCCGTGGTCGCGGAAGTCGAACAACCGCCAATCATGCCCCCCGCTAACTTCCAGTTGCCGGTTGCATCATCACCATTGAAGGCAGCAACAATGACAAAACTCGTGGAGGTCACATTTGCAACGGTGTAATTTCCGTTGTAATGAGTAGTTCCGCTTATGGTAACAATAGTGCCATTGACTAAATCGTTGTCGGACGTAACCGTAATATAGCCCGAGCCAGCATCGGTAAAATGAGTTATGACTGAGGGAGCGACAGTAATTGTCTTACTATCACTATTATAGAGTTTACTGGCTGCGTTATAGCAAATTACAGTATAGCTATGGGTTGCTTTCAATGGCCCAGTATTGAATGAACCACTTGTGTCAGTACTGCCACTACTGGAAGTAGTGCATGAGGTACTTTTTGTCGATGTCCACGAGAGGTTGGCGCTCCCGTTATATGCGATTGAATAAGAATCAGCGGTAAGTCTTACGATCGGGGTGTCCGTATTGGAGCTAGCTCCATCTGATATACCACTCCCGCATGAAACAAGGCCGAAGACCACGATCAATATCGTGAAACAAACGCCAAAATCAATCCTTGATTTGACACCAAAGTTGTTCAACATGATCGCATCCTTGCGTAATGATAATTTAACTTGTCCTACAAGCAGTTGCCGAAGAACATACTATTTTCTGACAATACCCACATTTACAAAAATACTCCACATAAGATCAGTATGGATATATTAAGTTCAAAATTGAGATATTAAGTTTCTATGATAGTTACCTACAAATGACAAAAATTAATGAATTATATTTGCATTATATAGATAATTATTGGAATCATTCCGCATTCCCCTTTTGTCGCCAACTCCATAAGCAGAAGGACGGTAGCTAAATGTCAAAGCCATGGTACAGCGGAGCAGGCTTACATTCTTGATATGCTTGGTGAAAAACGAACCTCTCCACCAGATGTGCCAAAACTTGCCATTTAAGGTCGTTGCTTAAGTCGGACTGGGATATTGGGCCTAAATAACATTTTTCAGGCCAAAAAGAAGTTATTAAACCGGAAGACATTACCTGATCATTTTGAGGAAGCCTGCGTTTGGAGTTCTGCTTTACTGTCTGCACAACGCGCGACCGGTGAAAGAGTCCGTGGTATCACCCGGCTCGGTGCAGTGAGGATAATAGACTCCGGGGGCACATCACGCGTGACTACACAGTTTGCACCGACCATCGATTTGTCGCCGATCGTGATTCCGCCCAGCACCCGTGCACCCGGATAGATGTCAACATTGTTCCCGATTTTTGGATTGCCGGGAATTTGTCCTGTGCCCAGCGTTACATCGTGAAAGATCAGGCAGTCCTCTCCGATTTCAACGCCCCCTCCAATCATAATATTGGTTGGATGGATGAGTTTCAGACCGGCGCCAATACGAGGTCCATTGCGCCCGGCCCAGAGATGAATGTTGTTGCCGCGAAATGAAAGTTTGAGAAGACGGTACAGTATCCACATCGGAATTCGCAGGAATCTGCTGGGTATTGAATCTGCCCAGTTTCCAAACCGGTAGATTGCGACTATCCAGAATCCGGGATTCGAATGCCACCGGCCAATATCCTCGTATTTTGTGCAATCACGCCGCAAGTTTTCGAACATCAAAATCTCTCTTTAGTGGAAGGAGCGGCGATTTTAGCGGGGTGTTTTGCCCGGCACTGGCCGATCAGGGATTGATGCAAGGACAGAGATCAATTCTCGCGCCGCACGTTGTTTTCCGGCAGCACTCAGGTGACCGCCATCGTCGGTGTTCGCCGGATCCATCACGGGAACTTTTTTGCCATTCCATTCCACCGATATCGCTGTTCCATTTGGTGCTGTGGACTCGATGCGAGCAAGGTCAAAGACCGGCTCTTGCCCTTGATAAGCTTGGCGCAGGAGAGTGTTGTATTCCTCCCGACGCATGTTTTCAATCATTCCGTAGGGAGGATGTCCGAGCAATTTCTTTAAACTTGCTTTGAGTCCGCCCTGCACGATGGTGAGTGGTGCTGTGACATGTACAAAGGTTGTTCCTGGATTTATTGCTCTGAGACCAGAGATTGTGTTGCGATAGCTGGCGAAGAGCGCCTTTACATCTGTTTCTTGTGTGATATCGACGAAACAAAATTTCACGAAAGCGATGTCGAGTCCTGTGGAATGAGACCCCATTGCATGTTCGAAACTTTGGAGTTTCTGGAATGGGTCTCCATTGCGGGCGACGAATGTGTGCCCGATTGTTGCGGGCATTACGTCGCTTGCAGACTTGATCTCAACAATGCGGACAGGAATGCCCGCTTTCATGGCTAGTTGTTCAACCCCATCAAGCAGGTTAACACCAACCGACTGGTGGCCGAAAAAGATGCGTTTCTGGGCGATCCGTTCCAAATCCGCACGAAGCGTTGCGTCACCGTTGGTGGCGTGAGCGGTGACTGTGGTGCCGAGAGTGGCTACAGCAAAGAGGGTACTCATCACAGCGTGAATTGCAGACATGAGCCACTCCAGTTGAAGCTGAAAATTCGATAAATTCGACGCATATTTCAACTCTTTTTGCGGACAACAAAATTCGATATCCGCTCTATGGAATCGAGATTTTCAGGCAACATTTCGCTGTCCTCAACTGCGATACCGAAGGTTTCTTCGATGAAAAATATAACCTCAAGCACCCCCGTCGAGTCAATGATGCCGCGATCGAGAAGAGAATCCTTATCTTCCAGCGTCGTCGGATCAGCTACATAGAAATTCGATGTAACGAAAGTGCGTACCTGCTCTTTAATATCCATTATTATTAGTCTCCTTTTTTGATTCTACTTGCGCGATGTAACGAAAGCTACCCCGGGACGTGGAGAAATCGGAACGGGTGTTCTGCTTGGATTAAAAAAAGAATAGTAATTTTGTAGGGTAAGAGTTGATTCTGCTTTGCCAAGGTTTGATGGACAGCGAGATTAGGTGAAATGGACAAGTCTACAGATTTCAGGTTATGGTGCATTTCAGCGCAAGGAATTTTCTTGGAAGCCTTACGTAACTCCAGTAACAGAAATTTGAACCCCCACTATGCCGTCCAGAAGTGATCAGGTGTTGAATAAGTCATGGGGAGTTTGCGTTGAATTACTCAATTTTCATATTCATTAAGCAGGTAAGGTAACCATGATTTTAATCACCGGCGGTACCGGATATATCGGCTCGCATACCGTTGTAGAACTGATGCAGGCCGGATTCGAAGTTCTGATAGTCGATAATTTCTGCAACAGCAAACCATCGGTACTCGATCGCATTGAACATATTGTCGGACGCAGGCCTGATTATGTAGAGGCCGATGTCCGTGATCGTGAAGCAATGCGAGCATTATTTGCCGACTATCATCTGGATGCAGTGATTCATTTTGCAGGATTGAAAGCGGTGGGTGAATCGGTAACTCAGCCTTTGAGTTACTACGATAACAATATCAACGGCAGTCTGGTGTTGTTTGAGGCGATGGCCGAGGCTGGGATCAAGACACTGGTTTTTTCTTCTTCCGCCACGGTCTATGGCGATCCTCACACAGTGCCGATACGTGAAGATTTCCCACTTTCTGCGACAAATCCGTATGGTCGCTCCAAGTTGATCATTGAAGAAATCCTAGGTGACATCGCACGCGCGGATGCTTCCTGGCGAGTTGCATTATTGCGTTATTTCAATCCGGTAGGAGCGCATGAGTCCGGCCTGATTGGTGAAGAACCGAACGGGATTCCCAATAATCTGATGCCCTATATCTCCAAGGTAGCGATTGGCACATTGCCGGTGCTTTCAGTTTTTGGCAGTGATTATCCGACACCCGATGGAACAGGCGTGCGTGATTACATCCATGTGGTTGACTTGGCGCGAGGACACCTTGCTGCACTGAAGGCATTGAGTTCTCCATCCGGGGTACTCACTGTCAATCTAGGGACCGGGCAGGGCTATAGCGTGTTGGATGTAATCAGGGCATTTGAAGCGGCAAGTGGCAGGAGGGTGCCATATAAAATTGTGGGTCGTCGTCCTGGAGATATTGCCGAGTGTTATGCCGACCCCTCGCGGGCGATAAAACTGTTGGGATGGCAGGCACAGTATGGAATTGAAGACATGTGCCGCGATGCCTGGCGGTGGCAATCGATGTCCCAAGTTTTTTCCTGACCTGTATTTTCATTGAGCGATGCCTGTTGTGGATGGTTTGTTTCTCCGCCGTCGGGGAAGGTTGCGCACTTCGCCACTTGCGGTTCGGTTGCTTTTCTTGTGTAGTAATACTTTCGCTGTAGATACAACAAGTTTGCTCTTGCTCTTCACCGGGACTTTTGTCCAGTCGAGAATCGGTCATTCATACGTCAAGTAAACGTCAAATTTGCGTCAAATTTGCATCGTAAAACATGCCTTATGCTTGCTGACCATGATCAGGGTATTGCAATAATCCTTAATTATTATATGGATAATGTTCTGCTGGCATTCATGGCACAACTGTTGCTTAACCATGTCGTAACGATGGAGAAACGAGTCTCGAGTCTCATCGTCGGATGGCTCGATGTTAGTGAACTAATTAGAACCAATAAAAAATATGACAAACAATTTGATAATTGCCAGCGCTTACCAGGATCGACTTGCATTCTGGAATCAGGGGTTAAATGGTTTTGTTAGCAAAGCATTAATAATCGACAAGTTGAGTGCGCTCAGGGAAGAAGTTGAGCTGTTCAAGCCGAAAGTTCTCCTGCTGGATATTGATTTGCTTGGCTCCAATGGCGCAGCCAGCTTGAGTAGTCTGCGCACAGAGACTAAAACAATCGTAATTGGCCGCGATATCTGTGAAGACATGGAATGGGAATTGTTGAAGGCGGGTGTAAGGGGCTGTTGCCGAAGCGATTCGGATCCAAAATTTCTCAGGCAAGTTATTGAAGCTGTTCAACAGGGTGAATTGTGGATTCGGCGTACGCTCACATGCCGATTAATAGACGAATTGGGCAAAACGACTGCAAGAAACAAAGCCTATCGCACTTCTCTTGGCTTGCTTAACAAACTTACGCAGCGCGAATACGATATTGCCATTCGCGTAGGAAATGGCGAGAGCAATAAACAAATTGCCAAAGCATGTGCAATTACTGAGCGCACCGTGAAGGCTCATTTGACCGAAGTTTTTCTCAAGCTTGGCGTGACTGATCGACTCAATCTGGCGCTGGTCCTTTCGGCAGATGAAAGAAATAATGACTTTGGAAATTCAGACAGCCCGATAATAAGCGGCTCTCGCTTTAACGATATCAAGTACAGTCATTTCAACTCGGCCTGACAGTTCTCTCTGGATTGCGCAAGGTTTTCTGCCCTAGTTTGGTCTTATAGCGCCCGCCCTGATCCTTTCCACGAATGCCTTACATCACCTGCCTGGCTTGTCTACATGTACTTAAGTACAGTAGCTCTGCCCCTTGAAATGAATATAATCGACCCGCCGGTATGGTTATGTCTGGAGATAAGTATTAGAGTAAGCAAACAATAATGATTGTATTGAGGAGAGTAGGTTTTTATGCAAAACGTGACCGTTGCAATTGCAGATGTCAATCGAGACCGGCGTGCAGCATATGAACGTCTGTTGCATGGTGAAGAAGGCATTACACTGCTGTCTAACGTTGGATCAAGCAATGGCGATAGAAATGACCATGCATTTGTGAACCGCCGGGCCAAACAGCGCACGGATATTCTGGCATATGAAAATGAAGTTGCCAGAATCAAACGGCTTAAACCATGTGTCATGTTGGTGAATCTGGATCTGAGTGAAGATGAGGGGCATGCTCTATTACTGTCCCTGCGTAGCGAATGCCCCGAGACACACATCGTTTTATTGACCGACGACTTTGTTCAGGAGAGCAAGCTTATTCAAGCGCTGGAAATCGGAGCACGCGGCTATCTGTCAAATGACTCTGTTGAGTTACACCTGTCCAGAGCTGTTCAAGTGGTTGCTCGTGGTGAGGCGTGGGTTCCCCGCAAAATGTTGGGCAACATCATGGACCGAGTGCTGAATTAGCTGGTCAGTAAAGCAGTCTGTTATCATTTCAAAAGTTGTCACCGTTTAACCTGGTGTTTCTTTCAGAGCAGCAATGCCGAGTCAAATGCTGTTCACGTTCGGCATTGCCGGAGATGAGGTACTCATGTTCGACAAAGATGTGCTCAGGCTGGATCCCAAAGCAGAAGTTGATCGCATTGCCGAAAGCTTGCGCGAGCAGGTCCTCGGTCAACTTCGCAAACGGGGTGCCGTCGTAGGTATTTCCGGTGGTATTGACAGTTCAGTTGTTGCTGCGTTGTGTGTGCGTGCGTTCGGCAAAGATAAGGTGCTGGGACTCTTCATGCCTGAACACCATTCCTCTGACGATGCGCTCATGCTTGGACGGATGCTCACCGAGCACTTCGGCATCGAGGCCATTGTCGAGGATATTGCTCCCGCTCTTGAGGGGCTGGGATGCTACCGCCGCCAGACAGAAGCCATCCGCTCGATCGTTCCCGAGTACGGGGATGACTGGAAGTGCAAGCTGGTGTTGCCGTCGATACTCGAGAGTGATCGCCTGAATATCACGCGGCTTACCGTGCAGAGTCCTGCGGGTGAAGTGTCCACTGTGCGGCTCTCATTAGGGGCATACCTGCAAATTGTTGCTGCAACAAACTACAAGCAGCGCGTGCGCAAGATGACGGAGTACTACCACGCGGATCGCCTGAACTATGCCGTCTCAGGTACGCCCAATCGTCTTGAGTACGATCAGGGCTTCTTCGTGAAGCAGGGCGATGGAAGCGCCGATTTCAAACCCATTGCACATCTCTATAAAACTCAGGTTTACCAGCTTGCAGAGTATCTGGGCGTTCCCGATGAAATTCGGCGCCGTCCGCCTACCACTGACACTTTCTCGATGCCGCAGACGCAGGAGGAGTTTTACTTTGCGCTGCCCTATGACCGCATGGATCTCTGTCTCTATGCAGTGAACAACGGTGTTTCTGCCGAAGAAACTGCGCCTGTGGTTGGCCTCACGCCAGCCCAGGTCGAGCGAGTCTTCAAAGACATCGACGCCAAACGACGTGCCACCCGCTATCTGCACATGCGTCCCCTGCTGGTCGCTCCTGTGCCGGAGGTCTGACGGCGCATGTGCGGTATTGCCGGAATTATCGGACTTGGCGCTGGAGCAGCTTCCCCGAGCCGCGAAGCTCTGGTTTGCATGGCCAGCGCACTCCATCACCGCGGGCCGGACGAGTATGGCCTGTACCGGGATGACAGGGCCGGTCTTGCGCACTCGCGCCTGTCCATCATCGATCTCTCGACCGGGCAGCAGCCCATGGCTGACGAGAGCGATACAAACTGGATCGTATTTAACGGAGAAATATTCAATTACGTCGAACTGCGTGAGGAACTGATCGCGCTGGGGCACCGTTTTCGCACACAGAGCGACACGGAAGTGATTCTTCAGGCCTATCGCACCTGGGGCGAAGCAGCGTTTGAACGCATGAACGGGCAATGGGCCGTGGCGATCTGGGATTCGGTCGCGCAGCGCCTTCTGCTCTCGCGGGACAGGGTTGGTATATGTCCGTTGCATATTTGCCAACATGGGGGATACCTGTATTTCGCCAGCGAAGTCAAAGCCATCTTCGCGGCGAACCCGGACATTCCTCGTGCTTTTGATCCCCTTGGCCTTTCGCAGACATTTACCTTCTGGACTATCGTGCCGCCGCATGGTGTATTCCAGGGCGTGACCGAACTTGAACCAGGTCACATCCGAATCTATGAAAACGGAAGCGTGCGTGACCGCGCCTACTGGACGCCAGACTATCCGGTTTCGGGCAATGCGCGCAGCATGTTTCAGGGATCGCTTGAGGATGCAGTCAATGAAGTGCGTAGTGCTCTGGAGAAGGCAACTTCGCTTCGCATGCTGCGTGCCGATGTGTCGGTCGGGAGCTACCTTTCCGGCGGACTGGATAGCTCACTGGTTGCGGCCATGGGACAGCGATTTGCAGGTAAACGCTTTCAGACCTTTTCGCTCAGGTTCGAAGACGCGGAATACGACGAGACGGAATACCAGCGCTTGATGGTGAACGGGCTGGGCAGCGAACATCACGAGGTCGTTGTTTCTCGCAGTGACATAGCCAACGTGTTCCCGGAAGTGATCTACCATACCGAGCGCCCGATTTTACGAACCGCGCCTGCGCCGCTCTTCCTGCTCTCAAAGCTGGTGCGTAATCACGGAATCAAAGTTGTGCTTACCGGTGAAGGTGCTGACGAAATGTTTGCCGGCTATGATATTTTCCGCGAAGGCAAGGTACGCCGTTTCTGGGGGCGACAGCCTGCATCCACGTGGCGTCCCAGGCTCCTTGATCGGCTCTATCCTTATCTTGCCCGCTCGCCGGTTTCGCAACAGGCGATGGCGCGGCAATTCTTCGGACGCAACATCGCCGCCCATGGTTCTCCGGGCTTTGCGCATGACACGCGTTGGCACACAACGGGCGCACTGAAACGACTGTTGTCCAGGGATATGCAGGCGACCAATGTGGATGTGATCGGTGGACTGCTGGAAAATCTCCCTGTCGATTTTGCGCAATGGGAAGCGCTTGCGCAGGACCAGCATATCGAGATTCGTACGCTGTTATCGGGGTATTTGCTTTCTTCGCAAGGAGACCGGATGCTTTTGGGCAATTCCGTGGAAGGGCGCTTTCCCTTCCTTGACAAGGATGTTGTCGCTCTGGCAGATTCGCTGCCGGCCGCCTACAAGCTGCGCGTGCTGGACGAAAAACACGTGCTGAAGCGTGCTGCGGCTAACATTGTGCCGCGCGAAATCATTGCGCGAAAAAAGCAGCCGTATCGCGCACCGGATGCGCTTTCTTTTGTTGCCAGAAATGCGCCGGATTATATAGATGAGGCACTTTCCGAATCTGCTGTGCGGAATGCCAATGTCTTCGATGCGCAAGCTGTTGTGCAACTCCTGCGCAAATGCCGCGCACGCGGCAGTGAGGGGCAATTCTCGAACACAGACAATATGGCACTGGTGGGCGTTTTGTCGACCCAGCTCCTGCATCAGCAATTTATTGCGAACTGTCCCGGCGGGAGCAGGGCTATCGAAGTGCTGACCGATATCAACAAGTCATCAAACAAATGAGGTCCTGAGATGCGAATCACCCACGGCCCCGTGCCGCTTTTGCAAGACTACCTGCTCCATCCTGCCCGCGAGCTTTCCGACAAGATCGCACTTGTTTGCATGAAACAGCGGGTCAGCTATGGTGAACTCGACGCCCGTTCGAACGCACTGGCGAATACTCTGGTTTCCTCAGGCGTCAAGCGCGGCGACCGGGTCGTGATCTTCGCCGACAATACGGTTGAAACCGTTGTTTCATTTTGGGCGGTACTTAAGGCAAACGCCGTGGCGTCCATCGTCAACCCGCTGACCAAGAGCGACAAGCTCAGTTATCTTCTGGAGGATTGCCGTCCGGCTGCACTTATCACGGATGGACACATCCATTTTGTATTTGCCGAACCTGCGCGCAACTGTTCGCATTTGCGTTGCGTCATTGTTTCCGGCAGCATTGATGACGAGAAGCTCGCCGCGCTTCCGCACGCCCAGCGCTGGGACGATGCGCTTGCCAAGGGCGACCGCGCGGCTCCCCCCGCACGTACCTGCATTGATATTGATCTGGCTGCAATCATTTATACCTCGGGCTCGACAGGCGATCCCAAGGGGGTGATGCTCACCCACCGCAACATGCTTACCGCCTGCACGTCTGTCGCATCGTACCTCGAGTTGCAGGAGGATGAAGTGATCCTCGGAGTTTTGCCGTTGGCATTTGATTACGGCCTGTACCAGATGCTGATGGCATTTCGTACAGGTGCACGTCTTGTTCTCGAGCGTTCTTTCACCTTTCCGGCACAGATACTCAATCTGATGGTTGCCGAAGGCGTCACCGGTTTCCCGGGAGTGCCAACCATATTTTCGATTCTCGCTGAACTCAAGTCACTCAAGGATTTCGACCTTTCGAAGATACGCTACGTGACCAACACAGCTGCTGCGCTGCCGGTCAAACACATCCTGATGCTCAGGGATATTTTCCCGACCGCGAGAATTTATTCGATGTACGGACTCACCGAGTGCAAGCGTTGCACCTACCTGCCGCCCGAAGATATTGACCGGAAACCTTCCAGCGTTGGCATTGCGATTCCCAATACCGAAATGTGGATCGTGGATGAGGATGATAAAAAAGTCGGTCCCGGCATCGTCGGGCAGCTCGTCATTCGCGGCGCCACGGTCATGAAGGGCTACTGGGAAAAACCTGAATCTACCGCCAGAAAGCTCAAGCCGGGCCCAATCCCCGGTGAACAGGTTCTGTACACGGGCGATTACTGCAAGATGGACGAGGAGGGCTATCTTTATTTCGTCGGGCGCATGGACGACATCATCAAATCGCGCGGCGAGAAGGTGGCACCAAAAGAAGTGGAAAACATGCTCATGAATATTCCGGGTGTGAAGGAGGCTGCGGTTATCGGCGTACCGGACGATATCCTGGGTGAGGCAGTCAAGGCTTTTGTTGTGTTTGAAGAGGGCGTGACAATGAGTGAAAAGCAGCTGCAGAAGGAGTGCCAGAGCCGACTTGAGAGTTTCATGGTTCCTAAATTCTTCGTAGTGGCGGCAAGCCTGCCAAAAACCGATACCGGCAAGATCAAGAAAACGGGATTGTCATGAGTACCCTGCTGGAAGAAATCACCAATACACTTGGACGCGGAGGTATTGCCGACGCAGCTGCCGAGGCAGCCCTTATAGTTCAAGCTGCCAAAGTATCAGCACCATCTGATTGCGGAGAAGCTGCACGTGCCATGGTATCGCGCCGAATTACGGGTGTGCCGCTTGCGTATGTAACCGGCCACAAAGCGTTCATGGGAGTCGATCTCATTGCGGCCCAGGGTGCCCTCATTCCTCGGGTAGAAACCGAACTTCTTGGCTATGAGGCACTTAATGTGCTTCGCTCATCCGGTCTGGCTACGCCAATGGTGATCGACATGTGCTGCGGATCCGGAAATCTTGCCTGTGCCCTCGCTCACTATCATCCGTCAGCACGCGTGTGGGCGAGCGACCTTACCGATCAATGTGTGGAAATTTCGCGTCGAAACGCTGAGCACGTAGGTGTGTCAGACCGCGTCGTTGTCGTTCAGGGAGATCTGTTCGCCGGCCTTGCGGGATTGGGTCTCGAGAATTCAATCGACGTCGTTGTTTGCGGTCCCCCCTTTATTTCCCAGACCAAACTGGCCACCGAAAGTGCATGGCTGCTTGAACACGAGCCACGGGAGGCCTTTGACGGTGGTCCTTACGGTCTTAGCATTCAGCAGCGCATCGTTAAGGAGGCACTACCGTTTCTGCGGCCCGACGGCATCCTGCTTTTTGAGACAGGTCTTGGCCAGGAACGCCCGGCCAGAATGATTTTTGAACGCGCGAAGGCGTATGAGGACATCAGGCTCGTCAATGACGCCATGGGTGAGGTACGTGTCATATCAGCCCGCAAGCGCGCTGACATCGCTCGGTAGAATTGATAGTGATATTTGAAGTACGCAGCGAGACCAAAAGGACCACGTTGTCATGAATAAATTGCTAGAAGAAATTACTGCCATCCTTGATCACGGCGGTATTGCCGATGCAGCCGCAGAAGCAAAACGCATCGAGTTCGCCGCAAAATCTTCGGAGTCGGCAGATCACGAAGGTGTTGCTCGTGCCATGGCGGAACGCCGAGCTGCAGGTGCGCCATTGGCTTATGTGATCGGACATGAGATGTTTATGGGTATTGATATCATTGTTGGCGAGGGCGCACTTGCGCCCCGGGAAGAAACCGAACTCCTCGGCTATGCGGCGCTGGAGGCAATTCGCATATCGGGTTCTGCCGCACCCAAGATCATCGACATGTGCTGTGGGTCAGGCAACCTGGCCTGTGCCATCGCTCATCATTTTCCAACTGTCCGCGTGTGGGCGAGCGACCTGACCGATGGCTGCATCAAAGTCGCGCGGCGCAACGTCAAGCATGTGGAGGTTTCCGAACGAGTCGTTGTCGCTCAGGGTGACCTGTTTGCCGGGCTGGCCGGTTTTGGCTTGGAAGGTGCAATCGATGTGGTCGTGTGCAACCCACCTTATATTTCCCAAAGCAAGCTTGCGACAGAGCGAGCGGAACTTCTGGAACATGAGCCGCGTGAAGCCTTTGACGGTGGTCCTTATGGGATCAGCATCCAGCAACGTGTGGTTAAAGAAGCGCTGCCATTTTTACGTCCCGGCGGCACGCTGCTCTTTGAAATAGGACTTGGGCAGGAACGGCAGGTCAAGATGCTCTTTGATCGAGCGAAGGAATATGAAGATATTCGGCTGGTTTCCAATACCGCGGGAGAGGTACGTGTTGTGTTGGGACGGAAACGCGCAGCGAGGACGGATTAACTAAAATATTGTAACAATCGCATTATCCATTTGCAGAATGGGTAAGTGTGTATTGAAATGTTCAACATTAATATCCTCGAAACAGATATCTTTGTCTTGATAAGGCCTAGAGATAGGATAGAGTGTTGATAGCTGTTCAGAAAGTTTAGCCAATATACCTTGAGTTAACTTTCAATCGCCCCCAGAACCTAATTAGAACGAACCCACCTACGAGGGATGTCATTATTTCTAGGTGGAGCAAGTAGCGCGAATATGTTTCGTTCGATAGTTTTGTACGACGTAACGATTTATTTTATTCTTCAATTTTAGCTAGAGGTACCGAGTGGATATCAAAGATAAGGTAATAGTGATAACTGGTGCAGGCTCCGGTCTCGGCCGAGCCTTGTCGTTAGGTTTTTCCCAACGCGATGCGACGGTTTTAGGGCTTGGGAGCCAAGAATCGCCATTAATAGAAACAGAATCACTGATCCGAAGCAAACGTTTTCATCGGTATGTGGTTGACGTATCCGATGCAGATGCTGTCACGAAATTCGTGCAGTTGGCTATTGTGAAGCATGGCCGAATTGATGTGCTAATCAACAACGCTGCCGTTTATCCGAAAATCAGTTTTCTTGAGCAGAATGCCGAAAGTTGGATGAAGGCAATATCGATCAATCTGGGAGGTGTTGCGAATTGCTGCAGGGTTGTTCTCCCTATCATGATGGGACAAGGATATGGTCGCATCATTAACGTGGGAAGTTTTGCCGATCTTGCTCCGATTAAAAACAGTTCAGCTTATGCAGCGTCAAAAGGAGGGCTTCGTGCCCTCACCAAAGCTATTGGTGCAGATATGGGAAACGACTATCCTGATATTATCTGTGTCGAATGGATACCGGGACATCTGAATACACAGATGAGTGATTTCACAGGAATGGATCCTGCTGACTGTGTCGAATGGGCACTAAAAATCATCAACCTGCCTCCAGGAGGACGCAATTCAATGATTTATGAAGGTGATCATGAGCATATTCCTCCAAAGTCACTAAGACGGCGGATAAAAGAGAAGCTCATGTTCTGGCGTGGCTGACGTCAGTTCTGTTCTTGAGTCAATTATTAGTGCGACGGAGTGTGTCGTTGATATGTTCGGCAACGCGAATAGCATTGGCGGCGATTGTCAAACTGGGATTCGCACCACCGCTGGTCGGCATGAATGATGCGTCAACAACATATAGATTATTCAGATCGTGCGCTTTATTATTCACGTCCAGTACACTGGACGCCGGATCAGTGCCGAAACGGCATGTACCGCTAGGGTGGCCGTAGTTCAGGCTTATTTCCGGACTGATTACCAACAAGCGATGACGTGTAAGGGCTTTTTTGATCAGATTTCTAAGTTCACTGATGCGCTCACGGAGCTCAACATGCACCTCATAATCGAAACGCATTCCACTCGGCTCTTTAGGATCAAGAACGATTCGATTATTACAATATGCCTTATCTTCCAATATTGTGGCAAAAATTGTAGCCCGACCGAATATTACCGAACCAATATAGGCGGGGATTCTTAACAGAGGCCGTACCGGTTTGAGCCAGCTCCAACGGCTTCTATCAAACGCAGTCTTCAGGAAATACACAATGTTGCCGTAGCCGGCGGACAAGCCTGTTGACTGAACAGAACCCAGCTTCATGCCGCGATGGGTATAGAAATCTCGAAACGCGAGGGTCTTGAGCGGTTCCTGTTTTGAAAACTTGCCGCGAGGCCAGATTGCTATGAAATCGGAAACGTGAAACATGAGATTTCGACCGACCATGTCGGATGTGTTGGCCAGGCCGTTTGGCCAAAATTCGTTGCCAGACTTCAGGAGCAGCACCGGAGAAAAATAGGCACCGGCGGCAAGTACAACAATTCTGGCGCGTATGGTGATTTTCTCTCCATCGCGCCGTCCAATAATTTCCCGGACCTCTGAGGCATCGGCTTCCAGGCGCTCCACCTCACACCTGTCGAGGATAAGCGCATTCCCTGTTTTCAAAGCGGGCTCCAGGCAAATGGTTTTCGCATCACCTTTGCACTTTCGCTTGCATATATAACCCCCGCATTCCGTGCAACCTGGCTCATGAGCACACGCGACGTGCAATCTGTAGGGGTGCAAACCACTGGCCTCGAAGGAATGAAGGAAATTATTATCACATTCATTCAGGCTGGGCGGGGGTAACAATTGCGAACCTGGGTCGGGGCAGAGAGGATCCCATGTCCCACTAACCTTGAATAACTTCTCTGCTTGGCGATAGTACGGTTGCATCTGCTCGAAAGAGATGGGCCAGCCGGTCGTTTGATGATCCGCTCCCGGAGTGGCGCAAAAGTCGCTTGGGTCAAATCTTTCCAGGGCTGCTGCGTAAAGAAGTGTGCTTCCTCCTGCGCCACAGCCAAGAGGGGCGAAAAATTGCGTCCGGTTTCCCCCAATGCAACTGGTAATTTTTGTGGGCCAGTTGCCATTCCGCAGTCGCTCTGACGGTTCTTCGCTATCAAGCAGCAATGCATCGTCCGCATTTGAAAAATCTGCATGGCCTTTTTCCAGAAAGAGAACCCGGTGTCCAGCCTTTGCTAATTCATAACCAACAGTTGCGCCCCCTATACCAGTACCGATTACCGCGACATCCCATATTTCATCGGCAAGTTTCGGGAGTGTCCGGTCATCCTGTGTTGGGTCTTCGTAAGCTGTATTGTGAGGTGTTACGTTGGGACCCTGCACTTTCTTTTGGTGATGTTCCATAGAAATTTGAATCTTATTGACGGTTGGAGGGAGATGCTAACTGTATCGGGTTGGAAAACGTTTTAACCATACCATATTTAAATGTATTGTTGCCATGTACCTAAGGGCAGTTGATATCGCGTCTAATTGTGGTAGCTAATGAAAACGGTAATGGGGCAAGAATGTAAATTAGTCATATTTTACGAATCACATTTATCCTACAGCAATTCCTGGGGCATTCATGGCGTGCCATGGAGACGTAACTTGCTTCTGCCAGTAATTCTGGTATCTTCCAAAAATTCTTTATTTATGGCGCTTTCTGCAAAAAATTACTTGATCATTTTATTGCTGTATAACAATCGCAGATCGCCACCATATTCTTCTTACAGTAATTGCACTTCAGAATTGAAGCAGCTATGAACTATACTGATAGTATTTTCCTGTTATTTTTCTGCATTACATTCGGAGCGTATTACCTCATTAACAAGTCTCAATTGCAATTACTGATTTTGGTTGTTGCATCGCTCTTCTTCTATGCATGGCAATCGCCCCCATTATTGGCTATTTTTCTATGCTCTTGGTTTATTACTGGATTATCTAGCTACTCAGTGTTAACTGCAAACAATCCGTTCAGGGCAAAGTTATTTGCCACATCCGGTGTTGCCGTCAACCTGATGCTATTAGGGTTCTTTAAATACAAGTTTCTGGTAATACAGAATATTCCACAGCTCGTTCCACAGCCCGCTCATACTTTAGGCGAGTGGCTGATCTTGGCACCGCTCCCCATTGGCATTTCGTTTTATACATTTCATGGGATAAGTTTGCTGGTCGATATTTATCGTGGCAATACCACTACGTTCACCGAGAAAAGACGTAGCCTTAAAAAGCACCTGTCAGAAACTCTTTTGTATCTAGTATTCTTTCCACAGTTAATTGCCGGGCCAATCATAAAGGCGAAGGATTTCTATCCCCAAGTTGGCGTAAAACGATTTCAGGATATTGACTTTTCAGGCAGCTTTCGCATTCTGGTTGTGGGATATTTCTTAAAGTCGGTAATTGCTGATAATCTAAGCGAACAGACTTTCTGGATTGCGTATCCATATTTTCAATGGAATTCGTCTGGCGAACTGTTGTTGCTACTCTACGGTTACTCAGCACAAATTTTTGCAGACTTTGCAGGTTATTCACTTATAGCAATCGGATTGGCAAAGTTGCTCGGTTACAAACTTCCGGATAACTTTAATTATCCGTATTTCTCAAGTTCAATTTCAGAATTTTGGCGGCGCTGGCACATTTCACTCTCAAGTTGGTTGCGCGACTATCTCTACATTCCTTTGGGCGGAAGTAAAAAAGGAGAGACAAGAACCTACGTCAACTTGATGGTCGTAATGTTTCTTGGTGGTTTGTGGCATGGCGCAGCTTGGAGTTTTGCCATATGGGGCTTATGGCATGGCATTGGGTTGGCATTCGAGCGACCATGGCTGGATTCAAATATCTATACCAGCACTAATCCTGTTTTGAAAGGGATTAGAATTTTCGTCGTGTTTAACTTCGTTACAATTGGCTGGCTATTTTTTAAGTTACAGGATTATTCCCAAGCTTGGGCTTATATTGGTTTGATGTTTCACAATGATGCGGGTGGAATACTAGCTGTATCTAAAATGAAAGCGTTTAAGATACTAAGTTACAGCTTTTTCGTATTCTCTTATCATGTGCTCCACGTATACAAAGAAGAGATTCCGGGGTTGCTGAAAGATTTTGCATATGGAGCAATGTTGTTCCTTATTGTTACGAATCCTGGGCCTGCAGTTCCATTCATTTATTTCCAGTTTTGATAATGCGAAATCCACTAATTATCGCTGTGATTCTTTGTCTTATTTATGGCATGTTTATAAAGTTTGGTCCCAAGCCAGTTCATGTGCAAATGCAAAGTCAATGGCAAGACAATCGATACGCCATTGAGAAGTACATGCGAGATTCCAGATCAGGCAACCAATACAAGGTCGTCTTCGTGGGCAGCTCACTGACTAACAGATTGGATTTTAATGAGAATTCAGGTTGTGTATACAACTTATCCCTTGGAGGAGATTCGTCTTTAACGGGGCTGGGTGCCATTGCCAATTCAGCTGAAATTCCACGTCTAGTGTTTATTGAGATTAACGTTCCCGAACGGAGTGTCAATCAGGATTTAATTAACAACGGGAAAAGGGTGGAGATGCGAATATCTGCAATTTTTTACGTTGAGAATATGCCTATGAATCTGGCGCTTGGTTTGTTGCACCGGCCGAGCAAGGAAAAGTCAGCCAAAACAGAGCCGGAAATAAACGAATCAATTCTTCAAAATGCACTCGCCTTGCAATTAAGGAATTATCAAATACCTATATCTTCCGATATCCTCAATAATAACTTGGTTGAATTTACCCACATGGTTAGGGGGATCGAAGAAAAGGGTGGCAAGGTTATATTGTATGAAATGCCTATTCATCCAGATTTGGAAAATACCCCACGTGCAGTACAAATCAGAAATGCCTTTAAGAAGACATTTCCGAACCACAAGTTGCTAGATTTTCACGAATTAGCTGGGGGGGGGGCAATTAGAACAATGGATGGCATGCACCTTTCAAGCAGTGAAGCAATTAATGTAGTAGAAAACATGACCCCGTATATTAATAGCATCTGTACTAAAGATCTTAGTTTAAACCCGAGATAATATGTAGTAGCTCAGACCGTCGTTAATGCATTGATCAATGAACGCCCACGAAAGACGTTAAACTTTGAAACACTGGCTGAAAGATTTGGCGCGAGTGTTGCATCGATCGGATAAATTCGCAGTTTTTAAAAGTTTCAAAGCAAAAAAATAAACCCCTTTGAATTGCTTCGAAGGGGTTTCGAGTTTGATTGGTTCGTGAAGGCTTTGCTGTAAGCTCTACACGCTTAAGCGTGTAGACCAATTGCAACTTATGCTGTAGCTGCTAGCGCCTTATGATGACCAACTTGCACTTTATGGTGTCCCCCGCACAATCAGCCGCACGCCCCGATTGCACCGCAGCTCGTACAGAACTCGCAGCCGTCCTTCTTGATCAGCGTGGCGTTACCGCATTCCTTGCACATCTTGCCTACGACAGGCTTGATACCGGTAGGTTTGATGTGACCTTCGGGAATTTCCAGTACGCCCATCTGCTGTACCGGGTAGCCGTGCTCATCAAGAATGCCGAGCATGGCGTACCGATGGATGATCAGCTTGGCGACGTATGAAACAGTCGAAGGGTAGCTTTCCATTTTGTTGCCGCCAGGAACGCGCGCCATGAAATCGCCGAGTGGCTCGCCGAAGTTGAGCAGCTTGCGCAGCTTCATGCCAATCCAGGCTGGATCGATCACGCGCATATCCAGGCTCAACACTTTGCACAATCCGTCCAGGGCGCGCGGATACACGCCGGACAGCCACATCGAATAAGGGCGGCGCTGCCCATCCGGCAGCATCAGCTCTTTCAGGCCCAGCACGAAATCGTCACCAGTGCCCGCATTGGCGATGTCCACTGTCCAGCTCATGGTACCGTCGGTGCCGGTTTTTGGTTCTTTCTTGGCGAACAGCGCATCCATCATCGGGGTGGTCATGCCGTCGGAAATTTCCAGCGCCCCTAATTCCTCTATGCGATACTTCAGCAAATGCGCAAAGGCGGCCACCAGACTCGGCATGCGCTTTACTTCGCCATCGGGTGGCATCGGCATATCGAAGCCATCGTCGCCCGCGGTCTTCATCAGCATTTCCAATTTCATGCGCACCCACACCGGGTCGCGCGTGCGCATGTCCATGGACAGCGACTTTGCCAGCGCACCGAGTCCGCGCGGTTGTTCCGAACCGTTCACCCAGACTTCGAAAGGATGGTTATGGCCGTTGGTTGTGTGCGATACGAATGTCACAAAACTGCCGAGCGGATGCTTCACCACTTGTGACACCCAGCCTTCGCTGCCAGCCGTCAGTTGCGGGCGGCCCGGCCAGCGCAACGAAGCGAGAGCCGGGTTTGGTGTGGCTTCCAGCACGATGCGTCGGTCCTGGTCGAACACGAAATCCTGCGGTTGTTCTTCTTTCTTTTCAGGCGTCACCGACAGCACCGAGCCCAGCACGCTGTTCGGGCGATAGGTCGCCAGGCCCTTCAGTCCGGCCTTCCACGCTTCGGTGTAGAGATCCTTGAAATCCTCATACGGATAGTCGGCGGGCACATTGACGGTTTTGCTGATGGAGGTGTCAATAAAAGGCGCGACGGCGGCGACCATCTTCATGTGATCGATGGCAGTTATTTCCAGCGCTGTGACGAAAGCGGGCGGCAGTTTGCTGACATCGCCGCCTTGTTGCTTGTAAACGCGCCAGGCGTGGTCTTCCACCGGGTAATCCTTGGTGGTGCCATCCATCATGCGTTTCTTGCGGGTGTAGAACCACGAGAAGGCAGGCTCGATACCATTGGAGGCATTGTCGGCAAAGGCAAGCGAGATTGTGCCGGTGGGGGCGATGGAAAGCAGGTGGCTGTTGCGCAGACCGTGTTTGCGAATCTTGTCCTTGATTTCGTCCGGCAGGCGCGAAGCAAAACGTGGAGCGGACAGATATTTGTCGGTATCCAGCAGCGGGAACTTGCCGCGCTCGATGGACAGGTCGACTGAAGCAAGGTAGGCCTCGTCGCGCATGATGCGAGTGATGTCGGCGGCGAAAGCGCGCGCTTCATCGGTGTCGTAGCGCAGCCCCAGCATGACCAGTGCATCGCCCAGTCCGGTGAAGCCCAAGCCGACGCGGCGTTTGTTCTGTGCTTCTTTTTGTTGTTCCGGCAGCGGCCATGCAGTCACGTCCAGCACGTTGTCCAGCATGCGCACGGCCACACGTACCAGTTGCTTGAAAGGTTCGTAGTCAAAACCGGCATGTTTGGAGAACGGATTCTTCACCATGCGCGTCATGTCGATGGAGCCCAGGCAGCAGCAACCGTAAGGAGGCAGCGGTTGTTCTGCACAAGGATTGGTGGCCTCGATGATTTCGCAATAGGACAGGTTGTTGTCGCGGTTCATCAGGTCAATAAACAATACGCCCGGCTCGGCGTGGTCGTAAGTGCTGGCGATGATCTGTTTCCACAGGTCGGTTGCACGCACCTTGCGGTAGATCCATTTGCCATCGTCGCGACGGGTGGCGCCCTCGGTCTTGAGAGTCGAGGAAGGTTCGGCAGCATGCACCAGTTCGAAATCCTGATCATTTTCTACTGCCTGCATCAGGGCATCGGTTACGCCGACAGAGATGTTGAAGTTGCGCAGGTCGCCCTTGTCCTTGGCGCCGATAAATTTCTCGATGTCCGGGTGATCGCAACGCAATACACCCATTTGCGCGCCGCGTCGTGCTCCGGCCGATTCAACGGTCTCGCAGGAGCGGTCGAACACACGCATGTAAGAAATAGGGCCGCTGGCGCGCGAGTTGGTGCCTTTGACGTGCGCGCCTTCCGGTCGGATGGAAGAGAAGTCATAGCCGACGCCACCGCCGCGACGCATTGTTTCGGCCGCTTGCTGTAGCGCGTCATAAATTCCTGGCTTGCCGTCGTTGGTTCCGGAAATGGCATCTCCTACTGGCTGTACGAAGCAGTTGATCAGTGTTGCCTGTATTTTCAGGCCGGCAGCAGAGTTGATGCGGCCGGCAGGAACGAACCCATTTTCCTGCGCGAGGAAGAACGCTTCTTCCCATTTTGCGCGCTCCTCAGGTTTTTCTGCCAGTGCGAGCCCGCGCGCAACACGGTGGCGCACATCCTGCACTGATTTTTCATCCGCCTCAGCGTATTTTTCCAGCAGCACTTCAGTGCTGATTTCTTGTGTCATTGCCTGGGTTCCTTTATTGGCAGCTTCATTCGTATTTGAATTTACTTGATTCAGGTGCTGGGGTATCGGGTGTCGGTCAGCAGAATTACGGCTGGAAGCGCTTGATTCGGAATCGTTGCGGGATGACGTTGAAATACTTTCGGTATCGAACACGATGTTACCCCTTTGATTGCACAGGCCACTTTAGCCTTGGAAACAAAAAACCACTACATCTAGTGGTTGGTCGCTTGAATTTCACTAATTGTAGGGGGTGGGAATTTTATTTCAAGTGAAATATTGGACTATATTGTTTGACTTGAAATGACAGAAGAGTTAGTCGTGGGAAAAATAATAATACTGTTGTTGAGTTGGTTATAAGTCAATTTCCCGCCCCAATCAGACTTATTTTTCCAATCAGTCTTAGATGTTAAGTTCTTGTGGTCATGATCCCGGCCTGTTCGTGTCCGGTTGTGTCACTTTGCCTTACTGCTCCATGGCAAGCGCAGTGCGGAATTGTCCGAATTTGCGGTGGAATTCTTCTCTGTCTCCATACTCGAGGAAACAATCGTAGAACGACTATATTGCTAATTGGAACAGCTCAAACGCAGTTTGTCGTTCTTGCCGGCAAGGCTGGACAGGGCGGCAGAATAGACAGTGCTATTGTTACCGCATTTCCATTCGGCAGCGAAATCCTTGCTGCAACTGGGTGACGGGTCTTCCAGTTGTGTTGTATCGATGATGAAGTCACAACTGCTGCGACCATCGCATACCTTTGCAACTTGTGCAGTTGCATTGCCCGTCTTCGCATTGCAGTTGCGGCCGTATGTGCCGGAGGCAACCTTGATGGTCACAGACTCAACATTTGCAGGTGCGCTCGCAGGCGAGACGGAAACAACATTTTGTGGAGGAAGAGAGGCGACCACATTCGGCGGCAACTTGGCATAGATATCGTGGTTGTCGCTGTATTGCATGGCGATTCCTATTGCCATCAGAAGCGTGCCCAGGATTGCGGCGCCAATCCGGCCGATGCTGCCGGGTTCGATCTTGCCCTCGATCTTGCCCACCACTGCGATAAACAAGAAGAAAATACCGGCGAGTATGAACATGCGCACCATAGGCACATCGACCAGCCTCAAGATAACGTCTTGCATGACTATCCTTTCTATCCAGTTCGGAAAAGCGTTTGCACTCTAGCATACTGGCGCGCGGTTGAAATCGCAGGAACTGCTTGCGCAAGGCTGCAATTGTTTTCTTCCGACAAAGCCAGTCAGGAACTCGCCGAGCCGAACGGTATCAATCCAGTACGTGCGAAACCAGGCCATCCGCCAGCTTGGGTTCGAACCAGGTGGATTTTGGAGGCATCACTTCGTTGGCATCGGCAACCGCCATCAGGTCTTCCATGCGCGTGGCGAACATGGCGAAGGCCACGGCCATTCCGTCTTTGTTCACGCGCTTTTCCAGTTCCGGCAAACCGCGAATGCCGCCGACGAAATCGATGCGCTTGTCGCGGCGCGGGTCATTGATGCCGAGTATCGGTGCGATCAGGTGATTCTGCAGCAAGCTTACGTCCAGGCGCGCCACCGGATCATTGACCGGAATCAGGTCGGTGCGAATGTTCAGGCGATACCACTGGCCCGGCAGGTAAAGGCCGAACTCACCGGGTTTGGCAGGCTTGACCGGTGCGCTGCTGGGTTGCACGGAAAAGTTCTCGCCGACGCGCTTCAGGAAGGTTGCCGCATCCATGCCGTTCAGGTCGGTCATAACACGGTTGTAGTCCATGATCTTCATCTGGTGGTGGGGGAAGATAACGGACAGGAAATAGTTGTAGCTCTCTTCGCCATTGTGTTTCGGATTGGCGGCACGGCGTGCTGCGGCCACGCGCGAAGCTGCTGCAGAACGGTGATGTCCGTCAGCGATGTAGAGTGCATGCATGGCATCGAACGCGGCGGTCAGTTGCGCGAGCACTGCTGCATCGCGGATTACCCAGATGGTATGGCGGATGCCGTCTTCTGCTGTTACGTCGGCATCGGGCGTGCCGCTGGAGGCTTTGCTCAGGATCGCATCCACTTGCGGGGCTGCGGGATAGGCCAGCAATACCGGCCCTGTTTGCGCGTTGAGCGCATCGATCTGGCGCACGCGGTCATCCTCTTTATCGGGGCGGGTGAATTCATGCTTGCGGATACGGTTGGTGTTGTAGTCTGCCACCGAGGCCGCTGCGACCAGGCCGGTTTGGCTGTGGCCACCCATGATCAGGCGATAGGTGTAATAGCAAGGCGTTGCATCGCGGGTCAGCACACCAGCCGCCAGCATCTTGTTCAGATTTTCTGCCGCCTTGGCATAGACCTCAGCTGCATAAGGATCGGTACCCACGGGCAGGTCGATTTCTGGTTTGGAAATATGCAGAAAGCTCCACGGCTTTCCTTGGGCGCGCCCCCGCGCCTCTTCGGTGGAAAGCACATCATAGGGTGGGGCCGCGATTTCAGCAGCACGGGAGGGTGCGGGACGCAGGCCGGCAAAGGGGCGGATCAGACTCAATTGAAACTCCTCGGGTTATCGGGATGATGAAAATGCCAAGTTCGCTATTTTAACGGTCTGTCACAACTCAGCCAAAATAATTTGCGCGGGCACAGATTGCGAAGTTATTTTTCAGTGGTTTCAATTGTTTCAGCAGTTTGCTATTGTTTGGCAAGACTTAACCGGGAAAGGGACTTCAGTGAGCCATTCAGATTGTCAGCAACCCGCAATACGTTGTGCTGTGTCCGCGCGCATTCTTGCCATATTGTTCTCCACTTTTGTCTTGTCAGGCTGCTTGTCATCAACCCCGATCGTAGCCGATGACCCGCATGTTTTCCTCCCGTCGCTCAGGGCTGCTGTCAGCCTCGACGATAACAAGCAGGCACTCTCTGAACCTCAGACGGGAAAGGCCATCGAGTTCGAGTACGTGCGAGCAAAGGGCCACGGCGAACAGAATCTTTCGACCAATCAAGCTCCGGTCTATTACAACAGCACAACCTTTACCCCGCCGCAGCAACTTACAAACAACTTCAATTTTAACTATGCCGACATATCGTTTCGCTGGCGCAAGTTCTTCAAGGAGCGTTCATTGGGCCTTGAAGTGACCGGAGGCATAGGTCATACCTCGATGGATTTAACCGTGGCCTCACCCACGCTGCGTGCATCCGATCATTTCGGCAATTATGGACCGCAAGGCGGGGTCGCCCTTATCTGGCGCATGCGTCCGAGTACCAGCTTTCATGCGCGTTTGTCCGGCTTCGTTTCGTCCGCAGATACGGGCATCAAGGACATGGTGCGATACGAGCTGTTTGTAGCCCAGGCGCTCGGTGACAATCTGGCATTGCGTGCCGGCTACGCCAAATGGGGCATAGATGGAGATGCAGGGGCCTATAAGTCGAATTTCAAGAGCACTTTTTCCGGCCCAACGCTTGATCTCGGTTGGAATTTCTAGGCCACTGTACTTATCGAATTAATCGCTGATATTGAAGACAATGCGAACCCTGTTTCCTTTCCTTATTGTTCGATACTGAAATTACTATGGCACGTGTAACTTTTTTCCGGCAACGCAAGATATGGATGCCGACGATTTCAGGCTGGTTATTTTTGCTGCTAGTATGTGTTGCGATATGCATCTTCCTGGCTAACAATCTTTACGGCTTTCTTGCGCAGAATGCACCTGTCGGTGCGCGCATTCTTGTTGTTGAGGGATGGCTTGGGCCGGAGGAGCTTGAACAGGCAATACAGACGTTCAAAAACGGGAAATATGAGCGCATCGTAACAACCGGAGGCCCGGTTACTGAATGGCCAGGAGTGAGTCTCGGTACCGATTACGCCGTGCTGGCCGCCGATTATCTTGCGCATCATAGCGTCAGCCGCGACTTGATAGATGCCGTGCCTGCTCCACGCTCGAAAAAGGAGCGCACGTTCCTGAGTGCCGTCATGTTTCGAGAGTCGGCACAACGGCTGGGGATATCCCTAGATGCGGTTGATGTTTTTTCAGCTGGTCCACACGCTCGCCGCTCGCGTTTGCTTTTTCAGATGGCATTGGGACAGAAGGTACGTGTTGGCGTTTTATCAGCGCGGCCCAGTGAATTCGATCCTGACGCCTGGTGGCGAACGAGTGCGGGGGTGGAACAAATGTTGTTTCAGTCGTTCGGCCTTGTCTGGGTAAAATGTTGCTTCTGGCCGGGGCCACCCGGCTCCCAAAAAGAACTTTGAGTCTGCCCAAGGGCTGTTGCACTCAACACTCCAAGAATGATTCAAAACTACGCAAATTATCTGTGTGCCTAGGCAAGGTTTCAGGTCAAACGCGTCTGCTGTGCCTTCATGATTTTTGGCAAGTTGATCTCAATCCAGTCGGCCAGTGAACCAACCTGTTTGCCGATCTCCATGCCCAGCGGTGTCAAAGAATATTCAACATGCGGCGGCACAACCGGGAGCGAGACACGGTTGATGAAGCCGTCCTTTTCCAGATACTGAAGCGTCTGCGCCAGCATCTTTTCGCTGACACCGCCCACCTTGCGGCGCAGGTCGCTGAAGCGGTGCGTGCCCTCCATCAAAGCCACAAGCACGAGCACCCCCCAGCGGCTGGTCACGTGCTTGAGTACATCGCGCGACGGACATTGGGTTGCGAACAAATCGCCGCGCCGCATCTTGGCGGAGAGTTGGCCAGTAGTTGTTTGGGTCATGATACTTACCTTTTTGTACGTACTTACATAAAGTAAGTGTAACGGATAAACTGCATCTCACCAATACCTCAACCTCAATATGAAAGGAAAAATCATGATCGTCATTACTGGAGCCACCGGCCAACTGGGCCAACTGGTCATCAAGGCCTTGCTGAAAAAAGTCCCTGCATCGAACATCGTCGCTGCCGTGCGCAATGTGGAAAAAGCCAAGGACCTCGCCGCATTGGGTGTACAGGTGCGCCATGCCGATTATAGCCAGCCGACAAGCTGGGACGCAGCGCTGAAAGGTGCGGACAAAGTATTGCTGATCTCATCCAGCGAAATCGGCCAACGTGCAAAGCAACATAAGGCCGTCATCGATGCTGCCAAGCGGGCGGGCGTGAAATTGCTGGCCTACACAAGCGTGTTGCGTGCCGATACATCGCCGCTCGGGCTTGCTGCCGAGCATAAGGAGACCGAGGCGGCGATCCGCGCATCCGGTGTTTCATTCGTTTTGCTGCGCCACGGCTGGTACACGGAAAATTACACGATGGGCATACCCGGCGCACTGGCGCATGGTGCCGTGTATGGCTGCGCGGGCAATGGCCGCATTTCCTCGGCTACACGTGCCGACTATGCAGAAGCCGATGTTGCCGCGCTGACCCTGGACAACCAGGCCGGGAAAGTCTACGAACTGGCAGGCGATACCGCCTACACACTGGCCGAACTGGCGGCAGAGATCTCGCGCCAATCCGGCAAGGACATCGGCTATGTCAATCTCCCGGAAGCTGAATACAAGAACGTGCTGGTCAAAGTGGGATTGCCGGAACCGGTCGCTGACTTGCTTTCTGATTCAGACACGGGCGTTTCCAAAGGCGGACTGTTCGACGATGGCCATCAACTGAGCAAGCTCATCGGCAGGCCAACGACGCCATTGGCGACGGTAGTCAAGGCTGCGCTATAGCGGGAGAGGGCAGGCAGCGGCCTGCCCTTGCTTGTGGGGCATTCCCGAATATCCGTATTGTTCTAATGACGCGGCAAGCGGGATTGTGGTGGATAATTCATGCAACGAAACTGCCTGCATGAAGGGTGAATCCATTGACCATCGACTTCGACCACTACATCCCGCGCAACGGCACCAACTCAGTCAAGCATGACGGGCGCGCCGCGTATTTTGGCACGCCCGACGTGTTGCCGATGTGGGTGGCGGATATGGATTTCGCCTCGCCCGAGGCTGTAACGCGTGCGCTGCAGGAACGTGCCACACATCCCGTCTACGGCTACACCCTCTATCCGGAAAGCGCATACGAAGCACTCATTGTCTGGCTGAAAAAGCGCCACGGCTGGGAAGTACAGCGCGAATGGATCGTCATGGCCCCCGGCGTCGTGCCTTCGCTGTTCGCCAGCGTCATGGCATTCGCACGCCAAGGCGAAGGCGTCATCGTCCAGCCGCCGGTCTATTTTCCGTTCTTCTCGGCAGTGACCACCAATCATCGAAAACTCATCGAAAACCCGCTGCGCCTTGCGGGCAATCGCTACCTCATCGACTTTGATGATCTCGAACATTGCGCCGTCGACGGCGGATTCATGCTGTTTTGCTCGCCGCACAATCCGATAGGCCGTGTATGGAGCAAAGCAGAACTCACCGAACTGCTGCACATAGCGCGCCGTCACGACATCACCATCCTTGCCGACGAGATACACGCCGACCTCATCTTTCCCGGCGAACGCCACATCCCGCTCGCCACGCTGGCAGGGGAAAATGACAAGATCATCACCACCGTTGCTCCAAGCAAAACCTTCAATATCCCCGGCCTCGGGCTCTCCTGCGTCATCGCACCGAACGCCACCCATCGTCGAGCCATTCAGCAAGCCTTCGATACGCTGCACGTCAGCAACACCAACCCGTTCAGCATCGTCGCCTTCGAAGCCGCGTATCGCGGCGGCGAAGCCTGGCTGGATAGCCTGCTGGTCTACCTGCAAGGCAACCGCGATTTCGTCTGTGACTACGTGGCGCAGCACCTGCCCGCCATCAAAGTCATTCAGGCACAAGGCACCTACCTGCTTTGGCTGGATTGCCGCGGACTAGGGATGAGCGACGTGAAGTTGCGCGAGCTCTTTGTGAAAAAGGCCAAGGTGGGCATGAGTCCCGGCACGGCGTTTGGAAAGAACGGCAGCGGATTTATGCGGCTGAATATTGCGTCGCCGCGGCAGGTGATTGCGGAGGCGCTGGGGAGGATTAAGGGAGCATTAGGCTGATTGTTATTCGCCCGAATTACTACAGCCGTTCGTGCTGAGCCTGTCGAAGCATGAATACCGTGCCGACACTCAGACCGTTCGTCCTGAGCTTGTCGAAGGATGGGCGAAGCCCGCTGGTTTTCAAATTCAAAACCAACACCGTCGGGGGTAGCCCGACAGCTAGTTACCTTTCTTGTCTTGCCAAGAAAGGTAACCCAAAGAAGGCGCCCCCGGTTTGCCGCACCTGCGGGGTTCCCTCAATATTTCGCCAACAAGTGGGGCTGCGCAACTCGCCCTAGCAGGGCACACAAAACGTGCCCTGCCGCGGAGCTCAGACAGTGCTCGCCTAAATCTCCGCTTGTTTGCGAAATATCGAGGCGGCGCACAGGGGAAGGAAAAGCGAGAACCTTAAAACCAAACCGTAGCGTGAGCACGTTGTGCCCATGCTACTAGGCTTTGGGGTGATATTGACGTAAAAGCTTGTTCGATATTCGTGGTTTATCTCCAACTATTTCGAGATGGTTGGCGAAACGTGTTCTCGAATTTCGCCAACAAGTTCAAGTAGCGCGTCTGAAAGTTCTCTTCTGGAAATAAGGACGTCAGGCGCAATATTCCAAGCTATTCCGTACTGATAACTAATCGCGGGGAAAGCGATTGGACTATCGCTAGGATTTCGTCTGGCTGGCTCCATTTTTGCGAGTGGAATACGCAAACGCTTCATCTGGCGTTTGAAGTTGCGGATGCGCTGAGTTAAAGGTTCACCTAAGTGAGTCTTGTCAGCCTGACATCTCTGATCCAAAGTGCGCACGAGTTCATATGCTCCCAGAACCCAGAGATATGAAAGAGTTATACGGTCCGTGAGAAGAATACTCTCCTGAATCGTGCCACGTTCCAGTTCTGAAAGTTCTCCAAACCTAGCATCCTGCAAAATGAGTTGGCAATCTAGTCGAGCCAAGCCTTGCAGAACGGGAACCATAAACGCTTCGATGCGCGCTAACCCGTGAGAAGATCGAGCCCAGAGTTTATCGCGTTCGCTATTCATGTGTGGTACGCAGCGCCTATGTGGGGATAAGGGGCGAAACGTCTTCTTTCGCCGCGCCCCTAAACAGAGTCCCAATGTACCGGAGTTGAGTTCTTTTGCCTATCCACTTCAGAATGGTGGGCAACTTGTTGCCCACCCGATTTGGGTTTTGCTTTACCTCCCCTGTGCGCCGCCGAGTAGCGGAGGCTGGTCAGGGGTAGTCCGACGAATATGTTTGAGCACGTGACCGCGCAGCGGGTCGTGCGAGTTTATGAGGAGGCCTGACCAGTCGAGCAACGGAGGGAACCCCGAAGGGGCGGCGCGCTGGGGTCGCCTTCTTTTTGGTTACTTTTTCTTTGGCGAAGCAAGAAAAAGTGACTAGCTGTCGGGCTACCCCCGACGGTGTTGGTCTTTTGAATTGGAAAACCAGCGGGCTTCGCCCATCCTTCGATACGGCTTCGCCTACTCAGGACGAACGGTCAAAAGGGACTCATGCGTCCAGCCGCAGGGCGAGCGGCCCAATTAATTACTTCAGTTCCCCAAAGAAATTCTTAACCGCCAACACCCTCTGCTGCAAATCCTCATACTTCAAATCAATCTTTAGCTTGTCCTGTCCCGCCATCTTGATATGCCGCTTGCTCTGGATCATGGTGATCACCTTCATTGGGTCGATGGGTGGGTTCGGCACGAACTGGATGACAATCGCTTCCGATGACGCATCCACTTTGCTAATGCCTAGCGGCTTGGCGAGGATGCGCAGGCGGTGGCTGTCGAGCAGGGTCTGCGCAGGTTCGGGCAGCAGGCCGAAGCGGTCGATCAACTCTTGCTGCATGTCGTCCAGATCCTCTTGCGTGTTGCAATGCGCGAGGCGCTTGTAGATGACCAGGCGCTGATGGATGTCGCCGCAGTAGTCGTTGGGCAGCAGGGCGGGGGTGTGCAGGTTGATCTCGGTAGTCACGCCCAGCGGGTGCGCCATGTCCGGTTCCTTGCCTTGCCTGAGCGAGGCGATGGCGGCGCTCAGCATGTCGTTGTAGAGCGAAAAACCGATCTCCTGCATCTCGCCGCTTTGCGATTCGCCCAGCACTTCGCCTGCGCCGCGAATTTCCAGGTCGTGCATGGCGAGGAAGAAACCGCTGCCCAGTTGTTCCATCGCCTGAATCGCTTCCAGGCGTTTCTTCGCCTGCGCGGTGAGTCCGTCCATGCTGTCCACCAGCAGGTAGGCATAAGCCTGGTGGTGCGAACGGCCGACGCGGCCGCGCAGTTGATGCAGTTGTGCGAGGCCGAAGCGGTCGGCGCGGTTCATGATGATGGTGTTGGCGGTGGGCACGTCGATGCCGGTTTCAATAATCGTGGAGCACAGCAGTACGTTGAAGCGCTGGTGGGTGAAGTCGCGCATCACCGCTTCCAGATCGCGTTCGCCCATCTGGCCGTGTGCCACGCGGATGCGTGCTTCCGGCAGCAGCGTCTCCAGTTTTTCGAGCATGTTGTTGATCGTGTCCACTTCGTTGTGCAGAAAATACACCTGCCCGCCGCGCTTGAGTTCGCGCAGCACGGCTTCGCGGATGATGCCCTGGCTGAAACCGGCGACGAAGGTCTTGATCGACAAGCGGCGCTGCGGCGCGGTGGCGATCACCGAAAAATCGCGCAGCCCCTCCAGTGACATCGCCAGCGTGCGCGGGATTGGCGTGGCGGTGAGCGTGAGCACATCCACTTCGGCGCGCAACGCCTTGAGGCGTTCCTTCTGTTGCACGCCAAAGCGATGCTCTTCGTCGAGGATGACCAGGCCCAGGTTGTGGAACTTCACATCCTTCTGGATCAACTTGTGCGTGCCGATGACGATGTCCAGCTTGCCCTCGGTCAGGTCCTTCAGCGCCTGAGTGGTTTCCTTGGCGGAACGGAAGCGCGATAGCTCCGCGATCTTGATCGGCCAGTCGGCGAAACGGTTGGAGAAACTCTGGAAATGTTGCTCGGCCAGCAGCGTTGTGGGAACCAACACCGCGACTTGTTTTCCATCCATCACTGCAACAAAGGCGGCGCGCAACGCAACTTCGGTTTTGCCGAAACCAACATCGCCGCAGATGAGCCGGTCCATCGGCTTGCCGGATTGCAGGTCGAGCAGCACCGCCTCGATGGCGGCGGCCTGATCGGCGGTCTCCTCAAAACCGAATCCCGCGGAGAACGCTTCGTAGTCGTGATAAGTGAGCTTGAAGGCGTGGCCTTTGCGCGTGGCGCGCTGGGCGTAGATGTTAAGCAATTCTGCGGCGGTGTCGCGCACTTGTTGCATGGCGCGGCGCTTGGCCTTGTCCCAGGTGCCGGTTCCAAGTTTGTGCAGCGGCGCGGCCTCCGGAGAGCCACCGCTGTAGCGGCTGATGACGTGCAGTTGCGAGACGGGAACGTAGAGTTTGTCTTCGCCCGCGTATTCCAGCAGCAGGAATTCGTTCTCGCCTTCGCCGAGGTCGAGGTTCACCAGTCCCCGATAACGCGCGATGCCGTGTTGCTCGTGCACTACAGGGTCGCCCGGCTTGAGCTCGGACAGGTCGCGCAGCATGCCTTCCACGTTGCTCTTCTTTGCGGCGCGGGCGGCACGGCTTCTGGGCTGCGCGGCATACAGTTCGGTTTCGGTGACAATGGCGAGTTTCTCATCCGGCAGGGCGAAGCCGATCTGGATGGGGCCGACGCCGAGCATGAACTTGTCTTTGCTGGCGAGGAACGATGCAAAGTCTTCGCACACGGCGGGCAAGAGACCGTATTCCTTGAGGTAGCCGGACATGATCTCGCGGCGGCCCAGACTGTCGGCGAGCAGCAGTACGCGGCCGGTGTAGATCTGCAGGAAGTTCTGGAAGGCGTGGGTGGGGACTTCGGCTTTGCGGTCTACGGCGATGGGGGGGATGGGGGATGTGGGGCAGGGGGTGACATTTTTTGAGTTAACCCCAACCCCCTCTAACTCCCCCTTGTCAGGGGGAGAACCAGGCTCCTCCCCTGACAAGGGGAGGTTGGGAGGGGTTGGTTTTTGCAGTATGTCCACCCGAGCAAACTCTTTCGCCCTGATAAAAAACTGCTCCCCATCCAGAAACAACTCCTTCGTTTCCAGCAACGGCCGCTGCGGATCGCCGCGCAGCAGGTTGTAGCGCGAAGCGGCATCCTTGCCGAACGTGGCGATAGCCTCGTCCACGTTGTGATGCAGGCACAGCGTGGCGTTTTTGGGCAGGTAGTCGAGCAGTGTTGCGGTCTGCTCGAAGAACAGCGGCAGGTAATACTCAATGCCGGCCGGGGCAATACCCTTGCTTACGTCCTTGTAGATGCGCGATCTGGACGGATCACCCTCGAAGCGGTCGCGGAAGTTCTGGCGGAAGGTGGCTTGTCCCTTGTCGTCCATGGGGAATTCGCGCGCGGGCAGCAGGCGGATCTCCGGCACCGGATACAGGGTGCGCTGGGTGTCCACGTCGAAAGTGGCGATGGTCTCGATCTCGTCGTCAAACAGGTCGATGCGGTAGGGCAACAGGCTGCCCATGGCAAACAGGTCAATGATGCCGCCACGCACACAGTATTCGCCGGGGGTGAGTACCTGCTGCACGTGATTGTAGCCGGCCAGCGTCATTTGCTGGCGGAAGGCATCAAGGTCGAGGGTTTCGCCGCGTTTCAGGAAGAAGGTGTAGGCCGCCAGATAAGACACCGGCGGCAGCGGGTAGAGCGCGGTGGTGATAGGCACCACGACCACATCGCAGGCGTTGGTGCGGATATGGTGCAGCGTGGCCAGGCGCTCCGAGATCAGGTCCTGGTGCGGCGAAAAGTGGTCGTAGGGCAGGGTTTCCCAGTCGGGCAGCAGGTGCACGCGCAGTTTTGGATCGAAGAACGGGATTTCTTCAACCAGCCGCTGTGCTTCCAGCGCATTGGCGGCGATGACGACCAACGGAGCATGTTGCGGCGCGTATTGCGCCAGCGCCAAGGCGTCCGACGAGCCTTGCAGGTTCGTATAGCGCGGGCGGGAATTTTTTGAGGCGAACAACATGGAAACAAGCCTGAAACAAAGGCGCGCATTATAAGCCACCCGGCCCGCATTCCTGTTTTACAATTCGGTTATGTCTGAATTCCACGCTTTAGTCCCCGCCGCCGGTTTCGGCGCCCGCATGGGTATCGAATTGCCCAAGCAATATCTTGACCTGGCCGGCCAGCCCATGATCTGGCATGCGATTTCCACTTTGTGCGCCTGTCCCGACATCAAAACCGTATTTGTGGTGCTGGCGCCGGGCGATGAATACTTCGCGCGTTACGACTGGTCGCACTGCGAGGGCAAACTGGTTACTCTGTATTGCGGCGGTGCGACACGGGCGGAAAGCGTGGCGAACGGCCTGCTGGTTTCGCAACTGGAAGGCGACGATTGGGTGCTGGTGCACGATGCGGCGCGGCCGTGCCTGACGCAGTCGCTCGTGACCAAGATGATCGCCGAATTGCGCGACGACCCGGTGGGCGGCATCCTTGCCGTGCCGGTGGCGGATACGCTGAAGCGCGCCGATGCCCAGCAGCGCATCGCCTGCACCGAGCCGCGCGAAGGATTGTGGCAGGCGCAAACACCGCAGATGTTTCGCGCCGGGCTGCTGTCGGAAGGACTGGCCCGCTGCAGCACCGTTACCGACGAAGCTTCGGCCATCGAGGCGCTGGGTTTGCAGCCTAAGCTGGTAGCGAGCGATAGCAGCAATTTCAAGGTGACGTATCCGCAGGATATTGTGCTGGCGGAGTTGTTGTTGAAAGCTGGTAGCTTGTAGTCTGTAGCGGGTAGCGAAATGGACTTTGGCTACAAGCTACATGCTACTGGCAACAAGCTCAAAGGAAAACAAAATGAGAATCGGACAAGGCTTTGATGTTCATCAGCTGGTTGCAGGCCGCAAGCTGATTATTGGAGGAGTAGATATTCCATACGGCAAAGGCCTGCTTGGTCATTCCGATGCGGATGTGCTGTTGCATGCGATTTGCGATGCGATTTTGGGTGCTGCGGCGCTGGGCGACATTGGCAAGCATTTTTCCGATGCCGACCCTAAATACAAGGATATCGACAGTCGCGTCTTGCTGCGCGTGGTGGCGGAAAAGATCAAGGAATCGGGATTCCGCGTCGGCAACGTGGACGCCACCATCATCGCGCAGGCACCGAAAATGGCTCCGCACATTCCGCAGATGATCGCCAATATCGCCACGGATCTCGGCATCGAAGCCAACGCAGTGAACGTGAAAGCAACCACCACCGAGCAACTCGGTTACACCGGGCGCGGAGAAGGCATTGCGGCACAGGCGGTAGCACTATTGCTGGTCTGATGAAAATAATCGCTGTAGAAACTTCCACCGAATATTGTTCCGTTGCGCTGTGGCAAGACGGCGCGGTGAGTGAGCGCTGCGAGTTGGTCGGGCAGAAGCATTCCGAAGTGTTAATGGCGATGCTGGATGCTGTGTTGCAGGACGCGGGATACAGGATTCAGGATATGGATGGTATTGCGTTCGGCAAAGGTCCCGGATCCTTCACCGGCGTACGCATTGCCTGTGGTGTGGCGCAGGGGTTGGCGCTGGGGGCCGATGTTCCAGTGGTCGGCGTGTGCACGCTGGAGGCAGTGGCCGAAACCAGCGGCAGGGAAAAAGTGATCGCCGCATTGGATGCGCGCATGGATGAGTTGTATCTGGCTGTGTACGAAAAACGCGCTGGCGCATGGCATGCGGTGATCGAACCTTGCTTGTGCAAGGCCGAAATGGCGCCCTTGCTTGAGGGGAGCTGGTGCGGGGCCGGGAACGGCTTTTCCGTGCAGGGCGCTGCCCTGCAAACCAGATATGACGGGCATCTTCAGGCAGATTGCCTGGATAGTTCCGTATTTCCGCGTGCTTCGGCAATCGCCGTATTGGGTGCCGCACAATTCGCGCAAGGCAAAGGTGTGGATGCCGCATTGGCGTTGCCGCTCTATCTGCGCGACAAGGTGGCGTTGAAAACCAGCGAACGTACAAAATGATCCTTCGCGACATGACCGAAGCCGATCTGGATGCCGTGCTGGGCATCGAGCGCGAGGTGCATACTCATCCGTGGACGCGCGGGAATTTCAGCGATGCGCTGCATGGCAAGTATCAGTGCAAGGTGTATGAGTCCGAACAAGGCATGCTCGGCTATGCGGTGCTGATGCTGGCGGTAGACGAAGCTGAATTGCTGGATATCGCGATCGCGGCAAAACAGCAACGGCATGGCTGGGGGCACAGGCTGCTTGAGGAAATGATGGTGCTGGCGCGCCGGAATGATATGCGCCGCATGGTGCTGGAAGTGCGCGCGTCCAATATGGCGGCGATAGGCCTTTATAAAGGCATGGGCTTTACGGATATCGGATTGCGCCGCGATTACTATCCGGCGGAAAATGGAAGAGAAGATGCAATTCTGATGGAGCGGGAACTATGAACATTCGAGATGAAAATGTCCTGCGCGAACTCAATCTATATCCCTTGTGGGTACGACGCGACACGTCTGCGGCCGATGCACCCGAAGTATCGGCGCCGGCAGGAGAAGTGCCGCTGGCTGCCGAAGTTGCAATCAAACCCGCGCCGCGTCAATCCGAATCAGGCTCGACCTCAACACTGAACTGGCCCGAACTCAAACAGACCGTGCATGACTGCACTGCCTGCAAGCTACGTGCAGGCTGCACGCAAACGGTATTCGGCGTGGGCGACGAAAAGGCGGAATGGCTGTTCGTTGGCGAAGGGCCGGGCGCGGACGAAGATGTGCAAGGCGAGCCGTTCGTGGGTCAGGCGGGCAAGCTGCTCGACAACATGCTGGCGGCGATCAAGCTGAAGCGAGGCAAGAATGTATACATCGCCAACATCGTCAAGTGCCGTCCGCCCAACAATCGTACACCGGAGCCGGACGAGATCGCCAACTGCATGCCATATCTGCAGCAGCAGATCGCGCTGATCAAGCCCAAGCTCATCGTTGCATTGGGCAAGACCGCGGCAACTTCTCTGCTGGGGCGCGATGCCACGCTCGGCTCGTTACGCGGCACGTTGCATGATTATCACGGAACGCCGCTTATAGTGACCTATCACCCAGCTTACCTCCTGCGCAGTCCCGCCGAAAAAGCCAAGGCGTGGCAGGACTTGTGTTTTGCAGTGCAGAGGATGTCCGAATGAAGTTCGGTATCGGCCTTTCCACTCGCATCACCTTCGGGGTGTTGCTGCTGCTGGTGGCCGGTGTGTTGCTGTGGGTCGATTACCAAAACAATCGGTTGCACGATTCCTACATGAGCGAGCGCAGCGGCGATCTTGAGGCGGCGCTGCGCGTCGATCAACTGCGCCTGAGCCAGAATATCGAAACGTTGCGCAAGGATGTGTTGTTCCTTGCCAATACACCGCCGGTTTCGGGCATTGTGCGGGCCGGCATGAACAACGGGGTCGATCCGCGCGACAAGACTTCCACTATCGTCTGGGAAGTGCAATTGCAGGAAGTCTTTGCCGCATTCATGCGCGCGCACCCGGACTACTATCAGGCACGCTTTGTAGGTGCGGAGGGGGAGGGGCTGGAACTGGTTCGCGTTGACAACCGCGATGGCCGTATTGAGGCGGTGTCGCGCGAAGCACTGCAGGCACAAGGCGACCAGGACTATTTCAGGGCCGGGCTGATCCTGACGGCCGGGCGCGTGCATCTTTCCGAATTCACGCTCAATCAGGAACACGGCAAGATCGAAGAGCCGTATCGTCCCACGTTGCGTGCAGTCACCACGGTGTTTGATGCAAGCGGGCGTGTTTTCGGGATGGTGGTGATCAACAAGGACGTGCGCCCGTTGTTCTCTTCTTCCCTGGCGGGGCTGCCGCACGGTGTACTGGGCTATATCGCCGATCAGCGCGGAAATTATCTGTCCCATCCGGATGACAAGCACGCATTCGCCTTCGAGTTCGGCAGCAACGAAACGATCACCGGCGATTTCCCCTCGCTCAAACCGATGTTCGAGGCGCAGACGGGGCGAAACGAGATGCCGTTCCATGCAGTGAGGGACGGAATGAAAGGCTATCTGGCGGCGGAACGGGTGTTTTTCGATGCCAGCGATCCGTCGCGTTATTTGCTGCTGGCCTATTTCATTCCCGCGCAGATGGTGGACAAACAGGCGGCCGGTATTCCCCTGCCGGGTTTCTTGGATATTGTGATTGTGATGGTGCTGGTTGGTATTGCATTCATGCTGATGCTGCGCCATACCTTCTCCCCGCTTAAACGCATCACCGCCGAGGCACGCGAAATCGCGGCGGGAAACCGGCCGAGTCGTATGAAGGAAAAGGGAGGCGGTGAAGTCGGTGAGCTCACCGGCGCGTTCAATATCATGCTGGACAAATTGTCGGACAGCGACCTGATCGGAAAAGAAAACGCATTCCGCAAGGAGCTGATCGAATCGCTGCCCGGGATTTTCTACATGATCGATGCGCAAGGGCATTTCCTGATGTGGAACCGCAACCTTGAACAGGTGCTGCAGCGCAAATCGGGGGAGTTGTCTATCAGCCACCCGCTGGAATTTTTTGAGGGTGAGGATAAAACCCAGATCGAAAACGCGATCCGTCGGGTGTTTGAAAAGGGCGAGGCGGAACTGAACGCGTGGCTGCTGGCGAAGGATGGAAGCAAAACCTTTTACCGTCTTAACGGCAGGCGCATCCAGTGTGATGGAAAGCCGGTGCTGGTCGGCCTGGGGATCGATATCTCATCGCACGTGCAGGCTGAATCGGTACTGAAACGGCACAAGGCAATGGTCGAGATCGCGCATGACGGGTACTGGCTGGCGGATATCCAGGGCCGACTGCTGGAAGCCAATCAGGCCTATGCCAATATATCGGGCTATTCGCTGAAAGAATTGACCGGGATGCACATCAGCCAACTGGAGGCAAAGGAGAAATCGCCGCAAGAGGTGAATGCGCATATTGCCAGGATCATCGAGCAGGGTTTTGACGTGTTTGAAACCCGCCATCGCCACAAGGACGGTCATGAAATCGATATCGAAGTGTCTGTCACCCTGATGCGCGATACACAGCAACTGGTTGCATTTTGCCGCGATATTTCGGCGCGCAAACGCAGCGAAGAAGCATTGCGAGTGGCGGCGACCGTTTTCGAGACGCACGACGCCATTCTTATCACCGATGCGCAGGCCAACATCATTCGCGTCAATCGCGCATTCAGCGAAATTACCGGCTATGCCGCCGAAGAAGTGCTCGGTAAGAATCCGCGCGTCATGAGTTCGGGGCGGCAGGACAAAGCCTTCTATGAGGCGATGTGGCGGCAGATGCTGGAAACAGGCTGCTGGGCGGGCGAAATATGGGACCGGCGCAAGAACGGCGAGATCTATCCGAAGTGGTTGACTATCACCGCCGTGAAGAACGAATGCAACGAAATCACGCAGTACGTGGCTATCTTCAGCGATATCACGGTGCGCAAGCAGGAAGAGGATCTGATACGCAGCATGGCCTTCTATGACGCGCTGACAAAATTGCCCAACCGGCGGCTGTTCCTGGAACGTTTGCAGACCGCGCTGGCGGCTTCGGAACGTTACCGTGATTACGGTGCAATCCTGTTCATCGATCTGGATCGTTTCAAGGTATTGAATGATACGCATGGGCACGAATATGGCGATCTGTTGCTGGTGGAGCTGGCGGCCCGCATCAAATCCTGCGTGCGCGAGATCGACACGGTGGCCCGCCTGGGCGGGGATGAGTTTGTGGTGTTGCTGGAGAGCACCAGCAGCGAGCGCGAAGACGCGGCTCACAATGCAGGACTGGTGGCGGAAAAGATACGCGAGGCCTTGTCGCGACCCTACCAGCTCAAGGAGCACGAGCATTATAGTTCGCCCAGTATCGGTATCAGCCTGTATCACGCGAATGAAGTTTCCATGGATATGCTGCTCAAACATGCCGATGCGGCCATGTATCTATCCAAGGAAGAAGGGGGTAATTCCGTGCGTTTTTACGAGGCTGAATTACAGGAAAAATGGCAATCTGGAACACTCAGGCAATCCGGAGTGATTGTCGGATAGCTGGCCGGTATAGCAGGAAGAATGGTCTTTTGGACTTATAATGTGCCGAATTTCTTGAACTGCCTTAAACCTGAAAACCGCAGTTGAACGCTCCATTTATTTCGCAAGCAAATGAACAGAAGAGAATATCGTTTTCTATCCACGCTCCCCCATTGGGAGAGTCGCTACGAAGCGTATTGCACATTCCTCGCGGCGCATTGCGGTGTTGCTCCGCCTCGGAATGGATCGACCATTCCTCGTTGCACCCGCAAGGGGCAGGCCGTGGCTGTAAAGCCGCTAAAGCAGCAACATCCACGCTCTCGCGCCTTGCCCTGCACCGCGATGAACGCACACTACACTTCGTCCAACTACGGTTTCCAGGTTAAATGAAAAAAAGAACTGACGCAATCAAAGTACTTGTGGTGGAAGACAGCAAGGTCACCCTGAAAGTACTGTGCAATTTTCTCGAACGCATGGACATCAAGAAGCCGTTGACCGCCGAGACCGGTGCCGCGGCCATCGAGCTGTATCGCAAGGAACGCCCGGATATCATCCTGCTCGATGCACAATTGCCCGACATCGACGGCTTCGAGATTGCCGAAAAGATTCGTGCTTCGGAACATGACGACGACTGGACGGCGATCATTTTCCTTACCAGTATGACCAAGGACGAAGACCTTGCGCGCGGCATCCAGGTCGGCGGCGATGATTACCTGATGAAGCCGGTGAGCGAAGTAGTGTTGCAGGCCAAGGTGCGTGCCATGCAACGCCTGGTGGAAATGCAACGCTCGCTGGTGGAGGTCTCGCATCAATTGAATGCGGCCAACAAGGAACTGCAGCGCCTTTCTACCACCGACGGACTGACCGGCATTCCCAACCGCCGCATGTTTGATGAATTGTCCGTCCGCGAGTGGCGGCGTTGCGAACGCATGAAAAAGCCCATTGCGCTGGTCATGCTTGATATCGACAACTTCAAACTGTTCAACGATGTATACGGACACCAGGCCGGGGATGATTGTCTGCGCGCCGTGGCAGAGCAGGTGGCGCGCGCCGCGCCGCGTGCTGCCGACCTGGCGGCGCGTTATGGCGGTGAAGAATTCGTGCTGGTGCTGGGCGAGACCGATGCCGACGGGGCGCGCTGGGTGGCGGAGAACGTGCGCCAGCATGTGAACGAACTCGGCATACCGCATGCCACGCCGTCGCGGCGCGTCACCATCAGTTGCGGGGTGGCTTCCGCCATGCCGCGCAGTGGCCTGTCACTGGATGTGCTGCTGAGGTCGGCCGATCATGCTCTGTATGAAGCCAAGGCTGCCGGGCGGGACCTGGTGGTTGTGGGCAAGTACGGAAATATCTCGCAGTAGTTTCAACAGTCAGTTAACGCGTGTGATCGGCCCAGTTGTTGGGCGTTTCGTACAGGCGCACGCGCTCCAGCCGCAGATGGTTGCCGTAGTTGTCGCGGTAGGCATCCAGCAGCAAATCAAACGCAACCTTCGCCAGATTTTCCGCCGTCGGGATTACATCCAGCACCACCGTCTTGTGTCCGGGCAGGGAGTTCAGGAAATCCAGCACCGCCTTGTCGCCGCGATACACCAGGAACGCGTGATCCCATGCATCGACCACGCGCGCTTTGGCAATGTGTTTCACATCCGAGAAATCCATCACCATGCCCTGTTCTGAAATACCCTCGGTGGTAATGACATCGCCCGATAGCGTGATCTCAATGGTGTAGCGATGGCCGTGCAGGTGTTTGCACTGGCTGTTGTGGTTGGGAATGCGGTGTCCGGCATCGAATTCCAGGCGGCGGGTGATTTGCATGGTGATTAGCTTCAGTTGAATTGGCGCAGTTTCCAGGATTATAGCTTGAAGGCGCGCACTGCATTCCTGAAAGCGGCCAAGCCGTCTTTTTCAGGTTCGCCGCCATAACGCAGGGAAGCATAGCGCGCGGCAATGTCGTAGATATCCGCTGCAAGGTCGGGACGCGCGGCGGCGATGCGATCAGCATAATCCATGGCCCCTTCGTGCGGTGCGCGCGGCCAACCGGCTTTGCCCAGTTTGCGGCAGATCTTCAGCCATGCGGCCTGCACCGCATCGGTTTGCCGCACGACCAGGCGTCGCAGCATGACAAGGGTGAATAGGCCCACCAGCAACGAGACGCCGGCCAGCATGTTGAGGGCCAGTTTTTGCCAAGTGACATCCTCCATGCCCAGGCGGGTAAGGAAAGCGAACTGGCGCTCGGTATCGTAGCCCAGCACCCATTGGTTCCACTGGTTGGTCAGCGCATCGAGGTTGAAGCGCAGTTTGAGCAGCAAAGGTGATTGCGTGCGGATCAGGAAAGGCAGTACGGTGTTATCCGGCAGGGCTGCGTTCAGGCCGCTTTGTATGCGCGCCGGGGAAATGGCCGCGGTTGGATCGATGCGTACCCAGCCCTGGTCGTGCAACCAGACTTCCGCCCATGCATGCGCATCGGATTGGCGCAGGATGTAATAACCGCCGAGGTCGTTATATTCGCCGCCCTGGTAACCGGTCACCACGCGCGCCGGAATGCCGGCCGCCCGCATCAGCACGACAAAGCTACCGGCGTAGTGCTCGCAGAAACCTTTCCTGATGGTGAACAGGAATTCATCCACGCTATTCAACCCGAGCAGCGGCGGTTCCAGCGTGTATTCGAAAGCGTTCTGGCTGTAATAGGCGAGCGCTTTGCTGATCAGCGCGGTATCGGTATCGCTGCCCGCACGCCATTCTGCAGCCAGCCGCCGGGTTTGCGGGTTGTATCCTTGCGGCAGGGCGAGGGCGCGTTGCAGTTGTTGCGGTGGCTCGTCGAGATTGGCGCGATAAGCAAGAAATGAGGTCGCGTTATAGCGGGTGCGAGCGACCACCGGCTCACGGCTGAGTAACTGGAAATCCGGCGCGAGATCGGCCGGGATGGAAAGTTTTTCCGGCATGTCCAGCGCGAACAGCCAGCGTTTGTTGTGCGGTTCCAGCGTGACTGTGTAGTTTGCCGGCGTGTTTGTTTCAGTGAGCATGGGGCGTTGCAGGGTGGCGTTGCGTCCGCGTGACCAGGTCGTGCCGTCGTAATTCCACAATACCGGCCCGCGCCAGTACATTTGTTCGCGTGAAGGTACTTTGTCGTTGAAAGTGACACGGAATGCCACGGCATCGGAGAGCGACAGTTTGCTCATGGTGCCCGGTGCCATGGTGTCGGACAAGCCGCTGCTGGCATAGGCATCCTGCGGCATACCCCACAGCGGTCCCTGCACACGCGGGAACAGCACAAAAATGATGAGCGACAGCGGAATGGCTTGCAACAGCAAGATGACGGCAATACGCAGGCGCGGTTTGAGCGCGAGTGTTCCCGTTTGCATATGCACCCAGGTTGCCATGATCACCAGCAGGGTGAACAGCATGTACAGCGCGGTGGGGATGCTCTGCGAGTAGAAAAAATTGGTGATGATGATGAAGCAGGACAAATAGACCAGTATCGTTGCATCGCGCACCGTGCGCAGCTCCAGCAACTTGAGTGTGACGAGCAGGACCAGCAAAGTGACGCCGACCTCGCGTCCGAACAGGGAACGGAAAGCGATGGCGATGGCCAGCACGCAGGCGACGGTGATGCCGAGCAGAAGCCAACGCGCGGGCAGCGGGTTGCCGCTGTACGTGAGATAGGCGCGCCAGGCCAGCAACGACACGCATACCGTGCTCACCCATAACGGCAGGTGCGCGGCATGGGGTGCACTGACCAGCAGGATGCAGGCGATGAGGCCAAAAACAAGCGGAGAGCCGAGCGGGGCGGTGATCTTCATAATTGAGCCATTCCAAATAACGCCAGCGCACGCAGGCATTCTGCACGGTGCGTGTTTCCTTGCGCGGGTTGCAACTCGCTGCCGGGCGTTCTTAATCCGTAGCGCATTCCCTTCAGTTCGGCGTCCAGTACCCAGCGCGTGAGCAGTTCCAGTTTGCGCTCCTGCGCGATATTGGGCAGGAGCGACCAGTCCAGCCAGAGTGTGTGTCCTTGCGGGGCGGAGAACTGTTTGACCTGCAAACCCTGTTCGCGTGCCAATGCTTTCCAGGCGATGCGCGGCATGGCATCACCCACCACGTAATTGCGCAGGCCGGAAAAATCCTCGTCGCCGGGCGCCGACACCTTGCCTGCGCCGTCTTCAGCGGCAGCGGGCGGCAGGGGCTGCGATGGAGCCGGTTTGGGGTAGACCAGACCGCGCACATCGAAATGAATGTACGACCACGCATGGAACAGGCCGAGCGGAAAGCGGGTGTACAGCGTCAGCCGCCCACTATCCAGCCAGCCGCGCTGAAGGGCGGGAATGGCGAACTCGACCGGCGTTGAACGCTGCGCAGGCAAGTCAAACACGATGTGATGCCCGTCGTCATCGTGCAGATGGAGCTGGTAACGTTCCATCCGGCCGGGATTGTTGAAATGGAAAACGAACTTTGCCTGGCCTCCTGCAAACACCGGTTCGACATAGCCAGCGCGGATTTCCAGCTGTGCCATATTACGGAAAGCATGCAGCATGGTCATGCCGCCCGTCGTGGTGAGCAGGAAGGTAAGCACGTAACCCAGGCTCAGGTTGTAATTGATGTCTCCCAGCAGCATCAGCACCAGCACAAAGGCAAAGCCGAATCCCTGGCGGGAAGGGAGGATGTAAATGCGGCGCTGGTTGAGCACCACCGTGCCCGTTTCGACGGTACGGCGGAATGCCCAGTTACGGAATTGTTGTCTGAAGGCGGCTAACACGATGGGGTTTGTCGAATGCGAAGGAGATGCCGGTCAGATACCTGACTCGAAGGTTTATTTGGACACGTCATGGGATTCAATTGCGCGTTGTTGCCAAACCTGGTGCGCCGACAAGCTCGTTCCGAATCCCGCGCCTACCAACAGATCTCGCCAGTCAACGTTGGCCATTGAAACCGACGCTTTGATTTTGTCCAAATTCCAATCTGAGCCGCGTATGGCCGCCAATTGCACCCGGTCAACAAGTTCGTCCCACTCGGGTGTACGGCCTATCCCGGGCAAGTTATCGGAGCACTGTTGGGATAACAGATCAATTATTTCCTGTTGATGCGATATCGGGCAACAACGGGTAACCAGTTCATGGGTTAATTTGCCGAGCATATGGTTTTTTCTACGGCCTCATTACGGAATCGCACAGTCCCGCGGGCAAGTCTGTCGCCACCGGAGGTTTGCTCATTTTGCACCCTTTGCAGGCGGAGGCAAGCAACGACCTGTATTTCTGCCCAGGGTATTCGAAGGAACTTACTTGTTTTTCTCTGCGAGCAATAAAGCTTGCACGATTTCGCATACCAGGTCTTTGTGTTTGGCCGAGAGGCGCTGGTAATCTTCCGGCAAGGTTGCGCTGGCGTCTTCGCCATAGGTGCTGCGCTCTTCCTCGGCTTTCAGCACCGTTGCATTCTTTTCATTTTCCCCATAGTGCAGCCAATGTGGTGAAGCTTTCAGCCATTTCGCCAGGGTGCGGATCTTGTCGCCAGCCGGAATGGATTCGCCATCTATCCATTTGCGCACGGCTTGCACGGTCACTGGCTTGCCCGGGTGCCGCCGGTTGAATTCGCGGGCAACATGGGTCGGGCTGGCGGTGCCGATTTCCGCTTCGCTGAGCAAGCGCGTCAGACGCTTGCCAAAGGCTACCTTCTCATTCATCAGGCTCATGACAAAAAATTACCATCCGAATGGTAACTAACAGTTGCTTTATGCAGTAACTGGTAGTAGATTTTCGAAAATGCTCGGCCCGTCAGGTATGCAAGGGGGAAACGCATGAAATACAACTGTTTGTTCAAATACGCCGCCGTAAAATCGGTAACTGGACGAAAAGCGAGGTGGATAGTCATGTCGCAAAAGGCCGGAAATTCCAATGAGATATTTCGTTTTCCTATCGAAGGAAGGGTCACAAGGCTCATGGTGGGGGAGTTAAGGGAGGCTATTTTGCCCGTCGTTGTCCTTGCCGATGAAATCGAGATTGAAATCGATCTGCTGCATGTTACCGAGATCGACTTCGGCGGATTGTCATTCTTGGTGGAAATGAAGCTGACAGCGATTTCGCTTGGCAAGACGTTACGGTTCATCGGGTATAGCAAGCAGATCGCCGAAATTCTGGGGATATCGGGTTTGACGGATTTTTTCAGTGTCCAGCAATTCAACAAGGAAAGCATTCTGCAGAAGCTGGGGCAAGTTCCCGATTATATGAGCGAGCGTGACTAGATCGCCTGTCAGGGAATAGCCACCGCCTCGATCAATTCGCGTGCAAGCCTGTCGCCATCGGAAGTCTGCACATCCTGCACGCTTTGCAGGCGGTGACTGGCAACTCCCGGCAATACGGCCTGGATGTCTTCGGGGATGGCGGCATTACGTCCGTCAAGCAGCGCCCAGGCGCGTGCGGCGGCGAGCAGCGAAAGTCCGGCACGCGGTGACAGGCCGTGCACATAACGCGCCGATTCGCGCGTGTGGCGAAGGATGGCTTGCACGTAATCGAGCAGGGCGGGGGAGACGAATACCTGTCGTGCTTGCTGCTGCAGATCCATTAGTTCTGCGGTTTCCATTTGCGGGGTGAGCTTGGCAATAAGGTCGCGCCTGTCTACACCGGAGAGCAGGCCGCGTTCAGCCTGGGCATCCGGATAGCCAAGCTGGATGCGCATCAGGAAGCGGTCGAGTTGCGATTCCGGCAACGGGAAAGTGCCGATCTGGTTTGTCGGGTTCTGTGTGGCGATCACGAAGAATGGCACCGGCAACTGGCGCGTTTCGCCCTCGCTGGTGACCTGGTGTTCTTCCATGGCTTCCAACAAGGCGCTCTGGGTCTTGGGCGTGGCACGGTTCACTTCGTCGGCCAGGATCATTTGCGCGAAGATCGGCCCCGCATGGAACTTGAATTCACTCGTATCGCGCTGGTAGATGGAGACGCCGAGGATGTCGGCGGGCAGCATGTCGCTGGTGAACTGGATGCGCTGGAATTGCAGGCCCAATGTCTTGGCCAGTGCATGCGCCAGCATGGTCTTGCCCACACCGGGCAAATCTTCGATGAGCATGTGCCCGCGGGCCAGCAGGCAAGTGAGCGCCAGCCTGATCTGGCGCGGTTTGCCGAGGATAACTTGTTCGGTCTGGGCGATGACGGCGTGCAATGGGTGGGGCATGCGTTTTCCTTATATCAGGACCGCCGCGATGACATGACGGTCTTCGGCGACGAGGATGTTGTAGGTGCGGCAAGCGGCGGGTGTATCCATGAATTCGATGCCGATGCGGGCCTGAATGAGTGCGCGGTAGAGTTCGGGGCGGGCGAATTGCTGTTTTGTGCCGGTGCCCAGCAGCAGTACATCCGGTTTTAATTCAAGGAAGTACTCAAAGTGCGAAGCGTCCAGGCTGGCGAAATCCCTGGCGGGCCAGTCGGTGCGCACTTGTCCGGCCATCACCACCACGGGTTGCTGGAAGTGCCTGCCGTTGATGGCGACATAACCCGCGCCGTGCCCGGTGAATAAATTCTGGTTTGTGGTGCTATTCGGATGCAGTGCCAAATCGAGGTCTCCATTTGCGGCGGGTAGCGGCGGCGCGGTAGAATCGCGCCTTTGCAACGCCTTGTCTGTATGCGGTGGATTCTACCATTCGCGCCAGTCTGGCAGATTAGGAAGCACTCAAGTGAAATCCGAAAAAGATATCTCCTCTCCCAAGCCGGTTTTGAAGTCGACCAAGCTGGCCAACGTTTGCTACGACATTCGCGGCCCCGTGATGGCGCGTTCCAAGCAGATGGAAGAGGAAGGACAGCGCATCATCAAGCTGAATATTGGCAATCTGGCGCCGTTCGGTTTCGACGCGCCGGAAGAAGTGCAGCAGGACGTGATCCTCAACCTGCCGAATTCGTCAGGCTATTCCGATTCCAAGGGCTTGTTCGCCGCGCGCAAGGCGATCATGCATTACACCCAGCTGAAGAAAATCCAGGGCGTCACCATTGACGACATTTTTATCGGCAATGGCGCGTCCGAACTCATCGTCATGTGCATGCAGGGCCTGCTCAATCCGGGCGATGAAGTGCTGGTGCCCGCGCCCGACTATCCGCTGTGGACCGCCGCAGTTGCCTTGGCGACCGGTACGCCGCGCCATTACGTCTGCGACGAGGCCAACGACTGGAATCCCGACCTCAAGGATATGCGCAGCAAGATCACGCCCAATACCAAGGCGATCGTTGTCATCAACCCCAACAATCCTACAGGAGCGGTGTATTCCGACGAGATCCTGAAAGAGATCATCCAGATCGCGCGCGAACACAGCCTCATCATTTTCGCTGACGAAATCTACGACAAAGTGCTGTACGACGGCGTGACGCATACCTCCATTGCTTCGCTGGCGGACGATGTGCTGTTCTGTACACTTAACGGTCTGTCCAAGAACTACCGCGCCTGCGGCTATCGCTCCGGCTGGATGGTTGTCTCCGGCGCGAAAAAGAATGCTCAGGATTATCTGGACGGTCTGAATATCCTTGCCTCGATGCGCCTGTGTTCCAACGTGCCGGGGCAGTACGCCATCCAGACCGCGCTTGGCGGCTACCAGAGCATCAACGACCTGGTCGCTCCCGGCGGACGTTTGTACAGGCAACGTGAGCTCGCCTACAACTTGCTCACCGCCATTCCTGGTGTGACCTGCGTCAAGCCCAAGGCCGCGCTGTACATGTTCCCCAAGCTCGACCACAAGATGTATCCGATCAAGGACGACCAGAAGTTCATTCTTGAATTGCTGGAGGCGGAGAAGGTGCTGATCGTGCAAGGCAGCGGTTTCAACTGGAAACATCCGGACCACTTCCGTATCGTGTTCCTGCCCAACTCGGACGATCTGACCGAAGCCATAGCCCGTATCGCGCGCTTCCTGGAACACTATCGCAAGCAACACGGTACGGATAAATAACCAGCTCGTAGCTGGTAGCTAGTTGCAGGTAGCCAAACCTGCTTTGCTACAAGCTACCAGCTACAGGCTACAAGCAAGGAGTATTTTAAGAATGAAACCAATCAACGTAGGACTTCTCGGCATCGGCACAGTCGGCGGCGGCACCTTCACCGTATTGCAACGCAACGCGGAAGAAATCACCCGCCGTGCCGGTCGTCCAATCCGCATCACCGTGGTGGCGGACAAAAATGTGGAACTCGCGAAAAAAGTCACGGGCGGTGCCTGTCGTGTGACGGACGATGCATTCTCCGTGGTGGCTGATCCGGAAGTGGATATTGTCATTGAACTCATCGGCGGCTATGGCGTGGCAAAAGAGCTGGTGCTGAAAGCCATCGCCAACGGCAAGCATGTGGTGACAGCCAATAAGGCGCTGCTGGCCACGCACGGCAACGAAATCTTCAAGGCGGCGCAGGACAAGGGTGTGATGGTTGCGTTCGAAGCAGCAGTGGCCGGCGGTATCCCCATCATCAAGGCGCTGCGCGAAGGCCTCACCGCAAACCGCATCGAATGGATCGCGGGCATCATTAACGGTACCACCAACTTCATCCTGTCCGAAATGCGCGACAAGGGTTTGAGCTTTGACACCGTGCTGAAAGAAGCGCAGCGCCTGGGCTACGCCGAAGCCGATCCGACCTTCGACATCGAAGGTGTGGATGCGGCACACAAGATCACCATTCTGTCCGCGCTGGCGTTCGGCATCCCCATGCAGTTCGACAAAGCCTATATCGAAGGCATTTCCAAACTGGACGCGATCGACATCAAATACGCCGAACAACTCGGTTACCGCATCAAGCTGCTGGGTATCACCAAGCGCACTGAAGAAGGTGTGGAACTGCGCGTTCATCCCACGCTGATCCCGAGCAAGCGCCTGATCGCCAATGTTGAAGGCGCGATGAATGCCGTGCTGGTGCAGGGCGATGCCGTCGGTTCAACGTTGTATTACGGCAAGGGCGCAGGTGCAGAGCCTACGGCCAGCGCGGTGATCGCTGACTTGGTGGATGTGACGCGCACGGCAACTGCCGATCCACAGAACCGCGTACCGCATCTGGCGTTCCAGCCGAACGCGATGGCCGATATCAAGATATTGCCGATGGATGACGTGATCACCAGCTACTACCTGCGCCTGCGCGTGCAGGACAAACCCGGCGTGCTGGCCGACATCACGCGCATCCTGGCGGATGAGCAAATCTCCATCGACGCGGTGATCCAGAAAGAACCGGAAGAAGGCGAAGAGCAGACCGACCTGATTATGCTCACTCACCAGACCCGCGAGAAGCGCATCAATGCGGCGATCAAGAAGATTGAAGCGTTGGGCGTTGTGGCAGGGAAGGTGACGAAGTTGAGATTGGAAGAGTTGGGCAAATAAATTACTGCTCCCTCCCCCTTGCACCCGCAGGGGGTAGGCCGTGGTTGTAAAGCCGCTGAAGCGGCAACAACCACGCACCAGGGGGAGGGCTGGGGTGGGGGTAGAAGTTTGAGATTTTCACCCCCATCCTAACCTTCCCCCTTCAAGGGGAAGGAACTGTAGAGTTTGAGGACACTTGAAATGAAATACATCTCCACCCGCGGCAACGCACCCGCCAAAACCTTCACCGAAATCCTGCTGGGCGGTCTCGCGCCGGACGGCGGTCTGTATCTGCCAGAGCAATATCCGCAGGTAACGCGAGCCGAGTTGGATGCCTGGCGCAAACTGTCATATGCCGATCTCGCTTATGCGGTGCTGTCCAAGTTCATTACCGATATTCCCGCCGCGGACCTGAAAGCCATCATCAGCAAGACCTACACCGCGCAGGTGTACAGCAACGGCCGTGCCGATAGCGATGCCAAACAGATTACGCCGCTGCGCAAATTGAGCGAGGGCGTATTTATCCAGGAACTCTCCAACGGCCCGACGCTCGCCTTCAAGGACATGGCGATGCAGTTGCTCGGCAACCTGTTCGAGTACGCACTGGGGAAGCAGCATGACGAACTGAACATTCTCGGCGCGACTTCCGGCGATACCGGCTCCGCTGCCGAATATGCAATGCGCGGCAAGCGCGGCATCCGCGTGTTCATGCTGTCGCCGAATGGCAAGATGTCCGCGTTTCAACGCGCGCAAATGTATTCGTTGCAAGACCCGAACATATTCAACATCGCCGTCAACGGCATGTTCGACAACGCGCAGGATATGGTGAAGGCAGTGTCCAACGACCACGCGTTCAAGGCCAAGTACAAGATCGGCACGGTCAACTCGATCAATTGGGCGCGCGTCTCTGCTCAGGTGGTGTACTACTTCAAGGGCTACTTCGCTGCAACCAAATCCAACGATGAGCAGGTGGCGTTCGCAGTACCGTCCGGCAACTTCGGCAACATCTGCGCCGGGCACATCGCGCGCATGATGGGCTTGCCGATCGGCCAACTGATTCTGGCAACGAATGAAAACGATGTACTGGACGAATTTTTCCGTACCGGGGTGTATCGCCCGCGCGGTACCGATCACACTTATGAGACCAGCAGTCCGTCGATGGATATCAGCAAGGCCTCCAACTTCGAGCGCTTCGTGTTCGACCTGGTCGGGCGTGACGGTGCCAAGGTGCGCGAGTTCTGGAGCAAGGTGGATGCGGGTGGTTCGTTCGACATCAAGGGCACTTCATACTGGAACGACCTGCCCAAGTTTGATTTCGCTTCCGGTAAAAGTTCGCATCAGGATCGCCTCAAGACAATTCGTGAAGTGTGGCAGGAATATGGCGTGATGATAGACACGCACACTGCCGACGGCTTGAAGGTTGGCCTGGAGCAACGCCGTCCGAGCCTGCCGCTGATCTGCCTGGAAACCGCGCTGCCGGCCAAGTTCGCCGAGACTATCCAGGAAGCACTGGGCCGCCAACCGGAACGTCCCGCTGCATTGGAAGGCATTGAAAAATTGCCTCAACGTTGCGAGGTGATGGAGGCGGATGTAACGACGCTGAAGGCATTCATTTCCGCGAACGTGCCGTTGTGATCCGCTATCCAGTGGCGCATCGTTAATAGCCATCGGGTTGTCGTTCTACCACCTGAAATCAAGAGGCGTAAACCATGTTCTATGGCATCCCCCCGGACAGGGTAAAAGACTTGCGGCAAGCGCTGGCCACTATAGAGGATATATATAAAGGGCAGTTCTATAGCAATGACATGATCATCTGTCTGGGGCGAAACCTGTCATTTCAATACGACCAGAAATTCATGTCGAGCTTTTTTGAGTCTGCTACAGATGATGTAGAACGGAGCCTCATGTGGCGATTGCACACGCTCGTTTGGGCAGCAAAAAATGCTTTGCTTGTCGAAGGTGATTTTGTTGAATGCGGTGTGTTCAAGGGGTTTTGCTCGGAAGTGATAATGAAGTATCTCGATTTCGGAAATCTTTCCCGGCAAGCATATCTCTATGACACTTTCGCAGGACTTCCGGAGAAGACATCAACCGAAGAGGAGAGGCGAAACTGGGATTACACGCAGTTTGATCCGGAAGTTGTTTATAGCGCGGTGCAGAAGAAATTCTCCACATATAACAATGTAAACATTGTCCGAGGGATTGTGCCGGACACTTTTGAAGTGGCTGCTCCGGAAAAAATTGCTTTCCTGCATATCGACATGAATTCGGTACAAGCTGAAATGCTGGCGCTGGAGTATCTGTTTGACAAGGTGGTTCCCGGTGGGATGATCGTACTGGATGATTTTGGCTGGTCATGCAATGTGAACCAAATGAAAGCCGAGTTGGAATTCATGAATAAACGCGGCTACGCTGTCCTGGAAATGCCAACGGGCCAAGGCGTTGTAATCAAGCATGCTTGATTACAACAAGTCGCCGGTAATTTAGAACGCTGGTTGTAATTGCTGAGACCAATAATGCATGGTTCGGTCACAAAATGTATACGGCCCAACTAATTAACGGGACTCACGCTAACCTGAATCAATTGTTCGAGTTATTGAAATAAATCCAGCGTTAACAACATGGCTTTAGCTAAGCGCTGAGTAACCGTGTTTTAGTTGATATGCGGGAAAGATAGCTGTACCTTTGCAATAAATAAATCTATTGGCAATTCCATTAAAATAATTGTGAATCACCATTTTGAATGTTGATTGCTTGGGATACGCACTGAAACGACGAACAGGGGGAGCAATGAAATTCTCAAAGTTGCCATTAGTGGCATTGTCCGGATTGATGCTGGCGGCGGGATTGGCATCCGCTGCGGATACCACCAATCAGAATGACAACATAACGGCGGGTGCTGCGGGAGAATCTGCCGGCGCTCGGCAGAAGTTGCTTCAGGATGCGGACAGGTTGATCAAATCCGGCAAGGCGGATGAAGCATACGCATTGCTCGCGCCGGAGCAATCACGACGCGCGGGTGACCCGGATTACGACTATCTGCTGGGTATTGCAGCACTGGATAGCGGCCGTCCGACCGAGGCGATCTTTGCGCTGGAGCGGGTGCTGGCTGTCAGACCAAAACATTTGCAGGCGCGTGCCGAAATCGCCCGTGCTTATTTGGCTAGCGGCGAAAAGGCAGCCGCGAAGCATGAGTTTGAAACTGTCCAGAGCCAGAATCCTCCCAAGGAAGTCAATGCCACCATCCAGAGATTCCTGGATGCAATCAATCAGGGGCAAGGTGGCAATAGCACGATGCTGAGTGGATATCTCGAAGCTTCGATCGGTAACGACAGCAATGTCAACAGCGCGACAGCTAGCAACGAAGTCGCGATCCCGGCTTTCGGCGGAGCGGTTGCGACACTGGATGCTACCGGCGTCCAGACTAGGGATTCTTTTGCGACGGTCAGCGGCGGCGCCAATGTTCGCCATGCTCTTTCACCGGAATGGTCGGTGTTTGGTGGAGTGAACCTGAACGAGCGCAAGAATTCATCGCAGCATCTTTTCAACACCAGCGGCATGGACGGCAATCTGGGCCTCAGCTATACCGAGGCTGAAGACAGCTACTCTGCTGCATTGCAGCTGCAGGGCTTCAATGTCGACAATCAGCGTTATCGCGATGCCGCCGGCATGACTTTTCAGTGGCAACGTGATTTGAAAAACCGCGGCAGCCAGGCCAGCAGCTATTTTCAATACACCAATTTGAAATACCCCGATCAAACTGTACGTGACGCCAATCGCTATGTGCTCGGTGTGGCCTACGCCAGCATGTTGAGCGGTGACTATGCGCCCGTTGTTTATGGTGGCCTTTATGCCGGTCAGGAAAAGGCAAAGGACTCCAGTAGGCCAGAACTGGGGCATAAGCTCTTCGGATTGAGGACGGGCGGCGAGTGGAGTATCTACGCACAGACCAAACTGTTTGGCTCAGTGAGCGTCGAATCACGGCGTTACGGCGGAGTGGATGATATCTTCTGGGTTACCCGCAAAGATACCCAGGCTGACTTGAAAGTGGGCGTCAACTACGTGATGGACAAGGTGTGGACGCTGTCTCCCCAGATCAGTTACACCAGAAACAAATCCAATATCGTCATCGACGACTATAAGCGCAGCATGATCAGTCTCGGACTGCGTCGTGATTTTAACTAGCCTGTGCCATAACTTGCATAGCGGAGAGAAAACATGAACCCAAAAAACAGATTCAAATTAACCCGTCAGGCGATGTTGCTGGCCACCATCTCGGCAGCTTTTCCTGTAGTCGGATATTGCTCGGCAGGCCGCGTGGATTTCGCTATTGGCAATGTGGAGTCGGTAGCGACAAATGGCAGCCGACATTCGCTTAGCAAGGGCGCCGAAATCAATGCCGGCGAAACGATCAGCACGGCTGCTGGAGCGCGCGCCCAGGTTCGTTTTGCCGACGGCGGTTTTGTTTCGCTGCAGCCCAACACCCAATTCCGCGTGGATGAATTCAACTACAAGAACAAAACGGATGGCGAGGAAAAAGGCTTCTTCAGCCTGCTGAAAGGCGGATTCAGGGCGATCACCGGCGCAATCGGTCATGCCAACAAGCAGACCTATCGGGTCAAGACACCTGCGGCCACCCTCGGCATTCGCGGCACTGGTTACAACATGGTGCTGCGCGATGACGGTCTGTTCGTGAATGTCGGGGAAGGTGCGATCTCGCTGAGCAATAACGCGGGTCTTCTGGTGGTGACGGCTGGCGGCGCGGCATTTGTCGCAAACGCCAATACCGCACCAGTCCCTACCAACGAGCAACCGCATACGCCACCGGCGGGTTTGCCGGAACCTACATTCAGCGTGGCTGATAATCGCAACAGTTCTGGAAATACGACGCTGCTTAGTATGCCATCGGGCCTCGGTTACGCGATGGCCTATGCATATATGGCTACAACTACTTCGAATACGCAACCGCTTTTTGGTTCAGTTCTGTTGACAGGTGTTGACGCCACTATTTCTGGTTCCAGTCAGTTGGCCCAATATACCGGGCCGCAGGAAGGCGGTACGCTTGGATCAGCTTCGGTACCTTTTTCTAAGACTGACGGCATAATCGGTTGGGGACGATGGGTAGGCAATATTGCAGGGACTGGGACAGGGCCTAACCCGATGACTGGTGCTACGTTCGACTACATAGTTGGCATTCCGACCGCAGCTATGCCGACATCAGGCTCGGCAAATTACAGTCTGATGGACTACACCAGCACGGCGACAAATGCTTCGAGCGGATATACAGTCAGTGGAACACTTGCGGTCACATTTGCTGCGACTTCGAGTGTCGCTGTGAACATGACTGTAGCAAACAGTACTGCAAATTCGATTACTTCCAATGGCTCTGTACTGGCAACCGCGCCTGGAGCAGCGACTTTCTCAGGAAGTATGACTGGTGGTGCTGTGACTGGCACGGGTTGCACTAGTAGCTGCACCACTACGATTAACGGTTTTTTTGCCGGAACCAATGCATCTCGGGCAGGCTTGTCCTACTCGATAAGTGTAAATAATGGTAATTACAACATCCAAGGCGTCGCCGCGTTCGCAAAGAATTAGACCTCGCTTTCTTCACTTGCCTCTGTCGCCACCTGAATGCTGAGCCATGCCGAGAAATTGCTGGAACAAGGCAATACACAGCTGGCTCAGGCACTTCTTGCCGGGCATTGTGAAAAACATCCACGCGATGTACATGCTTGGTTTTTGCTGGGTGCGTGCAATCACCGTGCCAACAAGCTGGAAGATGCAATGCAAGCTCTGGAGCGCGCACTCTCCTTAGAACCGCGCCATATCCAGGCCAGATGCGCCAAAGGTGTCGTGTTAAGCGACATGGGGCGGCAACAAGAAGCTATGCATGTCTTTCGAAAGGCTCTGCATCTGGCTCCCACAGATGCACAACTACTTCTGAATATGGGTGTTCTGTTTGAACAGATGGGTAATCTGGGCTTAGCCTTGGAACGTTACGATCTGGCGCTCAGGCACCATCCCGAATATTCATCTGTGCTTTTGAACCGTGGCCCACTGCTGATCAGGCTGGGGCGGTTGGAAGAAGCCCTTGGCAATAACATTCGCCTGGCGGACTTGCATCCCGACTGGGAGCATGCCCAATTCAATCTGGGTGAAGTTCTACTTGCTTTGGGCAGATGGGAAGAAGCCCTGGCCGCTTATGAACGTGCAGTTTTGATTAACCCTCGTTCCGCCCAATTCCACTTTTCTGCAGGGCTTGCACTTTCCATGTTGAAGCGCTTCGATCAGGCTCAGCGGGAATTTCTTGCTGCCCGGAATATTGATCCCGCGATATTTGATCAAAGTGTCAGCAATGCTGCTGCATTGAACGAGGGTGAGTTGCGCCATTTCATGCCCGAGGTGATTTATCTGATCAAGGAAGCCGCACGGTTGGATGCATACGACTGGAGCAACTGGAAAAGATTCGTGGCGGACTTTGAATCGTTGAATGACAGCTCATCCCGAAAAACGGAAAAACTCTCTGAACCCGCATTGGTGTTTCGGGCCTGTGCATTGCCGGTTTCATGCGATACCAGCTTGGCTCTTGCCCAAAGGGTTGGGGTACGGATTGCAGAGAAGGTTGCACCTTTTTCGCCACTTATCCAACGCAATAAGAATTCTGGCAAGCTGCGGATTGGCTATGTCTCACCCGACTTCAGAATCCATCCGATTGCCACTGTGACGCGTCGTTTGTATGCGCTGCACAACCGGGATAGATTCGAAATTTATGGATACTCATTACGCATCGGGGATGGCAGTCAAATTCGGTTCGACATAGAACAGGGATGTGACGTTTTCAGGGAACTCAGCGGACTTGATGATCGCGCGGCCGCCGAAATCATTCATAGCGATGAAATCGACATCCTGATCGACCTGGCAGGCTACACAAGATTTTCCCGCCCCGAAATTTTCGCCATGCGTCCGGCACCACTTCAGGTCAGCTATCTTGGCATGCTGCACACGATGGGGGCAGATTTTATTGATTACTTGCTGGCCGATCCGGTGGTTGTTCCCGAAACGGCAAGCAGATTTTTTACCGAAAAAATTGCCTATCTGCCCAACAGCTATTTCATGTTCGATAACCAACTGGAGATTTCAGATCAGAAACTCTCGCGCGAAGAACAGGGTTTGCCTGCACAGGGCTTCGTTTTTTGTTGCCACAACACCAACTACAAGATCACACCCGTCGATTTCGATATCTGGATGCGTTTGCTGAAGCGGGTGGATGGCAGCGTACTGTGGTTGTATAAAGGCAGCGAAGCCGCTGCAACTAATCTGCGCAGGGAAGCCGAAGCGCGTGGCGTAGATCCGGATCGGCTGGTCTTTGCAAGTCTGGTGCCCAATGCCGAGTATCTGGCACGTTACCGTATGGCGGATTTGTTCCTGGACACCGCCTTTTACAATGCCCAGACCACAGCGGCCGAAGCGCTGTGGGCAGGGTTGCCAGTGTTGACCTGCGCGGGGGATACCATGGCTTCGCGCGTTGCCGCTGGCTTGTTGACTGCGGCAGGACTGGAAGAGTTGATCACCGGTGGCGCGCAGGAATATGAAGAGCGTGCATTCCATCTCGCCACTCACGCTGATGAATTGCGGCAGATCAGGAAAAAGATTGCCGCGAATCGTCTGTCGATGCCGATATTCGATACTGAAAGACAGGTCCGCAATCTGGAGGCGGCCTTCAAGATGATGTGGCAACGGCGCGAGGCAGGACAGTTGCCGGAATCGTTTCAAATTGCCAATTAGCGGAAATCCTCAAGGGGTGTGTGGCTGTTTTGTCTTGAACGGGCAAGCCTGTGTCAAAATGACGCACCATGAATAATCTTCTTCTGCTGATCATCTGTTTTATCGCGGGCATGCTGCTGCGCCGCTTCAGGCGCATGCCGGACAATGCGCCTGCCACGCTCAACAGTTTCATCATCCACGTCTCGCTGCCGGCGCTGACGTTGCTGTATATCCATGAGCTACATATTTCCGGCGACGTGGTGCTGGTCGCGGCGATGGCCTGGCTGGTGTTCGGGCTGTCGGCGGGATTCTTCTGGTTTGTCGGGCGCTCGCTACATTTGCCGCGGGCCACGACAGGCGCGTTGATACTGGTTGGCGGTCTAGGGAATACTTCGTTCTTTGGCTTGCCTATGGTGGAAGCGTTTTACGGCAAGGCAGGGATTACCACCGCCATCATTGCCGACCAGCTCGGGTCGTTCTTCGCACTCTCCGTGCTCGGCATCACGGTTGCAGGCATCTATTCATCGGGGCGTCCAACTGCGGCGGAGATCATCAAGCGCATTGCCTTGTTTCCGCCATTCATCTCGCTTGCCATTGCCTTGCTGTTGATTCCGGTCGAGTACGCTTCATGGTTTACGGTGTTGTTGAAACGCTTGGGCGATACACTCGCGCCGCTGGCCTTGCTCTCGGTCGGGATGCAGTTGCGTCTCGGGCATGTCGCCGAACATAAACGCAACCTCGCCATCGGCCTGGCATTCAAGCTCTTGCTTGCGCCGCTGGCGATCTATCTGCTTTACGTGCAATTGCTGGGTGCACACGGCCTGACCATCCAGGTTACGCTGTTCGAGGCGGCCATGCCGTCAATGATTACTGCCGCCATCGTGGCGAATGAACACGACCTCGATCCGCCGCTCGCGAATGTGATGGTCGCGGTGGGGCTGATACTCTCTTTCTTCACGCTGAGCGGGTGGTGGTACTTGTGGCGGGCAGTATGAGCGTGTGGGACGAACGCTATGCCGGGGATGAATATCACTTCGGCACCGAGCCGAATGCTTTCCTCGCCGCACAGATAAATCTGCTCAAGCCGGGAATGAGCTGCCTCGCAGTGGCTGATGGCGAAGGCCGCAATGGTGTGTGGCTGGCACAACAGGGGCTGGATGTATTGTCGGTGGATTCTTCATACGTTGCGCTGGAAAAAGCCGGCAAGCTGGCGCAGCAGCGCGGTGTCACCGCGAAATTTGAACTGGTTGATATTGCATCATGGGACTGGGGCCAGAACCGCTTTGATCTGGTGGCGGCAATCTTCATCCAGTTCGCGCCGCCTGCCATGCGCGAGAATATGTTTGCGCACATCAAGCGCTGCCTCAAGCCGGGGGGGATGTTATTGCTGCAAGGCTACACGCCTCGTCAACTGGAATTCGCTACCGGCGGGCCGTCGCAAGCCGAAAACCTTTACACGGAAGCCTTGCTGCGCAAAGCGTTTGTCGATATGGAAATTCTGCATTTGCGCGAGCACGACGACATCATCCGCGAAGGTTCGGGGCACAGCGGCATGTCGGCACTGATCGACTTGGTCGCGCGCAAACACGTTGTTTAGCGAATCCTAATCCTGATCAAAGATGGAAGTCCGGTTCCTTCCGTTTTGTTTTGAGTTGTATAGCGCCTTGTCGGCTTGATCCAGCAACTCCTCCAGTGTGCATCCTGTTACATGAGAGGCGATGCCGATGGAAATTGAGAGGCCGCCGATCTGTTCGTCGGAATTCTGGCGGCGTATTTTGCCGTTCTCGATGGCTTGCCGGATTTGTTCGGCAACTGTGAAGGCACCGCTGATGTTGGTTTCCGGCAGCAACACGGCAAATTCTTCGCCACCCATTCGCCCAACTGCGTCCTGCCCTTTAACTTTGGATCTAAGCGTGTTGGCGATGGAGCAGATAACTTTGTCGCCGAACAGGTGGCCGTAGGTGTCGTTGACCTTCTTGAAGTGATCGATATCGAGCATCAACATGCAAAAGCCTTTATTGGTCGAAGCAGAATCGGCAAAGGTGGGCCGGGACTTGATTTCGAAACCGCGCCGGTTGAGAAGGCTGGTTAAGGGATCGGTCAGCGCTTCTACACGCGCAGATTCGATCTCAAGGTTCAACTTTTCCACTTCATGTTTGCTGGTCTGTAGTTGCGTTTCCAATGCATGCATCGTGCCGCGTATCTTGCCGGTATCGCCCGACAGGTTGTTGATCAGGGCGAGCAGTTCAGAGGCATCCAGACCACTCTTGAGTGCTTCGCCGTGAGTTTGCAGGCTGCTACCAAAGTGTTGTGCCTCCTTGGCTGCCTCTGCGGAAGACAGGGACAGCTTGTTCAGCAATTCCTTGAATTCTCCGCGCAATAGATTTTGCATATCCGAGTCGCATTCGGATACATATTGCATATAGAACTTTTCGACAGTGTCGTCATCGAGCATGTCATCGCTGTTCAGCACCTTGTTCATTGCTTCACTCAGCGCGGGGTTGATCCCCGCCAGATGCTCGTACCAAATTGCATAATTTGGCGGCGTGAATGCGGCAGGATGACAAACCATTTTCTGAAGCAGCAGGCGCATTATTTCCGCGCTTGCCGCGGCTGCTTGAGTATATTTCATGGCGATCTCTTCTCCAGACTGCCCTTTTCTAAAGCGGGCTAATTGTTTTGGAGGACTCTATAGAGGGTTCTGCGGCATGTAAAGACGTTTCGCGTGAGCCTGGGGCGCGTCACGGCAGGTCAGCGTAGTTCAATCCTTCTTGCCGACATGCAGAAACAACGGCCACTCGATCCAGTAAGACTTTCCTTTTGGCCAGTGCTGGGCGACTTCCTTTTCAAGCGCTTCAACCGGATCGTGTCCGTTCGCCGCCTGAAAACGTGCCACCGCCGACCAGCTGCGCAGGTAACCCATCAAGTGTTCACGCGGCCATTCTTTTTGTAGGGAGAATCGCGGTGAGTGGATGCGGGAGAACGGAAAAGGAAGGTGACGATATTCGTTCTCTACATGCACGCGTTCCGCAGGCCAATAGGGGCCAATCGTATCTTCATAAAAAAGATCAATGATTCTTTGCAGTTCGGGCTGTTCGATGAGGAAACGGTTATAGCCCCATGCAGCGATCACACCTTGCGGTTTCAAAACACGCTGTACTTCGGCGTAGAACGCGGGTAAATCGAACCAGTGCAATGCCTGCGCTACGGTGACCAGATCTGCCGAGTGATCCGGCAGGCCGCTGGTTTCGGCGGGAGAGACGCGGTATTCGACATTGCCGAGTTTCGGCGCAGAAGCCAGTTGCGCGGCACTGATGTCGGTACCGCGCACCTTCTCGAAACGCGCGGCCAGCGGTGCGGTCGCCTGTCCGTTACCCGCCCCGCAATCCCAAGCCTGCTTGCGCTGCGGAGCGACGCTGGCCAGCCAGTCGAACAGTTCATCCGGATAAGAGGGGCGGAACGATGCGTACTGTCCCGCAACCGGCGAAAAATGATCCGTGCTCATCTGGCCTGGTCCGGGATCATTCTTTGGTCTTGCCTTCCCGTTCTTTCTTGTACTCGTCGTAGCTCGGTGTCGGCGTCATGGCACGCTCGTTCGGCGACCGTTTCGCATCATTGTTGTTCTTGATGCCGTCGTACAGGTTTCTGGGCGGATCGCTGCATGCAACCAGCAATAGTGCAGTCAGCAAAAAGAGGATGCGTTTCATGGAATCTCCATTCAGGATTTCGATTTTGCCCAGGCGACAATATTAGCCGCATCCATTGCTCCGGCCTGGCGTGCCACCTCGCGCCCGCCCTTGAATAATGCCAGAGTCGGGATGCTGCGTATATTGTATTGCGCTGCGAGCTGTTGCGCCTCTTCTGTGTTCAGTTTGACCACGCGCATGTCCGGCTCCAGGCGTTGGGCAGCCTGTTCGTAAGCAGGCGCCATCGACCGGCAAGGCCCGCACCAGGGCGCCCAGAAATCCACCAGTACAGGGATATCGCTGCGTGAAATGTGCTGCATGAAGTTATGGCTGTTCAGTTCCACCGGGTGGGAAGCGAATAACAGTTGTTTGCACTTGCCGCAGGTGGGCTGCTCGGCCAGTTTGTCCGACGGAACGCGGTTTACTGCATCGCAATGCGGACAGACGATATGTTTGGGGTCGCTCATGACATTAGTCTTGGGTAATCAGGAGATTTCCATATATGGGCTGTATCAGGAATTATCAAGGGAGTTTGATGCGCATAGACAGGTCGATAGCCTTAATATCCTTGGTAAGTGCGCCGATGGAAATTCGGTCCACGCCGGTTTCGGCAACCAGGCGCACATTTTCCAGAGTAATGCCGCCGGAGGCTTCCAGCTCGGCGCGTTTTGCGGCGTGTCCTACTGCGAGACGCATATCCGCCAGCGAAAAATTGTCGAGCAGGATCAACTGTGCCCCTGCGTTCAGCGCTTCTTCCAGCTGAACCAGTGTTTCAACTTCAATCTGGATGGACGTACCAGGCGGAGTGATGCGGAACGCCTGTTCCATGACCTTGCCGATGCCGCCCGCTGCGGCGATGTGGTTTTCCTTGATCAGTACGCCATCGGACAAGCCGATGCGCTGATTGTGTCCGCCGCCCACCTTTACCGCATACTTCTGCGCCATGCGCAGACCGGGCAGGGTTTTGCGTGTATCCATTATTTTTGCCTGCGTGTCTTTGGTTGCATCGACGTAATTCCGCGTCTGGGTGGCAACGGCAGACAGCGTCTGTAAAAAATTCAGCGCCGGACGCTCGGCAGAAAGCATCGCCCGTGCATTGCCCTGAATCTCGCACAGGGTCTGGCCTGCTTCGGCAAGATCGCCTTCCTTCAATTTCCAGCTGATTTTGCAATTCGGGTCCAGCGTCAGGAAACAATCCTCGAACCATAGCGTTCCGCACAGCACCGCCACCTCGCGTGTGATGACGGTCGCATGTGCCTGCGCATGTTCCGGTAGCAGTTGCGCGGTGAGGTCGTGGTCACAGCCGTCTTCGGTCAGGGCAGCTGCAACATTGGTGCGGATGATGTGGGCTAAAGTAGTGTGGGACATAGTACATATCCTTGAATGAGAACGTAGTATAAGGTATCGAATGAGGGCCTTGAAATTGTTGTGACACGCCCCATCTACTCTGCAGTCAGATATTCCATTGAAGGAGTCACCATGCGCTTTGACAAGTTTACCACCAAGCTGCAACAGGCCTTGTCCGACGCCCAGAGCCTTGCCGTCGGTAGCGACAATCAGTTCATCGAGCCGCAGCACCTGCTGCTGGCCTTGCTTAACGATGCCGATAGCGGGGCAGGGTCGCTGCTGGCCCGTGCTGGTGGCAATACCCATGCGCTCAAGACGGCGCTGAATGATGCCGTGTCGCGCTTGCCCAAGGTGGAAGGCGGCAGTGGCGAGGTGCAGGTCGGGCGCGATCTTTCCAACCTGTTCAACCTCACCGACAAGGAAGCGCAGAAGCGCGGCGACCAGTTCATTGCCTCGGAGATGTTTTTGCTGGCGCTCACTAACGACAAAGGCGAATGCGGACGCCTGCTCAAGCAGCACGGCGTGACTCGTGCACCGCTGGAAACGGCCATCAACGCCGTGCGAGGCGGCGAGTCGGTGGGCTCTCAGGAGGCCGAAGGCCAGCGCGAATCATTGAAGAAATACACCATGGACCTCACCGAACGCGCCCGTCAGGGCAAGCTCGATCCGGTGATCGGCCGCGACGACGAAATCCGTCGCGCGATCCAGGTGTTGCAGCGCCGCACCAAGAACAACCCCGTGCTGATCGGAGAACCCGGCGTGGGCAAGACCGCCATTGTCGAAGGCCTGGCACAACGGATTATTAATGGCGAAGTGCCGGAATCGCTGAAAAACAAAAAAGTATTAAGTCTGGACATGGCGGCATTGCTGGCGGGCACCAAATATCGCGGCGAATTCGAAGAGCGCCTGAAAAATGTACTCAAGGAGATCGCTCAGGAAGAAGGGCGCATCATCGTGTTCATCGACGAGCTGCACACCATGGTTGGGGCGGGCAAGACTGAGGGCTCGATGGACGCCGGCAACATGCTCAAGCCCGCCTTGGCACGCGGCGAGCTGCATTGCATCGGCGCGACCACGCTGGATGAATACCGCAAATACATCGAGAAGGATGCCGCACTGGAACGCCGCTTCCAGAAGGTGCTGGTGGACGAACCCTCGGTGGAATCGACCATCGCCATCCTGCGCGGCTTGCAGGAAAAGTACGAACTGCACCACGGTGTCGAGATCACCGACCCCGCCATTGTTGCAGCGGCGGAACTCTCGCATCGCTACATCACTGATCGCTTTCTGCCGGACAAGGCTATTGACCTGATCGACGAAGCCGCCGCGCGCGTCAAGATGGAAATCGACTCCAAGCCGGAAGTGATGGACAAGCTGGATCGTCGCCTGATCCAGCTCAAGATCGAACGCGAAGCCGTGAAGAAAGAAAAAGACGAAGCTTCGAAAAAGCGCTTCGCCCTGATCGAAAGCGAAATCAAAATACTGGAACGAGAATACGCCGATCTGGAAGAAATCTGGAAGGCCGAGAAGGGCGCGGCACAGGGTGCGGCCAACGTGAAGGAAGAAATCGAGAACGCACGCGCCGAGATCATCAGATTGCAACGCGAAGGCAAACTGGAGAAAGTAGCCGAAATTCAATACGGCAAGCTGCCACAACTCGAAGCCAAATTGAAAGAGGCGGCCCAGCGCGAAGCCGAGGGCGGCGGGCATAGGAACAAGCTGTTGCGCACGCAGGTCGGTGCCGAAGAAATCGCCGAAGTGGTAAGCCGCGCGACCGGCATCCCGGTGAGCAAGATGATGCAGGGCGAGCGCGAAAAACTGCTTCACATGGAAGACAAGCTGCATGAACGCGTGGTGGGGCAGGACGAGGCCGTGCGTCTGGTGTCCGATGCCATCCGCCGTTCGCGCTCGGGTCTGTCCGACCCGAATCGCCCCTACGGTTCGTTCCTGTTCCTTGGTCCCACCGGTGTGGGCAAGACCGAGTTGTGCAAGGCGCTGGCCGGTTTCATGTTCGATTCCGAAGATCACCTGATTCGCATCGACATGAGTGAATACATGGAGAAACATTCTGTGGCGCGCCTGATCGGCGCACCGCCCGGCTATGTCGGTTATGAAGAAGGCGGAGGCTTGACCGAGGCCGTGCGGCGCAAACCGTATTCAGTGATCCTGCTGGATGAGGTGGAGAAGGCGCACCCCGATGTGTTCAATGTGCTGCTGCAAGCGCTGGACGACGGTCGCATGACCGACGGTCAGGGCCGCACGGTGGACTTCAAGAACACCGTGATCGTGATGACTTCCAATCTGGGGTCTCAAATGATCCAGCAAATGTCCGGCGACGATTACCAAGTGATCAAGCTGGCGGTGATGGGGGAGGTGAAGACCTACTTCCGGCCGGAGTTCATCAATCGCATCGACGAGGTGGTAGTGTTCCATGCGCTGGACGAAAAAGACATCAAGTCCATTGCGCGCATCCAGTTGCAGTATCTGGAAAAACGGCTGGCAGCGATGGAGATGAAGATGACCATCAGTGAAGCCGCCCTGACCGAAATCGCCAATGCGGGCTTCGATCCGGTGTACGGCGCACGGCCGCTGAAACGCGCTATCCAGGCGCAACTGGAAAACCCGCTGGCCAAGCAGATACTGGAAGGTCGCTTCGCCGCGAAAGACACCATCAAGGTGGATTGCAAGGGTGGTGTGATGAAGTTCGACAAAGGTTGAATCTGGTAGGGCGGGCGCGTTATATGCGCCCGCGGAAGCAGGCTTCGATACATTTTAAGGGAGCGCAGGCACAGCCTGCGTGGATTTTTCAAACTTTGGACAAACGAAATGCAGATGAAATACGAATTCCTTGCCCCACCCGGTTCCACCAGCCCATTGCGCAAACTGCTGACTTTGATCATGACTGCGGCGCTGATCGGTTTGGTGCTGATGTTCTCGGCGGTGTTGCTGGTAATTATCATGTTTGTCGGCGCGATAGCCTGGGCATATCTGTGGTGGAAGACTCGTGAGTTGCGCAAACGGATGCGCGACTATTCGCCGCGCGATGCAGTGAGGGAAGAGAAAGTGCGGGAGGACGAAGTTTTTGAAGGCGAGGTGGTCCGGGTGGTACCCTCTGAAAATAAACGTGACTGACATGCGCATTTCAAATCCGGAAGAAAACCTTGTGGCGAACGAGGGAGATATGATCGATGATCTTCTGCACCTGGAAAGCGCAACAGTGCTTGAATTGGGGTGTGGAAACGCGGAGAAGACCCGCATCGTCGCCCGAAAGGCTGCATCGGTATTGGCACTGGAAGTGGATGAAAGGCAGCTCGCCAAGAATCTCGCCATTGGCGATATGGTCAACGTGCACTTCGCGCATGGTGGCGCCGAACGGATTCCCGCGAGCGATTCGAGTTTCGATATTGTCCTGATGTTCAAATCCCTGCATCACGTACCGATAGAGTTGATGGATAGTGCGTTTTCAGAAATTCGGCGAGTACTGAAACCGGGCGGCATGGCTTATATCTCGGAACCGGTCTATTCGGGAAACTTCAATGAAGTCCTGAAACTTTTTCACGACGAGAAAGCAGTGCGCGATGCGGCTTTTGCCGCGGAAAAGAGAGCGGTTGCATCCGGGCAATTTGCACTTGTGACGCAGAAGTTTTTCCAGCAACCGGCGTGCTTCGCAAATTTCAGCCAGTACAAGGAACAAGTGATCAAGGTGACGCACACCGAGCACAAATTGTCTGAAGCGACGCTGGAAGCAGTGCATTCCAGGTTCAACGAGTACATGACTCAAGACGGCGCGACGTTTCACATGCCAATACGTGTCGATTTGCTGACCAGGGTCGCCTTGTAAATCTGGTCAAGGCGCGGGGCATACATGTGGATACAAAAAGAAATACACCTGAAAGCAAGACCCCGAGGTTTTCATCTGATTACCGATGAACTGTTGCGTGAATTGCCCGAACTGCGCAATGTCAGGATCGGCATGATGAACATCTTCATCATGCACACTTCCGCCTCATTAACTCTCAACGAAAATGCCGACCCGACGGTACGCCAGGATTTTGAGAGCTACTTCAATCGTGCTGTGCCGGAAGATGAGCCTTATTACCGCCATCAGGACGAGGGAGCGGACGATGTGCCCGCGCATATCAAATCGAGTTTGCTTGGCAATAGTCTGAATATACCGATCACGGACGGGCGGCCAAAACTGGGGACATGGCAGGGGATATACCTGTGCGAGCACAGGAACCACGGCGGCAGTCGGCGTATCATAGTGACTGTGCAAGGTGAATAACAGAAGGATCAATCATGTCTCCCAGCCCTCCGGACGCACTGCTTTTCATCACGCCCGTCTGCACGCATTGTCCTTCCGTCTTGCAGGCGCTGAGCGAGTTGGTCAAGCAGGCGCAGGTCGGAAAACTGACGGTAGTGAATATCGCGGCGCATCCCGAACAGGCTGCGGAGTATGACGTGCGCGGCGCTCCCTGGTTGCGCCTGGGTTCCTTTACGCTCACCGGTGCACAGAGCATCTCCGAACTGAGGCAATGGGCTCAGTGGGCGAGCGGCGATGAAGGAACGGCGCATTATGTTGAGCATTTATTGAGGGAGGGAAACTACCAGCAGGCCGTGGCATTCATCGCCGGGGATACGCTTCGCCTTAAGGCACTGCTCGCCATCGTGGCCAACCCGGAAGCAAATATTTCGGTGCGTCTCGGCGTCAGCGCATTGCTCGAGGCCTATGCCGACAAAGCGGAACTGCAGGTATTACTGCCGCAGCTGGCCGAACTCACTTTTCACTTTGACCATCGCGTGCGCGCGGACGCATGCTATCTGCTTGGTCTCACCGGCAGCGCTGCTGCACGTACCTATATCGAGGTTTGCCTCAAAGATGCAAACGAAGAAGTGCGGGAAATAGCCGAAGAGGCGATGGAAAAACTCAAGAAGCAAAACGCTGAAACGTAATACGACGCAGATTCGCTTGATTCAATCAGATGTTTTCTTCACCGGATCATCCCTGATCAGATTTTTTGGTTGGTAGTGCAAAATAGAGCGTTGCTCCCTCGTTGACCTTGCCTTCAGCCCACACACGCCCGCCGTGGCGGGTGACGATGCGCTTGACGATTGCAAGCCCGATGCCAGTTCCTTCAAACTCTTCCATGCTGTGCAAACGCTGGAAAACGACAAACATCTTGTCGGCGAACTGCATGTCAAAGCCGACGCCATTGTCCCTGACAAAATAAATGGTTTCGTCGCCTTTGATGGTAGCACCCACATGAATCTTTGGCGCTTCCCGAGTGTGGCTGAACTTTACAGCATTGGATAACAGATTGGCGAAGACCTGGTGCATCATGGCGCGGTCTCCTGTGGCTGGTGGAATGTGCTCAATTTCTATTTGCAGTTTGCTGCCGGCAGTGGAAGGTTGGAGTTCTTCAGCAACTGCGTGAACCATCTTCTCCATATCAATCTCAGTGGAGGTAAACTCCAGACGCCCGGCACGGGAAAATTTCAGGATGTCGTCTATGAGCTGACTCATTCGCTCGGCACTGTTTAGCACCATATTGAGCAGCCGCTTGGCTTCGTCGTCCAGCTTGTTCGCATAGTCCTCGATCAGGATATGTGAGAATCCGTCGATGGCGCGCAATGGCGCGCGCAGGTCATGCGAAACGGAATAGGAAAAAGTCTCCAGTTCCTTATTGGCAGTTTCGAGTTGCTGCGTCCGCTCAGTCACCCGCTGCTCCAAATCGCGGTTGAGCTCGGTGATCTTGTTTTCGGCCATCCGGCGCGCAGTAATGTCGCGATTGCCGACGCGGATGCCACGCCAGCTTCCGTGCTGATCGAAGACTGGCCTGCAACGATGACTGATCCAGCGGACTTCGCTGTCTTTATTGATGATGCGGAACTCAGCCTCTCCCGCTTCGGCATGTTCGCTGTGACCGTGCCAGTGAGCTTCATATGCCGGCCGGTCATCCGGATGCACGAGACTGAGCAGCAACCCGGGATCGGCTGAAAACTCCTCGGCATAATGACCTGTCAGCGCTTTGCATGAGGGAGACATGTAAATAATTTCGCCTTTGATGCCGAGCCAGTATTCCCAGTCTGAAGTGTAGTCCGCCACCAGATGGTATTTCTGCTCGTTTTCGCGCAAATCGTTAATAGCCTTTTGTCGGGCAAAGGACAAGTTGCGGTCGCGCCGATAAGAGAAGCCCAGACCCGCCAGCCCGATTAACCAGATCGCTCCGTGGGTCAGCGACAGAGTAATGCCGAGCTCGCGCTCGCGCGTCAGATAAGGAGTCAGGAAAACAACAGTGCTGATTCCGCCGCGAATATCGCCCTCCTTGTAACCCTGGGTAGCGTGGCATTTAAGGCAGCCTTTCTCTGCGATCAGGGGCTTCATCATTCTCAGACAGGGCTGGCCGTTTATCTGCTGCACTTCCTGCCGCACTTTCTCTCCCTGTTCGAAAGCGCGCAAGGCCGCGGTTTCCCAATCATCCGGTTTGTTTTTCGGGTTGAGCAGCTTCAGGCTGGTAATGTGGCTCTTGTCGCCATATTCGCCCGGAAAATCTGTCTGCAGTTCGCGCAGCATGTAAGCCGGGTTCATCAGGGTCAATGCTTTGCCCGTGGTTGTGATCACATCCCGGTCGGGTACCTGGAGATAGGGATTGGGCGGCGTGTGTTCTGTTGGTGGGACATACACGCCGCCATGGGAAGATGCCCATCGACGAAATCCGATGTCCTTGGCGATATTGGCGCGAGCAGCAACAGCCGCAGTGTTGAGTGTGTTAAGTCCCTCCTGATGCAGATTCCACACCAGCGACCCCGCGACCAGTGCGCTCCAGATGAGCGCCACGAAACCGTACCTGCGCGAGTTGCCGGAAGAAGAGAAATCAAAGTTATGGTTATCCATTGCCCGGTTTTCCTGACCTTTTCAGCGGATTCTGCATTTGCTCAGGTTCCCAATTATGCGCTGCTTTTAATAGATGTGATTGATCGATTTAATTTGCGGTCAGGTTAAATTAAAGCCGGACAATCCATTAACCCGGCAAGCAGGAATGCCTGCAATTCGGGCCGCCGAATGAAGCGCTCCTCGCAGTCCCATAAACTGGAAATCCTTGAAAGGGCTGCCCGGCATGAATTCCATTAGATGGATATTCGAGCCAGAATCGCTGTGGAGTTGTGGGATAGCGGGGCAGGCTCTCCCGGCTTGATCAATGGATGAAGTGTTTCCTGACCTTCAATGCACTTGCCGTCCGGTCTGTTGATTGGAGCTGTCCACGAAATTATTATCCAGCGTGATTGTTTGATCGTATTGCTGCTCGGGATGCTGAATCGTGCGGACACCGCTGAATGTTGCACTGTCATTTTCTTCCTGTTTGCGGAACGCCGTTTGGCCAACGCGCCGGAATATAGTGTCTTCCTGTTCCCAAAGAATTTGAAACACGGCTAAGGAATCCTGCTTGCCGCGGAATGCGGCACGCATGACGGGGCGCACATTGGTTTCAAACCCGGGCGGCAATCCATCGACAACGGCCTGCGTAGTCATGATTTGCCGGGCTCTTGTAACGGCGGTTACGCGCGCGGCAATATTCACGGCATCGCCGAACACATCGTTTTCCTTGTGAAGGACCTCGCCGTAATGGTAGCCGATGCGGACAAAGATTGAATGTTCTCCACCCGGACGCCGCGCTTCGATTGCACGATGCATGGCACTGGCAGCCAGGGTCGCCAGGATGATATTGGGGAATGAACACATGATTTCATCGCCGATAGTCTTGATCAGGATACCTTTATGCGCGGCAACTTCCTGGGTCAGAATGTTCAGGGTATGCGTGATGACATGCAGCGCCACATCATTTCCCAGCTTGTCATACAAAGCGGTGCTTCCGCAGATATCCGCGAACAGGATGACCATCTTGCTTTTCTTTGAGACGGAATAGGCTGTCCGGTTCTGAACGGCAAGGTTCTGTTTGGACGCATAGCGGATAATTTCCGCAATGCGCATGTCTTCCTTCAGCATGGCAAATTCGATAGGCGTTAGCCCTTCCTTGTTCTTTATTCGAAGTGTTGCACCATAGGAAAGCAGCAACAGCACCAGATCGGAATAGCCTTTATCAATGGCAAGGAAAAGCGGGATCTCGCCATTCTGGCGAAAATTGATTTCCACACCGGAAAGGAGCGCCTGATGCAGCGAAACAAAATCGCCATTGACGATTGCATTGATCACATCGCTTCTGGAGTCGACGGTGTCGATCTTGGGATTGTCTGCGAATTTATTCTTTCTCCTGAGCTTCTTGAGCGGCTTCAGGTGGTACATCTTGTTCAGCAAGGCAACACATATGAGCAAGCCCGACGCCATAATCATTGCAGACTGGCTGATGCCCAACTGATTGGCAAGGTGCTCCGGCAAATTGGCACCGATGGCCAGAACCGAAACCGTGAGGAACAGCATGAATTTGAGATAGCGAAACAGGGAAATAACGACCGTTACTGCCAGCGTGGCCAACAACAGGTTGCGGTCAATTACGTTCCCGATAGCACCATCAGGCAAATTGGCGGCAAGCGCCATGATGGAGACAATAACCAGAATTACTATTTCGCGATTTTTGATTCTAATTTGCACTTGCTACATCCTCCGTCACCGCATTCTCTATCGGCTTCAAGGGAGTGCAAGTATATCGGCTGGACTGAGCTTAGGAGCTAACGGAATCCACTTGATGCCTGCATGGAAACCGGCAATCCCGCTGTCTTAGAACCATGAGGCTCCTTAGACCGGTAACTTTGCGTCCCTATCTTTCAATAGGTTTGCTTTTTGTAGAGCTAATTTACTCTATAACAAACATATTTCATAGATGCTGCAAGGGTTATCCCTGCCTAACCATACCAATTTACGCAGGTTATGTTGCAGGATACGACTGCGCAATATCTTGGTCTGTGCGCAGGCGCACCCTCAACAAATTATCTATTGGGCTTCAGAGGACAAATAAAAGCGCTTAATGCGTCGTCGCGGGAGTGATCAGCGGCTGAACATCGTGACTGTGTTTCTTCACTTGTTTGGCCATCTTCTTTTCCTTCGGCGTCATCAACGGTTTCTTTTTTGAGTCTCTATCAGAGTGATGTGACTTGGGCATAATTCAACTCCTTATCGTAGTTAAGGGAGAAAGTGCAAATTCATGCTACTCCAGTGCATCGGCTTTGTCTGAACTTTGTTTTGGCTGCTCCAACCCCATTATCGGCAACTCCTCGCGGCACAACTTGAGCGCCTCAAATACCTTGAGTGCCGCATAGGCATCATTCGCCGCATACAGCATCTGCTGCTGTGTAAGTTGAAGTTGCGACCAATCGGTAGTGGTAATTTTCTTCGACTTGGCAAAGCGTTGATTGAACACCAGTCCCACCGCCGCTCGGGCCCCCATTTCCTTGCGGTAACCCTGCATGCTGAACACCGTATTCAGGTCCACCACCCCGCTGAATTTAACGCCCAGTTTCCTGAAAATTTGCCCGCTGTCCGATCGGAGGCCGAACCCCACCTTGATTACCTCATCCGATTGCAGCAAATCGATCAGGAACGGCAGTCCATCTTCTCTATGCACTTGAAACAGGTACGCCTTGTCATGCAAGGCAAACTGCACCACATGCGGTCCCTCGCTCACATCGCCGACAACAAACGTCGGACGGGATTCGGTATCGAATCCAACAATGCCCGCCGCCTTGATCTCGGCAGTGGCTGAAGCAAACTCTGACTTGCTTGTCGGTACATGGATGTGCGGCAGCGTGAGGCCGGTAAACGGCGCCATCAGTGCGATCTCTTCTTTGGTTGGGGCGAGTTTTTTCATATAACGAATACTTGGTTTCCGTGTTGAGGACGGCTAAATACCACACGAAACCGTAGTCTGTCCCAAATTATGCACTTTGCCGACAGGGCCACCCTCAAGGTAGACTGCAAGGGTAGGGTGATGCGCTTTGCCCCGAGATGAAATGGAAAGACGTGATGGGATCACCCGTCGAGATCAAGATGCCCAAGTACCCGGAATGCTGGACAGCCTGTGGAAGCTGTGCCAACGGTGATATCGTCGTGCAAAGCGTGCTGATTTCGCCGGGAGGCAAAGTGAAGCGGGACGACACCATCATCGTTCTGGAAACAGGCAAGGTCGCAATCGATATTCCATCTCCTTACGACGGAACCATCATCGAGGTTCTGGTGCAGGAATACGATCCCATCGATCAGGGAGAAGTGATCGCCTTGATCGAAGTGGACTGAGTCGTCATCAGACGGCTACCTGGTCTCGACTGCCCTCGCTCTCAACTGTCCGCACGCACCTTCGACTTCCTGCCCAGCCGAATCGCGCACCCTGGAGTAGATGCCCTGCTGATTGAGACTGTGCGCCATGGCCGCAATCCGCTCGGAAGAAGGGCGGCGATAGTTCAGGCCGTCGACTTCGTTGAAGGGAATGAAGTTCATGATGGCGTATTTGCCGGAGAGGAGTTGGATGATGCACTCCAACTCAGTGTCGCTGTCGTTCACACCCTCGATTAACGTCCATTGATATTGCACCGGATAACCGGTAGAGCGCGCATATGATTCAGCTCGATCAACCAACTCTCCGATCGCGATCCGAGGTGCATGCGGAAGCAATTTTGCGCGTAACGCCGCATCGGTGGTGTGCAGTGAAAGTGCGAGCGCAGGTTTGACAGTCTCCTTTGGCAGCCGCTCGAACACTCGGAGGTCGCCGACCGTGGAAAAAACCAGATTCTTGTGCCCGATATTGCCCTGTGTGCCAAGCAACTGAATCGCTTCCAGCACGTTGTCGAGATTGTGGGCCGGTTCGCCCATGCCCATGAACACCACCTTGTTCACTGCGCGGCGTTTGCGTGCGAGCACCACCTGGGCGACGATCTCGGCGCTGCCGAGTTGGCGCAGCAAGCCGTTGCGGCCGCTCATGCAGAACACACAGCCCACGGCACAACCCACCTGTGTCGAAACACACAACCCACCCCGCGGCAGCAACACACTCTCCACCATCTGACCATCATGCAGTTCCACCAACAGTCGAGCGACATTATCGTCGGCGGGATATTCACCATGCAGGCGCGCAAGTCCGTTCAACTCCGCTTCAATGGCGGGCAACTCATTGCGCAGTGCAAGCGGAAAGAACCCCTCTGCTGTGCTGTGCGCCCTGTCGTACGAGCTGACTTGGCTCCAACCGCGCAGCAAACGATCTTCGTGGCACGGCTTGGCACCGAGATCACGCAGACGTTGGCGAAGATGGGAGATATGCATCGGGGCGAGGAGGATGAGTACTAAAATATTTGCGGGAAAGCAGTTCGAATTCTAACCCGGGCAGTCCCAGTGCAGGGTACGCGCGTAATGCTGCTTGAGGGCTCGCCTTGATGGTGTTGAAGTGGAAACAGACAGAATTGACGTTTTGTTCTATCTATTTTTCAGGATGAAAGTAATTGCCTATGTAATTGTATCTATTGACAGCTTGCCGATCGGCACGTACTGTGTATACCCTGTTTGTTATCGTGGTTTAACGATTTGCCAAATGGACAAACAGATGCGCTCGAAAATTTACGAAGGGAACGTTGTGTCAGACATCCATAGAGAAAACCGTTTACAGATTGCGCGTCACCTGGAACAGGATCGCATGCAATTCAAATATATCGAAAAATTGCCTGCCACTTTATTGCTGGCGCTATTCCTTATCAGTGGTTTTGCGCATGCAGACGACATCTCCTTGATTAAAGAAGCAAATGCAGCTCTGTCCCAGAAGGATTACAACGGAGCCTTTTCCAAATTTTCTGTCCTGGCACAACAAGGAAATGCTACAGCCCAATTTAACCTGGGAGCTTTTTATCTGAATGGCCAGGGCGTCCAGAGAGATGAAAAACAGGCTTTCGAATGGTTCTCAAAATCGGCAGCACAAGGGAATGCCCGTGCTTTGCAAATTCTGCAAAGCGCAGCAGCACAAGGCAACGAAAACGCTAAAAAAGAACTGAATAAAATTTCGCAGCAAACGGCGACCCAGCCGACGCCGCCACCCGCACCACCCGCACCGTCACTGCAAGCGCCACTGCTTCCCGGAGAACAAAAATCTCTTCTGACGGAAGCAAATGCCGCATTGGCCCAGAAGGATTACAACACCGCGTTCGCCAAATTCCTTGTGCTGGCCCAAGCAGGCAATGCGGCAGCCCAATTTAATGTGGGTGCTTTCTATCTCAACGGACAGGGTGTTCAGAAAGACGAAAAACAGGCTCACGACTGGTTTGCTAAATCAGCGGCACAGGGGGATGCACGCGCTTTGCGCATTGTGCCGGGTGCAGCACCGAAGGCAAATGAGAATGCGAAAAACACCCAAGAGGTGCCGGCTCAATCTACAGCCGGTGTTGCGCCCCCGTTAAGCGAGCCAGATGCCAAAGCGCGGGCTCAGGCAGAGGCACAAGCCAAAGCAGATGCAAAAGCCAAGGCAGAAGCTCAAGCAAGAGCTGAGGCAAAAGCTGAAGCCCAGGCAAAAGCAAAGGCGGAAGCCCAGGCCAAGGCAGAGGCACAAGCCAAAGCAGAAGCCAAAGCAGAAGCAAGAGCGAAAGCTCAAGCCAAAAACACATCACATTCAAGATCAAGACGGTCGGATGAGTCTCAACCGGAATTTTCGCTTGGCGTAAGTCTGGGGCAGACAGGAAAAATGACCGGAATCAGCAACTCGTCTTCCGTGGGTTTGCTGGCGGGATACAAAATAAATTCGACCTTCAGCGTAGAACTGGCTTATAACTCGCTCTACCGCAATGCCAATGCCGACAGCTATTTATCCTCGTCACTTCCCGGAACGACTGGAACTTTTGGCCTGACCTCCTTCAGCGCGGCGGGCCAATATAAATATGACCTGGGTGACAGTTTGTCGCTGCTTGGGAGTCTTGGATTGCACTCGTCAAGCTATAAAATCAATAGCTCAAGCAGTGGTTCGAGGACGGGTAGTTCCAGCGGGTTGGTCATGGGGATAAAGGTTCAATATGACCTGACCAGGACCGTTGGCATACGCGGCGGATTTGACACATATACCGAGAGTGGCGGGTTAACCGGTACGTTGACTGAAGTCGGGATGGCCGTGATTACCAAGTTCTGATTTCAGAAAATCCGGACAGGCTGCAGAAAATAAAAAGCCCGGCATCGCCGGGTTTTTTCTTGAAACTGTTTCGTTCCGGAATATCCGATTCCGGTACCGTCTGTATCGGAAGTCTTGCTACTCCATTGCCGATAACAACTTGGGCAAGTTAACGGGTTTGATCAGCACTTTCCAGTGGGAAGATTGTGTTATCGCCATTTGCTCCGGCGATGTGTTTCCCGTAAGCAGCACTGCCTTGATCGGGACTGCCGACCTTGTCTGAATGGCATTGAGCAACTGCAAGCCATTCATGCCGGGAAGACGGAAGTCTGAAATGTAATGGTCTGCCGCCATTGCTTCAGCGCTCCCAAGTACATCTTCGGCCGTACTGAAATGCGTGACGTGTGCGCCAGCGATTTCAAGTGAAAACTTGATGGCATCCGCCACAATTGCATCATCTTCGACGACCACGATCCGCTTTCCTGAAAAACGGGCAGACGCGACAGTTTGCGGGGTAGTTGAGGCCGGTATTGCCTGGGCCTGCACATCTGATTCATTGGCCAGCGGCACGTAAAGTTCAAACAGGGAACCTTTGCCTAAACGGGAGCGCAACCGCACTTCGATGCCGAGCAGTTTACTCAGCCGCTTGACGATGGCCAAACCCAGGCCAACACCCTTGGCGCGATCCCGTTGCGGATTGTCGACCTGAAAGTACTCCTCGAATATCGAGTCCGCCTGTTCGGGGGCAATACCGATTCCCGTGTCCCATACCTGGATCAGTGCGTGATCCTTCCGCCGCCGGACGCCCACCAGAACACCGCCGCGCGATGTGTATTTCACGGCATTGCTGACAAGGTTGCGCAACAGGGTCAGGAGCAAATTGTCGTCGCAGAAAATTGCCAGGCTGTCCCTTGGGTAATGGGATCGGAAGCTCAGGTTTTTCCCCCGGAAAGAGGCAGTAAACTCGGCTTCGATCATCCCCAGCAAATCGTCGGCCTGAATCACCGTCGGCTTCGGTTCGATCATGCCGGCATCGAGCCTGGATAAATCGAGCAACTCGTTCAGAAGTTCACTAAGGGAGTCCACCGACTTCGAGAGATTGCGGCTGAGCCGCTTCTGCTTCTCGTCCAGTGCAGTCATGGCCAGGGCCTCGTTAAACAGCCCGATGGCCTGAAGCGGTTGGCGCAGGTCGTGGCTGGCTGCGGCGAGGAAATGTGATTTGGCGCGCGTGGCTGCTTCGGCAGTTTCTTTGGCGATCGAGAGTGCAAACGTGCGCTCCTCTACCAGCCTTTCCAGGTGATTGCGGTGCCGTTCCAGTTCGGCCTTGCTTCGCTTGAGCTCGGTGATATCGCGGGTGACGGAAATAGCGCCTGAGATATGCCCGTCCGCCGCCCGTTCTGCCACGATGAAACACAGGCCGGTACGCATGTTGTCGTCCGGCGGAGTTATCTGCATTTCGAATTCGCTGCGCTCGCCTGTGGCAAGCGTGTGTTCCAGGGCGCGCAGGTAGGTTTCCGGCATCGGCAAATTAACGGGATTGTTTTCCCGTAGCGACTTGCCCAGCATCTGTTCAGCTTTGATGGAAAAACTTCGTTCCAGCACGGGGTTGACATAGATGCGGCGGCCTTCACGGTCATAGCGAACCAAAATGTCCGGCAGGTTTTCCGTCAGGGTGCGGAATTCCAGCTCGCTTGCAAGCAATGCCTCCTCGGCTCGTTTGCGCTCAATGGCGATGCAGACCAGATGGGTGGATTTTTCGATGACGGAAATGTCGAACTCTGCAGGCGAGCACACCTCGCGATGGTAGACGGCAAAGGTGCCCAGTACCTTGCCGGTGGAGGACCGGATGGGTTCCGACCAGCACGCGGCCAGCCCGGCCTTGGCGGCGAGGCCTTTGTAGGGGGTCCAATAGGGGTGCGTCATGATATCTTCGACAATCACGCGCTCTCCGGTTGCGGCAGCCGTCCCGCAGGAACCAACGCCAATGCCGATTTCCACTCCCTCGATTCCTTCGTTATAAAAATCTGGCAGGCTTGGCCCGATACTCTTATGGAAACGTTTGCCCCCCCTGTCCAGCAGCATGATGGTGCAAATTATTCCGGGATTAAGTTGCTCCACGCCCAGGACAATACCTTCGAGAACCTCCTGTAACGAGGTGTTTCCGGACAGCAGTTCCAGCGTCTGACTGCGAAATTTTTCATACCTCTCGGCGCGCTTGCGCTCGGTGATGTCGCGGGCGAAAACATAGAATTCGCCGCTGTTCATTGCCGAGTAACTACCGCTCGCTTCGAGATCGACCAGATGTCCCTGTTTGTGGCGAAGGCGTGTTTCGAAGCGGCCATAGCCTACTTCCATGACTTCCTTGATATGAGCTGCAGTTTCTTCTGGAGCGTCAACAGCCTCCAGATCAGGAATGCGCATGGTTAGCAGCTCTTCGCGGGAATATCCCACCATCCCACAAAATGCGTTGTTGGCCTCGAGGATGCGCTCATCCTTTGCCTGCGCCACCCAAAAACCGTCCAGGGAGGTCTGGATAAGTTTCTGTTGTTCGAGCACGCGCTGGCGGTTTTCGCTGTCGCGCAAAGCGGTCTCCGCCCGCTTGAGTTCGGTGATGTCGGTCAGCGCGATGCGTACCACGGGGAGGAGTCCGTCTTTTACCAGGCGCAGCGAATCAAGCTGGACATGCAGGAACTGTCCATCGCGTCGCGTGATATCCAGTTCGCAGGTCAGTTTTCCTTCATGCTGCTGTACGTCCATGAAATGCCGATACCAGCGGTCATGGCATTCGGGCGCAAGGAATTCGGAAAAACGCCGGCGCAGCAACTTGCTGCGCACCTCACCCAGCATAGCTGCGCCGGTAAGATTGATTTCGGCGATCAGGGCCTTGTGGCTGAGGGTGAGGTAACCGACAGGAGCGAAGTCATAGAAATCGACATAGCGGTCGCGGGACTCTTCCAGCATGACCCCGGATTGGCGCAGAGCTTCGTTCTGCATTTCCAGCTCGATCTCGTGCACCTGAAGTTCATGGTGCAGATCCCCGGGGGGGGCAACTGGCGCATTCTCCGGCTGCGCGCGGGCGAGTTGCGACTCGACAGAGGCGCGCAGCTCTTTTTGCTCGTTTTGTTCCTTGCTCAAGTTGTTTGCTCCCGGTTTGGTGGGGATTGAGTTCGGTCGACAAAGACATCATCCGCACCCGGGGGCTCGCCAGGATATTGCGCCAGCACGTCCCTGTTGCTGCTGTTTCGCAAGACAGCACCTTCATTCACGGACATGAAAATCGGCTGGAGAAATTGCTCGCTGACGCGAGTGGCGTGCTGTGAGAGTTGGAACAGGTGCTCCCCCTTCATCGAACAAGTCAAGCTGCGGCAATTATTCCCGTCGTTGCGGATTAATTGTTCTGCGCCAGCCTCACTCTTCTGGGGACTCTGCCGTGAGCCTTGCGCCGTACTTGCGGCGCGATGTGCATCTGGCAGATCTGCAAGTGGGCAGACTGTATGGAGTTGGGCGATGTATGTCAATGCCGACGGTAAGGGCAAAACAAGGAGAACGCCCGGTCCGCTGGTGTGCGGCAATACCGTGGACGATTGCCATGATTTGTTACCACCGATTTTCGCTGCGATCGATTGCAAAAAAATTGCACGGTACGCAAGCAATCAACTACCGCTTCGCTCAGCTATATATCCCCTGTTGTCAGTTCACTACTGGCAAAGCTTTGCCTTCATTTGCTTGCCAAAAACGAATGGCGGGCCTAGATTTAATACATTGATTGCAGATAGAGGCAGCAATGGCTGAAGCAGGCGGAATTCAACCCGCGACAGATGACGACCAGTCCGATGTGGATGCGCTATGTGTGCGTACCCTGTTTGAGCGTATCTACTTTGTGAATGCGTTGGCTCCGTTGGGAACGTTGTTTCTGGGCTGGTATGAGAAGGATTCGGTGAGCCTGTCTTCCCTTGCCGGGTGGTTGTTTCTTATGACACTGCTCCAGACAGTTACGCTCTGGAACTCGAAGCGCTTGCTGCGCCAACCAGTGCCGAAAGAGACGTTGCGCTATTGGTACAATTTTCAGCTCTATCTGAGTGGATTGGAAGGAATGTGCTGGGGTTCGGCGGTGATCTTCTTTCATTCCATCGGAGGCGCCGGTCAGACCAACAATCTTACCGTGTTGACGGTGATCATAACCGTAGTCTGCATCAGTATTTTCGCTTTGGCTCCCTCATACCAAATTTTTATCAGCTTCATTAGTGGCGCGTTGTTGATCCCGGTCGCGCACTATTTCTGGGTGGGCGATATGAATCGTCCCGCTTATGTCATCGGCATTCTCACGCTACTGTTGGCCTTGATCAGGCTCGGGCGGGTAGCCAACCTGGAGTTTGTCGAGGGAGTGCGTCGGCTGGTGTTGATTCAGAGTATCTCGATGCAACTGGAACAACGCAACCAGCAACTTGACAAACTGAACCGGAAAATCAATGACATTGCGATACATGACAAGTTGACCGGTTTGTACAACCGCCACTTTATTGTCGATCAACTGGAGATGCAGTATGGGGCGTACGTGCGTTACGGCAATGCGTGCAGCATCGTTATGATCGACATCGATCATTTCAAGCAGGTCAATGACCGTTACGGGCATATTGTGGGCGACAAAGTTCTTGTTGCATTCAGTCGGCGCGTGGAAATCATGGTACGGCAGGGCGACTTGATCGGACGCTACGGTGGCGAGGAGTTTCTGCTGGTCTTGCCAATGACTGGTCTTGCTGCAGCGTTGCAGCTTGCCGAGCGTATACGCATCAGCCTGACGGATCAGTCGCTGGTCGAACAGCCTGCCATGCATGTGGTCACTGCTTCATTCGGCGTAGCAGAGATCCGGAGCGGGGAGTCTATTGACGATTGGCTTCTTCGATCAGATCAGGCGCTGTACTCCGCCAAAGAGCATGGGCGCAATTGCGTGATGGAATGGATGTCATGAATCCAACGGATCGGGCTGCCACCCGCCAAAAAAAGACGGGAGCCAGAGCCCCCGTCTCAACGGTACTACAACATGAATACTGCACTGCAAGGCCTGGCAGCGACGCGCTGCAAGACCCGGTGCAGAAGGTTACCGGTTTTGGAAATTGAAACCATTGTACTGAAGTACAGGAGGCGCTTGCCGCCTCAGGCCGCGAACATTTTCAACAGCCAATACATGCTCACCGCACCCACGAAAACACCTGCAACAAAAATCCGCAGTGCTATTGAAGTGTTTGTTTCAGTTTTATATTTTTCCTCGGGTGGTTGTATGGCTTCCCACTCGCTGATGATCTGAACGGCTTCGGCGTAATCTTCGTCGGCGACCAGCACACGCACAAAGCCCATCGTCGAAAGCTCGCCGATGCCACCCTGCAGATACTCTCCGTCGATGCGCCCTGAAATGTTGCGCTGTTCAAGCAGGTTCAGGACCATGTGGGCGTCCAGCCCGGTGGAGGCTTCATAGACGCATTTCATCGGCTACTTGCCTTGGCCGCCGCGCCGTTCAATCGGCGCATTGAATCTCTCGATGTTTTCCTCCGCCTGCCTGAGCGCGGTGATGTCATGGACGATGGCCAGGCATCTTTGAACACCATCTTCCGATGCGATCAATTGCAGGTTGACATCTACCGGATAGGTGCTGCCATTCTCGCGTGCCTGCACTGTCTGATAGGTGATCGACTCCCGCTCACCCAGACGCAACAGATCGATCCTCGCCCCGAATGATTCGATGCTCGATTCCGGATGCAAGCCAAGGATGGTTTTCTTTTGCAGTTGCTCCAGGGTATAGCCAAGATTTTCCAGTGCGTAATCGTTGGCGTAGGTGATCTGCAATGTGTCGGTATCGAACATGAATATCTCGTTCGGGCTGCGTATCCGCAGGGCCTGTTCGTAGTGGCGCTGCAGTTCCTTGCGGCGCTTTTCCAGGGACCATGCGCGGCGCTGGAACCTCAGGCTATAAAAGGCGAATGTGCATGCCAGCACCAGCGCCATCAGGAAGTAGGGCGCATGCAAATCGCGCCACCACACCGCCTTGATCTCTGTCACGGGCATTTCAACAAACAGCGTGAGCGGATAGTGCTGCAGGCGACGCATCACCAGCAAGCCTGTCGTCTTGCCGGCGCTGTTCCGGACCTCGACCAGCCCTTGTTGCGTGCGCTCGTTTGCGTGCAGACACTCTGCCATGGCACCCTCGACCGGCTTGCCATACAGCTCGTCCTGGCTTACGGCATCCGGCTTGGGATAGCGGCTCACCAGATAGCCATCGTCGCGTACCAGGCCCAGCGCAGTGATCCTGGGGGTGATCGAATCTATCCAGTAGCGTTGCATCATGTCGACCGGCAAGTTTGCGCTGATGATGTAGATCAGTTTGCCCGCATGGTCAGTTACGGCATAGCGTGCAGAAACGACCCAGCTTGTGTCTATATGCCCGGTGACGGGGCGACCAATGGCGAAGGGAGAGCCTTGTTGCAGTTCGTCGCGTATCTTCTTGAATAAAGGGTCACCGGCAAGCGTTGGCAGTCCCGGCTGGTTGGGGGCTGACCCGGTCAACAGTATCTGGCCATCGGCGCCGATCAGCATCACATTGTCCAGTTCGGTATGCAGACTCTGAAACCGCCAGACCAACGCAAATGCGCGGTTGAGATCGGGCTTCTTGCGCGGGTCGGACAAATCCGAGCCCAGGTTTTGCATGCCGATCTTCAGCTGGGTAAAGTAAATATCGATCGAGTTCTCGCTCAGGGCGGCAATCGTCGCCACCTGGCTGGCCTGCTCGGATTTGGCTTCGCGCCAGGACTGCGAGATCAGGAAAACAGCGTAGGCAAGCAGCACAAAAACCAGCAACGTAGCCGAATATTTCAGAATCCGTCCGGGGCGATGTTCTCTACTGGAGCTTGGCATTTGTTTCTCTCATGCAATAACGGAGACGGTAATACAGTATGTGCGATGAATCGAATTGTTTTTCACTACCCGCAATTTATCATCCCGCGCAGCAAGAGTTCAACTTTCATTTCTTGCGCCGTGAAGCACTTGCAGAGATTGAGGATATCGCAAAGCGGAACGGTTAACTGAGGAAGCGCAAAAACATATCCCCCGGCTATGCCAGGGGATACTTGCTGGTCGCGGGAATGGACCAGTACAGAACGGCGTTTTGCAACCTGGTCGGAGTGCTCCTTTTAAGAGAGCATCTCACGCGCTGCCGCCAAGTCACTTTCGAAACGAACAAAGAACTTGCGATACAACTCAGTATCAAGCCCCATCAGCTTGACTGCCCTGACGTTATCCCATTTGACAACTTTGGTTTTTGAAAGAGTCAGCATATTCGCCACGGTTACGACATCGGCATAGCTGGCACGTGTGCTCGCAGTTTCGTGATGGGTATTCTCATGTGCCATCGGTATTTCAACCAACTTCGCTGGAAATTCCCAGAGTTTCAGCAACCGTTCGCCGACCAATGCGTTGAATTTCTGGATGATAGTGGCAATCGCCTCGTCGTCAGCCGACAGATTCTTGTCCCCTATGTAGAGCAGTAGCGGCAACCTGCCGATATCGTGGACCAGCCCTGCCTGCATGGCTTGATCCTGTGACAGATGTTTTTGGCTCTTTGCCAGTACATAACAGATTGCCGCCACTTCGCGGCTGTGATCCAGAAATTCTTCAAGATGTTTCTTGAGGGCAGGTTTCTGGATGCTTGAAGCTTCGTCCATTGAGGCCGCAATGATCAGTGTGCGCAGCTTCTCGTAGCCTATGCGGGCAACGGCGGAGTTGATGTTGTCCAGCTTTGGCTTGCGGGCATAGAAAGCGCCATTGGCGGTCTTGAGTAACCGGGCGACAAAAACCGGATCGGAAGTTACCGAAGACGAGATCTTTCCGGCTGAGGTTTTGATGTTGTCCAGCATTTTCAGGACATTGACTGCCCAAGAGGGTATCGCTGGCAGCACGAAATCGTTGTGTTCCATCGCCTCGGATGATTCTTCGGCGATCGTGTTTGAAGTGAAGGTTAACATTGAAAATCTCCTTTGATCATATTCGGAACGATTTAAACCAAATCCCCAGGGAGTCCAGTTCCATCTATCTATTCCATCCAGATTTCGGACGAATTCGACCCCGTATTCCCGGCTCGAAAAACTCACCACATCGCGCGCAAATTACGGCACTTCAAACGCCATGGATATATGTAGTATTACTTAATGAATTCCCGCCCAAATCTGTCTGATAACAGTATTGATTCGGCAATTGCACCGTACGTCAGCTTTGAATCAACCGGCACTCTATTTTCTTTTTCTTGTGCAAACCGTTCGACAACGCACAGAACAGGGTATCAATGTCTTCCAGAATTCGATTTCACCCTGCGTAACGAATTCACGCGGAAACCTCTATTCGCCGGAAGCTAAGGTCTGCATACGGCTTCTTTTTGAAATTGCGGTGAATAAATAGCAGTTGAATTGGCTCCAGGGGCAACCCTTGGTTTGGAATGGAACAACACACTGGGATTTGATATGCCTGCTTCTATTACGCTGGATGTTCACTATGCGCCAAAGAATTTGCGCGACCGGATTGCTTACGGCTTCATACGGTTTTTAAGGCTTTGCGCCGACATTTTCTTTTCCAAACGCTACGGCCATCGTGCGGTGGTGCTGGAAACCGTGGCGGCGGTGCCGGGCATGGTGGGTGGTGCGTTTCAGCATTTTCGCTCACTGCGCCGCATGAAAAGCGATCACGGCTGGATACACACGCTTCTCGACGAAGCCGAAAATGAACGCCAGCACTTGATGACCTTCATTCATATTGCCAAACCCTCATGGCTTGAACGCCTGCTGGTGCTGATCGTCCAGGGCATTTTCTACAACTTTTACTTCCTGCTTTACCTGATTTCACCCAGAACCGCACATCGGGTGGTGGGCTATCTGGAAGAAGAAGCCGTCCACAGCTACAGCGAGTATCTGGCGGGTGTTGAAAACGGCACCTACGCCAACGTAGCGGCCCCGGAAATTGCCATCGCCTACTGGAAGCTCGCAGCCGATGCCCGCTTGCGAGACATCATTATCGCGGTGCGTGCAGATGAATGTCTGCACCGCGATGTGAATCACGAATATGCCAACGAGCTGGATAGAGCTGTGCACTGAAGAATTAAGTACCAGGGAGAACAGACTTGATCGGCGCTTCCCTACAACTGAATCTCAACGAAGGTGATGTCGTCGTGGAAGGCGTTGTTGCCGTGAAATTGCTCAAGCGCCGAGATCAAACCTTCAAGGGGTACCGTAGTATCCATGGAGGCAAGAAACTGTTTTACCCGCGCCACCCCGAAAAATTCGCCCGTTGAATTCTGTGTCTCGGTAATGCCATCGGTGATGATGCAGAGCCTCTCACCCACGCCGACAGACAATTCCACGCAACCACCCGGCACATCAATTTCCTGCACGAGACCGAACGGAAGAAGACCGGTGGAAGAAAGCGTATTCAGTTCCTTGCCGTCGGCACCCAACAGAACACACTCGGGCATGCCGGCGCTCCAGAGCCTGATTTTGTCGCGCGTGGCGGAAATTTCGACGATGCAGGCGGTCATGAATATCTCAGTGGGAAGCTGCCGGTAAATGACGTCGTTGATCGAGGCCACAGTGGCATCGATATTATTACTGGCAGTGGCGCCGCTATAGAACACTTGCGAAACAAGAGGGGCTGCAGCCGCCGCCCGCAGTCCGTGGCCGGTAAAGTCACCGACCAGCACCCACTGGCTGCCATCGGGTGTAAATGTCGAGAGCAGAATATCGCCATTGGTACGCTCGGCCGGCGCGACAAGGTATCGCAGATGCCGGTCATCGAACTGTCTGTGCGAGCGCATGCGGATGATGATGTCCTCGACGAGCGTGCGTTCATCAATCAGGGCCTCGTTGCGGATTTCGAGCGCCCGTCTGGCTTGTCGCAATGCCAACTGAGTGTGCATGCGTGCCAGGATGATAGGCGCGCGGTAAGGCTTGGTGATGTAATCCACTGCGCCGAGTGCGAAGCCCTTCTCTTCGTCTTCGGTTGAGTGCTGACCCGTAACAAAGATGACCGGAATGTCCCGAGTGGCGGGGGTGTCCTGTAGCCGGGTGAGCACTTCATAGCCATCCATGCCAGGCATCAATACGTCAAGCAGGATCAGATCCGGTTTCGGTTCACCGGCGGCGAGTTGCAGGGCAAGCTCACCGGACGGTGCCGCCAGTACAGCATGATGCGGCTGGAGCAGGTTGTGGAGAATTGTCAGATCGATCGCATTGTCGTCCACGATGAGAACAGTAATCTGCAGAGGGCTATCCGGTGTGGGGCTGTTCTTGTCGAATGCTTGCATGATGGACACCTTGATAAGTGCGAGCGACTCCTCGACCGTGCGCCATTCTTCGCGGTTATCAAATGGTGTTCTGTTCGCCAGATCACACATAACCGCAATCAGGGTAGTCCGCTTGGTGACCCCGGGAAGGAATGATTGGGATGGGTTTTGTTATTCACTTTGGCTTGTTGCCAAAGTCATTGCGATGCCAGGCATTGCATCCCTCTTTTGGAAAGGGGGCGAGAGGGGTTGAGAGAGTGTCATGCAGGTTCTGCATGTCCTCCCGGCAGCGAAGACACATTCACTCCATCACGCACAGCCAGGCCTTCTGGAACCAGCTCAGCGAACTCCACCAGGCATTGGCGCCTTCAAGCGCTTTTTCGCCCGCTTCCGACAACACAAAACTCCGCGTGTAGCCGCCCTCGTTGCTCTCCACGGGTTTGACCCAGCCAAAGCGCATCATCAATTTACCTGTCACATCGGGACAAAGCGTACCGGGCACGAACAGCGGCTCCACCTCATCGCTCAGCCAGGTGCGGTTCTGGATGAAATACCCGCCCAGCATGCGCTGCGCCTCGCTTTCAATGTGGTCGGTTCGCAGCCGATAGACCAACTGGGCACCGTGATGAACAAAGCTGAGTGCCTTCATCAACTGCACGCGCAACCCGGCAAGATCGCAAGAAACCTCCTTGCCTATGGAGGCGGGCCGGGAATTCCCTGTGCAATCTTTCATGGTGTATGACATGGCAACCCCAATCATGTCGTTAACTTTGCTCGTCGAAACGTGAGACCCATTGTTCCGACAAAAAAATCCGTGCCGTGTTAGTTATATCGGAAAGAAAACGATCCTGATAAGGGCGAAGCATGAAAATCGCAGCGAGTACCTATCCTGTGATATCTGCCTACTTCGGATGGGTAAAAGTGCAGGCATCAGCCGTGCCGGGCGGTCACGGGGAAATTATCGGGTGAGGGACAACTCATCACGCGACAGGTTCCAGACGCTCGATAATTCTCCAATGTGCCATCCAATTTGCTATAAAGCGCATCGCGATCATCTTGTCGTGTTTTTTGGTTGGCGGTATTACCATCCGACATTGATATTGGATTCAGCATTTTTCTCAAGAGACTATAAGGAGTTTGTCATGCGAATTTCAAAAGGAATATTAGCCATTGTTGCCATACTGCCGCTGTTTGCCGGGGTGAGTGGATGTGCAGACAACATCTTTATCGGGGTTCATCCAGGAGCGGATCGGGTGTCCTTGGCAGAAGCAAACCAGGTTGCCAACTGCAAACCCATGAGCGGCATCATTATCAGCGTTTTTGCCAAAGGCAGAGTTGAACAAGACGTGGAAGCAAACATGTATCAAATGGCACGCAATAAGGCAGCAGATGACGGTGCAGATACAGTTGTGAAGGGAGAATCGACTGAATTCGGCAAGCGAGCATTCAGTTTTTACAAATGCCGGCCTTGATTGGCTAACCGGCGACTCGTCGGTTAATCCAATTCCAGCATATCCCAACTGCTGCTCATTTCGCGGCGCTCGATGACCAGATCGGATGTGGGCTTGGCGCAGCAGAACAAGAGCATGCCCGCATCCCTTTCCTCCGCATACAACGCAATATCAGACGATTTGCCGTGATCTACCGTCCCCTGCAGCACATTACCTTTACACAAACCGCAACAGCCATCGCAGCAACCATGCGGCAGTTTGTGGCCATGCTTTCTCGCGGCTTCGAGGATGGTTTCGCCGTCTTCGGCGACAAAGGTAAGGTTGTCTGGTTGCAGCGTGATATTGAATCCCATGTCGTTTGCTGATCGCTAAGTAATAAAGCTGAATTATAAGGGGTTGGCTTGGCTTCCAATCGGTTCTCCACTTTCAGCCTCACATGGTTCGTGGCACCAGGGCTCTTTCAGCTCCGCTGCGTTGCATAAGCAATGCCAGGCGGTCCTTGCGCAATTCGTTCGACAACGTACAGAATATGGAATCAATGTCTTCCAGAATCCGATCTTCACAAGACTGAACCATGGCAATGTCAAAATCAAAAACAATCATTCTTCTCTCCATCGGCGGCTTTGTTGTTCTGCTCGCCCTCGTTGCAGTGACAATGATGTATTTTGTGGATGCCAATGCCTACAAACCCCGCTTGCAAGCGGCAGCCTCGGAAGCGTTGGGTATGGAAGTCAGCATCGGCGGTCGGCTCGGCATTGGCTTCTTTCCGGGCATGTTGCTCACCATGAATGATGTGCACATCCGTAACCGGGGCAAGGAGCTTGTTGCCGCCGAACATGCCCGACTCGGACTCGAACTTCTGCCGTTGCTGCGGGACGAATTCCGCATTACGAAAATCTCGCTGATACACCCCAAAATCACCATCGAGCTGGGCACCGACGGCAAATACAACTTCGAGCAGCCGCAGGCAGCCGGAGCAACGTTGCCAGCCGTGGACTTGCCGAAGATTTCTCTTGCGGGCGGAACACTCCACTACGCGGACAGGCAAACCGGCGGAGGCTTCGATGCCGGAGATTGCAACCTGGAGTTGCGCCATTTGCTGCTTGCGGGCGGAGGCACCGACATCGTGAAGGACATCTCCTTTGCGGCGGAACTGCACTGCAACAAGATTTTGACACGGGACTACGCGGTGACCGATCTGAAGCTCTCGGCCAATGCAAAAAACGGAGTCTTCGATTTCAAGTCCATCTCGATGGAACTCTTCGATGGACAAGGTTCGGGCAGCCTGCGGGCGGACTATTCCGGCGCGGTCCCGCTTTACCACGTTCTTTTTTCTTTGCCGCAGTTCCGCATCGAAGAACTGCTCAAAACCCAATCACCGGAACAAATCGCGGCAGGGCGGATGGATTTCTCAATGAATCTGACTTTGCAGGGCAAGGCTGCACAAGAGATGAAGCAGAGCGCGAATGGAGAGGCTGCACTTCGGGGCGAAAATCTCACGCTCAACGGTCACGATCTCGATCTCGAGTTCAACCGGTTTGAGACCAGCCAGAACTTCAACCTCGTGGACGTGGGCGCCTATTTCTTTGCCGGACCTGTTGGCCTGGCGCTCACCAAGGGGTATGACTTTGCGAACGTCCTCAAAGGCTCGGGAGGCGTCAGCGCCATCCCCATGTTTGTCTCCCACTGGAAAGTTGAACGCGGCGTGATGTATGCGCAGGATGTGGCGATGGCCACGAACAGGCACCGCATGGCACTCCTGGGCGGGCTCGACATCGCCAATGCACGCTTTGTTGACGTTACGCTGGCACTGATTGATTCCAAAGGCTGCGTCGAAGTAAAGCAAAAGATCAGCGGCGCCTTTGAGAAGCCGGTGGTGGAGCAACCGAACGTATTCAAATCCCTCGCCGGACCGGCGATCAAGCTGCTCAAGAAAGGAAGAAAGCTCTTGCCCGGTGGGGCGTGCGAAGTGATCTACACCGGCACCGTGGTGTCGCCGAATTGATAGTGATCCGGCACGAATAAAGTATGAGACCCGTAATTTAGTGATGTAAACCCCCAGCTATGCCGGGGAACTCAACAAGGTTTGACCTATGCGGTAGTCATGCAGAGTGGAGAGAGTCGCGGACGTTCCCCACTTTGTAAAAGGGGGGCCTGGGGGATTTGCGGAAGAATGGCGATCACTCAGCATTTTCAAATCCCCCTCACTCCCCCTTTATCTAAAGGGGGAAGCAGTCAAAGGTAGGGTGCGCAAGCGCCCCCTACGTCTGCTGACTTCAAACTTCTTTTGGCCGGATCATCAGCGCGAAATACGTAATACCCGCAACGCAACCCTCAACTACTTGCTTTAGAGAGCAGACACAAAACCATAAATATGATACGGTCTTTATCCGGCTGATCGTAGATCGTGCAAGAAGCTCGAAAACACAAAAAAACAAGATCGCCGTTTTAGTGAAAAACCCTCAGGAGGGGAGTTCATGCAAAAATTTTGTTTTTCCATAAGGACTCGCGACGGCCTGCCAATCGCGCGCCTGATGTTTTTAGGCAAAGATCAAGATGAAGCCGAGCGCAAACTGAAGCAGATGTACCGCTTCTGCGAAATAGTCAGCTGTACCTTGGAGCATCAAGTAACAGTAAAAAAAGGGCAGAACACCTTTTTCAATGGCGTCTCCTCTTTTCTTGCCAAACAAGAAAGTGTTTCCGGGTAGTAACAAAACCGCTACTTGAGCAGTCAGTAATCAGGGATAGACTGACCTGGATTACATCTGTCTGATTACGAATTGCTGCCGGTACCTCACGCCGTCTGCGGCACCCTGTGATCTTTAATCAAAATGTCACGCACCGCAGCCTCATACTCCTCATGGCGCCAGGGCTCTTTCAGCGCCGCCGCGTACCAATCCAGCATAGCCTCCAGTTCCAGCAGGCGCGATACATACTGCATGGCGGCTGGCTGCAATTGCAGGCCATAGGTCTGTACGCGGAAAGCGACCGGCGCATAGAAGGCGTCAACCGCAGAGAATTGCGGTCCGGCCAGAAACGGACCGCCGAATTTTTCCAGCCCATGCAGCCACAGCGCATTCAGGCGTTCCAGCTCAAGCGCAAGCGGTGCGCCAATATCGCCAAATCGGACGCGGATGCCGCAATTCATGCCGCATTTCCCCCTCAGCTCAAAAAAGCCGGAGTGCATCTCTGCCGCAGCGCTACGCGCAAAAGCGCGCGCCGTTGCATTCGACGGCCACACATGCTCGTGCCGCTCGGCCAGATATTCAACGATGGAAAGCGAATCCCACACGCGCAGTTGCCCGTCTCGCAGGCAGGGAACCCTCCCCGACGGCGATACATCGGCAATGGACGTCCCGTCCGGCAAATTGCCAAAAGGAATAAGCGTCTCGGTGAACGGAATGGCAAGCTCCCGCATCAGCACCCAGGGGCGCAAAGACCACGAGGAATAATTTTTGTTGGCGATGAAGAGTTCGTACATAGTGCCAGGCCTTTCCATGTATTAGGCGGAAAAAAGATCATTGAATCTGGAAATCAATTATCGTGGAGCGAGAATCTTGCATCAAGTCGCGTTCGCCTTCAATTGCCATTGTGTGGGTGATATGCCGATGCGCTTGGGGAACACGCGCGTCAGCGCCACCGGGTGCGAGTAGCCGACTTCGGGCGCCACACCCGTCAGCACCTCGAACCTTGACCAGCCTTCATCAACGTGCGACCGGATTTCGACAACTCCACCGGCTTTCCCCGTCAGAACACCCCGTTTCGCAACGCTATCCGCTCATTTTGCAGGCATGGATATTGCTGTTCATTCCTCATGCAACCCAAACGAATGTGGCAGCACAGGCTCGATTTGGAGAGAGTACAGGAGCAGAGTTATGCAGGACGCAATATTGGAACTCGTTTACGGGATAGAGAACCTGTATCCGGGTAAATTGGCACAGGCATATCCGGCCATCATGCAGAAGATCATCACCCTGTGGAAAACGCACATGATGGAGGCGTATTTCCAGGAGATCATGGTCGACGAACGCGGGGGCAGGCAAGGCTTCTCTGCGGACATTGCGACAGAGATCTACTATCTGAGCAAAGTGTTCGAAGGCACGCGCAATCTGCCCAAAACGAGCGACGACAACCTGCTGGACCATGTGAACAGAAAGCCCGGATTCGGAACCAATTTCGACGGTTCCAAAACCGGCAGCTTCACCAAATACAACGAGCTGGAATTCGTCAGCGTACGCTCCACCGACGATGACAGTCTGTGGAACAACATCGCTCCGGAGAAACAACGCGCGGTTCTCAGCAAAGGCTACCCGTGCACCCTTTCCGGTTTTCTGGAAGCAGTGGGAGTCGGCGACGTCGGCGCCATCAGCCTGTTCCTCGATTGCAATATCAATATCGACACCCGCGACGAGCGCCGCTGGACTGCGCTGACCATCGCCGCCTTCAACGGACGCGAAGCCCTGACCAGCATGCTCATTCGACAAGGGGCCAATGTGCTCATCAAAGACGTCGGTGGCTACTCGCCCATCCATTGGGCTGCTTACAACGGCCATGCAAACATCATCAAACTGCTCATCGTGAATGGCGCCGACGTGAATGCCGCCAGCCAGCAAGGATGGACGCCCCTGATCGTTGCTGCGATGAACGGCCACCTGCCCGCGTGTGCCGCACTCATTGCGGGCGGCGCCAACATCAACTCATCCACCAGCGACGGCTGGAGCGCCCTGCAAAAGGCATGCAGCCACAACCACCATGATGTGGCCAAGCTGCTGCTGTCTTTGATGAAGGTTGACCTGAGTCGCATCAAACCCAATAAGGCTGCTCGGCAACCATTGAACACCAGCACCAGCGACTCCATGTCCGACACCCGCCAGATGCTCACGCTCAGCATCTGAGGAGTTTCGGAATTGTTTTGTGTGAGATGCACCCGAAGTGAAGTGTCGGCGTGAGCTCTCCTCTGATTGCAGAACTAAGGAATCTCTGACTAAGCCCGTTCGCCCTGAGCCTGTCGAAGGGTGAACATTGCAGGGCGCTGATTTGCAGGCTGCCTCCGTTCATGGTTCGACATGCCTTTAGTCCGTAGGTCGGGTTAGCGACAGCGTAACCCGACGTAGTCGCTGCTCCTGTCTATTACGTCGGGTTACGCTGTCGCTAACCCGACCTACAGTGCTGTAGCAAAAAATGGAAATGTTGGAATGTTAGACCTGCCCCCACTTTTCCTCATTACTTGGGTCCGGTCTTGGCGTGGTTTCATTCAAGGGGGCAGTGTGGCAGGGCGTTTTATTCGAGCCCGGCCACTTTAGTCTCTCTGGCAGACTTACGGTTTGCGGCGTTTGGAGGACAAGTGCTGTTTGCCCTGCATCAGTTCCTTCTTCGGAATCCAGCTGCTCTTCAACTTGGGCTTGTCGGTCTGCACGTTCTTGCCCTGGTGGCTGTGTTCAGCCGCCTTGTAGCTCTGAATCGCCGCCAGCAACTGCTCCTGGGTGACCCGAATGCTTGGGTGCTTGACCTTGGGATCAAAGTTGGAGAGCTGTTGCTTGAGGTGGGCCAGCCGCGTGGCGTTGTCGTCCTTGGCGCGCTGCCCCGTCATCATCGCCTGCCCCTCGGCAGAGAGGGTATAGCCACCCTCTGCCTCGGCAATCAGGCCACAAACACCCATGCGCGCAAACGCGTCCACCAGTTTGGACTTGGCCGGAATCTCGCCGTGCTGGGCCATGGCCAGCGCGGTGATGATCTCATCCAGCGCGGCCGGGCGACGCTTGGCCGCAAGGGTGAGGGACAACAGCAGGGCGGCATCGTCGTCGTAAACGGGGTACATGGTGAACCTTTGCAGAGTTAGCGTGCGTCCGAGGCAGACTTGAGGGCGAGAGTGTAATGGATGCGGGCCGGTTAAGGCGGGAAACCGGTAGCCTTTGCCACAGTTTCCATGGCCTGACGCGGGTGATGGCTGTTGCGGTGCAGGGCTTTCAGGCGTACTTCGACGTCCTGATATTGGTGCTCAATATAATTGGTTATGGCGAAGATCGGCGCGATCTGTGCACCGCGCTCGGCGGGGAGGCGTTTAGTACACTGAAAAGAAGAAGCCCGGCGATGCCGGGCTTCTTCAATGGAAGGTATTTCAATGCTGATCCCTTATCACTGGATAACAATTAGAGCCTGGCACCTTTAACCTGCTCCCTTGTTCTTTAGGATCGCTAGTCTGCCATAGCTCCTTCAAGCTCTGTAAACCAAAACTTACCGAACTTTGACCAATTGAATTCGTAAGACTTCTTAAGGCTAACTTTCACGGCTTTTCCTCCAACGGGAACATTGATCTTCCCTCCAGGAAAAATGTTTCCATGCGATATATCATAAGCCCAACATTTACCCCGTTTGACGGATGGATGAACAAATCGCTCAAGGTCGTTCATAACGAGTGCGACGCCGTAATTGGCGATGCCTGATGCTACATATTCTTCAAGGATGTGAAGATCCTCATACACGTCTTTCATGAAAATATCATGGGCGCCGCGTGTACCTCCTGATGCCGCGATCGTGCGGTAGCACTTCATCTCGATAGCGATGACTGTCGATCCAGTATGTGAGTGGCCTTTGATAAGAATGTCGATATTATTGGTCCCAGACTTTGTTTTAACTCCAGTTTCAAGTTCAATATCAGCCGATTCATCTGGGTTGTGCAACATGAGAGGGAGGACTTGCTTAAGGACGTAGGCGAACTGAAGCTGCATCGATGCTTCCTTGTTCACAGGAATCAAACCTCCCCCAACCTTTCGGGCAAACACTTGCCAAGCGACAGAAACCGCTTCGCGCAAGCGCCTCTCAAAAGACTCTTCTTTGATGAAATCAGCCACAGTTACTCTCCTAAGGATTAACTTCCACAAACCATTTTTTTGCTTCCGGTACCTTGTGTTTCTTGGGGTGTATTGCGATGCTGAGCCCCATATCACTCCATGAAAAGTAACTCCCCTTGCCCCTACGAATTTTCTACGTGTCCTATCCAATGTTGCTGGTATATGGTTTGCCTATATTGGAAAGCCTCTCTTCCACCTTCCATGATGTCCGTGATTCTTCCAACAATCTCAGACTGATCGAGGTTGCCATGCGCTTCTAGCTCTGACTTATTCTCATCGATTGCCTTTAAAGCAATCGTCTGCTCAGCATCTCCAAGAACGGGAAGGTTAGGGTTATGCGTTGCAACGATAACTTGCCGCCGAAGTTTTATAGATGCCAATACATTAACAATCACTTGGCGAATCAAACTATTGTCTAAATTATCTTCAGGCTGATCAATTATCAATGGCGAATCACCGTTAAGAAGAAGAATGGGCAAAATTGCACTACACCTTTGGCCCGGCGACAATTGATTGAGTGGTCGAGGCTTACTACCTGCATCTAAAGGCCGATCATTTAACAAGATCTCAGGAATGTCGTCGAATACAATTTGGTCAAGCTCAAGGACATGATGGAGTATTAACTTATGCTGGCCTGCCACATCATCGTAAAACATCCATAGACCTTCCTTAATCTCACTGGGCAAATCCTTCCATACAGCTTCATCAACATCTTCTTTCCGAACTTCTGGATCAAGCTTTTCACGAGCTCTTGTTTTTTTGAAAATCTCGACCGCCTCATCAGCGGTGATCAAGCCATCAGTTGCATTGGCTTTGCTAGTAGAGAGAATGTCGCTTTCTTCGTTATCTCCATGTAGCAATGTGCGCAGCGCCGAAGGGATTAGGTTTTCCTTTTCAAGGAGCGCTTTAATGCGCGCAGGTTTAAGACGAAGAATATGCGGAGCAATATATTTTTCAAGCCATTTGCCAAACTCCTTTTGATCAGCCATGGCTTGCGCTTGAGCCAAGACAACAAGGTTGGAATTTTCAAGGTCTCTTGCCAATTGAGTAGTTATTTTTTCGGCTGTTTGTTCGCGCAACTCTGTGCGACGTTTGCAATGTTTCTGCAACTCCAAAAACAACACTTCTCTTTCAGAACAGGTTTCGTTGTAACCAGTTAAAGCGGAGCGATATTCAGCCAGTGCAGATTTTGCATCATCAAGAGCAGATTTTTTCGACTCTCGATCTTTACTTCCAGTGGGTAGTCCTTTACCAACAAGAGTGTCTTTTTCGTCTTGATATTTTGCTTGTAATGATTGATGCGCTCCGCTCAGAATGCCCTGAGCAATATTCAGTCGATCTTCTATTTTGGACAATACATCAAGAATCTCCTTCTGTATATCCGGCATTTCAGAATCACTTTTAAGCAAGCTCTCCAGTTCATTAAAGTAGGGAAGCAGGTTGCCGCTCTCGTCATAACATTTGCTGGTCAAGCGATTAAAGAAGATTTCAATAGACGATCTTGTATCACCAATCCCAAGATTTTCCTGAATGGACTTCCATTCATCAACAAAAGATTTTGCAGCTTTACCAGCAATTTCTATTTTGTCCAATGCCTCATAATGAGACTGGACTTCGGGCTTGTTGGACTCATGATATTCGAGAAGCAAAGCGGCATATTTTCTAAGAGGGGATCCATCTTTTGTAAGCGTTGCAATTGTTCTTGCCTTTTCGATTACAGCAGAACTTTGGTCTACTAATGCTTTAACACAACGATCAATTTTTGAAGATAACTCACCAACCTCTTTTCCGCAGATGTCATCAAATAATTCTCTTAAGCCATCCGCGTCTGCTTTATTTTCAATTTCTTTAAATCGATATAATTGAACGGAAGGAATAGTAGGTGATGGTATTGTTTTGTCATCTTTGCCAGTAATTTCTGATTCTTTATGACTATCTTTAAGATCAAAGTATCTTGAGACAAAAAGACCTCCGGCTGGAATTGATGAATCACCATCCTTAGAGTTGGATTTCCAGCAAAGCTTGATTTTGCATCCCTGAAGGGTTGCCTTTGCTCTTTTGTAATAGTCAGAAGCCTCTCTTTGTGCCGAGGTAAGCTGATAGTCTTCAGGTTTTGTCAAAAAGCCGATAGCTTCAATCACCGAACTTTTTCCTGAGCCTCTTCCGCCGATGATGCAATTCAGATTTCGACTGAATGGGAGGTCAAAACTATTAGAAGCCGTAGGCCAAAAATTGGCAGCTCCTTCTGCATCAGGAATAACTTCTATGCCTTCAATCCATTTCGATACATTACTCGGTGCAATATGTGTGAACCTCGTTTCACCGCATCGAATCGCTTTCCTTATTTCATTCATCCATTCCGACTGAGTGTTCGGGATTCGGCACACTTTTAAGTGCGGAACTGCGTTATCACCCGCGTTGAACGCATTAGAGCTTACATGGGCATCGGAGCAAACTATGGGTGTCGAACGACCATGTTCTTGCTTAAAGCGATGTAACCGACGGTAATGTTTTTCTTCCGTTACATTTGAAACTTGTAGCGCATCAAAACCACATTCGCCAATAATCTTCAGAACTTCTAATGAAACTTTGTTTTTCTTGATACCCTCAATTTTTTCCTGAATTTCTTGCATGTTTGCGTCTTCAGTAAGCTTTGAGCTTTCCAACGCAACTATCTCCGCATCTACATAACTGAGAAGTATAGGTTCAAGTTTATTCTTTGCTTCAGCCTGAACGCCTTTTGATGAAGATACATGAGCCGCAACACATATCGCTGGGTATTTAGTATGGTCTCGCAATATATGGATAAACTTTGGCAGGTTTTGAATAGTCAGCGACTTATCTCCAGGCTTCCAATCTATCCCGTCACTTGCATCGTGTATTGCCACCCGAATATCTGCGGCAGTTGTGCAGGGTGTGAAAATTGTTAATAAGTGAATTGAAGCATGGCCGTCAGTACCATTTACGGGGAAATTAATGTCCAGTTCGACGGCAGGCATTACAATCAAGTGATTATTGATTCTTTCACTCCAAGCCATTTCAGAAACTTTTGCGGAATACTCACACACATTGTGATCTGTAATTGCGACAATAGCCCAATCTTCCGCATCACTTAACCCGAGTTGCGTGGCTATCTCATACTTTCTTGCAACAAGCCGTGAGTAATATTCACTTACTGGATAAGCCGCGAGCACAGCTTGCTCATGCTCTGCTAAGTCCGTACTTCCATTTGGAACGGCAATGTCTTTAAGCATTTCCTGTTCATCAGCGGAAAGCTGTTCATATCGCCCAGGCTTCCTTACATCATATGAGGCTGGACTGTGAACATGAAAATCACATAGGCAAAATCGAGCCCATTGTGTTTTTGCTTTTCGAAGTTTTTTCTCAAATTCCGCATTGGTACTCATGTCTTATCACCTAAATTTAAAATGGGTCTTTGACAAAAATTGATCGGGAACAGACCGCGGTTTCTTTGTAGTCATCACTTCACCCCCGTCCCCAGCCAAGCAGCCGAAGTCAGCGGTCCCTTCAGCGTAGGCAGTGTCTCTTCCAGCCAAGCCAGCGCTAGCTTTTCCTTCTCGCGCCACAGTGCTTCGCCCAATCCCTTCTTCATCATCTGTATCGGTGCGCTGCCCTTGACCATGTTGTCCCAGAATTCGCGGGTGCTGCCGGTGGGGAAGGCTTTGGTGATCAGGCGTATCTCGATGTTGCGGAATCCGGCTTCTTCCATTTCTTGTTTGAAGCGTTCGGGGTTTTCCAGTGTGGTGACGGAGCGTTGCGGTTGCGGCAGGTCGGGCTTGATGGCTCGCAGTGCGCCGAACATGGTTTGCATGGCGGGCGATTGGTCCACGGGCGCCCAGCTGGTGATGGCGATGCTGCCGCCCGGTTTGAGCGTGCGGTAGATTTCGGCGAAGCCGCGTCGTCTGTCGGGGAAGAACATGAGGCCGAACAGCGAGAAGGCGGCGTCGAAGGTTGCGTCCGCATAGGGCAGGGTTTGCGCATCGCCGCAGTGCAGGGCGATGTTGCGGTGTCCGGCTTGTTCGATCTTGTTGCGGAACACGGCGAGCATGGCTTCGGAGAAGTCGATGCCGTGTATTTGCTTGGCCTGCTGCGCGAGTCGCAGCGCGAGTGTGCCGGGGCCGCAGGCGACGTCGAGCACGGTGGAATTGGGTTTGAGTTTGCTGGCGGCGATGGCTTCGTCGGCGAATTGCTCGAACACGAGCATGGTGGTTTCGGCGTAGCCATCGGCGACGAGGTTCCAGGGTTCGCTGGCGGAGAGGGGGGTGGCGGGTTGGGTCATGGAGTCTACCCCCACCCTAACCCTCCCCCTGCATGGGGGAGGGGATGGGGGGTGTTTGATGGCGTTGGCTGCTGAGACAAGTGCTTTCCCTTTTACGAACAGTCGTGATGCCGGCTTGTACCCTACATTGCGGGTTTCTAACCTGCGCCAGCCTCTGTTCTGGGGATTCTGCTTTGAGCCTCGCGCCGTGCGTGCGGTGCGATGTGCATTTGGCAGATCTGCAAGTGGGGCAGACTCTATTCGAGTATGGCGGGCAATGTCAATTGGACGGAAGGGTTATTAGAAGCAAAAGGGCCAAGAAGCAAAAGGGCCAAGAAGCAAAAGGGGTCAGGCTGAACTGACCCGGGTATTTCGGACACATTTAAGTGGAGGCAACCTGAAGTACCGGAGACGATTTCTTTTTCAATCAAGCCGCCATCTTCAATTCAACTTTCTTACCAGCCCTCGTTGCCAAGGTGATCAGCATGTCCAGACTGAATTTCTCAAACTTGCCGCGTATCAAGTCGGAGACGCGCGATTGCGAAATGCCGAGCACTTGTGCGGCTTCGGCCTGTGTCCATTGCTTATCGCGGATCAGGATTTCGAGTCGGCACATGAGTTCGGAGCGCATGGCGAGGATGGCAGCCTCTTCCGGCGGGAATCCGAGGTCGACGAAAACGTTGCCGCTGGATTTGGTGATTTTGAGTTTTTCTTTTTTCATTTTGCACTCTCCTTGAGTTGCTTGTAGCGGGCAGCTGCCAGCGCAATATCTTCCTTGCGTGTTTGCTGCGTCTTTTTCTGGAAGGCGTGCAGCACATAAACCGCATCGGCGAACTTCGCCACATAGATTACGCGCCATTCGCCCAAGACGTGGACGCGAATCTCATAAGCGCCAGCGCCTACACTCAGCATTGGCTTCCAGTCTGCGGGCATCAGACCGGCCTGCACGCGGAAGAGCTGAAAACCTGCGGCCTGCTTCACCTCGCGGGGAAAGGCGGCCAGATCGTCTTCGCTGGAACCGGTGAATATGAGCGGTTTCATGTTGCCAATATATAAGTATTTATATTAAACAGCAAGCGGGAGTTTCGAATGGGTTGGTAAACCAAACATCAGCTGCGTTGTCTGAGCATTGCGTGTGGCTGTTGAAATAGCCATTCTGCAGATGCATTCATTAAGGAGGTAATACCATGAAACTCTATTACAGCCCAGGCGCCTGTTCGCTCTCTCCCCATATCGTTCTGGCCGAGTCCGGCCTTCCGTTCGAATTGGATAAGGTGGATTTTTCCAGCATGAGAAGTGAACGCGGCGCAGATTTTTCGAAGGTTAATCCCAAAGGTTATGTTCCTGCCATTCAACTCGACGATGGTGAAGTACTCACCGAAGGTTCGGCGATCGTCCAGTACATTGCCGATCAAGCGCCAAAAAAGAAACTGGCACCAGCGGCCGGAACGATGGCCCGTTACCGTCTGCAGGAATGGCTGAACTTTATCGCCACCGAACTGCATAAAGGTTTTTCACCGCTATTCAATTCAAAACTTCCGGAGGATATGCGAGCCAAGACCATCGAACGGCTCAGTAGCCGGCTTGACTTCGCAGCGAAGCGCCTAGAGGGAAGCAACTATCTGATGGGTGATGATTTCACCGTTGCAGACGCTTATCTGTTCACGATTCTCAGATGGGCTCCCCGCGTCAATCTTGATTTGTCTCGCTGGCCGGTGCTGGCAAGCTATCAGGAGCGGATTGCGGAACGTCCGGCGGTGCAGCATGCGCTGGAGGAGGAAGGATTGCTTGAGATGACGGTGCATTGAGCAAGAACGATTCCTTTCGCCCCGAGCCGGTCGAAAGGTGACCGGCTGCGGCGGGTTGTGGCCGCGACTTCTCTAATGGATCAATTCAATCTGCTCAACCTTCAGGATTGGAAATGACAGCATGAAACCCGCGGTAACACCTTTCACCCGAGTACGGCTGTTTTGCATTTGCTGAAACAGGGCTGCCTGATTTGCATTGGCAGGCTCCAGTTTCCACACAACGCCATCATCACCGGTCACCGCCCACCAGGAGTCCATATCGGGACCTTTGCGGGTTAGCGTGCCGACAATGGTGACGGCTTTGGTTTCGTCAGCGCGCGCTGCCGGTGGCGATGACAAGGCATGCGATTCTTTGGCGTCCTTTGCCGCGAGTGTTGAAGCGCAGCCGAGCATGATGCTTAGCAGGACAAGGGGAGTCGAAAGTCGAAAGGTTGGTTTCATCTCACTTCACTACCACGATCAGCGTTGTATTGGCCGGAACGACCACGCCGGTGCGGACGTAGCTGGTGTGGCCTGAGGCAACGGTATCCTTGTTGTAGGTGTGCGTGGTTGCGGTATACGTTGAAAGCGCCGTTGCGGTTGCGGGGGCGGTGGATACGTTGATCGCGGCGAGTGAATATCCGCCATCGGACTTGGCTGGATACGCATAAGCCGTTGGCATTCCGGCGGCGGGCAGTCCGGCGAAGATCGAGGCGCCAAAGCGCGCAAAGTCCATTGCGTAGCCGGGGCCACCGTGACTCTTGATCAGGTTATCCACACATGTGTAGCTGGCGAGCCCATTACAATTGGTAATCAACTGTTCAAAGATCGATATGCCATAACGGCGATTGAGATAGCCGCCAAACGAGCCGCCCATGGCGTAATTGTTGCTGGATAATTGGGGCCAGCTGACGTAACTGACTGCACCTCCGGTACTCACATAGCCCGGCACCCTCACGCTTGCCACGGTGTTGTACCCGCCCAGCACAGCCGGGGTCACGATATCTTCCGCCATCATCGCGGACGTTTCTTCAAGCCATGTGTCGTGATAAGACGATCGCAAGACTGAGCGCTGGTAGAAATTGATCATGTGGGTGGATTCATGCAGCAACGCGGACATGTAGTAATTGACGCTGGCGTGCAGTCCGTTCGCGTTGATAAAGAACACCAGCGCTTCGTTGGAATTGCTGTAACTGGCGCTCAGGCGGTTATTCATGCTCCAGAAATACCCGCCATAGTTTGTCGTCGCAGCGACAATCACAATGTTGATGTCCTGCTTGGTTGTCGAGTCCGAGATCAAATAAGTCGACTGTGACGCGGACACGGCACCCCAGGCGTCGCCCAGCAAGGTGGCGAGTCTTGCATAGCCGCCGGAGCTACCGCAGTAGGTAGTGGCGAATGTGTTGATATCCGAGTCAAACACCGTGCTGCCGTACGAGCTATCTACCCAAATAACTACATTGCGCCCGGTCGGAACAGTGCAGACGGCCTTTACCGTTGCCGAGTAGCTTTTCATGTCAAAGGCAAACTCTTTCCAGTTGCGCGTATCGCCAATTGCCGGGGTTGGCATCGGCGGGGGAGGCGGCGCGACGGTTGAGCTTATTTTCATGGATTGGGCGCTGAGCGTTGGGGAGCTCAGGTCACTGGCGAGTTTGAGATTCTCCATCAGCATCTTCAGGTGGTTGGAGTCGTGCTGATGTTGGTCATCCGCATCATTACCCGGCGCGGGCAGGGTGCTGGACAGGGGAGACATGGCCACCGGTGTCGCCAGCACACCCGTTGCGGGGAGGGTTGTTGCGGCCGTTGTGGTGCCGTTGGAAAACAACATGGTGACTGTCTTGCCGGCCAATACGCCGTCGATGCTGATGTCGATGGTGGCATTGTTGCCGGTTGTATTGTTGTAGCGCCAAACACCGGTGCCACTGCCGGTGTAGGTGGTCGAGTTGCTTGCGCTGCAGTTTGTCCCGGTGCAATCCGGGATAAAAGTGTTGTCATCGGGTGAGCTGATGGATTGGTAATACGTGGTGCTGGCCGTGATGCCTGCAACGTCGGTGACGGTGAACGTTACGGTATACATGCCAGTGGCAGCGTAAGTATGGGAAGTGGATTTCCCCGTACCGGTTCCGCTATCGCCAAAATTCCACGCGTAAGTGACCAGCCGATTGTCAGGGTCTGTGACGGTGCCCGTGAATGCAACGGATTGGCCGGCAAGGACGGGGCTGGGAGACGAGGTGACGCTGGGTTTTACCGGCCGCGCGTAAACCTGCATTGATTTCGTGGCGAAGGAGGTGAGACCCACGCTGTTGGTAATCGTGAGTGTGACGGTGTAGGTGCCGACCGCAGCGTAGGCGTGGGCAACATTGATACCCGTTGCGGTTCCACCATCGCCAAAGTTCCACGCGTAGGTCAACGTGAGACTGTTCGGATCGGTTGCGGTGCCGGTAAAAATAATCGTTTGCGCGGTGTCCGGGGAGCTTATCGATGGCGTTATGGTGGGCGTGCTTGGCGGCGCATAGATCTGGACCGAGACGGTGCTTGTCGATGAAACACCCACACTGTTGGTTACCGTCAGCGTGACTGTATAGATACCCTTCGCCGCATAGGTATAGGCAGTCGTCGCTCCCGTATCCGATCCGCCGTCTCCAAAATTCCATGCATACGTCAATGCGAGACCGTTGGGGTCAGTAGATGACCCGCTAAAATTGACCGAGGTTCCGGTGAAAGAATAGTAATGACCGACGGTTACCAGCGTGGCCGACGAGGAAATTGTCGGCGTGGTGGGCGGTGCATAGATTTGTATGTCGCTGGTGGCCGAAGCGGTCAGGCCTGCACTGTCGGTCACTGTCAGGGTGACGGTATGAAGGCCATTCGCCGAATAGGTATGTGAAGTGGCCGCGCCTGTGCCGGTCGCGCCGTCACCAAAGTTCCACGAATAGGTCAAGGCCAACCCGTTTGGATCGGTAGATGAACCGGTAAAACTGATCGATTGACCCGTGCCTGCCGTACTGACCGACGGGGTGATCGTTGGCGTGGTTGGCGGTGCATAAACCTTGATCGAGGAAGTTGTTACGGCTGTCAGGCTGAGGGTGTTGGTAACCGTCAGAGTGACTGTGTAGGTACCCTTGGTCGAGTAGGTATGCGAAGTCGCAGCTACCGTATCCGTCGTGCCGTCGCCAAAATCCCAGGAGTAAGTGAGCGGCAGATTTTTGGTGGTGGTGGACGAGCCGGAAAAATTGATTGATTGGCCTGTTTTTGACACGCTGGCCGACGAGGTAATAACGGGCTTGACCGGCGCGTTGGGGTTTGGTGCGGGGTCAGTTACACCACCACCGCCTCCGCAACCGGACACCACAACCAGACAGGCAGGAAGCAAAACCAGTTTCAGGAAATTCGAGAGTATTTTCATGGGAAAGCTTTCTGCAAGTTCATTGTTGGTATTCGATTCCGGGCAAAGGCTCGGCATTGCTCAATGCGGATTGCGCATTCAAATGAAGCATTGAAACGGGCTGATTTATCCGGTCTGGATAGAGAGAATTTCTGGAAATTAGCAAACAAGTGCGTCCCTTTTTAGAACATGTTTTGTTGCTGGCTATGTTTCCGTTGGTTCGGGAAACGATACTTTTTCAGCTCACTTGTTTCAGGGGTGCCACCGTTTGCCGTGCGGGTGCATGGCGCGCAATGGGGATCAGTAAGTGGGCGGCAATTTAGACCCTATTTATATTATGGGATATTGTACCAAAGTACATGGATGAAGATTCAAGCGGAAAACAATTAAACGAAGTGGTGGGCTTCTGCTTGATTTTTAGCCTCAAAGCCCGCGCATGAAATGCGGTCGCAGCAGCCTATGCCCGGCCATCGCTTCACGCAGTTGCAGCAGCAGTTTCTCTTTATCCTTCGGCAGATTGCCGGCGAGCGCCAGCGCATTGGAAGCATGGTTGGAGCGGAAGATGACCGGCTGCGGCGGGTTGAGGCCGCTGATCAGTCTTTCCTGCTCCTTCAATATCGCCAGGTCGTCCGGTAATGCAGGATCAGACTGTCGCCTTGGAGCCATTTTCAAGCTGCCCCAACCAAACGCTACCCAGCACCAATGTTGCTCCGACGAGTTGCACAACAGTTAGGCCTTGTTGAAGCAGAAAATATCCCAGCATTGTGGCAACAAGCGGGCTTAACAAACCGAGTATGGAAACTGCCGCTGTCGGCAAGCGATGTATGCCGCGAAACCAGAGCGCGTAGGTGAGGCCGGAGCTGATCAAGCTCAGGTAGGTGTAGCCGATGACATTGTTCAGTGTCACGTGGTGCAGGCTTTCTTCAAAGTGAAGTGCAAGCGGCAACAGGAATATGCCGCCGAATACAAGCTGCCAGGCCGTCAATGTAAGCGTGGAGTAGGGCGTCTGCCAGCGTTTGGTGAGTACCGTTCCCAGTGCCATGCATATCGCGCCGATCAGAGCAGCGACGATGCCAATCGTGTCCAGTGCGGCGGCAGGGCCCAGTACCAATAAACCGACGCCGAGCAGACCGCCGATTGCGGCAATCCAGGTGTAACGACCATGTTGGGTATTCAGCATGAACCACGAGAGCGCCACCACGACCAGCGGCTGGACTGCGCCCAGCGTTGCGGCGACACCGCCGGGCAAGCGATACGCAGCAACGAAAAGCAGCGCCTGAAATATGCCGATGTTGAGCATGCCCAGCACCATCAGGCGCCACCACCATTGCCCGCTCGGCCGGGTACGTGCCATGGCGAGCATGATGATTCCCACTGGCAATACCCGGATCACGGCGGCGGTCAGCGGGTGATTAGCGGGTAGCAATTCCGTGGTGACAATATAAGTGCTGCCCCAAACACACGGGGCGAGCGCGGTGAGCAGCGTGTCGCGCAGGGATGTAGATGGGTTAGCGCTTGGTTCCCGTTTATTCATAAGCCTCAAAGCCCGCGCATGAAATGCGGCCGCAGCGCCCGCTGCCCAGCCATTGCTTCACGCAATTGCAGCAGCAGTTTCTCTTTGTCCCTGGGCAGATTACCGGCGAGCGCCAATGCATTGGAGGCATGGTTGGAGCGGAAGATCACCGGCTGCGGCGGGTTGAGGCCGCTGATCAGTCTTTCCTGTTCCTTCAATATCGCCAGGTCGTCCGGCATCTCGAAGGGCTCGCCGTATTTGCGTTGGAATTCTTCGATGATGCTTTCGTCCAGATAAAGTTGCAGTGTGGAGAGGTAGGTGACGGGCGCGCTGTTGAGCAGGGCGATGGTGCCGTCGATGTGCTCATCGCTGTGCGTGCTGCCGCCCAGACCGAGGATGACGGTGGAGGAGATTTTCATGCCGCTCGCGTGTGCCTTGTGCAGCACTTCGGCCATGCGCCGTTGTGTGGCACCCTTGGTGATCTTTTTCAGGATGAGGTCGGAACCGGATTCGATGCCGAAGTAGAGCAGGTTCAGTTTGTGCTCGCGCAGCAGCACCAAGTCTTCGGCGCTCTTGCGCTGGATGTTGCCGGGCGTGGCATAGCAGGAAACGCGCGTCAGCCGCGGCAGCGCAGCCGCCAGTTCGCGCAGGATGGTGAGCAGTTGTTCCGTCGGCAGCGCCAGCGCATCGCCATCGGCCAGGAAGACGCGCTGCGCATCCGGCCAGTTAGCTGCTGCTGTGCGGATATCGGCGAACACTTCATCCAGTGGGCGTGCGACATACTGCTTGCTGCGATACATGGCGCAGAAGCTGCACTGGTTAAAGCTGCAGCCCAGCGTGGCCTGGATGATTAGGTTCTCGCCTTCAGAGGGTGGGCGGAAAAGCGGCATGTCATAGATCATTTCCATGCCGCATTGTAACGGTGTTGGCCGCCCCCATCGCGACCGGCTTCAAACTACCTTTTTGTGTTTGGATAATTTGACGAAGTTGAGGGTGCTCGAGCCTGGTTCGTTACTGGCCGGGAGATGGGGCTTGGGCTTGTCTACGCCGAGTCTATCGGTCAGCTCTTTTTCTCGCCCGGAGATTACGGCAAAGCAATACTTGATTTCTTCGATCGTGTCATTCGACAGCGGGTTGGAATTTCCTGGAAGCGGTGTGACATCCTTGACGATGCTGCTCAGTGTCTTGCGCACCTGGCTCAGTGTGCGCTGTTCTTTTTTTAACTCTTCTGTGTTCACGGTTCTCTCCCGGTGTGATTTGTAGAAACGACTCTTCTGGAATGCGAGAGCTTGGTCTATGATCATCGCAAATATTTGCGATGCTTGCCTGACAAAAACTGATTGAACTTGATACGCGCATAGGCCTATAAAACCTTTATGCAATAAGGGATTGGCCGCGATTTCCCGCCGTTCAAGGCGGGAATCGTGGTTTGTACTGCATGGTCAGCTTGCGATGCCAAGCGCAGCTAGCAAGGCTTTCCGATCCGAACTGGCGCGATATTTCTTGAGCCAGCCGGCATCTTCGCTCAGGTGGCTCCAGACTTGCTTCTTTGTTTTTTCGCTATCAAGCACGTACTGGCGCCAGCGGTAATGGTCATACAGTCCCAGGATATTGACCGCATACGCCTGGGCCAATGCCCGGTTGCCGCTGATCACGACAAAATTCTCGTCGTTGGCATTGCTCGCCGTCTTGGAGAAGTTGTGCGAGCCTGTCACCACGGTCGGGTTGTTACCGAAGGCGTCAATCACCAGTGCCTTGGTGTGGATGATGGCGTGCCCGATCGCGTTGAATTGCCGTCGCGTCACTTCCTCCACCCATGATGAGAATGGCTTGTCGATACCTTGCGGCTCGACGACCTCAAGTTGAAACTGCGGCGCTTGTTGTCCGTTGTCGACCAGGTCGACATCCACGTTGCTGGTGTCGGCGGCGGCTTTCGGGAAGGTGTTGGCCACGCCGCGCACAAAAATATCCTTGCCCCGGCCCACGGCGGCACTAAAGATGTCGACGCCCGGCATGAACATCGCAAACAGCAAGCTTTGTTTGGCACCGGCGATCAGGTCCAGCAACTCGGCCATGTCGATTGCCTGCGGCGACTGCGGCACGGAAGTGAATTGCGCAAAGGCATAGGACTTGTTCTGCAGGGTATGCACCTGCGGCGGCTGGATCATGTTGCCCTGGGTAAGCGCGCCGCCTTTTTTGTCGCCTGCTTCCGATATCCGGGTCCAGGCATCCATGTAGCACTGGGCAACCGAGGCGCTGTTGATCAGGATGCCGTTGTTCGCCTGCGTGCACAGGCCGGTGGGTTGCCAGTTGGTGCTGCCGGTCCAGGCTGCGGTTGGTTTTCCATTCTTCGACAGGACCACGAACTTGTTGTGACCGAGGAAGCTTGGTGCGCACATGCGGTCGATGACATTGGCGCCAGCATCTTTCAGCGTCGTTCTGGCGTCCGCGTTTTCGTCGTCGCCGCGCTTCTTGACTGCCCCGTTGGCTAGAACGATATTCAGGCGCCCACCCAGTTGCGTCAGTTTGCCCAGCAGTTCCTTGTCGTTCAGCTCAAACAGTGCAGCGTTAAGCGTGACCGCTTTGTCTGCAATCGCATCGTCCAGTATTTTGAGCAGCGCGAGCCTGAGTTCGCCGCTGAGAAAATTACGCACCTTGTCACCGATCTCTTGGGCATGGGCCTTGATGTCGCCAGCGTTCCAGCCATTTTCCTTCATCAGGCGACCCATGAATTGCGACAGGACGACGCCGCGATTGAAGTAGGCCTCCACATCGCCATACACGGGGGAGAGCGTGAGCTCGTCCGTCCAGTTACTCGCCGGGCCGTCTTTCAAATTGCCCTGGGTACCGATGCGCGCCGTGATGCGATAAGCCACTTTGTCGCCCCGGTTCACGCCGTGATCGGTCCATGACAGGCGCTGGAAAGGATAATCGGTCGACGGCGCAGAATCCGGCACTTCGCCATCCTTGAATCCCACGCGATTTTCCAGGAAGGAAACCGTTCCGTTCAGTTTCCGCTCGATCGCAAAACCGATGCACCCGGGTAAGTCCTCTCCGGGGTTCCAGGCCAAAAATACATCGTCGCAGTTTGCAGTGAGGCTGACTTTATAAACCATGGCAATTCCTTTTCAAGTTGGAAAAACAAGTAAAAAGTACCGGACCAATGTTTCATTCAACACCAATGTAAAAAAATAACGAAAGGGACAGGCCGCGGTGTTTTCGGCCCGGGTAAAATGCGCTGGGAAAAATATGGCAAGTGAGCCCCCTTTGTCGAACAAGTTGTGCTGGCAATGTTTCCCGTTGTTACGGGTTATTGACCTGCGCCAGCCTCGTTCCTGGGGACTTTGCCGTGAGCCTCGCACCGTACATGCGGTGCAATGTGCATTCGGCAGATCTGCAAGCGTATAAACTTTATTTGAATCGGGTGGGTTGTGTCAACGTGCTAGCGGGAGCAATGCTTCTTTGCGGTGTGATTCAGGTATATCGCCATCAACCCACCCACCAGCCAGATGCTTGCGATTGCGGCGAGCCAGAAGCCGGGCGCACCGCGGGCCGGACCGAAGAAGTTGGTGAGTCCCAGCACAATGCCGCCGCCAAGTCCCGGCACCCACAGCGTGACAGTGTAGATCACCATCGGCACGACTGAATTTTTATATCCGCGCAAAGCGTTGACGGTGATGGCCTGCATGGCGTCGCCCAGGTGGTAAAGGCCAACCATCACGATCAGCGGGATGGCAACGGCTTGCACCTGCAGATCGGTGGTGTAGAACGCGGCGATATACGGCGCGCCCAGCCAGAGTGTCAGGCACAGCACGATCGCGATGGTCATGCCGAAGCGTATGGCTTCCCAGCAGATGTGGCGGGCACGCACGGCATGTCCGGCGCCTAGTGCCTGGCCGACCAGCACCGAGGTGGCATTGCCCAGCGAGAGCGGGATCATGAAGGCCAGTGCCGCGAGGTTGGCGGCGATCTGGTGCGCGCCGGACATGACGGGGCCCAGCCGCGCGATGAACAGCGCCATGAAGGTGAACGCGGTTACGTCTGCGATGAACGTTAAACCAATCGGTATGCCGAGCTTGAGGAATTCGCGTATGGCGGCGAAGTCCGGCGCGGTGATGCGTCTGCGCAAATCGAATTCGGTGTAGCGAGGATTGTTCAGGCACCAGGCCCAGGCGAGCGCGGCCATCAGCCAGGCATCGATGGACGTTGCCACCGCACAACCTGTGGAGCCCAGCGCCGGGAAGCCGAACAGGCCGTACATGAACAGTGCGTTCAGCGGGATCTTGAGCGCCAGCGACATCAGGTTGAAGAACATTACCGGACGCGGACGCCCGATGCCGGTGGAAAGGCCAAAGAACAATCGCAAGGCGAAGGCTGCAGGCACGCCCCAGGCCGAAGCCGCGAGATAGGCGCGCACCTTCGTTTCCACTGCGGGCAGCAATTCGGAGATCGCAATGAACGGCCCGGGGAAACGCAGCAGCAGGATCGCCATGAGTGCCAGCACCAGCGATATCCACACGCCCTGATGAATCTCGCGCCCGATCTCGGCACGCCGATTGGCACCATACAACTGCGCAATGATGGGCGGCACGGCAAGCAGCACGCTGACCAGCGACATCAGGATGGTGGCCATGATGGATGCGGCAATGCCGACAGCGGCAAGGTCGATGACGGTGAGCCGCCCGGCCATGGCGGTGTCGATGACGGCATTCGCCATCATCGCCAGTTGCGCGACGAGCATGGGCCATGCCAGGTGGACGAGTTCGCGGGTTGAGGAAGCGGGTTGTTGCATGTCGGGGTTACAAATTGTGGTGGGTGTCGGGGGCCAATCGGCGCTTCCTAGCCGTCAGCCGGCCCCGGCAGGTCCTCGTAGAAAAGCGCCAGCGCTTCTTGCAGATTCGCTACCGCTTCCTGTTCGGTCGCGCCGCGACATTCCAGATCAAGATCGGAACACTTCGCGATGAAGACGCCATTTTCCTTGACGACCACATAGTTCATTCGCTGATTGTTTTTTTTGTTTTTCATGGCGATCTGTGTGTGCTGTTTTCAAGGAACAGGGGGCTGGCACCAGACATTCACGGCATTCCCGCCACATGCTTTGTCTCATTCAGTTTTGCCAGCTTGGCTTTCAGTTCCGGCAGGATTGCAGCAACCGCCTTTTCTCCCTCGAGCACGGCTTTGTTGCGGCCGCTCGCGTCGGTGGAGGGAAGACCGTAGGTGACTGGGCGAATGATGATATCCGCGCTGGAATGCTCGTGACGATTGATGGTCTGTCCGAATATGGAAAAGGTTTGCCACATGATGTCGGTGATTCCCGTCGTGTTTTTATCCTGTGGGCGGTCTGAAATGTCGACGGCGATGACGAAGTCGGCACCCAATGAACGGGCCACGCTTGAAGGAACGGGAGCGACCAGTCCGCCATCGACGTATTCCTGTCCATTGATGGTGACGGGTTCGAAAAATACCGGTACGGATGATGAGGCGCGAACTGCCATGCCCGTGTTGCCCGTGCGGAACACCACCATCTCACCCGTTTGCAGGTTGGTGGCAACGGCGGCAAAAGTCTTGTTGAGCTTTTCCATCGGCAGGCCGTGGACGTTTCTATTAACGAAATCCTGCAGCGCCTGGCCCTTGATGCAACCACGCTTGTTTGAGACCACCGTCTCGACAACGCATTTATACATGCCTGAACCGTCGAGAATCTGGTCCTCATTCATGTTCATGGACAGTTCCTGTATTTGAAAACCATTGAGTCCGGCCGCGTAGAGTGAGCCTACGACGGAGCCGGCACTGGTGCCCACCACGATGTCGGCAGAGATGCCTTGTGCCTCCAGCGCCTTGATCACGCCAATGTGGGCAAAACCGCGTGCGGCGCCGCCGCCAAGGGCGAGTGCGATCTTTGCTGCTGGACGCTCCACCACTGGCGGGGGCGTTACCTGGGGGCTGGTGCAAGCAGTTGTGCCGAGCAGGAGGAGAATTGCGATTGCAAATTTGTTCATGGCATTAACATGTGGGTTGGTACATGGACAGGGTAGTAAATATACACCGGAATTTCCGGTTGGCTAATGAATGAGGTTGGATTGTCCAGTCGGGCTGCGGTGTTGCTGATGGAGTGCTTCAGTCATACTTGTTATATCGGGGAAAATATTGATGGACTATTTTGTCCGGATAAAATGTATTCCATTGTGGTTGATGAGTCAGGAGTCGGGTATGGATGCAGCATCTGTTACTTCGTGTACTGCGTTTGTGGGGATGCGCTGTGTGGCCTTGGGCGTGCCGGGAGCGGCTGTATGAATCCGCAAAAAGTCCAACGCGAGCGGGTGCGCAAATTGGAAGATCTACCCAACATCGGCCCAGCGATGGCCGTCGACTTGCGTCTGATCGGCATCCACACACCGGAGCAGTTGCGCGACCGGGATGCCTATGAGATGTATGTGTCGCTGTGCGACAGGACCGGCCAGCGTCACGACCCCTGCGTGATCGATGTGTTCCTGTCCATCGTGCATTTCATGCGCGGCGGCGACGCCAAACCTTGGTGGACATTTACCGCGGAGCGCAAGAAACAGTTGGGTGGGGGATTTGCGAGGAAATGATACCGAGTAGTGCCGGTCTTGCCGGCGCCCGGTTCCTAACCATCAGCTACAGAAAATTCACTTCTCGTCGGCAATCAAATGAAAAACGGCACCCGCAGGAGTCCGGCATTCGCCGATTGCCTTTCTTCCCTCGAACAGGAAATCGCATTTCAATCGTTGGCCTTTGTCAGAAGTCAATTGGGCGCGCACAGAGTTGGATGAATAGTTGGTTACGGTCTCGCGCGGGCTGGCTCGCCAACCCCCGAAGGATTGGGAATACGCCACGCCGTTGGCGAAGATGTAAAAGCCTTTGTATAACTGCCCGTCGACCATTGCCTCAATGCGCTGGGTATCCGTGAAGATCGTTCCATTTTGTACCCTGGATTCGGAATCGATCAGTTGAAATGGCAAAGGTTGAGGCGCAGCGCACCCGGCTGCCAGGAGAATCACGGTTACGAAGGTAATGATGTTCTTGAGAGATTTTTTCATTTCAGTACCTTAACAGACACGGGGATTTGGATGTTATTGCTGTCCGCAACCGAGCGCAATAGCGAAAGCCCCCGGTAATGTATTGGAAGCTATTTTTCCGCTGGAGTTCAATGTAATTGTTGTTGATTGAAACGCAAAGACTCGGCAAAACTGAGGTCGGACAATATCAGGCAGGGAGACAACAACAAACGCGACTTGATCAGATGAATTCAATTCACCTGTGCCGAATGATTGGGCGGATTGAAAATGATAATCATTTGAATGAAACGCCGTTCATTTCAATTGGTGAACTTACTCCCAACCCCGCGACTGCGCAATATTGATCTTTTTCATCAAAAAGCGCACCTTCGGCGGCGACCGTCGGGGTGTTGGGATGTCGTCGTTGGGTTCCCGGTCGCCGCGGTCAGTATTGGAATCGGTATATTTTCCTGTTGCCAGTAAAGGAGACTGTTATGCATTCCATTCACTTTCGCGATGTTCATTTTCCCAAAGGCCACAACTTGTTCGCTTTGTCGGTTGGCGAGGTTATTTGGTTTTCCCTTGCCGTTTTCTTCTTTTTGCTATCCTGGATTGTCGGCGGTGACGAGTTTCAGGACAGCATTGGCGGCAATGTTGGTTTGGCGGTAATTATGGGGGGACTGGTCATTGGCGTTATTTTGTGTGGCATCACCAAACCCGAGAAATAGCCTGACTGTTCAGTCATAGTTTTCATTTATTGAGCTGAAATTGACCGCTGTCTGAAAAGTCAGCGGTTTTTTATTTGGCGTAACGGTTGAAAATCATTTCACGCTGGCCACTGAATTCGCGCGTGCGAAATCATCTCGTCGTGCGGGACTTCTTTTGCAACTCCGCTCGCGTCACACCGATCAGCCGTGCGGCACGTGTCAGGCTTATCGTTTCACTCATGGCTTCTTTCCATCCCCGTGAGAATCCGGATTCCAAGTTTCGGAACGAAATGTACCAGGGATAGTATTCCGGCCCGCTAGCGGATATAGCCGAATGACTTGAGCTCCGTATAAATCTTTTCTGACAGGAGCGCATGTCCAGCGGCATTGGGGTGCAGGGGGTCGCCCTTCAGTTGCGGTTGGGATATGACGTCGGCAAGCGCATCCTTGATCAATGGAACTTTCTGCGTATCGGCTATCTGTTGGTAGAAGTCGGCTGCGGACAAGTGCTGAAACACTGCACCAGCAATGCTGGGTTGCGGTGTTGCCAGCAGCACCGGTTTTGCGTCATGCGTCCTGATCAAGGTGATGATCTTTTCCAGGTTGGCGACGGTTTCCTGCTCGGGCAGGTGGCGCAACATGTCGTTTCCGCCCAGTGCCACCAGTACCAGCACCGGTTTGTGCTTTTCCAGCAGGGACGGCAAACGCTGCAATGCGCCTTCGCTGGTGTCGCCGCTCACTCCACCGTTGATTACTACCCATCCTGTTCTGCTGGCCAGCAGGTTGGGCCACGCTTCTTCACGAGAGACTCCGGCGCCTTCGGTCAGGCTGTCGCCCAGTGCCAACACGATGCTGGCGGGAGGAATGGCTTGCTCTTTGGCTTTGCTGCATGCGGTTGCGAGGACGAGGACTGTTAACAGCAATACCAACAGTCGAATCGGTTTGTCACCGAAACAGTTTGCGCTGTTTACTCGACAGGGCTGACTGGATGAGTTTATTGATTGGACGGGGCAGGGCAGGGAGATATTCATGTTTCCAAAACTCGCCCGGTTCATTCGCTATGTGCTTTCCAGAGCTGATCATTCGGTTGAAATGATGAGACGGCTGCCTTGCACAGACTGGATGATGCCATGGGCAGCATCGGGCATTTCGCCGCGCACTTTGTCTGCTTCCCATACCTGGCCGCGAAAACTTACCCTGGCGGAGTTTTCGTCGATCCACTCGATGACTTCCACGCGTTGCCCCACATCATCGGGAATATTCGAAGGCGAGCCGGATGGTCCGCGTTTGCGCAAGAGCATGACGATCAGCGAGTGAACAACGGTTCCGGCACCGAGCACGGCCAGCTGCGCGCCCAAAGAGGCATCAAGATAGGCAGCAATGGCGGGGTAGATGAAAGCCAGCCCGATGGCCAGCAGATAGAAGTTGCCCATGGCGAACTCGCCGAACATGAACATTGCGCCGAACACCAGCCATGTAATGAATGTCATTGATTTTCTCCCGGGAGGTTGGGCCAATTGTTTTTCTTTCTGCGGCCGCTTTCATTGTAAAGCATGTCCCCGCTCCCTGATACGCGCGATCCGGGTGCCGCATGAGAGCTGTTTCCTCTCGAACAGGCACAGAGCCCGATGGAAAAGGCCCTTTTATTGGCGACCTTTTCCCGTCAACTGCTGACCGGGCATCGTCAGATGCCATTCAATGCCCACAATTTAAAAATGCATTCCCCATATTTGGCGAGCTTTTTCAACAATATCAACAATGGCACAAATATTGCGATGCAATGTGCAGAAAGTAAAGTTTGTTCGGGACACGATTAATGCAACGGAAAATTAAACAGAAAGATGTAATGCAGCCTAATAGCCAGTCCGGATTTACGTTGTTTGAAATTGGCTTGGCTGTCGCAATTGTTTGTTTGCTGGCGACCGTGACGGTGATGGGACAGGATTTCACCATCAGCTCACAAGTGAATCGTCTGGAGCACGATTTTCGCAGTATTCAAAGCGCAGTCTATGATTCCCAGGACGGGGCGCGGTCAAGGCAGGGCGATGTTCGCAAAGTTTCTTTGCGTTTGCAGGATGCCGCCGATTCTGGCAATAACTTGAACGCAATTCAGAACGGGAACTGGACCTCGACATCGGGAGAGACTTTCAAAGTCTGGCAATACGTTCGTTCGGCCGGTTTGGCACAGAATCCCGGGGGCGTGAATCTGCATGTACGTGATCCGCTAAAGTTGTCCGGCGGGTTTATCGGCGTATCCGAAACTGACAGCACGCTGATCACCGGACTGACAGGGAATTTCACCATCTGTACGAACAACATTTCAGGACGGCTGGTAAAAAAACTCGACCTCATCATGGATGATGGGAATACCGCTTCCGGTTCCATGCGAGCCACCAATTCAATGGGTGGCGCAGCGGTCACCACCGACAATATTGTCAACAGCGCCACCTATATGGTGTGCATGGGGATCTGAGTGCAAACCGGAATCCAAAAATAGCTGCGATGATTGTTTCCAGTCAGGCCATGAAGCCCAGGTCCTGCGTCGGGAAGTTGGCCAGGTTGGGAAACACTTCCGTGATTTCAGCCGGGCTCAGACCAAACCATTTGGCCAGCGTGGCGGCATATTGGTCGACGGAGAGGTTCGGTATCAGGGTGCCGGAACCGATATCGCGCGGGTTGCCGGCGCTGACGGTGGTTTGCGGAAACTCGCCATAGATTTCCTTGCCTTTGACTGCGCCACCCACCACAAGGTGATGACCACCCCAGCCGTGGTCGGTACCACTGCCGTTGCTGGCGAAAGTGCGGCCGAAGTCGGAGGCGGTGAACAGCGTTACTTTGCTTCGCATGTCGGTTTTTACTCCGTCGACCTGCAGGGTTGACAGCACGCCGTCGAAATACGAAATCGCATCTGCCAGCCGGGTCATCAGCTCGGCATGCGCCGCCAACTGTCCATTATGCGTATCGAATCCGCTTACGGCGACGAAGAATACCTGCCGGTGTGCCCCCAGAGCTGTTTGCCCGGCGATGATGCGAGCCACAGTCTGCAATTGGGTCGCCAGCGGGTTGTAATTGGTGGGTGCAGTTACGGTTGATGCGGTTGCCTGCATGACGCTGTTGAGGTCGGCTTGTGCCACTATCGCACGCTGCACGACGGCTGCATGATCCATCTCAAAAACATTGCTGCTGGTCGGCGTGGTAATAATGTCCCGCAACAGGGTGGTGTTGCTGCCGAACAAATTGCTCATTCCTCCGATTGCCACAGCGCTGCCGTTTGAATCCACCTGGTATTGGTTGACGGTTTCTCCTGCCAGAAACACGCTATTGCCGGTCAGGGATATGCTTGAAAAATTCTGCCTGGTGTTGCTGGCTTTTAGCCGATCTTCCATGCGGCCGCCCCATCCATAAATGGGTTTCGCCGGATCGGCCGAGAGCCATTGGCCGGTCTGGTCGCTATGCGAAAACAGGCTGGGCGGTTTGCGAATGGCGCTGTTGTTGTAGGCAACTTTGTCTGCGATCGGTTCGATTAATGTGCCGACATTCGCGACGATGGCGGCGCGTCCGGCATCGAACAAGACTTTTAGTGGTCCCATGCCGGGGTGCAAGGCGAAGGAGCGAGTGCCAACTGCATCCACTTTGGTGGTGGTCGGGATGATGGCCGTAGGCAGCAAGGCTGCTTCTGCAAACGCAATGGATCCGCCGCGGGCTGCCTGATAGCCCGCCCACGATGGAGTGTCGGTCGCGATCACCATATTGGCGCTATCGTTTCCTCCCGCCAGATAGAGGCACACGAGCGCCTTGTAGTCCCCGACAGCGTTATAGGTAGATGCCGCAGCCACGTTTATGGCAAACAGGTTGAGCGCAAATGGCGCACCTATCGTTCCGGCTACGGAGAGCATTGATGCTTTGCGCAGGAATTCGCGGCGGGAGGTATTGATGGGTTCGGTCATGAGTTACCTTTATTTTTGTACGATATATTCCGGCGATGCCATGGTCAGGAAGATCGCGAGATAAACGCGATTGATTTTGGAATTACCCGGATTGGAATTGATCGCGGTGAGGATCTGGCTGCGCAAGGTCGGGGACATCTGGTTTTGCATGAGCAGCAGGTTGACGCGATCCACCAGCACTTCGGGTGTGCCGGCCAGCGCCAGTTCTGCCGTGTAATCAGCCTTGATGTCATTTGATAAGCCGGTGCCATCCTGAATGGCAACGCGCATGAAATTCAGGTAGCCGGTTACCGACATTTCCTCGGTGATCTGCATCTCGGGCGAGAACTTGCCGGCTGCGGAGATATTGGTGTTCGGCGGCACATATTCCGGGCGGAAAAAATTGAATACGGAAGGCGCGCGCATCGGCGTCTGGGCCAGTCCCCATAGCGGGTCGTCGATTTGCCCCATCTGGAAGCGGCCAGAGCTGGATGTGGCGTGGAAGGCGCGCATCCAGTTGGCCAGACGAATGACGGGTTCGCGAATCTTGCCCGCGGTGTTGCCTGTCTGGATTGTCCTCGCATCTGGATCCAGCAATACGGCCCTGATGACCGCCTTCATGTCGCCGCGCACACCTTGGCCGTTGTCGGCGAACGCTGCCGCGACGCGCCCCACGTAGGCGGGGCTGGGGTTGCTGGTGACCAGGCGCTGGATCAATTCGCGCCCGATAAAGGGGCCGACATTCGGGTGATTGAACAGTGTATCCAGCGCGGTCTTCAGGCTGGCCTCGCCCGAGGTGTTCGCCTGAATGGTCACGCCCAGAAATGACTTGGGCAGCGTTTCGTTGAAGTCCGGATAATTCTGCATCGGCAGCCAGTCGCGGTTCGGATCGACATCTCTCCATCCATAAAACCGGTCTTGGCTTTTGTCCGGCCCGGCCCAGCTCCAGCCGGTGAAAACCATGGCAAGGCCACGAATGTCGTCGCTGGTGTATGTTTCGGTCGCGGGAACAGTGGTATCTGTACCGTTCGGATTGAGTTGCCTGAGGCCGATGGTGAAGAGTTGCATGATCTCGCGCGCGTAATTCTGGTTCGGTTCCAGCGTACCAGCGGTTTTTTCGTTGCCTAAGGCGTTCAGGTAATTCCCCATCATGGGGTGCAGCGTGACCGCCTGCAGCAAGTCGCGAAAATTGCGGAATGCGTAGGCCCCGAGCAAATCATAATAGTTGGCGACACCACGCGGATTGTTGGCAAGCGTGCCGTTCTGAAACGAGATGACAAATATCTGCGACAGTGCGAAGGTTACACGCTGGCGCAATTGATCGTCGCCGTTGACCGCCTGCTGCCAGAAAGACTCGAAGAACTGGTCTTCACTGAGGTCTTGCCCCGCTGGCGGTATTGCCGCGTTCATGTAGGCAAAATGCAGCTTCTGCGGCTTGGCAAATTGTTCGTTGAACCAGGCCGCGGTTCCCATTTCGCTTAACCTGTTTATTTCCGCCGCCGTCGGTCCGAACGTTGCCTGTGAAAGCAGGCGCGAGGCTTCCACCGGCGTGGGGTGTACGACATCGGATGATGTGGTTGTCTTTTCGCCGCCGCAGGACGAGAGCAGGACAGTGAATAACGCGATCTTTCCGATGAGCAGTGCGGTTCGACTATTCGGTATGCGCATAAAAGTATTCCGGATCAATGAAGCTCAATCAGAACTTGTAAATTGCGGTCAGATAGACGGAATGGTCGCTGCCGACGGCATTCATGCCGATGCGCCCACTGACGTCCCTGCTGAAGTCATATTGCACACCAGCACCCACGATCACCCGTTTCCTGGCAGTGGTGGTGATCGTGGTCGTGGCTGAAAAAAAACCGGGTATGCCGGGATCGTTCGTGGTCGATTTTGTCGTGGTGCGCTCGTATCCGGCTTTGCCAAAGATGAAAAGCGAATCAATGTCGGCGAACTTCAGCGGGTACATGCCTATACCGGCGACGCTCGTGCGGGAAGCTTTTATTGTGGTGTTGGGCTCATAGATGGTATCGATATAGTCGTAGCGCACTTCCAGCGAATATGTCCTGTTGATTTGCAGGCCCAGTATGCCGCCGACAACCGAGTCCCCCAATTGTGCGCCGACATACAGTCGGGTGGCATCGGCTTTCGAAGCATTCGCAGCAGCAGGCGCCGCCAGGACGGGGGTGACAATGAAAAATGACAGCATTGTGATCGATAGCATTCGTTCCATGTTTTTCCTTTATGGCCTGGTTAATTAATGCGTGCCGCGGCACTTGGGTCAGAATTTGTAAATAGCAGCCAGGTTGAGCGATCTCTTGTTGCCCAGAAAATCCAGCCCCAATCTGCCCGTCATATTTTTCGCAAGACCAAGTTCGGCACCGCCGCCGAAAAGCACCTGGTTTTTATGGCTGGTGATCGTGTTTTCGTAGGGAAGCGTGAGCGTAACCGAGGTTGGAATTGAGCACGTGTCGGTGTTGGTTGTGCGCTCGTAGCCCCCCTTGAGGAACAGCGAGTAGGGCAGCACATCATTCAATCTCATCGGGAACAGCGCGATACCGGCGATGCCCAAGCCCGTGGATGAAGTGTCAATGGTCACGCCGGCGTGCTCGGTCCTGGAGTTCGATTTGATGTAATGCACTTCAACCGCATACGTTTTATTGATTGGGTAACCAAACAACAGGCCTGCCGAGTTGTCGTCGATCTGGATGCCTGCATAAAGCGGCGCGGCAATGACGGGAGTGAAAGCAAAAAGAGACATTAAGATAACAGCCAGAATTCGATTCATGGATTTTCCGAATTGGTTGAACAAGACAAGCTCCCGGCGTTTTCAGAATTTCTGTCCTTTGACAGATATTCTGCAATTCCGAGTAGCCCCGTGGAGTAATCAGGGGCGCGACAATAACCTTTCTAGTGGGGTGGGTGTCAATGGCGCATCCTGTCGCGTTTATGGTTCCTGACTTTGCGCAAATACGATGGCAGCAGGCTTGGCGACAGGGAACGCGGGCCGGATTCCGTTTGTCAGTTCGGGAGAAAGGTTATAGACGGCAAAACGGGACCATTTCGGCACTTTCACCGATTTTTCGGGATTGATCTTGGTGTTTTTCTTATGAGATCAATTACTTGAGAATAGTGCCGGGCCGACGAACAGCTGTGGCAGGCAATTGTTCACGCGTTGCGGAAAAAAGAAGCCCGGCGATGCCGGGCTTCCTGTCAAACAAGTCGTTTCTGAAAACTCACATGCTTATACCTGATAAACCTGACTGGCCTTCAGCAGTTCAAGTTTGTTCTTTTGCAGCACTTCAATGACTTTTTCGATCGATTCGGAACGTATCACCACCGACGCGGTGGATTGGGTTGCGAATGCATAGATGTAGTCGATATTGATATTGTTGTCGGCCAGGATCTTCAGGGCGTGATACAAGCCGCCGGGTTCATTGGGTACAACAATGCAGGCGACATCGGTCAGATGCACCGAGAAGCCTTTTTCCTTCAGGACAGTCATGGCCAGTTCCGGACGACCGACCACCATGCGGATGATGCCGTAATCGGATGAGTCGGCAATGCTCAGGGCGGTGATGTTGATATCGTTTTCGGCCAGGATTTTAGTCAGTTCCGTCAGCCTGCCGGATTTGTCTTCAAGAAATACCGAGAGTTGCTTGATGATCATGATGGGCTCCGTATGCTATTTGCGGTTATCGATCAGACGTTTCGCCTTGCCTTCCGAGCGTTCTATGCTGCGCGGTTCGACCAGTCGGATGGTGGCGGTGATGCCCAGTACGCTTGCAATGTTGTGGCTGATGCGCTGCCTTAATGCTTCCAGTACCTTCACTTCGTCGGACCAGAACTGTTCGTCGATTTCGACCTTGATTTCGAGAGAGTCGAGATTGTTTTCGCGGCTTACGATCAATTGATAATGCGGTGACGTTTCGGCCAGTTCCAGCAGCACCGACTCCACCTGCGACGGGAACACATTCACACCGCGGATGATCAGCATATCGTCGGTACGTCCGAGGCATTTGTCCATGCGTACCAGGGTACGTCCGCAAGTGCATTTTTCCGCATGCAGGCGGGTGAGGTCGCGTGTGCGATAACGCAGCAGGGGCATGCCTTCCTTTGAAACAGGGGTGAACACCAGCTCGCCCACTGCGCCGTACGGCAAAGGCTCCAGTGTATTCGGATCGATGATCTCGGGAATGAAATGATCTTCGAAAATATGGCTGCCGCTTTGATGCTCGCACTCCATCGAAACACCAGGCCCGACAACTTCGGTCAGACCGTAAATGTCGTAGGCCTTGATGCCAAGCAGTTCCTGGATCTGGACTCGCATCTGTTCGGTCCAGGGCTCGGCACCGAATACACCGGCTTTCAGTTTGATATTCCTGGGGTCAATGCCTTCCTTGCGGATGCTTTCCCCCAGATACGCCGCATACGAAGGCGTACAGGCAATGACCGTTGAACCGAAATCTTCCATCAGCTGCAGTTGTTTTTTGGTGTTTCCGCCGGAAATGGGGATCACCGATGCGCCTATCTTTTCGGCGCCGTAATGCAGGCCCAGCCCTCCGGTGAAGAGTCCGTATCCGTAAGCAACTTGAATAATGTCATTTCTGGTGATGCCCGCCATGGTGAGCGATCGCGCCACAACCTCGCTCCACATGTCGATGTCATTGCGCGTGTAGCCCACGACCGTGGGTTTGCCGGTGGTTCCGCTCGAAGCATGTATTCGAACGATCTCCGATTGGGGAACGGCAAGCAACCCGAACGGATAGTTGTCGCGCAAATCGGTTTTCAGGGTGAACGGCAGGTGTTTAAGATCGTCGATGTTTTTGATATCGCCGGGCTCTATCCCTTTCTCCTTGAGCTTGCTGCGGTAAAACGGAACATTGTGATATATCCGGTCCAGCATTTTGACCAAACGCTGGCTCTGAATCTCGCGCATTTGCTCGCGGCTTGCGCATTCAATTTCCTGGTTCCAGATCATGGCTCTTGCTTTGTAAAGTTAATAAATTTGTTAATGTGTATTTTCCAAACCCTTGTCAAAAGCAGACAGGTTCATTTCAACAACCTCGTTTCCCTTGGAAGCAAACAATTGCGCTATTGCTTTTTTCAGCTGGTCGATGCCAATGCCGATGTAAGGCGCGGCCGCTCCCAGCATGACCACGTTGAATGCTTTCTTGTTACCCAAGCCGTGCGCCAGTGCCGATGCATCGACCAATACATGTTTGGCGGATTTTTCTATCTCGGTCCTGAGGTGTTCTTCTTCGGGATAATCGGCGATGTTCTTGAAGGCATCGGTTGCCGTGACAATAATTCCGTCTGCCGACAGGAACGGCAGATAGCGCAACGATTCCATCGGCTCAATGGCCAGAATAAGGTCGGCTTTGCCGCGCGGAATAAGGTCGGAGAATATTTCCCGGTCGGAAATGCGCAGGTGCGACTCGACAGCGCCACCGCGCTGGCTCATGCCGTGCACCTCGGCCTGTTTTACGTGCAGCCCGTTGTTCATTGCCGCCATGTCGATGATGGCGGCGATGGTCAGGATTCCCTGTCCGCCCACACCCGCGATGATTATGTTTTTGTTCATCTTGATCAGATTGTTGGTTTGCTTGCTGCTGCCTGTTTGTTTCGAGTCTTCTTGTTCTTGACTGCCACCTGCACGCATTCCCGCTGCGCAATCACGACAGACACGCCTTTGTATTCGAACTCTTCCTTCAATACCGCAATAGTGTTCTGGAGGTTCTTCCGCAAAGGCTCAATGACACGAATATGCGCTTCGTCCACGCCGACGCCTTTGCAGATGTCGACAAGATTTCCGTCGCCGGAAGATTTCTGGCCTCCGGTCATCGCGACGGTGGCATTGTCGGAAATGATGACGGTGATTGCAGTGCCGTCATTCACGGCATCGATCAATCCGGTAATGCCGGAGTGTGTGAACGTTGAGTCGCCAATCACGGCGACTGCCGGATGCAGGCCAGCGTCGGAAGCTCCCTTGGCCATGGTGATCGAGGCGCCCATGTCTACACAGGTGCTGATTGCGTCGTAGGGCGGCAGGGCGCCCAGGGTGTAACAGCCTATGTCGGAGAATACATGTTTGGCTGGATACGATTCGAAGACTTTGTTCATTGCGACGTACAGGTCACCGTGTCCGCAGCCTTGGCAAAGCATGGGCGGGCGGTTGGCAACGACTTCAGGAATCGCTTTTGTCTGCGGACGTGGCACGCCCAGTGCTTTGGCCAATGCATCTGGCGAAAGCTCGCCCGCGCGAGGCAATGCACCATCGAGCCTGCCGCGGAATTTGGCGTTGCCGAAGTAGCCTTTGAGCAACTCCTCGTAAATCGGGTAACCCTCTTCGGCGATCAGCACATCGTCGTACTTATCCACGAATGCCCTGATTTGTTTGTCAGGCAGCGGATATTGAGAAATCTTCAAAACCGGAATATCGAGATTCTCGGCCTGCTTCACTTCCATCACGTAGTTATAGGCGATGCCAAATGCGATGACCGCTTTACTGCCTTTGCCTTCCACCAGTTTGTTGAATGGCGAGACTTCGGAGAGTTCGACCAACGGCTGCTGCAAAGCCAGCAGCCCGGCATAGTTGCTGCGGGCGTTGGAGGGAAGCAGAATCCATTTCTTTTTTTCTTGCGATGGATTCAACGCATTCTGTTCTTTGGCGGGTTGCTGTTTTACAACCGAGCGGGAATGCGAAAGACGGGTGGTGATACGCAGCAGCACTGGCAGCTTCACTTGTTCCGAAAGATCGAAAGCGTAGCGCACCGCATCGTAGGTTTCCTGCTGGTTCGATGGCTCGATAACCGGCAGGTAGGCAAAGCGCCCGTAGGCGCGGGTATCCTGTTCGTTTTGCGACGAATGCATAGAAGGGTCGTCGGCAACCACGACTACCAGCCCGCCATTCACGCCCGTTATCGCCGAGTTCATGAATGCATCGGCAGCGACGTTGAGTCCCACATGTTTCATGCACACCAGACTGCGCTTGCCCGCATACGACATGCCCAAAGCCGCTTCATAAGCCGTTTTTTCGTTTGCCGACCATTTGGAGCGAACACCGTTTTGTTTGGCGACTTTTGAACGCTGGATGTATTCGGTGATTTCAGTAGAAGGGGTGCCCGGATAGGCATATACCCCCGATATTCCGGCATCGATGGCAGCCAGTGCTATTGCCTCAGCACCGAGAAGAAGCTGTTTATTCATTAAATATGAGGGCCGGGGATTTTGAAGAAGGGGTGCGGGAATTCAAATGCATGGCAGAAGTATCATTGACCGCGTTCGTGCAGTCAATGCCAATATGTGTTGCCAGTCCTCGAAATTATTTGACGCAACTTATCGGGTTTGCAGCTTTCCCTGGAGCGCCGCCTGGTCAGAATGTCGGGCCCAATGCGCTAGCGCATGAATCCGCTTGCCAGGTACCAGAAAAATGCCCCCATCAAACCCGCGGCAGGGATGGTCAGCACCCATGCCCAGACGATACGTGCGGCAACGCCCCAGCGTACTGCGGAAAGGCGGCGCGACAGGCCGACACCGACGATGGCGCCGGTGATGGTGTGGGTTGTAGAGACAGGGATGCCCAAAGAAGTGGCGAGCAGCAGCGTCACGGCGCCTGAGGTTTGGGCGCAGAAGGCGCCCGTGGGCCGGATGCGGGTGATGCCCATGCCCATGGTCTTGACGATGCGCCAGCCGCCGAAGAGGGTTCCCAGCGCCATGGCGATCTGGCAAGCCAGCACAACCCAGAACGGGACTTGAAATTCGCCATGCAGGTAGCCGTTCGCATACAGCAGAACCGCGATGATGCCCATGGTTTTCTGCGCATCGTTGCCGCCATGACCCAGGCTGTAGAGGGATGAGGAGATGAACTGGAGTTTGTTGAACCTGCGCTCGGCCTGATGCGGCAGTGATTTTTCCAGAATCCAGAGCAGCGCAATCGACAGGGCAACCGCCAGCACGAGTCCCAGCAACGGCGACAGGATAATTGCCGCCGAGGTTTTGATGAGGCCTTGTGCGATGATGGCTGACCAGCCGGCTTTGGCCAGTGCCGCGCCGACCAGACCGCCGATCAGTCCGTGCGAAGAGGAAGAGGGAATGCCTAACCACCAGGTAATGACATTCCAGACGATGGCGCCGCACAGCGCACCGAAGATCACCGCATTGTCGATTACCGCAGTGGATACGATGCCCGAGCCGACAGTGTTTGCCACATGCAGGCCGAAAAACAGGAAAGCGATGAAATTGAAGAAAGCGGCCCAGATCACCGCTGCTTGCGGCGTTAGCAGCCGGGTCGAGACCATCAATGCAATCGAATTCGCCGAGTCATGAAAGCCGTTCATGAAATCGAACAGCAGCGCCACGACGACCAGAGCCGCCATGATCAGAAACGTCGTCTCGATCATATCCGTTCCAGCACTACACCGTGAATGACGTTGGCGGCATCCTCGCAGCGGTCAACGGCTTCTTCGAAAAGCTCGTAAATTTCCTTGGAGCGAATCAGCGAGCGCGCATCCGAAACTTCAGCAAACAGGCGTTCCATGCCCGCGCGCATGACGCGATCTGCTTCGCTTTCGATCACGCCGATTTCCTGGCATATGTTCAGGATGCGGTCGGCATTGCGCATGTCCGACAACAGCGAGACGGCTTCCTGGACTTTCTCGGTGGCACGCAGTGCGATCTGGCCGAGTGCCGCCATTTCCGGGGTAAAACTGCCGGGGCCGTAAAGCCGAGCGCGTTGCGGAATGTCTTCCATGCAATCGATCATGTCATCCAGCGCCTTGGCCAGATCCTTGATTTCCCACCGGTCGAATGGCGTGATGAAGGTTTTGTGCAGAGACAGGAAGATGTTCTTGGTCACTTCGTCGGCCGCACCTTCGGTTTTCGTCATTTCAACGAAAAGCTGATTGAACGCCGCCGGATCCTGGACCGAACTCATGGTGGCAAGGATTTTTGCGCCTTGTACGGTGAGGGCCGTCAAGTCATTGAAGAGGGTGAAATAATTGTCGCTGCGGGGCGACACGGAGGATAGAAGTTTGCTGAAAAAAACGCTCGCCATAAAATTATCTTTCCGTGATCAGTCTAACGTTGACCGAATATTTGTCCTGGAGAAGAACCAGGAATTAATCAATTTTGCGGGCGGCAATATAACCAATTTATCGGGACGGAGTCGAGTTGTTTATAAAAACTAAATCAGTCGACTTTTCGTGATTGCTATGGCGGCGCTGTTTCACGCTATCCGGACAGATGCCGGAAGGGCCACATCAATGTAGACTGCACGGGTAGTATGATGAAATCAGATAATTCTTGAGCAAGGATGAATGACATGGAGAGTTCCAGCAGCCAGGCCAAGCAGGGAAAGAAACTGACGCCCAGTGCGATCACCGACTACCTTAACCAGTATGTCGTCGGACAGGATGAGGCCAAGAAGACACTCTCCGTGGCCTTGTATTCGCATTACCGCAGGGTGGGCAAGCAGCGCGGTGATGTAGATATCCTCAAGAGCAATATCCTGCTGATTGGCCCGACCGGTACGGGAAAGACGCTGTTGTGCGAAACGCTGTCGCGTATTGTGCGTGTGCCTTTTGTCACCGCCAATGCTACCTCGCTGGCGCAGTCGAAGTATGTCAATGAGGAAATCGAGGCCTTGATGCAGCGCCTGCTGGAGAAGGCGGACGGGGATGTCGCCAAGGCGCAACGCGGCATTGTCTTTATCGACGAAATCGACAAATTAAAAGCAACCGAAGGTGGTGAGCAGCGCGGGACTTCGGGCGAACGGGTGCAGCACGCGCTGCTGAAGATCATGGAAGGTGCGCCGGTCAGGCTGGGCAGCGCGCAAACCATAGACACCACCAATATTCTGTTCATCTGCGCGGGAGCGTTCGTCGGCCTGGATGTTATCGCCTCCGCAAGCCAGTCTTTCGGTTTCATTTCTGTCAGCGACAGCGAGGATCAGCATATTCTTGACCGGCTGAATTCGCGCGTGAAACCCACCGACCTGTTCAAGTTCGGCCTGATCCCGGAATTTGCCGGACGCTTGCCGGTGATTGCCAACCTGCAGCAACTGTCCAAGGAGATGTTGGCAAGAATCATGGTCGAGCCGCGTAATTCGATCTACAACCAGTTCCGTGAAATTCTCAAGGACGAGGGGGTTGAACTGGTGATCGATCCGGAAGTTTTCCGGCAGATCGCCGAGATGGCATTCGAATACAAAGTGGGTGCCCGCAGCCTGCGCGGGATATTCGAGGAAATGCTCATGCCCGTGCTGTATCAGGTTCCCGACCGGCCGGATGCGCGCAAGGTCCTGATCAAATCACTGTTTGAAGAGCCAAGCCTGATTACAGGTTAGGGCAGTCCCTTATTTGTTTGTTTGGGAAATAATGCGCGCTGCAATCTCGGTTGCTTTGCCGGTGAACTTGGTGCACTGCGCCCTCAATCCTTCTTCGCGGAACATTTCCTGGCCTTCCGGGGTGCCGAGATCGCAACCCAGCAGAACATGGCATTCGCGAGAGCCGAATTCCTGTTCAAATTCCTTGATCAGTTTTTGAGTTGCTTCGTATGACGGCGCGACAGATTCCTCGGCTTTGGAACGCCCGAGAGCGAGACCCACACCCATGATTGCGCCGGTGAGTGCGCCGCAGGTTCCGCAGGTGCGTGACATGCCGCCGCAAAATGCGGTTGCGACTTTGGG